>Ga0209692_10000061_pt1 | contig 410088 bp, 395 predicted proteins | sample tdDd472_FD_187129 | JGI IMG/M metagenome (GOLD analysis project Ga0209692, IMG submission 187129) | Marine sediment microbial communities from the Atlantic coast under amendment with organic carbon and nitrate - tdDd47.2 (SPAdes)... | ecosystem: Environmental > Aquatic > Marine > Coastal >... | reverse complement strand
TCATAGACACCAATATCAAAGCTTTCTGTATAGCTATTGCCCGCGCTGTCGGTGGCGGTTACTTCAATATTAATCGTGGCCGCGTCTTCAAAATTCAGGCTAACATCGTCTTTCAGCTTCAGCTGGCCATCGACAACCTCGAACCGATCATCAGAGACCGTATAGGTGACCGTATCACCAGCGTCTTGGTCAGTAACCGTAACATTCCCGATAGTCGCGCCGTGTTCGTTTTCCGTCACGGTCAATTCATCGATTGAAATATTTGTTGGGGCTTCGTTCACATCTGTGATGTTCACCGTCACCGTTGTAACGATCGATTCACCATTGAGATCTGTCGCGCGAACTTGAAGCTCATAAGAAGGAGCGGTTTCAAAATCAAGCTCCGCGCCCTCTGCAATTCTAATCTCGCCAGTTTCGGCATCAATTTCAAAAATGCCGCTAATGTCGCCATCAAGGCTATAAATAAGGACATCATCAATATTCGGGTCGGTCGCTGTCGCTTGACCCACGACTGTGCCGGGGCCAGCATTCTCTGGAATGTCCTCGACAACAACCTCTAAGCTGTCAGGCGCTTCTGGCACATCCCCCACAAAAACCACAACATCAAGACTGGTTTGTGCAAGGTCGGTCCCATCCGCGGACACAGCAACCACTTCAAAGCTGATCTCGCTATTATCTTCCGGCGGCGTCAAGGTCAGTGAATTATAGTTCAGACCCTGCAAGCTCGCGATGCCGTCTGCGCCGACCGTTATCTCGTTTTCCCCGTCGGAAATCACTGTGCCTTCTGGCAGTCCCTTCAGGCTCAGGGTCATGGTTTCCGACCCGTCGGTATCAACAAGTTGCGCCTCAATATCCAGCGCAAAGGTACCATCCCCATTGTCCGTTGCGGTCGCATTCAATAATGGCGCATCCGCAACAGGCTCTACTTCGACGTCAACAGTACTATTAGAGACCGCCACGTTCCCCTGTAGAGTGACGCTTTCCACTTCAATCGCCAGCTGAAAATTGCCAGAGACATTTTCCGGCATTTGGATGCTTAGCCCATCTAAGTCGGACGCTTCCAAAACCCATGATCCATCCTGCTGTTGCACACCTGCGGACAGGACTGCACCCTCGGGCACACCAGAAATGGTAATGGTGACAGTATCACCACCAGATACCGTCCCCAGCGAAATATTAAGCGCAACAGGTTCATCTTCCAGACCCTGCGAAACCGATGTCGTAATGTTAACCGGCGTCGCAGGTGAAATCGTCGGGCCGTCATCACCACCGATGGGCGGGGGCGCCGCTGGTGGGGGCGTTGGCGCTGGCTCTTCTACGGCTGGCGCCGCCTCCTCTTCTTCAGCAGCAACAGGCTCTTCCTCGTCTGCGGCTGCTTCGCGCTCTTGAGCGGCCTCTTCCTCGGCAGCCTCTTCTTCAGCAGCCTCTTCATCGGCACCATCTTCTTCAGCCGCGCCTTCCTCAGCGTCTTCCTCGGCCGCAACTTCTTCGGCCGCAGCTTCTTCAGCGATAATCTCGGCCTCGCCTGCTGGCACGGCTCCAACCGCGCCCGTCACACCTGTCACACCACCGGCAACACCAACCGTCCCCGCGGCACCAACTGCGCCAACACCACCAACGGTGCCAACTGTCCCAGCACTACCCTCAGCTTGTTCTTCTTCAATTTGTTCCCGCTCAAGACGCTCCCGCTCTTCTTGCTCTTCTCTTTCCATGGCCTCCTGCGCATTCGCAGCGGGTTTTTGCGCTTGAGCTTTTGCGATTTCTGCTTCAGTGGACTGCGTCCCGGTTTGAATGGCCTGCTGTGCGGCAAGGCCTGCGCCTTCTTCACCAGCATGGACGTTACCCATGGACGAATCTGGGCGCGGCTCGTTCGGCGCTTCATCGGTCATCACCGCGTCGGGTGCGTCCTCTTCCTCTTCGTCGCGGTCGCGCATCAGGTTGGGGTCTTCTTCTTCACCCCCGGCGGCCTCATCTTCATCGCCGTCATCTTCATCGGCGGCCTCTATGTCGTCGTCGTCTTCCTCGAACTCTATCTCTTCTTCTTCTTCAACGGCCTCGCCGACCGCATCCTCGTCTTCTTCGCCGTCGCCCTCTTCCTGCTCTTCCTGGTCCTCTTCCTCTACCTCGACGCCTTCTTCTTCGTCCTCTTCATCTTCGTCATTGTCATTAAGCTCCTCGCGGACCTCGATGGTAAAGATCTCGGTAACCGAATTGCCGCCTTCGTCCGTTGCTGTGACCTCAACAGAAACATTGTCACCGTCTTCATGGTTAAGAGCTTGGCCTTCCTTCAGTTTCAGATTGCCGTCTACAACCTCGAACCGGTCATCAGAGACCTGAAATTCCGCACTTTGGCCTTCTTCGCTTTGGTAAGAGACCTCACCAACGATCGCGCCTTGGTTGCCCGATTCTACCGAGCTACCTTCAAGTACGATTTCGCTTTCTTCAGCCATTGCGGCAACCTTTCAAAAGAAATCCCTAGGTTTTCAAAACATATTATAAAAATATATCCTGAGAATTGGGCATTTAATCCCTTTTTCCTCGTTTGCAATATAGTGCATATTTACGCGCAGGTAACTGCGACATCTTGTCCCATGGCTCAGTCTGTATTTTAGCGCCTGTCCCTTACCCGGCTTCAAAAAACTTGTGTCTGGCCCGCGTGACTCGATATCTCGGTAATTTAGAGCGCTAATTCCCATGTTTCACACACAAAATTCGTGCATCCGCCGACCTATCTATGATAAGAACATATTGTGGCCCGTTATGGCCTAATCAACTAGATGTTGGGAGACGGGAGTGGCCGGACCCACTGAAAACGTCAGTATAAACAATGCCGCGGCAGAGGGGTCGTGGCGCGCCGGGTTGGCATTGATCAATCAGGGCACGCCGCTGTTGCGCAAGGACGTTCTGGTGGCTTCGTTTTTTATCAATATCCTGCTTCTGGCATTCCCCTTGGTGGTTCTTCAGGTCTATGACAGGATTTTGCCCAATCAGGCGATGGGAACGCTTTTATTGTTGGTCTTGGGCGTTGCCGTAGCGTTGGTTCTAGATGCCGTACTGAAAACTGCGCGGGCTTTTATTGCAGGTTGGGCGGGGGCGCATTTCGAACACCATGTGGGGCTAAAAAGCCTTGAGTATCTCATGTCTGCCAGTGCCGACAAATTCGAGGTAGACCCCGCTGGCAAACACCTCGATCGGTTGGCCGGTGTGGATCTTGTGCGTGATTTTTATAGCAGCCAAGCCAGTCTGGTCTTGGTGGACCTGCCCTTTGTGATCGTTTTTATCGCTGTTCTTGGCTATATTTCTGGATCATTGGCCTTGGTGCCTGTTGGTTTATTGGTGATTTTTGGGTTCATATCACTGCGCATTGGGGTTCGGCTGCGCCGGGCGTTGGCCGCCCGCACCGAATGGGATGATCGCCGCTTCAGCTTCATTATCGAGGTCTTGAACGGAATTCATACGGTGAAAAGTGCCGCGATGGAAAAGCTGATTGAGCGGCGGTACGAACGCCTGATGCAAAATGTTTCCGACGCGGGCATGCAGGTCGCTTATTTAAGCGGCCTTGCGCAGAATGTCGGGGCGTCATTTGCACAAATCACGATGGTAGCGGTGGTCGGGATCGGCAGCATTTATGTGGTCAATGGGGCAATTTCCATGGGTGCGCTGGCCGCCTGCATGTTGTTATCAGGTCGTACCGTGCAACCGATGTTGCGTGCGTTGGGGGTGTGGGCACGCTTTCAGGCGATCCGCATTGCAGAGGTTAACCTGGACGAGTTGCGCCAATACAAAGAGGAACAAACGCTGATTAAGCCGTTGGCAGCAGACCTGGACACCATCCGTCTTCGCAACGTCTATTTCCGCTATAATGAGCAATCCCCCTTCATCCTGCGCGGCATAAACCTCGAAGCGCGCCCCGGCGAAATTATTGGCATCCGCGGCGGCAATGGCAGCGGCAAGTCCACCTTGATGCGTATGCTGATGGCTGCCATGACCCCCACACGTGGAGCCGTCTTCTATAACGACCACAATTCTAAGCGTACAGATTTGAGCCATTTCCGCTCGCAAGTTGGCTATCTACCGCAACGCCCAGCACTTCTTGAGGGGACGGTGTTAGAGAATATCACCATGTTCCGGGGCGAAGAATATTATGATGAAGCGCTAGAGATCGCCGAGCGTCTAGGCCTAGATAAGGTCTTCGCCCGCTATCCCGACGGTTATGACACGGTTATTGGCACCAGCACGCATTCCAGCGTGCCGGATGGGGTGGCCCAGCGCATCACCATCGCGCGCGCACTTGTAGGCAGCCCGCGTTTCATCCTGTTTGACGAAGCCAATTCGGCCCTTGATGGCCCGGGAGACGCCCGTATTCGCGGCGTCCTGCAATATTACAAACCCAGGTCAGCCATCGTTTTGGTATCCTATCGACCTTCGCTGCTCTCCGTTGCCGACAGACGGTATGAGCTGGTGCAAGGTGCGCTGCTGCCTTGGTCGGAACCACCGACCCCGGAAACGCCCGCCGAAGACGCCGCCAAAGAAAGCAGCGAAGCACCAGAAAGCGAAGCACCAGAAGGAGGCCGCGATGAGTGAGACCTCCACCGGTTCATTTTCTTCTTTCGATGCACTTGGCGGCGCCCTACGTCAGGGAAAACTTGGCGAATTTCAAGCCAAATCTGACTTTGCCGCCTGCCTGATGCCGATGCTAAACGCGCTGGGCTGGCGCCGCGACCTCCGCGAGATTTCCGAAGCTCTGCCTCATTTTGCCAACACCCTAACCTTGGCCGAATTTCGGAATGTTTTGGCCCGCCTGAACTATAAAACCGTACGCTTGCGCGACAATGTCGCTGATTTAGATAGTCGGCTTTTGCCCTGCCTTTATGTCGCTGATGGTGGCGGTGCCTGTGTATTACTGAAAAAAGATGGCAAAATTGTCCGCTTATTTGATGGTGTGACGGGCAAAGAGCGAACGGTGCGCGCAGCCGCGCTACAGGGCACGCTATATCTGATCGCCAGCGAAGAAACACGGGAAACCGAAGAACAGGCCCGAAAAGACAATTGGATGGGCGATCTCAGCCAGCGCTTTTCTGGGCCGCTGGTTCAGCTTACGGTGATGACCTTCGTTCTGAATATGCTGGCAATGCTTGTCCCCTTGTTCGTCATGGCGGTCTATGACCAGGTCATTCCGACCAATTCTGTCCATATCCTTTATTATCTATCCGCTGGCATTGCGATTGCGTTTATCATTGAAGGCGGCTTGCGCGTGGTGCGGGCGCGCATGGTGTCCTACCTTGGCGGGCGGATAGAACAAATCGTTGCCACCAACGCCTTCAGGCAAATCATTCGCCTACCGGCGGCACTGACCGAATCTGCGCCTCTTGGCTCGCAGGTAGCGCGAGTGAAAGAGTTTGATTCCATTCGCGAACTGTTCCTTGGCCCGCTCACACAAGTTTTGCTGGAAGCCCCCTTCACCCTCATCTTCATTGTGGTTATCGGCATGCTGGGTGGCACGCTGGCGCTGATCCCCATTGGCATGGTGGTGGTCTTTGGTTTGATCACCGTGATCCTTATGCCGCGCCTGAAAAAGTCCGTTGCGGCCTCCAGTAAGGGCCGCGCTGACCGCCACGGTTTTTTGGTCGAAGCCGTGACCAATATGCGCACCATTAAGGAAGCTGGCGCCGAACAAACGTGGCTTGATCGGTACCGTGCGCTCAGTGCCGACGCGAGCTATAGCCATTTTCAAACCAACCAGCTGACCTTTTTGTTCCAAACATTAGCACAGGCCGTAATGATGTTTGCGGGCCTTGCCACCATCGGCCTTGGCGTCATAAAAGTATTGGACCTAGAAATGACTGTGGGTGCGCTGATTGCAACCATGGCGCTGGTCTGGCGCGTTCTTGCGCCGCTGCACAGCCTGTTCCTGACCCTGTCGCGCCTAGAGCAAATCAAAATCAGCATCCGCCAAGTGAACCAATTGATGAAAATGGAGGCCGAGGGCGAAGGCAAGGACAGCTCGCAAACCACAATGCGGCGACGCTTTCGTGGGGCCATCAACTTCTCCCGCGTGAGCTTTCGATACAACCCGGCGGCCGAGCCTGCGCTTCTTGGTGTGAACTGCGACATTAAGCCTGGCCAGATGCTCGCCATCACAGGGGCCAACGGGTCGGGGAAAACCACCATGTTGCGCCTTATCTTAGGCATGCACGCCCCGCAGGCGGGTCAAGTGACTTTGGATGGCATGGACATTCGACAGATCAACCCCATTGAATTGCGCCGAGCCATTGCCTATGTGCCGCAAACCTTCAGCATGTTTCACGGGTCCATTTCGCAGAACCTGCGGCTGGTCAACCCTGTTGCAAGCGACAAGGAGATTAAGCGGGCGTGCCAAATGGCGGGTGTCTATGATGAATTGCTTGAGCTGCCAGAGGGCATGGATACGCGTATTGGTGACCACAATACGGGGCATTTTTCATCTGGGCTCTTGCAGCGGATCTCTTTGGCGCGGGCTTATCTAAAAAAGGCCTCAATCATCCTATTCGATGAACCGACGCAGTCCTTGGATGACACCGGTGATGACGCGCTGATGAAAAGCTTGGGCAAGATCAAAGGGTCATCCACTGTTATCATGGTCACTCACCGACCAAGCCACATGAAACTTGCCGATCGGCTTGTGGTTTTAAGCGGGGGGCTTATGATACTTGATGGTAAGCCAGATCAGGTTCTAGAACGACTGGCAGGGGGTAGCTGATGGCAGCGGGGGCGAAAAAACCCGAGGAGCAACAAGGCTGGCGCAAGCGTTGGCTGCGGTCTTCGCCGCGCCAACAGAGCTTTCTGTCGTCTGTGCTTGGCGAAAACCCGACATCAGAATCTGGTAACCCATATGCCAATTATCTTTCTCGTTCGGTTCTTTTGGAGGAGGCCAGCCCCCCGAAAAACGTGCGGGCGACAATCAATATCATCGTCGGCGCGATAGCGGCCTTTGTGGTCTGGGCGTCCGTGACCAAGCTGGACGAGCGCGCCCAAGCGCCCGGGAATATCTCTCCGGTCAGTTTCCTTTATCCTGTTCAGCATTTTGAAGGCGGTATTGTTGGCGAGACACTGGTTGAAAATGGTGATTTTGTAAACAAGGGTGATCCGCTGATCATTTTGGATCAAACCGCACCCCGCGCCCAGTATGAAGCCAACGTCAGCCGCAATATTGCGCTTAAATTACAAATTGAACGGCTGCGCGCCTTTGCACTGGGGCGACCGGCCCGCTTTGAAGAAGTGCCGCCGGGCTATCAGCATTTTGTTGATGACCAGCGCGCAATATTGTCGGCACAAATCGACGCGCGCGAGGCCCAAATTAATGTCATTAACGCCCAAGTTAGCGAGGTTCGCGAAGAGATTAAAGGCTTGAGGGATCAGGAAGCCACGCTTGAGGAGGAGGTTCGTCTGGTGCAGGAAGAGGTCGAGATTTACAGCCAGTTAATTGACCGGGGTCTGACCAAAAAGGTCACCTATTTATCGGCGCAAAGGGACTTGGCACAGGCCCGTGGAAGCCTTCTAGATGTTCGATCACGCATTACCCGCGCCGAAGCCAGCATCCGCGAAGCCAGCGGGCGCATCCTTGAGATTGAACAACGTCTGCGCAACGAGGCCTTCAAGCAAATGGGCACTGTATCCAGCGAACAAGCACAGGTGCAGGCACAGGTTGGCTTGCTGGAAGACCGTCTGGAGCGCACCTCGATTACCGCCCCCATCACGGGACGCGTCAGTGCCTTATTAGAACGCTCCCCCGGGGGAGTTATCGGTCCAGGCGAGATTCTGATGGAAATTGTGCCCACCGAACAGGAGCTGATTGCAGAAATTCGCATTTCACCGCGCGACATCGGCCATTTGGAAGAAGGGCTTGAGGTCCTTGTGAAAATCGAGACTTATAATTACGCACGCTACGGCGGCATCAAGGGCATCCTCACAAATATATCGGCGGCCAGTTATAAAGACGCCGAAGAAAACACCTTCTTCACTGCTGAGGTTGTGTTGGAGCGTAATTATGTTGGTATGGACCCGCGCTCAAACCAGATTCGGCCGGATATGACCCTTATTGCTGATATTAAAACTGGCGAGAAAACCCTGATGGCCTATTTGATGCGGCCAGTATACAACACGCTGCAGGACAGCTTTGCTGAAAGATAGCCGTTTTAACCAACACGGCGCGCTTCAATGGCGTCCCAAATCAACCCGGCAATGTTAATGCCGTCATAGCGACTAATTTCCTGAATGCCCGTTGGCGAGGTCACATTGATTTCGGTCAGATAGTCGCCGATGACATCAATGCCCGCGAAGATCAAGCCGCGGGCTTTCAATTCAGGCCCGATGATGCGGCAAATTTCCCGTTCCCGCGCGGTCAATTCGGACTTTTGTGCGGCGCCGCCAACGTGCAGATTGGATCGTGCCTCGCCTTCTTTCGGCACCCGGTTCAGGGCACCAACGGGTTTGCCATCGACCAAAATAATCCGCTTATCGCCTTTTCGAACTTCTGGCAGATAACGCTGCACCATGAAGGGTTCGGGATATAGCTCTTCAAACATTTCCAGTAAGGATGACAAGTTTTCATCCCCTTCTTTCAAATGAAACACGCCCGCGCCGCCGTTTCCATAAAGGGGCTTTACGATAATATCCTTGTGCTTGGCCCGAAACGCCGCAATGTCATCCCGACTGCGGGAAATAAGCGTTGGCGGCATCAGACCATCAAACCGCGTGAGAAAAATTTTCTCCGGCGCGTTACGCACCTCAGAGGGGTCGTTCACCACAAGCGTATGCGGGTGCACCTGTTCTAAAATATGTGTGGCAGTAATATAGCCCATGTGAAAGGGCGGATCTTGACGCATAAGAACCACGTCCACATCACACAGATTGATACGTCGGGCGTCGCCAAAGGAGAAATGATTATCTTCAATCTGGCGAACTTCCAACGGACGCGCCATGGCGCTGACCTTACCATCTTCGAGGCTTAAATCCTGCGGCAGATAATGCAGCAATGCATAGCCGCGCTTTTGCGCTTCCAGTGCCAAGGCAAAACTGGAATCGGCACAAATATCAATATTGTCGATGGGGTCCATCTGAATGGCAACGGTACGAATTTTATCTGACATATGGGGCCTCTAGAAATAAATATCGGCGCATCACTCCAGAATGCGCCACGCGTCCATGATATGGGAAGGAAATCGCATGGGCGCAACCAAAATAACGTCAAATCGCATATTCCAATTGAAATAATCAGGATGGCGCGCCAGAAATGCCCTTGCCGCAGCCTCAATGCGGGCCTGCTGACGCGGCAGAATGGAAAAGGCCGCGTCAGCCAACTGCCCTCGCGCTTTAACCTCTACAAAAACCAAAGCCCGCCCCCGCTTAGCGATGATATCCACCTCTCCGCCCGGTGCGCGAAACCGCTGGGCAAGGATTTGATACCCTTTCAGGCGCAACAAGAATGCGGCCACGCCCTCCGCTAATTTGCCGAACGAATAAGCTCTCTGTTTATTGTTTTTAGCACCTCTCACCGCGCGCCTCTCAGCTCTAACGCGCGCTGATAGATGGTTTTCCGTGGCAGTTTTAACGCGAAAGACAAAGCAACAGCCGCCTCTTTCACGGATAACGTTTCGAGGGCGTAACGAATAGCCCGATCCAGCGCGTCATCAGCTAATGTCTCGCCGCCCTCCTCTGGCGGGCCCAGAACAATCACAACCTCGCCTTTGATCCCATCCCGACCTGCAACTTCCGCGCAAACCTCGTCAATTGATCCACGAATAACTTCTTCGTAAAGCTTTGTTATTTCACGGCAAACAGCAATTTTTCGCCCGCCGCCAAAGGTAGCGACCATATCTTCTAGGCATGCATTTAAGCGCTTTGGGCTTTCAAAAAAAACCTGGGTTGCTGGCTGGCTGGCCACGGCCCGTAGGGCGGATTGCCGCGCTTTAGATTTGGGCGGTAAAAATCCATGAAAACAGACATTGTCGGTTGGTAGCCCCGCCACCATCAGCGCCGCCATGGGTGCCGCCGGACCGGGAATGGCAAAAACGGGCAGCTTTTCATCCTGCATCGCCGAAACCAGTCGATAGCCGGGATCAGAAATGGTTGGCGTACCCGCGTCAGAGACCAAAGCAATGGCCTCTCCATTGCGTACACCCGCCATAATATCCTTCAAAACCCGTTGCTCATTATGTTCATGGCAGGGAAATGTGGGCGTATTCACGCCCAAATGACGCAGCAGCTTTGATGTAACACGTGTATCTTCACAGGCAATCCGGTCCGCCGCCATCAACACGTGAACGGCGCGCGCGGTGACATCGCCCAGATTACCAATGGGCGTCGCCGTCACATAAAGGCCCGGTTTCAATTTTATATTGTCTGCCATAAGGCTAAGTTTCTAACATATATTGTTGAGGCTGAAACCCTAATTGAATGTGGTGCAATATCGCCGGGGATAGAAATTAATGATGGGCGAGACCTCGTCACCCAGATATAAGAAACTTCATGGGATTTAAGTTAAACATTTTAGCCGCAATTGCGCTCTCGCTTCTATTGGCGGGCTGCGGGGCAGATTCGGTTCGCCCGGCCCGGATGGCTGTGCCCCTATCAAGCCCTGTTGACCTGACATCGCGCACGACCGACACGGGCCCCCTTGGCGCGATAGACCCCCGTGACTTTGAAGAAGGCCCCATTCGCATTGCGATTCTTCTGCCATTAACCGGGCCAAGCACCGCCACCGGGCAAGCATTATTAGACGCCGCCAGCCTCGCCTTTTTTCAGGCCTATGATCCACGGATTCAACTACTCCCCTTTGATACCCTCGGCACCGGGCCGGGTGCGGAACGCGCCGCGCGCGCCGCCGTAGACGCCGAGGCGGTCATGGTCCTTGGCCCCCTGTTTTCTGACGCAACCGAGGCCGCCGCCCAAATAACACGAAGCGCCCGCATTCCTATGGTCGCGCTTACCAATAATGCAGCGCTCGCAGGCGACGGTGTTTATCTTTTAAGCTTTTCACCCGGTCAAGAAGTTCGCCGCATTGTGCACTATGCCGCATCACAGGGACGGACTCGGTTTGCCGGGCTGATCCCAGATGATGCCTATGGTGATATCGTTCTGCGCAGCTTGTCGAGTGCGGTCAATGAAGTGGGTGGTGACCTGACCGCGCTAGAGGTCTATGCCCGCAACGCTGACGAGGTCTTCGACCCCGTGCGCCGCTTGGCGGACTATGACGCCCGCCGCCGTGCTTGGCTGGACGAAACACAGTTCCTAGAAAGCCTTGGCGGTGACTTGGCCGAAGAAATACTGGCACCCCTTAAACCACTGGAGGCCATTGGCGACGTGCCCTTTGATGCGGTTCTGGTACCAGAGGGTGGCGAAATGCTGCGTTCATTGGTTCCGCTTTTGCCATTTTACGAAGTGGACCCCGCCAAGGTTCAATTCATGGGTACGGGCCTGTGGGATGACCGCAGCCTTGTGCACGAGCCGCCCCTGCGCGGCGGCATTTACGCCAGCGCATCGCCGGAAATTACAGATGCCTTTGTTGAGCAGTTCCGGGCAGTCTATGGCTATGCGCCACCACGCATTGCGACACTTGCCTATGACGGCATGGCTCTAGCCACATATTTGGCCCGCGAACAGGTCAAACGCCGACGGTTTACTCGTGCAGCATTTGAGGTCCCGACGGGCTTTCAGGGGGTGGACGGGCCGTTCCGCTTTACTGCGGATGGCTTAGCCGAACGTGAACTGGCGATCATCCAAATCGGTGCGCAGGATATTCGCACGATTCAGGCAGCGCCTGCTGGCTTTCCTCGGGGGTATGAATACTAAAAGCGCACCCAGATTAAGCGATAATGAGCCGCAGGATTTCATTCAGCAGCGGCGCGCCCTTATCGGTCAGAACAAGACGCTGATGTCTATATTCCAAGAAGCCCTCTTCCTGCAAATTCGCCAAAGCCCGAGGGTCCAATATCTCACTGATTGATGCGTCTAATTGCAGGCCCTCGCTTAACCGCAGACCCATCATAAGCCGTTCTTCTGCCCGCTCTTGCGCCGAAAGTATCGCTTCAGAAGCACACCCATGACCCTGTGCGGCCACGGCGGTCAGCCAGCCTTCTGGCTTGTGTTGATTTGCGGTCGCCATAACCCCTTCGGGGCTAATAATCCGGCCATGAGCACCGGGACCAAGGCCCACATATTCGCCGCCGCGCCAGTAAATGAGATTATGCTGCGATTCTTGTGCCGCTGCTGCATGGTTCGACACTTCATAAGCAGGCATCCCCGCATCCAACATCATCTGTCGGGTCAGCGCAAACATATCCGCGGCGTCATCTTCTTCCGGCAGCACCAAAAGCCCTTTATCAAAGCGCCCCTTGAACGCAGTGCCGGGTTCGATGGTTAGCTGATAAAGCGACATATGACCAGCCGCGTATTGAATGGCCTCCGCCAACTCATTCTGCCACGCGTCTATGGTTTGGCCTTCGCGGGCATAAATCAGGTCAAAGCTGTAGCGATCAAAATATTTAGCCGCAAGCGCCAGCGCCGACATTGCGTCGTCCACGCTATGTTCACGGCCCAGCGCTGCCAGCGCTTCTGCGCGTAAAGACTGTATGCCAATGGACAGACGGTTGACCCCCGCGGCCCGGTATCCGGCAAATTTCTGCGCCTCCACTGATGTAGGGTTGGCTTCCAGCGTGATCTCCGCATCGGGCAACAATGGAAAGCGCAGGTGGACGGCCTCGATCAACGCCCCCACCAAATCCGCCGACATTAAGGACGGGGTGCCTCCGCCAAAGAAAATGCTTTGGGTGCGCATATTAAAGGCACGACCGCGATAATGATCCAGTTCGCGCACATAGGCGGCGAGAAAGGCGTCCTCGTCATAACGATCACGGACATGGGAATTAAAGTCGCAATAGGGGCATTTAGACAAGCAAAATGGCCAATGGATATAAACCCCCAGTCCTCCCAAGTGAGCAGGGGTACTATTGCCGGAAACAGGCATTGATCAATTTCTTAAAGGCATCGGCCCTATGGCTCATTTCATGTTTGGCTGTCGGGTCCATTTCGGCAAATGTTTGGTCATAACCATTGGGGACAAAAATCGGGTCATACCCAAACCCTTTATCCCCGCGCATGGGCCAAACCAAATGACCATCGACGCGTCCCTCGACGCTTTCCACATGCCCATCAGGCCAAGCCAGCGTCAAGGCGCAGCGAAATGACGCGCTCCGATCCGCATCGCCAAGTTCGTCAATCACGCGCTTCATCGCCACGTTAAAATCTTTATCCGGTCCACCCCACCGCGCCGAATAAATCCCCGGCGCGCCATCAAGCGCATCCACCGCCAAGCCAGAATCATCTGCAAGCGCCACCAAGCCCGAACCACGGGCACTGGCAAGCGCCTTAAGTTCAGCATTGGCGATAAAGGTCTGCCCTGTTTCTTCTGGTTCCGGCAAACCCAGATCGCCGGCAGAGACCACATCGACATTGAATGGATCTAGAAGCGCAGAAATCTCGCGGACTTTGCCCGGGTTATGGCTCGCCAAGACCAGTTTATCCTCGGTAAATTTGCGGGACACTTCAGCCTCCGGCAGCTTGTATAGCAGCTTTTTGGGCGGCGAATATCTCATCGCAGCCAATGTGCGCCAAGCGCATCAAGCGTAAGAACTCCTCATCCGAAAACGGGTCTTCCTCGGCCGTAGCTTGAATTTCGACAATGCCGCCACCGCCCGCCAACACGAAATTGGCATCGGCCTCTGCATTACTGTCTTCGTCATAATCAAGATCCAAAACAGGGGTGCCATTGAAAATCCCGCACGATATCGCCGCAACGGGGCTATCAAGCGGCATCGCATTAATCTGCCCGTCTTTTATCATGGCATCAAAACACAGATGCAGCGCCACATAAGCGCCAGAAATTGACGCAGTGCGCGTGCCGCCATCGGCTTGCAGGACATCGCAATCAATCCGCACTTGGCGCTCGCCCATTTTCTCCAGATCAACCACCGCACGTAGAGAGCGTCCGATCAAGCGTTGGATTTCTTGCGTTCGTCCAGACTGCTTACCCTTTGCCGCTTCACGCGCCATGCGCTGATGGGTGGAGCGCGGCAACATGCCATATTCCGCCGTGACCCATCCCTTGCCCGTATCGCGCAGCCAAGGCGGCGGGCGATCCTCTAAGCTGGCGGTGCACAAGACGTGTGTATCACCGAATTTCACCAGGCATGAGCCCTCCGCATGTTTGGCAAAACCCGGCTCCATAATGATGCTCCGCATTTCATCCGCTGATCGACCTGAAGGACGCATGTGTATCTCCCTAAAAATAATTCTGTTCTCTTCTATCGTCCCGCACCGGACACTGGCAAGAACAGAAAGGTCCCACGCGCGGATTAAGCCCACTATTTCGCAGCCGTCCTATGACATTTCATTGACGATTTGCGGTCGGCTACCTAGGTTAGAGCTATGAAAATTGATGAGCTGAATAGCCGCTCGGCGGAAATATTTCGCCAGATAGTCGAAAGCTATCTGGAAACCGGTACGCCCGTCGGCTCGGCCGTATTGGCGCGCACGGGTGCGCTGAACGTCTCCCCCGCCACCATCCGCAACACCATGGCGGACTTGGAACATGCCGGGCTTTTGTTTTCTCCGCATACATCCGCCGGCCGCATGCCCACCGAAATTGGCCTGAGGCTGTTTGTCGATGGCTTTTTAGAGGTCGGGGCTTTAAGCCGTGCAGAGCGCGCCGAGATTACCAACCGCTGCCAAACAACAGGGCGCAGTGTCGAAGAGGTCCTAAACGAGGCATCGAGCCTGTTATCCGGCCTGTCCCACTGTGCAAGCGTCGTTGTCGCGCCAAAAGCCAATGCCCCCATAAAACATATCGAATTTGTCGCTCTTGCGCCCGGGCGGGCACTGGTCGTGATTGTAACGTCCGACGGCAATATAGAAAACCGATCCATCGAGCTGCCGCTTGGCCTGCCACAGTCAGCACTGGTCGAGGCTGGAAATTACCTCAGCGCGCGGCTAGAGGGGCGCACCCTTGAAGATTTTTACGCCGATATTACCCAAGAGCTGGAATCTCAGCGCGCAGAGCTTGACCAACTGACAAAAGAGGTCGTAAAAGCGGGCCTTGCAACTTGGTCAGGTGAAAAAAGGGATGCCGCGTCACTGATTGTTAAAGGGCGGTCAAATCTACTGGAGAATGATTCGGCCCTTGAAAATCTTGAACGCATTCGCCAACTGTTTGATGACTTGGAAACAAAAGAGACCATGGCGCAACTGTTGGACCTGAGCCAACGCGGCGATGGCGTAAAAATTTTCATCGGTGCGGAAAACCAATTATTTTCCCTGTCCGGTTCCAGCGTCATCGTGGCGCCCTATAAAAACGACACCGGCCATATTATTGGCGCGGTCGGGGTGATTGGCCCCACACGAATTAATTACGCGCGGATCATCCCCATGGTGGACTTTACCGCGCGCATCATTGGTAAAATGCTGTAAGGCACAAAACATAGAGACGAAAAGCAAAGTTATGAGCAGCGAAGAAAACACACCGAACGAAAACATTGAAGAAACCGCAGCTAACGCTGAGGCGCCTGTAACACCTGCGGCTGAAACTGACGAGCCAACAGCCCCGCGGGAACCAACGGCCGAGGAGCAGGTTGCCGACCTGAAAGACAAATTGCTGCGCCAAATCGCAGAGAGCGAAAACGTGCGTAAGCGCGCCGAGCGACAAGTCTCGGAAGCTGCCAGCTATGCCATTTCAAACTTTGCCCGCGAAATGCTCGCAGTATCTGACAATCTGCGCCGCGCCCTTGATGCGCTGGGTGAAAACGCCGCGCAAAATGACGATATCAAAGCATTTCTAGAAGGTGTTGAGATGACCGAGCGCGAGCTTTTAAATATCTTTGAACGCGTTGGCATTGAGAAAATCGTCCCAGTCGGCGAAAAATTTGATCATAATTTCCATCAAGCCATGTTCGAAATTGAACATACAGATGCCGCCCCCGGAACCATTATGCAGGTGATCCAACCCGGCTATGTTTTAAAAGGCCGCCTTTTGCGTCCCGCCATGGTTGGAATAGCAAAAGCTGTTCAGAAAGACAGCGAAGGCGTTGATGAGACGGTCTAACACCCCATCGCTGAAGCCAGCCCGCAAAGTTTAAACGGCACCCGCAATGACACGGCTGCATCCGTGCCAAGCTGTAGCAGCAAGTCTAACTGCAACATTCCGCCGATGCTCAGATCCGCTGGCAAGTTATGCAGCATGATGTGAAAGCCCCCGGGGGCAAAGTCCACCCCTGTATCTGGCTCAATGGTCACCATAGCCACATGTGACATTTTCATCCGCCCATCAACCGCGGTCGTTTGATGCAGCATGGCCCGCCCATGAGGCGCGGATAGACCCCCAACTTGAACCCCTGTTAAGGTCAATGTGGTGCCCGTATTATTGCGCAGTGAAAAATAGCCCGCCGATGGCCGGCCTGTCATCTGGTTCAAACGCACCCAAGCGTCGCTGATTATAACGCCCTCAATCGAGGTGCGTGCGGCGGTCTCCATATTCGAAGACCCATGGTGATCATGTTGCGCAAATGCTGTCGCCAATAAGCACCCCATGGCGATAAAAACGCCGCCACAAAATGCATTCAATCTCGTCTTCATGTCATTCTCTCGTTTCATCAGATGTGCTCCATGTGCGCAGACTTTCACACCGAAAGGGCTGTATAGCCGTCTTTTTTATATAATTCTGTAAAAAAATTGCCTGCAAAAGGTAATGCCGGGTTGCGGCCAAGGGATTGCCTACCTATATAGGCCTCAAGTGGTTTGGCCAAAGTTAAACCAGAGATAAAGATGTGTCAGGGGTGACACGGTGAAATATAAGCCAAACCCGTTTTGAGAGTGGGTATCGCCATCAGTGGCAATCTGGCCAAATGGCGGCATCAAATTAATAATAGTAAAAGAGGCCTGACCGATGCCTTTGTGGTCGGCAGAGCCTGCTGAAATTGAGGAATATGTATAATGGCTAAAGTAATTGGTATTGACCTTGGTACAACAAACTCATGCGTATCCATTATGGATGGCGCCAAGCCCAGGGTTATTGAAAACGCCGAAGGTGCCCGCACGACACCGTCAATGGTGGCCTTTACCGAAAGCGGTGAGCGCCTCGTTGGTCAAGCTGCGAAACGTCAGGCCGTCACAAACCCAGAAAACACTCTATTTGCCATCAAGCGCCTGATCGGTCGTACCTTTGACGATCCGACCACCAAAAAAGACGCCGACATGGTGCCATATAAAATTATTAAAGCGGATAATGGCGATGCTTGGGTTGAAGCCCGCGGCGAAAAATACAGCCCCAGCCAAGTCTCGGCCTTTATCCTGCAAAAGATGAAAGAAACCGCCGAGGGTTATTTGGGCGAAAAAGTCACGCAAGCCGTGATTACCGTACCTGCATATTTCAATGATGCGCAGCGTCAAGCAACCAAGGATGCGGGTAAAATCGCAGGCCTTGAGGTTCTGCGCATCATTAATGAGCCAACTGCCGCTGCGCTGGCTTATGGTTTGGAAAAGGCCGAAGGCCACACCATTGCGGTTTATGACCTTGGTGGCGGGACCTTTGACGTCTCCATTCTCGAAATTGGCGATGGCGTCTTCGAAGTTAAATCAACCAATGGTGATACATTCTTGGGTGGTGAAGACTTTGACCTGCGTCTGGTCGATTATTTGGCTGACGAATTTAAGAAAGAAAACGGTATTGATCTCCGCGGCGATAACCTTGCCTTGCAGCGGTTGAAAGAAGCTGCGGAGAAAGCCAAAATAGAGCTGTCCTCTGCAACACAGACCGAGATCAACCTGCCCTTCATTACCGCAGACCAGTCTGGCCCGAAACATCTGACCATGAAGATGACCCGCGCCAAGCTAGAAGCGCTGGTTGAAGACTTGATCAAACGGACCCTGAAGCCCTGCCAAAAAGCGCTTGAAGATGCCGGCGTTAAAGCTGGTGAAATCGGTGACGTGGTGATGGTTGGCGGCATGACCCGCATGCCCAAAGTGTTCGAGACCGTAAAAGAATTCTTCGGTCGCGAGCCGCACAAAGGCGTGAACCCAGACGAAGTTGTCGCCATGGGTGCCGCAATTCAGGCGGGCGTTCTGCAAGGTGACGTGAAAGATGTTCTGCTTCTTGATGTTACACCCTTGTCGCTTGGTATTGAAACCCTGGGCGGTGTGTTCACACGCTTGATCGACCGCAACACAACAATCCCCACCAAAAAGAGCCAAGTGTTCTCGACCGCTGAGGATAACCAAAATGCTGTGACCATCCGGGTTTTCCAAGGTGAACGTGAAATGGCCACCGATAACAAGAGCCTCGGTGCGTTTGATCTGGTGGGCATCCCACCTGCGCCCCGCGGCGTACCGCAGGTCGAGGTAACATTCGATATCGACGCCAACGGCATTGTGAATGTCTCCGCTAAAGACAAAGGCACAGGCAAAGAGCAGCAAATCCAAATTCAGGCGTCTGGTGGTCTGTCAGAGGCTGACATTGAACAAATGGTCAAAGACGCTGAGGCCCACGCCGAAGAGGACAAGGTTCGCAAAGAAACCGTCGAAGCTAAAAACCAAGGGGAATCAATGGTTCACGCCACGGATAAAACCTTGGAAGAGCATGGCGACAAAGTGGACGGCGCAACAAAGGCGTCTATCGAAAGTGCCCGCGATGAATTGAAAGAGGCGCTTGAGGGTGACGATGCCGAGGCCATTAAACAGAAAATCGAAGCGCTTACTCAGGTGAGTCTGAAACTGGGCGAGGAAATTTACAAAGCTCAGCAAGCAGAAGCCGAGGGCGGGACCGCGGCCGAAGGTGACTCAGGTGATGCCACCGCAAAAGACGCTGGCGATGAAGATGTCGTTGACGCTGATTTTGAAGAGGTCGATGAAGGCGAAGATAAGAAATAAATTTGCTTGATGGAATGATATTCGCCTCGCATCATCTGATGGAAAATCAGGGGTGCGGGGCGTCTTCCGTAAAAATGAAAAATAATCTATGGCGTGAAACAAAAGCGCCAAAGGCCCTCGGGGGCCAATTTGCCAAAGGCACAGGGGCCGATAAGACATGACCAAAACATGCTATTATGACCTTCTTGGAATTGACAGAAGCGCGGACGGAAGCGAAATCAAGCGCGCCTTTCGCGCACTGGCGATGGAATACCACCCGGATCGCAACAAAGATAACCCCGATGCCGAAGCAAAGTTTAAAGAAATTAATGAGGCCTATGACATCCTAAAGGATGAGGACCGCAAAGCCGCCTATGACCGCTATGGTCATGCAGCTTTCGAAAATGGCGGGGGCGGCCACGGCGGGGGTGCGGGCGGTTTTGGCGCTGGGTTCGCGGATGTTTTTGACGATCTGTTCGGCGAATTTATGGGCGGTCAAAGGCGACGTCAGTCGGCGGCGCAACGTGGCAATGACCTGCGGTATAATCTAGAAATATCCCTCACTGATGCCTTTGCGGGCATGGAAGCCTCGATCGATGTACCAGCCACGCAGACCTGCGGAAAATGCGACGGTTCCGGCGCAGAAGCAGGTTCGTCGCCAGAAACATGCGGAACCTGTAATGGCTCGGGTAAACAACGCACGCAACAGGGCTTTTTTATGGTCGAGCGCACCTGCCCAGCCTGTCACGGCGCAGGACAAGTCATTTCCAGCCCCTGTGACGGCTGCCATGGTGCGGGACGTATCGAAAATGAACGCACGCTTTCCGTTAAAATCCCCGCTGGCGTCGAGGACGGCACCCGCATCCGCCTGACCGGCGAAGGCGACGCAGGGTTTCGCGGTGGTCCGCCCGGCGACCTTTATATTTTCATATCTGTTGCACCGCATCCCGTGTTTAAGCGCGATGGAACAACGATTTATTGCCGTCTGGATGTGCCGCTGACCACCGCTATTCTTGGTGGTAAAATCCCGGTGGATACGATTGATGGCAAGACCGCGGACCTAAAAATTCCTGAAGGAACACAGCCCGCCCAGCAATTTCGCCTCAAGAAAAAAGGCATGCCCCAGCTTAACACTGGCTTTATTGGTGATATGGTTGTCGAGGCCCGCGTTAAGGTGCCATCGGGTTTGAACAGAAAAGAAAAGGACCTGCTGAAATCCTTTGCTGAATTACAAGCCAAGAAATAATCGCGGATTCTAAACGCCACCTCGTTTCGATCCGCCATGCAACCAACCGGACGAGGATGCCACCCCGATGAACGTGCGCCCCCCCAGCTCTAAAGACCCGCGCCCCATCAAGCTCGCCCTGTTTGGTGCATCCGGTCGGATGGGGCAAGCGATCCAAACGGCCGCACGCACAAATGGTGATGACTTCATCATCGCAGCCCGGCCCGCAAAAGACGTAACCATCGACCAGCTGGTTGACTCCATTCGCGACGCCGACGTTCTTATAGACTTTTCCCTGCCCGCCGCGTTCGATAAGAACCTGCAGGCGGCAACCCGCGCGCAAAAACCATATGTCTGCGGCGTCACTGGCTTAACGGCAGATCAACGCGCCGCGCTGTCTAGCGCATCAGGGGAAATCCCTCTTCTTTACAGCGCGAATATGAGCCCCGGAATCAATTTGATGCGCGCGGCGATCGCGCAAATAGCGCGTGGCCTGGGGGATGCCTATGATATCTCCATTGATGAACTGCATCATATTCATAAAAAAGACGCCCCATCAGGAACCGCCGTCATGCTGGCCGATGAAGTCCGCGATGCCCGCCCGGATTGGGACCCACAAATCCAGTCCCGACGGGAAGGCGAAGCGCCGGGTCAACACAGCGTTTACTTTTCAGGACCTGCAGAGACCCTTGTCCTTCAACATAGCGTCAACGACCGCAGCGTCTTTGCGCAAGGGGCGCTAAGAGCTGCACAATGGATCGCTGACAAGCCTGCTGGCGAATATAGTATGATGGATGTCTTTCAGGGGTTATAACAGTAGCGTAATGAAATAAGGGCGACTGACAGATAATGGCAAAACTCACCAAATCTCAAATTCATGAAGTGTTTTCTCGACTACGGGATGCCAACCCAGAGCCCAAAGGCGAATTAGACTATGTGAACACCTATACGCTGCTGGTTGCTGTGGTTTTGTCGGCTCAATCGACAGATGTTGGCGTGAATAAAGCCACCAAAAAACTGTTTCAAACCGTCGACACCCCAGAGAAAATGCTGGAGCTGGGCATTGATGGATTGAAAGAGCATATTAAGACGATCGGGCTTTACAATTCCAAAGCAAAGAATGTCATCGGCCTGTCAAAAGTCCTTGTTGATCAATATGATAGCACGGTCCCCAGCACCCGGGAAGAGCTGGTCGCTCTGCCCGGCGTGGGCCGAAAAACAGCCAATGTGGTGCTTAATATCGCCTTTGGTCAGCCCACACATGCGGTGGACACCCACATCTTTAGACTCTGCAATCGGATCGGACTGGCCCCCGGAAAGACCCCGCTGGCCGTCGAGAAGCAAATGGAAAAAGTTGTACCGGACGAATTTGCAATACATGCCCACCATTGGCTCATCCTACACGGACGTTATGTCTGTACCGCGCGCAAGCCAAAATGCACCGAGTGCATCATTGCGGACCTCTGCAAATTTAAAGGCAAAACAACGCTCTAGGCTTATTACAGCTTATTTCAGCGAAGCCTCCTTGGCCTCAACATCTTTCAATAAAATGCTCGGGATATCACCCGCCGGGAAAAAGCTGGCCAGACAACTTGCCTCGCTTAGGCCTTCGTTATCAGGAATGGGGGGCTGGAACTCTGCATGATTAAGCAAGAATGGCGCTGTTTCATCTGCGCGCATAAAATAGACATTAGCCCGACACGCCTTGCTCACAAAGCTATAGACTTGGGTGTGGCCGTCTAAGCGACGCCATGTTGGCTCGCCCAACAGTCCCATTGTGACCGCAGGGTCAAGACCCAACAGGCGTTTCGGGTCGGGCATTGGGGGGACGGAGGGGCGCGGTGGCAAAGGTTGTGGCTCTGCGGGCGCTGATTCAACCGCCTCGTCTTGCGCAGATCCCGGCACCGTCCGCGATGCGGAATGAGTGGCATTGTCTGACACGGACGCCACGCCCGTTTCAACATGTTCACTCGGCACACACGCCGCCAGAACCGCAAGTGACATGAACGCCGCGCCAACATGGACAAAACAGGGGGGGTTAATCATGGTTGAATTCGGTCCTCTCGACCACGGTGAAAAATGTGCACCATCATCGCCGCGCCCAATAATGGGGCCGCTAAGTTAACTATAGGGACGATATAGAGCAACGTAATGACCACACCACCCAGAAAGGCCCGGTCCCGCATAGCACGGCGCAGACGTTTTGCCTCAGGTGCGGAGAAGTGCCGCAATGCCACCAGTTCGAAATATTCGCGCCCCAGCAAAAATCCATTCAGCACAACATAAAGAATGAACGGGCCGACCGCCGTAAACAGCAAAATAACATAAAGCGGCAGTGCCAACAGGTTGTAAAATATAACCATCAGGCCCATGCGCACCGCAGCCATAAAACTTTCATATGCGGATAGTCGCCGTGGGGCCTCATACCCCTCATAATGCTTGGCCTCAACCGCATCAACGATATCATCAAGAAAAATGCCCATGAACATGGTGGCAATGGCTGGAAATAAAAACCAGCCCACAAGAAAATAGGCCGGATAAATGGCAAAACCCGCGATCCAGTTCAGGCTATCATTCAACCATTCCCAATCAGAAATTTGAATGCCTTCAGGCATCATTCCAACCAGCAGGAATAATAACGCCGCAAAAACAGCCGCAGCCCCAATAATGCCAATGAAAAATACTTTGCGAAAACTTGGATCGAACAGCTGGTCAAGCGCCCTCAAAAATGCGCGCGCAATCATAAGCTTCTCCCTCTGTCGTGCCCTTTACCCCGCCCCTATTCAATAATGAATGTTATATGGCGTTGTCTCTCCGCCCCTATTATATGGGCCTTGGTCGAAAAAATTAAACCATCTTTCATAATATTTATCCATTTTCACATTGCGCCTGCGGTACGCCTGCATATACTCGCCGCAATCAAATTGAAAGGACAGAGCCCCATGACATTGGACGTCGTTGGAATTGGTAACGCCATCGTTGATATTTTATGCAAAACCGATGACGACTTTCTCATCCGTCATGGCATGACCAAAGGGTCCATGGCGCTAATCTCTGAGGAAGACGCCCATGCAATCTATGACGACATGGGGCCAGCGATTGAGATTTCTGGTGGCTCGGCCGCGAACACCATTGCCGGGATTGCGGCATTGGGCGGCAAGGGCGGCTTTATCGGCAAAATCGCCAATGACCAGATGGGTGAGGTTTTCGCCCATGATATTCGCTCGGTCGGGGTTGAGTTTTCAACGCCACATTCTACAACAGGCGTTGCGACTGCGCGGTCCTATATTCTCGTCACACCAGACGCACAGCGCACAATGAATACCTTTCTTGGGGCGTGTCAGGAATTAAGTGTGGACGATGTGGATGAAGACCAGATCCGCCGTGCTTCCATCACTTATCTTGAAGGCTATTTGTGGGACCCGCCCGCAGCAAAAGAGGCCTTTTTGAAGGCCATGGATATTGCCCATGATGCAGGCAACCGCGTGGCCCTGACACTGTCCGACAGTTTCTGTGTCGACCGCTACCACAGCGAGTTCTTGGAATTAGTGGAAAATCAGGTTGATATCCTATTTGCCAATGAGGCTGAAATTAAAGCCCTGTTTGCAACGGACAGCTTTGACAAGGCGGCACTAGAAGCCGCTAAACATTTACATTTTGCCGTTCTAACGCGCAGTGAAAAAGGCGCTGTTATTGTAACCGATGGTCAAATGATCCCCATTCCAGCCCACCCAACGGAGGTGGTCGATACAACTGGTGCTGGTGATTTATATGCGGGCGGGTTTCTGTATGGCCTGACACAAGGAAAGGATGCGCTGGACTGTGGGCGCATTGCCGCCATGGCTGCCGCTGAGATTATCTCACACGTTGGCGCGCGACCAGAAGTGGACCTCAAAAAAATGATGGCAGAAACGCTCAGCTAATTAGCGGGCAAGCATCGGCCCCAGCCGGCGACCGCCAAAAATATGAATGTGCAAATGCGGGACCTCCATGCCACCATCTTGGCCGATATTCGCCAAGATGCGGTAGCCGGGGCTCTCTAGCTCTAATATCTTCGCCGTTTCACCAACGGCACGCATAAAGCCCGTGATCATGTCCGCTGGAGCCTTGGCAGAAAAATCAATGAAGGACACATATTCCCCCTTGGGAATCACAAGTACATGCACGGGGGCCTGCGGGTTGATGTCATGAAAGGCCAGCGCATAGGCGTCCTCATAAACCTTGTTACAGGGAATCTCCCCGCGCAAAATCTTCGCGAAAATATTATCCTGATCATAGGCCATGGGGATATCCTTTCCATCGACAGTCAACGTTTTGACAAAAACTAAGACAAGGCCGCCGCTTAAACAAGCCCCCCATCTTGTAATAACGCATTGGCGCGTTTATATCTGGCGGACAGAACATTGAAAGTGGCAGGACATCATCATGAGCGATTCTTCAGACCCCACAGGCTGGCACGGCACAACCATTCTTTCTATTCGCAAGGGCAACAAGGTCCTCATTGCAGGGGACGGCCAAGTGAGTTTGGGCCCCACGGTAATTAAGGGCAATGCGCGCAAGGTTCGGCCCCTCGGCGATGGCTGTGTCATCGCGGGTTTTGCAGGCGCCACCGCAGATGCCTTTACCCTGCTGGAGCGCCTTGAAGAAAAGCTGGAACGCCATCCCGGGCAACTGATGCGCGCGTGCGTCGAACTGGCCAAAGACTGGCGCACCGATCGCTATTTACGCAAACTTGAAGCGATGATGTGCGTCGCCGACAAATCCATCAGTTTGGTGCTGACGGGCACCGGCGATGTGTTGGAGCCGGAAGACGGCGTGATTGCCATCGGCTCTGGCGGAAATTATGCGCTGGCCGCCGCGCGCGCACTGATGGACCAAGACATGAGCGCTCGTGAAATTGCGGTCAAAGCCATGGCCGTTGCTGGCGATATCTGTGTCTATACCAATTCCAATGTAACCATTGAGGAGCTTGAGGCCGAATGACCGCCTTTACCCCCCGCGAGATCGTATCTGAACTAGACCGCTTCATCATTGGCCAAGCCGATGCCAAACGGGCGGTGGCTGTTGCCCTGCGCAATCGCTGGCGGCGCCAACAGCTTGATGATGCATTAAAAGAAGAGGTTCTGCCGAAGAATATCTTAATGATTGGCCCCACTGGCGTCGGCAAGACTGAAATTTCCCGCCGCTTAGCAAGGCTGGCCGAGGCGCCCTTTATCAAAATCGAAGCGACCAAATTTACCGAGGTTGGCTATGTCGGGCGCGACGTTGAACAAATTATCCGCGATATGATGGAAATCGCACTGAACATGACCCGCGAAAAGCGCCGCAAAGAGGTCTTGGCACAGGCTGAGATCGGTGCCGAAGACCGCGTGTTAGACGCCCTAACTGGCCCCGGGGCATCAAGCGACACTCGCGCGAAATTCCGCAAAATGTTGCGCGAAGGCACGCTGTCCGATCGCGAGATCGAATTAGACTTGGCTGATAATTCCAACCCCCTGCCGATGATGGACATCCCCGGCCAACCGGGCAGCAGTATGGGCATGTTGAATCTGGGTGATATTTTTGGCAAAGCCATGGGCGGGCGACAGGTTAAGAAAAAAATGACCGTTGCCGCGGCATATGATGTTTTGATCGCCGAGGAAAGCGACAAGCTTTTAGATGAAGAGCATCTGGTGCGTGAAGCGATTGATAATGTTGAGCAGAACGGCATTGTCTTTTTGGACGAAATTGACAAGATTTGCGCCCGTTCCGATAACCGGGGCGGCGAGGTGAGCCGCGAGGGTGTACAGCGGGACCTCTTGCCGCTGATTGAGGGCACAACCGTCTCCACCAAATATGGCCCAGTTAAAACCGATCATGTCTTGTTTATTTCCTCGGGCGCATTTTCACTGGCCAAGCCTTCGGACCTATTACCAGAATTACAAGGCCGCCTGCCCATTCGGGTCGAATTGCGGGCGCTGGAAAAGCAGGACTTTGTGCGCATCCTGACCGAGCCGGAAAATAGCCTGATCAAACAATATACGGCGCTGATGGCCACCGAAGAAGTGACCCTGAATTTCACCGAGGACGGCATTGACGCCATTGCCGAGATTTCAACAGACGTCAATTCAACCGTTGAAAATATTGGTGCGCGGCGCCTGCATACGGTGATGGAGCGGGTCTTGGAAGAAATCAGTTTTGGCGCCACGGATATGGTTGGGCAAAGCGTCACCATTGATGCCGCCTATGTCACCGAACGGGTCGCTGATCTGCGTGACAATGCAGACCTTTCGCGGTTTATCCTATAAAGGCACAGCTTATCCTATAAGGGACTGAATGACCCTCCTTATCATATATCTCTTGCTGGCTCTTTTGGTGTCCTGCTTCTGTTCCATAGCAGAGGCCGTTCTGCTGTCGGTCCGCCCCTCATATGTCCGCGCTATGCAGGCAAAAAAGCACCGAAGTGCCCCCAGCCTTCGTAAACTGACATCCAATCTTGATCGTCCACTTGCGGCTATCCTGACCGCCAACACCATATCCCACACCGTAGGCGCGGCTGGTGTAGGGGCCCAAGCTGCCGTTGTATTTGGGAATCAATATTTGGGTATTGTTTCTGGCCTTCTTACCTTCCTTATTCTTGTATTTTCAGAAATTATACCGAAAACCCTAGGCGCCACCTATTGGCAGGAACTGGCCCCGCTGTTTGCGTTCCTTATCAACGGTCTTACCCGCCTCCTGCACCCATTTGTTTGGATGTCGGAAAAGCTGACACGAATGATTTCTAGCCGGAAAGGGAGGGGCGCAACCTATAGCAGAGCCGAAATGAAGGCGATGGCCGAAATTGGCGGGCAGGAAGGCGTCCTTGACCAGCGCGAAAGTCAAATCGTCGCCAACCTGTTGCGTCTCAAAAAAATTCCAGTGCGCGAAATCATGACACCGCGACCGGTCGTGTTTTCTGTTCCCGCAGACCTAGCCGTGAGCAAATTCTTCTCCCGTCACGCATCAACCAGCTTTTCACGCATACCTCTTTTTGAATCAAATCAAGACAATATAAGCGGATATGTGCTCCGCAACGACCTGCTAAAAGCGCAGGCAGAAGACCAGTTTGAGACCAAGCTTTCCGATTTTCGCCGCGACTTCCTCGTGGTGCCAGACAGCCAGAATGCGGCGCAGGCTTTTGATAGGCTCATGCATGAAAAAAGCCACATCGCCCTCGTTACCGATGAATATGGCACCATGCAGGGGCTCGTCACACTCGAAGATGTCATCGAGACTCTCATCGGTCTAGAGATTGTTGATGAGCTGGATAGCGACGAGGACATGCAGCAACTGGCTTTGAAACATTGGCGTCGTCGCATGCAGAGGTTGGGGCTGGACCCGGACAGCATGAATCCTGAAGAAAACAGCTAGACTGAATGGCTTTTTGGTCGGTCTGCTCCAGACCAGCCCACGGCTCACGCCCTATTTTTTTATGAGGATATCCAGCATCTGGTCGAGGTGCTCTTCACTGAGCTGTCCTACATCGCGGGCCAAACGGTTCGCCAGCTCGGTTGCTTTTGGATGCAGGCCCGCCGTATCCACCGTGACTCGCGGGTGTGATAAGCGCGCAAGGGTTTCTAATTCTTCTGCCTCATCCCAGATAATTTCGAAAAACTGGATAATATCCTGCACCAATGCCCAACCAGGTTTACCGCGCTGACCATGTTCAAGGGCTGATAAATAGGCGGGCGACACACCCACCGCTTTGGCGAGCGCTGCTTGACTAATGCCTTTTTTTTCGCGAAGGGCGCGGAGCTTTTCACCGAATGGGGTCATCTATGACCCCCTATCTTTACCGCGCAGACGGACATAAAAAGCGCCGTCCCCACCGTGGTGTTGTGCCGCCGAAGAATAGCTCGCCACATGTGGGTTCAAATCCGCGCCCCTCAGCCATTCCGGCAGGGCCGCTCTTAACACACCCTCTCCCAACTCAAAATCTTCACGCCGACGATGGGCTATGGGCGTATCGTCGGCACCAGAAAAGCGCCGCCCGCCCTTGCCCGTAATCACAAGTATCAGGCGCTCGCCCCGTGCGCGCGCGCTTGGAATGTCCCGACAAAGGCGACGATATGCGGCTTCTTTGGTATCATTATGCAGGTCAATCACCCGCTCAACCTCTGTGGAGCCTTGCGATATTCGGCGCCGTTCCCGCTTGCCCATGCCTGTTTGCGCCGGGCCACCATGATCAACATCCGCCGCACCACCACCGAAAACGATGCGCTCATCAATTTCATGTTGCCGAGGACGACGGACAATCGGACGGGTGTTTTTCGGCAACTCTGGTGTTTTGCGATCCCCCAAGGGTGTCACCGTGCGGGTCACCGCATGCCACAAATCATCATCATCTGGCATCACCCCGCCCCCTGAAAACGAACCGCGATATTTTTCGGCAAGAGAATATGAAAGCGCGCACCCCGATCAACCATATGACCTGCGATCGCCTCGGCGGCCTCGCCCAACCCCCAAAACACATCGCCGCGCAACGCGCCGCGGATAGCACCGCCCGTATCCTGAGCCACCATCAAACGGCGCAACGGCACAGATTGCCCAACCGGGTCGTTTTCATCCGGTCGTGAACCATCCAGCCAAATCGGCGCGCCCAACGGCAGGACGGTGCGATCAACAGCAAGCGACCTGCCCGGCACCAATTCGACGCCCTGCGACCCGACTGGTCCACCAGCATCGCCCGCGCCATCAAGCTGGCGAAAAAATACATAAGACGCATTTTCCTGCATCAAAGCCGTGGCGGCACCGGGGTTTGCCTCCATCCAAACACGGATGGATTGCATAGAAATCTCTTCAAGCGGAATTTCGCCGCGGTCAACCAAAACCCGCCCAATGGATGAATAGGGGTGCCCGTTTTGTGCTGCATAGCCAATCTTCACCATCTGGCCATCGGGCAATTGCACCCGACCGGACCCCTGAACCGCTAAGAAAAAAGCATCCACCGGGCTTTTTAACCAAATAAGTTCCAGCCCCCGGTTATCCAGCGCCCCGTCATCAATGTCAGCCCGCGAAGAAAAGGGACGCAGTTGGCCATTTTCAATCTGACCCGCGATGCGCCGCCCCGCCAAGTCTTTGCGAAACTGGCCCAAATTCACCATCACCAGTTCCGGCGGGCGCACATAAAGCGGGGTTGAATATTCCGCGCTGCGCTCAAAGCTGCCCTCCATTAACGGTTCATAATACCCCGTTAACAGACCCGTATCTTGGCCCGATGCCCAAATGAGAAAGGGTTCAAAATTATTCTCGAAAAAGGCGCGGGCGCTAACTTGATCTTCTGCATCCAGCCCCATCGCCACGTCACACACCCCAAGCCAGTCTGCAACCACCCCGCCAATGTCCTGCGGCGAGACGGGTGCGTTTGGATTAAGTGTTGCAAACTTTTCACAACTGGCCTGAAACGCCAAAAGCGCCCCGCCCAGATCATCCTCGGCCCAGCCGGGCAAATTCTCAAATGACGCAATCTCTAGATGCAGACGCTCATCCGTTCGCTGTGGCAACAGGGAAACGGCCAGCCAGCCCATAAAAATAATGAAAGAAATCAGCCCCAAAAATGGAAAATGTAACGCGGCACCCGCACCTGAAGAATTGGGGTTGCGCATGAACCTAGCCCGTCTTAGTTGCGCTCAACAGCCAATTGGGATCGCGGCTGCCCAGCTCTCGCGAAAATGTCCAGATATCGATCACGGCATTTGGTTCAGCGACATCCCCTTCGACAATATCCCCCGATGCATCACGGATCACAGAAATGATGCGGCTGTGAAAATCAATGGCGATTGCAACACTGCGATCATGCATTTCGATTGAGGCAATGATTATATTGGTCACATCCAACAGCTCATTGTCCAGCTCAAACCCTTGTTCAAGACGCGCCTGAATGGCGCTGTCAAACTGCTTGTAAACACCGGGCGAAAGAAACTCAGCAACCTCATCCAAGCGCCCCGCCCAAAATGCCTTCAAAATCATCGCATAGGCGTTTGAGGCCCCATCAACAAACTGTCCCAAATCAAAGCCCGGCTCAATATGTTGAATTTGGTCCAAAACCTCTCGTGATGCCCGATCAAGTTTGGCTGTATGGTCTGTGTGGGCTTTTGACATGGGAATTTGCGGCGCGTCATCATCAAAATCGGCATGATCGCCTTCTTCAAAGCGTCGACCAGACTTCTCCTCAGGCGGGGCTTCATGGCCTGTGCGCCGACCAAGCACACTGCGCAAGCGCAGAAATATGAATGCTGCGACCATAGCCAACAAAATAATATCAAGAATTTGAAACGCGCTGCCCATGATGATCTTTTCTCGTTTTTTGAGTTAGTCTTGATTAATCTCCCCAGATAAACCATGTATATACGACTAACTGGGGTGGCCCAAATATGTTATAACGCGGCGTTAAATTAATATAGACGCAAATGCACAAACGGATGGTCCAACGACCTCCGATACATAAGACTTTTCGACAGAAAGAACAAGGATGCCAATCGTAATTCTATTCATACTTATTGGTCTGCCGCTTGTGGAAATTTCCATATTTGCAGAGGTTGGCGGTAAAATCGGCGGGTTCTGGACCGTGATCCTGACCGTCGCGACCGCTGTCATTGGCATCACCATTGTGCGCTTTCAGGGGCTGATTGTTATGGCCCAAGCCAAAGAAAATATGGAGCGCGGCGCACCGCTGGTTGATGAGGCCATCCATGGCATCTTTTTATTCTTGGCTGGTGTTTTATTATTGATTCCCGGCTTTCTAACCGACGCCATTGGCGCAATTTTATTATTGCCTCCTGTGCGCCTGCTTATTGGTCGAGCCGGACTTGCCAAGGCCGTTCTAGGAAACCCCCGCCCACAGCCCCGCTATGACCAGCATGGCAATATCATTATCGAAGGCCAATATGTGATCCACAATGAAGACGACAAGGATAGTGGCACCGAAAAATAAGAGGCCCCGCCCGCACCCCAAAAACATGCGGAGCGCGCTGGTTCCAGCTTAAACTTAAACTTGTGATTCCGCATAGAACATGTTAGCCAACGCTCAATTAAACAGAGTGGGGGTCGCCTCATAGTAATTCAGAACACCACCATAACCCTGCGGGGCAACACGGAAAGTAATAGAAATGACGGATGAAAATAACCAAAACGGCGCGACGCCAGACGTTGCAATGGGCGCAGCTGGCGATGCCGACGCGAACGCTCCGCAAGTTGGTATTGTTGCGCAATACACCAAAGACCTATCCTTTGAAAACCCCAATGCCCCGGCGTCTTTCAATGCCATGGCGGGTGGTCAGCCACAATTAGAGGTTAACGTCAATGTTAACGGGCAAAAGCTCGGTGAAGATAATTATGAAGTTGCGCTGAAAATTTCCGTTAATGCCAAGCACGAAAACACCAATACATTTGTTGTTGAGCTGGTTTACGCAGGCCTGTTTGGTATTCGCAACGTTCCCGATGACGCCCTGCAACAATTTCTGCTGGTCCAAGCTCCGGTGATTTTATTCCCATTTGCACGCCGCGTCATTGCTGATGCAACGCGCGATGGCGGTTACCCACCCTTGTTGCTGGACCCGATTGATTTTGGTGCGCTGTACCATCAATCCGTCAACCAAGCACAGGCTGGTGGCGCTGAAGGCAACGCTTAAGCTTTTCTAATTTAAGAGACCTATTCTGGTCAGCTAGCTATCCCAAATCGGGTTGGTGATGCTGGCCAGAAATGCTTTATGGGCCTGCTTTTCATCGTCGGTCGGCGGAAAGCTCCGTTTTTCACGTATTTTAGATTCGATTATATCTTCATGTGTTGCATCTATCCTTGCCAGATCCAACCCACCTTGGCGGCCACCTTTTAATTCTAGATAAACTTCTGCCAGAATTTCAGAATCGAGAAGCGCGCCATGAAGCGTTCGGTGCGCATTATCAATTTTGAATCGCTTACAAAGCGCGTCTAGGCTGTTTTGTGCCCCGGGAAACTTCCGCCGCGCCATTTGCAGGGTATCAATCATCCGTGATAATGGCAGGGGCAATTGGCCAACATTTTTCAGTTCCCAATTTATGAACTTGAAATCAAATTCAGCATTATGTGCAACAAGCTGACAGTCATCAATAAAATCTAGAAAATCATCGACAATGACTCCAAAGGTGGGGTGGTCCTGCAAAAACGTGGTGCTTAAACCATGAATTTTTTCAGCGCCCTTGGGAACGTCGCGCTCTGGATTAATATACGAGTGAAAAACTTCACCGCTTGGCAGGCCATTGATTAATTCTACGCAGCCAATCTCGACAATGCGGTCGCCTTGGTCAGGGTCAAAGCCCGTGGTCTCGGTATCAAATACAATCTCTCTCATTGACTCAATCTTGCTCTTTTAAGCTGTCAGTTCGCTCACAAGCTGGTGAACATCCTTTGCCAATTGTTCTAGTCCATCTGCACCAGAAATAACATAGTCCGCTTTAGATCTTTTTTCTGCGTCACTCATTTGTTTGGCGAGAATAGCGTCCAGCTTTTGTTCGCTCATGCCTGTACGGCTTAAGACGCGTGGTCGTTGCACCGCCTCGGGGGCAGAAACCACCACGACCTTGTCACAATATTTGTTGCCGCCGGTTTCAAACAATAAGGGCACATCAAAAACCACCAAGGGCGTATCTTTTGCTCGCTCTGCCGCAATGAAGGCCTCGCGCGCCTGCGCCACCCGAGGGTGAATAAAGCCCTCAAGTTTTTTAAGTTTTTCTTCATCACCAAACACACATTGTCCAAGTCGACCTCGATCAACTGTTCCGTCAATCACACAGCCTGGAAACTCTTGATCAATCATGCCAACCAATTCCCGGTCACGCACAAACAGGTCATGGACAATACCATCAGAATCAAAAACCGGCACACCCAAGGCCCGAAAGGCTTTGCCGGCCTCACTCTTGCCCATCCCGATGGAGCCCGTTAATCCCAAAACAATCATGGAAACACCCTCACCCCCAACTGATCCAATCCTGCGCTTAATTTGATCATTGGTAAGCCCAAAACTGTATAATAATCGCCATCAACACATGAGAATAAATGGACACCCCGGTCTTCAAACATATAACCGCCAACGCAACCCAAAACGCTTTGACCAACGCTTGAAATATAAGCATCCAGAAATTCGTCGGAAAGCACCCTCATTGTCATTTCAGCCGTTTGGCACGCCGAGAATAATTCTTCGCCGTCCTTATGAATGGTCGCGGCAGAATGCAGGCTGTGCGATTTGCCGCACAATTGTTTCAGGCTCTTTCTAAGGTCATTTAGGTCTGCGGCCTTATCAACCAGCGCTCCTTCATGCTCCAATGTCTGATCAGCACCAACAACCAACTGTCCGACATGTTTGAGCGATATTACCCGCGCTTTTTCAGCAGCCAAATGAGTGGCGATCTCCTGTGCCGTGTGATTTTCCCGCACCAATGCTTCTTTTATTGATTGCTCATTCACATTGGGACCAACGGTTTTAAAATGATAACCCGCTTGCGCTAAAATCGAGGCCCTGATGGGGCTGGTCGACGCCAAGATAAACTGATCATTCATATCAACCGTCTTTACGCATATTATAAAGATGAATGATTGCAGCCGCCGATTCTTCGACCGAGCGCCGGGTGACATCAATAACCTGCCAACCCCTGTCGGTACAATATCGCCGACAGGCCGTTATTTCATCCTGCACCAGTTCAGGGTCTACATAATCGTGATTGTCTTTATCTTTAATAGACTGAAGGCGGTTTTCGCGGATTTGCAATAACCGATCACTTGAGACCGTTAGCCCGACAATAAAACAATTCTTTGCGCGGTCTAAGCTTTCGGGCAATTTACTGCCGACAACAAAAGGGATATTCGCCGTACGATAACCCCTGTTTGCCAAATAAATACTGGTCGGTGTTTTCGACGTTCGTGAAACCCCAACCAAAACAATATCTGCTTCGTCTACATTGTCGGGCAATTGGCCATCATCATGTGCCATGGTGAATTGCAACGCCTCGATCCGTTTAAAATAATCCGCATCCATCACATATTGCTGGCCGGGTTTGGCTTTTGCCTCCACCCCCAAGAAAGACCCAAGTGCATCTACAATCGGCTGAAGAAGAGATAAGGATGGGATGCCAATATCATTACAGGAACTGACCAGCGTGTCCCTGATCTCATCATTAACCAAAGTATATAAAACCAAACCAGGGTGCTGCTGAATATCATCAAGGATGAATTGCATCTGCCGAGGTGTTCGGATCATCGGCCAAAAATGTTTTTTAACCTTTATCCCCTCAAACTGAACAAGCGCTGCCTTCGCCATAGATTCAAGCGTTTCACCCGTCGCATCTGATACGAGATGAATATGGTGGGTCTGGTCCTGTTTGTCATTCATGCTATATGATTAACTCAGCTACTTGATTGAAAAGAATTGTCACATCTATTTTTATAAAAATCAGGCTGTATAAGTCTGTGGAAAAACAACATAACAAGTTTCGGGCTTAATTTCATGAACCCAATTCAGGATAGATTAAACTTTTATCCACAAGTCAGATGTCTTATCCCGAGGCAAATCCTTATGTGGATAAAATATTTATTCCGGGTCCAAATGTATTTGGTTCATCAAAAATAAAATGGGCATAGTGCCACCAGCTGTGAAAAATCTTGTGGATAAAGATGAATTCCACTTATCAACACGGCCAACTAACAACAACAATCTATTATATATATATATATTATTTATAGGGGTGCTAATAACTCTCTATTCAATAGATTATAACCATGCTTTCAAAAGGGTTCCTTTATGACCAAGTTATTTCTTGAAACCTTAAATGGCAATTTCTCCGCTAGGCCGCCGTTTTGGTTCATGCGTCAAGCCGGGCGTTACTTACCTGAATACAGAAAGCTGCGCGCTAAACTTGGTGGTTTTTTAGACATGGTCTATTCGCCAAAGGACGCTATTGAAATCACGCTGCAACCAATCCGCCGATATCATATGGATGCGGCCATTTTATTTTCTGATATTTTGGTTATTCCGGACGCGCTAGGACAAAATGTTTCATTTGTCGAAGGCACAGGACCTGTTCTAGACCCTGTAACGTCTGTGGCGGATTTAAAGTCTTTGTCGGTGAATAATTTACACACGCATCTAAATCCCGTTTACCAGACCATATCGGGATTGAGAAAAGAATTACCAGACGATGTCGCTTTAATTGGATTTGCTGGTGCCCCCTGGACGGTCGCAACCTATATGGTTGAAGGACATGGTTCCAAAGATCATACCGCTGCGAAAGATTGGGCTTATGGGGATGAAGCTGGTTTTTCGGCGCTGATAGATCTATTGATCGATTCCACGTCAGAATATCTGATCGCTCAAGTTAATGCCGGTGCAGAAGCCTTGCAGATTTTTGATACCTGGGCAGGCAGTCTTGCTGAGGGAGAATTTGATAAGTGGGTTATTGCCCCCACGCGGGAGATTGTGCGCCGTGTTAAGGCGGAACATCCTGAGATTAAAATTATAGGCTTCCCACGCGGGGCGGGTATTGGCTATGAGCGTTTTGTTAAAGACACAGGTGTTGATGCTGTGTCCTTGGACGCTGGTGTGCCCTTGATTTGGGCGCGGGATGTTTTACAGCCTCATGTTGTTGTCCAGGGGAATATGGACCCGCGGTTACTTGTCACGGGTGGATCGCGCATGACAGACCAAGCTCAAAAAATCATGTCCACACTGAATGATGGCGGATTGATATTTAATTTGGGGCACGGCATTACGCCGGATGTTCCGCCGGCCCATGTTGGTGATATGGCGGCGCTGATTAAAGGCTGGTCAAAAAATTAAGTTACAAAAAAGGCGTTTATTTTGACGAATAGAAAAACAGCGGTTGTTCTTTTTAACCTTGGCGGCCCAGATAGCCCTGATGCTGTTGAGCCGTTTTTATATAATCTGTTTAAAGACCCGGCCATCATCCGACTTCCGGGATTTATCCGCTATCCTTTGGCAAAACTTATCTCAAGAAAACGTGCACCTTTAGCGCGGCAAATCTATGATATGATCGGGGGGTCTTCGCCCTTATTAGAACAAACCAAAGACCAAGCAAAGGCGTTGCAGTTGTCATTGCAGGACAATGGGTCGTTTAAGGTTTTCATTGTCATGCGGTATTGGCACCCAATGGCGGATGAGGTGGTCCAAGACGTAAAAGATTATGATCCAGATCAGATTGTATTGATGCCTCTTTATCCACAATTTTCTACGACCACAACCAAATCGTCTTTTGAAGATTGGGATCGTGCCGCAATTTCAGCGGGACTGAACAAAACAACCAAGCGGTGCTGTTGTTATGCAGATCAGGATTTATTCGTATCCGCCTATGTTGATTTGATCGCACCGCTTTATGCGCAAGCCCTGAAGGATGGCCCAACGCGGATATTATTTTCTGCGCATGGCTTGCCAGAAAAAATATCAAATGATGGCGACCCATATGCCGCTCAAGTCCATGACAGTGTGCGCGCAATTATTGAACAACTGGGTAAGGATACAGATGAAAAAATAGATCATCTTGTGTGTTTTCAAAGCCGCGTCGGTCCATTGAAATGGATTGGCCCATCCACCGATGATGCGATTGCTGAGGCGGGGCAGGATGGTGTTGGGGTATTGATCGTACCGATCGCATTTGTGTCCGAGCATTCAGAAACGCTGGTTGAGTTGGATATAGAATATAAAGAGCTGGCTCTTGAAAAAGGGGTACGGTCCTATATCCGTGTACCGACCGTGGGGGTTGAAAAGGACTATATTGATTGCCTTCATCAATTGGTTTTGGACAGCCTGAACCAAGGCCAGGACATTCATAGCGCTTCAAAACGGATGTGTGGTTTATCAGACCATGGTTGTCCGAATATTTGTAAATAAGGTGGGAGCATTAGGGTGTTTGATTTTATCCTGAATATGCTGAGTGATTATTATTTATGGATCAAGGCCGTGCATATCATGGCTGTCATTTCATGGATGGCAGGCCTGTTTTATCTTCCGCGGCTTTTCGTTTATCATACTCGTGTAGAGGTGGGCGGCGATCAGGATCAACTGTTTCAATTGATGGAATTGAAGCTGCTGCGGATCATCATGCGGCCAGCAATGGTCGTGACTTGGGTCTTTGGGTTGGCATTGGTGTTTACGCCTGGGGTAATTTCTTGGGAATATATTTGGGTGTGGGTTAAGGCGCTGAGTGTGATTGCTATGACCGGATTTCACCAAACACTTGCTAAGCACATCCGCCAGTTTGCGCAGGGTGAGAATAAACGAGGCGAGTCATTTTTTCGTAAGATCAATGAAGTACCGACTATTTTAATGCTGGTAATTGTGATCATGGTAATTGTTCGCCCCTTTTAAGCCAGCCTGTGTCAGCGTGTGCCGGATTTTCTAAAAGCTTGACATTTTGGTGATGCAGCGTAGTTTGTTTTCATTCCGGGGCGCCCGCCCCAATTTTTCCAATTTATCAGAACTGACCTGAATCCAGACTGTTCAACATCACCCGACCCCTTGATGGACATATCCGAATTTCAGAGCGTTCTGCAAACTAATCCCGAGTGAGCCACCATGGACCTTAAAGAACTGAAGCAAAAAAGCCCTGCCGAATTGTTAAGCCTTGCTGAAGAGTGCGGCGTTGAAAATGCCAGCAACTTACGCAAACAAGATATGATGTTCGGCATCCTCAAGCAGCTCGCCAAAACCGATGTAGAGATTACGGGCGATGGCGTGATCGAGGTTCTTCAAGATGGCTTTGGCTTTCTTCGTTCACCAGAAGCAAACTATTTACCGGGGCCGGATGATATTTATGTTAGCCCGTCGCAAATCAAGCGTTTTAGTTTGCGCACGGGGGATACGGTTTCAGGTCAAATTCGGGGGCCGAAAGATAACGAGCGCTATTTCGCGCTGTTAAAGGTATCGACTATTAATTTTGAAGCGCCGGAAAAGGCCAAGCACAAAGTTCGCTTTGATAACCTGACGCCGCTTTATCCGGAAGAACGCATCAAGCTTGATCCCGAAGACCCAACAGTGGACCCATCGGCGCGGATTATTGATCTGGTTGCGCCACTCGGCAAGGGCCAGCGCGCATTGATCGTTGCGCCGCCGCGGACGGGTAAGACGGTGTTGTTGCAAAACCTCGCCAAGTCGATCACTAAAAACCATCCAGAAATTTATTTGATCGTGCTGCTGATTGATGAGCGGCCTGAAGAGGTGACAGATATGCAGCGCTCTGTCGAGGGCGAGGTAATCTCCTCAACCTTTGACGAGCCAGCATCGCGCCACGTTCAAGTGGCCGAGATGGTCATCGAAAAGGCCAAGAGCCTCACCGAACATGGTCGGGATGTGGTCATTCTTCTCGATTCCATAACGCGGCTGGCCCGCGCCTATAACACGGTTGTGCCATCGTCGGGCAAGGTGTTGACCGGGGGTGTTGATGCGAACGCCCTACAGCGGCCAAAACGATTTTTTGGCGCGGCACGTAATATCGAGGACGGTGGGTCTCTGTCCATTATCGCAACAGCCCTCGTTGATACAGGCTCGCGCATGGACGAGGTGATCTTCGAAGAATTTAAAGGAACGGGCAACTCGGAAATTATTCTTGATCGTAAGATTATCGACAAGCGCCTATTCCCTGCGATTGACATCACCAAGTCAGGCACACGTAAAGAAGAGCTTTTGGTTGAAAAAGACACCCTCGCCAAGATGTGGATGCTGCGGCGTATCCTGATGCCCATGGGTGTTGTCGACGCCATTGAGTTTTTGCTGGGCAAGATCAAGAACACCAAAAGCAATGCCGAGTTTTTCGATTCCATGAATAGCTAATAGGCCTGCTGCTTTATTCTGCCTTATGGTCGGAGGACCGTCGAGCCAGTGGTCGTACGGGCTTCGATGGCGCGGTGCGCATCTGCGGCATGTTCGAGGTCAAAGGTTTGACCGATGTGGACCTTGACTTGACCGGATTGCACCACACCCATCAATGCACGGCAACCCTCGGCAAAGTCTGCGGGGTCTGTGTAATAGTGTGCGATTGATGGCCGCGTGACAAACAGTCCGCCCTTTTGGTTAAGGATGGCTGGTGAAAACGGCTCGACCGGGCCAGTGGCATTACCAAAGGTGACCATGGTGCCGCGGGGGCTAAGGCAATCCAGCGAATCCATAAACGTATCTTTCCCAATAGAATCATATACGACGTGGACACCCTGCCCTTTCGTGATCTCGCGGACGGTGTCCTTGAACGATTCCTCGCGGTATAGGATGGCATGGTCTAATCCATGAGCCAATGCCAGCTCAGCTTTGTCAGAGTTGCCGACGGTCCCGATGACATGGGCGCCAATGGCCTTAAGCCACTGAATGGCGATCAAGCCAACACCACCAGCGGCCGCATGAAACAGAACCCAATCACGGGGCTTGACCATATAAGTACGGCGGATCAGATATTCGACAGTTGCGCCCTTGAGCATCATGCCGGCAGCGGTTTCAAAACTTATATTATCAGGCAGGGGCCATACACGATCAGCCGCGATGGTCCTGTATTGGCAGTAGGCGCCAAGAGGTCCAGCGGGGTATGCAACGCGGTCACCTGGTCGGAGGGTGTGGACACCAGCGCCGATCTCCTCGACCACACCAGCGCCCTCAAGGCCGGGGATATAGGGTGTCCCTACTGGGTAGAGGCCTGTACGGTGATAGACATCTATGAAATTGAGACCGATGGCTTCATGACGCAATAAGACCTGGCCAGCTTTTGGCGTCGGCGCTTCAACCTCTTCCCACAAGAGTTGTTCTGGGCCGCCGTTTTGGTGAACAATAATCGCTTTATTCATGATCTCGCTTATGCCTTTGGTTTCGCGCTGCGTTGGTGCGTGGGGGTTTGGTTATTGGGACAAGATGGTGTTCAGGAAAGTAATGCGCCCTCTAAACGCAGCAGGTTGATCTTGGTTTCTGTACCGCCCTCACCCGAGTAGCCGCCGATGTTCACGCCTGTGCCTACGACCCGGTGACAAGGGATGATGATGGGGATGGGGTTGTGGCCACACGCGGACCCCACGGCTTGAGCAGATGATGAAATTTCGGCTGCGATCTCTCCATATGTGGTTGTCTGTCCATAGGGAATTTTCTGCATGTGCGCCCATACGCTTTTTTGGTGGGGCGTGCCGTGGGGGTTAAGAGGCAAATTAAAGGCCTTTAAGTGGCCATTGAAATACTCGTTCAGCTGCGTGATGGCCTTGTTTAACAGGGGTGAGGCCTGCTGTATGGCGCCCCAGCCCCAATCGAGGGCAACAATTCGCCCGTCATGTTCAAATACGGTAAGGTCGCCAACTGGGCTATGCATGGAAATTTGCGGCGAAATATGTGCTGGGCTTGCGGGCATCTCTCCCCCTTTGAAACGAGTCGTTCTTGAATTCAATCCAATTTGACCCATTTTAGGTCTTTGTGCGGCTGAGTACAGCGCTTCTTAACGCCAATTTTCGTGATTGCACGAGATGCAGGCTGTATAAGGGGGCGATTCGCGCCGGTTTGGCGCACGCGATCAGCGTGTTGATCTGCGATGATGGCTGCAGTTGAATGAGTTGGGTAGGATGACACAGGGCTTAACAGAAGAGACTATATTTGCATTGGCAAGCGGCAAGGGGCGCGCAGGCGTTGCTGTGGTGCGGGTGTCGGGCCCGGCCTGTGTCGCAGTCAGCCTTGCCCTAACGGGGCAATCGGTGCCAGTGGCGCGAACGGCGGTGGTGCGCCGCCTGCACGACCCCGACGACGCTAGCCCTGCCGGGCTGATTGATCAGGCTCTGATCTTGTGGATGCCGGGGCCAGACAGCTTCACCGGCGAGGATGTTTTGGAGCTGCACATCCATGGCGGCACATCTGTTCTGGAGGCGTTACTAAATTCTTTGTCGAAAATCGATGGATGCCGGCATGCTGAGCCGGGTGAGTTCACTCGCCGTGCGTTTGAGCATGGCAAAATGGACCTGACCGAGGCAGAAGGATTAAACGACTTAATTTTGGCCGAGACGATATCGCAAAGACAACAATCTCTTCAGCAGATGCAGGGTAGTCTAAGCCGACTCTATGACGGTTGGCGCAGACGACTCATCGAAATAGTCGCTCATGTGGAAATTGGCATAGATTTTTCGGACGAAGACGTTCCTGACGACCTTTTGGACGAGGCACGTGGGAAAACGGCTGATGTTTCACGTGAAATAGATTCACACTTGCGTGACGCTTCACGTGGGCAGCTTATTCGCGAGGGTTTTAGCATCGCCATTGTGGGCCATCCCAACGTGGGAAAATCCAGCCTGTTGAACGCTTTGGCCCAAGACGATGTGGCGATCGTCTCCCACGTGGAGGGAACCACGCGAGATTCGCTGTCGATCCGTATGGACTTGGGTGGTTTCGCCGTGACTATTTATGACACGGCCGGGATTCGCGTCACCGAAGATGACGTTGAGCGCGAGGGCGTGCGCCGCGCACGTGCACGTGCGGAAAATGCTAATTTGAGACTCTATATTTATGATGCCAGTCAGCCAGCGAGTTTAGACCTTAACGAGGTAGAGAAGATGTCCCTTTCTGCCAACGAAGGTCAGCTTGGTGGTGTTGGCAAGGGTTTCGAGGCAACACTTCTGATTGCAAACAAGGCGGATTTGCTTTGTGCAGCGCTGCGGGGCGATGATGGCTCCGCGCTGCCCTATCGGAGGTTATACGTATCCGCGCGATCGGGTGAGGGCTTGGCGGAATTGAAAACTGAATTAACGCAGGTGGTCGCCGAGGCCCTTGCTAGCTCGGACGCGCCTGCGCTGACACGCGCGCGACACCGATCTGCACTGGAAGATTGCCGCGAAAGCCTTGTCCGGTTTGAAACCTCCACCGCGACCGACCCTGCCCTGTTGGCCGAAGACCTGCGCATGGCCGTTCGGGCACTGGGCCGGATTACCGGTCGTGTCGATGTTGAGGACATGCTGGATGTTGTGTTTTCCCAATTTTGTATCGGCAAGTGAATCTGCCGACCCTGTGTTGACGTATTTTGGCGTCTCCGCGCGGGCCACCGGAACAGGCTCTGTTAAACGAATTTACGGTCGCGGCCTGACCGTGCGCAGCAGGGAGAAGCCACCATGTTTCACGTGAAACATGGTGGCTCAAAAGGTGGTCTGCGGTCCGGAGGGCCGCTTCGGATTTCTGATAGATTTGTAGCGACAGTTAATGGTAAAATCGGATGCGCCGTGCCCTGGGTACTAGGACGCTGAATGTGAACGGAATGAGAATGAACCAATATGATGTCATAGTCATAGGCGGGGGTCATGCGGGGACCGAGGCCGCGGCCGCGGCCGCGCGTGTTGGGGCGCGAACACTTTTGCTAACGCATAAGCGGGCGACGATCGGCGAGATGTCGTGCAACCCAGCGATTGGCGGTTTGGGCAAGGGTCATCTGGTGCGCGAGATTGATGCGCTAGACGGGCTGATGGGGCGCGCGATAGATCGCGCCGGGATACAGTTCAGGATGTTGAACCGGCGCAAGGGGCCGGCGGTTCAAGGACCGCGCGCGCAGGCCGATCGGGATCTTTATCGGCAAGCGATTCAGGGCCTCCTCGCCGAGCTGCCGAATCTCGACATCGCTGAGGATGGCGCCGAGGAGCTATTGTTTGCTGATGATGGCGAGGTGGCTGGCGCGCTGGGTGCTTCGGGTCAACAGTATTTTGCCCGGTCTGTGGTGTTGACAACGGGAACCTTTTTGCGGGGTGTCATCCACGTCGGGCTGGAATCCCGCGCTGGCGGCCGCGTTGGCGACAAACCCGCAGTGCGGCTTGCGGAACAAATAGAAGCTTTTGGTTTTGATCTGGGGCGGTTAAAAACCGGGACACCGGCGCGTCTGGATGGAAAGACTATTGATTGGGCGCGCGCTGTTGAGCAGCCAGGGGATGATGTTGCGGTCCCCTTCTCCTTCCTTAACACGGAGATTCGAGTACCGCAGGTCTCCTGCTTTATCACGCGCACGACAGAGGCAACGCATGATATCATTCGGGCCAATCTGCATCAGTCTCCCATGTATTCGGGGCAGATCGATGGTACGGGTCCGCGGTACTGCCCGTCGATCGAAGATAAGGTGGTGCGCTTTGCTGATAAAGATAGCCATCAGATCTTTCTTGAACCTGAGGGTCTGAACACTGATCTGGTCTATCCAAATGGCATATCAACCTCTCTACCCGAGTCTGCTCAGCGCGATCTCATTGCAACAATACCTGGGCTGGAGAACTGTCGTATTGTTCGGCCCGGCTATGCCATTGAGTATGACTATGTCGACCCAAGGGAGTTATACCCTACGCTCGAAACGCGGCGACTAAGCGGGCTGTTTCTTGCGGGCCAAATTAACGGCACCACAGGGTATGAGGAAGCGGCGGCGCAGGGACTAATTGCGGGCGCCAATGCCGCGCTCAAATCACTTGATCGTGGTGATGGTTTTACACCTGATCGGGCCGACGCTTATATAGGCGTGATGGTGGACGATTTAGTCACCCGCGGCACTGCCGAGCCATACCGAATGTTTACTAGCCGCGCCGAATACCGACTGCACTTGCGCGCGGATAATGCTGATCGCCGCTTAACCCAAATGGGCCGACTCGTCGGTCTGGTGGGCGACCGCCGTTGGGCCCAGTACAGCCAGAAGGCTGAGAGCATTGCTGCGGCGCGCACGACTCTCGCGGCGCTTTCAATTACCCCGAGCGAGGCCAACAAGAAGGGCGTCCGCGTCAATCAAGACGGAGTCAGAAAGTCCGGCTTGGATATGTTGGCCTATGAGGGTGTAGACTATGAAACATTGAGGCTATTGTGGCCGGATCAGATTGGCGACCTAGCCCCCAGCGTGCGTGAGCAATTGGAGATTGACGCTCATTATAGTGGATACCTGGATCGCCAGGAGCGAGACATTAAGAGCTACCGCAAAGACGAGGCGCTGATTATTCCGCGCGAGGTTCGCTTCTCCGATGTGCCCGGCTTATCTTCGGAATTGATTGAAAAGTTTGAAAAAGCGCGTCCAGCCACCCTCGGCGCCGCTGGCCGTATATCCGGCGCGACGCCAGCGTCTCTGACCGCGCTTCTTGCCTTTGTGCGGCGTGAAAAGGGCAAAAAGCATGCAAAATAACTCGGAATATGGGCCGGAGGCGTTCGCGGAGGAGTTTTCTATTTCACGTGAAACACTTTCACGTGTAAAGTGTTATGTGGATTTGTTGGCGCAATGGCAGGATAAGATGAACCTTATTGGACCCAAGACACTCCCACATGTGTGGTCGCGTCACATCCTAGACTCGGCGCAGCTGTTAAACTGCCTTCCGGCGCATGTTTCACGTGAAACGACGACATGGGTCGATTTGGGCACGGGGGCGGGACTGCCGGGGGTGGTTTTGGCCCTGTTGGGGGTTAAAAAGGTACATTTGGTCGATAGTAGTGCCAAGCGGTGCGCCTTTTTGCGAAATGTTGTCCGAAAACTGGAATTACCTGCCGAGGTACACTGCTCCCGTATAGAGGACTTAGAAAGTATTCCTGCTGATTATGTGACCTCCCGCGCGCTGGCGGCGACGTCAAAACTTGTGACATATGCGCAGCCTTTCCTGAAAGAAACAGGAGAAATTTTGCTGTTAAAGGGACAAGATGTAGAAGATGAGTTGACGCAAACGGCTATATCTAGGAATATGAGCATCGAAAGGTATCCGAGCCGAACGGATCCGCGCGGGGTTATTTTGCGTATAACGGGAGCACATTATGGGCCGAATTGATAACGAAATTAGCGTGTTGGATTGTTTGGGGTCCGCAAACTCTGCGGAAGGCCCGACGCTTATTGCGGTGGCCAACCAAAAAGGTGGTGTGGGTAAGACCACAACAACGATTAACCTGGCGACAGCTATGGCGGCGGTGAATAAGCGGGTTTTGGTGCTGGATTTGGACCCACAGGGCAATGCAAGTACAGGGCTGGGTATTGACCGGTCTACCCGCGACGAATCGTCTTATAGTGTGTTGATTGGTGAAACCACGCTTCAAGAAGCGGCACAGGAAACGACAATTCCGGGGCTGGACGTTGTGCCCTCAACCGTTGATTTGTCTGGCGCAGAGCTTGAGTTGGTGAATATTGAAAATCGCACGGGCCGCTTGAAAAGTGCCATAGGCGACCTTTCTGATTTGCGGATTTATGACATTATCTTGATTGATTGTCCGCCCTCCCTCGGTTTGATTACGCTGAATGCTCTCGTCGCTGCGAAATCCGTTTTAGTGCCGTTGCAATGCGAGTTTTTTGCGCTTGAGGGCTTGAGCTTGCTTCTCAAAACTATAGAACGTGTGCAGGCCAACTTTAATCCCGGGCTGGAAATTTACGGCGTGGTGCTCACCATGTTCGATCAGCGCAATAACTTGTCCGGTCAGGTGGCCGAGGATGTGCGGGCGTATCTTGGTGATAAGGTTTTCAATACCGTCATTCCAAGAAATGTTCGTTTGTCAGAGGCACCAAGTCATGGCAAGCCAGCGCTTTTATATGATTATAAATGCGCAGGAAGTCAGGCGTATATTCGTCTGGCATCGGAGATCATTAAACGGGACCGCCTGCAGGCGGCGTAGTAGTGCGTCTGAGGGCATCGGCCCTCAGGCAGATTGAGACAGATCGGGGACGCTTGAGATGGGCAAATTACCACAAAAAACGGGGCTGGGTCGCGGCCTGTCAGAGCTTATGGGTGATGACAAGAGCATAGAGGCAGTTGTAAGTGCGGGTGCGTCTGCGCGTTCGCTGCCCATCGAAAAGCTGGAGGCCAACCCATATCAGCCGCGGCGTAAATTTGACGAAGCCACACTGAAAGAGTTGGTTAATTCGGTCAAGGAAAAGGGTGTCTTGCAACCTTTATTGGTTCGCCAAGGCCCCAATGATCTATTTCAAATCATTGCTGGCGAGAGGCGTTGGCGCGCAGCGCAGCAGGCTGGCCTGCATGAGGTGCCTGTTGTCGTGCGCGAGCTGACGGATAGCGAGGCGCTAGAGCTTGGAATCATCGAGAATGTGCAGCGCCAAGACTTATCGCCTGTTGAAGAAGCGAGCGGTTATAAGCGCCTGATGGATGAATTTGGTCATACGCAAGAACAGGTTGCCCGCATGGTGGGCAAAAGCCGTAGTCATATCGCCAATCTTTTGCGTTTAATGACCCTACCCGAGCCAGTGCTTGAAATGCTGGATGATGGCAAGTTGACCATGGGGCACGCGCGCACATTGGTTGGGGTAAAAAATGCCGGTACAATTGCCAAGCTGATCGCGGCAAAGGGCTTGAGCGTGCGTGCGGCTGAAAAATTGGCGATGGGTGTCAAGGGCAAGGGCCCGGATCGGTCGACTTCGGGCACATCGAGCACCCTTAAAGACACCAATACGCGTGCGCTGGAACGTGATATCAGTATTCGCCTTGGCCTAACGGTCGAGATTAATCACCGCGGCGATGATGGCGGCGACGTCAGTATTAAATACCGCACCCTTGATCAGCTGGACATGCTTTGTGGTAAATTGCGCAAGTAATTTGAACGTTAACGGCGCGAGCGGGGCGCGTTAACGGCCAACTGCAAACATGTTCTGGAGCAAATTGCTTCGGTTGGGGCGCCTGTTGATTTGGTTTGGCGTTCTGCCTCTAAACAAATGGCCAGCGCCCGGCCGAGCCGCTCCCCGGACCATAATTGAACCGCTCGCGAGAATGCCGGCTTTTCGAAATAAATCACGCGGGGCCATAGCTTATTCATGGCCGCCTCAATTGGCAGCCCATCATCTATATGGGCGCGCACTAAATATAGGCGCTGAAGTCGCATTTGAACCGCCCTTAAAATCGCTACAGCGCTTTCGTTTTGCTGTTCAGCACGGTCCAGCAGAATTTCTAACTGGCGAGCATCACCTGCGGTTACACTGGCAGCAATCTCGCCTAAATGAAGCGCCGCATTATCGCCGATGATGGCCTTCACATCGTCAAGCGTTACGCGCTTATCCTCTGCACTTGCCATATAAAGCGATAGCTTTTCTAGCGACCCGCGGGTGACGGAGCGGTCACTTCCAAGGTTCGAAATCAAATAGGAAATGGCCTCTGGCTCGGCGCTTAGTCCCTCTTGTCGCAAAGTTTCATGGACCAGGCCCTCCACCTCGGCGATGCCATCTTGATAGCAAGGTATGGCAAGCGCATTTGTGGCTTTTTCAAACAAATCGCGAATCTTGTGTTTGGGTTTCAGGTCGCCAGCGGTGATGACCAATAAATTGTCGCCAGAGTTCGCGTTCAGGGCCAATTCAAAGGGCGTCACGGAAAGGCGGCTGTCCATTCCGTCCATGCGGACCAATCGCCGCCCCCCCATCAGCGACAGAGATGACAATTCGTCTGCTAAGGCAGCGGGGTGTTCGCGCAGGGTGGCATTGTCGGGCCGAACAACATTAAAGGGATCACTGATATCCGCAACGACTTGCTTCGATATTTGATTAGCGCGCTCTTGCACCAAGCCCTCATCCGGACCGAAAATAAGCACACACTGGACTTCGCTGGGAAGTCTTTTGACGGCTTGATCTGCATTCTTTCCCTTGGCTACGCTCATTTTCTTCGCCTTTTTGTATCGCGCTTAGCTATCTGTCTCGGTCAGAGAAATATAACCCCAACCGCAGGCTGATGCTACGCGCAATTTCCTTGATGCCCCGCTGCGCTGAATCCTCCCGGGCTTGAAAATTGCTAAAGTCGGACAGCACGACATCATAAGCGTTGCGTGCCGTGACGTCGGACTCCTCCAGAATGTTGCCAGAGACATTGTCTTTCAGGTTGTAATGGGCCTCTAGGATATATTGCTCGCGGCTGGCGGACCCGTCTGGGCGAATACCCATTGGCTCGAAACTCTCGGTGATGGCAATTTCTAAGCTATATTCCGACTGGTCGCCGCCGCGAAATGTGTCATTCAGCTCACCGATCAGAACCTGACGAAGCCGTTCGGTGCCTGGCGCGCCCTGAATCTTGGTGATTTCGATAAGTCTCAAATGGTCGGCCGCAGCATATTGTACGCTGTTATCCCCATAAATCGGTGCAAAACCACAAGCAGCGGTGATTCCTGCCAAGACTAACAGGCCAAACAGTCGTATGTGCTTGGCCCCCCCCATTAATTGGCCACAATATTGACAATGCGCCCCGGCACAACGATAACTTTGCGAATGGTTTTGCCCTCAATATTCTTTTGGATTTTGGGCTGATTGAGCGCAAGTTTCTCAAGCTCATCCTTGGCACAATCTGCGGCGACATTGATTTGATCACGCAATTTGCCATTGATCTGTAGGGCAATCACCACGGTCTCGTCAACGGTGAGGCTGGCATCGGCCTCTGGCCAGTCGCTGTTCGCCAGCAGCGTCTCGTGGCCTAAACGCTGCCATAATTCTTCGGCCAAGTGCGGCATCATCGGCCCCACCAAGTGCACCAGCACGCCAATGGCTTCGCGTAGTGCTTGCCCGGCCCCGGCCCCTGTGACATCGCCGCCGATGGCGCGGGTCAGTTCGTGGATACGCGCCACGGCCTTATTAATATGAAAATCCTCGATATCGCCTGCGACGTCCTGAATTGTTTTGTGCGTTTGTCGGCGCAGGTCCATAGCGCTTTCGGAATAAGCGCCTTGATAACCTTCAATATTCTCGATGCTCGCGGTTTCTTCAATGCGCTCGTTAACGACGCGCCACAGGCGCTGGGTAAATCGCCACGCGCCCTCTAACCCCGTATCGGTCCACAACAAATCGCGCGCTGGCGGACTGTCAGACAGCACGAACCAACGAATAGTATCGGCGCCATACTGTTCGATCATATCGTCGGGGTCGACCACATTTTTCTTAGATTTGCTCATTTTTTCGTAACGACCCTCAGTCACTGCCTCGCCCGTTTCGCGCAGGATGAATGCGCCATCGTCTTGACGTAGCAGGTCTGCGGGCATAACCCACTTGCCTGAGGCATCGGCGTAGGTTCGGTGATTGACCATGCCTTGGGTAAACAATCCCTTGAAGGGCTCGGGCACCGAGCATTTCCCAAGGCTATTTAAGGCCCGCGTGAAGAATCGCGCATAAAGCAAATGTAGGATGGCATGTTCAACGCCGCCGATATATTGGTCCACAGGCATCCAGTGGTCCACTTCGGTTTTATCAAAGGGGTCATCGGACTGCGGCGAACAAAAGCGCATGAAATACCACGAAGAATCGACAAATGTGTCAAACGTATCGGTGTCGCGTGTCGCGTCCTTGCCACAAGTTGGACACGCAACATGTTTCCATGTGGCATGCCGCTCTAGCGGGTTGCCCGGCTGGTCGAAATCGACATCTTCCGGCAACTTAACGGGCAAGTCTTCCTTGGGGACAGGAACAACACCGCACTCGTTGCACAAGATCACCGGAACCGGCGCACCCCAGTAACGCTGGCGGGACAAACCCCAGTCGCGGAGGCGGTAAGTGATTGTGCCCTTGCCGTGGCCGATCGATTCTAAATGCTCGATCATGGCGCGGATGGCTTCATCTTTTTCCATGCCATCAAGGAATTCTGAATTGCGTAATTTGCCCGGGCCTGTGTAGGCCTCATCCGCGACATTGAAGGTGTTTGCATCTTCGTTCGGCGGCGTCACAACAGTATGTACATCTAAACCATATTTGCGGGCAAAATCCAAATCCCGTTGATCGTGGGCCGGGCACCCGAAAATGGCGCCCGTGCCATATTCCATCAGCACAAAATTGGCGACATAAACAGGGACTCGCCGCCCGTCACCGACGGGTAAGGTTGCTTTTGCCCCAGTGTCAAAGCCATGCTTTTCTGCGGTTTCCAGCGATTCAGCGTCTGTTGCACCCTTGCGGCACTCTGCTAAAAAGGCGCTCAAGTCCGGGTTGTCAACGGCGAGCCTCTCGGCCAGTGGGTGGTCTGCGGCCAGCGCAATAAAAGATGCGCCATAAAGTGTATCGGGCCTGGTTGTAAAAACCTCAACGCGGGTGTCGGCCCCATCTGGAACGCCCTCTAGATCAAAATAGACCTGCGCACCTTCGGACTTGCCGATCCAGTTTTCCTGCATCAGACGCACCTTATCCGGCCAGCGATCAAGCGTTTTTAGGCCATCCAGCAACTCTTCGGCAAATGCGGTGGTTTTGAAAAACCAATGCGCGAGCTTTTTGCGCTCAACCGGTGCGCCGGAGCGCCAGCCCCGACCATCGATCACTTGTTCATTGGCGAGAACAGTATGTTCAACGGGGTCCCAGTTGATCCAAGCCTCCTTGCGATAAGCAAGGCCAGCGTCTAGAAAATCAAGGAACATGGCCTGTTCTTTGCCATAATATTCCGGGTCACATGTGGCGATTTCGCGGCTCCAGTCAATGGCGACCCCAACCTGCTTAAGCTGGGCGCGCATCGCGGCCATATTTTCATAGGTCCATTTCGCGGGGTGGACCTTTTTTTCAAAGGCCGCATTTTCGGCGGGAAGGCCAAACGCGTCCCAGCCCATGGGGTGTAAAACGCTATAGCCCTGTGCCCGGCGATACCGCGCGACCACATCGCCGAGGGTATAATTGCGCACGTGGCCCATGTGCAGACGTCCGCTTGGATAGGGAAACATCTCCAACACATAATATTTTGGTTTAGCGGATTCCTCGGCAGATGTGCCAACTTCAAAAGTGCGCTGATCTTGCCATGCCTTTTGCCATTTTTTTTCGATTGTCTTGGCGTTATAGCGCGACATTTATAAACCCCTGATTTGGCATAAACCCCGATCTGGCTTAAACCGGATCGGGCCACCAGCCCTCTATTCGTCTTCTTCGATGGCTGAAATACGCAATTCCCGCGCACGCGCAAGAACAGCATCTTCGATTTTCAGCTGTGTTCCCGCGCGAACAGTGGCATTCACCCAGATTCCATCAGTTAATTCCTGACGAACGACATTGACCCGCAATGCATCCGCGCGCAGGGTTCGGTCCAGAATGAAAATGGAAACCCGAAGTCGTTCGGTGGGCGCGTCTGGGTTGACAAACCAGTCTGTAAGGATCACGCCACCCGCTGAATCCACTTGTAGGATTGGCAGCTCAGCCATGGTGTCAAGGCTTGCACGCCACAAAAAACCATTTACGCCAATGGCCGATGTTACGTCTTCTTGATTATCGACACGCTTTGCGTTCACGCTCTTGTCACCGCAAGCAGCAAGGCCGAAGCTCATCACGCTTAGCACAATCATTGTTGTCCATATTTTGGAATTTCGATGTGCTATGTGCCGGGGAGTTTGAAAGGTCATGCCTGAATTGTTCCCGTAAATTTGTGTTTTCAGAGGCGCATGACTGAACAAAACGACTCGGTTTTAAAATGCTCGCCAATACGATTCGCTAGCTTTATAGCCGCGCTTGACGGTGAATGCTAGCACCTTTCTTTAGGCCAAATTGTGGCGATTCCACCACAAAGGCGCCCTAATAATATTTTATTGCGTTAAGCCGAGCAATTGCTTCGCTGGGACGTCTTGAAATTGCGCCTTTCACTTGCTAATTCTAAATCGTTAATGAGAAAGTTACTCAATCTTGTTAATCTGTGTTTGTTGCGACGGTTTTTTGGCGCCAAATTTTGGGCCCTAAGTTTGAAAATGACATGAGCACGAAGATCACATTGCAGGGAAAGGTCGCAGGCACAGTGTTTGCCAGCGCTATTTTGGTGGCCAGCGCCGCCCTTATTCTTGTTTTGCCGATGCGAGCTGCTGCGCAGTCTGATGCGGGGGCGGGCACATCTGCTTTGGTTGAAGACACTTCTGGCACTGTTCAGCCCGATAATTTGCCCGCAGTTACAGGGGCGGTTGTGGACTTGTCGTTTAACGGTGGGAACGCGACAGATGCCCCCGGGTATCTATATTTTAAGCACAATGATGATGACCATGTTCATGCAGAAATGGACTGGAGTGCTGACAGCGTATCAACCTTTTCGCCGCGTGCCGTCACCTCGGCGGACGCCAATACGCTTGAAAACCGGAGCTTTGATAGCATGGGCAGTGCGTGGCTGCGGGATAGTTTCACCCCGCGCCAAGCAGACGCGCATTTGAATTATAGCTATGTAAAAACCGACGAGTTGAGCGGCGAAGAAAAATCCCGCTTTGATGTGGCCCTGTCATCTCGTCTGCGCGTTGACACCATGGACCTGCCGGGCTTGGTGAATAACCCAACCCTTTCCAGTGCGGCTAACCGTCGAACTTATGGGCTAGGTGTGAATGTGGGCTATTCCGGATTTAATCTGGGGGCGACGATGCGGGGCGGGTCGTCAGCATTTGCAAATATCACATCTGGTTATGATGTGGGGCTATCCTATAGTGGAAATTCATGGTCAACCAGCGTTCTTGTCGGCGGTTATTCGCGCGAATACAAAAATGTGTTTAGCGATGTTATTGGTGGCACGACGAATTTTTATGCCATGGAATTCGGCGCATCTTATAAGCTGAATAAAGCCTTTAGCGTATCGGGCAGCTTTCGTTATCTGACCTTTGACGATACAGCGCGCCTGTCCTTATTTGATCAGTCCCGTTCGGGCGTCTTTTATCTGGGCACCAGCTTAAACTTCTAACACCTAACAAAATGTAGAGATTCCGGCGACGCCATAAATGCGTCTGGCGGCAATCATATGCGCGCAGTTCTTTTCGGTCACGCCGCCAAGTGCATAGGTTGGCAGGCTGGTAAGGTCCGCCATGCGCGCCAATATGTGCAGGCCAAGGGGCTGCGCCTCTGGGTGGCTGGCGGTTGGAAAAACCGGCGAGATGATAATGCCATCCACGCCACGTCTTTTTGCTTGGCCCAGTGCGCGCATGTCATGCACCGCCGCCGTTATAATCATGTGCTGTGGCAATGTAGGATGGCCGCCCTTTAACATATGACCGGGCAAGTGTAGTCCATCTGCGTGAACACGCTTAGCCAAATATGGATCACCCGCGACAAAAAATAAAAGGCCGTGTGTTTTGGCTTTCTTTGCCAGCGATTGTGCAAGAGCGCCCCTTTGGGCGTGTCCATAGTGCCGGAAAATAATGGCGTCGCCGATGGCCAGTTTATTCCAGTTTGGCTCAAGGCAATCGCGATATTCATCGGTCATAAAAATGCGTCTGGGCATGTTCATGTGGGTTTGGTTCATATGGGTTTGGCTGTTGGTCATGTTTAGGGGGGTCCATTACCATAGCATAAGGATGGGATTGCGCTTTTTCCCGCCCCATCCTATAGATTGGCGTTAAGAATGGAAGCAACAAGCATGACAAGTCATTTAACACAGAAGGCCGACAATAAGGCCGATATCGCCAAGAATCTATCGCAGATTACGGCGCAGCTGATGACGGCCCTTCATGATGCGGGGCGCGCGACGGCGGATTGCATATTGGTGGCGGTGAGCAAAACAAAATCGTCGGACCAGATCAGAGCAGCTATTGCAGCGGGACAGATGGTCTTTGGCGAAAACAAATTGCAAGAAGCAGAGGATAAATGGCCCGCCATTAAGGAAGATCACCCGGGGGTGGAGTTGCGCATGATCGGGCCATTACAATCCAACAAGGTCCGCAAGGCCCTGCAATTATTTGACGTGATCGAAACACTTGATCGCCCTAAGTTGGCGCGGGCGATTGCACGCATCGCTGTCGAAGAGGGCGCGGTTCCGCGGCTTTATATTCAGGTCAATACGGGGGAAGAGCCGCAAAAAGCGGGCGTTTCACCTGCGGATGTCCCCTCATTCCTAGGCCTGTGTCGGGGTGATCTGGGCTTGAAAATTGAGGGCCTGATGTGCATCCCGCCACATGATGAAGAGCCAGCGATGCACTTTGCCCTGTTGGAAAAACTGGCGCGCGAGAATGGGGTTGAAAAACTGTCCATGGGCATGAGCGGCGATTTTGACACCGCAGCCCGCCTCGGCGCGACATCAGTTCGCGTGGGGTCGGCGATTTTTGCTGCCAGACTTGCCTAAGCGGCTGTTTGCCCCGCGCTGTGGATGCGGACCATCGCGTCCGGTGTTAAGCTATTTATAATTTTTTCTAAATGTTCGCGCGCCAAGGCAACGCAACCCCGCGTTGGTGCGTAGTCATCACGTGCGACATGCAGGAAAATGGCGCTGCCCATTTTTCGGCGCACCCCTCCATCGCGGTTCGCGGCATCGTTGTGGCCGATGACAATCATAAGGTCATAGAGGTGGTCTTCGCGCCACAGGTCTTCGCAAGAGCCCTCAAAAGGGGTCTCAACAGGTCGATTATAGTCTTTATGATCCACATCGTCGCACCACCCGCTTCGCGGTGCCAACGGTCTTGCCTCCAGAATGGTTTTGGGGCGCCCCACCCTGTCGGGGCGATAATAAACCCAGCGCAATGGGTATAGGCCTGTAGGTGTCAGGCCATCTCCCTCGCGTTTTTGGGGTGCGGGGGTAAAGCCTTTTCCAAGCGCACAGGGATATGCCTGACCCGCCCAAATGGCCAGTCCTTTATTGGGGATATCGGCAGAGGGAATGATCCGAAGAATTTTCGACTGAAATTGCATAAGGCCCCGCTTAACTCTGATTTATCAATGATGTTCCGCACGCACAAGTTATGCCAAATAGGGCTTATTTATTGGAGCCCAAGCTGGCTAAGGGCTTCTGAGTTTTTGCGCCTTAAGGGCCATGTTTTCAAGCTTCCCGACGGCGGCATAATCTGCCGCGACAACCTGTCACATAGGCAAGCCAGAGGGCGAAAATGCCCCTATAATAAATGTCCGGTGCGCGTCTTTTTGGTCTTTAGATAATCTTCATTGTGGGTGTTGGTTGGAAAATGATGCGGCACACGCTCAATAACGGCAATGCCAGCATCTTCCATCGCGGCAATCTTTTTCGGGTTATTGGTCATCAGTCTGACGGACTTTACGCCTAATTGCCCTAATATAACGGCCGCAGGTTGAAAAAAGCGCTCATCGACGTCGAAACCCAGCTTAAGGTTGGCATCAACTGTATCAAAGCCTTGGTCCTGCAGGGCATAGGCCTTTAATTTAGATTCCAGACCAATTCCACGACCCTCTTGGGCCATATATAATAATATACCACCGCCGGCGCTATTGATGGTTTCAAGGGCTTGCTGCAATTGGACACCACAATCACATTTCAGGCTGCCGAGGATATCCCCGGTAAAACACGCCGAATGAATGCGGAGCAACACAGGGGCGTTGACATCTGGATTGCCGATGACAATGGCCAAATGTTCGCCGCCACCGGTTGCGGGGCGAAAGGCGTGGATACAGGCGTTATCGGCCCCGCGCATTGGCAGTCGCGCGCGGGCGACTTCGGTTAATTCTTGGGCTTTTAGATCGTCATACCGCAGGATGTTTTCGCCAGTGGCAGATAGGGCGTCCATATCCGCAGCGATTTTTGCAAGCAGGTCGCTGGGGCCGCTTAGACATAGGGCATAGGGTAATAACTGAGCAATTTTTATGAGTTTAAGTGCGCCCTGCTCGGCGGCTGTATCGCTGCGATCATCGCTTTTATAGGGACCCATCATAGGGCGTGCCAAATCCATCGTCGGATCGCCGATGGCACTTATATCAGTGGCACGCCATTGGTCATTTATGGGCAAGAAAACGGCGGCGCGACCTTTGTGAGCAACCGTTATTTGCTCGGCGCGGCGTGCGCTAATCAGGGTACCGATGTGGATTCTGGTGTTTTTCTGTGCGGTAAGCTTCAGGGTATCGAACTGCGCGGGCCGTAGCACCTCACCCGCGATACAGAGAACACTGGTGTTGCCAGCGCTTACCAAGAACGCCAGACCGCGCCGCGCGTCGTCCGCCATCCGATCAATATTGATTAGATTGGCGGCGGTTGTGTCCGGCTTACCTTTTGGCTCCGGGGCTTTATTATCCTGGGCGGCGCTCAAGGCTGTCACCTTTCGGGGTTGATCTCTGTACCAGCAATTTTGGCTTTTAATGTTTTTACCCCGAAAAAGCAAAGGGCATATCAGTTTTCCGCGCCTTATAGGTCGATATCCAAAATAAGCGGTGCGTGATCAGATGGCTTGTCCCACCCACGGGCGTCTTTATGAATGTCAGTCGCCATAATGTCATTTTTTAGCCCGGGCGTGACCCAGATGTGGTCAAGTCGACGACCCTTGTCAGCAGCACGCCAGTCTTTGGCGCGGTAGGACCACCAACTATAAATCTTTTCCTCCGCGCCGTTCAGGTGGCGAACCGAATCCACCCATGCCCCGCTTTCGTATAGACGCTGCATCCGCGCCACTTCAATCGGGGTGTGTGAGACCACTTTCAGCAGGGCCTTATGGGACCAAACATCGCTTTCAAGTGGTGCTATGTTTAGATCGCCGAGCAGAATATGCTCGCCCTTTAGGCTCGCGGACCAGTCGATCATTTCATCTAAGAAGTCCAGTTTGTGGCCAAATTTGTCGTTTTCTTCGCGGTCCGGTATGTCGCCGCCTGCGGGCACATAGAAATTATGAATTGATGGCCCGCCTTCTAGCTCTATGGCGATATGGCGCGCATCGCCTTTTTCGCACCAATCAATGGCGTGCTTCGCGATGAAGGGCACCTTGGATAATGTGGCGACGCCATGATGACCCTTTTGACCATTGATGGCGATATGCTCAAAGCCCATCTTTTTGATCGCAGCGAAAGGAAAGGTGGCTTCCAGTGTTTTGATTTCTTGCAGGCAAAGGATGTCCGGCGCTGCTTCGGCGCAGAAACGCTCGATCAAGTTTATCCGTGCGCGGACAGAATTTATATTCCAGCTGACAATACGAACCATAGGGCAAGATTAGATAGCCTTCGCGCGGCTTACAATGCCTAAATTTCGCCCAGAGGTAAAAGTAAGGGAGCAAAAGCAAAGGGAATATCGTGTAAAATAAAATGCGCCCGACCAAGGGGGCTGAGGCCGGGCGCAAACACGTTCGTCACGCGTTTTCGGCGCGGCATCTGTCGGACTACAAGGGGGGGCTCTCGTCCGACGTGGGGTGATGCGCGCCTGTACCTTCAAATAGGGTGGCGTTGTTATATGTCAAGGGGCGGGAGCAAAAGTTTAGACACACAAGTCATGACTCAACGCCGGGTGCGGCGTCGCATACGTTCGCTTCGGGGGTCTGTAAACGTCCAATGGGCCGGATCAATATCTTGATTTAATAGGGTTTCTGCCAGGGAAACCGTCGTTAGGCCACCTTGAGCATCCACCACTTGCCAGGCGCGAAGTTGGTAGAAAAATTCACCATCTTTGTTTGCTGTATCATTGGTGAAAATCAACGTTAAGGCCCCTTGCGCTGGATTTTTGGGGTCTTCGGCGGTAATTGATACCAAGTCTGCGGTGCCGTCTCGGCCAAAGGCTGAAAGTTTAACATCTGGGCTAAATTGGGTGGATTCCGCAAGCAGAAGCGCCAGCGGTGTGTCGTTTATGGGCCAGCGGGTAATTTCGCCGATATCATAATCAATGAGGTTCAGCGTGCTGCCATCGCTGACGATGAGGATGGAGTCGTTGCTGTCATATTCAAAACGAATGCGGCCTGGACGCTCCAAATAAATTTTACCGCGCGTGATCTGCCCATCAGGGCCTTGTTGGGCGAATCGCCCGCTAAGGGTAGAGATGGAATTCAAGTAATTTTCAATAGCCGCAAGCTGCTGATCCTCACCGATGGGCGGGGCTGTTGCGTCGATGGTCTCGGTGATGGGGGCAAGCGCTTCGTTTTCTTGCGACTGCGCATTGGCCTGTGACCACGGGGGCCCGGCCAAGTTGGTAATGGCCGCCGTGAAAACAATAAGGGTGGCGAATACGCCAATGGAAGGTTTTGCGATCATAAGGCGGCCAAGTCTTTCCGTATTGCTGCGATTATATGGTGCTGCGTTTCTGCTGTTGTGCGGGTTTTACCGGATATTGGAAAAACTAGCCAGCAAATCGGGCGATTCTAAGTCCGCACCCCCAACCCGCAGTTATTCCGGCCGTTCCGGCACAAGAATTTCGCGCTTGCCAGCATGGTTGGGCGCGCTAATAACGCCTTGATCTTCCATATCTTCGATCAGGGTAGCGGCCTTGTTATAACCAATTTTCAAACGCCTTTGGATATAGCTGGTTGACGCCTTCCTGTCGCGCAGGACGATCGCTACCGCTTGATCATATAATTCATTCTCGCTGCTGCCCTCACCACTACTGGTCTGCGCTTGTAAAAAATCGGAATCGAAGCCTTCATCAGGCTCTTCTGTAACCTCGGACAGATATTCCGGACTGCCTTGCTTTTTCAAATCTTCTACAACCTGTTCGACCTCATCATCACTGACAAAGGGGCCGTGAACGCGTGTCACCCGCCCGCCGCCCGCCATAAACAGCATGTCGCCCTTGCCGAGAAGTTGCTCTGCGCCCATCTCACCAAGGATGGTGCGACTGTCGATTTTGGATGTGACCTGAAAGGCAATGCGGGTCGGAAAGTTCGCCTTGATGGTGCCCGTAATGACATCCACGGATGGGCGCTGGGTTGCCATGATGACATGCAGCCCCGCGGCACGGGCCATTTGTGCCAAGCGCTGGATGGTGGCCTCGACATCTTTACCCGCGACCAGCATCAGGTCCGCCATTTCGTCAATCACAATGACAATCAGCGGTAAGGGCTCCAATTGAAACTCTTGGGATTCAAAAATAGGTTGGCCTGTTTCCTCGTCAAAGCCGGTTTGCACTTCTCTCGATAGGGCCTCGCCGTTGGCATTGGCTTCGCGGACGCGTTTGTTATAGGCCGAAATGTTACGGACCCGTAACTTTGACATGGCGCGGTAGCGTTCTTCCATCTCGCGCACGGCCCATTTCAAGGCCACAACGGCTTTTTTTGCTTCTGTTACGACCGGGGTCAAAAGGTGCGGAATGCCGTCATAAATGGACAGCTCCAGCATCTTCGGGTCCACCATGATAAAGCGGCATTCTGCGGGGGACAGCTTGTAAAGGAGCGACAGAATCATCGCATTCAGGCCGACCGATTTACCCGCGCCCGTGGTCCCCGCCACCAACAGATGCGGCATACCAGATAAGTCAGCAATAACCGGCGCGCCGCCGATATCTTTCCCCAACACCAGTGGAAGTTTGTTTTTCGGGCTTTCAAAGGCATCAGATTCTAACAATTCACGTAGATAAACGATTTCACGGTCCTGATTGGGCAGTTCAATCCCAATGGCATTGCGCCCGGGCACCACCGCCACGCGGGCGGATACGGCACTCATGGAACGCGCAATATCATCGGCGAGGCCGATAACCCGCGCAGATTTGGTGCCGGGTGCGGGTTCCAGCTCATAAAGTGTGACAACGGGTCCGGGGCGGACGGCGACGATTTCACCGCGGATGCCGAAATCATCTAGAACGCTTTCCAGCAAGCGGGCATTTTGTTCCAGCGATTCTTTGGTCAGGGACCCGCTCGCCTGCCCGACTTTTGGCTGCACCAATAAATCCAAGGGAGGTAAGTTGTGAATGCCTGTTTCGCCTAGGTCTAGGTTTGTTTGCCGCTCGCGTGCGGCGCGTTTGCCTTTGGCGGGCGTCGTTTTGGTTGCAATCGCACGTTTGGTGCTGGGGGTTGGGGCATCTGCTGCGCTGTCTGCTGCACGGATTGGCCGTGTGACGTGCGGGCGGCTTGGTTTCGGCGGCGCGTCTTCACCAGCCCCCGCGCGGGTCTTTTTAAGCCGCAGTGGCAGGCGGGCCACATAAACAGCCCAGTAACGCGTATTTTGTGCCATGGCTTGCCATTCATACCGATCTAGCCCAATCACAAAGGGTAAAGACAGCAAACCAAGGGCCCCAAACAAAGCCCCCAACGCCCAGCTGGGCGGAAAATAGGAGACGACATCAAAGACCAGTCGCCCAGTTGTATTAAAAATCAATTGCCCCAAATAGCCGCCGTATCCGGTCTCGAGCGGCCAGTCGGGTGCGGGGGGAATGCTGGTTAAGGCCGCTGCGCTTAATAGAACCATGAAGGGCAGCAGAATAAGGTGTTGCCAAATCCAAGGTAAACCGCGAAGCGATAGTAACCGCCAACCCCACCCCGCCAGCGGCAGACACAGTAAAAACGCGGCAAGGCCAATGGTTTGCAACAGGATATCGGAGGCCATTGCCCCAGCCTCACCCAGCCAATTATGCGGTGCCGCGTCGGTGGCTGAATTTAAGGCGGGGTCGGCTGGATTATGACTGACAAGGGCGGCCACCAACAGTGCGAACATGATCCATAGCCCTGCGCCCACAATGCGGGTGCTGAGATCAATGGCAAACTGGCTAACGCCCTGTGGCAACAAAGGGGTATTGTTGCTGGAATGGTTCTTGGCCAAAATATCCCTCAATTTTTAGGCGTGCGCGCATGGTTCCGCGCAAAGTTCATAAAATCAGGGGACGAGTCTAGACAATATAAATGGGGGTGCCAATCCAATTATGGCACCCCCCGCTCATACATCCGCAAGGAAGATGGCCGTGAGGCAGGAAGATGGGCCTGAGCATTAACCTCGTAGCTTTTGCGAACCGTGTCCAAACTCGGGATAGGCCTCAAGACCCAATTCGGCCATATCGCCGCCGATAAATTCATCTTCGGCGCTTAACCGTATGCCCATGACCCGTTTTATCACTGTCCAAGCAATGGCGCTGGCCACCAAAACAAAGGTGCCAATGGCAGAAACACCGATTATTTGCCCGGTAAAACTGGCGTCACTATTTGTGAAGGCCACCGCCATTGTGCCCCAGATCCCCGCCATTAAATGAACTGGAATGGCCCCAACAACATCATCGATTTTCATTTTATCCAGAAACGTCACACCAAACACGACAATGACGCCGCCAACGGCCCCGATCAAGATGGCTTCGCCGACTGTGGGTGTCAGTGGCTCCGCCGTAATGGACACGAGGCCAGCAAGCGCCCCATTTAGCGCCAGCGTTAGGTCGAATTTCTTATAAAGGGTTTTAGAAGCCGCCATCGCGGCGATTACACCGCCCGCCGCTGCCATATTGGTATTGGCGAATATTTGCGCCACGGCAATGGAATCAATTGCACTACCAAGCGCCAATTGAGAGGCGCCGTTAAAACCAAACCACCCCATCCACAGGATGAATGTTCCAAGCGTTGCAAGGGGCAACGACGACCCCGGTACAGGCTTAACACGGCCTGCCTTGTCATATTTGTCGCGCCGCGGCCCCAGAATGATCGCCCCGGTTAATGCAGCCCAGCCGCCAACACTGTGCACGAGGGTTGATCCCGCGAAGTCTTGAAAGCCCATGACGTCAAGCCAGCCGCCACCCCATTTCCACGCCCCTTGGATTGGATAAATCAGTCCGGTCAGGATCACAACAAAGGTTAAGAAGGGGACAATTTTGACCCGCTCCGCCATGGTGCCGGACACAACGGATGCCGCGGTCGCAACAAAAACCATCTGAAAGAACCAATCGGATGCAGATGCATAGGGCATTGCCGCGAAATCCGCCGCGGCATCTAATGCGAGCGCGTCATTTGCGCTCCAACTGGAAAAGGTTCCGAAGAACCCTCCGTCGACGCCGACATACATCAAATTATAGCCTATCAGAAAATACATAACCCCCGCGATGGAATAGAGGCTGATGTTTTTCAGGCAAATTTCAGCAACGTTTTTAGAGCGCACCAATCCCGCCTCTAACATAGAAAATCCAGCCGCCATCCACATGACCAAGATGCCGCCGATTAAAAATAACAGGCTGTTAAAGATATAGGCGGTTTCAGGATCTACCGCGGCATGTGCAGGGCTGGGGGAAATAACCATACCCACAAAAAGAGCGGGGATCATCTTGCTGGAAAGCAGGCGGCGAGTAAGGGGGCGCGGTGGGGTCACGGGGTCGGCTCCTTTTTGTTATGATTTATTTGCTGGTGATCAATTCAAAAGCCGTGCCCAAGCGAGCACGCTAGAAAAAGTCCGTATAATCAGTCACCTAAGGGCATTTCGCGGCAATGCACCCTAGGCAGGCGTGCCTGTTGTTTGGGCATTCCGGGAGAAAGTTGATTAAAATCAGACCAATTTTCAGACCATCCTCTATTCCCTTCCGCCGTAGCAGCGCTTATGCTGGTCATATCCTCAGACTCATATCGGATGATCGGCGATGACACAGAAACAAGCCTCGAAACAGATGAAAGACCAGCGCTCCGCCGTCACGGTGGATGTGGCCATATCTGGGGGCGGTTTGGTGGGCATGACACTTGCGTGTGGTTTGGCGGAATTGGGTTTATCCGTTGCGATGATTGATGTGGCACCGCCTGCGACGCAGTTGGAAGAAAAATTCGATGGCCGCGCATCGGCGGTGTCTTACGCGCCTTATTTGATGTTAAGGGCGCTGGGCATTTGGGACCATATCGGTAACAATAGTCAGCCCATCGAACAGATTCACGTCAGCGATAGCGACTTACCGTTTTTTTTGCATTTTGATCAAGATGAGCTGGGCGACGGTCCGCTGGGCTATATGGTGGAAAATCGCCATAACCGACAAGCCTTGGTGACGCGCTTGAAGGACCTAAAGAATGTACAGGTGCTGGCCCCGGACAGGATTGTGTCATCAGAGCGTACGGCTGCGGGGGTTACGGCGGGTCTTGAAAGCGGCATGGACATTAAGGCCAAGTTATTGGTTGCGGCTGAGGGTCGACGGTCGCCATTACGCGAAGAAGCGGGCATAAACACGATGGGTTGGGGTTATGGGCAACACGGCATTGTCTGTACGATTGAACATGAGCACCCCCATCTGGCCATCGCGCACGAGCGGTTTTTACCAGATGGCCCGTTTGCGGTTCTGCCCCTGACGGGGAACCGATCGAGCTTGGTTTGGGCAATCAGGTCAGATGTTGTTGATGATATTATGGGGCTGTCTGACCGGGCGATGGTGTCAGAAATTCAAAAGCGTGTTGGGGGTTTTCTCGGCGATATTCGTGTCACTGGCCCGCGGTGGAGTTATCCGCTGAGCCTGCAATTGGCTGAATGCTATACGGACGAGCGGCTTGTTTTGGTAGGGGATGCGGCCCATGGGATGCACCCGATCGCGGGGCAGGGCCTGAATCTTGGCTACCGGGATATCGCGGCGCTTTTGGATGTATTGGCAGATGCCGTTGCAGCAGGTGATGACATTGGGGCTGCGGGTGTTCTGGCGCGGTATGAAAATTGGCGGCGGGTGGACAATGTGACCCTGTTGGCGGTTACGGATGGTTTGACCCGACTTTTTTCTAATGACATTAAGTCTCTTAAATTATTGCGCGCAGTGGGGCTTGGCGCGGTGAATAAAATCCCGCCCCTGCGGCGGTTTTTCATGCGCCATGCGCGGGGCAGCGTGGGACATTTGCCGCGACTTTTAAGAGGCCACTCTCCGAAAGGCAGGCAGGCTACAGAATAGTTAAGATTTATTCATGCACGTCGAGGATGCGGGCTTTTTCTTGCAGCATCACGGGAATGCCGTTTTCAATGGGGTAGGCCAGCCCGGCTTTTTTGCTGATGAGCTCTTGCTTTTCTCGGTCATACTCCAGAGCCGACTTGCAAACCGGGCACACCAAAACTTCTAATAATTTAGGATCAATCTTGGTCATTTTGCCTTTCCCTGATGGCCGCCGTGGTTAATGGCGTAGGTGTTGGCTGTGCTCGGGGTCTTCGGCGATGGCGAAACCAATCAACACCATGAGTGTTTCCACCATTTCTGACAAGTCGCGGCATTCTAACAGCGCCTGTTTTTCCGCTGGCTCAAAGGGGGCCATCATGCACAGCGCAGTGACCAATTCTTCGTCACCCAAACTATCAAGCGCTTTTTCATCTAAGCTCAGGCCCCGCGTGTCCAGATAATTGGAAACCTTAGCCAATAGCGCAGCACGAAGGTGGCGATCAATTGTTGCCGGGGGGCCTAAATCGTGACGAAATTCACCATAATCGGCCATGACTTGGCGGTAAGGGGTGGGAACTTCTAATTCCTTTAATATTCTAAATCGGGAAATCCCGCTGATGACAATTTCTTGCCCTGCTCCCTGGCCGCTGCCAGTGCCTTCTTCGATATTTACAATTTCGCCAAGACAGCCATATTCGAACAAGTCTGGTGCGCTGGGGCGGGCGTCATTTTCCGGCTTTTGTTGACGCGGCTGGATCAGACCCAATTTGCCCATGGCCGCACCCTTGTCGGTGGACATGATATCGCGGATAAGGGCCAGATAGCGCGGCTCAAAAACCCGCAGCGGCATCCGCCCCCCGGGTAAAAGCAACGCCCCCCTAATCGGAAAAAGGGGAATAACGCCCGGCAATGTTTTATCTGTGCTCATTGATGGTTCATTTCTCGGCCATTTTGCATTTGATTTGCCGCGGGTCTATTTGGCCCTGTTTCGCCCGCAGCATCACTCAATTTTTCGAATGGTGCAACGCTCCTTATCGAAGACGTGGCGTTTACCGCCATCAACAACGGTGACTTGCCCCATCGCTGTTCGCCACCATTCTGTACCGTTATCCTTGCGAAACTTATAAACCAGCCCCAAACTGTCCACACAGGAAATTTCTGACCGCCCCGGTGTCAGATAATCATCGTCTCGTGTGGGCGGGCCGACAAAGAACAGCCATATGGCAAGGATGGCAAAAAAGGACCCGACGATCAGCCCCGCTTTACGCACATCATTCATTATGAAAACAACAGGGATGATAATTTTCGCCGCGCGGCGATTGTAAAGGGCGATGTGGGGCCTTCGGCTTCAAACATTTTCAAAAGCTGCATTCGCGCCGCATCATCGTTCCAGCCCGGTTCGCGGCGAATAATCTCTAAGAGCTGATCGCCCGCATCGCTGATCTGTCCTTGGACGGCCAATGCTAATGCCAGTTCAAAACGGGCTGCATGGTCATCCGGGTTGTTGTCCAGCTTGGTTTGCAGCTCACTTACGTCGCCGACATCCTTGGCTTGCCGGGCCATGTGTAGGGCAGCTCGGGCGGCAACCACATCATTGTCGCTGGTTTTATCTGGCGCAATAGTGCCGAGGATTTGTTCCGCTTCATCCAAATGATCCAGCGCGATATAGGCACGCGCCAGCAGGCCAATTGCGGTGGCGTTGGTTGGTTCTGCCTGTGCCACCTGCCCGCAGGCTTGAATGGCGGCGGGATAGTCTTTTGCGTCGAGGGCTTGGCGACCAGCCTCTAGCATTTCTTCGCTGGCGCTCGGGGGGGTTCCCGCAGTGAGCTTGTCGATAAAGGCCTTGATTTGAGATTCTGGGATGACGCCTGCGAACCCATCCACTGGGCGCCCGCCGATGAAGCCCATAACGGTGGGGACGGATTGGATCTGTAATTGTGCGGCCAGCTCTTGGTTCTGGTCAATGTCGACCATCACCAGCCGGACTTTGCCACCAGCGGCAACCACGGCTTTTTTTAGCATGGGGGTCAGTTGTTTGCATGGCCCACACCATTCGGCCCAAAAATCGACGATAATTGGCGTGGTTTGTGAGGCTTCGATCACATCGGCCATAAATGTGGCCATGGTCGCAGTTGAGACCAGATTGTCACCGGCATTTGCGGCGGTATTGGGGGTTAACCCTTCCATGGGAGGCTCCGATTGTTGTTTGTCCTAAGCTTAGGCGCTCTTGTGGCAAAGCGCAAATGGCGGATTCTGTCAAAAATTATGAATCAGCGGCGTATGACCTAAATGGGAAAGAAAGCGCAATAGATCAAGGGGGTGAATGGCAAGTGTTGCTTCGTTGTGTAGGGGGTGAAAATGGACGGGGTCAAGATCAAGAAGCGTTTGGTCAAGCGCAACAATCAGCGGCGGAGCGCATTTATCCGTTGCTGGGCAATTGATCAGGGCAAAAGGCGTGACGGAGCCTGGTTTGACACCCAGTAATTGCTCCATTTTGTCGGCGGAACCAAAGCTCAATCGACCCAGTCCAAAGCGATCTGCGCAGGATTTGAGGTCGACACGCTTGCTCTCTTCCACCACGAACAGGCCAAGCCTCCCTTTCTTGTCTTTGACGAAAAGGCATTTACCGTGACCGCCGGGCATATCTGGGCGAAGGAGTTGGCTTTCTTCGACCGTGTATAGGGGTGGGTGGCGGAAAAGCGTATAGTTTATATCCAGCCTATCCAATAAGGCCGTCAGCTCAGATTCGGTTTTTGGCACACTCAGTATCCTTGGCGTTGATTCAAACAATGGCTCCACGGGCCGCGGAATACTAAGGGGGAATTGGGGACAAGGGAAGGGGCTGGCATTTTGTGCATTTTATTGTTGCAATCCAAGGCTAAAGACGTATTATCCCGCCCGCAACGGCAAGTGCCGTTTTTGACTGGTATGCGGGCGTAGCTCAGGGGTAGAGCATAACCTTGCCAAGGTTAGGGTCGTGAGTTCGAATCTCATCGCCCGCTCCAGTTAACAAAAAGGCCAGCCCTCGGGCTGGTTTTTTATTGTCCCCTCCCTTGCCAGTTTTCCTAAAGCTTGTAAGCTGGTGCTGAATATGGGGGGTTATATGAAGAAATTTACACTCGGATTTGCCGCGCTTTTGCTTGCGCTCATTTTATTTGTGACCAGGCCGTGGTCTGATTATCCAATTTTGGGCATGCTGGGGACATTCGACGCCGAAACACGCGCGGAAAACTTCCGCAATATGGACGATGTTTATCCTCATATCATCGTTCCGGCATCCGATGCGCCGATGCCCTTTGTCGATCACCCGATACCGCTTAACTTGCGCTATCGCTTTCAGGGACAAGACCACAGCGTGGACGAGTTTTTGGCGCGAACGGAATCGACCAGCCTGCTGGTGATCAAGGACGGCAAATTACTGCATGAGGAATATTTAAACGGTGCGGGTCGCGACAGTCGCTTTACCAGCTGGTCGGTGGCCAAGTCTTTCGTTTCGACCTTGATTGGTATGGCCCGGGATGAGGGGCTAATTAAGAGCGTCGAGGATAGTGTCTCGACCTATATGCCAGAACTAAAGGGCACGGCGTATGGGAATGCACGGGTGCGCGACGTTCTGCAAATGTCGTCGGGCGTGGATTTTAGCGAATCTTATGGCTCAACAGGGGGCAACACGGCACTGGCATTCTCGAGTGTGCAGCGCATGCTTTACAAGGGTTGGATTTTGGGCATGTCGCTCGATGAGCAGCTGGCGGGATATGATCAGATCGAGGAACCGGGAACACGCTTTTACTACCGTAGTTCTGATACACATTTATTAAGTGCTCTGTTGCGGCGTATTTATGACAAGCCCTTTGAGGATCTGCTGGCGGAGCGCATTTGGCAGCCCTTGGGCATGGAATCCTTCGCCAGTTGGTCGACGGCCGCGGGTCAGCCCATAGGTTTTTGTTGTTTGAATGCGACGGCGCGGGACTATGCCAAGCTCGGTCAGCTATTCTTGTCTGATGGCAACTGGCATGGCACCCAATTGGTGTCCCGCGATTGGGTGCGCGAGGCAACGGTCCCATCCCATGACCACGTACAGCCGGCGAATGTTTATGGGCATCGCGGCTATCAGTACCAATGGTGGGTTCCAAAGGATTATGACGGCGAATTTTTCGCCAATGGTATTTGGGGACAAGTGATTTGGGTGTCGCGAGCCAATGGTGTGGTGATTGTGCGCACCGCAACTGACCCGCGGTTTAGGGAGAATACACCAGAAATGATCGCTGTGATGAGGGCAATTGCGCGAGAAGCTTCTGGGGCTGAAAATCAGGCCGCTCAGTAAAGGTCTTCAAGCTGGTTTTTATAGGTTTTATTGATGATATGCCGACGGATTTTCAAGGTGGGCGTCATCATGCTGTTTTCGATAGAAAACGATTCAAAACCAATGATATAGCGCCTCAGGCGCTCTAGCCTAGATAGCTCAACATTGACCCTGTCAACGGCCCGGTCGAGGCTTTTACGGAGGCGCTTTTCAAGGTCAGGGTCGTCCAGTATTTCGCGCAGGCAAATGGACGCATTTAGGTTATTTTCCCTGGCCCAACCCGACAACCATTCCGGGTCCGGAATGATCAACCCGACCAGATAGGGGTGACCTTCACCATAGATCATAGCTTGGGCAATTTCTGGCTCTAAGGTTAGGATTCCTTCGATGCGTTGTGGTGATACGTTGTCGCCTTTATCAAGGACGATAATATCCTTTTTGCGATCAGTGATTTTAAGGTGACCTTCTGCGGTAATGAGACCCACATCGCCCGTGTGCAGCCAGCCGTTCTGTATGGCGGCTTCCGTGGCTTCTGGGTTGCGCCAATAGCCCTGCATTAACAGCTCCCCGCGGACCAGAATCTCTCCGTCAGCGGCGATTTTAACCTCTGTATCGGCTAGGGGTGGACCAACCGTATCCATCTTCGCCTGCCCCGGCCGGTTTACGGCGATAACAGGCGCGGACTCCGTCTGTCCATAGCCTTGAAGCAATGGCAATCCCAGTGCAGAAAAAAAGGCCCCTACATCAGGGTTTAGCGCCGCCCCGCCGGAAATCAGGGCTTCAATCCGGCCGCCAAATTTTTCCCTGACGTTTTTGCGCACCAATTTGTCCAAAATAATATTTTCGACCCAGTCTAGGGGGGTCTCTCGCCCCTCATCTCGTTTGATGCCGAGAGCTAATGCGCGCTCGAACAGCTTTAATTTTATGCCGCCCTGTTTTTCAATGCCACGGCTGATCTTGGCTTGGAGCATTTCAAATAATCGCGGCACCACGGTCATGACGGTAGGGCGCGCATCAAGGAAATTCGCGCCAAGCTTGTCGAGGGATTGTGCATAATAAATCTCTGCCCCTAATAATATGGGCAGAAACTGGCCAGCAGAATGTTCGTACGCATGCGAAAGCGGCAGGAATGACAAAAAGCGGTGGTGATCGACATCCAGCATATCGACCACATGTTTGGCTCCTTCGCAATTATGCAACACAGCCCCATGTGACAACATCACCCCCTTGGGCGCACCACCGGTGCCGGATGTATAGATTAAGCAGGCGGTGTCTTCTCGTTTTATCTCGCGTACGAACTGGCGAATTTCACCCGCGTCCATAGCCCCCGACGCCATAATGTCTTTCCAGTTGGCAATGCGGGCATTGATTTCTTGGTCACGCCCTTGGTCGTCCATGGAAATGATAAACTGAAGTGCGTCTGATTGATGGGCTGCAGGCAGAAAGTTTTCGCCCAGTGCGCGGGTGGAAATAATGGCCCCCTTTGCGCCGCTATTTTCTAGAATATGCAGATGGTCGCGGTGCGTATTGGTTGTGTAAGCTGGCACGGATATGGCGCCAATAGACATGATTGCCAAATCAGACACACACCATTCCGGGCGGCTGTCAGAAACGATTACCACGCGGTCACCTTGCTTAATTCCGTTGGCGCGAAGTTGGCTTGCGAGGATTGTCACATCGCGGGCGGCTTCGGCCCAACTAACAGAGGCAAAGCCATTGCCCTCATTATGCCAAAGAAATGGCGCATTGCCCCGCGCCTCGGCTTGCGCGAAAAACATTTCACAAAGGCTTGGCCAGCGAATATCACTTAGGTTTTTGGTGCTCATGCTTTCCCCGTCGTCAGCGCTTCATTTCGGACACCGCCCCACGATAATTTGCTGCCCGATCGTGCTAAAACATGGCGGGCAAAGTATTTTTTGGCAAGAGGAAAATGAACTTACGAGGGCGCAACTACTTGCAAAGCCCTTAAAGTTGTGCCAGTTTTTTAAACAACTATTGTGCGGGGCAGCTTTCGTTGTGGCGGAGGCTTAATGAGTGGGGCTTATGGCTGCTTCTTTTCATCAGCAAGCGCTGGACTATTGGACTGAGTTAGGTGCGGATCGGGGCATGCCCTCTATTCAGGACCTTAAGCCGGGACGTCTGGATGAGTTTCGCAACCAAAGTTTTCTGATTGCTTTGGCGGGTAAGGACCATACCCGTATTGTCAGTTTTGTCGGACGGGATGTGTATCGTGGTTCGCACGGTGGCCCAATCAATGCTGGCGAATTGGTGGCGGGCATCGCTGGCGATAGCTTGCTCGGCCTGCTGTCAGATGACTTTGACCGGGTTATTCAAACTGGCTCCGCAGTTAAGTTTGATTATGCGCATGTGGTTGGTGCCGGTTTCTATGGCGCGGGGGTGTTGATGCCCTTTGGTGCTGCTGGGCAGGTTCAATTTATTTGGGGTGTTCTTGGCGAATCCGCAGATGGTGCCGATATGGATGATGCCATGTCGGGGTTTGACATCGCTATGGATGCCGATGACTTCGGCGCCGATGATCTGGCCGCTGACGATGAGGGCGGCATGTTTGATGCCGACCCTGAAACACCAACCAAAGCGCCAACCCCACCAGTCCCACCCGCACCCGCCGCCGCATCCTCGATGGCAGACACAGAACACTTGGGTTTTGATACCTATCAGGACAGATGGGAAGGCGAGGCCTATGAAATTGCGGCCATTGTAACGGATGAAGATTCCGCAGTCGATTTCGGCCCGGACAGTGGCCAAACGGCGACGGGCTTTGATGATTATGCCGATGCGTGTGTGGGCGCGGCCCAGCATTTAGAAGACGTTGTCACAGACGAGCGCGCGATACTTGACCACGACAATGATTATGCAGCGCCCCAGACTGGCCCAGCGCTGCAACCATCATCAGCATCGGCGCAGGGCCCATCTGATGGGCATTTTGACGATGATATGACCTCTGTTGCGCCGGAAAACAACATGGATTCCATTTCGGGTGCGGGCGATATGGATGATGCCTATTCTGCATTTGATGCAGAAAGCGAAGAGCCAGATACATTTGACCAAGGGGATGATGATATTCTTGGTGATATTGATGCGGCCCTAGCAGGCAGTGCGGATGAGCGTTCATTTGATGATGACCAAGAGGACGCGCCCGAGCTCGTTGAGCCTATTGCGACCATCTCTTCTGTTCATAGCGATGAAGGGCGCGGTGTCTTTTTCGATATTTTGGCAGATGGGCGTACCGCTGCAGATGAAATCGTGCATGTGGATTCACGCTCAAGGGAATCTCTCTACCAGGTTCTCGCCAAGGCCTTTCTTTTGTTCAACGAAGCCCAAGACGACCCCGACACTTATCGCTCTATATTAAAAGCGACGGGCATTCGCGAACAGGCACGCGCGCCCTTTACGCCCGTACTGAAACTGGTGTTTGGCAAGAATTATGACAAAACGAGAATCACAGAATATGCCGCCGCTCTGTCCCATGCGCGGCGCGAGGGCCAAACGCCAGAGACCATCGCATCCTATATCACGGAATATTCTGGTGGCATCAAAGGGTTGGTGAAGGCGGAACGTATCGCCAAAAAACGGGAAAAAGGAATAGCTGCGGACGAGGCGCTGGAAAGCGCAAAAAGCAGGCTCGGCAAACGCAAACCCATTGGCACCATTGTGGCCAAGCATAAAGTCGGCGATGGCGAATTTGCTTTGATTTTGGCGCGGGCGGGCAGCAACCCTAATGAGCTGAAGGTTATCAAGGTGCTGGAAGAAAGACAGGAAGTTCTGGATGCGGCGTTAAAGCGCGCGGTTAAGGGGCCGACACGCTAATTTTATATTTAGACTTGGGTGTCCGAGAGAAGAGCGCCCAAAATCCGCGCCCGATAGGGTCATTTGGAGGACTAAACCATGGCGGTTTGGAAACAAAAAAAGTCGATCATTGATGATATCATTGCCCTATCAAAAAAGAGCAGGGTAAAGGGTGGCGGGGTGGCTTTTGGCAAATTTGTCGAGGCCTTTTTTGCAACCGTAACGCCAGATGCGGTTGCTGGACAGCCGCCCAAAGACCTGTTCGCCATGGCCGAGAATATGTGGAACTGGGTGGAAAAGCGCCCGAAAAAAAAGGCGCTGGTGCGGGTTTTCAATCCAAGCGAAGAAAAAGACGGCTGGTATTCACGGCACACAGTCGTGCAGATTGCTACAGATGACTCGCCGTTCATTGTCGATTCTGTAACGGCCGGCTTGGCGGTCACGCGCCGACAGGGCATTAATGCGGTCTATCACCCCGTGGTCATGGTGGAGCGGGACAAAAAAGGTTCTCGTCAGAAAATCATCGGCAAGGTTGGCCTTGAAAATAAGGCGAGCGACGATTCCATTCGCGAATCCTATATGCATTTGGAATTAGATACCAAGCTGATCGGTCGTGAATTAAAAGACCTTGAAAAAGAAATCCAAGCCATTCTGGATGACGTGCGGATCAGCGTCGAAGACTGGCGGACGATGTTGGCGCGGGCGGAAGAGGCCATAGGCTCGTTACGTGAATGCCCCCCACCCCAAGACCCTGAGGGAGCGGAAGAAACCTGTAAATTTATCGCTTGGTTGATTGATAATAATTTCACGTTCCTCGGTTACCGGGAATATCATTTTAAAGGTGATCCAAAAACGGCGGATTTCAAAGCGGCGCGGGGCTCTGGCCTTGGTCTGCTACGGGACCCTAAGCGCCATATTTTGCGCGGGGCAAAGGGGCTGACGGCGATCTCCCCAGAAATTCGCGATTTTCTGTCCACACCGGACCCAATCATTATTACCAAGGCCAATGTTAAAACCCGCGTTCATCGCCCGGTGCATTTGGATTATATTGGTGTTAAAATTTTCGATAAAAAGGGATGCGTGGTTGGCGAGCGCCGTTTCGTTGGCTTGTTCACATCGGTTTCTTATGCCCGCCGCGCCGAAGAGGTTCCGCTGATCCGGCGTAAGCTGGCCATCGTACAGCGCCGCGCCTTTTATGAGCCGACAAGCCATGCGGGCAAGGCGCTTTCTCATATTCTGGATACATTCCCGCGGGATGAATTATTCCAAATTGGCGAAGACCAATTGTTGGAAATGTGTCTGGGCATTCAACATTTGATGGAGCGGCCCCGGCCCCGTGTGTTTGCCCGCGCTGATAAATTTGAGCGTTTTGTCTCGGCATTGGTGTATGTGCCAAGGGAAAATTATAATTCCAACCTGCGTGTGGAGATTGGCGACATATTGGCGGAGGCCTTTAATGGTGAGATCTCGGTTTATTATGCCCAGCTCAGCGACGTTACGCTGGCGCGGTGGCATTTTATTATCCGCACCAAACCGGGGACTGTTCCGACTGTAGATATGGACGAGGTGAACACCCGCATCGAACATGCCGCCAAGCCTTGGACCCAGCACCTGCGCGAAAAACTTATAGAGCGCAACGGGGAAAAGCTCGGCCTTGAGCTGGCAAGAAAATACGAGCGGGTTTTCCCGCTTGGCTACCGCGAAGCTTTTTTACCGCACCGCGCGGCAAGCGATGTGTTGCGGATGGAGACATTGACGACCAAGTCTTCTATTCGATTTGAAATCTATCGTTTGCTGGTGGACCCTACCAATTCTGTCCGCTTGAAGATTTATCATGCCTCGGAGACTGTACCGCTTTCGGAGTGTCTGCCGCGATTAGAGCATTTAGGGCTACGGGTTATTGCTGAGCACGCCTATGAGGTGCGCGGGGAATTTGGCGGCTGTGTGCATGACTTTTATATGGAAACAGCCGATGGAGCCGATGTAGATGTTGAAGCGGTTGACCCGCTGGTGGAACATTTGCTGGCAGAGATTTGGGCAAACCGGATAGAAGACGACGCCCTGAATGCTTTGTGTTTGCATACGGGGCTGCCCGCTGAAAAAATTGTTATTTTGCGCACTGTTGGAAAATATCTGCGCCAAATTGGCCTGTCCTTTTCGCAAAATTATGTGCATGACTGCATGGTGCGCAATGGCAAGGTTTCGGTTGCTCTGGTTGAGCTGTTTGAGGCGCTGCTGGACCCCGCAGGCCCGGGTAAGAAAGACCGCCTGAAAAGCGCCAAAGCGATTACAGCAAGGATTCGCGCTTGGCTTGATGAAATCACTAGTCTTGATGACGACAGGATTTTACGCAGTTATTTGAGCGTCATCCTTGCCATCCTGCGCACGAATTTTTATCAACCTGCTTATATAACGGGGGATGCGCCGGGCGGAAATGCACCGGGTCTGGCGATTAAAATTCGCTCCAAAAATGTACCGCTGGTTCCCAAGCCGCGCCCATTTGCGGAAATATTTGTTTATTCGCCTAAGTTTGAGGGCGTTCATTTGCGGGGTGGCCCTGTGGCCCGGGGCGGGTTGCGCTGGTCCGACCGGCCCGAAGATTTCCGTACGGAGATTTTAGGCCTGGCCAAAGCGCAAATGGTGAAAAACTCGGTGATTGTGCCCGTTGGTGCCAAGGGCGGCTTTGTACCCAAAGGCCTGCCCAGCATGAAGGAAGACCGAAACGCGTTTATTGAGGGCGGGACGGCTTGCTATAAATCCTTCATCACCAGCCTGTTGAGCGTCACGGATAACCTTAAGGGTGGCCGGACCATTGCGCCGAAAAAAGTCATGCGCTGGGACGATTCTGACCCCTATTTGGTGGTCGCCGCCGATAAGGGCACCGCGACGTTTTCTGACACCGCGAACGGGATCGCAATCGATCATGGTTTCTGGCTGGGTGATGCGTTTGCATCAGGTGGCTCGGTTGGTTACGACCATAAGAAAATGGGCATCACTGCACGGGGTGCATGGGTTTCGGTCGAGCGTCATTTCCGTGAAGTGGGCGTAAATATTGCCAAAGACCCCATCACCGTAATTGGCATTGGTGACATGTCTGGCGATGTGTTTGGTAACGGTATGCTGCTTTCTAAGGCGCTCAAACTGCAAATTGCCTTCAATCATATGCACATCTTCTTTGACCCGGACCCTGATCCGGCGAAAAGCTTTGAAGAGCGCAAGCGTCTCTTTAAACTGCCGCGATCTGGCTGGTCGGACTATAAGACCAAGCTTATTTCAGAAGGCGGCGGCGTGTTTGAGCGCTCTGCAAAGTCCATCACCCTGACACCTCAACTGAAAGCCTTTTTGGGCGTAGACGTGAATGAATTAACCCCCAATGAGGTGATACACCATGCCCTATCGGCTAAGGCTGATTTATTGTGGATTGGCGGCATTGGCACCTATGTTAAGGGGCAAGGCGAATCCCATGCTGATGCGGGCGACCGCGCAAATGACGCGGTGCGCATTAATGGCCGCGACTTGAAGGTCAAAGTGGTGGGTGAGGGTGGAAACCTTGGCATGACCCAACTGGGCCGGATTGAATTTGCCCGTAAAGGCGGGCGCTTAAACACTGACTTTGTTGATAACTCCGCCGGGGTTGATTGCTCCGACAAAGAGGTGAACATCAAGATTTTGTTGGCGGATGCGGTCGATACAGGACTGCTTGCTGAAAAAGAGCGCGTTGCGCTTTTGGCGCAAATGACCAAAGAGGTGGGCCTGATCGTACTGGAGGATAATTATCTTCAGACGCAGGCTATTTCAATCGCCGAATCGCAAGCCGTTGCGCAGCGGGATCAACATCTGGGCTTGATCCGCGTATTGGAGCGTGAAAAACGTCTGGACCGTGAAATTGAATTTTTGCCGAGCGACGATGAGTTTTCGTCCTTGGCATTACAACAACAGGGCCTAACCCGCCCAGAGATTGCCGTTGTTGTTTCTTATGCCAAAATGTCGCTGTTTGATATTTTGCTGCAAAGTCCCCTGCTTGATAGCAAGGTCTTACAGCCGGAACTTGAGTGGGGCTTTCCGCGGGTTTTGGTTGATAAATATTCTAAGCAACTTGGCCGCCATCAGTTGCGCCGGGAAATTGTCGCGACAACCCTTGCCAATGAAATTGTCAATCGCGCCGGGGTGACCTTTGTCCATGATGTGAAGGAAGAAACGGGTCTGGCCGTGGATCAAATTGCCGCAGCGTTCCTGATTGTTCGCGATGCTTTTGGCCTAGAGGATGTTTGGCACAGTATTGATAAGCTGGATTATAAAATTTCTGCGGCGGCGCAGACCCATATGCATGTCGAAATTAGTCACGCAGTGAAAAAACAGGCAACGTGGTTTTTACGCAACATGCCCAAGCCGCTGGACATCACAGGACTGGTTGAGGGGTATTCCAGTGGGCTGAGGACCTTGATCGAGCATCCTGAAGGGGTGCTTAGCCCTCTTGCCATGGCGGACTATAAGACCCGGGTGTCTCAGCTAAAAGGCGCGGGCGTGCCTCGGCCACTGGCGCGGACAATCGCTGGGATGGAAGCGATGACAGCGGCCAGTGATATTGTCAATGCCGCGGGGGCGTTGGGGCGCAAGGTGAATGACGTGGGCACCGCTTATTTCGAAGTGGGGCACCGGGTTGGCTTTGACTGGCTGCGTCAGCAAACAGAATCTATTTTCCATGAAGACAATTGGGACAAGCTTGCCGTTCACGCCATTGCGGACGATCTAGCCAGCATGCAGCGGGAATTGACCAAGTCAATCTTGTCGGCGGCCAATGGCGGCAGCGGTGCCGAGGCCGTGAAAAAATGGATGGGCTCGCAAAAAGCGTTGGAAGTTCGCGCAGCCCGGCTGATTGATGAACTCAAAAGCTCAGGCCCAATCACGGTTGCCAAGCTGAGTTTTGCCGCTCGTCACATTCGGAGCATCCTGCCCACATAAAGCCGGGGCCTAGTGGCGGAAATGTCGCATCCCGGTGAAGACCATGGCAAGGCCCGCGTCATCAGCGGCGGCGATGACCTCGTCATCGCGCATGGACCCACCGGGTTGGATGATGGCCGTTGCGCCCGCTTCGGCGGCAGACATCAGCCCATCTGCAAAAGGGAAGAATGCATCGGATGCCACCACGCTGCCCTTGGTAAATGAAACACTTTCGCCAGCGGCTTCGGCGGCTTCGGCGCCGCGAATGGCGGCAATGCGGGAGGAATCACGGCGGTTCATTTGCCCGGCCCCGACGCCCACGGTCATGCCATCGCGCACATAAACAATGGCGTTTGATTTGACATGTTTGCAGACGGTGAAGGCGAACAGCAGGTCCTCAAGCTCTTGGTCCGTTGGGGCACGCTTGGTGACAATCTTTAAATCGTCTTTGCTGATGTGGCCGTTATCGCTGTCTTGGACCAGATAGCCCCCTGCGATGGATTTTATAAAACGCCCGGATGCGCGCACATCCGCTAAGCCCGCTGTTTCCAACAGGCGCAGGTTTTTCTTCGCCGCGAACACGTCTTTTGCTTCCTCGGAAATGCCGGGCGCAATCACCACCTCGGTAAAGATGCTGGCAACCGCTTCTGCGGTGGCACCGTCAAGGGGCTGGTTCACTGCAACAATGCCGCCAAAGGCGCTGACGCTATCACACGCAAGCGCTTTATTATACGCATCCAGCAGGCTGGTGCCGCGTGCGACACCACATGGGTTGGCATGTTTAATAATGGCAACGGCGGGGATTGACGGGTCAAACTCGCTAATCAATTCATAGGCTGCATCGGTATCGTTCAGGTTGTTGTAGCTCAGCTCTTTGCCTTGTAGCTGCTTGGCGCTTGCAACGCCGTGGCGATTGTCGCCGCGGGTCCTGTAAAATGCCGCAGATTGGTGTGGGTTTTCGCCGTATCGCAGGCTCTGCTGTTTGTGCGCGGCAACGACCAATGTGTCGGGCTGAGTCTCGCCTTGCTCGGTCCAGAACCAGCCAGAGATCGCAGCGTCATAGGCGGCGGTGCGGGTGTATGCTTTGGCCGCCAAACGCGTGCGGGTTGAAACTGTGGTTGCGCCTTGGTTGGCGTCCATTTCCTCTATGATGGCTCCATAGTCACTTGGGTCGACGACGATGGTCACAAATTTGTGGTTCTTGGCGGCAGACCGCACCATGGCCGGGCCGCCAATATCAATATTTTCAATAATGGTGGCCGCATCAGCGCCACTTTCAACGGTTTCTTCAAACGGATATAGATTGATCGCGACCAAATCGATGGGGCCAATACCGTGTTCGTTCATTGCTGCGACATGGGTTTCATTGTCTCGCAGTGCCAAAATACCACCGTGAATTTTTGGGTGCAGTGTTTTAACCCGACCATCCATCATTTCTGGAAAGCCAGTGTGCGCAGCCACTTCTTTCACTGGAACGCCAGCGTCTGCTAATGTTTTTGCCGAACCACCCGTGGAGAGAATTTCGACCCCGTGGCGCGCCAGCGCTTGACCAAGCTCTATGAGGCCAGATTTATCTGATACGGAAAGAAGCGCGCGTTTAATTTTCGGGGAACTGGTCATGATCGGGGCCTTACAGTGGTTGAGTTGGTAAGAATAGATTGATTGAACGTGTTACGAGGGCATTGGTCCTTGTCGAGATAATGGAACCGGGCGTGTGCAGCAAGAAATTTTTTCATCAGGGTGCCCCTATTCGGTTGAAGGCCCATTTGAAAATGACCTGGTCATTCACATCAACCGGGCATCTAAGTGTGATGGTTTGTGACGTCTGGCTATAGTCGGGTTTGGTCAAATATTGGCTGTCTTCGATACTTTGGTGGCCGCCGATGGCGATAAATGACCAGCCATGACCGCCCGGAAGGCGCATGATAACTTCGCCCTCGCGCCCTGTGGGGGACAGGGAAATGTCTGGATGTAAATGGAAGCGCAAAACGGCCTCGACCGGGCTGCGATCAGCGAAAATATTCCAGGCTTTTGGGGCGCTGCGTATCAGGGTGTCTTCGCCGCGTAAATTGGTGCCGGATTCGTTTAGATAAAGGCGGCGGAAATGCCGGGTGTCGCAGCGCTTGATATAGCCGTTGTGATTGGCGTCCACCCATATACCGTCTTCGTTTTCGTTGCGGTCATAAAGGGTGGTGCTGACATCGCTGTCAGCCCCCCCCAGTTCAATGGTGGAATGGCTGCGCGTTGCCCGTGATGCAACCTGCGCTCGTGCCTTTTCAGGGTCATAACCCTCGATGGCACCGCCCAGGCCAACCACAATGCGCTGGCGACCATCGCTCATTTCGAATGCCAGCGCGCTGGCGGCGCAGTTGGGCGCGTCTTGGGAGCCAGCGGCACTGCAATAGAGGGGGCTTGGTGGGGGTCCGACATCAACCAACACCGTGGTGCGCTGTTTTTTGAGACGCTGATACCCTGTATGCGGCATATTATTGATGGCCCGGCCCTTTGACCCGGACAGATCAATCAGCAGCGGCAGGTCCGCCGCATCGGCTTCTAACGCGCCGCCAAAATGGGAGAACCCGCCATCACCGTGGCACATGGCCCGCAGAAAGGGCACCAGTTTATCGGTACAGGACTGCAACCACAGCGGCACGTCCATATTCATGTGCAACAGGCTTTTCTTGAGGATGACCGCCAATCGACCCAGTTCCACCCCATCGCGCGGATTGCGGCTCGCCACGCCGCCATCAGCATGAACAAAGGAGGCTAACTCGCTCTCAAAGACCTTGAAGGCTTTATTCATTCGGGCCGTGCCGTCCGGCAGCAGGATGCCACTCAGCGCAAGGCCGGTGGCGGCGCGAAATCGGGGGATGCCGGGCTGTGCTTTGGTGATGGTGTGTTGTAGGTGGCGGGCCTGATGCACCAAGGAGGTCAGTACTGCACTACGATACACCAAGTTGCTGGACGACAGGATGAGCGGCGCGTGTAGCGTCCAAGACATGATACGCAGGCCAATGATATCCGGACGCCACGCCAAATGGTCCCAGCGCTGGTGGTGTTCGGTAAAGGCCCCGGTTATGCGCTCTGCCAAGTTTTGCGCGCGCTTGCTGTCGGCGACCAATTGCAGGTCGCTCAGCCAACCAAATCCTAAAAACCAATCTTGAAAGAGCGGCGGCGCGTGATCGACCCGTGGAAAGTCCATTGGCTCGCTTGGGTCCTGCGGAGCTTTAAATGATATGCTGTGCCCGGCAAAGCGCCATTCACCCTGTAGGGTCGCGGCCCCGCGTGACAGCGATCCCGCCCAGGGATTGTCTGGGCTGGCTTCTAATTTGATAAAGTGTTTTCCCTTCAGCCGCCACGCATAAAGCGGTGAGCGATAGGCAACGGATTTGACACGCAGGATAATGCGCGAGAAAAGGGTCGATACTGGGTGGGGGCCTTTGGGCCTCATCAACCGTCCACTCATAGGTTGCCTAACTCATGTGGGCGGCGTGAATGGGTGAGTGTTTGATCAGCACCGCCGAATTAATTGTTTTGCGCGCTTGGCGCACCCCGAAGTGTGCGCATATTCTCCGCATATTTTTCTGGTCCGCCGCGGAAAGTTGCTGTGCCCGCGACCAACAGGTCAGCGCCAGCCGCGATGCACAAGGGTGCGGTTTCCGCATCGACGCCGCCATCAACTTGCAAATCGATGTCGCGTCCGCTTTCATCAATGACTTTGCGCAAGGCGCGAATTTTATCCAATTGGCTTACGATAAAGCTTTGCCCGCCAAAGCCGGGGTTTACACTCATCACCAAGACCAGGTCAACGTCACCGATCACTTCTTCAATCGCGGAAATGGGCGTGGATGGATTCAGCGCAACGCCGGCTTTCTTGCCAAGGCCTTTGATCGTTTGCAGGGTGCGGTGCAGGTGCGGCCCGGCCTCCGGATGCACAGTGATGATATCCGCCCCTGCATTTGCGAAATCCTCGAGAAATAGATCGACCGGGGAAATCATTAGGTGCACGTCAAAAATCTTGTCCGAATATTTGCGGATGGCTTTGACAACGCCGGGACCAATGGTGATGTTGGGCACATAGTGGCCATCCATCACGTCCACATGGATATAGTCACAGCCCGCTGCGTCGATAGCGGCGATTTCTTCACCCAGATTGGCGAAGTCTGCGGACAATATCGAAGGACTTATTCTTGTTTTTTTCTGCATGCCAATTTATTAGCATTTTCGCACCTAAGCGACAAGAAGATCTAACGTGCTTTGGTCAGACCTTTTTAGTCAGGCGCGCCATAAAGAACCCATCCATGCCACCATCATCTTCCAGCATACAGGGAATTGTGCGCACAAAACCGCTATCAGTAATGGCACTGGCGGGTATCGGCGCGATTTCATCCGCTGTGATGGGGGTATTTTGGGCGGTCGGCTGCTCTTGAAGAAAGGCATTGATAACCTCTTCTCCCTCTTCCGGCTCCAGCGAGCAGGTGCAATATAAAAGCGTGCCCTGTGGTGCCAGATGATCAAAGGCGCGGCGCAGCAGTTTCGCTTGCAATCCGCTTAGACCAATAATGTCTCCGCTGGTCTTGTTTATGGCCAGATCGGGATGGCGGCGAATGGTGCCCGTGGCGGAACAGGGGGCATCCAACAGGATATGCTCAAAGGTTTGCCCAGGCATCCAGTCCAACGCATCGGCTTCGACAATTTGCGCGGTCAAACCGGTGCGCTTCAGGTTGTCGCGCAGGCGTTTTAGGCGCTGGCCAGAGCGATCAATGGCAAAAACATGTGCGCCTTGTGCAGCTAATTGTAAGGTTTTTCCGCCGGGTGCTGCGCATAGATCAGCGACATCCTTGCCCTTGACGTCGCCCAAAAGCCTCGCGGGGATGGTGGCGGCAACATCCTGCACCCACCATTTTCCGTCTTCGTAGCCCTCTAACCGCGCGATATCGCCCGCCTTATCGAGCCGCACAACAGAGGTCCCCATGGCTTTTCCGCCCAAGGTTTCTGCCCATTTTTCGGCACGTTCACCGGGTTTCAAGCTTAGATCGACGGGCGGTTCGACTAAAGCTTGGCGCGCAATGCTCAAAACCGTTTCGCTTCCGTAATTACTTGTCCATCTTTTTCGCAACCACGCCGCCAAAGAGGTCAGCGGGTTTTTGATTTGCGCTAATTTTTTATCTTTTGTGCGGACCGTATTGCGCAGAACAGCATTGGCGAGGCCTTTTTTGTTGCGCACGCCCTTGTCGCGGCTTTGACCCATTAATTCGACCGTTGAATGCACGGCGGCGCGGTCTTCAATCTCCATGAACAAAACCTGTGCAAGCCCCAAACGCAGCCAGTTACGGGTCGCAAGGTCGCGGTCTTCCAGTTGTTTGTCCATGTTCTGGTTCATGATTTTGTCAATGGCGGGAATGTGGCGCAGGGTGCTCATTAAAACTTGGCGGGCAAAGGCGCGTTCGCGGCCGCCTTCAATGCCTTGTTTTTTAAGGGCTTGTTCAAAGGCCTCATCAAGGGACAGCCCGTCGCGGGTAATGCTTTGCAAAGCGTCAAACGCGGCATAACGCGCGGACAATTTTTCAATGGATGTATCGGGGTCTTGTTGCGCGGGCTTTTGTTGGGGCGTCTTTTTTTGCGCGGTGTCTTTATCAGCTCTGCTCATGATCTCTACTTTCTGGTGCTGCTCTTTTATCAATTGATCAGCGGGTTATGGGCAGCATATAGTGGGTCTATGACCAATAAGCCAACGGAAAAAGTATCTGATCGGGAAAAGGCCCCCAGTTCTGAGGTTTCAGAAGCGGGGGATAAAACAGCACGACCAGTTGAAATAGGGGGCCGAAAAGGGCCAGAACCTACCCGCTATGGCGATTGGGAGAAAAAAGGAATCATTTCTGATTTCTAATTGGCGAGCGCTTGCAGCCCGCTATTTTCCTGCTGAATATTCAAGATGCTGATCTCTGGCGCGCGGCCAAAGCGGAACGGAAAAGCGCTGGTGCCGATGCCGGGGCTGACAAATGTGGCCATGGTGCCAACCATTTCAATGCCGCGACCATAGCCCTGCCCGTCTGATGGCGGCACAAAGGGCCAGCCAAGGTATGGTGCGCTCATTTGATAGCCGTGGGTGTGGCCGCCAATCGCCAAATCGACAGTATCGGGAAGCAGTGTGAATAATTCAGGGTTATGGGTAAAGACAATCACCGGCCGGACTTCGTTTTGCAGGTTGGCGATCAGGCTCATATCGTGTTTGCCCTCGCCATAAGTGCCAATGCCCGCCAACAGGATGTCCTGACCCTGATGCGAAATGACCTGGGTTTTATTCTCTAACATCCTGATGCCCGCTGCGGTGAAGGCTTCCGTGACGCCTTGGGCGTCTTCCCAATGGTCGTGATTACCCAGCACGGCATAAACCCCGTATTTTGCCCGCAGACCCCCAAGGATGGGCGCGAAGACCGCAGGGTCCGTATAGCTGCCGCCGACAACGCCCGTGATTAGATAATCACCCGCCAGCAAGATAAGGTCTGGGTTTTGGGCATTGGTGGTCGCCACCACATCGGCGACTTTTTTTAGATCGATCCACGGCGACCCAACATGCAGGTCGCTGATGACAGCGATGCGTAGCGCGCCGGACTGTTCGAAGGCCACAGGCGCTTGTCCGCCGCCCAATGTGCTGGCGCGGACCACGCCACTGACCTGGGCATCGCCAAGGGTGAAATCGGAATGTGGGGTGATGAGGGTATCAGGCTCAATAACCCCGCCCCATAATCCCGCCAGAAGTAGCGCCGGGGCAAGCGTGGATAAGAAACGTTTAATTTTTTCCCGTTTTGTCCGCTTTGGACGCGGGAGGGTCATGAATTCAAACACCGTTTATTCCTTATTCTTGGTTCGGTTATTTGTGTGTTGCGTGATCGCATTTGTGTACATATGGGGCCGAGTATAGCACATTCAAGGCTGGTGTGTGCAGGGGTCTTGGGCTAGGCTGAGCGTCTGGAATAATTTGGGGGAATATTATGGACCAGCTTTACACTTCGCTCGTTACCCTGTTATCGGTTTTGCAGATTTTTCTGTTTTCGTGGAAGGCCAGCTCGACGCGGGTCAAGCATGGTATCGAAGCGCCGCAAATGCATGGGCATCCAGACGTTGACCGCGCACAACGCGTGCACTTGAACACGATGGAACAGATCATCATGTTTTTGCCGAGCCTATGGTTGGCGCTGCCAGTTTTGGGCGATCATTATACGGGCATTTTGGGTGGGGTATGGCTTGCCGGTCGCCAGCTTTATGCGCATGCCTATTGGGCCGACGCCGCCAAGCGCGGCACGGGCATGTGGGTCACGTTTTTGGCTTTCATCATCCTGTTCGGCGCGGCGGTTTGCGGCGTTGTGATGCAGTTGATCTAGAAAAGCAGCGTAGATTTTTTGATTGACTAAATCTGATATGAGGATTCTACTGCTAATAGTTGACGGGCGCCGCCGGTGCCTTTAGTTACAAATTATCTCGAGTCCATTCGAAAAAATTATGCAACTAGCGGGACCGCCTGTAGGCGGATACCCGCTGGTAGCCTCCTCGTACACGTCGCACATGTGCGCGAACGTAAATTGTACGAGGACGGTAGTAGCGACATTGATTGTAACGTCGAACAACCATGACCATCACCTCCTTTCCATTGTCGTTTGATGATTAACATCAATCGAGCCGCATCATGCGCCTCGCCCTCTATCAAGGCAGGAGATGCGCTGGAAAGACTAGCGACGCCCGTCCCCTAAAGCATACGCACTATATTTTAGAAGAGTCGAGTCATTTCTTCTACATGCCGCGGTTAGCAATGAGTTATGCACAATATGTTGTGCATATGTGGAAAACAACTGTGCATAACTCGGAAAAAATGGTCTGTTATTTATTCAGCCTGTTTGCCACTAGATCATCGACCACGCCGGGGTCGGCAAGCGTTGATGTATCACCGAGGCTTTTATGTTCGTTGGCGGCGATTTTGCGCAGGATGCGGCGCATGATTTTGCCAGAGCGTGTCTTTGGCAGGGCCGGGGCAAACTGAATAAAATCTGGCGAGGCAATGGGGCCGATATCTTTCCGGACCCATTTGACCAGATCAGCGCGGGCCTCCTCGGTTGGTTCGTGGGTCACATCCAGCGTCACATAGGCATAGATGCCCTGCCCTTTGATGTCGTGCGGAAAGCCAACCACGGCTGCCTCGGCGACACCATCATGGCCAACCAGTGCGCTTTCAATCTCTGCGGTGCCAAGGCGGTGGCCAGAGACATTGATGACATCATCCACCCGACCGGTAATCCAATAATAGCCATCTTTGTCGCGCCGACACCCATCGCCGGTAAAATATTTGCCGGGATATGTTTTGAAATAGGTTTCCTTGAAACGTCGATGGTCGCCAAAAACCGTCCGCATCTGGCCGGGCCAGCTGTCGGTAATGACAAGATTACCGCTGGCGGCACCCTCTAGCACCTTGCCCTTGGCATCCACCAGTTGCAGATTAACGCTGAAAAATGGCTTGGTGGCGGAGCCGGGCTTCATGTCGATCGCCCCGGGCAAGGGTGAAATCATGATGCCGCCAGTTTCCGTCTGCCACCATGTATCCACAATCGGGCAGCGGCCATCGCCGACCACATTATAGTACCACAGCCATGCTTCGGGGTTGATCGGCTCGCCCACCGTACCCAGCAAACGCAAGCTTTTCCGGCTGGTGGACTTCACCGGGCCATCGCCTTCGCGCATCAGGGCGCGGATCGCGGTTGGTGCGGTATAAAAGATGTTTACATCATGCTTGTCGATCACTTGCCAAAATCGGCTGGTATCGGGGTAATTGGGCACGCCTTCAAACACCAGCGTTGTTGCGCCATTGGCCAAGGGCCCATAAACGATATAGCTGTGGCCCGTTACCCAACCCACATCGGCGGTGCACCAATAAATCTCGCCCGGTTTATAGTCAAAAATATATTCGTGGGTCATGGCGGCCCACACCATATAACCGCCAGTGGTGTGCAGGACGCCCTTGGGTTGTCCGGTGGAACCTGACGTATAAAGAATGAACATGGGGTCTTCGGCGCTCATTTCTTCGGGTGGGCAGTCGTCGCCAACCTCTGTATACAGGTCATGATACCAGACATCGCGGCCTTCGACCCAACCCACATCAGCCCCCGTATGCCGCACAGTGATGACACTGTGGACCGTGTCACATCCGGCGAGGGCCTCATCCACATTGGCCTTTAGGGGAATGCGCTTGCTGCCCCGCACGCCTTCGTCGGCGGTGATGATGCATGTTGACTGGCAGTCATCGACCCGGCCACGAATGCTATCTGGGGAAAAGCCGCCAAAGACAATGCTGTGCACAGCGCCAATGCGTGCGCAGGCCAGCATGGCGTATACGGCTTCGACAATCATCGGCATATAGATGGTCACCCGATCACCCTTTTTGACATTGCGGGCCTTCAGGACATTGGCAAATTTTTGCACTTCCTTGTGCAGTTGACCATAGGTGATTTTGCTGGAGTTCGCGGGGTCGTCCCCTTCCCAAATCAGCGCCACATCATTGGCTTTTTCCGGCAGGTGCCGATCAACGCAGTTGGCGCACGCATTAAGCGTGCCATCATAAAACCAGCGAATATTCACATCACCGTCAAAGCTGGCGTCTTTGACCTTGGTATAAGGCTTAATCCAGTCGATTCGCTTGCCTTCCCGTCGCCAGAACCCCTCTGGGTCACGGATCGATTCTTCATACATGGTTTGGTATTTTTCGCTGTTGCAGAGTGTGTTGTCGCGGGCGCTGGCGGGGACGGGAAATAACAAATTATCATTCATGAGCCTAATCCTGTGTCGGAATAATGTTTTCTGACTTTAAGCCTGCGCAGCGGTTTGGTGCAAGAGCCAAGGCGATACGGGGATTATATTCATATTGGCTGATATTTTCATTAGTGCCTTTAGAATTGCCGTGGTATGGCGGCAATATGAATAAGCAGAATGATACACATCAAGATTCCATGCGCACGGTTCTCGGCGCGCTTTTGTTGGGCGGGGTCGCCATTGGCACGTCACCGATATTTGTGCGCTTGTCCGAGGTTGGCCCGGTGTCGTCTGCATTTTGGCGGGTGTTGTTGGTGCTGCCGCTTTTTTATTTGGCGGTTCGCAAGTTAGAGACTCCCTATCAGGACGGCGTTCCCGAAGACGAAAAAAAGGGTTTGGCGTGGGATTATATTCTGTGCGGATTTTTGTTTGCTGCTGATTTGGCGCTTTGGCATTGGTCGTTGCAGTTTACAACGGTCGCCAATGCGACGCTTTTGTCCAATACCATGCCCATTGTCGTGGCCATTGGCGCGCATTTTTTGTTTCGTGAAATTCTGACCATGCGATTTTATATGGGGATGATTTTAGCAGTGGCGGGTGCTGTGATCCTTGCCGGGGCCAGTTTGGATATTGACCCGGATCGGTTGCTTGGCGATGCATTGGCTGTGGCGACGGCACTATTTTACGGGGCTTATCTGCTGAGCGTGCGCCACCTGCGCCGCCGGGTGCGGACAGCGCCCATAATGTTTTGGGCCGGTGTGGTGACCGTGATTGTGTTGGGTCCGGTCGCGGTTTTATCCGGCGAGGTGTTTTTGCCGCCTAGTTTATATGGCTGGGGAATATTATTGGGCTTGGCGCTTGTCTCTCAATATCTTGGCCAAGGCCTGATTACTTATGCCTTGGCGCATCTGCCCAGCGCCTTTGGTGCGGTGACTTTATTGGTACAGCCGATCGTGGCGGCGGCGATTGCGTGGCCTATGTTTGGCGAGGCTCTGGCACAGCGAGATATGTTTGGCGCTCTTATTATTCTGACCGGCATCGTCTTGGCTCGGCTGGGATCGCGTAAGCGGGGCGAAACCTAGCCCTGACCCCACGCACCGAGAAGGCAGTTCCAGGCTTCAATTTCGGTGCTTTCAACAATACCAGCAAGTACATAAGGGTCGGTTTCTGCAAACAAGGCAGCGGCTGTGTGACTACCTGCCTGTATAATGATCAGACTGCCAGTCGGAACGTCGGCGTCTGATCCCATCAGCGGGCCAGCGCCCTTTAACTTATCCCCCGCCCCTTCGATGTGGGCGACATGGGCAGGTCTCGCAGCGGCACGGGCATCATCAACATCTGCCTTGAAGCGGTGCTTGATCATATAAAGCATTATTCGTTCTCCTTCGCCTTAAAACTCTTTGCCGAGGGGGCGCTCTAATAGGGCAGCGATCCCCTCGCCCACGTCCATGCCTTGATGCAGGATATTATAGACGGTTTCGACAATTGGCATAGATATCCCGGCTTTGTGGGCTATTCTATGAATAACCTCTGCATTATAAACGCCTTCGGCCACGGTTTTGCGTTCCGCCATCACCTCGTCCATGGTGCGCCCTTGACCCAGTGCCATACCCAGCGACATATTCCGTGATTGTGGGCTGGAACAGGTCAGGATCAGGTCGCCCAATCCACATAGACCCATAAGGGTTTGATGTTCAGCCCCCTTAAAGTCGGCAAAGCGCAGCATTTCTGCAAGGCCACGCGTGATCAGCGCGGCGCGAGCATTTTCACCCATTTCGCGCCCCTCAACGATACCACAGGCGATCGCCAACGCATTTTTTACTGCGCCACCAATCTGCGCGCCAATTATGTCATGGGTTGTATAGGTGCGAAAGGTAGGGCGACCAAGCGACTCGGCCAGCTTTTGCACAAGCTCTGGGTCTTTGCACGCCAAGGTCATCGCTGTCGGCAGGTCGCGCGCGGTTTCGCTGGCAAAGGTTGGTCCGGAAAGGACCGCCAATGGATGTGCGGGTGCCGTTTCAGATAGGACCTCGCTCATCAGCTTGCCAGATGCTTTTTCAATGCCTTTGGCGCAAATAATCAGCGGGGTTTCTGGCCGTATATGTTTGATTAACTCGGTTGATACGGGGCGCATAAATTGGCTTGGACAAACCATAAGAACAAAATCAGCGTCCTTTAGATGGGCATAATCGCTGGAGGCCGAAATGCCCGCAGGCAGGGGTACACCTTTAAGAAAAATGGAGTTTTCCCGTGTTTCATTAATGGCTGTGCAGACATCCTCTTCCAAGGCCCACAATTTGGTGATCAGGCCAGCGCGTGCTGCTGAGGCCGCTAAGGCCGTGCCCCACGCTCCCCCGCCAATGACTCCTGCGATTTTCAAGCGCACCTCTCCCCATTCGGTGATCTTTTGGATACCGGTGATAGTGCCGTGTTGGTGGGGAATAGTAAAGGCCTTGCGTGGAGAGGCGGCTAGGCCTTGGCGCCTTTTTTGCCGGAACCGACGCGCGGTGCGGCCTCATTGTCTAATGGCCAGCGAGGGCGTGCGATAAATCTATTGTCCGGGGGGATTCCTGCGGCGCGGCGTTCTTGCCCCGCCCATGCAATCATTGCTGCATTGTCAGTGCATAGCTCTGGGGGCGGGGCGTGGAAGGCAAAACCCTTGTCTGCACATAGTGTCATGAGCCGCAATCGAATGGTCTGATTGGCTGCAACACCGCCCGCAACGACAAAATCCATGGTTGACTCCACGCCAATTGTTTCGCTAACGAAATAAGTTCGAGTAATGTCCATGGCTTTTCCGCTTCGGTTGACCAGACAGTCAGCGATGGCAGCTTGTAGTCCGGCGCATAAATCGGATTTGTCTTGTGCGGCTGGCCCAGCCTCGCCAAACGCACCAGCCTGTCGCATAAGTGCGGTTTTCAATCCTGAAAAACTGAAATCCATATTGTCTTGATCAAGTAATGGGCGCGGCAAGGCAAACCGATTTGGATCGCCAGTTTCAGCCATTTTTTCAACGGCGGGGCCCCCTGGCACGCCCAAACCCAGCAATTTGGCAGCTTTATCAAAGGCCTCGCCTGCTGCGTCATCAATGGTGGTGCCAAGGCGGTGATAGTCCCCAGGGGCCTTTACCATCAAAAGCTGACAGTGCCCACCTGAGACCAATAACAATAGGTATGGAAAGCATATCTCTGCGCTGAGTCGGGCACTGAGCGCGTGTCCTTCAAGGTGATTAATGGGATAGAGCGGCAAGCCCGATGCGGCGCTAATTGCTTTGGCGGTGACGGTGCCGACAAGGACACCGCCAATCAGACCGGGGCCGGATGTGACCGCCAAGCCATCTAGGTCTTGCAAACCAACGCCAGCGTCCCGCAGGGCCGCGCGAATAACGTCGTCTAGGTGGTCGGCGTGCGCACGCGCGGCAATTTCCGGCACGACTCCACCGAAATCCGCATGGGCGTCAAACTGGCTGAGAATCACGTTGGAAAGAATATTTCCTTCGTGGTCAACCACGGCTGCGGCGGTTTCATCGCAACTGGTTTCGATCCCCAACATAAGTCCCTTGTTGGCCAATGAACGTACTCCTACATGTTAACCGATGGGCTGAAAAAACGGCTATAAGTCTGCGCCTAAACCCCTTATAACTTTATCTGTATGAAATTAATATCTGAACGTCACCTCTAGGCTGCCCGCTTAGCAGTTGGGAATTATCAATGCAACACCACTTAAAACTTGGAACCCGTGGCAGCCCCTTGGCACTCGCGCAGGCTCATATGGTGCGCGACCTGCTGATCGCCGCACACGATGGCGCGCTTGATGTCGAGGTTTGCGTCATGTCGACCCGTGGCGACCAGATTCTTGATCGCCCCCTTGCCGAAATTGGCGGAAAGGGGCTTTTTACAGAGGAAATAGAGGCGGCACTGCTGTCTGGCGCGATTGATCTGGCGGTGCATTCCACAAAGGATATGCCGACCACATTGCCCGCGGGATTGGCGCTTTTGGCCTTTACTGAACGTGAAGATCCCCGAGATGCCTTTATCAGTCATGTTGCGACCTGTGTGGAGGACCTGCCCGAGGGTGCCATTGTTGGCACTGCATCCCTGCGTCGGCAAGCCCAACTTTTGCGTATTAGGCCCGACTTAAAAGTCGTTTCATTTCGTGGTAACGTGCAGACGAGATTGCGAAAATTGGCCGATGGCGAGGTGGCTGCAACCCTTTTAGCGGCTGCTGGGCTGAATCGACTGGGTTTGAAAAATGTTGCAAAATCTTATTTAGAACAAGATGTTATGTTGCCTGCGCCGGCTCAGGGTGCTGTCTGTATTGAGGCGCGTGAAGGAGATGAGTTTATCGCCGCCTTGCTGTCTAAGATCGATCATGCGGGGACGCGAATTGCCGTCACCGCCGAGCGAAATTTGTTGGCTGGTTTGGATGGAAATTGTCGCACGCCGATCGCGGCGCTGGCGGATGTTGGGGTGCGGATTAGTCTTATTGCACGTGTTTTAAGCTTGGATGGCCAACAGTGTTTTGAGGCAAAAGGCAGCGCAAATTTAGATCGTGCGGCACAACTTGGTGTTGACCTTGCGGCTGAGTTACGGGAATTGGCGGGTGATGCCTTTTTTGCACAACTTCGTAGCCAAATAGAGGGGGCCTGATCATGAAAGTGCTGATAACGCGCCCGGAAACGTCCTCTAAGCGGTTGGCGGAGAAACTGAAGCATTTTCATTTCGAAACCGTTACAAATAGTATGTTGGACATCGTGCCAGTTGCTCACACTATTGACCTTGGCGAATATGCAGGTCTTCTTTTCACCAGCAAAAGTGCAGTTCAGGAGGTTAAGCCTTGTGAACTCAAGGGGTACACTGGCGAGGTTTATGCGGTCGGCGAAAGTACCGGTAACGTAATGACCGAACTGCTTGGTCGCCCGGTCAAGGTTGCGGGGGGCGATTCTGCGGCGCTTGTGGCGCTTGTCACCCGTGATTTTGATCCAAAATCGGGGACCTTGCTGCATGTGTCCGGTCAAGAAGTGCGCATGGACCTCGTGGCGGCATTATCCGCGCGTGGATATGATATAGAGCGTGAAGTTGTCTATGATGCGCGCCCAGCGTCGTCTTTATCCACGGAAGTTGTGCAAAATATTCAAGCCGGGCTAATCGATTTTGCCCTCTTTTATTCACCGCGCTCAGCCACTACATTTATAGAGTTAGCGCGCGCTGAAGGCCTTGTGAGCGCCCTGCAGGGCGTGACCGCAATTGCAATCAGCCCAGCCGTGGCAGAGGCCTTAGAACCGGGCGGTTGGAAAGCGGTAGTGGCGGCACCTAAAGCGCAGGAGAGCGAAATGATTGCCGTGTTGCGGCGTGAGGCTGCCGCAGAAAGCCTAAATTGATAGGCTGATTTGGAAAAGGAATCGCAGGCGTGAGCAAAAAACCCAGTTCCGATGCAGAGGGCAACGAGCCCCCCGTGGTAGAGGGCGAAGTCCTCCGCGAGCGTAAGAGTGCGCGAGATCCCAGTGCGGAGACCGGCCCGTCCGCGACACCAAGCAGATGGCGGCGCGCGCCATGGTATCTTGCCCTCGCGATGGCCATTTTCATTGGCGGCTTATTCACCAGCCCGTGGATAGAGGCGACCTTGCGCCAGTTTTTCCCAAGTCTTTTGCCGCCCACAGTAAATGTAAGTGAGCACGTCGCGCAAATGGATGGGCGGCTGGCTGACTTATCGGCACGGGTTGACGAACTTGCGACCGACAGCGCAGCTCCATCACAATTAAGCCAGTCCATTATGACCATCGAAGCACAGGTGAATGGCCTTGATCGCCGGACGCAGCAGTTAGAAGCCGCCGCTGCTGCACCGCCAAAGCTAAATCCTAACGCTGAGCTTTTGGTGCAGATGGCAGAGATGCAAAAGCGCCTTAGCGATCTCGAATCTCAGAATGACTTGGCCTCGGTGCCCCCTGCACAGGCGGATCCTCACCAAGCGACCGCCATTCAACAGGGTCCAGATGTCGATACTGGGCGTATTAATCAATTGGAAATGCGCCTTGGTCTGATGGAGGCGGTCATCGCCACAATGCAAGACCAAGACCCCGCACAAACGGATAGCGCGACGCTTTTACCGATTGCTTTTGTGGCGCTGGCGCGGGACATGGAAATGGCGCGGCCCTATGATAATCGTCTCCGCGATATTCGCGCTGTATTGCTGGATAAGCCTGCGCTCCTGCGTGCGGCGCTTGAGCCTGACCTGGCGCTATTGGAGCGCTCGGCAACCACTGGCATTATCGCGCTGGACGATCTGCGCGATCAGTTCTCGCCGATCATTGCCGAGATTTTAAAGTCCAATGCTGTCAATGCTGAGACCACATGGTGGGGCCGCGCATGGGCCGACGTTAAAGGCTTGATCACGGTGCGCCCGATCGGCGATGCCGAAGGTGAAGACCTCGCCGCGACCTTGGCGCGCGCAGAATTTGCATTGGGGCAGGGGGATGTCGCATCGGCGCTGGGGATCATAACCGCGGTTGATATTCCTCAATCAAATAAGATGGCGGAATGGAACGCGCAAGCACGTGCCTATGTGGACGCACAGTCGGCCCTTGATCATGCGATGGCCGTCCTGCTTGATCGTCAGCGGAGTCAATAAGATGTACCGTTTTGCCATATGGTTGGCGGCGACCCTGTTGCTGGGGACGGCGATTGCGTGGATGGCGGACCATCCCGGCGCGGTCGTGGTTGATTGGCAGGGCTGGCGCATTGAAACAACACTGGCGGTTTTGGCGGGCCTATTCGCGCTGTTCATTTTGGCCTTCATGTTGCTGTTCCGTCTGTGGAATTGGGCGCGGCGGGATCTGCCATTTGTGGGGGCAAATCGCCATCTGCGGCGTCAACGGCGTGGGCTTGAAGCCCTCAATAGCGCTGTTATTGCGCTCGCTGCGGGTAAGGGGAAAGACGCGTTTCGATTGGTTGAGCGCGCCCAACGCTTATTGCCCCCCCAGCCCATGACCCATGTTATTGCGGCGCAGGCGGCCCAGCTTAACGGTGATACGGACCGCGTGCGCCAAGAATATGAAATGCTGCGCGCTGGCGACGCCACTGCGTTTATTGGTGTGCGCGGATTGCTCGGCCAAGCCATGAGCGAGGGCCGCAAGGGCGAGGCGCTGCATCTGGTTGAACAAGCGGTCGAGCAGGAACCTAAAAGCCCGTGGGCCTTGAAGCTTTATTATGAATTGTTGGTGAGCTCGGCAAAATGGACAAAGGCTATGGATATCCTTGCCCGTGTCGCCCGCGCCGGGGGGATGGACGGCGATGTGGTCGATCGTCACAAAGCGGTGCTGCATTTTGTAATGGCCAAAGAAGTCAGCTTAGCGGGGGATACACCCGCTGCGCAAAAGCACATTAATGCGGCCCTAAAGCTGTGGCCTGCTTTTGAGGCGGCGAGCATCATGGGCGCGCGATTAGCCCATAAAGCGGGGGACAAGACCAAAGCCGGCCATATTTTGACCGCGGCATGGAAGGCCGGTGCGAGCACGCCCATTTTAGACTTGTATGAAGAATATGGTACGGATTTGGCCCCCGCTGCGCGCCGTAAGCGGATGGAAAAATTCATAGGTAAAGCACCCGCCCTCGTGTCGGCCCAATTCACCTTGGCACGTTATGCAGTTGCGGCGGGTGACTATAAAGCGGCCCGTGCAATTCTTGCGCCGCATATTGCCAAGGGCGGCCCGGCGGATGCTTTGTCCATGATGGCGGAATTGTTGCGTGCCGAGGGTCGGGATAAGGGCGGTCAGGCGCAGATGGAAAATGAAAAAGAAGCCGCAAAAATGGACGCGCAGGCCAAGTCCCATCCTCGCCCGCAAAGCCCAGCGCGTTTTCTGTGCAATGATTGCGGGGCACCTGCGGCGGAATGGCATGCGACCTGCTCTGCGTGCGGGGCGTTTGCAGCGATAGAGCAACGCAGCGCGAGCGTTCGTGCACACCCGCACAAATTGCCAGCGGGCACCCCGCCGCTTGTTATCTTGGGGGATACGGCACCGCCTTTGCTCTAGGCCATTTCCGCAGAAATATCTCCTTGGTAAAATCAGGCTTGCAGAACAGGGCGCTAGCGATTATGTTTCGCCCGCTTCCACTGCTTTTTCCTTAAGCAGCTTGGGCCGCCTTAGCTCAGTTGGTAGAGCACATCATTCGTAATGATGGGGTCAGGTGTTCGAATCACCTAGGCGGCACCACTTTTCCCCGGCAGATCGCGTGGCGACTACGTTGGGCCAGAACAAGCCCCTTCTAGCCCCCCAAATCCTTTTGATAGCCCATTGACCAGCAGGTGGCCGTGATACACTATTGGTGGTTGGCGGGTCATAACAGTATCTGTGGCCGCGCCGGAAGGTTGGCAAGGGGAGGCTAAGTTTGCATAAAGGGATCACCAGAAGGGATTTTCTGAACGGGACGCAGATCGCTGCGGGTGTCGCGTTGACGGCGCCACTCTTACAGGCTTGCGGCATAGAACCAGATGAGTTCGCGCTGGATCAAAATTATTATCCACCTATAAAAACGGGCCTTCGGGGGGCGCACGAGGGGTCTTGGGAAACTATGCACGCTCGGGTGATGGGCGAAGAATGGGCGACGGGTCAGGTCGAAGACACTTACGATCTGGTTGTGGTTGGCGGCGGCATCAGCGGCCTGTCCGCTGCTTGGTTTTATAGGAAGGCCAAGCCAGATGCGCGAATTCTGATTTTAGATAACCATGATGATTTTGGCGGCCATGCCAAGCGGAATGAGTTCCAGATAGATGGTGAAACACGCATTGGATATGGCGGAACAGAAGCCATCGATACGCCATCGCATTATAGCAATGAGGCCATCGGCCTGCTCCGTGATATAGGGGTTAAAACTGAACGGTTTTATGATTATTATGATCAGGAACTGTATGCGGATCGCGATCTGTCGAAGGCAATTTTCTTTGATAAGGAAACCTTCGGAGAAGATAAGCTGGTTCGTGGATATGGCCAAAGGCCGTGGCATGAATTTGCTGCCGAAATGCCAGTTAGCGAGGCCGCACGGAGGGACTTTATACGTGTTCAAACCAGTACTCAGGACTATATGCCGGGTTTGAGCTTTGATGAAAAATACGAAATTCTCAGACGGACCAGCTATGAAAGCTTCCTGCGGGATTATTGTAAGGTCAGTGAAGAGGTCATAAATATCTACAAGCGCTGGGGCATGAGCTTTTGGTGCGTGGGTATTGATGAAGTGCCGACCACAGATATTCAGTCCTATGATGGTGGAATGCCCGGCGTGGAGCATACATTGAAGCGCACGGGCTATCGCAATGACGAGCCCTATATTTTTCATTTTCCAGATGGTAACGCCTCGGTGGCGCGACTGATTGTTCGCGCCCTAAAGCCTGCGGCAGTTCCGGGTTCCACCATGGAGGATGTGGTTACTGCGCAGGTTCGCTATGACATGTTGGACCGGGTTGGTGATCCCATTAACATTCGGCTTAATTCCACTGCGGTGCATGTCAGCAATTCCATGGGCGGAGACGCGAGCGAGATAGTTTATGTTCGGGCAGGTATAAGCCACAAGGTGCGAGCAGCAAAATGCATTTTGGCTTGTTATAATTCTGCAATTCCCTATCTGTGTCCGGAAATGACGGCGGCTCAGAAAGAGGCTCTACGTTATAATGTGAAGGCACCTCTTGTTTATACCAAGGTTTTGGTCCCCAACTGGCGGCCATTTGCCGAGCTGGGTATGGATTTTGTTTTCTACACGTCAGGTTTTTACAAACAAGTTGAGTTGGCCTATCCAGTTTCCATTGGCGATTATCAAAAGTCTGCGACCCCAGATGACCCGATGATCCTGCATATGTGTCATGTGCCATGGGTGCCGGATATGCAGGGGCCGGAACAATGGCGAGAGGGTCGCCGTCGAATATTGACGACGTCTTTTGAGACGTTTGAGGACCATGTGAAAACCCAGCTCAATCAGGCCCTTTCAGGCGCAGGCTTTGATGCGGACACGGATATTAGTGCGATAACTGTCAATCGTTGGCCGCACGGTTATGCCTATGACGCGGACGCGTTCTGGGAGCCAGTTTATGCCAGCGAATCCGACAAGCCTTGGGTCAGAGGACGTCAGCCGTTTGGAAATATTCATATTGCGAATTCAGATGCGGCGGCTGCGGCCAATACCAATGCCGCAATCAGCGAGGCTTATAGGGCGGTCAGCGAAGCATTGGCATAATGAACATTTGTGTGATCACTGGCCCCAAGGCAGTGTTGTCTGGGTTATGCTGTACAGCTCATCAAATTGTTGATTCCCTTGCAGCCGGGTTCGCGCGCGCTTTAGGGGCAGGCACCGTTTTGCGGCTATACTCTCCGCTATGATGCACTATTATATCCCAATCACAGGAGGGTAACATGGATCAGACAAAGACAGGCGCAGCTATGTCCAGCCTATCAATCAAACGGAATGTTCTTATTGGCGTGCTTGCCCTCGTGCCGATTTGGATCACGCTTACGCTGATGGGTTTGTTTTTATCCTTCATTCGCGATCAGGCATCCCCCTTGATCGATCAGGTCACAAAAAGCCTAGGGCCCAGTAGTCCCGCGTGGCAGGCTGTGATTGATGCGAGCTGGTTTCAGGCATTCATTGCTGTTGTTTTTCTTTTATTATTTTTCTATGTGGTGGGTTGGTTGACGTCGCAATGGATCGGGCGGCAAACCATGCAATTGATTGATAATGTGGTCGCCAGAATTCCGATTGCCAAATCAATATATCGGGCGGTCAAAGGCATTACCGATGCGATGCAATCGCATTCAAGTGAAAATGATAAAGTCGTATTGGTGGATTTCCCTTCCTCGGGATTAAGGTCGTTTGGGCTGGTGGTCAAAGTCACTAAGGATTCGGTGACCGGAGAGGACCTCGCCATAGTCTTTGTGCCAACGAGTCCCAATCCCACCTCGGGGTTTGTCGAGATTTCACCCCTGTCAGCCTTAACATTCACGAATTGGACGGTGGAAGAGGCCATGTCATTCCTGATGTCCGGTGGGGTTGATCTGCCCTCGTCTGTGACAATCACAAGAAATCAAGTGCCAGCGCAGGACAGCGAATAAGCCGCGCGTTCAACCCCACGGTGGACCAATCATTATTCAGACGGCATGGATAGAGGCCGGCCCATGTGTCAGCGGTAACTGATGCGGGCGATAGATAAGAAGCATTAGGAAAAAGAATGCTTGAGATCGCCGCCCGATTGGATTGAACTGGTGTTTATCGGTCATTCTTTGATAGGAATTTAAAATGAAATTTTGGACGATCGGCCTGTGTTATTTATTGTTGCTGCCCTTCATGGCGGTAGAGGCGCATGAAGATCCAGACATTGCGGGCTATGTCGCGGTTGATGGTGGGCGCATTTGGTATCGTTTAAACGGCGCCGAACACTTGGGCAAACGGCCCGCGATTATCGTCGCGCATGGTGGGCCGGGTGGGACCCACCGCGGCAATATGAGCTATGTGGCCCTGTCTGATAAATACCCTGTTATTTTGTATGACCAATTGGGGACAGGTCATTCCGATCGCCCCGCCGACAAGGCGAACTGGACGGTTGAACATTTTGTCGCCGAGATTGATCATATCCGCCACGCATTAAACCTTGATGTGATTATCATGGCGGGGCATAGCTGGGGCGGTAGCTTGGCGGCTGAATATGCGGTTGGCGGGCCGAAGGGTCTTGTCGGGGTTATTCTTTCCAGTCCGTTGATCAATACCGATCAATGGATTGCAGATAATCAGAAATGGATCGATCAGTTGCCCGCTGAAACCATCGCCACGATCCGCCGCCATGAAGCCGCTGGGACAACAGACCATCCCGATTACCGCGCCGCTGAAACGGCGTTTTATGCGCGGCATATGTGTCGTCAGGACCCATGCCCCCTTGGCGAATATCGCGCAGGCGGACCGCCGGGCAATAGCGAGATGTATGAATATATGTGGGGTCCAACGGAATTTTACGCGCCGGGGACGTTGCATGATTATGATGTGAGTGCGCGGTTGGGCGATATCACAGTGCCCACATTGATGATTTGCGGCGAGTTTGACGAGGCCGCACCCGACAGTTGTTATCAATATGCCGATATGATCGATGATGCGGCAACGGTCATTGTGCCTGATGCGGGCCACGCCACCATGCGCGAGAACGAGCCGCTATATTTGGCGACGGTGCGGGCGTTCTTGGCAGATATTGTTGCCGAAGACTGAAAACGGGTAGAATAGACGCTTGTCATTTGTGCTTGGATACTTAGGGGACGCAAGATGAAGATCATAAATATCCTCTCGCTCATTCTGGCCTTATCGGCGTGCGATAAGTCGCCGCCGGCGGATGTCTTTCAGGGATATGTAGAGGGGTATCAATTGAACCTCGCGCCGCAATCGACGGGCATAGTTGAAAGGCTTTTGGTTCTAGAGGGCGATCAGGTTGCAGCGGGTGCCCCGTTGTTCACTGTTGATACAGCCCGCGCGCAGGCCAAACTGGATGCGGCGACCGCTGCGGCTGCGGCCAGCGCCGCGCGTCTTGACGATATGCAGAAAGGCGGGCGGGACGAAGACGTGCAGGTTGCGTTGGGGGCACTGAAACAGGCAGAAGCAAACCTGAGTCTGGCGCAGCTCACGTATGAGCGCAGCAAGGCATTGGCCGCAACCGGAGCCATTTCCATGGCACAACTGGACCGTGACGAAGCCGCGTTGGACGCGCTTCGTGCGGGGGTGGCTGAGGCGCAATCGCGATTAAACCTTGTCCGCCTTCCGGCACGAGCGGACCTTATTGACGCCGCAAAGCGAGAGCTGGACGAGCGAAATGCCGCAGTTGCTTTTGCCAAAGCCGAATTGGAAGCACGCACAGTATTGGCCCCCGCGGCCGGTCGCATTGAAGCTGTTTATCGCCGCGAGGGAGAGGCGACTGGTCCTACCCAACCTGTTCTGGCCTTATTGCCGCCCAATCAAAAACGTGTGCGCTTTTTCGTACCCCAAGCACGCCTGCCGCAGATCAGTCATGGCGATCAGGTTGGTCTGACTTGCGACAATTGCGACAGCGACCTGTCCGGCGAGATCGTTTTCATTTCCAATCAAGCAGAGTTTACGCCGCCAGTTATTTTTACCGAAAAAGAGCGCACCAAACTTGTCTATATGGTTGAGGTCCTGCCCCGACAGCCGGATAAATTTTTGATCGGCCAACCAGTGAGCGTTGTTTTTCAATGACGTCTGGACCCAACACGGCAAGCGGCGAGGCCTCTGATCTGGTGATTGATGTTCAGGGCCTGACCAAAATTTATGGTGATAAAACGGTGGTGGATGACTTTGACCTGCGTGTTCCACGTGGTTCTGTCTATGGGTTTCTGGGACCCAACGGGTCCGGCAAAACCACCACTATCCGCATGGTTTGCGGCTTATTGACCCCCAACGCAGGACAGGGCAGTTGTTTGGGCTGGGATGTCATACAACAGTCCGACAAGATCAAGGCGAATGTTGGGTATATGACCCAGAAGTTTTCCTTGTGGGAAGACCTGACCATCAAGGAAAATCTGACCTTTGTGGCCAGAATGTATGATGTGCCTGATTATCGTGACCGGGTCGCGGTGGCCCTAGACGACTTGGGGTTAACTGCGCGGTCCAATCAACTTGCGGGGTCTCTTTCTGGCGGCTGGAAACAGCGCTTATCTTTGGCCGCCTGCACCATTCACGGCCCCAAGCTTTTACTGTTGGATGAACCAACAGCAGGCGTGGACCCAAGAGCGCGGCGCGAATTTTGGGAAAATATTCATGACCTCGCTGATCGTGGCGTCACCATTTTGGTCTCAACCCATTATATGGACGAAGCGGTTCAGTGCGATTCTATCGCCTATATTGCCTATGGTAAAAAACTGATCGATGCACCGTCGCGGGAAATTGCATCGCGGGTGGGTCTTTATACTTGGCGTGCTGAGGGCACAGGATTGTCACGCGTCGCCAGCGCCTTGAAGGGTCAAAAAGGCGTGGAGCAGGTCGCGCGGTTCGGCACCGCGCTTCATGTGAGCGGTTCCGATGAAGCAGCCCTTAAAGCCGCAATTGCCCCGTGGCAGAATAGCGATGGGTTACGATGGACCCGGCGCGAACCGGGGCTGGAAGAGACCTTTATTCATCTTATGAGCAAGGCAGAGGATAATTTTAAATGAGCGCGCTATCTCTCGCCCGTATTAAGGCGGTACTCGTTAAAGAATTTATCCAAATGCGCCGGGATCGCATGACCTTTGCCATGATGATCGGGTTGCCCGTGATGCAATTGGTGATGTTTGGCTTTGCCATTAATTCTGACCCTCGGCACCTGCCAACCGCCTTTATGGACCGAGACCAGACGACGATTTCTCGGTCGTTGGCAGCGGCGTTGGAAAATTCGACCTATATGGACATAACCCATCGCCCCAGCCAGCAAGACGCGGCGGAGCAGTTGATGCGGGAAGGGAAAGTGAATTTCATCATCATGATCCCAGAGAATTTCTCCAGCGATCTCGTCAGTGGCAAACGCCCCCAGTGGCTCTTGATCGCTGACGCGACAGATCCATCCGCCACTTCGGGCGCGCTGCATTCAATAGACGAGATTATAAAATCCGGTTTTCGGCATGACCTGTCCGGCTCGCTTTCGGGCTTGATACCGCCGCCATCGCTTGTCGATTCGGTTGTGCACCGCCGATACAACCCGTCTGGAATTACCCATTACAATGTCGTGCCCGGCTTGCTTGGGATTATTTTAGCCATGACCATGAGCATGATGACAGCGGTTTCAATCACCCGCGAAAATGAACGCGGCACGATGGAAAACCTGCTTGCCATGCCGACCCAGCCGTTAGAGATGATGGTGGGCAAAGTGGCGCCTTATGTGTTCATTGGTTATGCTCAGACGGCGGTGGTTTTGGCGGCGGCGAAGCTGGTTTTTGATGTGCCATTTAATGGTTCTTTAGCGCTGCTGTTGGTGGTCGCGACACTATATATCATTGTTAATCTCATCATTGGATTTCTGTTTTCGACAATCGCACGCACACAGATGCAAGCGCTGCAAATGACCTTCTTTTTATTGATGCCGCAAATATTGCTGTCGGGATTCATGTTTCCTTTTTTGGGCATGCCGCGTTGGGCGCAATTGATCGGGGAAGCTCTGCCCGCCACGCATTTCATGAGGTTAATCCGCGGCATCATGCTGAAGGGCGCATCAGCCGCAGATATGGTGGCGGACATTTGGCCTTTATTGCTGATCATGCTGGTGACGGGCGCGCTGGCTTTGCTGCGTTATCGCCAGACATTAGATTGATCGGGGTATGAGATTGATCAACCTGCGATCAGCTTAGTGATTTGCCTTATGGCATGTGACACAAGCGCCAATGATCCGTCCAGCCATGTAATACCGATTTTTCGAGGCATACCACCGCGCCCGTTCAACGTCGGTTAAAAAACTATCCATTTCATCTGCGAGGAAGGGGTGCTTGGAACGAAGGTCTCCGTCCTGAAGGCTTTTAGCAATGCGCTCTATGTCGCGCAGGTCTTCAATGACGGATTGCTGTATGAACGGCTGCTCGTCAGAATCGGCACCCAGCGTTCGATCAAGGCTTTGCATCGCGAAAGCCAACCGATGCATACCCGAGCGTAAGTCTTCGCCATCGGCATAGTCAAAGGGGGGTGGGCTGGCGAATTGCGTTAAGTTTCCACCATTATTTGTGCAGGAGGTTAACACCAAGCACATTAAAGCACTTGCCAAGACGATTGACCGGTTCATTTGTGGTCCTTTCATTTAATAAGGCTGGATAGAAACGAGCGTGCTGCGATTATAACGCAAATCAGGGGAGGATATAATGATTTGCGTCAATCGCCTGCTAGGTTGCGACAGGTTGAACTGAAACTGTGCATCAACATGGCGCGGGCGGTTAGCGATGGGAAGGCGGCCGCAAGAGCTTAATCAGCGCTGCGATATCCTGTTCGCCGTAACCTTGCTCGGCGGCTCGGTGCAGTGTCGCCTGCATGAACGCTGGAATTTCTGCACTATAGCCCGCGCTTTTAAGGGCGCTGATCATGGGCGTTAAGCCCTCTGCCCAGGTGCTTAAAAACGCCTCGGTGTCCTCCATGGTATCCTCTTCGCACTTTATGGCGCTCTCGCCGATAAAGCCCAGATCGCCGGTTAATATAGGTCGGGCCAGATCAACATAGGATTTAATGGATACATTTGATGCTTCGGCGATGGCCGCTCCGTTCAGAAGGCCGAAAATCAGCCCAAATGTGCCAGAAAGCAAGGCCAAGTCCATGGCGGAGGCCTTGGCGGGGTCGCTGCCCAGATATTCAATGGTTGGCGCCATAGCCCGCAAATAAGGCGCTGCCTTTTGATATCCGGCTTCGTCACCAGACAGAAGGAACCGAGCCTTTGCCGTGCCGATATCTTCGGGCATGGCGAGGATGCCGCCATCCAAATAGGCGGCACCTGCCCCGTCCGCCCACGCTTTTCCGGCCCGGGCCAATTGGGGTGAGCCTGTGGTCAATTGTATGATGGTGCGGTCTTTGGCGGCGTTGGTGCATTCGGCGGAATGCAGCAGCGCGGTGGCGGCGTCATAGCTGCCCAGGCACACCACCGTAATGGGGCTTGCCATGATTGCTTCGGCGGCACTTGGGGGATTAAGTGCACCTAAAGCAGCCAGCGTTTCTGCTTTGCATGCTGTCCGGTTCCACACAGCCGTCTTAAAACCAGCCTTGATCGTGGTCTCGGCAAGGGTTGCCCCCATCAGTCCCAAACCAATGAATGAAATTTCTGCCATTCTCTCCCCCTTATTTGCTGGTTAATATTTGGCATGGCTTTCTTTTGCTGCACAATTTGTCTGCGGCATGAGGCTTCAACACGTAGACTTGCGAGATGATTATGTCTAGGCTCCCGAGGCTATTTGGTGAAAGTTGAATTGAAAAGGGTCAAAATTCATGCGCATTCTATTTTTGGCAGCGGTCGTCTGCCTGATCGCGTTTCCCGGCCTCGCGAAGGCCGACTGGACAATCATTCATGCGGGCGAGCTGTTGGCGGTGCCCGGAACGCCGCCTCAAAAGCAAGCCTCGGTCATTATCAAAGACGGGACCATTCAAGGTGTGCGCAGCGGCTTTATCAGCGCCGGGGACATAGATTCCGGCGACGAAGCGGTGAATATCATCGATTTGTCCGATAAATTTGTCTTGCCGGGTTTGATTGACAGTCATGTGCATCTGACGGGTGATTTTGATACACCGCGCCTCAAGGGCCTGCTGATGAGCGATGAATATCGAACGCTGGTCGGCTATAAAAACGCGGCCATTACCCTGCGGGCGGGCTTTACCACGGTTGCGGATTTGGGGTCTGGGCCCTATACGGCCTTTGCCCTTCGTGATGCGATCAGGGATGGCGTGATCGAAGGCCCGCGCATTATCGCGGGCGGGGCCAGCATCAGCGTCACAGGCGGTCATGCGGACCGCACCAATAGCCTTCCCGACAAATGGTGGTTTCACCGCGCAGACGATAATATTGGCCAATGCGACGGGGCCGATGACTGCCGCCGCCGGGTGCGTGTCAATGCCAAGCGTGGTGCGGATATTATTAAAATCACCGCAACGGGCGGGGTTATGTCGCAACAGGGCCGTGGCCTGGATCAGCATTTCACCCATGAAGAAATGGTTGCGATTGTTGAAACAGCGCATCTTTTGGGGTTGAAAGTGACCGCGCACGCGCATGGCACCGAGGGCATCAAGGCGGCAATTCGCGCGGGCATTGATTCGATCGAGCATTCGTCGCTGATCGACCGCGAGGGATCGCGGATGGCGAAAAAGGCGGGCACCTATCTGATTCCGACGCTGATGGCACCATATGGTGCCGAGCTTGCACGCCAAGCCGGGCTTTTGTCGCCAACAGTGATTGAAAAATTTGATGCGGTTATGGCTGAGAAAGCTGAATCATACCCCTATATGTTTGCTGATGGCATCAATATCGCTTTTGGTACCGATGCGGGCGTTTACGAACATGGCCTGAATGGTAAGGAGTTCGCACGCATGATGGAGGCGTCTGGCATGAGTGCGATGGACGCGATTAAAACTGCGACCATTAATGCCGCCACGCATTTTGGTGTGTTAGATAATCGCGGCACGGTGGAAGCAGGCAAACATGCCGATATTGTTGCGGTGGACCGCAGCCCATTAGAAGACATCACTCAGCTCGAAAGCGTGGCCTTTGTTATGAAGGGCGGCAAAGTTATCGACCTAGACTAGGCGCCCTTTTCCCACACGACGGTATAATTATTGGCGGGCATTGCATATTCGCGGTGCCCGCTAAATTTTTGTGCGCTTGCCAACTGATCTAGATCAGCCAAATCGCGAATGCCCCAGCTGGGGTCGCGGGACTTTAATTTCTTGTCAAAGGCGTCATTGGATGGTGCGGTGTGCTGCGCGTTTTTCTTAAATGGCCCATAGAGGATAAGCTTGCCGCCGACAGGCAAGACCCGCCCCGCGCCCGCAAACAGCCCCAATGTGGCGCTCCACGGTGCGATGTGGATCATATTCACACACAGAATAGCGGTTATGGGGGCGGCGGGTTGGTGCGTCTCTACTGGCCAAATATCGGCGCTTGCATCCAGTGTTTCTGGCTTCAAAAGGTTGGCGGACGGGCTGTGCTTTTGCCACGCCGTTATGCTTTCAATTTTGTCGTCTTCATAATCCGTTGACTGCCAACTCAGGTGTGGGAATTGCGGCGCAAAATAAACCGCGTGCTCGCCAGTACCGGCCGCGATTTCCAGAATCGTTCCACTGTCTGGCAATTCCTGTTTGAGCACCTCTAGGATGGCATCCCGGTTGCGGGTTGCGGCTGGCGCAGATTGGCGACCATCCTCTTGGCGGCCCCAGTCTGACCATAGCTGGCTTTTGCTTTTATTGGTCATCGCTCACCTCGATATCGGCGGCTCTGTATGTTTCCATGATGTCTTTCAGCTTTTGGCGATCACCTGTGTCGAGCGCACTTAACAGAGTCTGCGCATAGGTTTGAATAATTTTATCCAGCCCGGTGACCGGTGTCATCGCCAGTAATTGATTTAGCCGCCGCCGTGCCAATTCCAGATCAGCGGCCTTACCAAGCCGCAGGTGCGTTGTTGCCTGCCCGCTCAGGATATTCATATTTTCGGGATCAAGGGCGATGGCGGCATCAAAATAACGCTCCATTTCGCTGCGCCGCGCGCCGAGGATGAGCCGTGCCATAAGGCCGCCTGCGCGGGCGACGGCCTCGCCGTGCCAACCGCCGAGACCCGCCAGAACAGCCGCATTATTTGGATTGTTTTCCAAGGCCTGCACCAGATAGTCCTCGGCGCGACGTGCATAGGAAACATTTTGTTGATAGCGTGCGCGCAGTCCCCAAGCCGCGCCTAATTGAAACAAGGCATTGGCAACCTCTTCACGATTATCTGCTGCGAGGGTAAGCGCCAAGTGACCCTCGGTTATGGCGCTTTCGATATGGATATTACGCGCGTCTTCGTCCGCATAAAACCGCGCGAGGATAAGTTCGGCTTTGGCTGCGATGCTATGGCCTTGTGCGGTATTTTCCACCCGTCCAGCATCAATTGCGGCGGCAAAGTCACCCGCATTTATTAGACTTTCTGCGGACGGCGTATCCGTATCCTGTATGGCCCATAACGGGGTATGGAATGCCATCAATAAGGCAATCCAAAATCCCGTTATAATCACCTTTTGCGGCATTAGCTCTCTGCCGCAGAGAGTTTCCCATCAAGGGCAGCGCGGATGAGGCTTTTTGATTCCTCAACACCATAAAGGGCAATGAAATTACCCATGCGCGGGCCTTGGGATTGGCCGAGCAGCACCTCATAAAGAGCCTTGAACCAGTCGCGCAGGTTTTCAAACCCGTGACGCTTGCCGACATCATACACGCTGGTTTGGATGTCTTCGCCGCGATCCGTGGCGCTGAATTGATCAAGGGTCGTCAGCAGGTCTTCTAGCGCGGCGCGTTCTTTATCGTCTGGCGCGCGGAAATTCAGGCTTGGCCGTACAAAGTCTTGATAATAAGTAATGGCATGGCCAATCAAACCATCAAGCGCCGGGTGGGTTGCCGCCGTGGCACCGTCTGCATAGCGCGAAACAAAACCCCACAACACATCAGCGTCATCGGTATTTGCCACACTGACGAGATTAAGCAGCAGACCAAAGGTCACCGGCATATCCACCGCGGGGGGTGTGCCGTTATGAATGTGAAAGGCGGGATTGGTCAGGCGCGTTGCGACGTCTTGTTCTGCATATTTCGCAACATGGGTATAATATTCGTCAACCGCCTTTGGGATGACATCAAAATACAGCCGTTTTGCGCGCTTGGGGTTCTGGAACATATAAAGCGCGAGGCTTTCTTCCGGTCCATAGCGCAGCCATTCCTCAATACTCAGGCCATTGCCCTTGGATTTGGATATTTTCTGGGCGTTTTCATCCAAGAACAGTTCGTAATTAAAGCCGTCTGGCGGTGCACTGCCGAGTACACGGCGTACAAGACCGGAAAGCCGGGTCGAATCGATCAGGTCTTTGCCGGACATTTCATAATCCACATCCAGCGCGTCCCAACGCATGGCCCAGTCCACTTTCCATTGCAATTTGCACAGACCACCTTTGACGGACTGGGTCACTTCTTCGCCGCTGCTGTCGATGAATGTAATGGTCGCGGCACTCGCGTCATAGCCAGTGATGCCGTTTTGCAGGACCTCGCCCGATTTGGGGCAGATCGGCATAAAGGGGCTATAGGTTTGGCGGCGTTCTTCGCCAAGAGTTGGCAGAATAACATTGATGACCTTGTCATAGCGCTGCAGGATTTTAACAAGGGTATCGTCAAACCTCCCCGCTGCGTAACAGTCGGTTGATGAGAGAAACTCATATTCAAAGCCGAACTGATCCAGAAATGCATTTAGCCGCGCATTGTTATGGGCACCGAAACTGTCGTGGGTCCCGAACGGGTCGGGAACTTTTGTCAGCGGCTGTCCGATATATTTGGCCATGTCTTCGCGATTCGGAATATTATCCGGCACTTTGCGCAGGCCATCCATATCATCGGAAAAGCAAATCAGCTTTGTTGGCATGTCAGAGATGCGCTGAAAGGCATGCATAACCATGGTCGTGCGCGCCACTTCGCCAAATGTGCCGATGTGCGGTAAGCCGGACGGGCCGTATCCAGTTTCGAAAAGTGCATAGCCTTTTTCATTGGGCGTCTTCTGGAATCGATCTAACAGTTTTCGGGCCTCTTGAAAGGGCCAAGCGTTTGAATCCATTGCGGCAGTTTTCATCTCAGAATCGGTCATGTCTTTTCCTGTCGGGCGCTGTGAGGATATGCATCTTAAATGCGGCGGAACACTAGGCTAGCCAAGGGTTGCGGTCAATAGAAGATCACTGTCTGGTGTCCTCTCGAATATCATTGTCTGACAGGAAAACTTCGCGCTGTCAAAACCGTTTGCTTTTGCCTATTCTCGGCTCATGCAAATGCCTCACGACAATGATCAGACTGTAAACACTGATGTGCTGGATGCCCTTGGTGCCACACCCATTCTGTGCGCAAGCGCGGGTGGTGCTTTTGTGTTGGAGGGGACAACCGGGCGGAGTTTGTCCCATGATGAGGCGGCACGATATCTAAGCGACACTGTGTGCATCCTGTGCAGCAGCCCGCTGATGGCAAGACGTGTCGGGTTGCCGGCTGTGCGCGCAATGGATGTCTTGGAATTATTTGCCTTTCTCCGACCGGCGGAGTTTCTTGTGCCGACGGGGCAGGGACTGGCGGCGGCGCTTGGCCTTGCCCGACCGATGCCCGGGCTGGCTGCCGAGGCGCAATTGTTGCGCGATATTGTCAAGCTGCTGATAACAGATGCCATGTCGCCCACATATCGCTGGCCCAAGCGAGCAGGGTCGGTTGCGAATTTCATGCGCGATGCAGGTTGGGGTTGGGGGGCTTATGTCAGCGCTATTTTTGCAGGCCAGCCGAGCAATGCAAGTGATTTGGCTATTTGGCGCAGCTTACCGGAATGGGAAGACGGCGCCCCGCGACCCGCCCCTGAGGACAACAAGCTGGCTGAAGCCACAGCATTGGAGCGTTTGCAGCGTTTATTGGGCGAGGGGGCTGAAAAGCGAGAACAACAGGAAGCCTATGTGCGCGCGGCCTGTTATGCCTTTGGCCCCCGTGAAACAGCCGAAGCCCCCAACCTGTCGGTTTTGGAAGCAGGGACGGGTATCGGTAAGACGCTGGGCTATATCGCCCCCGCCAGTGCATGGGCCGAACAAAATGGCGGCGTGGTGTGGATTTCGACCTATACCAAGAACCTCCAGCGGCAAATTGATCAAGAACTGGACCGTCTGTATGGGGATGAAAAACTGAAACGCCGCAAAGTTGTGGTGCGTAAGGGCCGCGAAAACTACCTTTGTTTACTCAATCTGGAAGAGGCCATATTTCAAGGCCGCGTCCCGCCCGGGCACGAAGACAAGCGGGCGCTTTTGGGTTTGATACTCAGATGGGCGCTTTATACCCGTGATGGCGACATGGTGGGCGGGGACTTGCCCGGTTGGCTGGCGATGCACTTGGGCGCGGCGCGACTGGGGGCGTTGAGTGATCGCCGTGGCGAATGTGTTTATTCTGCCTGTGCCCATTATCGGCGCTGCTTTATCGAAGGTGTGAAGCGACGCGCCCGCGATGCGGACTTGGTTGTGGCGAACCATGCTTTGGTGATGTTTGAAGCCGCCGCACGGGGCGAAGACAGTGATTTGGGGGGGCGCCTGATTTTTGATGAGGGTCACCATGTATTTGATGCTGCAGATGGGGCCTTTTCGCTGAATTTATCGGGGCGAGAAACACGCGAACTGCGCCGCTGGCTGCGAGGGCGGGAGGGCGGCAGAAGCAGCGGCCGTGCGCGCGGCCTGAAAGCCCGGATCGAAGAACTTTTAGCAGGCGATGAAAAGGCCGTTAGACTTTTGGAGGATGTTTTAGAAGCTGCCCGCGTTCTGCCGGATGATGGCTGGTTAAAACGCATTCACGGCGCTGCCCCCCAAGGCTTGGTCGAGGTCTTCTTGGCCCACGCGCGGGCCCATGTTTTGGCGCGCTCGACGGACAAGGCTGGGCCACATAGCCTAGAGGCGGGTGTGAATGATCCATCCGCTGAGCTTATCGAAGCCGCTTCAAGCCTTGCCGAAGCATTGGCGGCGCTGGTGAAGCCACTGGTGCTTTTGGCGCGCGCCCTGCGGCGAAAACTTGAAGATGAGGCGGACGACCTTTCCAGTGCGGAGCGGGGCCGCATTGATTCTGCGGCGCGCGCGCTGTCTATGCGGGCGGATACGGTGGGGCAAGGCTGGATGCGCATGCTGCGTTTGATCGGTGCCCCACCAGAAGAGGATTTCGTCGACTGGTTTGTCTTGGAGCGCGGTGAAGCACGTGAATTTGATGTGGGTCTTTGTCGTCACTGGGTTGATCCGACCAAGCCGTTTGCAGATGTGGTTTTAAATTCGGCTCATGGTGTAATTATTACGTCCGCCACGCTTCGAGATCGGAATGTGGCTGAAGAGGAAGAAAATTGGCGCGGTGCCGATATTCGCAGCGGCGCGGCGAACATGGTCTTGCCGCCACGCCATCATAGTTTTCGCTCGCCCTTTGATTACGGGAAAAAGACCCGCGTGTTCGTGGTGAATGACTTGGATCGCAATGATGGGGGGGCGGTCGCGGGCGCTTACCGCGCGCTGTTCGAAGCGTCCGGTGGTGGGGCGCTGGGTCTGTTTACGGCTATTTCTCGCCTGCGCGCGGTTTATGCCCGGATTGCCCCCCAGCTAGAAGCAAACGGGTTAAATCTGTTGGCTCAACATGTTGACCCGGTGGACGCGGGCACGTTGGTGGATATGTTTAGGGATGATCCAAATGGCTGCCTTCTTGGCACAGATGCCATGCGTGATGGGGTGGATGTGCCGGGGGACTCTTTGCGTTTGGTGGTGTTTGACCGGGTGCCATGGCCTCGACCCGATATATTGCACAGGGCGCGCAAGGCCGCCTTTGGCGGTGCGGTCTATGACGATATGGTGACGCGGCTGCGGCTCAAACAGGCCTTCGGTCGACTGGTCCGGCGGGCCCGTGACTATGGTGTGTTTGTTATGTTGGACGCGCGCACGCCGAGCAGACTGTTAGATGCGTTTCCGCCAGAGACACCAGTGCAGCGCGTCGGGCTGTCGGAAGCCGTGCGTGAAACGCGGGCCTTTTTAGCTTCGATGCAAAAATAAACTGAGGGGTTGAAACTTATACGCTCTTGCAATTCATGCCCAAATGTTTCTATTGTTGCGCAGGGTAAAACTTTAATTTGGAACAGGTTATGACGGACACCACAATTAGCGCACATACCGCGTTGGTTTATTTGATGGTACTGGTTTCTGCATCCGATAGTGATATGTCGGACAGCGAATTGAAGCGCATGGGCGACTTGGTCCAGACACTGCGGTGCTTTCGTTCCTACGATATGGACCAGTTGGTCAATGATGCTGAAACCTGCGCGGATATTTTGGATGCCGACGAAGGTCTTGACGCCGTTATTGGGCTGGTTAAAGAAGCCGTTCCTGTTAGCCATGTCGATACCGCCTATGCGGTTGCCTGCGAAGTTGCGGTTGCTGACGATACACTGACGCAGGAAGAACTGCGTATATTGGAAATTATTCGCCACCGCCTTGGCGTTGGGCGTTTGACAGCGGCGGCAATTGAACGCGGTGCTGCGGCGCGCGCCCGCGTCCTGTAAGGTTTTTTCGCCATGAATTTTAAAGTGGGCTCGCCGCAAAACGGCGGGCCCATTTTCGTAAGACCCGCACGGGCAGACGATATGTTATCGGTGCAGGGCATTTATGCATATTATGTCTTGGAAACCGCGATTAGTTTCGAGACCACGCCACCCCCGCTTGATGAAATGATGGCGCGTCGTGATAAAGTGTTGGCCGATGGTCTGCCTTATCTGGTGGCAGAACGCGATAATGCGGTTGTGGGCTATTGTTATGCGACGCCGTACCGACCACGTCAGGCCTATCGGTTTACGGTTGAGGAATCAGTTTATGTGGCGCCATCAGCGCGGGGTTCTGGTGTGGGGCGAATATTGATGTTGGCCTTGATTGATTTGTGCGCAGGGCTAGGTAAGCAGCAAATGTTGGGTGTTGTGACCTGTGACGATCAAGTCAACCCGTCACTGGACTTTCACATCCGCATGGGCTTTCAGGAGGTGGGCCGCTTGACCCGCGTCGGCTTTAAGAATGATAAATGGTACGACACAGTTTTTATGCAGCGTGCGCTGCTGCCTTAAGTCTGGTGCGCTTCGATAAATGCGGCGCTGGCGGCGACCGCTGATGCGATATTATCTTCGAGTGTAAGCCCGGATGCCTTGCGTGGCTTAAAGCTGTGTTCCCCATCGGGCAAAAAATGAACCTGCACCGCGTCGGGCAAGCTAAAATCGGCAACCTCTCCGGTGGTGCCAAACGGGTCCCGCTCGCCCTGACAAATCAGAACGGGCGTCTTTAAGGTGCTAAAATGGTCTAACCGCAGCCGATCGGGCTTGCCCGGCGGATGAAATGGATATCCCAAGCAAATACAGCCCGCAATCGGCGCATGAATATCACCATGACCAGCGGCGATCATGCTGGCAACGCGCCCCCCCATGGACTTGCCGCCGATAAATAGCGGCTCACTTTTGACAGAATTAATTACGCCTACGAAACGATCTAATAATTTGGGCATAGGGTCCGGTGGTCTGCGCCGGCCGGTTTTGCGCATGGTTTCCATATAATCAAAGTTAAAGCGTATGACCCGAACCCCATGATTTGCAACGCCCTCAGCGAATAGGGTCATGAATGCGGTGTCCATTCCAGCGCCCGCGCCATGGGCCAGAATAAGCGTTATTTTGGCGTTTTCTGGGCCATTGAGCAGCTGCGTATTCATGTGGTCTCCAAATTGTTGCGGCATGATTGTCAGCAAATATGATATGATTAAGCCAGCATTCATAAAGATTATGAGACCATATAGCATAAAATTGGGCAGCGATGCCCCCGTTATCTGGAGACAAATCAATGAAACTGGCAGCGATGTTTACACGGTTTAGCGCCTTAACTTTGATGGTTTTGGCTTTCGGACTAGTCGGTCCCAAAACACTGGCAAATGCTTATACCTATGAATTGATTGTGCATGGCTCGGACTTGGTCAAGAACGGCCGTGCCGCTTTGCTTGATGGCGAGTTAGAAAAGGCGCTTGGTTATTTTAATGCGGTCCTGGAAAATGGTGCCTCTGAGCGTCAGGAGGCGTCAATACATGCGGATATGTGTGTGGCGTTCTATTTGATGCGCGATTTTCCTCAAGCCTTGGAGCATTGTAACACGTCGATTTCTTTGCGCCCAAACGTCTGGCTTGGTTATAACAATCGCGGCAATGTTTATTTCGAATGGGGACAATATGAATTGGCCCGCGAGAATTACGAACGCGGTCTTCGTCTTAGCCCCAAGTCGTCGATTTTGCTGCGCAACCTGACTTTGGTTGATAAACGCCTTGAAAATCCGGTAAAAGAACAGTGATGCTTTAAACTGTCCTTTTGGACCGGAGTTGAATGAATGGAATCTGTGGCCGGGAACTTGGCCCGCGGTTTTTGTGTCGCGGCGCTAATGCTGCTGGTGGCTTGTGGTGACGCACAGGGCCCAGCCGGGACGAGCTTGCCGCCCGAGGGCCTGACCAAGATGGTTAAGGCCTTTGGCAAGAGCTATTCGTCGCAGGTGGCCCTCGTCAACGATGGCGTCGTTCATTGGCAGACCAAATGGGGCGACCAAGTGGTCTCGGAGCGCAAAAGCTACCTGAATCTGTTTGATATCAGCGTTGAAGAGGTGGGTGACAAAGTTATTAATAAATTCAATAGGGCCGATTTAGATGCTCTGTTTCCCTTGAAGATTGGCAATGAAGTGACCTTTACCGGCGTGCGTAAATGGTTAACCAAAGGGTTTTCAGCCCCCTTCACCGCACAGATCGTCGTTCGCGATGAAACGGTCATCAGTGTCGAAGGTAAAGAATATGAAGTCTTTGTCATTGATACATTCATTGATGTGGAAATGTCTGGCGAGGTCCGGCGCGCCCAGTCGACGCTTTGGCGGGCGAAGGATCACGCGGTGAACCTGATGGTCAATATCGAAGTCGCCGGGCAAAAGTTTTGGTCGCGGGTGGTGGCGCTTGCCCTGCCAGAGGGCGTCGACGCGCCCAGCAGTGTTGGCACCACGCTCATTTAAGGTCTGGACCGTCGTTTAGATAAAGCCAAGTTCTAATTGTGCCGCTTCGGACATTCGGGATGGGTCCCAGGGCGGGTCCCAAACCAGTTCAACCTTGGCCCCTTGAATCCCCTCAACCATTTCCACACGGTTTTGGACCTCGCCGGGCATGGTTTCCGCCACGGGGCAGTGTGGCGTGGTCAGCGTCATGATAATGCGGGCTATTTTATCTTCGGTGATGGCGACACTGTAAATCAAGCCCAGCTCATAGATATTCACCGGGATTTCAGGATCAAAAATTGAGCAAAGAGCCTCAATCACGCGCGCATGTAATTCATCGTTATCGGTATCTTCAGATGCTGCGGAAATCGGTGCCGTCGGGGTGGCGGCTTGCTCGGGGGCCTCGTTCTTTTCAGGACTAACGCTCAGAAAACCGTCAAGAAAGTCGCGCTTGCCCGCGCTGCTTCTCCCCGTATGTACCGGGCGATCAACGGGCAGGTCTGACGTGCCTGTGGCTTTAGCGCCATCTTTGGGCAGTTTTATGTCTTGGTTTTCGTTCATTCGTTTTATCCAAAAAGCTCTTGTGCCTTGCGGATTCCGGCGACCAACCGGTCCACATCTTCTATTGTATTATAAATCCCAAAACTGGCCCGCGCGGTGCCGGGAATATCGAACCGATCCATGATGGGCTGGGTACAATGGTGCCCGGTTCGGATGGCTACACCTTCGCGGTCAAGGATGGTCCCAAGGTCGTGCGGATGAATGCCTTCCAGCTCAAAAGAAACAATGCCAGCTTGTTGGTCGGCCTCGCCGATCAAGCGCAGACTATTAATGGCGCGCATTTCTTTGTGCGCGTATTTCAAGAGCACGTCTTCGTGCGCGGCAATGGCGTCATAGCCGATTGCGTTCACATAATCGATCGCTACGCCCAACCCGATGCCGCCTGCTATATGTGGTGTGCCCGCTTCGAATTTGTAGGGCAATTCGTTATAGATGGTTTCTTCGAATGTGACCGATGCAATCATGTCACCGCCACCCTGCCATGGGGGCATGGCGTCCAGCAGCTCTTCGCGGCCATAAAGCACGCCAATACCGGTCGGTCCATAAAGTTTGTGGCCGGAAAAAACGTAAAAGTCAGCGTCTAGGTCTTGAACATCCACCGCCATATGGGGGACGGCCTGACAGCCATCGATCAAAACATTTGCGCCGACCGCGCGCGCCATAGCGGCCATTTTCTTGGCGGGCAGGATGGTGCCAATCGCATTTGAGACGTGCACAAATGAAACCAGCTTGACCTTGGGGCCAAGCAGCTTTTCATAGTCTTCCATGATGATGTTGCCGCGATCATCAATCGGCACCACTTTGATGGTGAAGCCCTTTTCTTCGCGCAGCATTTGCCACGGCACGATATTGGAATGATGCTCCAGCGTGGTCAGGATAATCTCATCACCCTCGCCTAAATTGGCGCGGCCCCATGTTTGCGCGACGAGGTTAATGCCCTCTGTCGCGCCGCGTACAAATATGCATTCGTGCGAATGGCGGGCGTTTAACAGGGCGCGAACTTTTTCCCGCACCGCCTCATAAGCGTCTGTCGATTCTTGGGAAAATTTATACATGCCACGGTGAATATTGGCGTAGTTTTTTTCATACAGGCCGGAAATGGCATCAATGACGCATTTCGGCTTTTGCGCGCTGGCCCCGGAATCCAGAAACGTCAGCGGCTTGCCGTAAACCGTTTCGGATAGAATGGGAAAGTCGGCGCGAATTTTGTCCGTATCCAGCCGCGCTGTAGAATTATTGTCTCTTGTCTCTGTCACAGTGTCCCCCCGTTACTGCCGCCCGGCTGAACGTTTTTCGACATCCAGCGATCAATATCTTCCTGGAAATATGTGCGAACAGGATCGCAGTCAATGGCTTCAATCACCTCACCCAGAAAGGCGTTGATCAGGATACTGCGCGCGCTTTGCGGGTCAAGCCCCCGCTGGATCAGGTAGAAAAGCGCATCCTTGTCCAATTCGCCAATGGTGGCCCCGTGCGAGCATTTGACGTCATCGGCAAAAATCAGAAGCTCGGGCTTTACATTGGCCTCGCTTTTATTGTCCAGCACCAGATTGTTACAGGCCTGGTCCGCATAGGTCTGCTGGGCGTCTTTTTCCACCAGAACGCGGCCCTGAAACGCGGTTTTGCCCCCGTCTTTGGCGACATTGCGGAACAATTGATTGCTGGTGCTGCGCCCAACCAGATGATTCACCCGGGTTAGGTTGTCACAATTGCCCCCCGCGGCAGACAAGTTGGCCCCCAATAATTCAACATGGGCACCTTCTTTATGGATATCGGTGACAATCTCGTGCCGGGCGGCGGGTAAATCAATGGCGACAGCGGTATTTTTATAGGTGCCGGCATCCAGCTTTGCGGTCTCACGCAGGGTCAGAAATGACGCACAATCAGGGGACAAATGGCTGGTTATTTCCAACAGGGCCCCGTCTTCGACATGGGCGCTGGTGTGAATGTTGGCCCAGCCGAGCGAAGAAGCCGAAGCTCCTATATAGCGATTAAATATCTTTAAGCTGGCCCCTTCTGAGAGGTGAATATGGCTGCGGCATTGGCGGGCGTTTTGCGGATCGCCCGTGAACAAGTGAATAATCTCAATCCCTTCAATGGCAGCATTGTCTTCGACGCGCAGGGCATAGGCCCCGGACAGAAAGGCCAAATTAAGATTGGCTAACGGCTCCTCTGATGGGGCAAAGATATCCGCCGCCCAGCTTGGTGGGTTCGCCGCCAGGTCGGCCCCATGGCAAAGGGTGATCGCCGCGGGTAATTTATCTGCTTGTTCGCCTGCCACGGCTCCATTGATGATGATCAGGCGCGGCCAGTTGGAAATCGCTTCGGGGGTGGGCGCAGTGTCGCCGGTGTCTGTTTGATGGGTAAAGGCAGCACCAGAAAGCGGCGTCAAATTGGTATAGCGCCAATCTTCCCAGCGCGGCTTTGGTAAACCGCTTTTATCAAGCGCACTGATCGCGGCGTTTCTGCACGCTTGCAGGTGTTCGCCACTGCCAAGGCCGAAGGCTGCTCCGGCGTGGATAAAGGCATTGTGCTGGTCGATATAGTCTTGTGCGCTGCTCATTATTCTCTATCCCGCGGAACGTCAGGCGACGTCCGCATAGCCTTTCTCTTCCAATTCCAACGCCAATTCTTTGCCGCCAGATTTGATGATCTTGCCGTCCGCCAGAACATGCACGAAGTCGGGGACAACATAGTCAAGCAGGCGCTGGTAATGGGTAATCATCAGCATGGATGTCTGTTCATCGCGAATGGAATTGATCCCCTTGGACACGACCTTGAGCGCATCAATATCAAGGCCAGAATCGGTCTCATCCAACACCGCTAGCTTGGGGTCGAGCACCGTCATCTGAACCATTTCATTGCGCTTTTTCTCGCCACCGGAAAAGCCGACATTGACCGCCCGTTTCAACATGTCCACGGGCAATTCCAGCGCGGCGGCTTTTGCTTTCAGGATTTTCAGGAAACTCGCGGCATCCAGCTCCTCTTCGCCCCGATATTTACGGATGGAATTTAGCGATGTGCGCAGAAAGTTCATGTTGGAGACGCCAGGGATTTCAACCGGGTATTGAAAGCCGAGAAAAAGACCCTCGCCCGCGCGTTCATGGGCCTCCAGCTCTAACAGGTTTTTGCCGTTAAATTCGACGCTGCCACCGGTGATCTCATAGCCATCGCGGCCCGCTAAAGCACTGGCGAGCGTCGATTTGCCAGCGCCATTAGGGCCCATAATGGCGTGGACTTCACCGGGGCCGATTTCTAGGTTCAGGCCTTTGAGGATTTCTTTGCCATCAACGGCGACTTTAAGGTCTTTGATCTTCAACATGTCTTCGTGTCCTGTTTAATCGTCTTCAAGCGAGCTTAACCAACGGCGCCTTCTAGGCTGATACCGAGAAGTTTTTGCGCTTCGACGGCAAATTCCATGGGCAGGTGCAGCATCACATCACGGCAAAAACCATTGACGATCATGGCCACAGCCTCTTCTTCGTCCAGCCCGCGTTGCAGACAATAAAATAATTGGTCTTCGCTGATTTTTGATGTGGTTGCTTCGTGTTCCACTTGTGCGCTGGGGTTTCTTATCTCGATATAGGGTACGGTGTGCGCGCCGCAGGTATCCGTTAGAAGAAGCGAATCACATTGTGTGAAATTGCGCACATTCTCCGCCTTGGGCATGACCCGCACGAGGCCACGATAAGTATTTTGCCCCTGGCCCGTGGAAATGCCCTTGGAAATAATGGTCGATTTTGTATTGGATCCCAAATGGATCATTTTTGTGCCAGTGTCAGCCTGTTGGTGGTTATTTGTTACGGCAACGGAATAAAATTCACCAACCGAGCCATCGCCTTGCAAGATACAGCTTGGATATTTCCACGTCACCGCAGAGCCAGTTTCTACCTGAGTCCAGGAAACCTTTGAGTTCCGGCCCTTACAGAGTGCGCGTTTGGTGACGAAATTATAAATACCACCCTTGCCGTTTTTATCGCCGGGGTACCAGTTTTGCACGGTTGAATATTTAATTTCAGCATTGTCCATGGTGATCAGTTCAACCACAGCAGCGTGCAATTGGTTTTCGTCGCGCATTGGCGCGGTGCACCCTTCCAGATAGCTGACGTAGGAATCTTCATCAGCGATGATCAGTGTGCGTTCGAACTGGCCAGTGTTTTCAGCATTAATGCGGAAATAGGTGGATAGCTCCATCGGGCAGCGTGTGCCCTTGGGGATATAGACAAAGGTGCCATCGGAAAAAACCGCTGAATTCAGGGCCGCAAAATAATTGTCGCGCTGGGGAACAACGGTTCCAAGGTATTTCTTGATCAGGTCGCCATGTTCATGCACCGCTTCCGAGATGGACATGAAGACAACGCCGGCCTTTTTAAGCTCTTCCTTGAATGTGGTTGCGACGGAAACGCTATCGAAGACGGCATCGACTGCCACGCGAGGTGCGCCCTCGACGCCTGCAAGAACCTCTTGCTCGCGTAGGGGAATACCCAGCTTGGCGTAGGTCGCCAATAGCTCGGGGTCCACTTCATCAAGGCTTTTGGGGCCATCCGTGGTTTTCGGCTGGGCATAATAATAGGCGTCTTGATAGTCAATCTTGGGATAATTGACCAGCGCCCAATCCGGCTCTTCCATTTCCAGCCACGCGCGAAACGCCTTCAACCGCCATTCCAGCAGCCAAACTGGTTCTTTCTTTTTCGCGGATATGAAACGAACGATGTCCTCGTTCAGGCCCTTTGGCGCATATTCGGACTCAATATTCGATGAGAAGCCGTATTTATATTCGCCAGTGGCTTTATCCACTTGATCACGGGTTTCAGCGCGCGCCGCCATGGATGCTCGCTCCTTTGGGAGTTGGGGTTTAATAGGTCCTGTTTGAACTATGCGCTTAGCGCGGTTTTATCAAACTGGCTCAACGATTGTAGAAATTCTTCGGCACTTGGTAGCCGCGAAATATGTTCCAAGGAGATGCCGGACAACGCACCCCGAACGGCTGCATTAATAGACATCCAATAGGGATGCATTGAGCAACCAGCCTTATAATCGCAGTCATCATCACCTTCGCCAGCGCACGCGGTCAACGAGATCGGCCCGTCAATGGCTTCGATAATATCGGCAACGCTAATCTGTACCGAAGGCCGCGCTAGGAAGAAGCCGCCTTTTAGTCCGCGCTGTGATTGCAACAGATTTGCACGGGACAAGGTGCCCAAAATTTTTGAAACAGTTGGCACGGGAATTCTCGTTTCCTCGGACAAATTGCCAGCGCTATAGGGCGTTCCGTTGCTTTGTGCCAGTCGACACATGAGGATCACTGCGTAGTCCGCTAGGTTGGTAATTCGCATCATGGTCTATAACCTTTTCAGGTTCCCGCTCACTGATGATCGCTGTTTTTAAGTGCGGGAATTATATCTTAAACATGCATATAAAGCCTATAGGAATCATTAACAAGACTAAAATAGTCTTATTTACAGAATTGCCACTATTTCACGCGTTTATTTTTGTGTCGCGATGATGGGCGTTTTTGATCGGTCTTTGCGCGGTGCCTGCGCCTGATAGGCCATCAAGCAGTGGTCATTGCAATATGGCAATCCTGGATTGGATTCTTTACCGCAAAAATGAAAGCCTTCAATGTCCGGATGCCCAATGGGCCATTTACAGGTGGTTTCTGTCAAATCCAGCAGGCCGATCTTGTCAGTAGATTCTTCCACCACCTTTTTCGGCGCCGCTTTTTCGCGCGGCTTGGCAGCCTCCACCTTAACGGGAGACGGGCGCGATTTCAGGCCGAGCCGATGCGCCTTGCCAATAACAGCGTTACGGGTAACGCCTTCGCCAAGTTCCCCAGCGATTTGGCTGGCGCTTAAGCCCTTATCCCAAAGTTTTCTTAAAACATCTATGCGGTCGTCGGTCCAAGCCATGACATGCTGTCCAATCGGTTCTTAAGTGATGCCCTTATATATAGGGCCACATGCGTTGCTGCAAGTCCGCTGCGCCGCATTTTCAAAGATATTTGCCGATCTGAAGGCGGTTTGCCGCTTGCATCCCCTCTCTGGCTCATTTATCACGAGCAGATAGGTTCCTTATTTTTACCGGAGACGCCAGATGGCTTCAAGTGCCACCACTGATTCGCCCAGGAGTGTTTTAACGATCGGTAGCTTGCCAGAACAGGGCGTTCGCCGCGTTGGCGTTGTCAATATCATTGGCCTGCGTACGCTTTGCGCCAAAGAAATTCGCCGCTTTATGAAGGTGTGGACGCAAACAGTGGCGGCACCGGCGATCACCACCAGCCTTTTTATGGCGATCTTTGTATGGGCTATGTCCGGATCGGGGCGCGCGCCGCAAGGCGTCAGCATGGGCGATTTTCTCGCCCCTGGTTTGATGATGATGGCGGTTATTCAGAATGCCTTTCAAAACCCGCTGTCGTCCATCGTCATTGGCAAGGTGCAGGGGGTTATCGCTGATGTGCTTATGCCGCCATTATCCGCGATGGAACTCATTATCGGCTATGTTGCTGGCGGCCTCGCCCGCGGCCTTGCTCTTGCGGTGATGTTGGCGGGTATTTTCTATCTGTGGCCGGGGATCACTGTTTCGGTCTCCCATTGGTGGGCGGTTCTGTTTCATGTCTTTGCTGCGGGGATCATGCTGTCGCTGCTGGGCATTTTGACCGGGGTTTGGGCGGAAAAATTCGACCATTCTTCGGCCATTACCAATTTTGTGGTTGTACCACTTTCATTGCTGTCGGGCACGTTTTATACAATCGACCGTCTGCCAGATTCATTGCAACTGATCGCGACCTACAACCCATTTTTCTATCTGATTGATGGGTTTCGCTATGGCTTTATCGGTCGCGCCGACAGCGATTTGCTGACCGGTGTGATCATGTTGGTGGGTGTAAATGTCTTTTTGGCTGTATTGGCCCATCAATTGATTAAGCGCGGCTATAAATTGCGCGCCTGATGTTAGGTGCCGCTGGGTATAATAATCATGACAGAAGATAAATTGCCTCCCCCGTTTTTGGGTCCGCTGATGCCATGTTACAACCGCCATGATATCGCGTTTGAGCGCGGCGAGGGGGTGCAGCTTTTCGATACTTCCGGGAGGCGCTATTTAGACTTCGCGGCGGGCATCGCCGTGAATGCACTAGGCCATGCGCACCCTCATTTGGTGGCCGCACTACAGGGCCAAGCCGCCAAACTGTGGCATACGTCCAACATGTATCATATTCCCGCGCAGGAAAGACTGGCCGAACGTCTTGTAGACCATAGCTTTGCTGATGGGGTCTTTTTCACCAATTCTGGTGTTGAGGCGATGGAATGCGCGATCAAACTAGCCCGGCGCTATCATTATGCGACCGGCAATCCGGGGCGGTACGAGGTGATCGCCTTTCACGGTGCCTTTCATGGCCGCAGCCTTGCGACCATTGCCGCGGCAGGTAAAGAAAAACTGGTCGAGGGGTTCGGCCCGATGCTGACCGGCTTTGATCAGGTTCCTTTCTTCGATCTGGAGGCGGCTCGCGCGGCGATCACCGACCAGACCGCTGCCATATTGGTAGAACCGGTGCAGGGTGAGGGTGGGATCGTTCCCGTGCAACCCCAGCAGTTAAAAGACTTGCGGGCGCTTTGCGACCAGCATGGGGTGCTGCTGATCCTTGATGAAATTCAATGTGGCATGGGACGCACGGGCCGGCTATTTGCCCATGAATGGGCAGGAATTGAACCTGATATTGTGGCATCGGCCAAGGGCATTGGGTCGGGCTTTCCACTGGGCGCGTGCTTGGCAAAAGCGCATGTGGCGTGCCATTTGGGCGTCGGCACCCATGGTTCGACCTATGGTGGCAACCCGTTGGCGATGGCTGTTGGCAATGCGGTTATGGATGTGATGTTGGCACCGGGGTTCATGGATGACGTGTGCGACCGGGCGGACTATCTTCGTGCTGGCTTGGTGCGATTAAAGGCCAACTATGGTCATATTCTGCGGGATGTGCGTGGGCTTGGCTTGATGTTGGGGTTGGAATTTGATCGCCCCGCGCGTCCTTTGATCACGCAATTGATGCAGGATGGGTTGCTGGTGGCGCAGTCGGGTGAAAATGTTATTCGTTTGCTGCCGCCGTTGATTATCACCCGTGCTGACATCGACGAGGCCTTGGCAACACTAACCCGGTTGTTGGATGGATTACTGCCGACGGAGGAAACCTCATGAATGACGAGCCTATCATTGTCCCCAGCCCAGAGAACGAATCGGACAACCGCGTGCGGCCTTTTCAGGTCGAGGGAATGGACGTCCGGGGGCGCGCCGCACGATTAGGCACAGTGATGCAGCAAATACTTGCCGCACACGATTATCCAGAGCCGATTGCCTGCCTGTTGGGGGAAATGTTGGTCCTGACATCCCTGTTGGGTAGCATGATCAAATTTGAGGGGCTATTGACCCTGCAAGTGAAATCAGATGGGCCAGTATCCATGTTGGTCACGGATTATCAGTCGTTGGGTGATACTGAACCGGGGGCCATTCGCGGCTATGCGCAGTTTGATAAGGATGTCGTTGATGGCAATGATGACGCGGCGCCGGAGCATATGTTGGGCGAGGGTTATTTGGCCATCACCATTGATCAGGGCGCTGATATGGAACGTTATCAAGGTATTGTTGAATTGTCTGGCCGCACCATTTCCCAGATCGCTCTGGCATATTTTCAGGATTCTGAACAAACACCCACGGCCATACGCCTGAAAGCGGCCCGGGATGATGTGACGGGTCATTGGCGCGGCGGGGGCATCATGGTGCAGCATTTGGCGCAAGGTGGCGAAAGACTGCGGACTGCCCATAATTATGATTATGACGATCTTTCCGAATCGGGGGAAGAAGACAAAGACGCGTGGCAGCGTGCAGCGATTTTGATGGAAAGTGTACAGGACAGCGAATTGGTTGATCGGTCGCTGGAGATCGAAGATTTATTGTATCGGCTTTATCACGAAGATGGCGTCCGGGTATTCGATCCGCGCCATCTTGCGCGCGGGTGTCGGTGCACGCGGGCACGGATAAAATCTGTTTTCGGACAATTCCCAGCGGGTGATATAGAGGACATGGCGGAGGACGGTAAAATCTCCGTCAATTGCGAATTTTGCAATAAATGCTTTGATTTTGACCCGGCTGAATTTTTGTCAGAAGGCTCAGATCAATAGCGGTTAGCTGAGCGCTTCGATCAGACGCTTCATCATCTGATCACATTCATCAAGCTGCGAAATATCTATATATTCATCTGGTCGGTGCGCCTGATCAATGCTGCCGGGGCCACACACAACCGTCGGGACCCCACCAGTTTGCTGGAATATCCCCGCTTCGGTGGCGTATGAAACTGTTCCCACTTCGTTGGTCCGTGCAAGCTGCATGACAAAGGTCTCGGCGTCTGAGCCCGATTGGGCCATCAGCGGCGGCACATCGGTTATTTGATCGAACGTGATCGAGGATTCTGGGGCCGTTTTCTGCATGTCGGGCAAAACCTCGGTCTGCGCATAGTCATATAATTCAGCCACGAAGGCATCGCCATCAAAGCCCGGAATGGCCCGGAACTCAAATACGAAGCTTGCATTCTCGGCGACAATATTGGCGGCATTTCCGCCTGTGATGGTGCCAATATTAAAGGTTGTGTGCGGTGGGAAAAAGCGTTGGTCAGTTTCTGTTTTGATACGTTCGCCCATGTCACATAATTTGGTGATCAAGCGCGCCGAAGCGGCAATCGCATTGGCCCCCAAATGCGGCAGGCTGGAATGCGCCGAGGCCCCCTTAATGGTCACTACATTGGTGCGAATACCCTTATGTGCGTTAATTACCCCCATGGATGTGGGTTCGCCGACAATGCAGGCGCGCGGGGTAACATCCATAGCGCCCACATGGGCAACCATGTCGCGCACACCAGTGCATCCGGTTTCCTCGTCATAAGAAAAGGCCAGATAGATAGGCTCGTGCAAGTCAGCGGCCAACATGTCGGGCACATGGGCCAAAGCGCTGGCAATAAAGCCCTTCATATCGCAGGTGCCCCGCCCAAAAAGTCGGCCATCGGCCTCATGAAGCGTAAACGGGTCTTGCGACCAGTCCTGCCCGGCGACCGGAACCACATCGCTATGGCCGGATAAAATAACACCCGCAGGTGTGCCAGTTTTTGGCTCTGGCCCGATGCGCGCCAACAAGCTTGCTTTGTTCTTCTCTGCATTTTCAAAAAGCAGACTTTCCACACCATGCCCGTTCAGGTAAGCGCGCACATATTCGATCAGGCGCAAATTGCTGTCGGCACTGATGGTTGGAAAGGCAATTAAGTCTGTCAGCAGCGTCTTGGTATTCATTTTTTGTGGTGTTTGGGACATTGATTGGGCCGATTGTTATTATTGTTTGAATTAAGGCCCATTCAAGCACGCCAAAACGCAGGAGTAAACAACACAAGTACGGTAAATAATTCTAAGCGCCCTAACAGCATGCCAAAGGAGAGCAGCCATTTCGCCGTATCAGGCAGGGGCGCAAAGGTACCAGACGGGCCGATCACATCCCCAAGGCCCGGTCCGACATTGGCCAGCGCCGTGCCCGCCCCAGAAAGCGCGGTCACGAAATCCAACCCGGTAAAGGTCAAGGCAATGGCCAGCGCAACAAAGGACAATAGAAAAAGAAATAAAAAGCCGATGACCGAATTGATGACACTGTCTGAAAGGGGCTTTTTATTATATTGCGGTTGGAACACACCGTGTGGGCGCCCCAGCTTGCGGACCTGTGTGACAATGACTTGGTAGAGGACCTGAAAGCGGAAAATCTTAATGCCGCAACTTGTCGAACCAGCGCAGCCACCAATAAACATAACCAGAAAGAACATGGCGATAGCAAAGCTGCCCCAACCAGAATAATTGGCAGTTGTGTACCCGGTACCCGTCAGGATTGAGACAATGTTAAAACTGGCATAACGAAGGGCGTTTCCCGGGTCGTAATTATCGGAATAAACAAGCCAGCTCGTCATGATAGTGACCAATAACAGGACCGCGCCAAAAAAAGCGCGAACTTGGCTGTCGCGCCATAATAATAAGGGCCGGCCCCGCAAGAGTTGCAGGTATAAAACGAAGGGCAGGCTGCCAACCAGCATGAAAGCGGTGATAATGACATCCACGGCAACACTATTGAAATGGCCAACGCTGCTGTCCGAGGTTGAAAAGCCGCCCGTCGCGATGGTGGTCATGGCGTGTGCCAAGGCATCAAATGAACTGAGGCCCGCGCCGACAAGCGCTAGAAAACAAAGTGTAGTGAGCGCCGCATAAAGTATCGCAATCGCCCCAGATATTTGCGCCGCACGGGGTAGAATTTTCTCTGATGTATCGGACGATTCCATGCGGAACAGCTGCATACCGCCAACTCGCAGCATGGGCAGAACCGCAACCGCCATCACTATAATGCCGACCCCGCCAAGCCACTGCAAAATGGCGCGCCATAACAGGATGCCCGGGGGCGCATCATCAAGCCCGGTAATCACGGTTGAGCCAGTGGTTGTCAGGCCCGACATGGCTTCGAAATAGGCGTCTGAATAACTAAGACTAAGTTCAGAAAATACAAACGGCAACGCCGCGAAGGCGGGCAGAACCAGCCAGACCAGTGCGGTCAACAAAAAGGCTTCTTTGAGCTGTAATGTGTCGCCAATATCCTTGTTGGAAATGGCAATACTAACCCCAGCAAATGTTGTCAGACCCGCCGACAGCAAAAAGACCTGACTATCGGGATTGTTATAGATGCCATCGGCCAATGCTGGCAACAGCATGGCCAAGCCCAAGGGTGCCAATAGCAACCCGGTCACGAATATTATGGGACGAAAATCTAACACATCAATATGGGCCAATGCCCCCCCTATGGGTCTTATGGGCCTTATGGGTTTGGGATCGTCAATTCTAGTTTGCCAGCATGTTATTTTCTGGCTGATCTAGCGCAAAGGCCGGAATTTCCACCTGAAATAAGCGCCCATCTGATTCCTGCATCTGATATTCTCCGCGCATGATGCCATGCGGTGTATTAAGCGGGGTGCCGCTTGTGTATTCGAAACTATCCCCCGGCAGGATTATGGGCTGCTCGCCGACAACGCCTTCGCCTTCCACCTCGGTCGTCAGCCCCCGCGCATCGGTTATTTTCCAGTGTCGCCGTTTTAATTGCACAGGCGCATCGCCCTCGTTAGTGACATTCACCACATAGGCCCAGACGAAATGCCCCTCTTGGGGTCTCGACTGGTTGGCCAGATAGTGGGGCGCAACGCTTACGCGGATGGAATCCGTGATGGCCTCAAAAATTGTATCATTCATGTTCATGGATTGAGTATGGCGCGATCAGTTGGTCTGTTCAATAGCCCAGCTTGCGCAAGTGATAAAACGCTGTTGACCAAGTCTTGGCTGGACGCGGCAATGACGTCATAACTGGCGTGACCCGGCACATGCGGCTGGCCCTGAAAGTCGCAGATTGTGCCACCCGCACCCTCTATAATACAGATGAGGGCGGCGACATCATGCCACGCGAGACCGGATTCGATCACCATATCTAAATGCCCGCTGGCCACCAGCCCATAGGCGTAGCCATCACCGCCGTAACTTGTAATGCGGGCCGCTTGTTCAATTGCGGAAAACCAGCCCTGGATAGGGTCTGAAAACAGCCCGGGGTCCGTCGTGCCAAGGCGGGCGGACCTTAATTCTGTGATTGCAGAAGTCTTGCAAGGCTGGTCATTCAGTGTGGTGGTGCCGCCCACGCTAATCCAGCGCTCGCCCGTGATGGGTTGGTCGATCATGCCAGCGATGGGCACTTCGCCGTCAAAAAATCCAACCAGTGTGCAAAAAATGGGTTTGCCACAGGCAAAAGCAATGGTGCCATCAATGGGATCAAGCACCCAGCAGGTATCGCCGCTGCCACTGCTACCAAATTCTTCACCGATGATTTTATGGTCCGGATGGCGCGATTCGATGACGGCACGCATGGCGTGTTCGGCTTCACGGTCAGCGATTGTCACAATGGGCGATGGCGCATCTTTTCCGTCAAGCGCTAGGGGTTGGCGAAAATATTTGCGAATAACCGTGCCGCTGGCCTCGGCGATTTCGTTCAGGCTGGTTTTAATGTCGTGTCCATTCATCATGGCAGGTTTGGGCCTTATTTTTTGGTGTTGCCCGCGCACACTAAGCACAGTTATAGGAATACACAAATGCTTTTGCTTTATGCGGATGATTCCTAAAGCTGTTGACAATTTCTTTGAAGCATATGAAAAGCATCTCCTTGTGCGGGCGTGGTTCAATGGTAGAACGAAAGCTTCCCAAGCTTTAGACGAGGGTTCGATTCCCTTCGCCCGCTCCAGTTTTCTTGGATGGAAAGGAACCCGCCTTGAGCAGGATCGCCTATGTCGACGGACAATTTGTCCTCCATGCCAATGCCGCGGTTCATATTGAAGACCGCGGCTATCAGTTTGCCGATGCTGTTTATGAAGTCGTGGCGGTTATGGGCGGTAAAATCCTTGATTTTAATCCTCATATGGACCGGATGGAGCGCTCGCTGGCGGGTCTTGAAATTCCCGTTCCCATGGCGCGCGCCGCGTTTCGTGTGGCGATGGAGGAATTGTTGCGCCGCAATCGCCTACATAATGGAATCATATATTATCAAATTTCCCGGGGGGTTGCACCGCGGGGTCATGGTTTTCCTGCTGACGTTTTAGCGCCTGTTGTGGTGATGACCGTTAAGCGGATTGATTTTGACGCCATTCGGACCAAGCAGGCCAAGGGTATTAAAGTCATCACGGTACCGGAATCGCGCTGGGCGCGGCCGGACATTAAAAGTGTCAGCCTGTTGGCCAACGTATTGGCCAAAGAAACTGCCGCCAGAGCCGACGCGAGCGAGGCATGGTTTGCCGACCGAGACGGCCTGATTACCGAGGGTTCATCCACCAACGCGTGGATTGTTGACGCGAATGGGGTTTTGCGCACTCGTACGCTTGATGGCGCGATTTTAGCGGGAATCACACGGCAATCTTTGAACGGGGTGTTGCAGGGCCTTGGTATAAAAGTAGGGGAAGATGCTTTTAGTGTGCAGGAGGCCGAGCATGCCCGTGAAGCCTTTATGACCAGCACCACAAATTTTGTCATGCCGATTATACAGATCAATGATTCGGTTATAGGGGACGGGGCGCCCGGCCCGATCGCCCAAAAGCTCATGGCGGATTATTGGCGTTATGTGGATGAAGCGGGATTGAGTTAAACCGCAACGGCAAAACGGCCTTTCCTCAGACCTAGTATTTGCGCAGTTTGCGAGGCGGCTCGGGCTTTTGCTCCACGTCCTTTTCTGCGTCGTCCAGCCACCATTCATCATTGTCGTCCACATCAAAGGTAATTTCGAAATTCTCCAATGATTCCAGATCTTCAATGCCCTGAAGGCCATCTATATCAACGTCCAATTTGACCTTGCCGTCTTCGACCCGAAAGCGCCAGTTTACGCCATCTACTGATTCGGGCATGCGCATCCGCTCGATGCGTTCCGCACGCCGTGCGCGTATCATTTCTCTGCGGGCTTCGCGGTTCATTTCTTTGGTTGCTTCAATAAACGCGCGGTGTATGGGATCTTGGATTTCCATTTGCAGGCGGCGCAGTTTGCTCAGTTCCCGGTCCAGCGCCCGAGGATTAATGTCATCTGCTGTCAAAATCTCATTGACCCGTTCACGGGCTTCATTCAGGCGCTCATAGGCGACATTCATTTCCTCTTGGCGGTCGCGGATTTGGTCTTCTAAACGTTCCCGTGCTTCTTCACTTAGCCCATCGGGTAACGAGCGCATGGTGAATTCGATATTTTTACCTGATGGGGCGCTATCCGGGGTGATCAGGCGCGCGGCGACAAACCCAATCAGAAATACATTTAGGATGATCGAACCGGTTAAAATCGGCCCAATCCACCGTCGTTTGCTATCGACGAGGGGGTTTTCGCTCATCAGTCGATTTCCTTAATCTCGGTCATTAATGCGGGATTGGTAATCAGATATGCGCTGGCATCTATCACTTGGGTGTGCGGTGTGGTGCGACCAATACCAGACGCACCCACCACAATACCAAGGGCGCAGATACTAGCAAGGCCCACGGCACGCGGTAAAAAGCTGTTAAAGCCAAACAGTTGAGCAAGAGACGCCCTTGTTCCCGCTGCTGGCTTGGGCACGGCATGTTTTGGCACCTCCATACTGGCAAGGCGGTCCATGAAGGCGGCGCTGGCGGGGCTTGGCGTGGGCGCCGCCGCAAGCTGGAGATCAAGCGCACGCGCGCAATCGGCCAGTTCTCTCGCCTTTGTTGATGCGGCGATAAATGCTTCAGCCATAGGGCGCTCGTCGGCGGGCCATAGCGCCGGGTCAGCTCCATAAGCCGCCAGAATTTCCTTCATTCGCTCTAATGTCATATCACTCTTGTTCATGACGCTCTCTCTTTCTTTCCTTTTAACGCGGTTTAGTCTTTCGCTGCGCGTTTTCTTATTATTATCGAAATTTCTTACCGTGTAGTTCTCTTAAAATAGCTTGTCAGCCGCGCAAGCGAGATTGGCGGCGAGGGCGCGTCGTCCCCTGATTAACAGCGATTCCAGCGCTTTCACGCTCACGTCCAAAATCTCAGCCGCCTCTTTGTTGCTCAGTCCGTCAAAATAACACAGCGTGATGGCTGTACGCTGTCTGTCGGGCAATTCCATCAAGTGAACCTGTACCAATTTGCTCGACTGTTTGCCTTCCATCTGATCCGACGGGCTATCGCTATCGTCAACCACATCATAACCTTCGGGCAGAGCCACGGGCTTTTTGACCCGTTTTTTGTCTAAGCACCTGTTCAGAACAATGCGATAGAACCATGTGCTAAACTTGGCTTTGCAGGGGTCGAACCCGGCCGCATGGGTCCATAGCTTCATAAAAGAATCCTGTACCGCATCTTCGGCTTCTGCGCGCGACCCCATAACCCGCTCGGCAAGGGCAAGATAGCGATCGGTATGGCGGTAAACCAACACGCTAAAGGCCGCATGCTGACCATCGCCAACCCGCGCGGCCAATTCATGGTCTGGCGCGCCTGCTAAACCGCCCTCTATGCTGGCAGTTTCAGGATTTTTGACCTGTTGATCGGCCACGACGTCTCCAACCTTTGATAACGCGTTCACTGACCCAATGAGTCGTTATCCGCATCCTGCTCTGCCGCATGGTGTTTTACCCGTGCGTTAAATAATACGGCTCAGACCCACCTTACCCTGCGCAGGAAAGCGGTTTTTATCGTGCAATATTATCATTCAGAAGGTGATTTGTCGCTTTTCTACTGGTTTGGGTTATTCGGCCCCATCTTCGACAACCCATGTGCGGCCCTTGCGGATCAGCGCGTTCAGGTCAGCCGCGCCTTTTTTACGTCGGACATCTTCCACTTGTTCGCGGAGCTGTTCGCCATAAGTAGGGGCAGGAGCTGCATAAAGAACGCCCAAAACCATAGGAAACTCTGTTGGTCGTAGACTGGCCAGCATCATGGCTTGTAGGCGATTGGTTTCGTCATGCACCAAAACGTCATCTTCGGTGATGCCGTGTTCGCCCAAGGTCACAACTTCTAGGGAGAGTGATTTGGGGTCCATGCGCAGGCCTTTATTCATATCTGCGCCGAATAGAAGCGGCTTGCCATGTTCGGCCATTAACTGGCGGTCTTTGGCGTGTGCTTTGTCAGTAAATTCGGCAAAAATGGCATCATTATAGACAATGCAGTTTTGGAAAATTTCGACAAAGCTTGCCCCCTTATTCGTGTGCGCACGCTTGAAGACCTCTGGCATATGCTTTTGTGCCGTATCGATGGTGCGGGCAACAAAGCGGGCACCTGATCCCAACGCAAATTCGGCCGGGCTGACCGATGCATCGACAGAGCCAAATGGCGTGGACGGCGAAATCGTGCCTTGCTTGGATGTGGGTGAATATTGCCCCTTGGTCAGGCCATAGATCTCGTTATTAAACAGCAGAATGTTTAAATCCACATTGCGCCGCAGCACATGCAACATATGATTGCCGCCAATGGAGAGCCCATCGCCATCGCCAGTGACCACCCAAACGTCCAGTTCAGGATTGGACAGTTTCAGCCCCGTTGCAATGGCGGGGGCGCGACCATGGATGGTGTGAAAACCATAGGTAGACATATAATATGGAAAGCGGCTGGAACAGCCAATGCCGGAAACAAAGACGGTATTTTCCGGACGTGAGCCAATCTCTGGCAGAGTGCGCTGCATACATTTCAGGATGGCATAGTCGCCACAACCCGGGCACCAACGGACCTCTTGGTCGCTGGTAAAGTCTTTGGCTGTTAATGCTTGCTCGTTCATTAATCTGCCCCCAGAATTTCGCTGATGCGTTTGTTAATCTCGGATACTTTAAAGGGCTGGCCCGTAACCTTATTCATCTGTTCCAACGGCAGCAGGAATTTGTCCCGCAATAGCGTCGCCAACTGGCCAGTATTCATTTCCGGCAATAGAACTTTATCGAATCCATGTAACAGCTCGCCCAGATTGGTTGGGAATGGGTTGAGGTGCCGCAGGTGCACATGGCTGACGTCTAAGCCTTGCTTGCGGGCGCGCCGCACGGCGAGATCAATGGGGCCAAAGGTTGACCCCCAACCAACTACGGCAAGCTTGGCGCCCTCATCCCCCAGATAAACCTTCTGTTGGGGAATATCATTTGCGATACCCGCCACCTTATTCATGCGCAAATCGGTCATTTTCTGGTGGTTGGCCGGATCATAGCTGATGTGTCCAGTCTCGTAGCTTTTTTCTAGGCCGCCTGTTCGGCTGGCTAGCCCCGGGGTGCCAGGGCAGACCCATGGCAGGGTCAGCGTCGCATCGTCGCGGTGCCGTGGGTCAAAATCATCGGCTGGCAAATTCTGGGCGTTAAATCGGGTGATCGGGAAGTGCTCGATTTTGGTGACGTCCGGCAGTTTCCATGGCTCTGCGGCATTGGCGATATAGCCATCGGTCAGCAGAATCACGGGCGTCATATATTTCACCGCCAGACGGACGGCTTCAATCGCCGCATAAAAGCAGTCACCAGGGCCGCGCGCGGAAATGACCGGTATGGGTGCGTCACCATTTCGGCCATAAATGGCTTGGTACAGATCGGACTGTTCGGTTTTGGTTGGCAGGCCAGTTGATGGGCCACCGCGCTGCGAGTTCACAATGACCAAGGGCAGTTCAGCTGAAATGGCAAGGCCCATGGCTTCGGTTTTTAGGGCAATACCCGGGCCGGACGAGGATGTAATCCCCAGCGACCCCGCATAGGAGGCGCCGATGGCGCTACAGATTGCCGCGATTTCATCTTCGGCCTGAAAGGTGATGACATCAAATTCTTTCATTGTCGCCAATTGATGCAGCAGGGGTGATGCTGGGGTGATCGGATAGGAGCCCATGAAAATCGGCAGTTCGGCCAATTGTCCGCCTGCGACCAGCCCCCATGCCAGCGCTTGCGAACCGGTCACTGTGGCATAGGTGCCGGGTTCTGTTTTTGCTTTGGCGATGTGGTATCGCTTAAGACCCGCTGACATTTCAGCGGTTTCGCCAAAGGCGTGGCCTGCATTGAGGGCGGTAATATTGGCCTCTTTAATCTCTGGTTTTCCAGCAAATTTGCCTTCCAACCATTCGATAATTTGCGCGCGTGGACGTTCAAACATCCATAGCATCAGGCCCAGCGTCCACATATTTTTGCAGCGGATCGCGTCCTTGTTGGAAATGTCGATGTCCTTGACGGCTTCCAGTGTATGCGCGGTGATGTCCAGCTCCAGCACTTGAAAACGCGCCAGCAAGTCAGTTTCAAGCGGGTTTCCATCATACCCGGCTTTTTGCAGATTGCGCTTGCTAAAGGCCCCCGTGTCGATAACGGCGATACCGCCTTCGCGCAGGTTTTCGATATTCACTTTCAGCGCGGCCGGGTTCATGGCCACCAGCACGTCTGGTTCATCGCCTGCGGTCAGGATTTCGCCGGACCCAAAATTAATCTGAAAGGCAGAGACGCCAAATGTGGTGCCCGCTGGGGCGCGGATCTCTGCCGGAAAATCCGGAAAAGTCGCCAAGTCATTTCCCGCTAGCGCGGTTGATGTGGTGAATTGAGAGCCTGTTAACTGCATGCCATCGCCACTGTCACCAGCAAAGCGGATGACAACGGATTCACTATCAATAAAATTGATGGGTTTAGCCCCGGTGGGCGCGTGCGGAACATTCATGATGCTTCCCTGGAATCATTAAAATTTTGCTTGATCAGAGCGGCATTTCCTGAGTAACGCTCCGATATTTATTCCTGAAAAATACTTTCGGCCAACATCGTTGGCGATGCAAGGCGAAAGCGACCCTTTATTCATGTGTCTTGGGTTGTCTTAGATAATCTCTAATACCTGCTCGGGTGGGCGGCCGGTACGTGCTTTGTCGCCCTTAATAACAATGGGGCGCTCAATTAAAATAGGGTTGGCGACCATGGCCTTGATCAGATCATCTCGGCTGAGGCCATCATTGTCCAAGCCAAGCGCCTTATAGGGGGCTTCTTTGCGGCGCATGGCTTGGCGCGGTTCCATATCTAATTTACTCAGCACTGCGTCCAGATCGTCGGCACTTGGCGGGGTCTCTAGGTAAAGTAAGATTTCCGGCGTGACGCCATTTTCTTCGAGGAGGGCAAGGGTTTGACGGGATTTCGAACAGCGCGGGTTATGCCAGATAGTCACAGTCATGGCTGGGCCTTTCAGTAGATATCAGATTGGTGTCATTTAGCTTAGCAGGCGCGTGCTGGCAACAGACTATTTCTTATGATGTTACAGCGGTGCTGCCCACCGCTGCTGCGACTGATTCGTGGCCATCCCGGCGCAGCAGTTCGGCCAGCCCCCGGTTGATATCGCGGACCAGACCGGGGCCGTGATACACCAGTGCAGAATAAAGCTGTACAGCACTGGCACCAGCGCAAATCTTGGCATAGGCGTCTTCGGCAGAGCGGATGCCGCCAACGCCAATGATTGGCACCCGATCCCCCAAGCGCGCATAAAACTCGCCGAGCACTTCGGTTGACAGATTAAACAGGGGTGCACCGCTCAGGCCGCCTTGTTCGGTCGCGTGTAGGCTGGCAAGCGTGTCGGGGCGGGTGATGGTGGTATTCGACACGATTAAACCATCGACTTTCGCATCCAGACAGGCATCGGCAATGTCGGCGATATCCAACGGGTCCAAGTCTGGAGCAACCTTGAGGAATAATGGCGGCCGATTTGCCAAGGCATCGCGTGCTGTCATAACCGCAGATAAAAGCGCCGTGAGCGCGTCTTTGGATTGTAACGCCCGCAGCCCCGGCGTGTTGGGCGATGAGATATTGATGGTGATATAATTGGCAAGCGCACCCATGCGGGTGACACCCTGAACATAATCATTCATACGGTCATGACTGGTTTTATTGGCCCCTAGGTTAATGCCGACGATGCCCGGATGTTGATGGCGGCGGTGGCGCAAGCGCGCCTCGGCAGCAGGTTGCCCCGCATTATTAAACCCTAGGCGATTGATAATGGCTTCGTCCTCTTGCAGACGAAAAATGCGGGGTTTGGGGTTGCCCGGCTGGGCCAGTGGGGTCAGTGTCCCCACCTCTACAAAGCCAAAGCCAAGGTTTAATAAGGTATCTGGTGCTTCTGCGTTTTTATCATAGCCTGCGGCAAGGCCAACAGGGGATGGCAGGTCAAGGCCAGCGATGGATGTGGCGAGAATCGGGTCGGGCCTATGACGGTAGAACCGGGCCACACCACAGCGCAGCGCAAACAAGCTGAGGCCATGCGCGAATTCGGGCGAAAAGCACATAAGAATTGGCCGAGTGAATTTATAGGGGTCAAACATATGTCATTGCCTGATACGGCATCAAGGATATCGTTTATTCGACGCCAACGTCATCATCATCCAAGCCAAGCGTGACAATGGCGTCGTTACCAAACGCTTTGCGTATGTCGTCAGGCGCGTCTTCGAACTTCAGGCCCAGATTTCGTTCGCCGCGCCACATGACCTTGGCGGCAAATTCGCCGCGATCCTTTAACACCAAGGTGACATCGGTGCCTTCGGAAAAGGGCAGGCCCACATTTACCTTGGCACCGCCGAGCGAGATGTTCCAAATTTGGCATTCAAACTCATGGTCGCCGAATTGCAGTTTACCGGACCAAAGCACGGCGCGGCGGGGTTTTCCACGGTTGTCTATACTCATAATTTCCACCTGCCCTGCAGTTTGCCCTTAAAGCGTAATATTGGCCTATATCGCTATAATCGCCGCCGATATTAGACCAGTAGACTAAATTTGTCCAAGTGCATTCTCGTCATCTTGATGACACATAGGAATGCAAACAACTGGACAAAGCGTGGCCCATATTCTAATTGGGCAGACGGACTTGTTGCCAGTGGAATAGAATATGGGAGTGCGGGTGTCATGAAAACACAGATGAATTGGCGGCTTGGGTTGGGCTGGTCTTTGTCAATTGGCCTGATTTTGAATTTTGCGTCATTACTTGCCCCAACATTTGTTCCCGCGTTTATTGTGTCTCCGGCTTCTGTCTTTGCACAGGCGGATGATAAGGGCGACGCTGAATTTCAGGTCTCTTCGATCGAAGAATTTGCCAAAATTCCCGGCGTGATTAAACGCCCCAGCGGATTGATGATCAAAATTATCCACAATGGCGATGGCGGCATTGCAGACCCCAACCGCGCGATCGAGGTTCATTATGAAGGTCGCTTAGCGGACGGCACTGTATTTGATAGCTCTTATTCCCGCGGTGGCCCTGCTAAGTTTAAAATGGACGCTGTCATTGAAGGCTGGAAAGAGGCCGTGATGTTGATGCGTGTCGGCTCGAAGTGGGAGGTCGCTATTCCTTATAGCATTGCTTATGGCGAAGACAGTTTTGGACCGATTCCGGCGAAAGCCGATTTATTTTTCACGCTAGAACTTCTGGGTGTTGAATAAGTCAGTGCGGTATTGATTTTGTATTCGTTTCCGCGCACAAATAGCGCATGAATATTATCAATTCATGGTTTGAACGGTTTTTGGGTGACCGCCAGCTGGTTTATCTGGTGGCGGCGCTTGTGCTTCTATTGGTTCTGGTGGTCGTGCTTGGTCATATGTTGGCCCCCGCCATTGCGGCGCTGATCATCGCCTTTTTGCTGGACGGGGCTGTTGAGTGGTTGCGCGCTCGTGGGATCGGTAAACTGATCGCGGTGATTTGGGTTTTTGTCATGTTTATCGCCCTTTGCCTGATTGCATTCTTTACGATTTTACCACCAATCATGGGCCAGTTTGCGCAGTTTTTTGGGCAGTTGCCCACAATGCTCGGCACAGTGCAGGAACAGTTATATGCTTTGCCTCAGGCCTTTCCAAGTTTGGTGGATGAAAGTCAATTGCAGGCCATTACCGATCAAGTTCAAGACGAATTGATGGCCATTGGCCAGCGTGCGGTTGCCTTTTCATTGGGCAGTATTGTCAGCGTGATTGCGCTTTTTGTTTATGTGATTCTTGTGCCGGTGATGGTCTTTTTCTTTCTGAAAGACAAAGATGCGATCATATCGTGGATTGGGTCTTACCTCCCGCGGGAGCGGCAGTTGACCGATCAGGTCTGGGACGAGGTGATGCTGCGCACCGGTGATTATGCACGTGGCAAGGTCTATGAAATTTTGATCGTCGGCTTTTCGGCTTGGCTGGTGTTTTCTATGGTTGGCCTGAAGTTTGCGGCATTTCTTGCGCTGATCACTGGGCTGAGTGTTATTGTGCCATTTATTGGCGCGGCGGTTGTAACCATTCCAGTGGCTTTTGTGGCCTTGTTCCAATGGGGTCCGGGCAGCGAAAGCCTGATCGCGGTCATGGCTTATCTGATTTTACAAGCGCTTGATGGCAACGTTCTTGTGCCGTTGTTATTTTCCGAAGTGGTTAAATTACACCCGAACGCAATCATCCTTGCTGTCTTGGTGTTCGGTGGCATTTGGGGGCTTTGGGGCGTGTTTTTTGCAATCCCTCTCGCGACTCTCGCCCACGCTGTGATTAAGGCTTGGCGGTCGCATCGTGACGACCAACTCGCATCAAATGCAGGTGCCGGGTCGGGTACAGGTACAGGCGCGCCCGCGCCTTAACTTACTTTATTTCATCTTGACTTTTAACCATAAAGCGTAGATATGTACCTCATTATTAACCAAATAGGTTCTAAGTATTGAGGTGATATGATGGGCATTATTTCCACACTTCTCGGCGGTAGCCACAAGATTGTGAGCGAGGCAACGGGGGCTGTCACCGCCGTTGGCAATGCCATTGATCAGTTGGTAACCTCAGACGAGGAGCGCGCCCACGCCGAGTTGTTGTTGGCGCGCCTGTATCAAAAGCCCCATGTGCTGCAAGCGGAAATTAATAAGATCGAGGCCACACATCGCACAATTTGGGTGGCGGGGTGGCGGCCATTCATTGGATGGGTGTGCGGCGTGGGTTTGATGTGGGCCTTTCTTGGTCATCCCCTGTTTGAATGGGGTGTGGCGATCACAGGCGCGGATATTCACCCGCCAACCATCGTCAGCGACCATATGGTCGAGCTGGTGCTGGCGCTTCTCGGCCTTGGTGGGTTGCGCACCGTTGAAAAACTGAACGGGCGAAGCCGTTAGGTCTTGTTTTAGCTTTCCTGTGTTAGCTTTCTTGGGGCAGGAAGCCTTCGATAGACAAATAGCGCTCGCCTGAATCATAATTAAAGCCCAGAATTCGACTGCCCGCATCAAGTTCCGGGATTTTCTGCGCGATGGCAGCCAAACATGCGCCGGAGGATATGCCAACCAACATGCCTTCTTCGCGGGCTGCGCGGCGTGCAAATTCTTTGGCGTCTTCATGATGTACCCGAATGGCCCCATCAATGACCGTGGTGTCCAGATTGTCCGGAATAAAGCCTGCGCCAATACCCTGTATTGGATGCGGGCCGGGATTGCCGCCGGAAATAACCGGGGATGCTTCTGGCTCTACGGCGAAAGCCTTAAGTGCTGGCCATTTCTTCTTCAATATCCGCGCGCAACCAGTCAAATGCCCACCCGTCCCAACACCCGTAATCAGGTAATCGAGGCCTTCGGGAAAGTCATTGATGATTTCTTGCGCGGTATGGGTTTCGTGGGCGCGAATATTAGCGGGGTTGGAAAACTGCGACGGCATGAATGCACCCGGTGTTTCGCCCATCAATTCCGCTGCGCGCGCCATCGCCCCGGGCATTCCCTTTTCCTTCGGGGTTAGGTCAAATTCGGCACCATATGCCAACATCAGGCGGCGCCGCTCCACTGACATGGATTCGGGCATCACCAGAATAAGACGGTACCCCTTAACCGCAGCCACCATGGCCAGGCCTATGCCTGTATTGCCAGACGTGGGCTCGATAATTGTTCCCCCTTCTTGTAGGGAGCCATCCTTTTCCGCGGCCTCGATCATGGCGAGCGCAATACGGTCCTTGATGCTGTGACCGGGGTTGACGCGCTCTTGCTTGATCCACACCTCATGCGTATCAGGGTATAATTTGTTCATCCGTACATGGGGCGTGTTGCCAATGGTGTCGAGAATTGTTTCGCCGCGCATTTGTCTGCTCCTGATGAGTTTGGCTTCGACTTATGTAATTTTGCCTGCTTTAGATCGTCCAGTCTAGACCGCTTTCAGACGAGTCTTGGGATTTATACATCACCCGGGAATAGGGCAGAACGCTTTTTGTCAGCCACACATTGCCGCCAATCACACTGTCGTGGCCGATGACTGTTTGTCCGCCAAGGATGGTGGCATTGGCGTAAATCACCACATTGTCTTCGATGGTGGGATGACGCTTCTTGTTGGCCTCTTCTTTATCAACCTTTAACGCGCCTAAGGTCACACCTTGATATAGTTTCACATTGTCGCCAATTACAGCGGTCTCGCCGATCACAACAGCCGTGGCGTGATCGAGGAAAAAGGAATCGCCAATAGATGCGCCGGGGTGAATATCCACCCCAGTGACCCGGTGCGCCGCCTCTGAGACTAGTCTTGGGAACAGGGGCACATTCATTTCATAGAAACAATGCGCAACCCGGTATGCGGCCACGGCGTAGAATCCGGGATAGGCGATGATAATCTCATCGATGGAATAGGCGGCTGGATCACCATCCCGTAGCGCAAGAGAATCGCGATGGATTTGGGCCTGAATATCGGGCAATTGGGCAATAAAGACTTCCGCACATTTTTCCGCGCAATCCATATCCTTCGCAGAAATTCGTCCGATAAGCTCGATCAATTCATCATAAATGGCGTCAATATGTGATTCGAGCGTCGCTTGATCCTTCGCTGGCACCTTGGCCAACTGCGGAAACAGCAGGCCCAGCGCATGGTCGAGGAACGCTTGGGCTTCTTCCAGCGTGATATTCTTGGCATCACCATAGCTTTGGTGGTGCGCAAACAATGCTCGCGCCACCTTGGATCTGGTCTCAGATTTGTTCTTCTCGGACATGTGTCCCTCGCCGATCTGACATTATGGTTCGCGCATCGCGGTATTGCAGGCCCCTGGTGCAGGCCTATGGCCGGATTATTGTTTAGCCCCGTTCAGGACCCGAATTCAAGTGCCCAGTGTCATTAATGCAGCACATGTCAGCCGCCCTGTGTTTTGCTGATGGCGTTGAGTGTCGTGGCGGCGTCCCGCGCAAGTTCTTCGCTGCGGTCGATCACCTGCTTTTGAATTTCGGTCATGAAGGCGTCTTTGTCTAGTCCTTCCGGTAATGGGGGGTGCAGCTCCCAAATGATGGTGCCGGGCCGCATCGTCCATTCGTGCGCGGGCCAGAAATACCCCGCGTTGGTCGCTCCTGTGATGACCGGCAGTCCAGTTGCTTCGTGAATGTGAAATGCGCCTGCTTTCAACTGGCGGCGCTCGCCGCTTGGGACGCGGGTTCCTTCTGGGAAAACGAGAATGGGCCGCTTCGATTCCTTGAGGAATACTTCCATGTCCGGCAATTTCTTATGCGCAGTGCCCTTATCACGCAGCACTGGAAGGATGCCGAGCTTATAGAGCAGCAGACCAAGAATTGGGTAAAAGAAAAGCTCTTTCTTGGCAAGCGCGGTTGCATAGGGCACATACTTTATGGCCAGAAAAGCGTCCATCGTGCTCTGGTGTTTTGGGCAGACAATATAGGGTCCATTTGCCGGCCTGTTTTCTAGACCGCGAACCTCAACCTTAATGCCGGTTATGACGCGAAGCATAAAGGTGACAAAGTCTGACCAAAAGCTCAAACCCCAGTAAACCGCTTTATAATTGGGCCACAAAAGCGTCAGACTTAGGACAATAACCCATAACGCCGTTAGACCATAAAACAGGCCCTTAAAGATCAGCGCACGTATCAACATATGTTCAGTCTACTCAATGAATTGTCATCTCTGTAACGTTACGGGAATGGTATGATGTGGATTAAAGGTGTTTGCGTTGGGGCTTGCAAGAAAAATAGCGCATAATTCGGTGGATAATGTGATTCGGCGTAATGAACGCTTAACTTGTATTACTTAGTTTAACTTCCGCAAGCGCTTGACCCGCCAAGGCAAAGCTGTTGAATTTGGTTGGGAGTCGTTGGCGGCGCATATGGCAAACGCCGGGCATGGAGAAGACTGTGAGTGAAAATGCACAAAGCCATCATCGTCGAGATGAGCGCCAAGAGGTTCAATGGGATGCAGAGATTCTGCACGAAGATGATTCCTATTCCGCTAAAATCGGCAATGTATCATTGGCGGGGTTGTTGGCGAAAACAGATGCTCCCTTGAGCATGCGCGATGAATTGATCCTGCGCATTCCCAATGTGGGTGAATTTGCCGGCATTGTTATGTGGATGGACGCCCCCTTTTTCGGGCTGGCCCTTATGGTTGGCCCAGAATTGGATCTGAAGCGCATGGCGGTAAATTCTGGCGCAGCAGTGTCGGATGCGCCCATTGCTAAGAGTGACGATGACTGGATCTAATCGAGCACCCTAAACAAATAACCGCCACGCCAGAACGCCCCAGCCGACCCAAACCAAACTTGCGCCAGCGACATAAACCCTGAACCTGTGCATGACTTGATTATAAGTGATCTGGATATAGCTATGGATATAGCGCGACGCGACAAAGCCCCCCAGCAACACCAAGAAAAGGTCATCGCCCTGTTCGGTTAAATAGACCAAAATATTCAGCGCGTAGAATAAAATAGGGACTTCGAATAGATTGACGAAATTATTGGCGGGCGCTGCCGAATCGATCAGTAATTCTTTCGCGTCTTTGGATTGAGCAACTTTCTGCGGGTGAATTTTTTTGGCCTTCATTTCCGCAACGCGTGTTCTGTACATGGTGATCCAAACAATAAAGGTTAAGAAGACCATTGCGAATGTAGGTGCCAGAATAACGTAGTTTTCCATAATTTCCCCCAGCTAGATGACGTAAAAATCTGTGATGTCAATATATCGGCAAGGCTAGCAGCGCAGCGCTATTTACGGTACCCCAAAAAAGACATAGCCGCTGAGCATTTCTGCACAACGGCTATGGCGGGATTGACCCTATTTTTTCGCGCGCCCATCTGTTTAACAGCGGCGCGCTGCGGGGATCAGCCTGCGGCTCTTATTCTGGGGCTTTAATCAGCCGCAGACAGATTACCAGCAGACATGCGACCGCGGCGATCTTCTACGAGCTCGTAGTTGATTTTCTGGCCTTCCTGTAAGGAATTCATTTCGGAAGCTTCCACAGCTGAAATATGCACGAATACGTCGTTTCCGCCCTCATCTGGCGCAATGAAGCCGAATCCTTTAGTGCTATTAAACCATTTTACTGTTCCTTGCGCCATCTGCGCGTCCTTTCTAAATTGGTGGCAAAAGAGAACTTATACTATGCTCTAGGTTGGAAGTCACAGCATTTATTGCGAATTGAACTGGCTGCATCACCCCCTAAGCGGTGCTGACTGGCGTTTGGCAGCATGAGCTGCTTGATTCGATTGGATTTGTGTTGCAGTGAAATCGCGCTTGCTTCACTGGATATGGGGTGCTTAGATCGGCGCATATTATTAGCCACATCAGAGTGATCCATGCACCTTTTAGACAGCCCCATCAGATCAGAAGAGCTTTTGCGCGAAACACTGGCGATCGAGCACCGCTTTTATGCGTCCTCGGCCGAGCCGCTGACCAGCGCCGAGCTATATTGGCAGGCCCTGAAACAGGGTGAGTTCGAGCTTGTTTATTCGAGCATTTTTCATGGATTGGGTTATTCTGACAATGGCGGGCGAGAGGACCTTCGCGCCGAGATTGCCAAGCTGTATGGGCCAAAAATTCAAGCCGAAAATATTGTGGTGTTCCCCGGCGCGCAGACGGGCATGACCCTAACCGCACAGGCGATGCTGCATGAAGGCGATCATGCCATTGTTGTGGTGCCCAGCTATCAGTCGCTGGAAGAAGGGGCCAAGCTGGCGGGGTGTGACGTGACCCGAGTACCCCTATCGCCTGACAATGACTGGGCGCTGGATTTAAGTGCGGTTGAAGCGGCCATTCAGGACAATACCAAATATATTGCCATCAATGACCCACATAACCCATCCGGCGCGCTCATGGATGCGGCCACCAAGCAGGAATTGGCGTCCCTCGCCGAGGCACACGGCATCTATATTTTTTCAGACGAGGTGTACCGGCTGCTGGAAATAGACCCCGCGGAACGCTCGGGCTCGATGGTGGATATCAGCCCTAACGGGATCGCCCTTGCGACTATGTCTAAGCCGTGGGGCGCAGGCGGAACGGGCATTGGCTGGGTGGTGTCTCAGGATAAAACCGTGATCGATAAATTACTCCGGGCGCAGCATATTTATGCCGTGTGTTTTTCCCGTGCGGGCGAAGCTCAGGCCATGATGGCCCTGCGCACTAAAGATGCGATCGTTGGTAGAAATATGGATATCATCCGCGAAAATCTGGCACTACTCGATCGTTATTTTGCCGACAATAGCGACCTGTTTGAATGGGTCCGACCCAAGGCCGGCGGAACAGGATTTGTTAAGTTTAAGGGCCCCCTGAGCGGCGACGAATTGGCGGCACAATTAAAGGCGGCGGGTATACTTGTCTTTGGGCCCTCTATCTTCGATTGCGGTGAGGAGCTTAAACAATATATTCGAGTCGGGTTTAGCCGACGAACGATGCCCGCCGCGCTGAAGGCTTTTGCCGTCTTTGTCGATCAACATAGGGCGCAGTGGGGCCAGCCGTGAAAATTCTGGCCACAGAGCAAGACCTTCGCGCGTGTCTGAGCGCTGATGAAACAGGGGCCTATCTGGGCAGCGGATGGCGCGATCAGAACACGGCCATGGTGCGCGATAAAGTCATAATGACGCTTAAAGCTCCATTCCATGGCCAAGTGGATATCGAGGGCGCCTATCAACCGGGGGCCGATCATTATGTCATAAAGGTGTCGTCCAGCCTGTCTGATCTGCATGAACCCGACACCCGGCACAGGCATCAGGTGACGGTGCTTGGCGATGCCCACAGCGGGATCATCATCGCATTATTGGCAGAAGGGGATGACGCGGTTCAGGAGATCGCGGTCATTGACTGGCCGGGTATTCAGGATCGGCTGCACCGGATTGGGCCACAGCGGGTATATCAATTACAAAAGGACGGCTTTGCAGCCTACAGCAGGGGCGATGTGACCTTGCCCGATGTGCTTTATATGCCGTTTGAGGACCGCCAGGGCGACCTGCACTTGAAAGGGGCGCACCGTAATGGCGGCGATATTTTCGTCCTTAAAATCGCAACGGGATTTTATGGCAATCCGGCCCGTGGGGTATCCTCTCATCAGGGGGTGATGCTGGCGTTTAACGCGCGGACGGGCGCCCCGGTCATGGTTTTGAAGGACGAAGGCCATCTGACCGATTTACGCACCGCGATTGCCGGGCGAAATGCTGCAGAAGAAATGATGCGCCCAGAGGATTTAGTGGGCATAGGGGTGTTGGGAGCGGGGGTTCAGGCGCGCCTGCAAATTGAATTGATGGAGGATTTATATCCAGATTGTCGCAGGCTCGCCGTATGGGGGCGCACGCCGTCACACGTTCAAAAATATGCCGATGAAATGACAGCCCGGGGTTGGCAGGTGGCCATTGCCCCCTCCCCCAATGCGGTCGCGGAACAAGCCAATCTGGTGATTGCGGCCACCCCGACCAAGACACCATTATTGGATGTCGCGGATATAAAATTTGCCAATACATTGATCATTTCCATTGGTGCAGATATGCCGGGCAAGGTTGAATTGTCACCAGCCCTCCTTAAGGCCGCTGCGAATGTGGTGATTGATTCGATTACCCAAGGCCAAGACCATGGCAACGCCGCCGGGGCTTTAAAGTCTGGCATCATTTCCACGGCGGACCTGCAAGAATTTGGTGATGTGGTCTCGGCAGGACTAAGATATGGTGATCAAGCGAAGGCGCTGCGGCTGTTCCTGTCATCCGGTATCGGCGTTCAGGACCTACAGATCGTCGAAGCCGTGATTGCAGGTTCGTCAGAGGCCGCTAAGTGAGCCATTTTGCTTTCAATGAAGAATATGGGGATAGCGTTAGATGTCTGAATCAGGTGAAAAACGTCGCCCATACCAAGGCCCTGTATTGTTTAGTCTTGGGTTTCGACCCTTTTTCTTTCTCGCGGGGCTTTTGGCGGCCACTTTACTACCGATCTGGGTGATGCGGGTTACCGGACTAGGGTTCGAAAACCTACAAAGCCTGACGTCATTGTGGCACGCGCATGAACTGCTTTACGGATTTGTGGCGTCCGCGGTTGCAGGCTTTATCCTCACGGCTGTTCCAAATTGGACCGGGCGCGCGCCGATGTGCGGTTGGCCGCTTGGGACCTTGGTGGCGCTTTGGATCGCGGGTCGAGCTGTCATGTTTGCGCCGGATATATTGGGCGCAATATCATCTGCCATTGTGGACGCGGCCTTCCTTCCGGTTTTAGCTATACTGGTTGGTCGAGAGATTCTCGCGGGCAAGAATAAGCGCAACCTTCCGGTGGTTCTTATGATCGCACTTTTTGCAGGCGGCAATATCGCCTTTCATCTGCAGCAATTGAATATAGCAGAGCTTGATGATTTTGGTTTGCGGCTTGGTGTGGCGGCAATGATTTTGCTGTTATCGCTGATTGGCGGGCGAATTGTGCCAAGCTTTACGGAAAACTGGCTTGTTTCGCAAAATATGGGCGGACGAGTCATCGGGTTTAACAGCTATGATAAAATCGTTCTTCTGCTGAGCGCTATTGTCATGGCGGGGTGGCTGTTTTCCCCGTATCTGCCGTTTTTGTGGATGGGCTTTGCCGTGCTGGCGGGCCTGCATTTTTATCGCTTGTCCCGATGGGGTGGTTGGTTGTGTGGGGGCGAATTTCTTGTCCTGTTTTTGCATATTGCGTATCTGTGGCTGCCGCTTGGATTTGTCGCGATGGCGGTGGAACTGCACCAGGGTTGGGGCAACAATATTGGCATCCATGCGTTAACGGCGGGCGCTATGGCAAATATGATTGTTGCTGTGATGACGCGTGCAACTTTGGGTCACTCTGGTCGGGCGCTTCAAGCAGACGCGGTGACCACATTGATTTACCTGATGGTTGCGCTTGGCGCGCTGGTGCGGGTCTGCTCATTTTTTGCCACGGATTATGTGACGCTTCTGCACGTTTCTGCTGGGTTGTGGAGCGGCGGTTTTACGGTATTTGTGGTCTATTACGGGCGTATGCATTTTTCGCCGCGTGTACCGAACTAGAGGATGGGAAACTGGCGCAGCTTGCAGGGGCAGGTTCAAACCCCGCAGCCCTGAGCGCGTTCCATGTGAGCATCGACCCCAACACCGATAGCAGCGTTCGGCCCGGGTCGAGCGCAGCGGGAACAAAAGAAATGGCGCACCCGGCGAGATTCGAACTCACGACCTCTGCCTTCGGAGGGCAGCGCTCTATCCAGCTGAGCTACGGGTGCATACCAATAAACCGACAACGATGCGTATTGATCTCGTTTGGCAGGCGGGCGCACATTATCCAATTACCCGCGAATTGCAAAGCTTTTAGTTGCATTGATTTTTAGCGTCGCCCATTGGCGATTTTGTGCGCCTCAGGCATTTGTCTTAATCGCAGCATAGCGACCACGCCCAATACTGGCCCAATAGTTAAGGGCAGGAACGCCCACTGCCAGCCCCACCAATCGGCGAACAGGGGCGTCAGGTAGATACTGACCAACGTCAACAAAAAGCCAAAGCCCGTTTGGGCGCTTAGCATCGTGCCCGCGTATTCCGGCGGGTTCAGCTCTTTGATGCAGGCTGAAAACTGTGCTGAATCGGCGACAATGAAGAAACCCCAAACAAGTCCCAAAGATATAAGCCAATAGGGCGCTAATCCAAATGTAAGCCCAACCAACAGCGCGCACATTCCACTAATTGCCATGGCAAGGCTTGTAAACCAAGTCCGACCAATTCGGTCTGCCACCCAGCCGCCCCAAAAACAGCCAATTGCGCCAGCCCCTATGATCAAAAACGTTACGCTTCCGACATAAGCAGTGGTAGGGGTGGCGGAAGGCCCGAGAAATGTCGAATGACTGTGCCAGACGAACAAGCCGATCCATGCCCACATGCCATACAGTTCCCACACATGCCCGAGATAGCCAAAGTTGGCTAACCGCGTCGCAGGGTCGGTCCAAATTCTCCGCGCTGCCCGTGCCGAAAAGCTTGGTGATAGTTTAAGGTCAGGCCCGCTTTTGGCAAACGCAATAAGAATCGCTCCAACACCCGCTGAGGCCACGGACATCAGAATACTAGAGCGCCAGTCAAGGACACTCCCCAGCGCGACGAAAGCGTGCGGTAGTGCGGTTCCCAGCGTCAAGGCGCCGACCAAAAGTCCCACCAGAAGGCCGGCATTACTGTGACCGCCGCGACCTACGTCAGACCAGCTTAAAATCATTTTCATGCCAACAGGATAGACCCCCGCCAGGGCCATGCCTGTGAGGAGTCTCAAAAACACCACCCAGAAAGAAGTTGGTTCCAAAAATAGCGCAGCACCCGTCAAAATTGCGCCAGACAACCCGGCAATTTGAATAAGTCGTTCTGGGCGATATTTATCTGCGATGCCCCAATAGGCGCTGGCGAATGTTCCTATAACGAAGCCAACGGACATGATGCTGGTGAGCAGAGCCGCATGGGAGTCTGTGATATTATGTGCGGCACGAATTGATGGGATTGCGGCAGTAACCGAGAACCACAGCGCTATACAGAGTACCTGTGCAAGCGCGATTAGTGCGATATTCCAGAATCTGCTTTGAATTTTTATCATAAAGTTGCCTCACAACTTTCGCCATGGTGCGGCTGGTCAGCCAAGGGTCAGGGGCCTTTATTCCTCGCTATTCAGACGGGTTCAGGATCGTATCTTCAGATTCCGCGTTGCGATCTGGGTGGTCCGCGGTAAAGTGTAGGCCGCGAGACTCTCGCCTTTGCGCCGCTGATTTAACAATTAAGTTGGCTGCAGTTACTAAGTTGCGTAACTCCAGCAAGTCTTTTGTCACCCGAAAATTGCCATAATAATCGTGAATTTCACCTGCGAGCAAATCCACCCGCCGCTGGGCGCGTTCTAGCCTTTTATCGGTGCGGACGATCCCCACATAGTTCCACATAGACCGGCGCAGTTCGCCCCAGTTGTGCGAGACGACAACCTCCTCGTCCGAATCTGTGACGCGGCTTTCATCCCACGCCAATGGCTGGACCACCTCCGCTGAATTCTCAGCGACTGCAAGGATATCTTGCGCGGCGGCTTGTGCAAACACGAGGCATTCGAGAAGGGAATTGGAGGCCATACGGTTGGCTCCATGCAGACCGGTGTGGGCCGTCTCGCCAATGGCATAGAGGCTCGATAAGTCGGCGCGCCCAACTAAATCTGTGACGATGCCGCCGCACGTATAATGCGCTGCGGGAACGACCGGAATCGGCACCTTGGTGATATCGAAACCGTATTCTTTGCAGCGACGATAGATGTTTGGAAAATGGCCGATGACGAAATCGGGGTCCTTGTGGGATATATCCAGATAGACGCAGTCTAAGCCTGATTTTTTAATCTCGGAGTCGATTGCACGGGCGACGATGTCGCGCGGTGCCAATTCGGCGCGCGGATGATAGCGATCCATGAACCGTTCGCCATTTGGCAGGCGCAAAACGGCGCCCTCGCCGCGTAGAGCTTCGGAAATGAGAAAAGATTTGGCTCCTGCGTGGTACAGGCAGGTCGGGTGGAACTGGTTAAACTCCATATTGCCGACCCGGCAGCCCGCACGCCATGCCATCGCAATCCCATCACCAGTCGCGCCATCGGGATTTGAGGTATAAAGATAGACCCTGCTGGCACCGCCGGTGGCAAGAACCGTGGCGTGGGCGCTAATTGTGATGACTGTATTTTTTTTGATGTCAAACACATAGGCGCCATAGCAGGTATTGCTATCACCAAGGCTATAGTCCTGAAGATGGCGGTTGGTGATAAGGTCAACGGCCATAAAATGCTCGAAAATATGGATGTTGGGGTGATCTCGTGCTTGGACCTCGAGGGTGTTTTGAACGGCTTTGCCCGTGGCGTCGTCGACATGAATAACGCGTCTGTGGCTATGGCCACCTTCGCGGGTTAAGTGATAGCCGGGGCGGTCGTGTAATCCGTGTTCCTGAGAAAAGGGGACGCCTGTTTTGATCAGACGCTCAATGGCGGCGCGGCCCTCGCGCACGACGAATTCGACGGCATCTTTGTGACACAAGCCGGCTCCGGCCTCCAACGTGTCATCAATGTGGGATTCAATAGAATCGGTTTCATCCAGAACAGCGGCAATGCCGCCCTGTGCCCAACTGGTTGCCCCTGCGGATAAGTCACCTTTTGATATGAGGGCGACCTTAAGATGGTCCGCCACATTCAGCGCGAGTGACAGTCCAGCTGCACCGGAGCCGATCACCAAGACATCAAAGCCATCATCCGTTGCGGTCATGGCTGGGGCCACCTGTAAGCTGCAAGAAGACGTCTTCCAATTGGGTTTCTCGCATACTGATATCTGCAATCCCCATATTTGAGCGCGCCAGCGCTTGAATGATATCTTCTACTGATGTGGTGGCGCGATTGATTTGGATGGATATTTTGTGGCTGTCCAGATGCGTTAGATTGAAGGCTTTGAGACTATCAGGAATGTCGCCGACCGGCTCTATGGTGTCGACAATCATTTCTTTCTCATCAATGCGCTTTAACAGATCCTTTGTCGGCTCGCAGGCGACCAATTCGCCATGGTTGATGATGGCGATTTGATCGCACAATTCTTCCGCCTCTTCCAAATAATGGGTGGTGAGAACAATGGTGATGCCTGCTTGGTTCAGAACCCGCACATTTTCCCAAAGCTGTTGGCGTAGTTCGATGTCTACGCCAGCGGTTGGTTCGTCCAAAACCAGAATGGGCGGTGAATGCACCATGGCCTTACCCACCATCAGGCGCCGTTTCATTCCACCAGACAGGGTTCGCGCATAGGCGTCTGCTTTGTCGGTCAATTGGATCATCGCTAAAATTTCGTCGGTCCGACGCGCGTTGGCGGGAATACCGTAAAGACCTGCTTGTAATTCCAGCACCTCGCGCGGGGTGAAAAAAGCATCTAACGCCAGTTCCTGAGGCACCACGCCGATCGATGCTTTGGCATTGCGGGGCTGTTCGTCGATATCGAATCCCCAAATTCTTGCAGTGCCGCTAGTTTTATTCACCAAGCCCGCAAGGATATTGATACAAGTTGACTTACCTGCGCCGTTGGGCCCAAGCAGGCCGAAAATAGAGCCTTGGGGAATCGTTAGGTCAATGGATTTCAGCGCGTGTTTCGCACCATGACTGCCTTGCTTACCATAGACTTTATCCAGTTGGCGGATTTCGATCGCGGCTTGTTTTGTGGCGTTTGGCATCTTATTCGGGCCTTTGGTAAAAGCATTCCGGTGATGTTACGGCGGGTTGATTTGCCATCGGTATCACTCAGTGCAGTTCGGGTCAATGGCGATCAAGGCTATGATGGATGCGCATCAATATGATTTTGCGCGCGCTATCTGTGTTGTCAGAAACCCATGCTCCAGTTATAAAGGGTGCCTGAATACAGGGAGCATCAACATGTCCAAAAACGCAGCACAAGCATCCGGCAGTTCAGCGCCGGAGACGCTTTATACCGACAAAAGCAAAATCAGTTGTGATGGGGCCGAGGGGGCACTTGGCCACCCACGTGTCTATCTTGCTATGAATAAGGACGGTCAGGTTGAATGTCCTTATTGCGATCGACTTTTCATCCTTGAAGGCGGTAAAAGCGATCACCGCTAAACTGCTGCTGCCCGCTCCTTACGATCAATCGCGGGAAGGATATCTTCATGACCAGCACCCAAACGGTCCCTCATTTATTTCTTGTTGATGGGTCCAGCTATATTTTCCGCGCTTATCACGCGATAAGAATGGGCCCCCGCAGCGATGGCACACCGATCAATGCTGTGTTTGGCTTTTCCAATATGCTGTTCAAATTGCTACAGGATTTGGATGCGGGCGATACCCCCACACATTTCGCCGTTATTTTCGATGCGGCGCGTCACACATTTAGAAACGATATTTATCCCGAATATAAGGCGCACAGACCCCCCGCGCCAGAGGACCTCGTGCCGCAGTTTTCGCTTATCCGGGAAGCGACAGAGGCCTTTAATGTCCCTTGTATCGAAATGGCAAATTACGAGGCCGATGACCTGATCGCAACCTATACCCGTGAAGCTAAGGAGCGCGGGTATAAAGTCACCATCGTCTCCAGCGATAAAGATTTGATGCAGCTGGTCGGCGGCGGAGTGACGATGTTTGACAGCATGAAATCCTGCCATATTGATACGGCGGGTGTGATGGAAAAATTCGGCGTTGCACCAGACCGCGTTGTGGATGTGCAGGCCTTGGCGGGGGATAGCGCTGATAATGTGCCGGGGGTGCCGGGCATTGGTATTAAGACCGCCGCAGAATTGATCAATCAATATGGCGATTTAGAAAACCTGTTAGCGCACGCTGCTGAAATTAAGCAGCCGAAGCGCCGTCAGAACCTGATTGATTTCGCGGATCAAGCGCGTATCAGCCATGACTTAGTTGAGCTGAAACAGGATGTGCCGCTGGACTTGGCGCTTGATGACTTGAAAACCCGACCCATTCATCCCGATTGGATTTTAGCTTTTACTGAAAAGATGGAATTCAAATCGTTGCGGGCGCGGGTGTTGGCACATTTGGTATCCAATGGGGCAGAGCTTGATCATATTGATGTTGGCGACAGCGTGGATGATGTGCCATCTGGCGGTGTGGAATATAGCTGCGTGCAGAGCCTGGCGGAACTGGAAGACTGGATCGAGCAGATTAAAGCCAAAGGCTTCGTGGCCGTTGATACGGAAACAACGTCTTTGAATGCAATGGCCGCGCAATTGGTGGGTATATCGCTCGCCGTTGAGCCGGGCCGCGCCTGTTATATTCCCTTGCGGCATGGTCGCGCAGGCGGCGCGGGACTTGATTTGGGGCTTGATTTTGATGGTGGACCCCCGGAACAAATTCCGGTGGATCAAGCCTTGGCACTTTTGACGCCAATATTGGAACACCCGGGCATCCTGAAGATCGGTCAAAATATCAAATATGATGCCTTGATCCTGCGGAACGAGGGGGTCCGCATTACCCCCATTGATGACACCATGCTGATTTCTTATGCACTGGAATGCGGCATGCACGGCCATGGCATGGATGAATTGTCCCAATTGCACCTTGGTATTACGACCGTGCCCTTCAAGGAGATTGCTGGAACCGGCAAGGCGCAGAAAACCTTTGACCAGATTGGGTTGGAGGACGCCACCCGTTATGCGGCCGAGGACGCGGATATTACCCTGCGCTTATGGCGGACCCTGAAGCCCCGGCTACCAAGCACCCATCTAACCAGCGTCTATGAGACCCTAGAACGCCCCTTGGCGTTGGTGCTGGCGGATATGGAGTATGAAGGCATCAAGGTGGACCGAGATATATTACACCGCCTGACCAATGACTTTGCCGAGCGTCTGGCGGTGTTGGAAAAAGACATACATGCGGCTGCGGGGCGTGATTTTAACGTGGCATCACCGAAGCAGTTGGGCGAGGTTTTGTTTGATGATTTGGGGCTGCCCGGCGGCAAGAAGGGCAAAACGGGTGCCTATACCACGGGCGCGGATGTTTTGGAAAAGCTGGCGGGCGAGGGGCACGAACTGCCCGAGATGGTGCTTAGTCATCGTCAATTGGCGAAGCTGAAAAATACCTATACGGAATCCCTGCAAAAACAAATTCATCCGCGAACTGGACGCGTACATACGTCATTTTCCATGGCGGGCACGTCAACGGGCCGCCTGGCATCCAGCGATCCGAATTTGCAGAATATTCCTATTCGCAGCGAAGAAGGGCGCAAAATTCGCGAAGCCTTTATTGCCGAGCCGGGACATGTTCTGTTGGCGGCGGATTATTCGCAAATTGAATTGCGTTTGCTCGCGCATATTGCGGGCATCGATGCGCTAAAGGATGCGTTCCGGGCGGGCCAAGATATTCATGCGATGACCGCATCAGAGGTGTTCGGCGTGCCGATTGAAGGCATGGACCCGATGACACGGCGCCGCGCCAAAGCCATTAACTTTGGGATTATTTATGGCATCTCGGCCTTTGGTTTGGCGCGTCAATTGGATGTGTCCCGCACCGAAGCGGCAGACTATATCAATGCCTATTTCGAACGGTTTCCCGGCATTCGGACCTATATGGATGAGACGAAAGAGTTTTGCCACGCGCATGGCTATGTTGAAACCATTTTCGGCAGGCGCTGTCATATATCCATGATCAATGATAGCAACCCCATGCGCCGTTCTTTTGGCGAGCGAGCGGCGATTAACGCTCCCATTCAAGGCTCAGCCGCTGACATCATTCGGCGCGCTATGGTGCGCATGCCCGATGCCTTGGGGGCCGCGGGGCTGGATGATGTGCGCATGCTGCTTCAAGTCCATGATGAATTGATTTTCGAAGTGCCAAGATCTCGTGTGGAACAGGCCACCAAGGTGGCCCGAGAGGTCATGGAGGGTGCGGCGGTACCCGCCGTCGATTTAAGCGTACCTATTGTTGTGGATTGCGGGACCGGGGATAACTGGACCCAGGCACATTGATTTTCATCATTTTTTACAAAGCGTGAAAACCAAGCGCGAAAAAAAAAGGGGCCGCCGCAGCAGCCCCTTTCGTCATTCTTAAAACCGACCCTAGAAGCGTTGGCTCACGCGGGCATAGATCATGCGGCCGCGGGGGTCATGTATCTTAGAATCGTACCCGCCGTTGGTTGCAATCATTGGCGGATCTGTGTCCAGAGCATTGATCACACCGAGGGTAAACACCATGCCCGCGACCATTTCTGCCGGCATCTCCAAGGAGTACTGAGCATCAAGTGATGTGAAGCTGCCAACTGTGGTTCCAGCGGACTGGTCATTGTCGTAGCCATCAATATAGCGCGCAAACATATTCACCGTGTGACGGCCAAAGTTATAGCCCAAATGACCATTGATGCGCAGCTGAGGCGTAGATGTACCGAAGTTTGTGAAGTTCCGGTTGCCAACACCGCTGACTGCACCCGCTTGCGGATCGATAAGGTCATAGTTGATGATATAGGTCCCTTCGACACCCATAACGAGGCTGCTATCAGCATCACTATGCAGTGTTGTGTTGATGCCCACGTCTAGGCCGCTTGTTTTGAGTGACGCGGCATTGGCATAACCAGAGTTTACCTGTAGCAGGGCACCAGTTGCAGTCCGGTCAATCCGGGTGTCGCTCGGGTCAGCATTGATGATAGCCTGAGCATTTTCCTGAATGATCACGTTGGAGAAATCAAAGAACCAATAATCGGCATTCACTTCGATTTGCTCTGTTACGCGCCACGTCATGCCTGCGGTAATGGTGTTTGATTGTTCCGGTTTCAGGTTGGGATTGCCAACTGTGCGAACTGCACGGAACTGCCCACCGGATGATTGGCCAGCCAGCTTATCAGACAGCTGTTGCAGGCTCGTTTGTGTACCGTTCTGCTGATAGGCAGAGGGTGCACGGAACGATGTTGAATAGGACGCCCGCAACACGATGTCGTCTGACAGGCGGCTCAGCAATGCGATTTTGGGATCAAGGGAATCTCCAACAACCCCGCCGTAGTCGGTATAACGAATCGCACCCTGGACTTCCATATAGTCGCCGAACGGAATAGCAACTTCACCAAAGATCGCTTTTACGTTGCGTGTCTGGCTGTAATCGGGGTTACCGACAAGGAACAGGAAGTTATCATTATTGGCATGATCATTATAATCAGCACCAAAATGTTCCCGGCGGTATTGTGCACCAAACGCGGCGCCCACGGTGTTATCACCCATGTCAAACAAATCACCCGCCATTACAAAATCAACGGCGGTCATACGAGATTTGACATTCGCAACCAGTGGCACAAAGAAGTGATCGATCAGGCCCTGGTTGTTGAAAACTGGCAGGGACACCGTGACAGGGTCACCAGCGGCGTCTGTCGTATCCCAATCCATGTGCGTCGGGAAGCCCGGTGCACCAGCTGTCAGGGATGAGCCAAACGGGTTGAAGAATTGACAAGCACCTTGACCCGGTAGGCCGTTCAGCGTGTCACAGCCCGCGCCGCCAAGGCCCACAAGGGCATTGTTAAAGCGGTCAACTAATGTGTCTTTGGCTTGTAGCTCATAGTCGTTAATGGCGCGTGTATAGCTGAAGTCATAGTTCCAGCCATCCAAAACATCGCCGCGGACACCAATCTGCGCACGCAGGGTATCGGATGCGTGGGAAGAGTTGGATGGATTACCTTGACCAACAGGGCGGCCAATCATCAACACATCTGCGCCAAAATAGTTGTGCGGCTGATCAGCAGAAATACCAAGCGGTGTGGTAATCGGGAACGACGGTGTGTTACCGCGTGAAGCGCGGGTCCGGGCATAACCAAACTCGCCGTAAATTTCAGCAGCATCAGAGACTTCATGGCTAAAGCTTGCATAGCCTTGGTACCTGGATTCTTCAGGCACTAAGTTAAAGAAGGTGCCAAAATCCAAACGACACAGGCCGAATGGGAATGTTGATGGCACCACTGAATTTTCACCTGCGCTACAGTATAGATCTGAAATGGCGGGCAGTGTTGCACCCGGCACACCTTCGAAATAGTCAGCCAGACCAGGTACAGCGCCAGCGGAATCGAGAACAGCCGTCCACGCGCCTTGCAGTGCAGCGGGCAGGCCCACGGGTAGGGTCGGCGTCAGGAAGGTGCCCGGCATACCGGCGTTGGAAAAGTCACCGAGGACCGGATCAAGACTGCCCGGCAGGCGTTTTTCCGCAGTGGTCATTGCGCTGCGATCAAAATAACTGAATGCGGCCATGACACTTGTTTTGTCATTGCCAGCACCCGCAATCGCCTGAATGCGGTAATCGTCCTGATCAACTTCAGTGGAGGACTGCATATCGGCGGACATTTCAAAGCCTTCGAAATTATTCCGCGTTTTAAAGTTTACAACGCCTGCAACAGCGTCGGTCCCATAGAGAGCCGCCGCACCGTCTTTTAGAATTTCAACTTGCTCAATCGCGATCATTGGGATCAGCGAGCTGGTATCAACAAACAGGAGGCCAGCATCAGTCGGAGCACCAGACACAACTTGGCGTTTGCCATTCAGCAAAACAAGCGTCGAGGATACGCCCAAACCGCGAAGGTTCATGTTGGACGTCCCCGTTGAGAAGTTCTGGGTAAAGGCGTCAGGGTTATTCTGCGCGCCTGTATTGATGGTCAATGTTTGTGTGATATCGGCAATAGTTTTCGCGCCGATGGCGTTGATATCTTCGCCGCCCAAGACAGAGATTGGCGAGGCGGTATCAATCTGCGCTTGGCGTTTAATATATGAACCGATGACAACAACTTCTTCCAGCTCTTCGCTGTCCTGTGCCAAAACACCAGCAGATGGCGCAAAGGATAGGCTGACAGCTACAGCTGTAGTTGCAAGCAGGGTGGATTTAAAAGACATTATGTTATGCTCCCCTTAGGATTTTTTACTGACGACAGAACTGAGCGAATTCCCCTTAATGAATTTCCGGTCACACCGCTTGGTCCCTTATCGACAAGAGCCAAAACTGACCGCAGCCTGTTAATCACCCTCTATCCTTGCGTTCATAAGGCTTTGGGTCAAGTCTGCTTTTTACAAACTGTATAAAAAAGATACTCGATCTAAAATAGCGATGCGAAACCGCAACACCTTGATTTTGCAGTTTTTTGATCATTATTGATCAGAAATTTACATGACTTGAGTAGAAGCGGACTGCAATAATACCTTCGCCACGTCTTTGCCGAGTATGTCATCCACAGCATATTGTAGATAGTCGGCGACCAAATCGAGATCGACAGGCAGGTTCGGATCGACCCGTGCGTTGCCAATGCGGGCAAGGTTTTGCAGCACGGCATCCCTCAGTTTGGGTCTAATTGCGTCGATACGATCAATATCTGGCTGGGTGCCGACGGCGAGAAAAAATGTAACTGTTAAGTGGCCACGAATGCGTTTGTCGCGGATCACAGCGACGGTCATCGGCGCAAATTCCACAAATAGCGCATCGCTGATCGACGGGGCTTGTTCATCCTGCGCGTGTACCGCCGATGTAACGAAGCCACTGCCGACCATAAAAAGGAGAACCTGTATGAAACGAAATTGATTAATCACACCATATTTCCTGTTGGGTTTCCTGTTGCGCGCGTTCGACGTATCGCCAAATTACAAAAGAAGCCCAGAACTAGATGACTGCGAATTGGCTTGGAGCCGTGTAAGAGCATCTTGGAAATTCGCGATTTTTGCAACCAAATGTGGTGGCGCCCCCTCCGTGCTGAGGCCATAACGATCTTTTTGCAGCAGGTCGTATTTAATCGGGTCAATTTCCATTGATCGGTAGGCGCGCTGAATAGTTCCAACGGCGGCTTCAAGTTTTGTCAGTGCGTATTTGGCCGTGGTTTTGTCCAGCACGTGTAAGCCAGCGGGCAGGTTCAAGCCAAATATGCCGCCAAGGTCATTCTCATCCAGAACGTTTTTATCCGGATCAGAGGCAAAAAGCACTTCGCTGGCCAAAATTTTACCAGGGGCGATGCCCAGTTTGGCGAGCGCGTCTTCGCCCGCCGCACCAGCATAAAGCTCTAATGTGGAGCCACGCTTGGCGGTAATTTTTAGAGACGCGCCCTCCGTTCCAGTTATCGCCTCAGCCTTCAGGCGCGCATATGAAACAGATTGAATTTTGATCGCCAGAGATTCCACCGTTTCCTTAGCGCCAATTCTAATTTTGCGGCGCGCGCCGCCATCAACAGAAATATAAAAGAAATCGCCTTCACGCAGGCTGGTTTGGGTGTTTAGGTCCCGCGTTTCCTGACGACTTATCGTGCCCGTGGGCAGCCCCAGTTTTTCCAGTACGGACGTACCGCTGGCAACGAAGGCAACGCCGTTTGCGCCAGACGAGCCGAGAGACTGGCCAAATTGTTCCACATAGTTGACCGCAAGTGTCGTGCTGTTGAGGCTGGCTGCGAAGCTGTCCACGATGCCGGACTGGGTGGCACCGTTCACACTGCCGCCGCTGGAGCCTGCAACATAGATATTGCCGCCCGAATAGGTCAGGTCATTAATTTTGTCGGTGCCCGCCCCGCCCACATAAGTTAGCGTGTCTGCGGTCCCACTCGCACCGGCATCACTGATTTTCAGAACAAAACCATCGGTCCCTCCAGCGTGACCATTGAGAACGGTTGCGGCCCCGCCTGTGAGCGCCGCATTGGAGGTATATCCCGCAAGATATACATTCCCCGCACCATCTGTTTCAATGTCGGTGATATCGCCATCAATGCTACCGAGGTTAATATTATAAACCTCCGTTGTGAGATCAGTTGCGCTGATTTTGCGTAAATAAGCGGTGCCATCTTCGACGCTTGTGACCAGCAGGTCGCCGTCGGTGGCAATGTCGATGGCTTTCACCCGTTCAGCCCCCGCCCCGCCTAATAAAGCGGATTGCGCCAAGGCCCCTGTGGTGCCATTGATCTTTAATAAAAGGCCATCAACAACGCCGCCAAAACCAGAAGTGGAGCTGATCGCACCAGACGTGTCGCCGCCGACAATGATGTCACCAGCGGCATCAACAGCCAAGCTGACGGCCTTGTCCGAGGATGACGTGTCCAATTGGTAGGTGAAGACCTCGTTCCCTGCGCTGTCGTATTTCGAGACAAAACTATCTAGCCCAGAGACGTAATCCGTGGTTGTCAGCGAGGTATTGGTTTGACCCGCAATGATGACATTATCGTTATTGTCCACAATTATTGAAAAAGCGTCGGCATTGCCACCTGTGCCGACCAGCCGGGCCGAGACTAGATTACCAAGCGAGTCATATTTGTTGAGATAAACATCATTGCCGGTCGCGGCATTAAATTGACTATCGAAGCTGCCTTTGGTTTCACCCAAAACATATATGAAGCCTTCTGAATCGGCGGCGATGCCTGATGTTGTGGTTTCAGCGTGAATCGTTGGGGTCTCGGTTGGGGCATCTTGACCAGCTTCAGCGGCGGCGAGTATCGCGGCTTGTTTTGCAACCTCGGTCGCAAATGCGTCTGTGCCGCCGATTGTTTGATTCAACTGGCGGGTAGGATCGGCGCTTTCTGCATCTTTCAGCTTGGTTAAGGTACCCACTTCGGTTGATGCATTATACCCCGTGAAGTTGCCAGCGACATACAGTGCGGGTTCTGGTGCAACGGCAATGAATTGCAGCTTTTCTAGCGAAGACCCCGAAACACCGATCCCGTAATCAAAGTCCGCATTCTTATGGCTTTGCAAGCGGGACTGGAATGTGCCATCAGCGTCAAGAACACTGTTCACATGGGCGACCAGTGAATTGATGCTGATGGTCCCCCCGATATCAGCCAAATTGATTGTGAAGTCCTGGGTGGTGCCCGCATCTTTGGTCAGACGAATGGTAAAGGATTCGGTCCCCACGACACCGGGAATGGCATCGCTTAGCCCGCCTGTTTGAATAATTTGACCTTCAAATGAAGCCCCATTTTTACCGAGGGTAGCAGGCGACGTCACATAACTTTTCTTGTCGTCAAGCAACATGGTGATGCGGTCCATCTGGGCCGTGGGCAGATAGTCCTGCAATTCAGCCATACCCTGCTGGAACATTGTGTTCAGGCGCGGCAAACCAGAGGTCAGAGTATTCTTTTCGGCTGCGTATTGGGCGATGGTGCGTAGCGCATCGAGGGCTTGATACATAACAAACAAGCTTTTCGAGGTCTTGTCGTTAGCCGCAAGCTTGACGTGGTCTTGGCGTGGATCGTCATTGATAAATTTGGTGAGGCCGCGCACCTCGTTCATGCGACTGGCCAGCGAACCTTGTTCGGGATTAACTTCCCAAGGTGCGATCACGGCGTCGCCGCGAATGGAGGGCAACTCTTTTGGGAGCGCTTTGGAAAAATAAGGTGCTGAGGATTTAAGGACATTGGCCTGCAACTGCAAACCAATAAGCGATGTATCAATGCTTATTGGTTTGAATCGGAAAGGAGATGCCTGTCCAATGGAGCTACTAAAAAGGCCACCAAATGCCATGTCTATTCATCCAACCTATCTTTGCCAGCGCCTCGGTTTTCAGCGTAAAATACTGGAAACGCGACTCAACAGCTATTCATGTGCGTCGAAAAAGACGCAATCTAACATGGTTTATAGATGCAACACTTGTGCCAAGAATGGCGTTCTTGGCCATCAGAAAGCGCGATAATTGCGCGCGGTGCATGAATTTCACCAAAAATATTGGCATCAGGCACCAAAGCGGGGTTTTCCGCCAATAGTCTGCGCTTTCTGCGGCAGCATCGCACACCCATGCGATTCGGGCCGAGTGTATCAGACAAATGATTAAGAATCACTGACTAACATGCTGCCCAGAAATCAGCCGCCCAACGCCTGATCGCACTTGCGCAGGCGCGCAAGAGAAGCTATCCCCTTATTGTAGGTTAAAAAATCGCATGAGGTTGCAACATGAATGCTCTGTTTTTCCTGATTGATACGGTTCTTGAAATCTATCTATTTTTCATTTTTGTCTGGGTCATCATGAGTTGGCTGATTTCCTTTGGTGTCGTGCCAACCTATAATCGCTTTGTTGTTGGGCTGATGGATTTTTTGTACCGCGTAACCGAACCTGCACTGGGCCGTATCCGGCAATTTTTGCCAGTTATGGGGGGCATTGACCTATCGCCGATCATTCTCATTCTGGGGATTTGGTTTATTCGCAATCTGATCCGCTATGATATTGCGCCTGCGCTGGGTGTGGGCATAGGGTTTAATTAGGCTGGGCACGGTGGCGAAGCTGCGGGAAAAATCAGGGGATCTTTTGGTTCCAGTTAGATTGCAGCCGGGGGCGTCAAAAGATGGATTGGCGGGATGGGATATCGCAGCGGACGGACACAGGTTTTTAAGAGCTTATGTTCGGGCGGTTCCGGAAAAGGGCAAGGCCAACGCGGCACTGGTGAAGTTGATGGCACAAACCTTTGGACTGGCCAAGTCGCAGATAGATATCGAGGGCGGGTCGAAATCGCGCTTGAAAACGGTCAGGATGAGTGGGGATGATCAGTTAAGGGAACGGATCGAAGGATTTGGGAATTAGATTGTGAGTGAAGCAAAAATTATTGATGGCAAGGCATTTGCTGCAAAAGTGCGGGGTGACGTTGCAAAAAATGTTGCGGCCCTGAAAGAAAAGCATGGCATCACGCCGGGGTTGGCGGTTGTTTTGGTTGGTGAAGACGCCGCCAGTCAGGTTTATGTTGGTGCGAAGGGCAAGGCCACGGTCGAAGTGGGTATGAATTCGTTTGAACACCGTATGGGAGCCTCGACAAGTGCTACAGAGCTGCTGGCAAAGGTTGATGCGCTGAACAATGACCCCGCCGTCAATGGCATTTTGGTGCAACTGCCCTTGCCGACGCAAATTGATGATGCGGCGGTCATTAATGCCATCGCCGTGGAAAAAGATGTTGATGGCTTTCACATACAAAATGCCGGACTTCTGGCTACGGGCGGGGATGCCATGGTGGCCTGTACGCCCCTTGGCTGTTTGTTGATGCTGAAGGACCAGTTGGGAAATTTGTCGGGCCTGAAGGCGCTGGTTGTGGGGCGCTCTAATATTGTTGGAAAGCCGATGGCGCAATTGTTGTTACGTGAAAGCTGCACGGTGACGATTGCGCATTCACGGACCAAGGACTTGGCTGCGGAATGCCGTCAAGCGGACATCATTGTCGCTGCTGTGGGTGTACCGCATCTGGTCAAGGGTGATTGGGTCAAACCGGGTGCGACGGTGATTGACGTGGGCATGAATCGTATTCCAGCCCCGGAAAAAGGCGAAGGTAAAACGCGCCTTGTCGGTGATGTAGACTTTGACGAAGCAGTGAAAGTTGCGGGCGCGATTACGCCAGTCCCCGGGGGTGTTGGCCCGATGACGATTGCATGTCTTCTTAAAAACACCCTGACTGCGACGTGTCGCCAAAATGGCCTTGAAGAAGATCGATTGATCTAAGCGCTAGAAAGCAAATTTATGACGCCTGAGTTGATTGAGATTGCGATTAGCACATTTGTCACCTTGTTTGTGGTGATCGACCCTATTGGCGTTGCGCCCATGGTGGGCGCGCTAACAGGTGGCGCACCGCTTGCGTACCAGCGCCGTATGGCGATCAAGGGGACTGTGGTTGGGGCGGCGGTCCTGTTTTTGTTTGCTTTGCTGGGCGATAATCTTATGCGGGCGCTGGGCATTGGTATGCCAGCCTTTAAGACCGCGGGCGGTGTTTTATTGTTCATGATCGCGCTGGAGATGGTCTCTGAAAAGCGCACCAAGCGCCGTGAAAAACGCGCTGATCAGGTCGAGGCCGAAATGGACCTAACACCCGAGCATGACGACGATATTTCGGTCTTTCCCATTGGGGTTCCCTTCATCGCAGGACCTGGCTCAATCGCGACTGTCATGTTGTTGATGTCTGCCAATCAGGGTCATGAATTGGCGCAGGGGGTTATCCTCGGCACCCTTGCGGCGACGCTGGTGCTCTCATTGTTAATCATTATGGCTGGCACATGGGTTTTGGCCAAGATGGGCAATACAATCACTATGGTTATCACCCGGATCATGGGCATCATTCTTGCGGCCTTGGCGGCGCAATTTGTTTTTGACGGGGTTAAGGGTGCCTTCGGGATTTAACCCTTAATTTTATTCCAGAGCTTCAGACGTAACGCGGTTAGACGGATAAAGCCCTCGGCGTCTTTTTGGTCATAAACCACATCATCTTCGAATGTGACATGCTCCTCGGAATAGATCGACATGGGCGATTTGCGACCGGTAATCATCACATTACCCTTATAAAGCTTCATGCGCACTGTGCCTGTCACGCGCTCCTGCGTTTTGTCGATGGCCGCCTGTAGCATTTCCCGGTCTGGCGAGAACCAAAATCCGTTATAAATAAGCTCGGCGTATTTGGGCATCATTTCGTCTTTGGCGTGCGCCGCCCCGCGATCAAGGGTGATCGATTCGATGGCGCGGTGGGCCTGTAATAAGATTGTGCCACCCGGTGTTTCATAAACACCGCGAGACTTCATGCCGACGAAACGGTTTTCGACAATATCTATGCGCCCAATACCATTGTCGTGACCCAAATGGTTCAGCTTGGTCAGGAGGGTGGCGGGGCTCATTTTTTCGCCATTTATAGCGACCGCATCGCCGCGTTCGAAATCGATGGTAATTTCGGTGGGTGTATCAGGGGCATCCATGGGGCTAAGGGTACGAGAATAGATATAATCGGGTGCCTCATCCCACGGGTTTTCCAGAATTTTACCTTCGCTGGATGTATGCAACAGGTTGGCGTCCACTGAGAAGGGCGCTTCGCCGCGCTTGTCCTTGGGCACCGGAATTTGGTGTTGCTCGGCAAATTCAATCAGACGCGTGCGGCTGGTGAGGGTCCATTCTCGCCACGGCGCAATCACCGCCATTTCCGGGGCAAGGGCGTGAAACGCCAGCTCAAAACGGACTTGGTCATTGCCTTTACCTGTTGCGCCGTGTGCTACAGCATCGGCACCCATTTCCCGGGCGATTTCGATTTGGCGTTTGGCGATGAGCGGACGTGCGATGGATGTCCCCAGCAAATAGACGCCTTCATAAAGTGCGTTAGCGCGGAACATGGGAAAAACATAGTCGCGCACGAATTCTTCACGCAGGTCTTCAATGAATATGTGTTTAACACCTAAAAGCTCGGCTTTTTTGCGCGCCGGTTCCAATTCTTCACCTTGGCCCAGATCGGCGGTGAAGGTAATGACTTCGCACGCATATTGGGTTTCCAGCCATTTCAGGATGACGCTGGTATCCAGTCCACCGGAATAGGCAAGCACAACTTTCTTTACACTCATCGGAGTTATCCCTGTTCTTGTTCTTGTTTTTCTTTTAGCGCGTCGAGCTTGATCTGCTCGGACTTTCTAAGCTTCTGGCTTTCGGACTTCAGTTGCCCACAAGCGGCCATGATGTCGCGCCCACGCGGCATGCGGATGGGGGCGGAAATGCCGGACTTGAAGACAAATTCCGAAAAGGCAACGATGTCATCCCACTGCGAACATTCATAAGGTGCATCGGGCCATGGGTTAAACGGGATCAAATTAACCTTGGCAGGCAATTTGTAACGATGGATTAAGCGCACCAGTTCACGGGCGTCATTGATGCTGTCATTGACGTCTTTCAGCATGGTGTATTCAAAGGTGATGCGCCGCGCGTTATGGGAACCGGGGTATTTGGCGCAAGCTTCTAATAATTGCTCCAGCGGGTATTTGCGGTTGATGGGCACAACCACGTCACGCACCTCGTTGGTGACAGCGTGCAGGGATACCGCCAAGTTCACGCCGATTTCTTCGCCAGCCCGTTCCATCATTGGTACGACACCCGATGTGGACAGTGTTATGCGGCGGCGCGACATTTGAATGCCCTCTGGGTCCATGATGATTTGCAGCGCTTTTTTCACATTGTCGAAATTATAAAGCGGCTCCCCCATGCCCATCATAACGATATTGGTGACCCGGCGGCGCTCAGTTGATGCGGGCCATTCGCCAAGATCATCGCGGGCAATCATCATCTGCGCGACAATTTCTGGGGCGCTCAGGTTGCGCACCAGACGCTGCGTGCCGGTATGGCAGAAATGGCATTTCAGGGTGCAACCCACCTGCGACGAAATACACAGCGTGCCGCGATCTTCGTCGGGGATATAGACCGTCTCAGCCTCGTTGCCATCAGCAAAGCGTAAGAGATATTTGCGGGTACCGTCTTCGGAATACTGTGCATCTATGACTTCGGGGCGCGATATGCGGAACAGCTCTTCTAACTGAGCCTTTAGGTCTTTGGCGATATTATGCATGTCGGCAAAGCTGGTCACGCCGCGGTGATAAATCCAGCGCCAGATTTGATTGGTGCGCATGCGCGCTTGTTTTTCATCAAGGCCAGCCGCCAACAACGCCGCGCGCAATTCATCCCGCGACAGGCCGAGAATATCCTGACGCGTATCCAGCGGTTTTGCACGCTCGGCGACCATTGGCTCCGCTACGACGGAGTCTTTATAACCTTGTGTTTGCATTGTTCTGCTCTTTAGGGCGCCTTTTGCTTTTGCGGTGCCTATGGGTTCCTAGCCTTAGTTAGGCGCCTTACTTAGGTGCCTTCACATGTTTTTCAATCACTGGGGCAGGCTTGTTTAATGGCATTATGCGCAGAGGTAAAGCCCATCAATGAATAGCGGTCTTGGGTATTGGTGCCGCGAGATGATGTACCGCGCACAATCAATGTGCTGCCCGCGCGCATGGCAGCGACCATTTCACCGTCTTCGCGCGGTGTGCGCAGCCATGCGCCATCACCCTCGGTAAACATGCGAAACTGTTTGGCGTCCACTGTGGCCGTGGCCTCGGAACTGGCGCGGAATGGATAGCCGACCACAACATTCACTTCATTTTCGATGCGCACGCGTGGGCGCATGGTGATCATTGTATATATATCCCCGCGGTTGACACCCTGGGGGGTCGACGCCTTCGGCTGGCTGACCATGTAGCAAATCTTTTCACCAGTTGCGCGCTCGATGGTGAAGGCATCCCAATCGCGAAAGCTACCGAGCAATTCGCGCTTATCCTGCGCGCTAGCGGGGTTCGCTGTCAGGGCACTTAAAAGCACCATAAAGGTGAATGTTTTCATATATATACTGAGTGCCTTGAGTTTCATTATTCGACCTTTTTCAGCTGTTGTTTTTCTTCAATTTCCGCAAAACCGGGCCACCACGTACATGGCTTGGCTTGGGAATAGGAGTCCCAGAGGAGGTGACGGCCCGTTCCGCAAATTTGCCAAAACTCATTAAACGATCATACATCACAATAGCACCCGCAGTGGCGACGTTAAGAGAAAACTTTGTCGGGATTTTGATCACATGGTCACATTTATCCAGCACCGCAGGCGACAGGCTTAAACGTTCCGAGCCCAAAATATAAGCCGCATTCAGTGGGTGACGAAAGCTGGGCAATTCAGTGGCATCATCGGTGATCTCTACACCAACAATCTTGCAACCCTTGGGCAATTTCATTTCGCTTAGATGGTCATATTCGAAAAATGGCAGACTATTTTCTGTTTTACTGGTGTCGGATTTTATCTTGATAATTTCGCCTTCGGGCAACTCTGGCCGGATGGAAAATGCAAATGCAGCGCCAAAACCATGGGCGGTGCGAATCAGATTGCCCATGTTGCCAAACTTGGAAACACCCTCAATACCAATTGCAAAATAACCGCGCACGTCTTTCTCCTAGGCTTTTGTTCTTTTACTGCGCCAAGACCGATAATTAAAGCCTGTATTTATCTTGACGATAGCGGGCGCGGCGCTTAGACCTCGGTGTGAGTTCACTCTGTTTTGAGATACAAGAGGCAAGTATGGATAAAGTTTTCAAAGACGCGGCCAGTGCGCTGGATGGTGTGTGTTTTGACGGGATGACGGTGATGTCAGGCGGCTTTGGCCTATGTGGTCTGCCAGAAAATTTAATCGTCGCACTGCGCGATACGGGCGCGAAGGATATTACGGCGATTTCCAATAACGCAGGCATCGATGATTTTGGTCTTGGGCTGTTGTTGCAAACACGCCAGATCAAAAAAATGATTTCTTCATATGTGGGCGAGAATAAAACCTTTGAGGCCCAATATCTGAATAACGAGTTGGAGCTGGAATTCAATCCACAAGGCACCTTGGCGGAACGCATCCGCGCGGGCGGGGCGGGTATTCCGGGGTTTTATACAAAGACGGGCGTCGGCACGTTGATTGCCGAGGGCAAGGAAGAAAAGCTCTTTGATGGCGAGCGATATATTCTTGAGACCGGCCTGAAGGCAGACCTATCCATTGTTAAAGCGTGGAAAGGTGATGCGCAGGGCAATCTGGTCTACCGCAAAACGGCGCGGAATTTTAATCCGATGATGGCCACCGCGGGCAAGGTCACCGTGGCCGAGGTGGAAGAACTGGTCGGCGTCGGCGAGTTGGACCCAGACCTGATCCACACACCCGGCATTTATGTTCAGCGCATTATCGAAGCCAAAGTAGAAAAGCGCATTGAAAACCGCACTGTGCGCGAGAGGCCAGCGCACGAGAAGGAGACCTGACATGCCCTGGACAAGAAATGAAATGGCCGAACGCGCGGCCCAAGAATTGCAAGACGGTTTTTATGTCAATCTCGGGATTGGTATTCCGACACTGGTTGCAAACTATATCCCGGACGGGGTTGATGTTACCCTGCAATCGGAAAACGGTATGCTGGGTATGGGGCCGTTTCCCTATGATGATGATGTTGATGCCGACCTCATCAATGCGGGCAAGCAGACCATCAGCGAATTGAACCGCACCAGCTATTTTTCATCTGCGGACAGCTTTGCCATGATCCGCGGCGGGCATATTGATCTGTCCATCCTCGGCGCTATGGAAGTCTCCGAGGCGGGTGATCTGGCCAATTGGATGATCCCCGGAAAAATGGTGAAGGGCATGGGCGGCGCAATGGATTTGGTAGCGGGCGTGAAACGCGTTGTTGTCATAATGGATCACAACAACAAAGCGGGCGCGGCCAAATTGCTGCACGAATGCAGTCTGCCGTTGACCGGGGTCGGGGTTGTTGACCGGGTCATTACCGACGTGGGTGTCTTTGACATCGCGGATGGTAAGATGACGCTGAGCGAGTTGGCACCGGATGTGACCGTGGCCGAGGCACGCGCACGCACAGAAGCCTCCTTCACTGTGGCGGATGGCCTTGAATGATAGCCTGAAAGGCCAAGCCTACATGGTTGCTTCGTGCGTCATGTTTGGCACGGCGTGGGTTTTTATCAGATATGCGTCCGAGACCATGCATCCGGCGCTCATTGTTTTTTATCGCAATGTGTTTGGTTTGCTAGCGCTCGCCCCGTTCTTTATTCGCAGCGGCATGGGCGTCTATAAAACCGATAAATTTAATCTGCATGCCATTCGCGGCATCTCCACCCTGACAGGAACTTACGGCGTTTTTTATGCGGTCAGTACGACGCCGCTGGCAACAGTTGTGGGCATTACTTATGCCGCGCCTATTTTTGCGGCTGTTGGCGCGGTGTGGTTGTTAAAAGAGCAAATTCATGCGCGGCGCGTTGTGGCTATTGTTATAGGCTTTATTGGTATGCTGATGGTGGTGCATCCGGGCAATGTGGACTGGACCTTGGGCATGTCCAGTGCCATGCTCGGCGCTATGTCCATTGCGGTGGCTCTGTTGGTTGTTAAAACCCTTGCCAAGACCGATAGCCCGCAAACCGTGGTTGCTTATTCCTTTTCACTGGTTTTGCCGATCAGTTTTGCGGTTGCGCTCTATTTTTGGAAATGGCCATCGGTTCAGGAATTGATCTATGTCGCCATTATCGGGGTTGGGGTGAGCATTGCGCAGATATTCCTGTCCCGCGCGTTTCGTTATGCCGATGCCATGGCGGTCCTGCCCTATGACTTTGTACGGTTATTATTGGCAACCATTTATGGCATTTGGTTGTTCGGCGAACCGCTTGACCCATGGGTGGTTGCGGGGGCCTCTGTCATTATGGCGTCAACCATCTATACGTCGCACCGCGAGGTGTTGGCGCATCGGCAGAACAAGCTGCGGGCAACGGATGCACCATCTTAGTTCTTCTCAAAAAAAGCCATTCATTATCAGCGCCAGCTTGATATCTTTTTCTGTGATGCCGGCCTCTGAATGCGTGGTCAGGCGAACGTCGACCTTGTTATAGATATTGCTCCATTCCGGGTGGTGGTCCATGGCTTCTGCGGCGAGGGCGACGCGGCTCATAAATCCAAATGCTGCGTTGAAAGTGGGGAAGGTGAAGGCCTTCTGGATGCTGTTCTTGTCTGGGGCAAGGGCCCAGCCATCCAGCGGTGCGATAGCCTTCAGCAATGTATCGTCAGTCAGCTTCATGACAGTTCCTCCGTCTTGATTATTTCATTGACCCAATTGGCCACGACGTCTGTAGCGGGGCCGTGTCGGGCTTCGGCAAATTGGCTGTGGGTTTCCGACGGCTGCAAGTTTAATTCCAATGTATGCGCGCGCCCGATGGCGCGAACCATGCTAACAAATCCCGCAGCGGGATAGACATTGCCGGACGTGCCGATGGATACAAATAGGTCTGCGTGTTGTAGGGCGTTGTCGATCTCGTTCAGATGAAAAGGCATTTCGCCAAACCAGACGATATGCGGGCGCAGGGCGGGGGCCTGTCCGCAGGTTGGGCAGGGTGTGGACTGTTCCACATCTTGCAGCCAAGTGATGACGCTGCCACAGGCGCGACAGCGAACTTTTCGCAACTCGCCATGCATGTGCAGGACATTTTTGCTGCCCGCCGTTTCGTGCAGATTGTCCACATTCTGGGTGACGATTAAAAGTGATCCGCGGCCAGTATCATTCTGGTGTTGCTCCAAGCGGGCCAGCGCATAATGAGCCTCATTGGGGCCCACTTCGTTCAAGCGCGCGCGGCGCGCGTTATAAAAACGCTGGACCAGATTGGGGTCGCGGGCAAAGGCTTCTGGTGTGGCGACATCCTCGACTCGGTGCTGATCCCACAGCCCGCCATTTTCGCGAAAAGTGGACAAGCCAGATTCGGCGGATATACCAGACCCAGTGAGGACGACGATGTTTGCGCTTGATCTCATGGCTGTTATTATGCCCTGTCGGCAAGGAAAATTGCAATCGCAGGAGGTCTCTTTGGTGAAGCTCTTATTTGTCTGTATGGGGAATATCTGTCGCTCGCCCATGGCCGAAGGCGCCTTTCAAGCGCGCGTTGATGCGGCGGGATTGGGTGATGTGATCAGCTGCGATTCTGCAGGGACGATTGGCTATCATGCGGGCAATCCACCGGATAGCCGTGGGCGGGCCTCGGCTATGGCGCGCGGCATTGATATTTCTCATCAGCGCTCGCGCAAGGTGCGTGCCGCCGACTTTGATGAATTTGACTATATCCTTGCGATGGATCACGCCAATTATCGCGACCTGATGGACCTGGCGAGCACGGCGCAAAACGCCCGTGCGCAATTGGCCATGTTTTTGGATTTTGCCCCGCATCTGAATACGGCAGAGGTGCCTGACCCCTATTATGGAGGTGATGATGGTTTCGAACATGTTTTGGATCTGGTCGATGCCGCGTCTGATGGTTTGCTAGCCCATGTGATGCAACAACACCTGTCCCGGTAGCAAGATGACTATAGTCTCGCGCATAGAGGCCGCGTTAGGTCAGCGCCCATTGGCCCTGACCCCGCTGCATGGCGGCTGTGTTGCATCGGTTGATCGGGTGGATATGCCCGGTGGAGATCGGCTGGTCGCAAAGCATGCGCGTCGAGGCGGTGCAGCGACATTTCTGATCGAAGCGCGTATGTTGAATGATCTGCGCGCCACGGGTGTGGTCCCCGTGCCAGAGGTTATTTATGCCAGCGATAGTTTGTTGCTGATGGAATATGTGCACTCAGATGGTCGCCTTGACGGCGCAGCGCAGGACGACCTAGCACGCATCACCGCCGCACTGCACAATATCAGCGGCGATGGGTATGGATATGACTATGACACGGTGATCGGGCCCTTGTCACAGTGCAATCAGTGGAATTCCAACTGGCGTGAATTTTTCCGCAAAGAGCGGTTGCAGAATATGAGCGCGCAATGCATGACTGCTGGACGTTACGGACACGAAATGAATGCACGTATTTTGGCCTTTTGCGATCAAATTGATGTGCATATAGGGGTTAAAAAATCGTCATTTCTGCATGGTGATTTGTGGGGCGGTAATGTGTTATGCGCTGGCGGTCGGGTAACAGGACTCATCGACCCGGCCATATATTACGGTGTGGATGAGGTCGAATTGGCCTTCATGACATTATTTTCCAGTGTATCACCACGATTTTTCGATATCTATGGCGAAATTAGACCTATTGAAGACGGTTTTTTTGAAAAAAGATGCGATATTTATAATTTATGGCCGTTATTGGTTCATGTTTGTCTATTTGGTGCAGTATATTTGCCACAAGTTGACCATACACTCGCCCAATACGGGTGTTGAGTGTATTTGGCGTGCTCGGTACGGCGTTTTATTCAGTCAAAAGCTCTTTCACTAGGGGTGCAATGCGGGTGACAATCACGTTTATGCCGGCTTCGTTTGGGTGAATTCCGTCGGCAAGGTTGAGGTCCGGGTTGGCGGCAACACCATCGAGAAAGAAGGGGTACAGCGGGATATCATACTGGTTCGCCAAATCAGCGTAGAGAGCATTGAACTCAGCTTCATATTCGCGGCCCATGTTTGGCGGGGCCTGCATCCCGGCAAGTAATATGTTGGTGCCGCTCGCTTTTAATTCCTCAATCATGGCGGAAAGGTTTTTACGGGTGAGCGTTGGCTCAATCCCGCGCAACGCATCATTACCGCCAAGTTCGATAATGACCAAATCAGGCCCGGCTGGCATGCCTGCGATGGCCCAACCGAGCCGCGCCCGACCGCCTGAACTGGTATCGCCCGATACTCCTGCATTGATCACAGTGATGTCATGGCCCTGCCCGCGCAGGAAATCCTCTAACCGTTCAGGAAATCCCGCCCCGGGGGGAAGATTGTAGCCAGCGGATAGGCTGTCCCCAATGACCAGGAGCGTTTTATCGTCCAAAATCGATTGCGCGTGCGTTGTTGTGACCAAAGAACCATTGGCTAGAATTAAAAATGCGGCGAAGTGAGCCAAAAACCGGGTTAGACGGCACTTGAAATTTCTATTTTTTGAACCACATAGTTTATAGATTTTCTGCATAATAGCCATTCCGCCTTTTGGCGTTCCAGATTAAAGACTTCAGATCAGATAGGTACATAAGATAAGCATGCCCGAGCACAGTTCAAACATTAACCTGAAAAATGTTCATTTGACACTCACCAGCGCGGCCGGCCCAGTGCATATTTTGCGGGGGGTGGATCTCGATGTTCAGCGCGGCGAAGCGGTGGGCATTGTCGGGCCGTCCGGTTCCGGAAAATCAACACTTATGGCGGTGATGACTGGCTTGGAGCAGGCCTCATCCGGCACGGTTGAAATTGACGGGCATGACTATACAAACATGAGCGAGGACGCCTTGGCGCTGCATCGCCGCGATAGCATTGGCATTTTGCTACAGTCATTTCACCTGATCCCGACCATGACCGCGCTGGAAAATGTCGCGGTGCCGTTGGAACTTGCGGGCGACCCTCAGGCGTTCGAAAAGGCTGAGGCTGAATTGAAGTCAGTGGGTTTGCATCATCGGCTTGATCATTATCCATCGCAACTATCAGGGGGCGAACAACAGCGCGTTGCTTTGGCGCGTGCTTTGGCTCCAAATCCGAAAATACTTTATGCAGATGAGCCGACAGGCAATTTGGACGGTGCGACTGGCGCGTCCATTATTGACCTGATGTTTAATATGCACCGTAAGCGCCAGACCACCCTGATTTTGATTACCCATGACCCAGAACTCGCAGCGCGCTGTGGTCGGGTCATTCATATGGCCGATGGCCTGATCAGTCATGAAGAGGCCGGTACCTTGGCCCAAGTCGCAGAGTGAGATAGTCAATGAGCAATGCCAATAGCGGCTCATGGGGACTAGCCCTTCGCCTTGCCCGGCGGGAACTGCGCGGTGGCCTGAGTGGTTTTCGCGTATTTCTTGCTTGTTTGATATTAGGGGTTGCGGCCATTGCGGGCATCGGCTCGCTTACCCGCTCAATCAACGAAGGTATGCAGGCCGAGGGTCGCGCGCTTCTTGGCGGTGATATGGAGGTTCGCACTTTTCGCCGCGCCGCCACTGCCGAAGAAGAGGCGTGGATTGAACAACAGGGCGAATTATCCCGCGCCGTGCGCATGACGGCGATGACCCGCGCCGTTGCCACCGAGCGGCGAACGCTGGCAGAAGTTAAGGCGGTGGACGCGGTCTATCCCTTATATGGCAATCTTGATCTGGCGCCTGCGATGACCATTGGTGATTTGGCCCAGCAAAAAGATGGTCTTTTCGGTGCGGCGATTCCCTCCAATCTTGCCGACCGGCTGCGGGTTGAGATTGGCGACCAATTGCGGATTGGTGATGCCACATTTGAGGTTCGTGCCCTGCTGATGCTGGAGCCAGACCGCGCAAGCGAGGGCTTTCAATGGGGCCCCACTGTTTTGGTGCCAATAGAAGCGGTGGCGGATATGAACCTGCTGCGCCCGGGCAGCCTATATTATTACCATTATAAATTGCGTCTGGCGCCCGATGTGGTTCCGGTGGATCTGCGCGAAGACCTGCGCGAGACATTTCCGGACAGTGACTGGCGCGTGCGTGTCCGTGATGACAGCGCGCCGGGCCTACGGCGATTCATTGAACAGATGGGGATGTTCCTGACCTTGGTTGGCTTGTCGGCACTGGTTGTTGGTGGCGTTGGGGTGGGCAATGCGGTGGCGAATTATCTGGATGGTAAAACTGGAACGATCGCCACATTTAAGATACTCGGCGCGTCCAGTTCGTTGGTCTTTCGCATATATCTGGCTCAGGTCATGATCCTTTCATTGGCCGCGATTGCCGTTGGCTTGGTGATTGGCGCGGTAACCCCACCGATGGTGGGGGCGTTTTTACCAGCAGATATTCCGGCCCCCGCTGAAATCGGCCTTTATCCGGCTCCCTTGGCGCTTGCTGTGGTTTATGGGGTGCTGATTACGCTTTCCTTTGCTGTCTGGCCGCTGGCCAAGGCGCGGGATATTCCGGCGGCGCAGTTGTTTCGCTCGATCGTTTCCCCCAACCGGGCGTGGCCGCGTAAGCGCTACATTTTTCTGGTGGGCGTCTCAGCCCTTTTGATCATCGTTATGGCGGTTGTCTTTTCCGAATCGCCAAGATTGGCGGGCGGGTTTGTTGCCGGGGCGGCTATTGCATTATTGGTGCTGCGCGGCCTTGGCTATCTGATCCAACGGCTCGCCGCGAAACTGCCGCGGCCGCGAAAGCCCGGCCTGCGATTGGCGCTGGCGAACATTCACCGTCCCGGTGCTGCGACGGGGGCTGTTGTCCTTTCGTTGGGGCTTGGCTTGACTGTCTTCGCCACCATTTCGCTGGTTGAGGGCAATCTGTCGCGGCAGGTGTCTGACCAGTTACCCGGCGATGCGCCCGCCTTTTTCATGATTGATATTCAAAAGAATGAAGCCGACGCCTTTCGCGCCACCACTGATCGCTTAGAGGGTGTAGGTGAGGTTCGTTTGGTGCCCAGCTTACGTGCGCGGGTTACTCACTTGGCGGGAGTTGCGGTCGAGGATGCTGAGATTCAACCGGGCGGACGCTGGGTGGTACGCGGCGATCGAAACATTACCTATGCCAGCGATATTCCTGCGGGGAATGAAGTCACTGCTGGGGATTGGTGGTCCGCAGATTATGCTGGCCCGCCGTTGGTGTCATTGGCCGCCCAAGAAGCCGCCGAGCTTGGTGTTGGTGTGGGTGACACGATTACCATGAATGTATTGGGCCGCACGATCGAGGCCGAGATTGCCAACCTGCGCGAGTTTGAGTGGGGCACAGTGAGCTTTAATTTTGTGATTATTTTTGCCCCCGGCATGCTGGAAGACGCGCCCCATCACTATATGGCGTCATTGAAAATTGATGAACAGTATGAGGCTGCGGCGCACCGCGTACTTACCGACGAATTTCCGGGCGTCACATCAATCCGCATGAAAGAGGTGTTGGATAACGCTAATATGATGTTGGAACAAATCGGCGCGGCCATCCGGGCGATGGCGGCGATCGCGATTGCTGCGGGTATATTGGTTTTGGCGGGGGCTATTGCCGCTGGCCACCGTCACCGGGTTTATGATGCGGTGATCCTCAAAATCTTAGGGGCGGTCCGCATGGACGTGCTGAAGGCCTATATGATTGAATATATCACCCTTGGATTAATCACGGGCGGTGTGGCCATTGGATTGGGCACTATCGCTGGCTTTGTGGTAATCACGGGGGTGATGGAGTTTGAATATGCCTTCATGCCGCTTGCGATGATTCAAACCGTTGGCGCCAGTTTACTGCTGACAGTTGTGTTTGGCTTGTTGGGGACATGGCGGGCGCTCGGCGCTAAACCCACAGAGGTTCTAAGAAATTCGCAATAAAGCCAAGCTTCTATAGGTGACAATCGTACGTGGTCTGACCGACTTTCCTTGAAATTCGCGTCTAGATACACGATATTAGCGTCTAGAATTTACCATTAATAATGCGTTTTATTTAACGGGGAGTGACGATGTCTGAACAATTTAATTATTCCACAGCACAGTCAGGTGTCGCGGACCGCGCTGCCATTGACGAAGGCCTACGGTCTTACATGCTGAAGGTCTATAACTATATGGCTTCCGGTGTGTTGCTGACGGGCATTTTCTCTGTCTATGTAGGCAGCAATCCGGACTTGCTGGCGTCCATCTTTAACAGTGGCTTGCGTTGGCCGGTGGCGTTAGCCCCGCTCGGCTTCATTCTGGCCATGAGCTTTGGCTTGAACAAAATGAAGGCATCAACGTTACAGGCGCTCTTTTGGGCGTTTGCAGCGGTTATGGGCGTGTCGATTTCTTATATTTTCGCTATTTATACTGGCGCAAGTATTGCCCGCGTCTTCTTCATCACCGCCATCATGTTTGGCTCGCTCAGCCTCTATGGCTATACGACGAAGAAAAGCCTAAGTGGATGGGGCACCTTCCTCTTTATGGGGTTGATTGGCCTGATCATCGCATCGATTGTGAACATTTTTCTTGGCTCCAGCATGATGAGCTTTGTTATTTCTGTGGCGGGCGTTCTATTGTTTGCGGGCTTAACCGCCTATGACACGCAGAAAATAAAGGAAATGTATTTCGCGGCAGATGGTGCAGAGCTTGCGTCCAAGAAGGCAATTATGGGCGCACTGACGCTTTATCTAGACTTTATCAATATGTTCTTGATGATGCTGCGCTTGTTTGGCAATCGCGAATAAAGACTGTTTAAATTTTGCATGAAAGGCTCGGTCATTTTGGCCGGGCCTTTTTTTATGCTTAGTCAACCAATCGCATCAATTGTTTGCGGAAGTGGCTAAGGACGCCCTCAAGTGTTTTGCCCCGCTTAATGATATTGCCGCCGCGCGCAGTTATGGTGAACGCGCCCTGTTTTTTGGCGAGGCGTGGCTCTTTGCTGATTGTGAAATCGGGCACATCAGAGGCGCGCTTGTAGACGCAAAAACCAATATGCTCACCCCCCTCTTCGATGGCGTAATCCTTCCAGACGCCAGCGGCCACCATGCGCCCATAGATGTTCAATATAGCGTTTAGCTCTGGCCGGTTGAAATAGACCTTTTGACTTTTGGCAGTGGGGCCAGGCCCTGGGAAATTGAAAATATCACTTTGGCTATTCATGGGTTTATAGTGAGCGCTTTGGCGGTGAGGTTCCAGTGTTTTTATAAGAATGTGTGATTTGTGCGCAGGGAATCTATTCGGGTGGGCGTATAATCTAGACAAGCCTGTAAGTTGTAGGCGCGCTAGAGCCGCCGACAATTGGCCAATAACTTGAATAACAGACAGCGAGATATTGAAGGGATTTAAATGATGGAAAAGAAGAATATTTTAGGCGGTGCGTTCGGCGCACTTTTGCTAACGGGCTGTATTGCTTCGGCCGATATGGCGATGGCCGATAACGCGCGTGAAACCCGCGATTTGGATACGTTTGATGAGGTCATTATTGGCGGCGCGATGGATATCACCATCGAGGTGGGCAAGGCGCAATCTGTCACCATCGATGTGGATGAAGATTATCTTGAAGATGTCGTGACCGAGGTTCGTAACGGTAAGTTGCGAATTACGCAAGAAGGCCGCCGTTGGTACAATACAGAACTGAAAGTCCATATCACCGTTGCTGACTTGAATGGTTTTCAGGTTGATGGGGCGGTTGATGCTACGATTAAAAATATCGATTCAGATGATTTCGATCTTGAAATTGGTGGCGCGGCTGACTTGGAACTGACAGGTAAATGTGGCGAGGCACGTTTTGAAATTAACGGCGCGGGCGACATTGACGCTAAAGAATTTGAATGTAAAAGCGTGGAAGTGATCATCAATGGTGCTGGCGATGCGGATGTCTTTGCCAGCGATACCGTGATTGCCCGCTTGAGCGGAATCGGCAATGTGGTGGTTTGGGGCGAGCCGAAAAACGTACGCCCGAAAATTGATGGCCTTGGCAGCTTTGAAGTGAAGTAGGTCGCCAAAATAAAGTCACGAACAGGAGGAAGAAATGATTAAATTTGCAAACAAAGCATGGATGTCATCCATGGTGTTGACAGCGACTGTGTTGGCAGCTCCGAATATGGCGACGGGTGCGGAACAGGCACGCAACCTATCTGGCTTTACCGCCGTTCATGCGGGCGGCTCTACTGATGTGGAAGTGACCGTTGGCAAGCCATTTAGCGTCGTTGTTTCTGGCGACGAAGATATGCTGGAATATATTACGACCGAAGTTCGCGGTGGGGCCCTGCACATTGGTCGCGAAGATGGCAGACGGCATCGGAACAGTCACGGCCGCCTAAGGGTGCTGGTATCCATGCCCAGTGTTGATGCGCTGGCCTCATCTGGTTCGGGTGACCTTTGGGCCACCGGAATAAACACAGATGGCAATTTGGACCTTGATCTGCGAGGGTCCGGCGACATGGGTGTATCGGGCAAAGCGGCCACCTGCGACGTTGATACCCGGGGTTCCGGCGATTTGGAAGGCGAAGAGCTGGCCTGCGGTAAGACATCAATCAAGTCGAAGGGATCTGGTGATATAGAGCTGACCGTGAACGGCGAAGTGTCGATCAGCTCGAACGGATCAGGTGATATTGATCTGTCGGGGAATGCGCGCATTGTTGAGTTGCGCTCACGCGGGTCTGGCGATATCAGCATTGAAAACTGATTTTACGCATACTTGAATTGAAAAGGGGTCGTCATCTGGCGGCCCTTTTTTTGTGGAATTTAGTCCTTTATGGCGATGCTGATGCCATCACCCACAGGGATCATAGAAGTGAAAAAGCGCTTGTCGGTCTTAAGCGCGGCATTGAAGTCGCGGATTGTACGGGTGCTATTTTTCTGATTGTCCGGATCAATAACATCACCGTGCCACAGCACATTATCCACCAGAACGGCACCCCCTTGGCGAAGAAGTTGATGTGACAGATCCAGATACTCAGCAAGGCCTTTTTTGTCCGCGTCTATGAAAACTAGATCAATGGTTCCGCCAACGCCTTCATCCAATAGGGTGCGCAGGCCTGCATGCCCGTCGCCAAGCCGCAGATCAATTTTGTTGGCGACACCCGCGTCTTGCCAATAGCGTTTGGCCATATCTGTCCAGTCTTCGCTGATATCATGGGTGATGATTTTTCCATCGTTCGGCAATGCCATGGCCATAACCAGGCTACTCATGCCGGTGAAGGTGCCAATTTCGACAATGGTTTTGGCCGCTGTCAGACGCACCAAGGCCTGCATGAAGCGAGCCTGAATCCAGCTGATCTGCATTTGCGAAATGGGCCCAAGGGCTGCGGTCTCTTTTCTCAAACGCACAAGAAGGTCGGGCATGGGGTCCATGTGTTCCCCAATATATGTGCCCAAGGCTTGGTTGAAATGAATGTCGTAGCCCATATGGTGCCTCGTCTGATTAAACCGCGATCTGGATCAGTATCAACTATCACAGAATGGCCTTATTTAAGGCCAAATAGTGCCGCAAAACAAAGACAATATCCAATTGTTGGTAACTTAAGGCCCAGTCGGTGCACCCGGGAATAGCTTACCCCTAAAGCCCCCTCACATCCCGGACAGCGACTGGGTCGCCAACAGCTTGGCCCCACACCATAAAAACATATTGGCATTCATCATTTGATCGCGCAGACTTCGGATCAAAGGGAGTGGGTCTATGATACTATATGAGCTATGCGGGGCCAATCGCGATATCAGGTTTTCACCATATACGTGGCGCATAAAAATGGCGCTTGCGCACAAGGGGATTGCTTATGAAGGCGTGCCCTGCAGATTTTTGGAGAAGGATGCCTTTGCAGCCTCAGGCTCTAAAACCGTGCCGGTAATTGAAGATGATGGTACGTGGGTTGCAGATTCCTGGGCGATTGCTGAATATCTTGAACAGACCTATCCCGATAAACCAACCCTGTTTGGTGGGGCGATTGGCCGGGGTCAAGCGCGCTTCATAAATGATTGGGCGGACCGATCTATTCTCATCCCCCTCTTTTTTGCCATCATCACGGACATTCCCAAGGTGCTTGGCGACGACGATCGCGCTTATTTTTTGGAAAGCCGCGCCGCGCGCCTTGGTCGCCCGGTGGAGGATTTCGGACCGGAGCGCGATCAGCATTTGCAGACCTTGCATAAGGCGTTATCGCCGCTTAAATCCGCTTTGACCAAACAGCCGTTTATCTGTGGGGATGCGCCTGCTTATGCGGACTATATTTTATTTGGCGGCTTTCAATGGGCACGACTGGTCAGCCCCATTGATGTGCTTGCGGGGATGGAGCCATTGGTGAACTGGCGTGAAAGGATGCTGGGGTTATATGGCGGACTGGGCGCAAATGCCCAATCCGCCGTATAAAGTCCGCTATATAAGGGCCGCTATTTAGCTTATTTCGCGGCCAGATTTCTCAGCACATATTGCAGGATGCCACCGTGGCGGAAATATTCCACTTCGTCGGTGGTATCAATACGGCAGAGAAGCGATAATTTAATCTCATTATCATCGCCAAAGCGGAATGTGACGTCCACATCCTGACCCGGAGTGATACCGCCCTCAATGCCTTCAATGTCGATGACGGCACTGTCGTCGATGCCGAGAGTTTCTGCATTCTGGCCTTCCTTGAATTGCAAAGGCAGCACACCCATTCCGACTAGGTTGGAACGATGGATACGTTCGTAGGACTGGGCAATCACGGCCTTAACGCCCAATAGGCGGGTGCCTTTTGCGGCCCAGTCGCGACTAGAGCCGGTGCCATATTCCTTGCCCGCGAGGACCACCAATGGAATGCCGTCTTCTTTATATTTCATGGCGGCATCATAGATGGACATTTGCGCACCATCCGGCATGTGCCGTGTCCAACCACCCTCGGTCCCCGGTGCCATTTTATTGCGCAGGCGGATATTGGCGAAGGTGCCGCGCATCATCACATTATGATTGCCCCGACGCGATCCATAGGAATTGAATTCGCGCTCTGGTACTTGGTGGCTTGATAAATACTGACCAGCGGACGTGTCGCCCTTAATGGCCCCCGCTGGCGAGATATGGTCAGTGGTGATGCTGTCGCCGAGGATCGCCAGAAGCCGGGCACCTTTCACATCGTGAATGCCGCCGATTTCCATGGTCATGCCATCAAAATAGGGTGGGTTTTGTACATAGGTGCTGGTGGGATTCCACTCGAATGTTTCACCCGTTGATGTTTTGATGCCCTGCCAAACCTCATCACCCGCGAAGACATCTTTGTAGCGGGCGCGGAACATGTCGCTGGTGACGGACTGTTGTACAACTTCTGTGACTTCTTGGTTGGTCGGCCAAATGTCCTTCAGGTAAACCGGATTGCCATCACGGTCATTGCCAAGGGGTTCGGTGGTGATGTCAATGGTCAAGCTGCCGGCAATGGCATAAGCCACCACAAGCGGCGGAGACGCCAGATAATTTGCTTTCACGTCTTGCGAGACGCGTCCTTCAAAGTTGCGATTGCCGGACAGAACTGATGTGCAAACCAGGTCATTCTCGTTGATGGTTTTGGAAATGGCTTCTGGCAAGGGGCCGGAATTACCAATGCAAGTGGTACATCCATACCCCACAAGGTTAAAGCCAAGCGCATCCAAATCATCCTGCAAGCCAGCCCGTTCCAGATAATCTGTGACGACCTGACTGCCCGGTGCTAGGGATGTTTTCACCCATGGTTTAACGGTCAATCCCTTGGCGGCGGCGTTGCGCGCAACCAGACCAGCGGCCAACATCACATTGGGGTTGGATGTATTGGTGCAACTGGTAATGGCGGCAATAACCACATGCCCATGGGACAGGTCAAAGTCTTCGTTGGCCACATCATAGGTCTTTGTGGCTTCATCAGCTTTACCGAATTCTTTCAGGGTGTTGGCAAATCCTTCTGCCGCGGCTGACAGCAAGACGCGGTCCTGCGGACGCTTGGGTCCGGCAAGGCTCGGTAAAACCGTGCCCATATCCAGCTCCAAAGTATCGGTGAACATAGGGTCTGCCGTGGATGCATCCCGCCACATGCCTTGGGCTTTGGCGTAGGCCTCGACCAAGGCAACGGTGTCGTCATCACGTCCGGTCAGGCGCATATAATCAATGGTGGCTCGGTCGATGGGGAAGAAGCCACATGTGGCCCCATATTCGGGGGCCATATTGGCGATGGTGGCCTGATCAGCTAGGGATAGGTGATCCAAACCCTCGCCGAAAAACTCAACAAATTTTCCAACCACGCCATGTGCGCGGAGCATTTCGACAATGGTCAGCACCAAGTCTGTTGCGGTGACGCCTTCAACCATTTCACCCGAGAGACGGAAACCGACAACTTCGGGGATGAGCATGGAAATGGGTTGGCCAAGCATCGCGGCCTCGGCTTCGATGCCGCCAACGCCCCAACCCAATACGCCTAGGCCATTGATCATGGTTGTATGACTATCCGTGCCGACAACGGTATCGGGATAAGCAAGGGTGTCGTTGCCATCGCTGCTGGTCCATACAGCCTTGGCAAGATTTTCAAGATTGACTTGATGGCAAATGCCCGTTCCCGGTGGAACCACGCGGAAATTGTCAAACGCTTGCGCGCCCCAGCGTAGAAATTCATACCGCTCCATATTGCGGGACATTTCCAAATCAACATTGGCTTTGAACGCCCCGGACGAGCCAAATTTGTCAACCATGACGCTGTGATCGATCACCAAGTCAACGGGGACCTGCGGGTTGATTTTTTGCGCGTCACCACCCAGTGCGGCCATTGCGCCACGCATCGCGGCAAGGTCAACAACGGCGGGTACGCCTGTGAAATCCTGCATCAAAACGCGCGCGGGCCGATAGGCGATTTCACGGGAAGATCGGCAATCTTTTTGCCAGTCGACAATGGCCTGAGCATCCTTGGTGGAGACTGTGCGACCATCTTCATGGCGCAGCATATTTTCCAATAGCACTTTTAACGAGAATGGCAGCCGGGAAATATCCCCTAATTTCTTCTCGGCAGATGCCAGTGAATAAATTTTATAATCTTTGCCATTGACGCTAAGCGTTGTGGCGGTTCCCAAACTGTCATTTCCCACGCTGGACAAGGTCCCAACTCCCTTTCATTTTTCCCAATTTCACTCATGATGATGAGTGACGAAAGCATCCTGTCGCTTTCAATTTCTTTTGCCCAACAAGGCGGTGATACTCAAGCTATTTATTTATAAAGACTCGATACACAAGAAGATTGTCATGAAAATGCCTGATTCTGTCCACAAATTCTACACAGTTCGCATTTATCTCAGCACAATAAGCAAAAGGATTTTGCTGCAATTTTGCGACCAAAGACCTAATATCGGAGCAGAAAATGCGCTTGCACATTCGCCAAGTCCCGTTTGATTTCATTACCGAAGAAAATACAAAGTCTTCGCACCGGGTCGCGGCGGCGATGGTTTTTCTTTTGGTGCTGGTGCTTGGCTTATTGTTCCTAACGGCCTTCTCGGCCTTTGCTGCAATTGCTTGATCGGCATAGCCTGTCGCCGCGCCGTTCATCTTAATATCTGATTTTCCCCTTTGTTCCCCATCTTTCGACTATGTTTTGCGCGACAGAGCCGCTAATCTGCGCCGATGCAGAATAAATTCGCTACATCGTCACTTACTGTGCGCAATCTTGCCTGTCAGCGGGGTGGGCGTATGGTCTTTGATGGATTGGACTTTGATCTGGCGTCTGGGGGCCTATTGCTTCTGCGGGGGGCAAATGGCAGTGGCAAATCATCACTGATTCGCCAACTTGCCGGGTTTGTGCCCGCAAACCCTGATGCGATTACTTGGCGGGGTGAGGGCCAGCTTGGCTTGGCGGATAACCTTGCTTACATCGGCCATCAACCTGCGGTGAAACCCTATTTAACAGTGCGTGAAAATTTGGCGCTAATGGGCACAGTCTTTGGTAGTGGTGGCGAAACCGACGATGCGCTGAATTATTGGGCGCTGGACGGGCTGCGGGATGTGCCTGCCCGTTTCCTGTCAGAGGGGCAGAAGCGGCGCCTGGCGCTGGCCCGCCTGTTGCTGATCGACCGTCAGCTCTGGCTGTTGGATGAGCCGAATACAGGGCTGGACAGCGTTAATCTTGAACGCCTGAACACGGCGCTTGGGGCTCACCTTGGGCGCGGTGGCATGGTGGTGATGGCCAGCCACGTGCCGGTTGACGGGCTGGCGGCCACTATTTTGGATTTTGGCGCACTGGTTTCGCACACGGGAGACGGCGCATGAATGCAGCTTTTTTTGCCCTGCTTCGGCACGAATTGGTTCTGGCGTGGCGACAAGGGAGTGCCAGCGGCATGGCGGTTGCTTTTTTTATGGTGACTGTGGCTATGTTTCCATTGGGTGTTGGGCCAGCGCCCAATACGCTGATGATTATTGCCCCCGGTGTGATTTGGGTGGCGGCGCTTTTGTCGGCGCTACTGTCATTAGAGCGCATGTTTAATACCGACATCGAAGATGGCTTTATGGAGCAACTGGTCATATCCTCGCAGCCCATGGAAATGGTTGTGGGGGTTAAGGCGCTTGGTCATTGGTTGGTGACGGGGCTGCCCTTGGTCGTGGCTTCGCCCATTCTGGCGGTCTTGATGCAGATGGAATGGGATGCGGCGGTGATGTTGATGGTGTCGCTGCTGCTTGGTACACCGGGCCTTAGTTTTATTGGTGCCATTGGTGGCGCGCTGACGGCAATGGTGAAAAAGGGCGGGATGCTGGTGGCGCTTTTGATTTTGCCACTTTATGTCCCCACCCTTATTTTTGGCGTGTCGGCCGTGGATGCGGTGATGAATGGGGGCAATTCGTCGCCGCATTTGATGCTTCTTGGCGCCTTAAGTTTGGCCTCGGTCGCGCTGGCCCCATTTGCCGCCGCCGCCGCCATACGATTAGCTGTCGAATAATCCCAATTTCGTTGCAGTTTTGAGCTTTCGAAGGTATCAACACCCCATGCATAGATTCGCTAATCCAGCCCGCTTTACCAAACTCGCAGATGCTATTCTGCCGTGGAGCGTTGCGCTGATGCTGGCGGCCTTTGTTTATGGTATTTATCAGGCCTTTATTATTTCTCCGCCCGACTATCAGCAGGGAGAAACTGTGCGTATCATGTATGTACATGTGCCCAGTTCATGGATGGCGATGTTCACTTATATGGTGGTCGCAGCGGCAAGTTTTGTGTCGTTGGTTTGGCGCCATCCTTTGGCCGATTTGGCGGGTAAATCGGCGGCACCCATCGGGGCTGTTTTCACCGCCTTGGCGCTGTTCACTGGCTCGCTCTGGGGCAAACCAATGTGGGGCACCTATTGGGTGTGGGACGCGCGGCTGACATCTGTATTGGTGCTGTTTTTCATGTATATTGGCTATATAGCGCTTTGGAACAGTATTGAAGATCAACAGAAAGCGGCACGCGCGGCGGCGATCCTCGCCATTGTTGGGGTGATTAATATCCCCATTATTAAATTTTCAGTTGATTGGTGGAATAGCCTGCATCAGCCAGCCAGTATTCTTCGCGCTGACGGACCCAGTATCGACCCAAGCATGTTATGGCCGCTGTTCACCATGGCGATCGCGTTCAAGGCTTATATGGTGAGTGTGATGTTGTGGCGTATGAAGGCAGAATTGTCCGCCCGCAAGTTGGCGGTCATGCAGATGAATCGCGCGAGCGGAAAGTAGGGCGTATGGAATTTTTCACACAGTTTTTGGCGCACTTCACCGACCTTGGCCGCCATGCCATATTCATTTGGCTGAGTTGGGGCGCGGTGGTTATTGCCTTGACGGCGTTGGCTTTGATCAGTCGAGCGGCGGTCTCACAAAAAGCAAAAGAGGTTGATCGTATGCGCGCAGAAATGCGCGACCTGACGGGGGACGAGATATGACCCCTTCTCCCGCGCAACGTAAAAAGCGGCGCATGTATATGATCATCGGCGCGGTGCTATTGCTGGCGGTTGCGGCGGGGTTGATCCTGCGCGCCTTGAATCAAAATATTGTTTTTTTCATCACGCCCTCAGAGGTGGCCGAGCGTGGCATTGAGCCGGGTGATCGGTTTCGCTTGGGCGGCTTGGTGGAAGACGGCAGCTTGAGCATGAGGGATGATGGTCTGGTCAAAGTGTTTAGTGTCACCGATACAGAAGCCAGCTCTATCGTGCATTACCGCGGCATTCTGCCGGATCTGTTTCGCGAGGGCCAAGGCGTGATTGCCGAGGGGGCATTTGACGCGTCGGGCATTTTTATTGCGGATAATGTATTGGCCAAACATGACGAAAAATACATGCCGCCGGAACTAGCCGACGCCCTAGAAAAACGAGGCCATCCCACAGACCAGAGCCGGGATGACCCATCATGATCGTTGATCCAAGATGATTGTTGAAATGGGCCATATGGCGCTGGTGCTGGCATTGGTCAGCACATTGGCGACCAGCGTGCTGGGTTTTGCTGGCGCGCGGGGACAACATGATTTGTTGCTGCGCATCGTGCCCCAGTTGGCAATGCTTCAATTTGTTTTGGTGTTGATGGCTTTTGCGAGTTTGACATGGGCCTATGTGACGTCTGATTTTTCAGTTCTGAATGTGGCGCTGAATTCCCATACACAGAAACCCATGATGTATAAAATTTCTGGGGTTTGGGGCAATCACGAAGGGTCGCTTTTGTTTTGGGCCCTGGTGCTGACCCTTTATGGCGCGGCGGTGGCTGTGTTCGGCAGGGCCTTGCCCAGCGATTTTCGGGCGCGGGTGCTGGCGGTGCAGGCGCTTATTGTGCTTGGCTTTTTGCTCTTCATGCTTTTGACGTCAAATCCCTTTGCCCGAGTTGACGTCCCGCCGATTGAGGGCAACGGCCTTAATCCCCTGTTGCAGGACCCGGCATTGGTGTTTCATCCACCACTGCTTTATTTGGGGTATGTGGGTTTTTCGGTGGCCTTTTCTTTCTCGATGGCGGCCTTGTTATCGGGCGAGGTTACAAAAACATGGGCCAGTTGGGTGCGCCCTTGGACCTTGCTGGCGTGGGGGGCATTGACTGCCGGGATCGCGCTTGGGTCTTGGTGGGCCTATTATGAATTGGGTTGGGGCGGCTGGTGGTTTTGGGACCCCGTTGAGAACGCGTCACTTATGCCGTGGTTGGCGGGCACAGCCTTGTTGCATTCGGTGATCGTTGTTGAAAAACGCGACGCCTTAAAAAGCTGGACGATTCTGCTGGCCATCATGGCCTTTTCCTTGTCGCTTATCGGGACTTTTCTGGTGCGCTCTGGCGTGGTGACGTCGGTTCATGCATTTGCCAATGATCCGGAACGGGGCATGTTTATCCTCGGGTTTTTGGTGTTTGTCATTGGCGGCTCACTGAGCCTATTCGCGATGCGCGCTGACAGGCTGGTGCCCGGGGGCAAGTTTAGCGCCATGAGTCGCGAAGGAAGCTTGGTTTTCAATAACTTATTCATGGTGACGGCGCTTTTGACGGTTATGCTGGGCACGCTTTATCCACTATTTGTTGATGCTTTGTTCGCTCAGAAATTAAGCGTCGGCCCGCCCTATTTTGAAGCAACCTTCGTGCCTTTATTTGTTCCTGTTTTGTTAGCTATGGTTCTGGGGCCGGTTTTGGCGTGGAAGCGCGCAAATCTGTGGGATGTGCTGCGGCAAATGAAATATGTGATGGCGGTCGCAATTGTTGCGGGTCTTGTTGCGCTGTGGGTTGATGGTGATGCCCGCCTGATGCCAGCCATGGGCATTTTGCTTGGCGCATGGTTGGTGGCTGGAACCGTGTGGGCCTTTGCAACGCGGGTTGGGCTGTTTGCCAAGTCCGCCAACAGTTGGGCGCGGGTTAAGGGGCTGCCGCGTGGTGTTTGGGGAATGACGATTGCCCATTTCGGCGTCGGCGTTTTGGTGTTGGGGATTGCCATTTCATCATCATGGAGCCGTGAAACCTTGGCGAATATGCGCATTGGCGATCAGGTTAATGTGGATCAATATGTGGTTACGCTGGAGGGGTTAGACCCGGTGTCTGGCCCGAATTATTCCGCGGTTCGCGCACGCTTTAATGTGTTAACGCCGGATGGCCGGCAGATCATTCTGGAACCGGAAGAGCGCACGTTCTGGGCACCGCCCACCCAGACGACAGAGGTTGCGATTAGGTCACTGTGGTCGGGGGATTTATATGCGGTGATCGGAAACGAGACAGAGGGGGGCCGTTGGTCAGCCCGGCTTTATTTCCGGCCCATGATTACGTGGATCTGGCTGGGTGCCTTATTGATGATGCTGGGCGCCTTTGTATCGGCGACGGACCGGGCTGGGCGACAGGAGCAGGAGGCGAATGATGCTTAAATCTATTCGCCCCCTTTATTTGCTTCCATTGGTGGCCTTTGTTCTCATTGCCCTTTTTTTTGTGGTTGGGTTACGGCTTGATCCCACGCTGATTCCCTCTGCCCGCATCGGTAAAGAGGTGCCAGCCTTTGACCTGCCCGCGCTGCATGACGAGGCCGCGCGGGTTACAAGTGCGGACCTGCGTGATGGGCAAATGAAATTACTGAATGTTTTTGCCGAATGGTGCGTGCCGTGCCGGGTGGAGCACCCCTTGCTGATGTCGCTGCAACAGCGCGGCGTGGTGATTTATGGGTTGAACTACAAAGATACGCCGGAAAACGCCAAGCGCTTCTTGCGCGATTTGGGGGACCCTTATACGCGCATTGCACAGGACACACGTGGCCGTGTCGGCATTGATCTGGGCATCAGCGGTGTACCGGAGACCTTTGTTGTGGACGGCGAGGGCAAGATTTTATTCCAGCATATCGGTCCGCTGACCCGTGACGTGGTGATGGAACATATCCTTCCCCTGATTGATGGAGACGCCTGAATGCGGTGCAGGTTGACCAAATTTTTGGTTATTGGCTTGTTGCTTTTGGGGTGGGCCGGCATGGTGATGGCGCTGCCCGCTGACGAGCCATTGCCCGATGCGCAGCAAGAAGCGGCTGCCCGCGCCATTATGGAGGAGGTGCGCTGCCTAGTTTGTCAAAACCAATCTATTGCGGATTCCAATGCGGATATGGCGCAGGACCTGCGCATGATCATTCGCGAGCAAATCGCGGCCGGAAAAAGCCGCGCAGATGTCGAGACTTTTTTGTTGGAGCGCTATGGGGATTGGGTTCTGTTTGACCCACCAATGTCACCTATGACGGTGTTATTATGGGTTGGTCCAGTTTTGTTTTTACTGCTGGGTGTGGCGGGTGTTTGGCTCTCTTCACGCGTGCGTCATGACCGTACCACACCACCGCCACCAAAATCGGGAATTGCGATGGACCGCAAAGCGCCATCGAAGAGTCTGCTGGTGGCCTTTATCGCCGGGTTGATGGTTTTTGCAGTTGTTTTTTATATGCGTTTGGGGCAACCGGGGATGGCGGACCAAGGCATCGAACAGGCAGATATCATTGTCGAAGATCCAGAGGGAACAGGCGGCGAGTTGGACCTGAATCAGGTGATCAAGGACCTGCGCCGCACCCTGGCGACGCACCCCGATAGCCTGGAGGGTTGGCAACATTTGGCACGTGTCGCTGGGGCGTTGGATGAATATGGCGAAGTGGCCAATGCATTTGGTCAGATGGCACGGCTGCAACCAGAGGACGCCAACCTGCGCGTGCTTCAGGCAGAGGCGCTGATCCGACAGGCGGGCGGACGCATTACCCCCGCTGCAAGATTAGCCCTGAGTAAGGCAGATCAATTGCATCCTGATCATCCCGCCGCACGCTATTATGACGGGCTGTGGTATTTTCAGGATGGTAATTTTGGCAAGGCGCTAGAGGTCTGGAAGGGGCTGCTTTCCGTCACGGCTGATGACGATCCTTGGAAAAGGCAGCTGGAACGCCAAATCAGCCGCGCAGAAGCGCAGATGCGCCCGCAAATTTCAACTGATATGGCCAGTCAGGCTGCCAATCAGGTTGCCAGCATGAGCGCCGAAGAACAGCGCGCATTTATCAACGCGATGATTGATCGTTTGCGCGCACGGCTCGAAGAGAATCCGAATGACTTCGATGGCTGGTTGCGTCTGGCGCGTGCCGAGGAACAGATGGGGCGCTTCGATGCGGCGATTGCTGCATTGGACGCGGCGCGTGCGGTTGCGCCAAGTGATGTAATGGCGCAGCTGGAAGCCGAGATCGTGCGCTTGCGTCAACTCAAGACCGATATGGAGTGATCATTTCATCCATTTGTCACAAGACGTTCACGCTCTTTTAATTTTTGAACTTTAAAACCTGTACTGATATGCGGCGGTTTAATATAATCGTTGTGGCTTTGGCGCTTCGACGCTCGGGCAGTGGACAGAATAAAAATACAAAAATAAATCTACAAAGATGAAGAAGGCGCAGAGTTATGGCGGTGAATTCAATTCCCTCTCAATCAGTTTCGCAGGGCCTATCGGCTGTTGTTCAGGACATTCAAAAAGAGCGGCTCGCGCAGGCGCGCCAGCAGCAGCCAGCAGACGCGGGCAGTGGCCGCGATGGGGCCAAGGCATTATCCATTGAAAAGTCCGATGCGCGCGCGCAGTCCTTTGCGCAGCAAGTGCAAGCGCAAGAGGTCAAACGATCAGATAAAACGCTTGAGATTAAAGCAACTGAAGAGCGCGCGACGACGAAGCGCAGCATCGATATTTCACAAGCCTTCAGTCGCGAAGCGCCCATTGGCGGTGGCCGTAATCAACGTCCCGGCAGTCTATTGGATATTTCAGTTTAGGAATTCGTCACAGGGTTGGGTTCAAAAAGGGCTGCACATTTTTGTGCGGCCTTTTTTATGCGTTAAGCCCGACAAGTTTATGCATCAAGCCCAACAAGGGACCGGGCAAAATCATTGGGGTCAAATAATTGCATGTCATGGATGCCCTCGCCGACGCCGATGGCGTGAATGGGCAATGCAAATTTCTCTGCAAGGGCGACAAGAATCCCGCCGCGCGCACTTCCGTCCAGCTTGGTCATAATCAGACCACTGATGTTTGCCGCACTGCCAAAGACCTGAGCTTGCTGTATGGCGTTCTGACCAGTGGTGGCGTCTAAAACCAAGATCGTGTCGTGCGGTGCACCCTCCATTTTACTGCCAATAACGCGGATAACCTTGGCCAGCTCTTCCATCAACTCGGTCTTATTTTGTAATCGCCCAGCTGTATCGATCAATAAGACGTCGATCCCCTCGGCGATGGCGCGGTCCATCGATTTGAATGCGACACTTGCGGGATCAGACCCGACACTGGAGGTGACAACAGGAACACCCGCGCGTTCGCCCCAAACCTCTAACTGCTCAATGGCGGCGGCGCGAAAGGTATCGGCTGCGCCGAGCATGACGCGCTTGCCTTCGGCTTTGAATTGGCTTGCCAGCTTACCGATACTGGTGGTTTTGCCGCTACCGTTTACGCCCGTCATCAGGATCACATGGGGCTTGTGTTCAGGGGATATGATAAGCGGTTTGGCGACAGGGATAAGCACCTTGGCAATTTCTTCGGCTAAGGCTTCTTTCACTTCGTTGGGCGAGATTTCTTTGTCAAATCGACTTTTCGCCAAGCGTTCACTGACAGTGGCGGAAATTGCCACGCCTAAATCCGACGTGATCAGCAGGTCTTCCAGGTCCTCAAGCGTGCTGTCATCCAGCTTCGCTTTGGTAAAAATATCAGTGATGCCAGTTGAAATGGCATTGGTGCTTTTGGAAAGCCCGTGTTTCAGACGCGAAAACCAACCGGCCTTCTTTTCCTCGGCGTTGTTTTCTTCATCACTCATCAAACAGTTTACCCATCAACAATCCGTCCTCAAACCCTGTGATCAAGACCTTTACAATGTTGCCTTCCATGGCGCCAGAATTATTGCCAAGTCTTGCCCGTCCCGTTTCGATCCGCGCAGGTGCAAAATTTTCGGTATGGCCAATGATAAAACCATCCTTGCCCTGCTTTTCTATGAGGACATTTTGCGCGCTGTCGACCATGGCCGCGAACATTTTATCGCGGGCCGCTTCGCCGTGTTCGCGTAAACGCCGTGCGCGGTCTTTGCGCGTTGCTTTGTCCACCTGCGGCATGTTCGCGGCGGGGGTGCCTTCGCGCGGTGAATAGGGAAAGACATGCAGAAAGCTCAGTCGGCAGTCATCCACAAGCTTCAATGAATTTTCAAACATCTCTTCTGTTTCGGTGGGAAAGCCCGCGATAATATCAGCACCAAAGGTCATGTCTGGCCGTGCGGCGCGCATGCGGGTGCAAAATTCTATGGCGTCTTCGCGACTGTGGCGGCGCTTCATGCGTTTAAGGATCATATTGTCGCCCGCCTGCAGGCTCAGATGCATATGCGGCATCATCCGGGGCTCGTGCATCAGCAGATCCTCGAGCAGCGGATCAATTTCCACACTATCGATGGAGGACAGCCGCAGACGCTCAAGGTCTGGCACATTTTTCAGGATGCGCTCCACCAACATGCCGAGGCTCGGCCCCCCCGGCAGGTCGGGGCCATAGGATGTAATATCGACGCCGGTTAACACCACTTCGCGGTAGCCGTTCATGACCAATAGTTTGACCTGATCGACGACCTCGCCCATGGGGACGCTGCGCGAATTACCGCGACCATATGGAATGATGCAGAAGGTGCAGCGATGGTCGCAGCCATTTTGCACTTGAATGAACGCCCGGGTGTGGCCTTCTAGGCCTTCAATCATATGTCCGGCGGTTTCTTCAACAGACATGATGTCATTGACCAGAACGCGCGCGCCTTCTGGTGCAAATAAGTCCCGCCACGGCGCGGGTTTCATTTTTTCATGATTACCAATGACGGCGGAGACTTCGGTCATTTTCTGAAAGCGGCCCGGTTCAACCTGTGCAGCGCATCCGGTGACAATCAGTTTGGCGTCGGGGCGTTCGCGGGCGATGCGGCGGATGGCTTGGCGCGCTTGGCGGGTGGCTTCTGCGGTGACGGCGCAGGTGTTGAAAATAACCGCGTCACCCAAGCCTGCACGGTCCGCATTTTCGCGGATGATTTCGCTCTCGAAGCTATTGAGGCGACAGCCGAATGTGACGACGTCCGGCTTGCTCATGAGCGCTCTTCTTGTGCGAAATCGTCCAAGTTCAATGCGGCTTGGGGGTCGATTTCGGTGGGGCCTGTCATGAACACATGTTCACCGTCCTGCCATTCAATCTGTAGGTCACCACCATCCAGACTTACCGTCACGGGCGACGTTAAAAGCCCACGGCGAATGCCAGCAACAGCACTCGCCATCGCGCCAGTACCACAGGCCTTGGTGATGCCTGTTCCGCGTTCCCACACCCGCAGTCGAATGCGCCCCGGGGACAGAACCTGCGCGATATTCACATTAACCCGCTTGGGAAAAAGCGGGGATGTTTCGATTTGTGGTCCCAGATTTTCCAGACTTACGGTTTCCACGTTATCGACAAAAAATACGATATGTGGGTTTCCGACATTCACAGCCACCCCGTCGCCCAGCGGCAACGTGGCGTGATTGACATGCAGGGTGTCTTGATTTTCGGCAAGCGGGATGGATGCCCAGTCAAAGTGGGGCAGGCCCATATCGACGCGCACGTCTTGGCCGACATTGGTGGCGAACAATTGCCCGGCGGATGTTTCGATACTGGCGTCGTCCTTGTCTTTTTCTTGCATGATCAGTCGGGCGACGCAGCGGGTAGCGTTGCCGCAGGCGCTGGCACCGGTGCCATCCGCGTTCCAGATATGCATGAATAGGTCGGTGACACGCGCATCGCTGAGGATGATGATTTGGTCGCAGCCGATCCCTGTGTTGCGGTTGGCGATTGCGCGCACATGATGCGGCGTGATGGGCAGGGGCGCACCCCGGCCATCAAGAACAACAAAGTCATTCCCCAGCCCATTCATTTTCCAATAATTTACCGCCAATACCATTTTATGCGCACCATGTTTTTATAAGTGAATGAGCGCCTTATATGGGGGCTTGCCCACAAAAGTCCACCACTTAAGCAAATGTGGATTGCTAGCCAAATATAATTGGCACCATCAGATAGCAAATGCTGGTGACCAGAAAGATTGCGATAATATTGATGCGAAACCCAGCCCGAACCATGTCGGGCACTTGAATACGCCCCCCCGCAAAAATGGTCGCATTCGGCCCGGTCGCCACCGGCAGCATAAAGGCACAGCTTGCCGCGATGGCCGCTGGCGCGGCAAGCAGCATGGGGTCAATTCCGCTGGCAATAGCAACCGCGCCAAGGATGGGCAGCAGTGCAGCAACCGTTGCGGTGTTGCTGGTCAGCTCGGTCAGGAAAACCACCAAGGTTACCAGAACACCCATGAAGGCGAGGATATGCCAGGTGGTGAGAACAGCAAGCGAATCGCCCAACCAAATCGCAAGACCAGACGATGTGATCGCGGCCGCCAGGCTTAACCCGCCCCCGAACAGCAGTCCCACACCCCACGGAATACGGACCGCCCAATCCCAATCCAACAAGAATGTCCCAGGCGCGTCTTTTGAGCCAGATGGAATGATGAACATGATCACGGCGCCCATCACCGCAATGCCCATGTCGGTTAAGTTTTGGAGCGCCTCAATTTCGATAAGATACAGCCGGAACATCCATGAAAAGGCGACCAATAAAAAGACCATGGCAACGCGTTTTTCGGGCGTGCTCATGGGGCCCATCTTGGCCAATTCTTCTCGGATCATCTCGCCGCCCGTTAATTTGATATTCTGGTTCACCTTAAAAACCAATTTGGTCAAGACAAACCACGCCGCCGGGATCATTGTTGCAACCACAGGCACGCCAAACGCCATCCAGGACGCAAAGCTAATCTCAACATTCAGGGTTTCGGCCATATAGGCGACAACCAAAAGATTGGGCGGCGTGCCCACCGGCGTGCCCATGCCGCCAATGGAAGCCGCGTAAGCAATGGCCAGCAAAAGTGCCAATATAAACGGATGCCGCGGATGATCGTCGCCCACCACCGTATCTGCCAATGACAGCGCGATGGGCACCATCATCAGGGTGGTTGCGGTGTTTGATACCCACATCGACAAGAAAGCGGCGGCCACCATAAAGCCACCGATCAGTGATGATGGTTTTGAGCCAAAATTGGCAAGAATCATAAGCGCGATTCTGCGATGCAGGTTCCAGCGCTGCATGGCCATGGCAATTATGAACCCGCCCATCAAGAGATAGATGATGGGGCTTGAATAGGGCAAGGATGCGCCCTTTACGTCGGTCACGCCAGACAATGGCAGTATAATCAAAGGCAACAGCGATGTGGCGGGCATGGGTACGGCTTCGGTTGCCCACCATGCGGCCATCCACAGCGCCATAGCAATTACATTCCAACCCGCAGTGCCAAGCTCTGTGGGGGCTGGGCTCATCCAAATTATAACCGCTAATAATGGGCCCAGCACGAAGCCAATGTTTTGATATATTCCGCGCTTAGGTGCATCGGCATGTGTTTCAAATTCCGCCCGTTGATTGACCACGTTTGCCCCTTTGTTTCTTGGTTATCCCTCAATAATGGGCCAGAGCCTAGCCATCCAGCGATCACGGTGCAAGAGGTACATGCGTGTACCGGGCTTGATTATATCAAATTGTTATATAGTATTGGGCCTTCATCGAAGTGGAGAGCGATTCTGAGAAGGGAAGACAATGTCGAAAACTAAATTGTGGATTAAACGAATTGGTATGGGCCTAGGCCTGATTGTGCTGGTCGGTGCATTGTTTGGCTGGCACGAATGGAGTGCTGCAAAGCCGTTTTATCTGAATAACTATTTGAATCGGTTTCTTGCGAAGGTCGCTATGGACAGCCCCGAGATGCAAACCCAACTCGGCTTTTTGGAGGGCGTTGGCATTACGGGTCATAATGCCCACCTCGATGATTATTCAATGGCGGCAAGCGACAAGTTTTTCGCCGACGTGCATGCGTTTCACGCAGGACTTTTACAATATGATGATGAAGACCTGAGCGAGGAAGAGCAGGTCTCCAAGCGTGTAACGCTTTGGTTGACGCAGTTCGGATTGGATCTAGAGCCTTATCGTTACCATAATTATCCCATGAACCCGATGAATGGGTCGCACACGGGCGTTCCTAGTTTTATGGACACATTCCACGCGGTAAACGATGGTGGCGACGCTGAAAATTATATCTCTCGGTTGTCTGAAATTGGGCGTGTATTCTCGCAAGAAATGGAATCGCTCGAAGCGCGTAAGTCCCGCAATATCGTACCGCCAACCTTTATTATCGAGCGCAACCTTGAAACGCTGCGCGGGTTTGTCGGCGTCGAGCCATCAGAAAATATCCTCTACACCTCTTTTGTCACCAAGATGGAAGAAGCTGGCGACATCACGGATAAGCAGCGTGAGCGTTTTGCAATGGCTGCGGAAACGATAATCCGCAATGTGGTGTATCCTGCCTATGATACTTTAATCGAGCATTTTGAAAGTCTGCTGCCGCTGTCAGACATATATGCAGGGATTTGGAAAATGCCCGACGGCGATAAGGTTTATCAATTATCGCTGAAGCTCTTTAATACAACCGACAAAACGCCTGATGAAATTCATCAGATCGGGTTATCCGAGGTGGCGCGCATTCAGGCGGAAATCCTTGAAATTCTGGCAGGCGAAGGCATCGACACCTCTGGTGGCTTCAAGGCCGCCATGGATATTGTGAAGGCCGACGAGAGCCACTATTTCGAAGATAGCGACGCAGGCCGTGAGGCAATGCTGGCGGCTTATACGGATGTGATTAATGAAATGTATGAAGGCCTCGACGCGGCGTTTTCACGCCTGCCGAAAGCGGGCGTTGAAGTGCGCCGCATTCAGGCGTTTCAGGAAAAAACCACGCCAGCGCATTATAACCAGCCGGCCCTAGATGGCTCACGCCCAGGCATTTTTTACGCTAACCTGTATGATGTGAAGGCCGAGCCGAAATACGGCATCAAGACACTGTCATATCATGAAGCCGTGCCGGGCCACCACTTGCAGGTTGCTTTGGCAATGGAACTTGAAGGCCTGCCGTTCATTCGCCGCATCGGGCCATTCTCGGCCTTCGTTGAGGGCTGGGCGCTTTACGCCGAGCAGCTTGCGTGGGAAATGGGCTATGTGACCGACCCCTATGACAATGTTGGTCGCTTGCTCAGTGAATTGTTCCGCTCGGTTCGACTGGTTGTGGACACAGGTATTCACGCCAAACGCTGGACCCGTGAAGAAGCCATTACCTATATGATGGACAATGTTGCCAATGCCGAATCGGATGCTGTGCGCGAGATCGAGCGCTATATCGTCATGCCCGGACAGGCCACGGCCTATAAGATCGGCATGATTGAAATCCTTGCCTTGCGCGAACAGGCCAAAGAAGCTTTGGGTGAAGATTTCGACATTCGTGAGTTTCATGCGGTTGTGCTGGAAAAGGGCGCACTTCCGTTGACGGTTCTGCGCGAACAGGTTGAAAAATGGATTGCGGATAAGCAAGCCGCATGATTTAGAGAGACATGATGGGTTTAAGCCGCAGAGCCCTTGGCTCCGCGGCTTTTTCTTTTGATTGTTTTGGTTGACAAGGCGCGGGGAATCCCATATTTACCGCCCTGCTCCTTATAGGAACAAATTCGAGTGTCCGAGGATACCCACCAGTCAGCGAGGTTTCGCCCACTGGTGCGTTTTTGCTTTGTTTCTTATTTTGAGCAAAGGGCTTAGCCAGCCCGCGCCCCCACCCGACCCCCCACGGGATGGTGTTTGTTGGGTGTCGGGTGGGGGCGTGGGACGGAACTGTTTTAGGATAAAAGAAGACGATGTTCGATAGTCTGAGTGATAAATTAGGCGGCATTTTCGACAAGCTCACCAAGCGTGGTGCGCTCAATGAAAAAGACGTCACAGAAGCCCTTCGGGAAGTGCGCGTTGCACTGCTTGAGGCTGATGTCGCGCTGCCCGTCGTCAAAGATTTTATCGCTTCCATCAAAGACCGCGCGGTTGGCTCTAATGTTCTGAAAAGCGTGACCCCGGGCCAGCAAGTGATCAAGGTTGTCAATGACGGCCTGATTGAAATGCTCACGGGGGCAGAGGCAGGCCAAGCGGACGACGTGGCCGAAGAAAGTGTCGGGCTTAATCTTTCTGTTGCCCCGCCCGCAGCCATCCTGATGGTTGGCCTGCAAGGCTCTGGTAAGACCACCACCACGGCGAAAATTGCCAAGCGGTTGAGTGAAAAGAATAAGAAAAAAGTCTTGATGGCGTCTTTGGACGTCCAACGCCCTGCGGCGCAGGAGCAGTTGAAAATTCTTGGTGAGCAAATCGGTGTTGCGACCCTGCCCATTATCCCGGGCCAAATGCCCGTGGATATTGCCCGCCGTGCGATGCAGGCGGCTAAATTGCAAGGCGCTGATATCGTCATGCTTGATACCGCCGGTCGTTTGCACATCGATCAGTCTCTTATGGCCGAAGTGCAAAGCGTCCGCGATATTGCCAACCCCGCGGAAACCCTGTTGGTGGCTGATGCGCTGACCGGTCAAGACGCGGTTAATGTGGCCAAGTCCTTCGCTGATCAGATTGGGATTACGGGCGTTGCCTTAACCCGTATGGATGGGGATGGCCGAGGCGGTGCGGCGCTGTCTATGCGCGCGGTCACGGGCCAGCCGATCAAGCTGATCGGCACGGGCGAGAAGATGGATGCGCTTGAGGATTTCCACCCCAAACGCATGGCGTCCCGTATCCTTGGTATGGGCGATGTTGTCAGCCTTGTTGAAAAGGCGGCGGAGACGATCGAGGCCGACGAAGCTGAGCGCATGGCCAAACGCATGGCGTCTGGCAAGTTCGACCTGGAAGACATGCGCAGCCAATTGCAGCAGATGGCCAAAATGGGCGGCATGACAGGCATTTTGTCCATGTTGCCGGGTATCGGCAAGGCGCAAAAGCAAATGGCCAGTGCGGGCATGGATGAAAAATTATTTGCGCGTCAGGAAGCTATTATTTCCTCAATGACGCCGAAGGAACGCCAAAACCCGAAATATCTAAATGCTTCGCGCAAGAAACGCGTTGCAGTTGGTTCGGGGACCAGTGTGCAAGACATCAACAAGCTGCTCAAAATGCATAAACAGATGGGTGGCATGATGAAAAAGATGAAGAAAATGGGTGGCATGAAGGGCATGAATTTGCCCGGCATGATGCCGCCCGGAATGGAAAACCTGATCCCGCGAAAATAAGGGCGAGATCACTTAACTGAATAAGCGGGCTTGATGAAATAGGTCCGCTGTTAATGAAGAAGAAAGGAAGCCAATTCATGGCACTCGTAATTCGTTTATCCCGTGGCGGTGCAAAAAAACGCCCATTTTACCGTATTGTTGCAGCAGACTCACGTAGCCCACGTGACGGCCGTTATATCGAAAAGCTGGGTACCTATAACCCACTTCTTGCGAAAGATTCCGGTGACCGTGTGAGCATTGTTGAAGATCGTGTGAAGCATTGGTTGGCTGAGGGTGCAAAGCCGTCTGACCGTGTTGCGACCCTTTTGGCAGGTTTTGGTATCGGTGAAGCACCAAAACGCAATAACCCGAACCGTGCGAAACCTGGTAAAAAAGCGCTAGAGCGGATCGAAGAGCAGAAGCAAAAAGAAGAAGCCAAGAAAGCGGCTGAAGAAGAAGCAAAAGCGGAAGCCGCTGCTGCTGCGGCAGCACCTGCTGAAGAGGTGCCTGCTGAAGACGCGCCTGCTGAAGAAGCCGCAGCTGAAGAAGAAAAAGCCTAAGGCGGCTTGGCTTTAAGGTGGATGATCGATGGCTGATACCCAGAACCCCTCAAGTGAATCTGATGTAAATTGGATCTGTGTGGGTGCCGTTTCTGGTGCCCACGGGGTGAAAGGCCAAGCCAAGATCACGTCCTTTACGGGTGAGATGGCGGCTATAAAATCATATAGCCCCATCTATCTTGGGCCGAATTTTTCCCCCGTCGGCATTGTCTGGGGTGGGTCGTTTAAATCGGGCTTTCTGGCGCGGATTGATGGGCTTGATACCCGTGAGGATGTGCTGGCGGCCAAGGGTCGTAAGCTTTATGTCAGCCGGGATCAGTTGCCGGAACCGGATGAGGATGAGTTTTATTTTTCTGACCTTGAGGGTTTGGCGGCCTTTGCCACGGACGGCACGCGATTGGGCAATATTCGTGCCGTCGGCGATTATGGTGCCGGGCCTGTTTTGGAGTTACTGCTGGACGAAAAGCGTAAATCCATAGGTCGCACGCCATTGGTGCCCTTCCTTGAACGTTGGGTGCCGAACGTGGACGTTGCAGCGGGCCGAATCACCGTCGATTTGGACGGTTGGCTCGGCGAACAGACGGTGGTACGCCCGGACGATGATATTGCGGCAGATAAGCCATGAGCTGGCGGGCACAGGTCCTGACGCTTTACCCGGATATGTTTCCGGGGCCATTGGGTCAGTCATTGGCTGGAAGGGCGTTGGACCGCGGGGATTGGACGCTTGATGTGTTTAATATCCGCGATGTTGCGACCGATCGTCACAGAACTGTTGACGACGCGCCTTATGGTGGCGGACCGGGAATGGTTTTGAGGGCAGATATTTTGGCAGAAGCCATTGACAATGCGCGCAATTTAGCGCAATACGACACGCCGTTGATCTATCTGAGTCCCAGAGGTCGTCAATTCGATCAAAATAAGGCTCGGGAATTGGCGGAAAAAGGCGGCGCAACCTTCATCTGCGGACGTTTTGAAGGCGTTGATGAAAGGGTGCTGGACGCACGGGATATCGAAGAGCTGAGTATCGGCGATTATGTGCTTTCCGGTGGCGAAATAGCGGCCCTTGCGGTGATGGATGCGGTGGTGCGTTTATTACCCGGTGTGATGGGCGCTGAGAGCACGCTGGACGAAGAGAGTTTTACAGCCGGGTTGCTTGAATACCCGCATTATACCCGCCCCCCGGAATGGGAAGGCAGGTCGGTCCCGGATGTTTTGCAATCCGGTGACCACGGAAAGATCGCGGCATGGCGCCGCAGCAAGGCGGAAGAATTAACCCGCCAACGCAGGCCGGACCTTTGGGAGCAGTATCTCGCGGGGGCAGGGTCGAAGACAGATAAGAACGAATATTGATGCGGATTGATTAGATTTTAGGGCGAGACAAATGAACATAATTGAAAAAATTGAACAAGACCAGTTGGCCAAGCTGACCGAAGGCAAAGACCTTCCGGATTTTCGTCCGGGCGACACGCTGCGCGTTGACGTGCGCGTTGTTGAGGGTGAGCGCGAGCGTATTCAGGCCTTTGAAGGTGTGTGTATTGCTCTTTCCGGTCATGGCGTTAACGCGTCCTTTACGGTGCGCAAATTGTCCTACGGCGAAGGTGTGGAACGTGTATTCCCGCTCTATTCACCAAATGTAGATAACATTCATGTTGTCCGCCGTGGTCGGGTACGTCGCGCGAAGCTTTACTATCTGCGTGGCCGGACAGGTAAGTCCGCGCGTATTGCTGAGCGTCAAGACTGGCAGCGCAAAGCGAAAAAAGGCAGCTAAGCCTGCGCGCCATAAACCGATATCGGTTTAAAAAGTTTTGAAAAGGCTGCCATCTCGGCGGCCTTTTCTTTTAAGATCCCCAGCGTTGAACAATTAGAGCAATCAAGGATAACTATCATGGGTTTGAAAGTCGCAGTTGTGGGTGCCACGGGTAATGTTGGGCGCGAGATGTTGAATATTTTGGCAGAACGCGAATTTCCCGCAGGCGAAGTGATCGCCATCGCATCACGCAAATCCATGGGTCAGGACGTGGGCTTTGGCGAAGACCGCGAGCTGAAAGTTAAGGCGCTTGATACCTTTGATTTCGCAGGTGTCGATATCGCCTTGTTTGCAGCGGGTTCTAATGTGGCGAAGGAATACGCGCCAAAGGCCGCAAAAGCTGGCGCCATCGTCATTGATAACTCGTCCTTTTTCCGGATGCACCCGGACGTGCCCTTGGTGGTGCCAGAGGTCAACGCCGATGCGCTGGATAAGCTGGGGGCCATGCGCATCATTGCCAACCCCAATTGTTCCACCGCACAAATGGTTGTGGCGCTGAAGCCGCTGCATGATGAAGCGACAATTGAGCGTGTGGTGGTCTCCACCTATCAGTCGGTCTCTGGGGCGGGGAGTAAAGCCATGGACGAGCTGTTTTCGCAAACCCGCAGTATCTTTGTGAACGAGATGCAAGAGCCGGAGCATTTCACCAAGCAGATCGCCTTTAATGTCATTCCACATATTGACGTTTTTGTTGAGGATGGCCTGACCAAAGAAGAATTAAAAATGGCGCAGGAAACGCAAAAGATCATGGGCGCGGATATTAAGGTGACAGCAACCTGTGTGCGTGTACCTGTTTTTGTTGGTCACGCGGAAGCGATCAATATCGAATTTGAAGAACCACTTTCGCCAGGTTCGGCCCGTAAAATCCTACGCGAAGCGCCGGGATGCATGGTGGTGGATAAACGCGAGGACGGTGGCTATGTGACGCCCGTGGATTGTGTGGGGGAATATGCGACCTTTATCAGCCGTATTCGCCGTGATCCCACCATTGAAAATGGCCTTAACATTTGGGTGGTGAGTGATAATCTGCGCAAAGGTGCGGCCCTGAACGCGGTGCAGATTGCAGAAAGCCTGCACGCCAGAGGGCTGGTTTAAAAGAGGGCTGGTGTAAGCGCAACTGGGGGGCAATATGGACTATCAACCAAGACGCAGTGTTCTTTTCATGCCTGTCACCAATGCGCGGGCGGCGGAAAAGGCACGTAGCCTGCCATGTGATTCCATCATCCTTGATATGGAAGATGCGGTTGCCGTGGGTGAAAAGGCAGCGGCCCGTAACGCGGCGCAGGATGAAATCAAAAAGGGGGGCTTTGGCGCGCGTGAATTGATCATTCGGATCAACGGATTGGACAGTGAATGGGCGGAAGACGATGCGGCATCATTTAAACACTGGCCGGATGCCATCCTGATCCCAAAAATCTCAACGGCAGACGATGTGATCGCGGCGGAGGCCCTGCTTGCGAAAAACGGCGCGCCGGATCACGTGCGGCTGTGGGTGATGATTGAAACCCCACTGGCGATTTTGAATATCGCCGCCATTGTTGCTGAGGCTGGCGAGGGCCGTAGATTGGCCGCGCTGGTGGCGGGCACCAACGACTTGGCGAAAGAATTGGGTCTAGCCCTCGGCGAAGACCGCAGCGCCATGCGCACAGCCCTGCAAATGGTGCTGCTGGGTGCACGCGCTGGGGGCTTGGCGGCCATTGATGGGGTTTATAATGACCTACAGGATGGTGATGGGTTCGCCCGCCAATGTGCCGAGGGGGCAAGATTTGGCTTTGATGGCAAAACACTTTTGCACCCGGGTCAGATCGATGCCGCCAACACGGCGTTTTCTCCGAGCACTGATCAAGTGGCGCATGCTCGCCGGGTGGTCAAAAAATGGGCCGAGGCAGAAGCCGCGGGCAAAGGCGTCGCCACCCTTGACGGCAAGATGATCGAGGCCCTGCATATGGAACAGGCCCGCGCCATCATCGCCATTGCCGAGAAAACCGCCTAATCAGTCACCGATATATTTGTCGAGCCATTTTTCCAGCTCGGTGAGGGCGGTCAGGCGACTGGCCTCGAACTTAAGGCTGTGCCTTCCTGTCTCAATCTCTACAAAGCGGTGTTTGACCTTGCTGCGTTTGAGGGCTTTTGCCATGGCTTTTGCTTGGCGAAACTCGACCGTCATATCGTCTTCGGCATGGATGAGCAATACTGGGGTCTTGATTTGATCGGTCAGGTTAACAGGCGACAACCCCTCCTGGTTTTCTTGATTGACATGTTGGGTCATAAGCGTGCCACCAATGAAATCCTTTGATCGCAGAACAAGGCGTTCGATATCGGTGACGCCATTGATGCTCACAGCGCAGGAATAAAGCTCCGGCTCCTTGGCAGCCCCCATCAGCGCGGCATATCCGCCATAACTCCAGCCCACAATACAGATGCGGTCCGGGTCAGCAATCCCTTGTTCGGCCAGCCATTTGGTTGCATCAGTGACATCGTCCTGCATGAGCAGTCCCCACTGTTCGTAGCCTGCTTGACGGAACGCCCGCCCATAGCCGGTCGAGCCGCGAAAATTGGGTTGCAGCACCGCATATCCCCTGTTGGCCATAAACTGCGCCAAATAGTCGAATTCCATGCTGTCGCGCGCCTGCGGCCCACCATGAGGCAGGATAACCGCGGGAAGGTTTTTGCCGTCGCGATCATTGGGCAGGGACAGATAAGCCGGAATCGTGGTGCCATCGCGTACTGCGAAGCTGATGGGCTTGACCTCAGCCAGTTGATTGGGCTCTAGATTATTGTAAGCCATCGCCAAGGGGTGAATTTGTTTATTGGCTTCATCATATAGATAATAAAAGCCGGGTTCCCGTGGCCCACGTGCATGAATGATATGCATATCGCGTGTTTGAGTGGTGCTGACGATCGTATTATAGGTGTCCTTGAGAGCACCGTTAATGGTATTATACCGCCGTGCCCACGCCTCATCGAAAAGCTGAACAGCAGCCCCCTCTCCGATATATTTTACGCCAATAGGGGTATCGTTCAGTGGGTCACGAAGCAGTCCAGTTGCGTCATATGATTCGTCGATAAAAACGGCCTCGATGACGTCATCGTTCTCTAAGTCGACTTTGAAGATGCCTTCGGTTCCATGTTCACTCAGAGCATTCATATAAGCATGGGTCGGGTCTGCTGCAAAACCGAGGGGGTTCAGCTCGCTCGTGATATGGTCGTCTGATACGCGAGAGAAATTACCATCGGTTCCAGCATAATAAGAAAATTTGTTGGTTGTGCGTCCCGGGTCATGAGCTTGGTTGTCCACACCCCAAGCGAGGCGAGGCTGCCCCTCATTGTCGCTCATCCAATTTTGCACGCCGCGCATGGCATCGCGGATGATCTTAAACGCGCCAGTATTAATATTGACGATGCGGAGGTCGTGCAGGCCATCCATTTTTTCATCCATAGCCAAAAGAATATGATCAGGATCATCCGGCAGGTAGCTGATGACATTGTCTTGAATTTGGGCGCGGGAATATTTGGATTGCAGCCGCGAAAAATTTCCCTTGTCCAAATCGGTATGGATTATATTTTTATATTCGCTGCCGTCCCTGTTCACAGCCAATAAGCGCGTCTCTGTAAGCTCGATATTGCGATACCTGGATTGCTTGGACATATGAATCAGCAGTCGATCATTGTTTGCCCAGCGATATTTATTTATTTCGGATTCTTCCAGCGGCGGGATGACGACGGGGCTGGCTGAGCCATCTGCTTTTTGCACCACAAGGTGAGGGCGGCCCCCAACGGGCTGAATCATCGCGAGATACTGCCCATCTGGTGACAGTCTCGGCATTGAAACTGATGGTAGTTGAGCAAATACCTCGACCGGTAGTTTTTCGGCTAGGCTCGGCCTTGCCCATGCAAGAGCTGTGAAAATTACAAATGCAAAAGTCGCGCTTATGCGCCGCGTACCATTCCTCATGTGTCCCCCTCAGAAAAATAAATGAAGTTAAATACTAGGTAATACAATCTATAATTGCAATGGGGGTTGAATCAAAATTGCAGAGAGAATCGAGCATGATCATAAATCCCGTGACCTAAGGTCTTGCACTGGCCCGTATATATGTGCCAATGATGGGAAACAGTCTGGGGGGTCCAGACAGGAAATATGAGCGAGATTGGTATGGGACGATCAGATCGGCCAGTTTCCCCGCACCTCAGCGTCTATCGCTGGGAACTGCATATGTTCATGTCCATATTGCACCGGGCAACGGGTGTATTTTTGGCGCTTGGATTTGTAGCCTTCACATGGGGCTTGTTAGCGGTCGCGGGCGGAAGCGAAGCTTATTCATCATTTTTAATTGCTGCGGCGCATCCATTTGGGCGCCTTGTGCTGTTTGGCTTTTCTTATTCATTAATCTATCACGCCATGAACGGTGTTCGTCATTTATGGTGGGACGCTGGGCGGGGGTATGATCTGGACGCAGTGCGCAAAAGCGGTTGGCTGATCATGGTCTTGTCGGTGGTTGCCACCATTGTGCTTTGGTATTGTGGATATCAGAACGCTGGCTTGATTTCGGGAATGTTTTAGGAAGACACATGCAAACTCATCTTGGAAAAGTACGCGGGCTCGGCTCGGCAAAATCCGGCACCGAGCATTGGTGGATGCAGCGGGTCACCGCAATTGCATTGGTGCCCCTGTCTGTTTGGCTTTTGGTTTCATTGGTCGGCCTTGTGGGCGCGGGGCATGCAACGGTTGTCGGCTGGATTGCTAATCCCATGGTGACGGTTTTGTTGATCTTATTCGCGAGTGTGACAGCTTGGCATATGAAATTGGGCCTCCAGGTTGTTATTGAAGATTACGTCCATTCTGAGGGCGCAAAAATTCTCGCGCTGATGCTGGTTAATTTTGCTGCCGCGGTGATTGGCCTGGCGGCAGTGGTTTCTGTTTTAAAAATCTCTTTCGGAAGTTAGGCGCTATGAGCGAGGCATATTCATTCATTGAGCACACATATGATGTGCTGGTTGTTGGCGCTGGTGGATCGGGCCTGCGCGCGGTTATGGGCGCAGCGGAAGCGGGGCTTAAAACAGCCTGTGTGACCAAGGTGTTCCCAACCCGCAGCCATACCGTTGCAGCCCAAGGCGGCATTGCGGCATCGCTCGGCAATATGGGGCCAGATAAATGGCAGTGGCACATGTTCGATACGGTCAAAGGCTCAGATTGGCTCGGCGATCAGGACGCTATCGAATATATGGTGCGTGAGGCCCCGCAAGCGGTTTATGAGTTGGAGCATTTCGGGGTGCCATTTTCCCGCACCGAAGAGGGCAAGATTTATCAACGCGCCTTCGGTGGCATGACCACGGATTTTGGCGACGGCCCTGCGGCACAACGCACCTGCGCGGCGGCGGACCGAACCGGTCATGCGATGTTGCATTCGCTCTATCAGCAGTCGCTTAAATATGACGCTGACTTTTTTATCGAATATTTTGCTATCGACCTGATTATGGAAGATGGCGAGTGCCGCGGTGTTATTGCGCTGTGTATGGATGATGGGACGCTGCATCGGTTCCGTGCCAAGGCGGTTGTGTTGGCGACAGGGGGTTATGGTCGGTCATATTTCTCCTGCACTTCGGCGCATACCTGTACGGGTGATGGGGGCGGTATGGTTTTGCGCGCCGGATTGCCGCTACAGGATATGGAATTTGTCCAGTTTCACCCCACCGGCGTTTACGGCGCTGGCGTCCTGATTACCGAGGGCGCACGCGGTGAGGGTGGCTATCTGGTCAATTCATCGGGTGAGCGTTTTATGGAGCGTTACGCCCCCAGCGCCAAAGACCTGGCGAGCCGCGATGTCGTATCGCGGTCCATGGCCATGGAAATTCGCGAAGGCCGCGGTGTCGGCGAACATAAAGACCATATCTATCTGCACTTGGATCACTTGTCTCCGGATATTTTGGCAGAGCGCCTGCCGGGTATTTCCGAATCCGCGAAAATTTTCGCCGGTGTTGATGTGACCAAGCAGCCGATTCCGGTTCTGCCGACCGTGCATTACAACATGGGCGGCATTCCCACCAATTATCACGGCGAAGTGATCGCCCCGGAAGCGAGCAATCCCGACGCTGTGGTCCCGGGTTTGTTTGCGGTGGGGGAAGCGGCGTGTGTATCTGTACACGGTGCCAATCGTCTTGGTTCCAATAGTTTGATCGACTTAGTGGTCTTTGGCCGTGCGGCGGCACACCGTATTGCGCAGGTGGTGGACCCCAATTCCAAGCATCCGGAACATAGTGCGGATAGCGGCGAAATGGCGCTTTCCCGTTTGGACAAAGCGCGCTATGCCGATGGCAGCCTGCGCACGGCAGAGGTGCGTTTGAATATGCAGCGCACCATGCAGGCAAACTGCTCCGTATTCCGTACCTCGGAAGTGTTGGAAGAAGGCAAGGGCTTGATCGACGATGTGTTCAAAACCCTGCCAGACGTAAAAACGACCGATCGTTCGCTGGTGTGGAACTCTGACCTGATTGAAACGCTGGAGCTTGAAAACCTCATGAGCCAAGCGGTCGTAACCATGCACTGTGCGGAAAACCGCAAGGAATCGCGTGGGGCACACATGCATGAAGATTATCCTGATCGGGATGATGAAAATTGGATGAAACATACAGCGGCTTGGATTAATGATGCCGGCGAAGTGCGGATTGATTACCGCCCGGTGCATGATTATACGCTGTCAAAAGACATTGATTATATCAAACCCAAAGCCAGAGTTTATTAACAGGCTGAGGTTTACGATGCGGCACAAAGGGAAGGCTTAAAAGCAATGGCTGAATTTTCACTGCCCAAAAATTCAAAGGTTGGCAAAGGCGAACATCACGCTGCGCCAGAAGGTGCGACCAATGTGCGGACCTTTAATGTCTATCGTTGGAATGAAGACGATGGCAGCAACCCCGTTGTCGATACTTATGAACTGGATATGGATAAGTGTGGCCCCATGGTTTTGGACGCGCTGATCAAGATCAAAAACGAGGTCGATAGCTCACTGACGTTTCGCCGCTCCTGTCGCGAGGGTGTTTGTGGGTCTTGCGCCATGAATATTGACGGTAAAAACACGCTGGCTTGCACCAAATCATGTGACGACGTAAAGGGTGATGTGGATGTTTATCCCTTGCCACATATGTCGGTGGTGAAGGATTTGGTTGTCGATATGTCAGGCTTTTATGCCCAGTACGCATCTATCGAGCCTTGGATGAAAACCAAAACGCCAACACCGTCCGGTAAAGAGCGCCTGCAATCAAAAGAAGACCGCGAAAAGCTTGATGGTTTGTATGAATGCATCATGTGCGGCTCGTGTTCTGCGTCTTGCCCCAGCTATTGGTGGAACGGCGATAAATATCTCGGCCCCGCGATCCTGCTGCAATCCTATCGTTGGCTGGTGGATAGCCGTGATGAATATACGGGCGAGCGGTTGGACGAATTAGAAGATCCGTTCCGCCTCTATCGTTGCCATACCATCATGAACTGCGCCAATACTTGCCCGAAAGGACTGAATCCGGCGGAGGCTATTGGCGAGATCAAAAAATTGATGGTGGAACGTCAAGGTTAGCGCTAACGTTTTTTCATGACGGGTGTGCAGGAAAGCTATCAGACATTATTGGACAATGGCGAGTTGCGTGTGGATGCGCAGCAGGCTGAAGGCGTGCGCAAATTACAAAAGCTGCAAAACGATCTAGCGGCGGCATCCGCGCCAACGGACTTTGGTTTTTTGGGATTTTTCTCCCCCCGTAAAGCCGCCGCGCCGCCGCGCGGCATCTATATGCACGGCGATGTGGGGCGCGGAAAATCCATGCTGCTGGACCTGTTTTTTGAGACCGCTGACGTCACGCCCAAACGCCGTGTGCATTTCCATGCCTTTATGTTGGAATGTCATGCGACCATTCACGAATGGCGCGGGCTTTCCAATTACGAACGCAGGCGCGCATCGCCCGCATCGGATTCGGACGACCCCATACCGCCATTGGCCGAACGGATCGCACGGCACGCCAAGCTTTTGTGTTTTGATGAATTGCAAATTACCGATGTGGCGGATGCGATGATTCTGGGGCGGCTTTATGAACAGTTGTTCAAATTGGGTGTGACCATTGTGTCCACATCCAACCGCCCGCCGGATGATCTTTATAAGGGCGGGATCAACCGACAACTCTTTCTGCCATTTATCCAGATGATTAAAGACAAGATGGACGTGGTGGCGCTGGATGGGCCCACCGATTACCGCTTGGCGCGCATGAAGGGGATAGAGGTATACCACACACCCATTGGTGATGCCGCGACCCAGAAAATGCGCGAGGCCTTTTTCGCTATGACCGACCGCAATGTGGAAGATGCTGATCAGGTGCCAACAGCGGAACTGGATGTCCATGGGCGCAAGCTGTTTGTGCCCAAATCGTCCAAGGGCGTGGCGGTCTTTTCATTCAAACGACTGTGCGCCAACCCCCTTGGGGCCGCGGACTATCTGGCCATTGCCCAGCGCTATCACGCGGTTTTTATTGTTGCCATTCCCAAGATGAATAAAGAACAGCGGAATGAGGCAAAACGCTTTGTGACGCTGATTGATACGCTTTACGAATATAACGTCAAGCTCATCTGTTCCGCAGATGCCGAGCCGGACGAATTATACCCCGCAGGGGATGGCAGCTTTGAATTTTCCCGCACCGCATCCCGCTTGATGGAGATGCAGTCAGCGGATTATTTGGCCAAAGGCCATGGCCTGTCAATTTAAAGGCCTAAATTAGACAGGTCTGTCTATAAATACCCTTGATTTGCCCTATTTTCTTGTAGATTAACGCTTTTCGCGTTAGTAGGCTCTTAATAATCAATGATTTATCGTTGTTGCGACTTGTTTTTTTTGTGCTCGGGTTAACTATAAGGGGCACAGGCCGCGGCCGGAGCACTGGATGGGGCAGTGATCGGAGCAGCAGATGGGATGCTGCCATTAGGCCAGATGTTGGCAAACAGGCGGCAGGAATGTTTGGGATTTAAAACTTAATATACGGAGATGCAGTAGCATGGCACGCAAGAAAATTGCCTTGATCGGCGGCGGTCAAATTGGTGGAACCCTCGCGCATTTGGCGGCGCTTAAAGAATTGGGTGACGTTGTCATCTTTGATATCGTTGATGGCTTGCCGCAGGGAAAGGCACTTGATCTGGCCCAGTCCGGCCCGGTTGAAGGCTATAATGCGGCCCTGTCCGGCGTGAATGATTATGCAGGGATTGCTGGCGCCGACGTGATTGTCGTGACTGCGGGCGTGGCGCGCAAACCGGGTATGAGTCGTGATGATCTTCTGGGGATCAACCTCAGCGTGATGAAAGCAGTGGGTGAAGGCATCAAAAATCATGCGCCCGACGCATTCGTTATTTGCATCACCAATCCGCTGGACGCCATGGTGTGGGCGCTGCGCGAATTTTCTGGCTTGCCGCACAATAAGGTTGTCGGCATGGCCGGCGTGCTGGATAGCGCGCGCTTCTCTCACTTCTTGGCGGAAGAATTCAAGGTCAGCGTTGAAAATGTCACCACCTTTGTTTTGGGTGGTCATGGGGACACCATGGTGCCGTTGGTCCGCTATTCAACAGTTGCGGGGATTCCGGTACCTGACCTGATCAAAATGGGCTGGTCCACGCAAGAACGCATTGATGACATTGTCACCCGCACCCGTAACGGCGGCGCGGAGATTGTTGGCCTGCTGAAAACAGGCTCGGCTTTCTATGCCCCGGCCGCGTCAGCGATTCAAATGGCGGATGCTTATTTGAAAGATAAGAAACTGCTCTTGCCATGCGCGGCCTATCTGGATGGCCAGTACGGCGTTGATAACATGTATGTGGGTGTGCCGGTCATTCTTGGCGAAGGCGGCGTCGAACGCATTGTTGAGATTGAATTGGTCGGGGAAGAAAAATCAGGCTTTGATAATTCCGTTGGCGCTGTGAAAGAGCTGATGGAAGCGTGTCGTGCCATTGATGGCAGTTTGAGCTAACCGTTTGAGCCTTTAGCGACCAGATGCATAGGGGGAAGGAGCCCATAAATGAATATCCATGAACATCAGGCGAAAGCACTCCTGCGGGAGTTTGGCGCGCCGACACTGCAAGGGCGCGCGGCCTTTTCTGTCGAGGAAGCGGTCAAAGCCGCCGAAGAACTGGGCGGCCCAGTATGGGTGGTTAAGGCGCAAATTCATGCGGGCGGTCGCGGCAAAGCGGGCGGCGTCAAGGTGGTCAAGTCCCTCGACGAAGTGCGGGCTGCAGCGGGTGAGATTTTTGGTAAAACTCTGGTAACGCACCAAACTGGCCCGGCGGGCAAAGAAGTGCGGCGGCTGTTTGTCGAAGATGGCTGCGCTATTAAGGACGAGTTATACCTGTCCCTTCTTGTTGATCGTGGTGCCAGCCAGGTGGCGATTATGGCGTCCACCGAAGGCGGTATGGATATTGAAGAAGTGGCGGAGAAAACGCCCGAGAAAATCACAACCATTCGCATTGATCCAGCCATGGGTCTGATGCCCTTTCATCAGCGCCAACTGGCGTTTGGCTTGGGTCTGAAGGGCGGCGCGGCCAAGCAGTGCATGAAGCTGGTTGCGGCGCTATACCGGGCCTTTCTGGAGCGTGATGCCAGCCTGATTGAGATTAATCCGCTGGTGGTCACTCAAGACGATGACATTGTGGTGCTGGATGCCAAAATGTCGTTTGATGGTAATGCCCTATTCCGCCATGCCGATGTGATGGCCCTGCGCGACATTAGCGAAGAGGATGCGATGGAGGCAGAGGCTGCCGAGCATGAGCTGAACTATATTCGCCTAGATGGCAATATCGGTTGCATGGTCAACGGTGCGGGCCTTGCCATGGCGACCATGGATATCATTAAGCTGAAAGGCGGAGCGCCAGCAAACTTTTTGGATGTTGGCGGCGGCGCGACCCAAGAGCGCGTGACCGAGGCCTTCAAAATCATTCTCTCTGACGAAAATGTCGAAGGCATCCTCGTCAATATCTTTGGCGGGATCATGCGCTGCGATGTCATTGCAGAGGGCGTCGTGGCAGCAGCCAAGGAAATGGATATCAAAGTGCCGCTGGTGGTGCGCTTAGAGGGAACCAATGTGGAAAAGGGTAAGGAAATCCTGAGCCAATCCGGTTTGGCCATTATTGCCGCGGATGATTTAAATGATGCGGCCGTCAAGGTCGTGGCAGCGGTAGAGGAGGCACGCTAATGTCAGTGCTTGTAAATAAAGAGACCAAGGTCATTTGTCAGGGCTTTACGGGCGCGCAGGGCACCTTCCATTCCGAGCAGGCCATTGCATACGGCACCAAAATGGTTGGTGGCGTGACCCCGGGTAAGGGTGGGTCCACCCACTTGGACCTGCCGGTGTTTGATACGGTCAGGGATGCGGTCGCGCGCACAGGTGCCGATGCATCTGTTATTTATGTTCCACCGCCCTTTGCGGCCGATGCCATATTGGAAGCCATTGATGCGGAAATCCCGTTGGTGGTCTGCATCACCGAGGGCATCCCGGTGCTGGACATGGTGAAGGTCAAGCGCGCGCTTAGAAATTCGGGCACCCGTCTTGTCGGGCCGAACTGCCCCGGTGTGATTACGCCGGATGAATGTAAAATTGGCATTATGCCTGGTCATATTCACAAGCGCGGCTCGGTGGGCATTGTCTCCCGCTCCGGCACGTTGACCTATGAGGCTGTTGCCCAGACAACCGCCGCGGGCCTTGGTCAGTCGACCTGTATCGGCATTGGCGGTGACCCTGTGAACGGCACCAATTTCATTGATTGTTTGGACATGTTCCTCGGCGATAGCGAAACCGAAAGCATCGTTATGATTGGTGAAATTGGCGGCTCCGCCGAAGAGGAAGCGGCGGAATTTTTGAAACAATCCAGCGTGAAAAAACCTGTCACGGGCTTTATCGCGGGACTAACTGCGCCTCCCGGTCGTACTATGGGCCATGCTGGTGCGATTGTGTCGGGCGGTAAAGGCGGTGCGGAAGACAAGATTGAAGCCATGCGTAGCGCGGGTATTGCGATTGCAGATTCGCCCGCATCCATCGGTGTGACGCTGTCAAAGCTGCTGAACGGTTAATCGGTAGTCGGTCAAAGGGGACGCCACTGGCGCAAACAAGCATGAGCACAGAAAACCCGGAAATGGACTTGATTGGTGCGGGCTCGCATTTCGCAGAAGCCCAATATGCACGCTATTTGGAAGACGCATCCTCGGTTGGGGAAGATTGGCAAAATTATTTTGCGGGTCTTGAGGCCGCAGCGGTGACGAATGGCGCCGCCAATGGCGGACCAACGTGGGCGCGAAAAGATTGGCCGCCGCAGCCGGGCGACGATTTAACCTCGGCCCTGTTGCCGGGTTCCGAACAGCCTGTGGCACCCGCGGCAAAGAAAGGCAGCGTCTCTGCGGACGAGGTTCGCGCTGCGACCCTTGATAGTATTCGCGCATTGATGTTGATCCGCGCATACCGGGTACGGGGGCATATGGCGGCTAATCTTGACCCGCTTGGTCTCGAAGACAACGGCCACTATCCAGAGCTGGACCCATCGGCTTACGGCTTTAGCGAAGAGGATATGGACCGCCCGGTTTTTATCGATAACGTCTTGGGGCTGGAGACTGCAACGGTTCGTGAAATATATCAGATTTTGCGCCGGACTTATTCTTCGACATTTGGTGTGGAATTTATGCACATCAACGAACCGGAGGAAAAAGACTGGCTGCAACGCCGCATTGAAGGCCGCGAAAAAGAGATCCAGTTCACCAACGAAGGCAAGCTGGCGATCTTTGACAAGCTGGTCGAAGCCGAGGAGTTTGAAAAATTCCTAGGTCGTAAATATACTGGCACCAAGCGGTTTGGCTTGGATGGCGGCGAAAGCATGATCCCGGCCCTCGAGGCCATCATTAAAACTGGCGGCCAGTTGGGTGTTGAGGAAATTATCATCGGCATGCCCCACCGCGGGCGGCTGAATGTTTTGGCCAATGTGATGAGTAAGCCATTTTCCGCCATTTTCCACGAATTTCATGGTGGCTCGTCCAAGCCCGACGACGTGGAAGGCTCGGGCGATGTGAAATATCACTTGGGCACTTCATCGGACCGCGAATTTGATGGTAACAAAGTCCATCTTTCACTGACCGCCAATCCGTCGCATTTGGAAGCGGTTGACCCAGTGGTGATTGGCAAGGTGCGCGCCAAGCAAACGCAACGCGCGGGTAAACATGAACTGAATGATACGGTTCAGGAAAAAGTATTGGGCTTGCTGCTTCATGGCGACGCTGCGTTCGCTGGTCAGGGCTTGGTTGCTGAATGCTTTATGATGTCGGACCTGCAAGGCTATGGCACGGGCGGCACCATTCATTTCATTGTGAATAACCAAATTGGCTTTACCACCAGCCCGCAGTATTCCCGTTCCAGTCACTATCCGTCAGATTTGGGCAAAATGGTCGGCGCGCCCATTTTCCATGTCAACGGAGATGATCCCGAAGCGGTGGTTTACGCCACAAAAATTGCGACTGAGTTCCGTCAGGAATTCAAAAAAGATGTGGTGATCGACATGATTTGTTATCGCCGCTTTGGCCATAACGAAAGCGATGAACCCTCTTTCACCCAGCCTTTGATGTACGCCAACATCAAAAACCACCTTGGTGTTGTTGAAATTTATCGCGATCGATTGATCCGCGAGGGCCTATTGAGTGAAGATGCGGCCAACGGTGTTATTAAGGCGTTCCGCGACCGGATGGAGAAGGACTTTGCTGCGGCGAAGGATTTCAAACCGGAAAAAGCCGATTGGTTAGAAGGTCGTTGGTCGCATTTGGGCGCTGCATCGGGGGACGATTGGCGGGCGCATTCGGGCTTGGCGTTCGAGACCCTGAATAAAGTCGGCAAAGCGCTGACCACGGTGCCAGAGGGATTTAATATCCACCGCACACTTGGCCGTGTTGTTGCGGCAAAAGAGGCAACGCTGGAAGCGGGCGAGGGGCTTGATTGGGCCACCTGTGAAGCCTTGGCGTTCGGCACTTTGCTGCATGATGGTTATAGTGTTCGGCTGTCTGGGCAAGATAGTCGTCGCGGAACCTTCTCGCATCGTCATGGCGAATGGACCGACCAGAAAACCGAAGACCGTTACTGCCCTTTGAATAGTTTTGGCACCAAGGAAAAGCTGAAAATCCTCGATAGCCCATTATCAGAGGCGGGCGTTCTTGGGTTTGAATATGGCTATTCGCTGGCCGAGCCCAACGCCTTGGTGTTGTGGGAAGCCCAGTTTGGTGACTTTGCCAATGGCGCACAGGTCATTATCGATCAGTTTATTTCGTCGGGCGAAGCGAAATGGTTGCGCATGTCGGGTTTGGTGATGCTGTTGCCCCATGGCTATGAGGGCCAGGGACCAGAGCATTCATCAGCGCGGTTGGAGCGTTATCTGCAAATCTGCGCCGAGGGCAATATGCAGGTGGCAAATTGTACAACGCCTGCCAACTATTTCCATATTCTGCGGCGGCAAATGTTACGCAATTTCCGTAAACCCTTGATCATGATGTCGCCTAAATCTTTGCTGCGGCACAAGCGCTGTGTTTCGAAATTGGAAGACATGGGGCCAGACACCCAGTTCCACCGGCTATTGTGGGATGGCGCGCAGTCGGAACCCGATCAAACCACACTGAAACTGAATAAGGACAAAGATATCAAGCGGGTCATTCTGTGTTCCGGCAAGGTCTATTACGATCTGGAAGAAGAGCGCGAAAAGCGCGGACAGAGCGATACATATATTCTGCGTGTTGAGCAGCTCTATCCATTCCCCAAGCAACCGCTGATGCAGGAATTAAAGCGCTTTAAGAATGTCGAGACAGTGGTCTGGTGTCAGGAAGAGCCGAAAAACCAAGGCGCATGGATGTTCCTTGAGCATCGGCTTGAGGAAGCGCTTGAAGAAACCAAAATTAAACCCAACCGCGCCATTTATGTGGGGCGTGCCGCGGGGGCCTCAACGGCAACGGGCATGTTGAGTATGCATGTGAAGCAGCAAGCAGCACTGGTTGATCAGGCTCTGAGTATATAAGGACGCTTTGGGCCTCTGGGAGCCGAGCGTATATAAAGACAGGTGAAAAGATATGGCTGAAGATATCAAAGTACCGACATTGGGCGAATCCATCACGGAAGCGACCATTGCGCGTTGGCTAAAACAGGTTGGTGAAGCCGTGGGTGAGGACGAGCCTATTGTCGAGTTGGAAACTGATAAGGTGGCGATGGAGGTCAATTCGCCCGTGTCCGGTGTGATGTCGGAAATGGTTGCCGCCGAGGGTGATACGGTTGAGGTCGGCGCGGTGATTGCGCGCGTGGATATTTCTGGCAAAGCCCCCACGGTCAAATCCGAACCCAAACCCGCTGCGACGCCTGAAGCTGCGGCACCAGCAGCGCCCGCGCCTGCTGCTGCGTCATCCGCTGCGGCCCCCGCCGTTGCGGCCTCGTCGATGCCTTTATCACCCGCCGTGCGCAAGTTAATCGACGAAAATGGCCTGAACCCGGCGAGTATTACAGGAACGGGTAAAGATGGACGTATTGTAAAAGGCGATGTGTTGAAAGCCATCGAAGCCGGAACGGCGACAGCTGCCGCGGCACCAGTTGCGGCGGCAGCAGCGACCACAGATGGAGCACCGCGTCAGGAACGTGTGCCCATGTCGCGGATGCGCAAACGTATTGCTGAGCGCTTGAAAGACGCGCAAAACACGGCGGCTATGCTCACCACCTTTAACGAGGTGGATATGACCGCCGTGATGGACGCGCGCTCACGCTATAAGGAGATGTTCGAGAAGAAGCATGGCATCAAGCTTGGCTTCATGAGCTTCTTCGTGAAGGCATCGGTTATGGCGCTGAAAGAAGTGCCCGCGGTGAATGCGCAGATTGACGGCGATGATATTGTTTACAATAATTATTACGATATCGGGGTTGCGGTTTCGTCCCCAACGGGCCTTGTGGTGCCAGTCCTGCGCGACTGCGACAATATGGGCTTTGCCGACACTGAAAAATCTATCATGGATTATGCCCTGAAGGCACGGTCTGGTAAATTGGGCCTAGGTGATATGCAGGGCGGGACGTTCACCATCACCAACGGGGGCGTCTTTGGTTCGCTGATGTCGACGCCCATTCTGAACCCTCCTCAGTCGGCGATTTTGGGCATGCATAAAATCCAGCAGCGCCCCATGGTTATGCCGGATGGTTCTATCCAAGCGCGGCCCATGATGTATCTGGCGATGTCTTATGACCATCGGATCATTGATGGCCGCGAGGCGGTGACAGCACTGGTGCGCATCAAAGAATGTATAGAAGACCCAGAGCGTATTTTGCTCGACCTTTAGCGTTCGCCGAAAGAGATAAAATTTTTAAAAAGACGGGAAATGAACATGAGTGATGATCGCTATGATCTAGTGGTAATTGGTGGTGGACCAGGTGGCTATGTTGCTGCGATTAGGGCCGCACAGCATGGGCTGAAAGTGGCCTGCGTTGAAAAACGCGCCACCCTTGGCGGCACCTGCTTGAATGTTGGTTGTATTCCGTCAAAGGCGCTTTTACATGCGTCTGAGGTTTATGATTCCGCGCTCAATCACATGGCGGATTTGGGAGTGAAGGCCACTGGCGTTAAGCTTGACCTGAAAACCATGATGGGCGCTAAGGACAAAACGGTTGAGGACCTAACCAATGGCATCGCCTTCCTGTTCAAGAAAAACAAGATCGATCATATCGAGGGCACAGGCAGCCTAAAAGACAAGAATACTGTCTCGGTCAAACCAAGCAAAGGCAAAGCCAAAACCATTACGGCCGATAATATCATTATCGCCACGGGTTCTGATGTAGCGAGCTTACCGGGCATTAAAATTGACGAAAAGGTGGTTGTGTCTTCAACGGGCGCACTGGCCCTGCCCAAGGTGCCCAAGCACCTGCTGGTTATCGGCGGCGGCGTGATCGGGCTAGAGCTTGGCTCGGTTTGGAAACGCCTCGGCGCGAAAGTCACGGTTGTTGAATATCTGGATCGCCTGATTCCGGGAATGGATTTGGATATCGCCAAGAATTTTGCCCGCATCCTTAAAAAGCAGGGCTTTGATATTCACCTGTCCTCCAAAGTGGTGGGTGTTAAAACCAGCAAAACAGGTGCCAAGGTTGATGTAGAACCAGCAAAAGGTGGCGATGCGAAAACATTTGATTGCGATGTGGTGCTGATGGCTGTTGGTCGCACCCCTTATACCGAGGGCCTTGGCCTTGATAAAGTTGGCGTCGAAACGGACGATCGGGGTCGCATTAAAGTGGGCGCTGATTTTTCCTCTAGCGTCACTAATATCTATGCCATTGGTGATGTCATCGAAGGGCCCATGCTGGCGCATAAAGCCGAAGACGAAGGCGTTGCCGCAGCGGATAATATCGCCGGACTGACCGGACATGTGAACCATGATGTCATTCCCGGTGTGATCTACACCATGCCGGAAGTGGCTTGTGTGGGCAAAAATGAAGAGGACCTGAAAGAAGCGGGTATCGCTTATAATGTGGGTAAATTCCCCTTCACAGCAAACTCGCGGGCGAAGGCAAACCATCAAACCGATGGCTTTGTGAAAGTGCTGGCGGATAAGGAAACCGACCGTGTGCTGGGCGTTCATATCATCGGCGCGGATGCAGGCAATATGATTGCCGAGGCGGCGCTGGCGATGGAATTTGGCGCATCAAGCGAAGATATCGCCATGACCTGTCATGCCCACCCGACCGAGACCGAAGCGATGAAGGAAGCTGCCATGGCAGCCTATGCCAAGCCGATCCATATGTAAGGGATTTGGCGTGTTATTAAGCCCTGGGGTGGGCTTTTTCATAAACGCGCATCAGGGCGTCTGTATCCACATCGGTATAATGCTGGGTGGTGGACAGGTCCGCATGACCCAATAGTTCCTGAATGGTGCGCAAATCGCCCCCGGCGGACAGCAGGTGCGTCGCGAAGCTGTGGCGCAGCGCATGCGGTGTCGCATTTTCTGGCAGGCCCATAGAGATCCGCGTCAAGCGAACCACCTTTTGAATGGCACCCGCCGACAATCGCGCGCCCCGCACGCCGAGGAATAACGGCCGATCGGATGATTCGGCAAAGGGACAAAGGCAACGATAATCATCAATGGCATCGCGGACGATGGGCAAGACCGGCACGATACGTTCTTTGTCCCGTTTGCCGCGGACAGTCATACTGTCGCCATTGGGCGCATCAGCTATATTCAGGCCCAGTGCTTCTGAGATTCGCAACCCACAGCCATAAAGCAGCGTCACAACCGCCACATCCCGCGCCGCGATCCAGTCCTCGCTGGCCCAGTCGCCAACCCGGTTGAGCAGCCCCTTGGCATCACTGACATTCAGCGGACGCGGGATGGCGTGGCCAATTTTTGGGCTGCGTACATTGGCGATGGCCGCATTACTGATGCCTTCGACCCGGTCCAGATATTTAAAAAAGCTGCGCAGCGCCGACAGGGTGCGCGCCAAGGAGCGAGATGATAGGCCGTCCATGCGCCGGGCTGCTAAAAAACTGCGAAAGTCCGGCACCAGCAGGGCCTTCAGATGACGTGGCAAGGGTGGCTCGGCCAGATGATCAGCCAGAAACATGATAAAACCGCCCAGATCGCGCATATAATTGTTCACAGTATGGCTGGAAAAGCGCCGCTCGCTCGCCAAATAGCGCTTCCAACGGCGGATCAGTTCAGCCGTTTCTGGGGCCGCAACCAATACGGCATCTTTATCAATGGTGTTGTTTTTGCTCATATCAGCAGATTAGCAGATATTAAATGATTTTTTGACCTGTTTCCGCCCAGTCCTTCAAAAACGCCTCTAGGCCCTTATCGGTGAGGGGATGATGCGTCAATTGACGGATCACATCTGGCGGAATGGTCGCCACATCGGCACCGATGAGGGCCGAGCGATGCACGTGTTCGACACTGCGGATTGAAGCGACGAGGATCTGCGTCTCAAACCCGTAATTGTCGTAGATAATACGCATGTCTTCAATCAGCTCCATACCATCTTCGCCGATATCATCCAGCCGCCCGACAAAAGGCGAGACGAAGGTGGCGCCAGCCTTGGCCGCCAGCAGCGCCTGATTGGCGGAAAAACAAAGCGTGACATTGACCATGGTGCCCGCGTCGGTCAGGGCCTTGCAGGTTTTCAGGCCGTCTTCGGTCAAGGGCACTTTGATGGCGATGTTTTTATGAATGGCGGCGAGTTTTTTTGCCTCTTCCATCATGCCCGCATGATCGGTGGAGACAACCTCGGCGCTGATGGGGCCATCGACAATCTCGCAAATTTCGGTGATCACTTCGATAAAATCGCCACCGGATTTTTTGATCAGGCTCGGGTTGGTTGTGACCCCATCGACCAAGCCCGTTGCGGCCAGCTCGCGGATTGCATCAATATCCGCTGTATCTACGAAAAATTTCATTGTGTCCCCTTGTTCTTATTCTTAATTTTTGTTTTTAATTTTTATTGTCCCCTTTGAATCTAGTGCCATGGGCGCTATGGCGCAAGACAAATGCAGATTGATGAAATGGCGAATTGTTATGCCGCGCGGCCCCCGTTAAACTCGCCACCATGAATCACCCTGTGACAGCACATAATCAGGAAAGCGTTCGGGTATTGTTACCTTTGGCGCTGCCTTTGACGCTTGACTATCTACCGGACGGGATGGACCTGTCGCCCGGTCAGTTTGTGCGGGTGCCGCTGTCGGCAAGGTCGCGCATTGGTGTGGTGTGGGGCGCGGGAAGCCCAGATGTGCCCCGCGAAAAACTTAAATCCGTAGAAGCGATTATTGATGTGCCGCCGCTGAGCGCTCAACACATGCAATTTGTTGATTGGGTGGCGGCCTATACCCTGTCGCTGCCGGGGGCGGTATTACGCATGAGCATGAATGTGCCGGACGCGTTCCTGCCGCCGCCGATGCGCACGCTCTATGTGCGCGGCGGACCGGACCCGGAAAATATGACCAGCGAACGCGCCGCATTGTTGGAACGATTGGTCGATCAGCATCCGCGATCGGTTCGCGAATTGGCGCTTCTTGGTCAGGTGGGCGAAGGCGTGGTGCGTGGTTTGGTGAAGACGGGAACCCTGATCCCGGTCGAATGCAATCGGGATGAGCCTTATCCGGCCCCTGATGGCGGCGGGCGTGGTCCCACATTGTCGGCGCAACAACATGATGCATCCAAGGCGCTGATTGATGCCCTTAAAGAAAAGCGTTTCGCACCTTTTCTACTCGAAGGCGTCACTGGCGCTGGTAAGACCGAGGTTTATTTCGAAGCCATTGCAGAAATGCTGAAGGACCCTGATGCACAGGCGCTGGTTCTGGTGCCGGAAATTGCCTTGACCAGCCAGTGGTTGGACCGGTTTGAGGCCCGCTTTGGTGCGGCGCCTGTGGAATGGCATTCAGACCTAGGTAAAGCGGAACGTCGTCGAGCATGGCGGGCGGTGGCGGATGGCTCTGCCCGCGTGGTTGTGGCCGCGCGTTCAGGGCTGTTTCTGCCATTTGCGCATTTGGGCTTGGTCGTGGTGGATGAAGAACATGATCCCTCCTTCAAGCAAGAAGAAGGCGTCATATATAATGCCCGCGATATGGCAGTGGTGCGCGCCAAAATGGCCAGTGCGCCGGTGGTGCTGGCCAGCGCGACCCCGTCTTACGAGACCTATGTCAATGCAACGACCGGGAAATATGGGCATCTCACGCTTTTGGAACGCCACGGCGGCGCGGCCCTGCCACAGATTGATGCTGTCGATATGCGCGACGAACAATTGGATGCGGGGACGTTTATCTCTGCGCCGCTGGCCCATGCGATTGAAGAGACGATAAGCCGGGGCGAGCAGGTTTTACTTTTCCTGAACCGGCGCGGCTATGCGCCCTTGACGCTCTGCCGTCATTGCGGCGAACGCATCGAGTGCCCCAATTGTAGCGCATGGCTGGTGGAGCACCGTTATCGGAACGAGCTGGAATGTCATCACTGCGGCCATCATATCCCCAAACCGAAGGCCTGTCCCGAGTGCGGTGAAGAAGGCACCTTAGTTCCCTGCGGCCCCGGGGTTGAGCGCTTAGAAGAAGAGGTGGCCAATCGCTTCCCATCGGCGCGGCGCATGGTGATGACCAGCGATACAGTCACCGGGCCAATGGTGGCCGCGGGCTTTGTCCGGCAAATTCAGTCTGGCGCGGTGGATATTATCGTTGGCACCCAAATTGTCACTAAGGGTTATCACTTTCCCAAGCTGACCCTTGTGGGTGTTGTCGATGCGGATTTGGGTCTGAAGGGCGCGGACCTGCGCGCGGGCGAGCGCACCTATCAGCAACTGGCACAGGTGGCGGGCCGCGCGGGCCGTGAAGACCGCCCCGGCCATGTGATCTTGCAAACCTATATGCCTGACCACGGCGTGACCAAGGCGTTGGTTGGTGGCGATCTGGACAAGTTCCGGTCATTGGAATTGGACCTGCGTGAAAAATCCGGGATGCCCCCCTTTGGTCGGATGGCAGCGATCATCGCCACGGGCGAGGATGAGCGCGCCGTGATGAATGCCGCCCGTCAATTGGCGGCCAGCGCCCCCCGTTATACGGGGGTATTTGTGTATGGGCCTGCGCCTGCGCCCCTTTCCCGACTGAAAGGGCGCTTTCGATATCGGCTATTGCTGGCCACCAAGGATGATGTGGCCCTGCAGAAGATCGTCAAGGAATGGTTGGCCGCGCAAAAACGGCATAAGGACGTGATTCTGCGGGTCGATATTGATCCGCAAAATTTCAACTGATCGGGTTAGAATTTAGCATTGAACGCGGCGTGAAATAACGGAATCCAAGAATCTGGAACTGGTGGCTTGCAAGGGCCAAAACACTGTGCTAGTTAGGCGGCGCGTTTGGTACAGGAATGCTCTTCTGTTTGTGGGGGCCGGGTGGTGCTGAATGGGCTTCTAGAAGCGGCACATTAGTATAATTTGATATAAGCAAAGCGCGCCTTAATATGGGGCAATAGCGCAAGGGAAATCTAGAATTGTCTTCAGATAAAGCAATGGTTTCAGGCCTCGAAGGCCGCTACGCTTCCGCGCTATTTGACCTGGCCAAGGACAAAGGCGCTTTGGATGGCGCCGAGAATGATCTTATCCGCCTCGACGCGCTTCTTAAAGAATGCAAAGAATTCAACCAGTTGGTGATGAGCCCAGTCATTGGCCAAAGCGCGCAGGTGGCTGGCGTTGGGGCAGTTGCGAAAACACTGGGTCTGAATGATCTGGTCGCAAACATGCTGGGTGTTTTGGCGACCAATCGTCGCCTGTCGAAGCTGGACAGCGTGATCGGCGTATTTAAAACACTGGCAGCGATGGAGCGCGGCGAAGTTAGTGCTGATGTGGTCTCGGCTGCGCCCCTGTCCGATAAACAAGTCGAATCGCTCAAAGCAAGCCTCAAAGCTGCTGTGGGTCAGGACGTAATTTTTGAAACCCGGGTAGACGAAAGTCTTCTTGGCGGTCTTATCGTTAAGATCGGCTCCCGGATGGTTGACAATTCACTCAAATCAAAACTTGAGAACCTCAAAGTTTCCATGAAAGGGGTCTAGCGATGGATATCCGTGCGGCGGAAATCTCTAAGGTCTTAAAAGACCAAATCGAAAACTTCGGCACCGAATCAGAAGTCTCTGAAGTCGGCCAGGTACTGTCAGTTGGTGACGGTATTGCTCGTGTATACGGCCTTGATAATGTTCAAGCCGGCGAGATGGTTGAATTTCCCGGTGGTGTAAAGGGCATGACCCTTAACCTTGAAGCCGACAATGTTGGTGTTGTGATCTTCGGCGAAGACCGCGGCATTAGCGAGGGCGATACGGTTAAGCGGACCGGCGATATTGTGGACGTGCCTGTGGGCAAGGGTCTGCTGGGCCGCGTTGTTGATGGCCTTGGTAACCCAATTGACGGCAAGGGCCCCATTGAGGGGTCTGAGCGTCGTCGGGTTGAGGTTAAAGCGCCGGGGATTATCCCACGTAAATCTGTACATGAGCCGATGCAGTCTGGCTTGAAAGCCATTGATAGCTTGGTGCCTGTTGGTCGTGGTCAGCGCGAATTGATCATTGGTGACCGTCAAACCGGTAAAACCGCTGTGGCGATTGATGCGATCATCAACCAGAAATCAGCGAACGCTGGTGACGATGAAAGCAAAAAACTTTACTGCGTTTATGTGGCCATTGGCCAGAAACGTTCAACGGTTGCGCAGATTGTTAAGACGCTTGAAGACACGGGTGCGATGGAATATTCCATTGTGGTTGCCTCCACCGCGTCCGAGCCGGCGCCTTTGCAGTTCCTCTCCCCCTATACCGGGTGTGCGATGGCTGAATATTTCCGCGACAATGGTATGCACTCGCTGATCGTTTATGATGATCTGTCCAAGCAAGCTGTGGCTTATCGTCAGATGTCTTTGTTGTTGCGTCGTCCGCCGGGACGTGAAGCCTACCCAGGTGACGTATTCTACGTCCATAGCCGCTTGCTTGAGCGCGCTGCTAAAATGAATGACGCTGAAGGCGCAGGTTCAATGACCGCTCTGCCGATCATTGAAACGCAGGCGGGTGACGTGTCGGCCTATATCCCGACAAACGTTATTTCCATCACCGATGGTCAGATCTTCCTTGAGACAGAGCTATTCTATCAGGGTATTCGCCCCGCGATTAACGTGGGTCTGTCAGTCTCTCGTGTGGGGTCTGCGGCGCAGGTTAAAGCCATGAAGCAGGTTGCTGGTTCTATTAAATTGGAATTGGCGCAGTACCGTGAGATGGCGGCGTTTGCGCAATTTGGATCTGATTTGGATGCCTCCACACAGAAACTGCTGAACCGTGGTGCGCGCCTGACCGAGCTGCTGAAGCAGGGTCAGTATTCGCCCATGACCATGGAAGAGCAGGTTGTCTCAATCTATTCAGGTGTGAACGGTTACCTTGATGGCATTGCGGCCTCAGACGTGACGCGCTTCGAGCAAGCCTTCATGACAGAAATGCGCGGCAAGCACATGGACGTATTGGACGCTATTCGTCAGGAAGAAAAAATCTCTGATGAAACGGATGCCAAACTGAAAGCCATCCTCGAGAAATTTGCTGCAGCGTTCGCGTAAGCAGTAAGGACAACGGAATAAGGGGCCGACTGGAATGCCAAGTCTTAAGGACCTTAAAAACAGGATCGACAGCGTTAAATCAACGCAGAAGATCACCAAGGCCATGAAGATGGTTGCAGCAAGCAAATTGCGCCGTGCGCAATTGGCCGCTGAAGCCGCGCGCCCCTATGCCGAGCGCATGGAGGGTGTGATTTCGTCTCTTGGCGTGTCCATGGTGGGCAACGAAGGCGCATCGCCGCTTTTGGTTGGCAGTGGCAAGCAAGAGACGCATTTGATCGTTGTCGCGACCAGTGAACGCGGTCTGTGCGGGGGGTTCAATTCAAGCATCGTCCGCGCAGCTAAAGCGCATATCACAAGCCTGCAAGCCGCGGGCAAGGCTGTGAAAATTCTGTGCATCGGTAAAAAAGGCCGTGGCCAGCTCAGAGCGCAGTTTGGCAGCCTGATTATTGATACTGTGGATATGAGCCACGTTCGTCGTTTGGCTTTTGCTGATGTTGCGCCGACGTCTGATCGTCTGCTGGACATGTTTGAGGCTGGCGAGTTTGATGTGTGCAACTTATTCTATGCGCGTTTCCAATCAGCATTGACCCAGATTGTGACCCGCCAACAGTTGATCCCGGTGCAATTGCCGGAAGCGGATGCAGCGGACGCAGCGACCAGCGAGCTGAACGGCGCGGCCTATGAATATGAGCCGAGTGAAGAGGGCATCCTCACCGCGTTGCTGCCAAGGAATGTGGCGGTTCAATTGTTCCGCGCGCTTCTTGAAAATGCAGCCAGCGAAGAAGGCTCGCGTATGACCGCAATGGACAACGCAACGCGCAATGCGGGCGATATGATTTCTGACCTGACGATCGTTTACAACCGTTCACGTCAGGCTGTGATTACCAAAGAATTGATTGAGATTATCTCGGGTGCAGAAGCAGTTTAACCAAGCTGTCTTGAAATAGCCCCCGTTGAAAAAGCAGGAGTGAGAAACAATGGCTGATAAAAATATAGGCCGCGTAACCCAGGTGATTGGTGCTGTTGTCGACGTTAAGTTCGATGGCAAATTGCCAGAAATTCTGAATGCGCTGGAAACCGTCAACCATGGCAACCGTCTGGTACTGGAAGTTGCGCAGCATTTGGGTGAAAATACAGTGCGGACCATTGCGATGGACAGCACCGACGGCATGACCCGCGGCATGGAAGTGACCGACACGGGCGCAGCGATCTGCGTTCCCGTTGGACCGGAAACGCTGGGTCGTATTCTGAATGTGATCGGCGAGCCCATTGATGACCGTGGCCCCGTTGGCACCAAGAAAACGTCACCAATTCACCGCGCTGCACCTGAATTTGTTGAGCAGTCAACGGAACAGGAAATTCTTGTGACGGGCATTAAGGTTGTGGACCTGCTCGCACCTTATGCAAAGGGTGGTAAGATCGGCCTGTTCGGTGGTGCTGGTGTTGGTAAGACAGTTTTGATTATGGAACTGATCAACAACATCGCCAAAGGCCATGGTGGTTATTCTGTATTCGCTGGTGTGGGCGAGCGTACCCGTGAGGGGAATGACCTGTACCATGAAATGATGGAATCTGGCGTTATCAATGTTGACGGCGAATCTAAAGCTGCACTGGTTTACGGTCAGATGAACGAGCCCCCCGGTGCCCGTGCCCGTGTGGCGCTGTCCGGTTTGACATTGGCGGAATATTTCCGTGATGAAGAAGGCCAAGACGTTCTGTTCTTCGTCGATAACATCTTCCGCTTTACCCAAGCGGGTTCCGAGGTGTCGGCGCTGTTGGGCCGTATTCCGTCTGCTGTGGGTTATCAGCCAACGCTTGCGACCGACATGGGTATGCTGCAAGAGCGGATTACAACCACTAAGAAAGGCTCGATCACATCGGTACAAGCTATTTACGTACCTGCCGATGACTTGACCGACCCGGCGCCTGCAACATCATTTGCCCACTTGGATGCGACAACTGTATTGTCTCGTCAGATTGCGGAATTGGGTATTTACCCGGCTGTGGATCCCTTGGATTCAACGTCCCGCGTCCTTGACCCACGCATCATTGGTGAAGATCACTATGAAACGGCCCGTGAAGTGCAGGAAGTTCTGCAGAAATATAAATCACTGCAGGATATCATTGCCATTCTCGGCATGGACGAGCTGTCCGAGGACGATAAACTGGTCGTGGCCCGTGCCCGTAAGGTTCAGCGCTTCCTGTCCCAGCCGTTCCATGTGGCTGAGATTTTCACCGGCTTCCCGGGCGTATTCGTCCAGTTGGAAGACACCATCAAGGGCTTTAAGGCCATTGTTGCTGGTGAATATGATCACTTGCCAGAAGCTGCTTTCTACATGGTTGGTACCATTGAAGAAGCGATTGCTAAGGCTGAAAAACTCGCTGCTGAAGCAGCCTAAGCTGAAACGGAGTCCCGCTCGTGGCACATACAGACACGATGGCAGACACGCTGCATTTTGAACTGGTATCGCCAGAACGCCTTTTGATGGAGGCAGACACCGATTCCGTGATGGTTCCGGGTGCCGAGGGGGACTTTATGGTCCTGCCAAACCATGCGCCGATGCTGTCCACCATTCGCCCCGGTGTGATCGAAGTGCAGGAAGCGGGAAAAGCGGACGCCACGCGCCTGTTTATCCGCGCTGGCTTTGCCGAGGTCGGCCCCGGTGGTTTGGTTGTGTTGGCAGAAGAATGCATTGATGTTGCGGACCTGTCCAAGGCTGATTTGGAACAGCGTATCAAGAATACGACGGAAGACCTGGAAGATGCCAAAACGGACGAAGCCCGCCGCCACGCAGAAGAAGAGCTGGTGCATTTGCGTCAGTTGTTGACGGTCGCTAGCTAAATTTTTTCAGATATAGAACTTGAAAAGGCCTGTGGTTATTCCACGGGCCTTTTTACTTATTGGTTAGGCGGGCTTGGAATAGGTCATATTTTTCCAACTCATTTTCGGTCTCTGCCCAACGTCGTACCTCTTCTAAGTCGACCTTGTTTTCGTTAGAAATTATGATGGCCAAATCAAGAGACTGACGATCATTGTTAAAGAAAAACCAAGCCAGCCTATCCATGACGGACTGGGTAGGGGTTAATATTTGCAGTTCCCCAGAGGGTGTGATTAACGTACCTGTTTCGTCGACATATCTGTTGCCAATAGCTATAGGCCCTGATGGAAACTCAATTATATATTCAGTTTGAGTGTGGCGGTAGTATCTGCCTCTATCTCTAATAAAACCTAACGGCTCTAAAGCTAGGTCGAGCTTCGACTGATCTGCGGGTGATATAAAGTCAAGGTCTCTCGTCAGGTAGCGTTTATCTGCGTAGAGGGCAGCGGCGGCTCCACCAACGAGGGTGGCCTTGATCCCAGCCTTTCGAAGTGTATTACAAATGATTGCGGCTAGGTCGGCCAGTTCGATATCGGCGTTTATGTCATTCAAAGTTCTTTACCTGGCTTACGAGGCCGCCTTCTTTCTCTGTAATAGCGGTTAAGCTCGTCCGATGGCGTAAGCTCCAAGACAGTTTCTAAAAACTGCCGTAATGGAGCAACCAGAGGATTGCGGCGATTCCATTCATAAAGCCTAGTTCGCCCTAGTTCTCGGCTAACCAGCCAACCCCCATCCTCCAATTTGACGAGCTGCTTGCGGACCTGAGATTGTGGAATCCCAAAAGTCTTTGAAATCTCCCGCCCAAATCCCTCTCCATAATTTTGTAGGAAGAGAAGGGATTTTTCCGCAGTTTCATTACCAACGAGTTTTTCTAACACGCTAAAATCCAATCAAATGACATACTAAGTAGTTCATAGGACTGCTTATATAGTAACTTCTTGTTTGATGTCAATGCGATGGAATTATCATGACGGGAGTGATTGAAGAGAAATATCTCAAAAATGGGGAGAAAAAGCATCCAGCACTTGCTGGTATAATTCTCTCTTGAACGGCACGATCATTTCAACCAGATGTGCCGGGTCTTGCCAGCGCCAGATGTCGAATTCGGGGTGGTGAAAGTCTAAATTGATTTCACTGTCCTTGCCCAAAAATCGCATCAGGAACCAGACCTGTTTCTGGCCACGGTAATTGCCGCCCCAGACCTTGCCGATCAGATGGTCTGGCAGGTCGTAATAGAGCCAATCGTCTGTTTTGGCGATAATTTCCACATTGCGCGTGCCAATTTCTTCTTCCAGTTCGCGCAGGGCGGCTTCTTCGATATCCTCGCCTTCATCAATGCCGCCTTGGGGCATTTGCCATGCCTCCATCGTGGTGTCGATGCGGTTACCGACAAACACCTTGCCTTCGTTGTTGAGCAGCATGATGCCCGCGCAGGGACGATAGGGCAGGGCAGACTTATCAATCATGGTCATCGCAACACTTGGCGGTTGGCGACGGCGCTGATTGGTGCCAGGTCGATGCCCTTGGCGGCAAGCGTTGGTGCCCAAGCCGCAATTTGGTCGAGGGTCACCGGATAGTGCCTACCGATACCCACTGCCACGCCGTTCCGTACGGCGATATTTTCCAGCTCCCGCAGGTAGCGGTTAATCTGCGCGGGGGAAACATTATTGTCGATATAGCGATCATTCAGCGCGCGCGGGACGCCGTATTCACGGGCCGATGTCGCCGCCACAGTGAGGCGGGATGTATGCGCATCCAAGAACACCAATCCGCGGCGTTGGATGTCCTGCATGACGATGGCCATCGCGGCCGGGTCAGCGGTGTATTTGGACCCCATGTCATTCACCAACCCCACATAGCCCTGCATGCGCGACAGAATATAGTGCAGGTTGTCTTCGTTTTGCTGGGCTGTTGCGCTGGTCAATAGTCCGCGCGGGCCGGGGTCGTTCACGGGGTAATCCAGTGGCTCCATCGGCACCATGACAAGGCTTTCATGACCAGCTTGGCGGGCGGTATCCGCCATGGATTGAAGGTCTTGACCGTAGGGCGAAAAGGCCAGCGTGACGTCTGCGGGCAAGGTGTCAATCGCGCGCTGTGTGCGCTCAGCCGACAGGCCCAAGCCAACAATGACGATGGCGATGCGGGGTCGGTCGCCGGGTTTGTTGAATGGACGCGCATAGACTTGCCACGGTTGGCGTTGGTTCCAAGTGATGGGCAACGGGCCATAGGGGCCGTCTTCGATTAACGCCGCATCGGGGCCAACGGGGATATCTGCATAGGCGGCGGCTGGTGCATCTGTGACGATATCTGAAATGCTATCGGCGGCCTCGTCTGGGACAGTGCCTTGTGGGACAGTGTCCTGCGGGTCCCCGAATGCAGGCCGTGTAATCGCGTCATCACGGGCAATGGCTGAGGATTCCTCGGATTGGGGCATCCCGGCACGTGCGTCAATATTACCAGAGGTTGCCGTAGATGTCGCTGGGTCGGTTTCAGAGGAGGTGTGACCTGTTGGCGCGTCTGCATTCCGTGATCGGGGATCATCCATAGAGACGACCACCGGCTTTTTTGGCGGTTCATAGCTTAGCTGCATCCAGACCGCGACGGTACCTAGAAATACAAGTGTCCCAGCCCAAGCCAGTAACAATGTGCGCACGGTTAACCCTCCCAAACAGCAAAACCGAAATTAGATACATACGCGCTTAAATTCACCCGATGATGCTATGCCCGATAATGACATGCCGCAGGGTGAAATGTAAGCCTAGTTGAGTATAATATTATTCTCGGCAACCTGAACCACGCCTTCTAAAAGGTCAAGCGCGTAGCGCAGTTGATAGTCCACCGTGGGGTCAATTTCTTCACCCTCGGCGAGGACCAGCGCTTCAGATGCAGTGGGTGCAGAAACGTCACCTTCATCGGGGTTGGCAATATGCCCGTTGAGGTCAGCTTCACGGCGCACCCGGCGCTTTTGTCCTTCGGGTCGCGGTTGTTCGATAAAAATATCGGGCTCGATCCCCACCGCCTGAATGGAGGTGCCGGCGGGGGTGTAATAGCGCGCCGTGGTTAGACGAAGCGCCTGTTCACGCCCCAATGGAATCAGGGTTTGCACGACGCCTTTGCCGAATGTGCGCTCACCAATAATGGTTGCACGCTTGTGATCCTGCAGCGCACCTGTGACGATTTCAGAGGCGGACGCCGACCCAGCATTGACGAGCACAATGATGGGAAGACCGCCCGTAACATCTTCGGTACGGGCCGCCCAGCGCATATTGTCGCCCGCATTTCGGCCCCGCATCGAGGTAATTTCGCTGCCCTTATCCAGAAACAGATCAGACACCTCAACCGCTTGGTCAAGCAGACCGCCCGGGTTATTGCGCAGATCAAGCACCAAGCCTTTAAGATTGTCGCCGAGCTCTTCCTCCAACTCACCAAGCGCCTTGGCAAGGTCATTCGACAGCTTTTCATTGTTAAAGGTGGTCAGGCGGATATAGCCAAATTGATCGCGCTCTGTTCGTGTGCGCACAGCGCTGATAGAGATAATTTCGCGGATCAGGGTTAATTCCAGCGCCTCGCCCAAGCCCTCGCGGACGATGGTGATGGAAACCGGCGTATCTTTGGGCCCGCGCATCCGATCCACGGCTTCATTGCTGGTCAGTCCCACCAGTGATTCGCCATCAATATGGGTAATGTAATCGCCGGCCTGAACACCAGCACGTGATGCAGGGGTATCATCGAAAGGCGCAATTACGCGTAAGACTTCTCGCTCGGAAATGACCTCCATGCCAAGGCCACCATATTCACCGCGCTGCTGAATTTGGCTTTCGCGGAAACTCTCTGGCCCCATATAACCACTGTGGGGATCAAGCTCGCGCAGCATCCCATGAATGGCGGCTTCTAATAATTCTGCGTCGTCCACTTCTTCGACATATTGGGACCGTACGCGCTCGAACACTTGAATCAATAAATTCAACTGACGATATGTATCAACGTCCGAAGGCGCGGCGGCCTGCACATTGGGCGCAAAGGCGAAAAAGATGGTCATACTGGCGACCAGCGGCCCTGCGAATTTACGCATAATCGGTTTCATCATTTTGGATCCAAACATATTGTTCATCCTCTTGCCTTCCTAGAGGGCTTTGCGAGCCATGGCGATGGGTTAATGGGTGTGCCTGCACGGCGAAGTTCTAAATACAGATCAAGCCGTGTTCCATTCGTTTCGCTATTTTGGCCAGCAAGCGTTTCGCTGTCGTTAATATTTGCCACTCGGCTGCTATTATTGTTCGCATCATCCATGGACGCCATACTGCCGATGGGCTCTCCTGCCAGAACCCATTGGCCAACCTCACCATACACAATCTGCATCCCGGCAAGAAGACTATGGTAGCCCTCTCCATGGGCGATGATCAAGACCTGACCGTAATGGCGAAAGGGACCAGCAAAGACAACGCGGCCATCCCAAGGTGCGCTGACCTGTGCGTGATTTGCTGTTTTTATGGTCAGGCCGCGGGCTTGTCCGACTTCATCGCGGCTGCCAAACCCGCGAATGATGCGGCCAGATGATGGGAAAACCAGCTCACCACGGGCTTGCGAAATCGGTTTGCTGACAGGATAACTATCGGGCAATCCGGCGCTGCCGGGCTGTGGTGCAGAAGCGCTAAGTGCTTCTGAACTTTCCAGTTTTTCTAATAAGCTTTCTAGGTTTTGTGCTTCTTCGGTCATCGCGGTAATGGCCTGTGCCAAGTCGCTATCGGTGGTGGAGAGCTGCGCCAGCCGACTTTGTCGTTCATGCAAAAGGGCGGTCATTTCATCGCGCGCATCGCGCAGGGATATGAAAACGCCGCGTTCTCGCGTCTCTTTTTCTTGTGCCGAGTCGCGCAGTGCCGACAAGGCGTCCATTTGATTGCGCAGGACATCGGCCTGTTCCCGGATGCGGGGCAATATGGCGGACAAAAGAGAGGCTGTTTGCACCGTAGAGCGCGAATCGTCCGGCTTGATAAAGACCAGCTCTGGCGGATGCTGGCTTAATCGCTGCATGGCGGCAAGCAACTGACCGAGGCGTTTGCGCCCGGCAATTAATTCGGTTTTTGCGGTGCGAATTTCTTGGCTGATTTGCTCTAATTCCGCGCCGAGCTCCAGAAGAACCTCTTCTTGCAAGCGCATACGTTCAGCGCGCATGACCAATTCGCTCGCCAGTTCCGCGACCACGTCTTCTTCTTGGCGGGCTTCATTTTGGATACGTTCACGCTGTTGACGAGACTGCTCAATCTGGGTGTTCAGTTCCTTCAGGCGGTCTTGGGTTGCTTGGTCTTGGGCGCGGGCGCTCGGTGCGGCGGATATGATCAGCAAGACCAGGCCGAAAAGACCTTGGATCATCTTGCTATTCCACATCGTGCACATTGGTCTATTCGCCGCTTAACAGGCTGTGCCCGCTCATTTCGCGCGGTTGTGGCAGCTGCATCAGTTCGAGGATCGTGGGCGCGATATCCGCCAATTTGCCATCCACCAGTTTATTCTCGTGACCAATCAAGAGCAGAGGCACATCGCCTTCGGTGTGTGCGGTATGGGCCACGCCTGTGATTGGGTCTTGCATTTTTTCGATATTGCCGTGATCAGCGGTAAGCAGCATAGCCCCGCCAGCTTTGATCACCGCATCCGACAATTGGCCTAAACATTTGTCAATCACTTCCACGGCTTTGACCGCGGCGCTCATGACGCCGGTATGACCAACCATGTCGGGGTTGGCATAATTGACAACGATCAGGTCGTATTGATCAGACTGGATGGCCCCTATCAAGCGTTCCGTGACTTCATATGCCGACATTTCAGGCTTTAGATCATAGGTCGCAACGTTGGGCGAGGGCACGAGGATACGGTCCTCGCCTTTGAACTTCAATTCTTCGCCGCCATTGAAGAAAAACGTCACATGGGCGTATTTTTCAGTCTCGGCAATGCGTAACTGTTTAAGGCCAGCGGTTGAGACAACCTCACCCAGCCCCGACCGCACCTGAACCGAGGGGAAGAGGGTCGCCATATAGCTGTTGTGGGTGCTGGAATATTCACTCATCCCAACGCAACTGACGAAATGGGGTGTCCGCGAGCGCGTGAAGCCATCAAATGCAGGGTCGCAAAGGGCGGCAAGGATTTCCCGGGCGCGGTCAGCCCGGAAATTGGCCATTAACAGGCCATCGCCATCGCGGATGCCAGCATATCCACCGATAATGGAGGGCAGGATAAATTCATCAGATTCGTTCTTTGCGCTATAGGCCGTGGCAATGGCATCGTCAGCGCTGTTTTCCGCACGTCCTTCGCCCAAGGTGATGGCGCGCCATGCTTTTTCAACGCGGTCCCATCGATTGTCGCGGTCCATGGCGTAATAACGCCCAGACACGGTTGCAATTGTGACATTTTTCAGGGTCTCTATATCCGCTTCCAGCTTGGCGACAAATTTAACCGCGCTTTTAGGCGGGGTATCGCGCCCATCAAGAAAGGCATGGATGGAAACCTTGATACCGTGTTCTGACAGGGTTTTGGCCAGCGCGGTTATGTGGTCTTGGTGGCTATGTACGCCGCCGGGGGACACCAGCCCCATCAGGTGACATGTGCCGCCAGATGCTTTTAGCGCCTTGATATGGTCCTGTAAAACAGGGTTGGTGGCTAGGGTGCCATCTGCAATGGCGTCATCAATACGCGGCAAGTCTTGTTTGACAACGCGCCCACCGCCAAGGTTCATGTGCCCCACTTCTGAATTCCCCATCTGTCCCGCGGGCAAACCAACGGCAGTGCCGGACGTGGCGACCATAGCGCGGGGACAGGATGCCCAAAGGCGATCATAATTGGGGGTATTTGCCGCGCGGATGGCGTTGAAGTCTGTCTCTTCGCTATATCCCCAACCGTCGAGGATACACAGGACCACAGGGCGCGGGGTTGTTTCGGAACGCGGTGTTTTCATGGTGTCATTCATGCGGTAAAAATCCGACCTTTATATGGCAATTACTCTCGGTGGTATGGGTGGCCTTGGATGATCGACCATATTCTATAGACCTGCTCTGCCAGCATGGCACGCACCATCATGTGCGGCCACGTCATGGCGCCAAAACTTATAACCAGATCTGCGCTTTGGCGCACCCTTTTTGACAGCCCATCGGCACCGCCGATGATAAAAACAAGGGTGCTGATGGATTGGTTCTGCCAATCGCTGACGGTGCTGGCCAATGCGGCACTGGACAGGGTCTTGCCGCGTTCGTCAAGGGCAACGACCTTTGCGCCATCGGGGATGGCGGCCAGAATAAGGTCAGCCTCTTTTTCTTTGCAGTCGTCGGCGGACCCGCCTCGCTTTTCCGCCAGTTCACGAATTTCAAGCTTCCACGGCAGGCGGGTTTTGTAGCGTTCAATCAAATCCTTTTCAGGGGATTTGCCGCACTTACCGATGGCCAATACCAGAACGCGCATCTGAAACTATCTTTCTTGTCGCTGGGTGCAGGCAGGCTTACCCCTCGTCGGTATTATTTTCTAAATTTGCCGACCACATCTTCTCCAACGCGTAAAAATCGCGGACCTCTGGGCGGAAAAGGTGGACGATAATATCGCCTGCATCAATTAAAACCCAGTCTGCTTGGGCCATGCCTTCAGCACGGGCGAGGCCAAACCCGTTCTCTTTGATTCGTTTCACCAAGGTATCCGCCATACTGGCGACATGGCGCTGCGAGCTGCCGCTGGCAATGACCAGATAATCGGCAATAGAGGATTTCCCCTTGAGGTCGATCTCACACGGCTCAATCGCCTTGGCATCTTCAAGTGAGGTGCGAATGAAAGCGAGGAGCTCTTCAGGCGTAAACTGCTTTTGCTTATAATGTTGTGCAGCTGGTTTCTCGGTCTTTATCGGACTGGATGGCTCAGGCAAAGTTGTATCCTTTATGTCTCAATTTAGCGGCTACCATATGCCGCTTGCCCTGATGGCGGTGGCGGATGCCGGGTTTTTCCGGCAGGGAATAAAGCACCACAGAGGTGCGGTTTTCCCGGGCAAGTTTTTGGCCCGGTTTGGGCTTAATCGCTGCCGAACAAATCGGCGCGCGAACTTGCTATTCAGAGCGGGCATAGAATATCCCTCTCGGTCGAAAATCGCAATGGGTAGCAGGTGGGCGATGGTTTCCCAGTCAAGCCAATGATCGAACCCTGCCATGTTGTCAGCTCCCATCAGCCAGACAAAATCAGTATTTGGACACAAAGTAATCAGGTTTTCTAACGTATCAACACTGAACCGCGTGCCTAGTCGTGCTTCGATGTTGGAGAGATGAAACTTGGGATGGCGTGTCCATTTTTTCGCGGCGGCAAGGCGTTTTTTAAGATCAGCAGTGTGCTGCGTCGTTTTCAGTGGGTTACCGGGTGTCACCAACCACCATACGGCGTCCAATTGCATGCGCTTTAGGGCTTCGGTCGCGATATGATAATGACCTTCGTGGGCCGGGTTGAAAGAGCCCCCCAACAATCCAACCCGACAACCACGCCATTTTGCAGCCCCCGGGAACCGTGGATAGGCCCCTGTGCCATCGGTCGTTTGGGGGAATATCAAACTGGCGACCAAGGCGTGTCCTCCGCGGTGTCTGCTCCATCCTCGTCGTCGCGGCGGTCGGTGTGTTCATTGGCGCGGGCATCAAAGATGATATCACCCAGCGCAAAAAGAACCTGTTCCACGCCCTTGTGCGTTGCACCGGATAAGGTCATAACCGTCTTTCCAGAAAGTTTTTCCAGTATCTTTGTTTTTTCGGCAATCTCATCATCTGTCAAAAGGTCGCATTTGTTGAGACCGATAATCTCGGCTTTATCTTCAAGCCCGTGGCCATAGGCTTCCAGCTCGCCGCGAATTGTTTTGTAATCGGCGGCAACGTCCGCGGAGGAGGCGTCAATTAAATGCAGCATAACCCGGCAGCGTTCAATATGGCCGAGAAAACGGTCGCCAAGGCCAACACCTTCGTGTGCGCCTTCGATCAGGCCGGGAATATCCGCCAACACAAATTCTTTATCGCCAGCGCCCACCACGCCCAATTGCGGGGCCAAGGTTGTAAAGGGATAGTCTGCGATTTTCGGCTTGGCACGGGTGACAACCGACAGGAACGTTGATTTGCCCGCATTGGGCAGACCGACAAGCCCCGCATCTGCGATCAATTTTAGGCGCAGCCAAACCCACATTTCCTCGCCCTCCTCGCCCGGTGTCGTGCGGCGCGGGGCGCGGTTGGTGGACGACTTGAAGTGCGCATTGCCAAGACCGCCTTCGCCACCTTGTGCCAGAATGATGCGTTCGCCGGGTGTGGTCATATCGGCGATCAGAAATTCTTTGGTCTCGTCAAATACCTGTGTGCCAATGGGTACTTTGATGACCAAATCATCGCCAGAGGCTCCCGTTCGGTCCTGCCCCATGCCATGAATGCCGCGACCAGCTTTGAAATGCTGCTGGTAGCGGTAATCAATCAGGGTGTTCAGTCCGTCGACACATTCCAGATAGACATTTCCGCCGCGACCGCCATTACCACCGTTTGGGCCGCCGAATTCGATGTATTTTTCACGGCGAAAGCTCATACAGCCGCTGCCACCTGCGCCGGATTTTACAAATATTTTAGCTTCGTCGAGAAACTTCATGAACAGGTACTTTCCAATTTGCCCATATATATATGGCAGACCCAACGAAAAAAGGGAATGGCATGAACCATTCCCCTTTTAAATCACTTTGCGTGCAGGCCTAGTTGGGCAGGACGTTTACCGTCGAGCGGCCACTACGACCTTTGGTGAACTTCACATTGCCATCTGTCTTTGCAAACAGGGTGTGATCGCGGCCCATGCCAACATTGTCACCGGGATACACTTTGGTCCCGCGCTGGCGAACAATAATGTTGCCTGCAATGACGGCTTCGCCGCCGAATTTTTTTACACCAAGGCGGCGACCAGCTGTATCGCGACCGTTGCGTGAACTACCACCGGCTTTCTTATGTGCCATTATTTAGTCTCCTTCTTTGCAGCAGCCTTCTTAGGCGCAGCTTTTTTAGCGGGCGCTTTCTGAGCAGGTGCTTTTTTAGCAGCGGCCTTTTTCGCCGGTGCCTTTGCAGCTGCTTTTTTCGGAGCGGCTTTCTTAGGAGCAGCTTCGGTCTTTGCAGCGTCTTCTTTCTTGGGTGCTTCGGTTTTAGCGGCGGCCTTTTTCGGCGCAGCTTTTTTACCAGCTCCGATTTCCAAAACGCGCAACACGGTCAAATCTTGACGATGGCCCTGCGTACGACGGTAACCCTGACGGCGTTTCTTTTTGAAGACGACGATCTTCTTGCCACGGGTTTGTTCGAGAATTTCTGCGGTAACTACGGTCCCAGCAACAAGTGGTGTACCGATTTTGTCTTGGGTCATCAGAACCTTGTCCAACTGGACAGTGTCGCCTGCAACACCGGCAAGCTTTTCTACCTTGATGACATCATTTGTGGTGACTTTATATTGCTTGCCACCAGTCTCTACGACTGCAAACATTGCTATGTCCTTCTTGTGCGCCGCAAATAACCGGGTTCGGGGGCCCATCCATACAAACTGAAATTCAGTCGGCCGAACACTTAGGGCGGTTTCCGCTGGCTGTTCATTTAACGCGGATCATCCGCGCCCGCACCTTTGCGGGAATTGATGGCGCAATATACGTGGAAAAGCCTTGCTGTCAATGACTTTGTGGCTAATTTTCTAGGCAGAAATACTTGCGATTGGGCTGGCGATCAAGCAGGCTGAGTTTCAGGGGATCAATATTGGGATTTGGCAGGGGTTTAAAACCATGAATAAGTTACTTATTACAGCAATCATTATTGCCTTTTTTGTCGCTATTGGCATCGCGTCACAGGGGAATTCAACAGGTCATGATGCGGACTTTGATCCGGAAGCCCGCTTGGTTGAACTGGGAATCACCCTGCCCAAGCCGCCATCGCCGGTTGCGAATTATGTGAACGGTGTGCGGGCAGGAAATTTGATTTTTCTTGCGGGCAAGGGCCCGAAATATCCTGATGGGACCGAGCTGCACGGCAAGCTGGGCGCAGATGTCAGCATTGAAGAAGGTTATGATGGTGCGCGGATGACGGCGATTAACCAATTGGCGGTGCTGAAGGAAATGCTCGGCGATTTGAACAAAGTGGTGCGGGTGGTGAAGGTTTTGGGGATGGTAAATTCAACCCCGGACTTCGTGCAGCAGCCAGCAGTGATCAATGGCTTTTCAGATCTGATTGTTGGTGTATTCGGCGAACGCGGCAAACATGCCCGCGCAGCGGTTGGCATGACGTCTTTGCCGCGGGGGCAGTCGGTTGAAATCGAAATGATCGTCGAAGTGAGGGACTAGATGATGAGGACAGGATTTTTTCTCCTTGGGTTGCTTCTGGCCTGGATGACGGTCGAATCGCCGTGGGCGGAAGTGCCCGCGTCTGAGCAGGCTTCAGGATTGGAATTTACCTATTTTGGCGCGGCGGGGTGGAAAATCAGCGATGGCAAAGTCACTGTCTTGGTCGACCCCTATATTTCGCGGCTGCAATATAAGGACCGCACCCACCCGGATGATGATCGCCATGCCTTTGGCCGGGATGAAGTCGGTGTTTATGACACCGCGCGCATTGACAGTTTAATTGATGAGGCTGATTTTATCCTCATCCATCATGGCCATTATGATCATTTGGGGGATGTCCCTTATATTGCCAAAAAAACGGGCGCCAAGGTGATCGGCACCGAAACGGTTATCATGATATTGCGCGCTTATGGCATACCGAGAGAGCAACTATATGCCGTAGGTGGCGGCGAGGATTACCAGTTTGAAAACTTCTCTGTGCGCGTGGTTCCGGCCATTCATTCCGCCTTGGGCGAAAAGCACTATCACGACACCCGGCGCTATGATCGCGACACCGAATTGACAGCCCCTTTGCGGATTGATCAGTTTATCGAGGGTGGCTCGCTGAGCTTTTTAGCGCGGTTTGAAAATCACAATGTGCTGACCATGGGCTCGATGAATTTTCTTGAGCGTGAATATGAAGGCCTGAATCCCGACATTTTGCTGGCGGGGATCAATGGGTCGCGCCTAGGTCTTTATAAATATGACGAGCGCTTGGTGAAGGTGACCGGAAACCCACCCGTGATTATTCCCACCCATTGGGACAGCTTTAATCTGCCCTATGGGTTTTCGCAGGATGCCAATGTGAGGAGCAAGCTCATCCCATTTAGGGAAACGGTGGCCAAGCTTTCGCCTGAAACTGAAGTTATTATTCCCGTTCACCTGCAACCCTTTGTCGTGGATTAAATCACAGCGATCAAATTTCAACCCGAGGCATGGCAGAGGAGATCAGCCCAACAGTTCTTGTCTGGGCGGGATGGCCGACTAATCCTCTTGCACCGTCTAAATTGATCGTTTAAGACACCATCCATTGATACCACTTCATGCGGAGAGTTGCCGGAGTGGTCGAACGGGGCGGTCTCGAAAACCGTTGTGCTCTTTGAGTACCGAGGGTTCGAATCCCTCACTCTCCGCCATTAAAACGCAGGCCCATTGTGGCCTGCTTTTTAATGTTGAGGAGGCAGGATTTGAACCCGAGCAGTCTTGAGCCCGTTTCATGCGAAGATTGCGAAGCCGATCAAGCGGGAACAGTCAAAAATGTGGGTTCAGTGACGAGGCGCTGCCGAGGAACGACGACGCGGTCGGCCCCGAAGGGGTGAGCGCAGCGAGCAACCCCTCACTCTCCGCCATTAGAAGTCTGCCCTATCCGCTTAATCTTTGACTGCTTTTTTCTCCAGCCGGACGGTCAGCATGTCGATGGCTACAGCGATGATGGCCGGAAGAATAAGCAGAAAACTATTTCCGCTTTCTGCGCCTTCAGCGCCGAGAATGCCTGTGACCTCGCCGATGGCCGTGGCCAGCGCGGTGGCAATCAGGACGCCGCCGCCCACAATGCCGGTTCTTATTCCGCGCATCATTCTGGCTGTGATGCGGGGGCGGGTGTCACGCTGCGACAACCAGTGAACCGTGATGACAATGACCGGAAAAAACAGCAGTGCCGCCGACCAGCGCAGACTTTGTTCTGGTTGCAGGATAAGAAGCGCTGCAGACAAACCAATAACCGCGCACATAATCCCGATGGTCAGGGGTGTGAATAATTTTGGTTGGGTCATCGCGTAGCCTCGTAATTAATTGCTGTTGGGGAGAACAGGAAAATTGATTTGAGACGGATAATCCTTGCTGTGATGGATTGTTATGGTCGCTGTCTGGTGGCGATCGGAGACAGCCTCTGATTCCCCGGTCTGCAGGTTGCGTGATAGGTGCGGTGCGAAAGCGCCCGATATCTGCACGCGAATTTTATGACCCGCCGCAAAGCGGTTGCTGGTTATAAGCCCCGGTAAGCGAAGCGCATAGACCTTGCCCGGCTCAAGCAATCGCCGTTCTTCATATCCTTCGCGGTAACTGGCCCGCAGGACGTCCGATCCCGGGCTCATCAGGTTATAGGCGCGGCCATCGGGATAGACATCCAGCAATTTCACCCACAGGTCCAGATCACGGCAATCGCACGACACATAAATCAATGCTTCGGCCGCTCCGCTGACCACTGTGTCTTCGCTCAGGAGCGGGCTGTCGAAGACCAATAAATCCTGTCTTTGGGCCAGTTCTTGATAATCATGGGGCCCGAATGCATCGTACGGATCGGTCACCGGGTCGGCGGGGTTTGAGACGAACGCGCTTTGGTCTTTGTCGCTGAATTGGCTGGGGAGTAGCGCGCCACCGGATTGCTGGTTGGTACCCAAGTAAAGCGTATTCGCGCTGGCATTTTGTGGTGGCCAGTTATCATATTCGCGCCACTTATTTTCGCCCATCACGAACTGCTTGACCCGGGGCGCGCCCGCAAAGTCATTATTGACCCCTTTCAGATAATGATCGAAGAAGTCCAACATCATTGCATTGTGATCAATAGCGGCATCAGGGCCAAAATCCAGATCGCCCGTTGTACTGGTCATGGTGGATTTGACGCCGTGGACCCACGGCCCCATGACCAGATGGGTGCGCGCATCGCTTTGTCCCGCCCGCGCTTCCAACAGGCCATTGAAATTGGTTATAGCGCCCTCTGGACCATAGGCTTCGTCATACCACCCGCTGAGGTTCAGCACAGCGGCGGTTATATCCCCATAATGGCCGCGTATTTCGCTCCATTCCCACCAGTCATCTTCTGGTGGGTGGGCCAGCCAATCATAGTAAAAGGGGGCTTCCTGCCGCAGGTATGGCAGCTCGGCGAGAGGAAGGAAGGATCGATATTTTTCAGACTCGTCCGGCCAAGCGGCGCGGGCCTCGGCACCGGTGCGAATCCCCGGAAGGTCAAGTCGTACGCGGGCATCAGGGGCGATATTTGTATAAATCCACGGCAGCCATGACAGGTCAAAGACCCCGTTCATATAGAAAAAATTACGCGGGCTGGAAAAGGTCATTGCCGGGGCCATGGCCACTAAATGAGGCGGAGATTCCTTGGCAGCCAACCATTGCACCGCACCCGGATAAGATAGCCCATAGGTGCCAATCCGACCATTTGACCATGGCTGTGCTGCGGCCCATTCAATGGTGTCATAGCCGTCTTGGCCTTCATTCATATAGGGTGTGAACAGCCCTTCGGATGCATAGCGCCCGCGGACATCCTGCAAGATGACCGCATAACCCCGTTTCACCGCCAGCAAATGGATGGAATAATATTCTGCCGCAGCGTGCTTGCCATAGGGGGTGCGATAAATCAGGACCGGAACAGGCTGGCTCGACTTGGGCCGATAAATATCTGCCATCAGACGGGTTCCATCGCGCATGGTAATTGGAACGCATGTTTCTTTAATGATTCCCTCGGCAGGGATTTCTACTGATTGTGCGCTGGCATGGACACTTATCAGCACGCTGATGAAGGCCCCAAAGGCGAAGGCCGCAAGGAACCGGCCAAGTGGGCGAATTTTTTTCAATCTGTGTTGGGTGATCATGCCTCTACTCCCCCTTGAAACATGGGCAAAAGTCTAGGGTAGAACAGAGGGCCGCGCAAATTGTAATTACGCGGCGGACCCATGGCATGTTTGCGGCGGGGGGGAAGAAAAGGGATTATATATATAAAAAATCTATTAGTATAATATGTTTAATTGATTGGATTTATTTTAGTCAAGCCTGTAGCCTTGTCTTCATTAGGGTCGGCTTATGTCGGTCTGAAGAATCAATTGAATTGGAGGAGGCAACGCGATGCTAAAAAAATCGATTTCATTAATCGCCGTTTTGGCAATTGGATTATCGCCAATCGCATTGAATACGGCCGCATTTGCACAGGATGATACAATGACAAATGAAAATTGGTGGCCTAATCGGCTTAATCTTGAGCCTTTACGGCAAAACGCGCCACAGTCCAACCCCATGGACGAAGACTTCGACTATGCTGAAGAGTTTGCACGCCTTGATCTTGACGCCGTAAAAAAAGATCTGATTGAGGTTATGACGACCTCACAAGATTGGTGGCCTGCGGATTATGGACACTACGGGCCATTATTTATTCGTATGGCGTGGCACAGTGCTGGCACCTATCGTACTTTTGACGGTCGCGGCGGCGCAGGCGGTGGCATGCAGCGTTTCGCGCCGCTGAATAGCTGGCCGGATAACGCCAACCTTGATAAAGCGCGGCGCCTTCTTTGGCCGTTGAAACAGAAATACGGCAATGCCATTTCGTGGGCCGATCTGATGGTTCTCGCAGGGAATGTGGCCATGGAATCCATGGGCTTCAAAACCATGGGGTTTGCGGGGGGTCGTGAAGACGCTTGGCAGCCAGAAATCGTCAATTGGGGCTCTGAGGCCGAATGGCTGGCAGATGAACGCCACAGCGGCAAAAGAGACTTGGATAAGCCGCTCGCAGCGGTTCAGATGGGCTTGATCTATGTGAATCCCGAAGGGCCAAATGGCAATCCTGACCCATTGTTGGCGGCCCATGATATCCGCGCAACCTTTGGCCGCATGGCAATGGATGACGAAGAAACTGTTGCCTTGATCGCGGGGGGTCACACCTTTGGTAAAACTCACGGCGCTGCTAAGCCCGCTGGAAATGTTGGCCCTGAACCTGAAGCCGCGGGGGTTGAAGAACAAGGGCTTGGTTGGAAAAACACCTATGGTACAGGCAATGCCGCAGATACCATCACCAGTGGCCTAGAAGGCGCATGGACGGTCAGCCCGGCCGAATGGACCCATAATTTCTTTGAAAATCTATTTGCCTTTAATTGGGTGCAGACAAAAAGCCCAGCAGGTGCAGTGCAATGGATTCCCGAGGAAGACTATGCCCAGAATATGGTACCGGATGCGCATGACCCGTCAAAACGTCATGCACCCATCATGCTGACGACGGACTTGTCGCTTAAATTTGATCCATCATACCGCGAAATTTCCCAGCGCTTTCTTGATAACCCAGAGGAGTTTGAACGCGCATTCGCACGGGCGTGGTTTAAGCTGACCCACCGTGATATGGGCCCGCGCTCGCGTTACATCGGCTCCATGGTGCCCAGCGAAGTCTTGTCGTGGCAAGACCCGGTTCCGCCAGTTGATCATGCCTTGATTGATGCGGCTGATATTCGGGCTCTTAAGGCTGATATCTTGGCGTCGGGTCTAAGCGTTTCTGAACTTGTTCGCACAGCTTGGGCGTCCGCATCATCATTCCGCGATACGGATATGCGCGGTGGCGCAAATGGGGCGCGGGTCCGGTTGCAGCCGCAAATTGACTGGGCTGTGAACGATAGTGATGAGATCAATAAAGTGGTCAACGCTCTGACCCGCATTCAGACCAGTTTCAATACTGGCCGGAATGGGAACAAGCGCGTGTCTTTGGCCGATTTGATTGTGCTTGGCGGTGCCGCGGCGATTGAAAAAGCTGCTGCTGCGACCGGTGTCGATGTTGATGTGCCATTCCACCCCGGGCGGACAGATGCGTCCCAGGATATGACAGACGTCGATTCCTTCAGTGTGCTTGAGCCCACAGCCGATGGCTTCCGCAATTATCTGGCTGCAAACGGCCCCAGCTCGCCCTCGACCTTGTTGGTGGAAAAAGCTTCAACGCTGAGCCTGTCGGTGCCTGAAATGACCGTGTTGGTGGGTGGATTGCGTGCCTTGAATGCGAATGCATCGGGTGTTGACCACGGCGTCTTTACAGCCAAACCGGGGACCCTGAGTAATGACTTTTTCGTCAACCTCTTGGATATGTCCACCGTATGGTCGAAATCCACGACCAATGGTCTGTATGAAGGCCGTGACCGTGCCACGGGTAATCCAAAATGGACAGCAACAGAGGTCGATTTGATCTTTGGATCAAACACGGAATTGCGCGCGGTTGCAGAGGTCTATGCATATCATGATGCAAAGCAAAAATTTGTGTCTGATTTTGTTGCGGCCTGGACCAAGGTCATGACGCTGGACCGTTTTGACCTCAAATAGTCAAGAGCGTCTGCCTCAGGGCAATGCGTATTAAGTGATATGGGCGGCGGCATTCATAATGCCGCCGCTTCATTATGAGGCCTCGGTTGGAAGGCGGTTAATACGGATGTTTAATAGGCCGTAGATGATGGCGATCACGGGGTTTAACAGGTTTAAAAATGCGTAGGGCGCATATGCGAATGTAGGCACCCCTAACGTCGCTGCCATAAACGCGCCACAGGTATTCCATGGCACCAATGCTGAGGTCATGGTGCCGGCGTCCTCTAATGTTCGCGACAGGTTTTCCGGTGCAAGACCACGCTTTTTAAACTCCATTTCATACATGCGGCCCGGCAGGACGATCGCAATATATTGATCAGACGCGATGATGTTCATACCGATTGAGGTCAAAACCGTGGTGATGATCAGCGAGCCTGTGCCCCTGACGCCCTTGAGCGCGGACGTGGCGATTTTGCTGAGGAACCCGGTGGCCTCCATAACGGCGCCAAAACACATGGCAGACATAATCAGCCAAATCGTGACCAACATGCTGCTCATGCCGCCGCGCGATAATAATGCATCCAGTTTTTCGTTACCGGTGGCGGCTTGAAAGCCATCGCTGACGGCAATCCATAGGCCTTTGATTATGGCAGTGCCGCTGGCCATGGTGCCACTTGCATCGCCAAAATTACGGGTCAGGTCGGGCTGGTACAGAACTGCAACAATACAGCCGACCACCATGCCGATCGTGATGGTGGGCAGGGCTGGCACGCGCTTGATCGCCAGCGTCAACAAAACAATCAGCGGAATAAAGGCCGGAAAACCAAGTGCGTAATTTTGTTCCAGCACAATGCGCACATTGTCGATGGCTTCTGTGCCAGCAAGGTCTATGGTGCCGCCCCAGCCGAGCCAAGTGAACAGGCTAATGGCCAGAATGAATGAGGGGAAGGTGGTCCAAAACATGTGGCGAATATGAACAAATAAATCGACCCCTACCATGGCGGGTGCCAAATTGGTGGAATCAGATAAGGGGGACATCTTGTCACCAAAATAGGCACCAGAAATAACTGCACCTGCGGTCATTTCGACGGACATGCCGACAATCTGCGCAATACCCACCAGCGCCAACCCGGCGGTGGCAGCAGTTGTCCATGAACTGCCAATGGATACGGCGACCAAAGCGCAGATGATCATGGTCGCAGGATAAAACCAGCCCGGGTCCAGCACGCCGAGCCCCAAATGAATGATCGCGGGCGCGGTGCCCGCCAACATCCATGACCCGATCAAAGACCCGATCATCAACAGAATCAAGCATGCCTTCATGGCCAAATGAATGCCATCAACCATGGCGTCTTCCATTTCGACCCATGTTTGTCCACGCACCAAGCCCATGATGACGCCAACACCTGCCGCGATGATCAGGGCAATTTGCGCGGGGCCAGACGACGCTCCATCGCTAAATAAATACACGGCGCCAGCCAACATGCTCATCAGTGCAATCAGCGGCACGACCGCCATCCATAACGGAATATTATCCAGCTCTTCGGCTGTTTTTGTTGTCATTATTTGCCCCCGGTTGTCGTGAGTTTTCGCCCTATGTGTTGCTAAATCCAGCCATGAATTGCGCTAAGTTATCACCGAGTTCCGCACAGGGATAGCCGCCTTCTTGCACCAACACCATGGGTGCCTTTATCCTCTGAGCGATGGCATGTCCTATGGTGCCAAAGCCTTCGGTTGATATGGCGAGACCGGCAATGGGATCGCCTTCATAAGCATCAAGCCCCAAGGCAATCACCACAGCGTCTGGTGCGAATTCCTCGATACGGTCCAGCGCTGTTTCAAGGCCTGTCAGGAAATCGTCATCGCGGGTGCCGCGTGGCAGAGGGATATTCAGGTTATAGCCTGCGCCATCGCCCTTACCGGTTTCATTGGCGCTGCCCCAGAAGAATGGATAGAAGCGTACTGGGTCGGCATGGAGCGAAATGGTCAGAACGTCATTGCGCGCATAGAAGATATCTTGCGTGCCGTTGCCGTGGTGCAGGTCCACGTCCAAGATGGCGACCTTGGCATATTTTTGCCGCAGGTGCTCGGCGGCAATGGCAGAGTTGTTGAGATAGCAAAAACCTGCGGCATAATCAGCACCCGCGTGATGCCCGGGCGGGCGGCACAGCGCATATGCGGCGTCTTCCCCAGCCAAAACAGTCTCTGCTGCGTGAATGGCGGAATGGGCGCTGGCGATGGCGCTTTCCCATGTCTCCGCGGTGACCGGTGCGGACGCATCCAGCATATGAAACCCGGCTTGGGCGACTACCGACGCGGGATAGGTCAGGTCACGGTGAATGGGATGAATATTCGGGGTGATCTCTTTGGCGGCCCCGGGAATCCGTTCCCAGCGGGCATAGGCCTTCGCCAAAAAGGTCAGATATTCCGGTGAATGAACGCGGGCAATGGCCTCTGTGCCATAGTCGGCGGGTTCGACGACCGTCATTCCGGCTGCTTGCGCGCCTGCCAATAGCAGATCCACGCGCTGTGGGGTTTCTGGGTTGGGCTGGCGCTCTCCATTGACCAGAAAACTCTCTGGGTAATGCTTTTTCTGGGTTGGGCTATATATACATTTCATCATGCTTGGCCTCTCATATCTGTGGCGAGCGCTGATAGGCTGTCATCGAGGATGGAAAGAGTATCCCCGACCTGGGCACTGTCAATAATCATGGGGGGGCAGACAAGGAAATGATCGCCTGAATATCCGCCCCGACTGCGGCGGGAATAAATGATTAACCCGCGTTCATAGGCGTGTTCCACCAGCTTTGAAAATGCCCCGAATTCCGGTGCAAGTGGTTCCATAGTGGCGCGGTCTTTCACCAATTCGAAGGCGGTCAACAAGCCTTTGCCACGGACATCACCGATGAATTCATACTTGTCCATCAGATGTCTTAGCCCGGTCATCAATTCCGCCCCGCGCGCCGTGGTATTGCTCATCATGTCTTGGTCGTAGATCTGACTGATGACCGCAAGCCCCGTTGCGCACGCGATTGGATTGCCTGCATAGGTAAAACCATGTTGGAAACCACCACCAGCATCTAGAACAACATCAACAATTTCTTGTCTGGCGGTCATGGCCCCCAAGGGTATGTAGCCAGCCCCAAAACCTTTGGCTGTGGCAATGATATCAGGGTTGATGTCCCAGTGTTCACAGGCCAGAAATTTGCCAGTTCGTCCGACGCCCGTCATCACTTCGTCATAGATCAGCAACACACCAAACTCATCGCAGATTTCCCGCACACGGGCGTAATAGCTGTCGGGGGCGACCAAGGCGCCGGTGGACGCGCCGCCAATCGGCTCCATAATGAAGGCAAGAACGCTTTCCGGACCGGATTCGATGATTTCATCCCGCAACATCTCGGCATATTTCAGGCCCCTCGCGTTGTCATCAAGATTATCGCGATCCAGATAACACCGCGGCGCTGGCACGTGCGGCATTTTCGCCAACATCGGCTCGAACGGGGCGGTCAGTGGTGCATAAGAGGTAAGTGATAAGGCCCCGAGGGTGGCCCCGTGATAGGATGGCGAACGCGCAATAACCTTCCAGCGTTTGTCTTCACCCCGTGCCCAGGCATATTGGCGGGCCAGTTTTACGGCGCTTTCCACTGCTTCCGAACCGCCGGAGACAAAGAACACCTTATTGTGGCCTTCGGGGCTAAGTTCGGCAACGCGGGCGGCCAGTAATTCAGCGGCCTCATTTTCAAAGTGCAGGCGATAGCCAAATGTGGACTTGTCCATCTGTGCCCGCATTGCAGCAAGGACGGTGGGGTTGGAATGGCCGATGTTGGAGACCATGGCCCCGCTGGAGCCATCGATATAGCGCTTGCCATTCACATCCCAGATATAGATGCCTTCCGCTCGGTCAAGAAGTGGGCGCCGGTCGCGGGTTTGATAAAATAAATGTGACATTGGGGTCTCCTTTAACTGCCATAGGTGCGCTCTGACACGGGCACCTCACTGATTTTATTTTGAAGCATGGCCATAAACGCCGTCTCAGCGGTGTTGAGAAGCGCTTTGGGGTTATGAAGAATATGCACGTCAACCAAAATGGGTTCATGGGGCGTGGCCAGCCGGTGCAGGCGGCCATTTTGCACATCCCGCTCGACCACATGATCGGGCAGGGGGCCGATGCCTAATCCGGCGATGATCATCCGGCGCACTTCTTCCAGGTTGTTGGATACGCCTGAGACCGTATCGCTTAATTCCATCTGTTGCCGTGCGCGGGCAACCGGTTGCAAGACGTTGCCAATTTTGTCGGTATAGAATGATACGCGGGATTGTGTGCGCAGGTCATCAAGGTCAACATCTGTGCTGCCATATAATTGATGGGTTGGCCCGCAATAGAAACTGAAATGTTCGCGGTAGAACAAATTTGATTGCAGGTCTGCAACCGGGCCAGACAGTAAGCATATACCGATGGTGGCTTGTTTTGCGCGAATGGTCTCCAGTACCTCTTGGCTGCTTTTAACAGATAAGGAAATAGTAGCCTCTGGATTGTCCTTATGAAACTGATGCAGTGTTGCGTCAAAGATGGGTGATGTGACATGGCTGGCCAGCGCAATGCTAAGATGCCCTGATACTGACCCGCTTAGATTGCGGGCTATGTTGGGTAGTCTACCGACGGCGCCAAATAATTCCCGGCACTCTTCATATGTTGCCTCGCCCGCACTGGTTAGTTCAAAATTGCGCGGGTCGCGGTGTGCCAGTTGAAAACCAAGCTTTTCTTCCAGCCGCCGCAGCGCATTGGAAACGCTTGGCTGTTTTTGCCCAAGACTATTGGCGGCGCGGGTAATGCTTTTTTCGCGGGCGATGACCATGAATGTGCGTAAAAGATTCCAATCCAAATCCCAAGCGAGGCCGCTTAATGAGGATGTTTGGTCGTTTCTGGTGGCGGCTGCGCCATGGTGATTTGGATCATTATCTGCCGTCATACTAACATTCTTAAAATCTATGTTTGAATAATCTTATATCATAATGAAGAATGTAACTGTGAGAAGGGGATTCGGCAAACGCTAAATTGCATCTACGGAAATCCACGATTAAACTGGTGACGGGGAAAGTCATATGAAGCGAAATGTTATTATCACCTGCGCGGTTACGGGGTCGATCTACACGCCGACCATGAGCCCCAATTTGCCGATCACAGGGCCGCAAATTGCTGCGGCCTCCATTGAGGCAGCAGATGCGGGCGCGTCTATCATCCATTTGCACGCGCGGGTCCCGGAAACAGGGCAACCCAGCGCCAGCGTTGATCATTTTATGGGATTTATCCCGCAAATTCATCAGGCCAGTGATGCGGTTTTGAATATCTCCACCGGGGGCAGTTCGCTGATGTCGCTGGACGAGCGCTTGGCCCCGGCCCGCCATGTGGAGCCGGAGATGTGCTCGCTGAATATGGGGTCGATGAATTTCGGGATTTTCACGCTTAAGCGCAGATTTGATGAGTGGAAGCATGATTGGGAACCCAAGCTGTTGGACGCCACCCGCGATACAGTTTTCAAAAATACCTATGCGGATATAGAGAATATTGTGGACGATTTGGGGAATCATCGTGGCGCTCGGTTTGAATTTGAATGTTATGATATGAGCCATATTGAAACGCTGAGCTTTTATCTGCGTCAGGGTTTGGTCAAGGCGCCTCTTTATGTGCAATTTGTCCTTGGCGTTATGGGCGGGATTGGCGCAACGCCGGAAAACCTGATTGCGATGAAGGCCTCGGCGGATCGGTTGTTGGGCGACAATTATGAATTCTCTGTTTTGGCTGCGGGGGGGCATCAAATACCCTTGGCGACAATGGCGGTTATCATGGGCGGGAATGTCCGTGTGGGACTGGAGGATAGCTTGACGTTGCCGCAGGGCGGCCTGGCCGAAAGTAATGCCCAGCAGGTGAGCCGCATTCGCACCATCATCGAAGCCCTTGGATATGATGTGGCAACCCCCGAAGAAGCGCGGGAAAGATTGGGCCTAAAGGGCCGAGACAAAATCAAGGCGCAACCTGCATGAGCGAAATCTCCCTGAAGCATGCCACAAAGGAGGACGCGCAGGTCTTGCATGACCTGTTGTCTAAACTGGCGAGCGAATTGGGAAAGCGCGACGAATTTCGTGGCTCGGCGGAAGCACTTGAAGCCTATGGATTTGCCGCGCCCCCCGCCTTTGACGCCATCATTGCATGGCGCGGCGATGAAGCCTTGGGGCTGATCCTTTATTTCTTTGAATTTTCCACGTGGCGCGGGACGCCGGGTGTTTATGTACAGGATTTTTACGTCTCGCCTTCGGCGCGCGGATTAGGCTTAGGTCAAAAACTGACCTCAGCAGCTGCTCATGCGGGTGCGGGTCGTGGCGCGACCTACATGCGGCTTGCGGTTCATGATGGCAACGATGCCGGTATGGGGTTTTACAAGGCAACTGGATTTATGCAGGTCGATGATGAAACGACTATGCTGTTGGATGGGCACGATTTTGAGAGGATGTCTAATGATGGATAAGAAATTGACGAAGCTATCGATCTTGTTGGGGGCGCTGACCTGTTTCGCCGCACCATATGCCATAGCGCAGGCGGCCAATACATCGCGCGTTCCGGTCTTGGCACAAGTGGCGCATCCACATACCTATTATTGGCGCGAAATGTACATGCCACAACTGACCAGTGGGCCATCGGCCGCGAGCTTTTCCCCAGATGGGCAGGAGCTGGTCTATAGCATGCAAGGATCGCTCTGGCGCCAAGGCGTAGATAGCGATGTGGCGCGCCAGCTCACCGCTGGGCCGGGGTATGATTTTCAGCCCGATTGGTCGGCGGATGGCAAGCGCGTGGTGTTTACGCGCCAGCATGGCAATGCGCTTAATCTTTTTGTGCTGAATTTGGAAACTGGTCGCGAAACCGCGCTGACGCAGGGGGATGCTGTAAATCTGGAGCCACGTTGGAGCCCGGATGGATCTAAACTGGCCTTTGTGTCATCCAAGGATGGCGGGTATTTGGGCTTGTATGTGGCGGATTTTTCTGGCGGCACCCTGAAAAACACAACCGCCCTGGTGGCGGGTGAGGTCACCGAACGGGACCGCTATTACTACAGCCAAGAAGACCATGCGGTTAATCCTAGCTGGTCACCGGATGGGGATAAAATTTATTATCTTTCCAACCCCGGCGTGGCTTGGGGGTCGGGCGATATATGGGCCGTTGATGTGAATGATCCAGATAGCCGCCAGAAGGTCTTGGTTGAAGAAACCACATGGGCTGCACGCCCAGAAATGGCCCATGATGGCAAGCGGCTCATGTATTCCAGTTATCAAGGTCGCCAATGGCATCAGCTATGGTTGACCACGCCGGATGGCCTGTCGCCCCTGCCGTTGACCTTTGGCGAATATGATCTGCATGGGGCGCGGTGGTCGCCAGATGATCGCCATGTTGTCTATACCAGTAATGAGGATGGTAATCTCAGCTTATGGCTGCATACTTTTGTTGGCGGGGCGCGTAAGGAAATCAAGGCAACCGAACGTGTCTATAAGGTTGAAATGAATACGATCGCAGTCCAATTAAAAGACGACGCAGGGGCACCTCTTGCTGGACGGGTCATGGTCAGCGATGCAAGAGGACGGCATTATGCGCCTGACGACGCGCTTGTTCATGCGGATGATTATCTGGACCCGGCCACAAGCAATCATGAAAACCATTATTTCCATTGTAACCAGCGCTGCGACGTGCGTGTCCCAGCGGGGGAAATTACAGTGCGCGCTGCCAGCGGCTATGGCCACTTAACGGCCAGTGTAAAAATGGATACCCGCGGCGGTACAAACTTGGCCGACATGAAACTGACGCGCATTGGCCTTGATGATGATTTTGGCCAATATGTTAGTGCCGATTTACACGTTCATATGAATTATGGTGGGCAGTATAAGCAGACGCTTAAGGGCCTTGCAGCGCAAGCACGGGCTGAGGGCTTGGATGTTATTTATAATCTGATTGTGAATAAAGAGCAGCGGATTACAGATATTAACCACTTCAAAACCGAATCGGATGTCTTTGACGGTGTGACAATTTTCCAAGCGCAGGAATACCATACCAGTTATTGGGGCCATATGAGCTTCTTGCATCTGGATGACCATTATTTGACACCTGATTTTTCCAGCTATCGTCATACGGCGCTGGCGTCGCCTTATCCATCAAATATGGTGATGAATGATCTGGCCCGTGCGCAAGGCGCCGTGACCGGCTATGTACATCCGTTTGATAAGGCACCTGACCCTGATGGACCAGCGGGATTATCGCATAGTTTGGCGGTTGACGTTGTTCTGGGTAAAACGGATTTTCTAGAAGTTGTCGCGTTTGCCAATCATGAAGAGACGGCAAGTGTCTGGTATCGCTTTTTGAATTTAGGCTATCCGCTGGCGGCGGGCGCGGGTACCGACGCTATGACCAATTATGCGTCTCTGCGGGGACCGGTGGGTTTGAACCGTGTGTTCTTACAAGCCGACCCAGACAACCCCGAAAGCATGAAGCACGCTATTCGCACTGGTAATGGTTTTGTGACCAATGGCCCGCAAGTGGGTTTGTTGGCACGGGCGGCGGAGAATGATGCTTATGTCGGTCCGGGCAGTCGCGTACATTTTGCGGCGGGTGGCGGCAAGTTGCACTTGGATGCCGCGCTGGCCAGCTTCGCCCCCATTGAGCGCTTAGAGGTTGTGCAAAACGGAAAGGTTATTAAACGTCTCCCAATAGGAGATGGGCATCGTTCCCGCGAGCAGATTAGCATCGATGTGACGACCAGCGGTTGGGTTTTGCTACGTGCCGTGAACAAGACGCCGCATCCCTTTGTACAAGACCTTTATACCTATGCCACCACCAATCCGATTTGGGTTGATGTGGATGGGGCCCCACAACACGCCCCTGAAGACGCGCGTTATTTTCTGGGATGGTTGGAGCGAGTGAAGGAAAATGTCAGCGGCCGCCAAGACGATATAAATGCGGCGTGGGAATTGGAGTCCATACTGGCAGATATCAGCGCGGCCCAAGCCCGCCTACAGGAGAAATTAGATGAATAGCACGGCCATTTTTGCGGCAATCGCGATGGGAGTTTTTGCGACCTCAGTGACTGCTGACGACGCACCGCGGTACTTTGAGATCAGTGATATGCATCGCCTCAAGGACGTGGGCGCCCCTGACCTATCACCAGATGGCAAGGATATCGTATATAGCCTTTCTATAACTGATCTAGAAGCAGATGCCTTTCGCAGTGACATTTGGCGCGTGGCATATGCCGGTGGTGCCCCTGTCAACCTAACGGACACACCAGAAAAAAGTGAATGGTCCGCAAGCTTTAGTCCAGATGGCAAATCAATCGGCTTTCTGTCAGAGGGCGAGGAAGGCAATACCCAGTTTTTTTTGATGAAACGCGATGGCAGCGGGGTGCGTCAGGTCAGCCAGTTTGATGGCTCTATCATGTCTTACGGCTGGGCTCCGGATAGTCAACAGGTGGTATTTACGGCCTTTGTTGGCGGGGCAAAACCGAACGCAGCGGGGACCCCGGCCCCCATTGTGGTTGATCGATTTCAGTTTAAGGAGGATAACGTTGGCTACTTAGCGAGCCAACGCAGACACCTGCATATTCTTGATATCGCCACAGGTACCAGCCAACAGATTACGTCGGGAGATGTGGACCATTGGCTACCGTCTTGGTCGCCCGATGGGCAGTGGATTGCCTATGTGTCCAAGGTGCGCGGCGATGCAGACCGCAATATGGATTCCGATATTTTTATCATGGAGCCTGAAATGGGTGGGGCGACGCGGGATATTAGCCAGTCCACCGATATGGACCTGGACCCCTATTGGGCGACACCACCAGCGTGGTCCCCTGATAGTCAAAAATTGGCATGGCTCGCCGCGGGCGAGGACAAGTGGATCTATTATGAGCCATGGCAAATTACTGTGGCCGACTTGACAACAGGTGAGGTGAACCCGCTGGGTCATATCGACCGCATTTTCTTTGGCCCACAGTGGTCGTCCGATGGACACAGCCTGTTTACCTTGATTGAACAGGACCGCGCAACCTGGTTGGCGCAGGTGGATGCAGCTACGGGCGCGATCACCTATCTTGACCAAGGGGATAGATTCACCTTGGGGTTTGATGTGGAAATGAATGGCCGCGCGGTTGTTCAGCGCAGCGATGATAATCACCCGCCAGAGCTATTTGTCTTGCATGAAAAGCGACAGCTTACCCATCACAATGCTTGGCTGAATGAAATAAAACTGGCCAAGACCGAGCGATTTGACTTCAAAAGTGACGGTCACGACATCGGCGGCTTGATCGTATATCCCCCCGACTACAAAGCGGGGGCGCCCTATCCAGCCGTATTCCGGCTGCATGGCGGGCCAGTTTATCAGTTTTCTCATGAATTCATGTATGATTGGCAGGTGATGGCGGCGCAGGGTTATATCGTTGTCGGGATTAACCCGCGCGGGTCATCGGGCAAGGGCTTTGATTTCGCTAAAGCCATTTACGCCGATTGGGGCAATGTGGATAGCCAGGATATTCTGGCAGGGGCGCGGTATTTGGCGGCCAAGGGCCTTGTTGATATCGACCGTTTGGGCCTTGGCGGTTGGAGCTATGGCGGCATGCTGACCGATTATGTCATCGCCACAGAACCGCTGTTTAGCGCCGCGGTGAGCGGGGCGGGCAACGCGAATATGTATGGGTCCTATGGCCATGACCAATATTCGCGCGAATATGAATTGGAAGTTGGTACCCCGTGGGATAACCCAGATGCATATGCGCGCGTCAGCTTTCCGTTCTTAAACGCCCGGAAAATCGAAACACCGACCCTATTTCAGTGCGCCATGGCGGATTTCAATGTGCCTTGCTTAGGCTCAGAGCAAATGTATCAGGCGCTGCGATCCACGGGGGTCGAGACCGGATTGATCCTTTATCCCAATCAAAACCACGGCATTACGGTGCCGAGCTATTTAGAAGATAGAATGACGAGAATACTTGATTGGTATACCCGCCATCTTGGTGAAGGGATAAACCATTGAAACGGGAAATAGGCACGGCGGGCATAACGGCGACCATCGTTGGCTATGTCATTGGCGCGTCTATTTTCATTCTGCCCGGTCAATTGGCGGGCAGCGCAGGCCCGGCGGTTGTTCTGTCTTATCTGTTTGCCGCCGTCATCGCGGCCTTTGCCAGTGTGGCCGCAGCACAGTTGGGCAGTGTGTTTCCCAAAACCGGTGCGGGCTATGTGGCCATCAGTAAACTGGTCTCCCCGCTGGGTGGGTTTTTGATCATCTGGCTGATGCTAGCGGCATATGTTTTTGCCATCGCTTTGATTGCAAATGGTTTTTCGGACTATTTTGCCGCTCTTTTTCCCGGCGTGAATAAGACCTATGCCGCTTATGGTGTTGTTCTCTTTTTTGGCGTGATTAATTTGGGCGGCCTGAAAAGTCTGGCAACCATTCAGGGATTGCTGGTGTTGATGTTTATGGTGGCGCTGGCGGCGGTGTCCTTTGGCGGTATTGTCAGCATTGATATGGACAATCTGACACCCTTCATACCCGGTGGCATGTCGCCGGTGATTTTGGCGGTGGTGCCAGCTTTCTTCTCTTACGGTGGTTTCATGGTGGTTCTGGAACTGGCGGGCGAGGTGCGTGATCCATCCCGCTCGATTCCGCGCGGTTTGGCCATTAGTTTTCTGGTCGTTCTGGTGACCTATGCTTGTCTATCTTTGGCATTGGTCGGCGCGTTTGATTGGAAATTGCTGGCGACGATGGATGCGCCTGTGACCCATCTGGCGGACAAGTTATTTGGCAGCAACGGGGCGCTTTTTGTGACCCTTGCGGCTGTTGGTGCCGCGGCCACATCGGTGAATGCGCTGGTGTTGGTGGCGTCGCGGGATATTATAGCCCTCGGCGAGGCGGGCATATTTTCACGGGTTTTGGTTGGAAATGGCGATGGTCGACAATCCGCCGCCCCCAGTGTGGTGCTGGTCACGCTGTTGGCGATCGGCTCATTGATGCTGGGTCAAAGCGTGACGGAATATGCGATTTGGGTATCGGTGATTACGCTGATTTATCAGGTCATCGTTGGTCAGGCCTTATTGCGTGTTCGCCATGGCGCGAAAGAGGCGTATGAGGCTTCGAAGTTTCGCATTGGGCGCACCGGGCTAATGGTATGCGGGGTTGGCTTGATGGTTATATCCATTGGCTTCACTATTCTTATTTTTATGGAAAATTCGGCGCGGGCGCTTGGGGCGTTGGTCTATTTGGCGGCGGGTATTCTCTATTATCTTTATGCCAAACGGCAGCAGGAAAGGAAGCAAGATGTATAAAGCTATTCTTGGCACATTGGTGGCAATTTGTTTGCTGCCCACGATTGGCAGCGCAGCTGAGCCGCGCGCGCGGGATATCGGGGTTCCCTTTGCGGGCACGCCGGGGCCATTGAATGCCATCACCGACGTTGCTGGATTAACCGTTGGTCTTGAGACCATCGTCAAGGACTTGGGTGATGGCAAGGCGGTGCGCACGGGCGTGACGGCGATCTTGCCGCGGGGTGCCGCAACTGCTAGCTCCCCATCCTTTGCCGGGACATTTTCGTTAAATGGCAATGGCGAGATGACGGGCACAGCATGGATTGAAGAATCCGGCATGTTGGAAGGACCGGTGCTGATAACCAATACTCATAGCGTCGGCGTGGTGCATGATGCGGTTATCGAATGGCGTGTGAATAATGGCGGGGCGGATGCCAGTGGATATTGGTGGTCGCTGCCCGTTGTGGCGGAGACTTGGGATGGCTGGTTGAATGACATAAATGGGTTCCATGTGACGCCTGAACACGCGATGGCGGCTTTAGAATCCGCCAAATCCGGCCCCGTTGCCGAGGGCAATGTGGGCGGCGGCACGGGCATGATTTGCCATGAATTCAAATGTGGAACGGGCACCGCTTCGCGGCGGACGGCGGTGCTGGGTGAAGATTATACAGTTGGCGTTTTGGTGCAGGCAAATTATGGCAGTCGCGAAACCTTGCGGATTGCGGGCGTGCCCGTTGGTCAGCACATCACCCATGATCAGGCCTATGACATGCCGGGTGCACCCAGTTCGGAAACGGGGTCTATTATTATTGTCGTTGCAACCGATGCACCCCTGTTGCCGCATCAGTTGAAGCGATTGGCCAAACGAGCGGCATTAGGGCTGGCGCGCAATGGCAGTTATGCTGGGAATGGCTCTGGCGATATATTCATTGCCTTGTCCACCGCAGGCGACCCCGGCGCGCAAAACCAAGCGCTGAGCTCGGTTCAAATGGTGCCAAATGACGAAATTGACCCCCTGTTCTTGGCCACAGTTCAAGCCACCGAAGAAGCCATCATCAACGCCATGGTTGCGGGGCGGGATATGGTTGGCAACCGGGGCAATCAAGCCAAAGCGATTAACCATGATGAGTTGAGAGCGGTCTTGCGCCAGTACAACAGACTGAATGAAGGTCATTGAGGTCTTTGATGGTTGTGCGGTTCCTATAGCTTCAGTTATGCTATCAATGGGAGAGTGCTCAACGGGAGAATGTAAAGACTCACAAGGGCGATGGATTTATGCGAACTCTACCAGATAAAATTTCAGAGGAGCACATCGGCGGTCATACGGTTTTCCGCGATGAAGCGGGCTATCTTACAGACCCCGATGATTGGACACCCGCAGTGGCCGAGAAATTTGCCAAGGAAGAAGGCATAGTGCTTGGCGATGAACATTGGGCCATCCTGAAATTTATGCGAGACTATTTAGAAGAACACCGTATATCTGCCGATGCCCGCTTGGTGTTTAAATATATTGGCGATCGCCATGGCGAAAATAAGAGGGAAGGTCGCCAGCGGTTTTTTGAATTATTCCCCTATGGATATACAAAGCAAGCGTGCAAAATCGCCGGAATGCGCCAGCCCCGGGCTTGGAGCACCGGATAACATGACGCGCCGGTTGATATGAAAACCATCATTCCTCTTTTGGCCAATGACACATCAGACGATGCCGAGAAAAAAAGGCGAACGCTGCAAGCCGCCATGCCCGAATATGATATTCGCCTGCACCCTGACATGCCCGCCGAGGATCGCTTGATATCTGAATTGGCGATTGTTGAAAACCCTTCGGCGGAAGTGTTGGATGCGTATCCAAATTTGAAATGGGTGCACAGCCTGTGGGCGGGCGTGGAAAAGGTGCTGGATGCCTTTTCATCACGGGATATCAAAGTGGTCAGAATGACGGACCCAGAGCTAGCCCATACCATGGCGGAAGCGGTCTTAGCCTGGACGATGTATCTGCACCGCGAAATGCCCCTTTACCGCGCGCAGCAGGCCGCCAGTCAGTGGCATCAGCAGGCCTATGTGCGGCCCGAAGATCGGCATATCACTTTTCTGGGTATGGGCAAACTGGGCGCCGCCGCCGCGGATGCGTTGCGCCAGCGTGGTTTTCCGGTTTCGGGGTGGAGCAGGACTGCTAAATCTATCCACGGCGTTGATATGTATCATGGTGATGCGGGGCTAAACACATGTTTGGGCAAAGCCGATATCCTGATTCTTCTATTGCCGTTGACAGGGGAAACGCGCGGGCTTTTGAATGCCCGCACGCTGGCGATGATGAGGCCTCAGACACAGGTGATCAATTTTGCACGTGGCCCCATTATCAAGGATGATGACCTGTTGGACGCTCTGGACAGGGGCCATATCCGTCATGCGGTTTTGGATGTGTTTGCGACCGAACCGCTGCCAGCCGAGCACCCCTATTGGCACCATCCTTCGGTGACGGCTCTGCCGCATATATCCGCGCCGACAAATATGGAGACCGCCTCGGTGATTGTGGCGGATAATATTCGTTCCTATGACGCCACGGGGCTTATTCCCGCCCATGTTGACCCGCAATCGGGGTATTGAACCGGCAAATTAATGAAGCGGTTGGCGCAGATTGAAAGCCACTTTAAACAACCGCCCTGGGCGAGAAAGTTGGTAGGATAATTGGTCCCTCGGCGTCACTGTGAGCGTCCATGTATTGTGCACCGAGACATCAAGGCCATTTTCGGTGAACAGCGCCTTGGAAAAGGCATCCACGGGGAATGTCTGCTGGGTGCTGCTGCCGCTGTCGGTGGTATGGCCGCCATACATGCTCACCGCATCGGCGGTGCCATCTTCATGGCGGTGATCATGCTTCAGCTGGAGGCCATTCTTGGTCCGGGAGATAATCCAAGTGCGCGACGTGTCGTCACCCACGTGCAAAGGAATACGTATTTCGTCGCCTAAGGCTTGATCGCAAGAGGGGACATGAATGACAATCCTCGCCTGCCGCCAAGCGGTATCACTTTCGTTACCCTCGACAACGCTGCCCACATAGCTATGACCACATGTCGCTTGTAGATTTTGAAAGAAGCTATCTTGCGCCTCGTCGGCAATTGCTGCCCCTTTAAACGCGAACATTAGCCCAAAAGTCACCACCATTATTTTATGCATGTGCTATCCCCTTTGCAGGGGGTGAGTTTAAGGATTTTGAATCTCTTCACAAGCACTAAGCGGGCTTGCCCCCTTCGGCTTCATATGGAAAGCTATGTTATTGCTAATCCGCAAGGAGGTCGCCGCCGTGAATGAGCTGGACGAAGAAAAATTAAAACATCAACAACAAAAGGGATTAACGGCCCTCAATCAAGAGTTCCGCCGTTATGAGCAAGTGACCAAAGACCAGTCATATGGCCTGAGTGAACAGCGCGACCGAGAAGAATTTGACGATGACTTTGAGATAAAAACCTGTGATCTGGGCTTGTGGCTGCACGGGGACGAGGCCGACAAACGCACCTTCGCCAATGATATTGGTGCCGCGATGGAGGACATCGGCTTTGCGGTCCTAACGGGCCATGGCATTGATGTCTCGCTTTATGATCGTATGGCCGACAAAGTGGCAGAGTTTTTTGAGACCATTCCCATGGAGGCCCGCGCGCCGTACATGGCGAAACGGCAAGGTTCGGTCAATCAGGGTTATTTCCCGATCAAACAGACAAGTATTATTCATCCTGATCTGGTCGAGGGCTGGGTGTTTTGTCGCCGTGCCTTTGATCTGGATGGTAAGGCAGATTTCAGACCCGAAAATTTTTGGCCAGATGCCGCCTATGAAAAAGCTTTTCGCGAGGTTGTCATCGCACACGAGAAATTGATCTTACCAATCATGCAATCAATCCTGTCTTATCTGGGCTGCGACCAACATTTATATGATGAAAAATTGTCGGCAACGAATTTTGGCTTTCGCCTGAATTACTATCCCGCGCTGGATGCTGATCAACGGGCAACCGGGGGTGGGCGTATGCTGGGTCATGAAGATGTGGATTTATTCACGATCCTACCAGCATCGCGCCAACAGGGTCTGCAAGCGCTGGATCGCCGCACCAATAAATGGATCCGCATCAATCCACCCTATGGCAGCATCATCCTGAACACGGGCGATTATATGCAGCGCATTACCAATGATCGTCTGCCATCCACCACGCATCGAGTTAGCCAGCCTGTCGAGGATATGAGCGCAGGCGAGCCCCGTATTTCATTCCCCATGGCGGTTTATGTTTGGGAGGATGAGATACTCGAGGTTCTGCCTGGGCTTGGCGCGCCCAAATATGCACCCATCCGCGCTGAAGATTTCCACACCCGCATCACAAGTAAATATTATGGGGATGATTACGCCGATGACTGATAAGCCCCATATCGCCGGGACTAAACCACGATTGGTGCATTTGGAAAAACGCAAGAAACCTTATTTGTGGTGCTCGTGCGGGAAAAGTGCAACCCAACCCTTTTGCGATGGCGCGCACATCGGCACGGACTTTCGCCCCGTCAAAATAGCCGAGGGAGATACCGGCGGCGAGGCCTTATTATGCATGTGCAAACAAACACGCACGCCCCCCTATTGTGATGGCGCACACAATGCCTTGTCAGATAAATATGAAGAAGCAGACGCCGATGAACAGGCCGCCGCCGCGGGCATTCGGCCGACTGGGTTTGATCAGGGTGATCATGGCACGGCCTTGTTGGATGGTGGGTGTTTTGTGCGCCGCCTTGGCCCGGATGATTATCAAAACCAAAATGGCTGGCGGATCAGCCCGTGCATCGGCGATGATACAGGGGCAAAGTTTTTATCCCATTTTATGTTGGCGGCGGATGCGGCGGGTGTTGGTGCCCTGACATTTGGTACATCCGGTGCCGCGCTATTTGTGCATGCAGGCGCCGGACGCATTGCGATCGGCGGGCGGGCCATGTCCATTGCGCCGGAAACGGGGTTTTATGTGGCACCGGGCGAAAGTTTTTGGATTGAGCAGATGGAGAGCGGCCCCTTATCACTGAGCGGGGTGGTTTGCCCACTGATCGACGGGCCGCAGGCGGGCGATACGACAAGCACATATTTTGATGAGCGGATTGCAAAACGTCTTGCAGTCGTTGATGAAGATCAGCGTGAAACCATGGCGGATCGTTTTTATCAGGTGTTGGTGGGGGAAGAGACAGGCCCGGTTGGAATCACGCAATTCATTGGTGAAATTCCCAAGTCGCGGGCGGCGGCGCATCGCCACTTGTATGAAGAAACAATCACTATCCTATCGGGCGAGGGCCTTATGTGGACGGAGAATGCGTGTGCCCCGGTTCGCCCCGGTGATGTTATTTTTCTGCCGCGCAAGCAATTACATTCTTTGGAGTGTACGTCCGAGGCCGGTATGCGCCTGATGGGCGCGTTCTATCCATCTGGCAGTCCAGCGATCAATTATTGACGCTATCCCCAAAGCGAGATCAGCACAGAAATCAGACCGAGCGGCACCAAAAAACGAATGATCCCATGCCAGATGCGATAAACACCAGCCGGACTGATTTCACGGATGAGGGTGTTATTTTTCATCGCCCAACCTGCGAATAACGCCACGAGAAGCCCGTTGAGCGGCAACAATAGATTGGCGATTGTCAGGTCAATCACATCAAAAATCGAACTTTCGGCAAACATTGCAATGAACTCTAGCGGCCGCACAGCGGACAGAATATTGAAGGATAGCATGGTGATCAGCGCAATGAACCATGCGCCGATGCCGCACCAGATGGCGGCTTTGGGTCGGGCAACGCCACGGTTAATAAGCCAAGCCGCCGCAGCTTCCAAGGTGCCAACCCCTGTTGTAAAGGCGGCGAGGAACAAAAGAGCGAAGAAAAGAAAATAAAGTACCGCGCCGCCAGTCATTGCATCAAAAGCACCCGGCATGGTGATAAAGACAAGTCCGGGGCCACTTTGCGGGTCTAATCCTTGGGCGAACAGGAGCGGGAAAATCATCATGCCCGCGATAATGGCAACCAAAGTATCGGCCAAGCAAATGCCGCCAGCGGTGCGGAATAACGAAACATTAGATGGCAGATAGGAGCCAAAAGCCATCATCACGCCAATGCCAATGGCGAGAGAGAAAAAGGCCTGACCAACGGCCAGCATGACGACCTTTGTGCTTAGGGCTGAAAAGTCCGGTGCCAGTAAAAAGTCTACGGCGCGGGCAAAATCGCCCACCACGGCGGCATAGATCGCCAATCCAAGCAGCAATAGAAAGAAGGCGGGCATCATGAATTTTGCGATGCGCTCGATCCCTTGGCGAATGTCTTTTGTGACCACATAGGTGACGAGGCTGAGGAAAACCGTTTGTCCGACGAGCAGCCTGACCGGGTCAGCCAGCATGTCATTAAATTCCGACCCTGCATCAGCGCGGTTGACGAATGCCATGGCGAAATAATCGCTGACCCAGCCACCGACAACGCTGTAATAGCCAATACCGACAAAGGGGATGATAAAGCTGAGCCAACCAATTGACCCCCACCAAGGGGAAGCCCCCACCTCGCCCGACAAGTTGCGGACCGCTTGATCACCTGCGGCCCGGCCTTTGCGGCCGATGGCCAGTTCCGCCATCATCAGGGGCAGGCCGATCATCAAAACCGCGATGAGATAGACGACAACAAATGCCCCGCCGCCGTTTTCGCCTGCCAAAAAAGGAAAACGCCAAACATTGCCGAGGCCCACGGCTGTGCCAGTGGCGGCGAGGAAGAATCCGGCGGTCGATGACCACCCGGCTGTTGCTCTTGAGTTTTCAGAATGAGTCATAAGCCCCCTAATTGCCTGCTATACCCAATTTTGCTACCATGCGGCCATCTGGGGGAAAAGGAAAGACCATCATGACAAAAATCAAACCAACACAAGATATGCTCGACCTGTATGACCTATATGCGCATGGCCTCATGGGCCGCCGCGATTTTGTGCGAAAACTGGGTGGGTATGCTGTGGCGGGGTTAAGCGTGGGGACGCTGATGCAGGCCTTGATGCCCGACTATGCGCTCGCCAATCAGGTTGGCGAGGATGATGCGCGTTTTACCGCAACAGATATCGAATATGCATCGCCGGACGGAGCGGGCACCATGGGCGGTTATTTCCTGCGCCCGACCAAGGCAACTGGCAAGGTTCCGGGTGTCGTGGTGATTCATGAAAACCGTGGCCTCAACCCCTATATCCGCGATGTGGCGCGCCGTGTGGCGATCGAGGGCTATATGGTGTTGGCACCGGATGCGCTTTATCCATCGGGCGGGTATCCGGGCAATGATGACGATGGCCGCGTCCTACAGCGCCAGCGTGACAGAGATGAAATGACCGAGGATTTCGCCGCCGCCATCCGCTACTTGCAGGGCCATGAAGGCTCAAGCGGGAAGGTCGGTTGTGTCGGCTTTTGTTTTGGCGGCAGTGTGTCTAATAAACTGGCGGCATCCATGCCTGATCTTGCCGCAGCGGTTCCATTTTATGGGTCTGCCCCGGCGCTGGAAGATGTGCCCAATATCCATGCGCCGCTGCTCATTCATTTAGCAGAGCTGGATAAGCGTGTGAACGCAGGCTGGCCAAATTATGAAGCGGCGCTGAAAGCGGCGGGCAAAGAGTATCAGATGCATATGTATGCAGCGGCCAACCATGGGTTTCACAATGACACCACCCAGCGTTATGATGCCGATGCGGCAGAGCTGGCATGGTCACGCACGCTGGAATTTTTCCGAAAAAACCTGCACTAAGGGCGCGTTATTTGCAGCCCTTCGACCGACTGAACACCCAATGTGCCGCATTCGGCATCTTGTGCTGAACTGGCTCCGCTGACGCCGACACCACCTAAATGGGTGCCATCTTTTGTGTAAATTGGCACCCCACCGCGCCAAGACGCCAAGCCGGGAACAAAGGCAATCCCCGGTACGCTTTGTGTTACCTCACCGAGGCCCTCAGATGATCTAGCCAAGGTGGCGGGTGTGCGTGCTTTCATTTCGGAGATTTCAAGGGTCGCTTGGCGGGCCCCATCCATGCGTTGCACCAATTTGATATTGCCGTGATGGTCCATGACCGTGACTGTAACCTGCCAGCCATTTTCTTTGGCGTGCGCCAAGCAAGTGGTGGCGATTTTTTGGGCACTTTCTAGTGTCAACTCAGGGACCATGTGTTGGGCATGGGTGATTGAAGCCGAGGATAATGCGGTCACTGTGGCAACTGCTGCGATGGCGAATAAGCCTATTCTTTTCATTTTAGAGCTCCTAGAAAATGGTGGCGCGGTCAATATCCGCCATCTATGCAGAATGCGCGTGGCGCGTCCAGCGGGAAATCTGTTGCCTGGGTGTTAGCCCGCTGGATCAGAGCTACGTGCTGCCCCGTTTGGTGAACAGCGCACCGTGGAAGACAAGCCCAGTCAGTTCGCCGTTTTCATCACGTTTGGGGCGAACCAGATAGCCGTTTCCAGCAATCTCAATACGTAAATAGAGGATATCTTCGCGCACTGTATAAGTGATATCGGACGACGCTTGCCCCCAGTGAAAGCGCAGGAACTCTCCGTCTTGGCGGATGTCCCAAACACCCCACAGATCGTTTTCGAACTGTCCGGCGTATTCTTGCTCGTTTTTGGGCGTATTGCGGGGGCGGGCGGGCATTGTTTTTCCTGCATAAGGGGCCATGCGTTCTTTCAGGGCATTTATTTTGGCGGCGTATTTTTCGGTCGCGCCGTCCTTACCCAATGCTAGATCATAGACAAATGTGGCGATCATATCGGGCAGGTTGACAGTTGGTGGGGACAAGTCGTTGGACAGCACAGCCACGCCAAGTTGCAGGGATGGCATGATGGAGATGTGCGCACGGTAGCCTGTATATGCACCGAAATGATGCAATAGGCGTGTGCCTTCATAGTCAGAATCATACCAGCCCAGACCGTATGAATTGCGTTTGAAGTCATAATATTGGGCGTCCAAAGTGGCCAGTGGCGCTTGGGTTAATGTGACCGCTGCTGCGGGAAGAACCTGCGTGTCATTAAGCCGACCCTCGTTGATATTGAGTTCCAACCATTTGGCCATATCGCCCGCTGTGGTGTATTGCCCACCCGCCGCATGCATTGTTTTGTCGGTTTTATAGATGGGGGTTTGTTGGGTGGTGCCCATCCACTGATGCGGGTGCGCGATGGGTTTTCCTAAAAGGTCAGATACATAAGGCACGGTTTCGTCCATACCAGCCGGCGCGAGGACAACGCGCTCTACGATATTTTGCCATGTCTCGCCATAAATATGTTCCAGAACATAACCAGCGGCGACATAGCCAAAATTGGAATAGTCAAATGCGGTGCCTGTATCTGCGGCTTGCACCCCGCGGAGCATATCCCACACATCATCGGCGGGAAAATCACCTGTATAAGCGGTGCGAAAGCCAACACTGTCACCATTGATGCCGTGCGTATGGGTCAGGAGTTGCCGCAGGGTGACGTTGGCCATCAGACCCAATTTATCCTGCTCCATATCGCCTAGATAGGTCGGGCCAATGGGGGCGTCTAAATCCAACTCACCCCGATCAGCCAGAGTGGCGATGGCCAGGCCGACAATGGCCTTGGTTCCAGAAGCAATGTAGGAATATGTCCTTGCGGTAAACGGCGTTTGTGCGTTCAAGTCCGCAATCCCGTAGCCTTTACTGAGGAGAACCTGATCGCCCAAAACGATCGCAACACCCACGCCCGGCAACACGTCTAATTGCGTTTGGATGTTGGTGATAAAATTCTCTAGATCACCTTCGATGTTTTTTAATGCGGTCTCAGTTTTGGTTAGGTCCGGCGCCGACTGCACGGGCGATATAATCATGGAGATGGCCCCTATCATTGCCACGATGAGTGTTCCCAAATGGCCGAACTGGGTATGATTTTGAAGAGTAACGTTGCAGGTCATAGCTGCCCCCTTTAAGTTTATTTCACTGGGTTCTTGTCCTACAGATGCGCCGATGGGGCCGGATGGATGCAGAGTGGGAAAATTTTATTTTTGCGGGCCATGCATCCATAGGGGGGGCCGGGTGCATCTATCCAGTAACGGCCGATAATTCGGTACGAGCCAATTAAAACCTTAAATCACAGGAGAACGTCCATGTTAGGGGTCGCATTCATCATTATTTCCATCGCGGCAGCAGTTGCCTTCGTCTTGAACGCTTTTTTCTCTTACCTGCGAAACCGATCAAATGTTGAATTGTTGAAAACGCATTTGCAGGCTGGACATCCGCTAGATGCTGAAGCGATGCTTTTGATTAATACGCAAAGCACAGGCGCCACACCAGATATTCGAAAAGCCATCTTATTGTTGGCACTGGGCGTGGCGACGGCGATCTTCTCGCGCTTTATGGATACACCTGAAAACATAGATTTGATGTTGGGTATCAGCCTCTTTCCCTTTGTTTTGGGTCTTGGTTATTTGGTGTCGCTATGGGTTGAAAGATCCATCAACACCCAAGCCTAACCAGAGTGTGCCAAGGTTGTGATCTCGCTCACCGATCAAATGTTGCTGGCAAAACTGCCCCTATTGGGGCGGGCGGACGTGTTTGGTGTTATCGTCGAGCGTTACCAAAACCAGATTCGTCGCACACTTTTTAGGCTGACGCGCGGCAATATGGCATTGGTCGATGACTTGGCGCAGGAAACATTTTTGCAGGCCTTCAAGAAGATCAACACCTATAGCGGCACCGGACATTTGGGCGGCTGGCTGTCCAAGATCGCCTATAATTGTTTTTTACAGCATGTGCGCAAAGACAAAGGCTATGCAGAATTAGATGATGATATTGCCGATGATAAAAGCGCTGCAATCGCCACGCAATCGCACGTGCGGATGGATATTGAACGAGCAATGTTGCAATTGAATTTAGCTGAACGCATAGCCATTGATCTGTGTCTGGCGAACGGTTTTTCCCACGGCGAAGCCGCGGACATTATGGATATGCCCCTTGGTACGGTGAAATCCCATGTGCTGCGCGGTAAAGCGAAATTAAAGAAAATTATTGAGGCAGGAGAGCAATCATGAGCATTTCAGATGACGATTTTGAGCGCATGTTATCGGCTCATTTTGAAACAACAACACCCCTTGCGGGCGGGGATGCCTTTGTCGAGGTTAGCCTGCGTAATATCAATCGGCTGGTTCGAGCGCGTTTGATCATCAGGGCGTCTTTCTTTGCCTTTGCGGCATTGATCAGTTTGCTGGTCGTGCCGTGGCAGGGTATTTGGGCGGTGATGGCGGAAACGCCAGTGGATATGACCATGTTAATGGTGGCCACACCCATTGCGCTGCTGGTGCAATTTTGGGCGTATTTGCGCTTTCATTCGTGAATGCGGCGTGGCGACAGGGACCCACTGCGGCAGACTAAAAAAAGGCCGACCAGAGTTTCTGGTCGGCCTTTCTCATTCTGTGTCTCTATTGTGTTTTAGGGCAGGGGTGTCACGGCATTTGCCGATGCCCAGGCGTTGATCGCGGAGACATGCTGGGCACGAATGGCCGCTAATTCCGCCTCTTTCGCCGCCCAAAGGTCCTTAAGGTCATTGAAGCGCTCCAACGTTCCAGACGCGATGGGCAGACCAGCATAATCGAACACATCAATGATGAAGCGGATTTGCACGTCCCAAAGAGCAGGCCAGCTATCCTCATCCTCGTAGGTTTCGTAATATACTTGGCTGATGGAATGGTCCCATGCGGCCAAGGCGTCTGTGGCGGCCATACCCATGGCTTGTAGCGCGGGGTTATCTTGGTGGTCTGTCATCAAGGTTGCAATGCGCGCGCGGACGGTGCGGCCATATTCAAGGCTTTGCAGAACATCATTCATCAGTGCCGTCGACTCCTCAATATAGGCATCAAGGGCCTGATATTCCGCATCGCTTGCCTCTACCCGTGGGTCGGGGATCACGTCGAAGCCGACGGTTTGGCTGACATCGCCAATATTGACCCGGGCCTGATAGGTGCCGGGGATCACCCGCGCGCCGTCAAAACCGGCAAAGATGCGAATATCCGGAATGCAGTGCATCCCCGTGCGACGCAGGTCCCAGTGCCACGTGTTCAGGCCAGCCTTTTTTGTTGGATAGCTGACGCTGATGGGAATACGTGGGTCTTCATTCCCCAATATACACCGTTCGAAATCACCTTCGCCATCATGGAATGTGCGGATCACGTCGCCCGCTGCATTCAGAATGTCAATCGTTAGGCGTTCTTCGCTGTCCTCTGGCAAATAGTAGGAAATTGCCGCCCCTGTTTTCGGGTTGGGTCCTTCAAACTTACCGGCCCCACCACCGCCCGATTCTAGACTTGCCGAGCGCGGGGTAAAGACATGCAGCGGTGATTTCGCCATATCTGCATCCACTTGATGCATGACGGACAGATCATCCACCAGCCAGAAGCCCCGCCCTTGTGTGGCTGCGACCAAGCTGCCTTGGCGCAGGGTCAGGTCGGTAATGGGAACAGGGGGCAGGTTTTGGGCAAAGGACTGCCAGTTTTTACCATCATCAAATGAAACGAACATCCCTGCCTCTGTTCCAGCATAAAGCAGGCCTTTACGGTCTGGGTCTTCGCGGACCACACGGACGAACGTGTCTTTTGGCAGGTCGCCGTCCAGTCGTGTCCAACTGCGACCATAATTTTCGGTTTTATATATATAAGGCGAGAAATCATTCATCTTATACGCCGCCAGCGCGACATAGGCTGTTCCAGGTGTATGCGGGCTGATTTCGATCGCGTTGATCTGGCCTTCAACCGCACGACGCGGCGTGACATTCTGCCAGTTTTCACCACCATCGCGGCTGACGTGGATCAATCCATCGTCACTGCCAATCCATAGCTCGCCTTCGGCGTGTGGAGATTCCGCCACATAAAAAATGGTGCCATAATATTCAGCGCCGACCTGTTCATTGGTGATGGGGCCACCATTCAAGTCTTGTTTGGACTTGTCGTTACGGGTCAGGTCCGGGCTGACCTCTGCCCAATCCACGCCGCGATTGGTTGAGCGCAGCAATTTGTCGGTTCCGTAATATATGGTGTCGGGGCTGTGCTGCGAGACCATAACGGGCGCATTCCAATTTGTGCGGTATCTCAGGTTTTTGGGCATGTGGCCAAAAACATATTCCGGGTAGGGCATGATCAACCGCTGCCGATTATTGTCAACATTGTGTTCGGTTAGCGTGCTGTTGATGGTGGTGGCGTAAATCACTCGTGGGTTTTCTTCATCAAAGGCGATGTGGGCACTTTCCCCGCCACCAACTGCAAAATAGTCCTCATGGCCAATGCCGCCATCACGACTGCGGGATGCAATAGCGACGGTGGTGTTGTCCTGTTGCCCGCCATAGATACGAAACGGCGTTTGGTTGTCGGTAATAACACGGTAAAACTGGGCCGTGGGCTGGTTCATGATGCTGGACCATGTATCGCCGCCATCAAAGGTAATTGTCGCGCCGCCATCATTGGCATTGATCATGTTCAGACTGTCATCGGGGTTTATCCACATGTCGTGATGATCGCTGTGCGGGGCGGGGCGTTTTTCAAATGTTTTGCCGCCATCAATTGAACGCATCAGCGGCGCGTTCATCACAAATAATGAGTTGGGGTCGTTGGGGTCAACTTTGATATGATTATAGTACCAAGCGCGTGCCTGAATGATGCGGGCCTCGTTGACCAGCGTCCAGCTTTCACCATAGTCATTACTATGCCAAAGACCGCCTTCGCCGGGGTGTGCTTCAACGATGGCATAAAGCTGGTTGGGGCTAGAAGCGGCAACGTCGACGCCAATCTTGCCAACCATTTCCGGCAGGCCACCGGTTAGTTTTTTCCAAGTATCGCCGCCATCGGTCGATTTATAAATTCCGCCATCGGTGCCGCCGGAATGGACAAACCAAGGCGAGCGGCCATGATTCCACAATGACGCATACAGAATGCGTGGGTTTGTCGGATCAACCGCGAGGTCCGCACCGCCAGTGCGATCACCAATTTTAAGAACATGTTGCCAGGTCTTACCCCCGTCTTCGGTCCGGTAAATGCCCCGCTCTTCACTGGGTCCCCATATCTGCCCCTGTACGGCGACCCATGCGATATCGGGATTGGTCGGATGTACTCTGATTTTCGGAATCTGGCCAGCCTTCTCTAACCCGACATGGGCCCAAGTCTTGCCGGCGTCGGTTGACTTATAAACGCCGTCACCGTGACTGGTGGTCACGCCGCGAATAGGGCCTTCGCCGGTGCCGACATAGATGACGTTGGGATCAGAGTGGGCCACTGCGATGGAGCCGATCGTGCCGACGTTAAAAAAGCCGTCGGAAATATTTTGCCAAGTGATACCAGCGTTTTCGGTTTTCCAGACACCACCACCCGCAGCCCCCATATAATAGAGCTGTGGTTGACCTTTAACACCCGTAACGGCCAACGCGCGCCCCCCTCGGTAGGGGCCTATTCCGCGCCATTTAACTTCGGAAAATAGGGTTGGATCGACGGTCTCTTTTGCAGAGCTGGGGTTGCTTACCCCTGATAAACTGGCTGCGAGTACCACAATTATTATACAAAAATTTCTAGCGCGTTTTAGCAACGTCATATTGTCCCCCTGTTTGAATTTGTCAGGGATTATCAACCCAAACAGATGAACGTGACAATCATAAATCTACGGTATAGGTTTTATATGGCGCTCAAAGCATCACTTTTTTGGCTAGATTAGGGTTTTAGTAGACAGGGGAATATTTAAATGCAACCCAAGCGGGTTCTTATTGTTGGGGGTGGTTCTGCGGGTTGGATGGCAGCGGCCTATCTAAACGCGGCATTGAATAGGGGCGGACGCCAACGGGCGAAGATCAGCCTTGTCGAATCGCCGGACATTCCCCGTATTTCGGTGGGCGAAGCGACCATTCCAAGTATTCGCCATTTGCTCAGTGTGATTGGTATTGATGAGATTGAATTTATGAAGGCGGTCAATGGCACCTTCAAACAATCAATCAAATATGTGAATTGGTTGGAAAATGATGGCAGTGCGTATCATCATCCCTTTTCCAGACACACGGTATATCCACTTGATTATTCTGGGCCAGATTGGCTGCGCAGCGACCGCTCGGTTCCTTATATGGAAACCGTATCAATTCAACCGCAGATCTGTGACATGGGGCTGTCACCGAAAATGCTGGGCAAGTGGGACTTTGGTCAGCCTTTATCTTATGCCTATCACATGAATGCGCAGAAATTCGCGGATTATTTGCGTGACCATGCCACGGCGCGGGGTGTCGAACATATTCTGGCCAATGTGACCGATGTGGAAATGAGCGACGATGGCAATATTGCCGCGGTCAACACCGACACCGAACAGCGGCTAGAGGCCGACCTGTTTGTCGACAGCACAGGGTTCCGCGCCCTGCTGATTGAAAAACAGATGGGTGTGGGCTTTGAAGATTGCTCGCGCTGGCTTCTGTGCGACCGTGCGGTCACCATGCATGTGCCCTATGATCATTTTTATTGGGGCAATGTGCGGCCCTATACAACGGCCACGGCGCTGAGTGCGGGGTGGGTTTGGGATATACCGCTGAATAATTTGCGTTCGGTTGGATATGTTCATTCTTCAAAATATATCGACAAGGATGACGCAGAGGCGGAATTGCGAAAATATGAACCCCATGCGGCCGAAATGAATGTGCGCTTCATTGATTTCAAAGTGGGGCGGCGGAAAAGGGCATGGGAAGGGAACTGTATCGCCATTGGTCTGGCTGGGGGCTTTATCGAGCCGCTGGAATCCACCGGACTGTATCTGAGTGATCTGGCGGCTGTGATGTTGGCGGAACATTTTCCTGATGGCGGCGATATGGCCCCGTTGCGGACGCGCTTCAATCGCATCATGTCCAATCGTTTTTATGAGATTCTTGATTTTATAAATATGCATTATTGCCTGACCCGGCGTACCGACACCGAGTTTTGGCGAAAAGTGGGGTCGCCCGAGATGATTGTCCCCCGGCTGCAAGCTAAGTTTGATTTCTGGAAGATCAAGCCGCCCTCTGCTCAGGACTTTCAGGATGGGTATTTCCCGGGTCAGCCTACCGCGCCCATGGCCGATGGTTTGCACGGCGGGGATTCCCGCCCGCCGGTTGATACTGCGGGGCTATGGGGTCATGAAAGCTATGAATGTATTCTCTATGGTATGGATTTCTTGGGCAATCATTATAAAGACATGCTTGGCGCTGAGCGTAAAGCCACCGTTGTGCCCGATCATATCACCGGCAGAGTGAATGTAGCGCCCTATAAGCTGCCGATGCATGATGAATGGCTGCAAGAAATGGTTGGCATGAAAAAATATCGACGATCGGAAGGGGCAGGATCAATTTGGGATTAGGTTTGGTGCGATAGGCTTTGACGTACATTCTAACAACAGCGGGTAATGGGGCAGATGGAAAATAGGAAAGTTTTTATTGTTGGCGGTGGCTCGGCGGGGTGGATCACGGCGGCGTTGATGAATGCGGCGATGAATGCGGGTGGCCGTCGGGTCGTCGATATTGCGCTGATCGAATCGCCCGATGTCCCGCGAATTGCGGTGGGCGAAGCGACGGTGCCAACCGTACGTCAGATTTTGGCGGCGTGTCAGATTGATGAAATTGACTTCATGAAGAAAACGGATGCCACCTTTAAGCAGGGCATCAAATTTAACAATTGGCTGCATGAAAAAGACCACAGTTATTACCACCAGTTTTCCCGTTATAATCCCGATGCGTTAGATCGCTATGGGATGGATTGGCTGAGAAGCGATCGTTCCGTTGCCTTTGCGAACACGGTTTCTGTGCAGCCAGCCCTGTGCGAAAAACATCTATCGCCCAAACTGATCGGTCCCCGCCAACTGCAACTGCCTGTGACTTATGCGTATCATTTGAATGCGCTGAAAATGGCAGACTATCTGCGCGATGTTGCCGTGGACAATGGTGTTACGCATTATCTGGATAATATGACCGATGTGGAGATGGCCGAAGACGGGTCTATCAAAGCGATCAATACCGAAAGTGGCGCCCGCCACGAGGCTGATTTGTTTATCGACTGCACTGGCTTTGCCAGCTTGCTGAGCGAAAAACATATGGGCGTGGAATGGGAAGACTTCTCGGACTATCTGTTCTGTGACCGAGCGGTGGTCATGCAAGTCCCTTACGAGACATATTATCCGGGATTTGTACGATCGGTGACAGAATCCACGGCACAAAGCGCGGGGTGGATATGGGACATTCCCTTGCTGAATCGTCGTGGCGTCGGGCACGTTTACGCTTCTGGTTTCATCTCTGACGAACAAGCCGAGCGGGAATTGCGTCAATATGAAGGGATGCACTGCAAGGATATTCCAACCCGGATTGTTCATTTCAAAGTTGGCCGCCGCCGACAAAGCTGGGTGAAAAACTGCGTTTCCGTGGGACTGTCCGGGGGCTTCTTGGAGCCTTTGGAATCAACAGGGCTTTATTTGATACAATTGGCGGCGCTCACCTTGGCGGAGCATTTCCCCTACGATGGTGAGATGGAAAAACTATCCAGCCATTTCAATACCATCATGTCGGACCGTTTTGATGAAATTTTGAAATTTATCAATCTTCATTATTGCATGACACAGCGCACAGATTCAGAATTTTGGCGCGAAGTGCAAAAACCCGAGCGTATTCTAGATGACGTGCATGAAGCGCTGGACTATTGGAAGATAAAGCCGCCTTCACGGGGCGATTTCCAGTCGCAGTTCACGCTGTTTACCTACCAGAACCACGAACTGATCCTTTATGGGATGGATTTCCTGCGCGATTATTATGCGGAGAAATATGGTCCAGACCTGCCGAAAGCCGAGGTGCCGGACTTTATCAAGCAGCGCTTTATGAACATGGCCCCGCAATTACCCACACATGAGGCATGGTTGCAGAAAACGCTTGGAATGGAGCAATGGGCGTCATCGGCGAGCATGTGGGACTGACGTTAGGTTAGATCGGGCGGCTTACTTGTAACCCATCAAATCACGAATACCGGGCAGAGCGAAATCCACCAGTTTTTTCTGTATGTCTGGCAGCTCGCCGGGAATATCCAATTTGGTATTGGTTAGATTTTCCCGCGCCGTGCCGCTGTGTTTGCGGTCCGATCCCTCGCGTACCCGCTCGCGCCAATCATCCGGCAAAGGAATGCCCAATTTGTCCGTGATAAGATCCCGGAAGAAATCTTCAGCGGCATCGTCGTCTAGGTTCTTCACGTGATGCAGCAGATCTTCAAACCGCAGGATATGCGCATCGGTTCCCATCCATGCCACACCGTTGTGTAAATAGATCTCGGCCATCATCGGGACTTTTCTATGGATGCCAAAAATCATCATATTTAGCAATTCTTCGACCGTGACATGGCCTGTTTTCAGATGGTCCAGATTGCCTTCAAATTCATCTGACATGAAAAACCTTGCGCGCGCCAATACCCAGTCATAGGGGTCGCGCACCAAGAGCAGTTTGCGTGTTTTGTGCAGCAGGATGGAGCCGTCGTCAGAGAAGAACAGATGCCCCCAACTTAGAGTTGGTTTGGCTGGGTTCCAAGCAGCTTTATCAGCCTTCATTGACGCATATTGAATGAAGCTGTTTTTATAGTGTTGCTCTAGCGGCACAAACAGACGCATGATATTGCGCATCAGGTGTGAACCGGATTTGGGAATACTGTTTAAAAAGATAGGCTCTTCCAGCGGCGTATGCGCGAAGGTTTTGTTGATCTCATTAAGGTTATCGGCTTTTAGATTTATCCTCGGCATACCTTTTTTTCTCCTGCTGTGCAGCCATAATTCTAGGGGACTATATAACAATCACATAGCTTCGTCTAAGGGCGATTAGGCAAAAAAATACGCCGGCTTTTCAGCCGGCGTATTCATCAAGTCTATTTCCAGAGCTTCGCTTAGAACTCTTTCTTCAGTTGCAAGAAGACGCGACGGCCTTCCCAGTCATACTGAGAGTAGAATGCCGCACGGCCCATCGTGGCGTTCACGCCAGCTTGGGAAACCTGCGGCGGCTCTTTGTCAAACAGGTTGCTAATGCCAGCGCGAACCAACCAGTTACCCGGCATCATTTTGCTGACAGAAACGTTGTGATAGGTCCAACGCGGAACTGTGAGGACGAGGTCATACTCGGTCTCTTCTTCCAAGCCGGAGAACCACGTGGTTGTGGTTACGCCATCATTAAATTCAACGTTTGAACCTTTACCAACAAAGCGCATACCCCATGTTGCGGACCAATCTTCTTTGTCGAAGGTGAAGATCAAGTTACCGACCCATTTGGGCTGACCAAGACGACCATTAAAGTTTTCTTGCTGGCCTTCAAAGCGACCTGTTAAATCACGGGTCTGGATGGTGTGTTGCGTATCGATACGCATGTTCCAACCGTTCCAAATTTGTGTGTTGTAGGTTGCGTTGATGTCCCAGCCACGGTTTTGCTGTGATGCGATATTGATAAAGCTATCACGAACTTCCGTAACCTGACCGCCAAGAGGATCGGTATAGGGAATACGTTCAAACAAATCACAAAGGGGCTCATTCGGCCAATCTGGTGAATCATAACATTCACGCAGAATTGTCGCAGCACCAAGCTGGTCAACTTCATCGCGAACCTCGATGTCGAAGTAATCGATGGAGATGGAAAGATCAGCAAACGAAGGTGTCAGGATCAAGCCCAGAGTTTGTGCTGTTGATGTCTCAGCTTTCAGTACGCCCAAGCCACCACCGGTCAGAACCGTCGCGGAAATGGACGCTGTATGATCAGCTGGTGCACCTTCAGCAGCACAGTTGTCTGCGATGCGTTGTGAAATACCACCAGAGGCGAGTGAATCACCCCAACGATAGCAAGGGTCCAGCCTACGCTGGGACAGGAAGCTTGCTTCGTCTTTCAGGTACAGCTCAAACAGAGCCGGTGTACGGAACGATGTCCCCCGCGTCGCACGAAGGCGAATCGTTGGGTTTACCTGCCAGTTCAAGCCCATTTTATAGGTCGAGCCTGAGCCGTAGGAGCTAACGTCCGTATAACGACCGGAGAAGTTTGCAGTCAGCGAATCGATAAACGGTTTATCGACCAGCAGTGGGATGTCCAACTCACCAAAGATGGCTTTGGTTGTGTGGCTACCTTCAGTAATGCTGGCCTTTCCGCTACCCCATGAGTTACCTGAGCGGGTTACTTCACCCGGTGTATCGAGGATGCTGTCATCACGCCAATGGAAACCAAAGGCCGCGCCGACCGCACCAGCAGGTACATCAATCAGCTCACCAGTTACAAGACCCTCAACAGAATACTGTTCGTAAATGGTAGAGCCTTTTTCGCTACCGAAGAGGAAGTCGCGCTCTTCTTGGGTTGGGTTCCCCTGCATCAATTCTGGGTTCAACCAGTCAACATCAACACACGGCACACCGCGCACGGATGTCACGGTGCCTTCACAAGATCCCCAAGCCCAGTTATTTGCCTGAACAGAGTCATTGTAAATCAACTGGTTCCAGTATTCAGCGTCTGATTTGGAGTACTGGAATGACAGATCAAATTCCCAAGTTGGAACCGCATCGCCGAAGTCACCACGCAAGCCGCCCACGAAACGTGTGTAGTCAACTTTGTTGCTGGCATCAGCATGATCCGTAATGGGGGTCGGGCTCAACCATTGAGCACCCGTCCAACCATCGGAGAGAGCACCACCCGAATCGGGCACGGTGTCGTAGTTGTAGAAGTTGAAGTTGTCATTATACACATATGACCAGTACTGGTTATAGTGGTTGGAATAGTTTTCGCGGCGGTTGAACAAACCTTCAGCATAGAGAGTAATGTGATCGGTCAGTTCTTGCTCGCCATCAAACATTGCTGTCCAACGCTCTGTTTCCGGAATGAGGGATTCCTCGTTCTGGTAGGGATGGTCATAATCATAGAGTGAGAATGACTTATGGTCATAGTTCACCTGATACCAGCCCTCTGGCGTGCGCATATGATACGGGTTGTCCGGATCTGCCAATGAGTTTACAGACGGCAGGCCGTTAGCCGCCAAGTGACCGTCATAGTCATACTGTAACAGGACCGAGCCAGTTGTTGGCTTGATATTGGTTGAGCCGTCGCCAAAACCTTCAGCATAGTCATAGGTCCAAGCGTGGCCCCAGCCCCAGTCGTTACATTTGTATTCGCCAGTGCGTGGGTCAATCAAGTCGGCACGTTGGCCGCCTTTAAAGACATAAGCCTCGCCACAATCGAAATAGTCACGATCGCCTTTGGCCAATTCTTCGCGGCGGTAATAATCGACCGTAAAGCGGAAATTACCACGATCCCATGCAGCACCGTATGAGCCGTTTACGCGGTATTCTTCACCGCCGGATTGTGTGGGCTGGGACAGGAAGCCTTCGATGGTGCCGCCATCACCTTTTTTGGTGATGATGTTAATAACACCCGCTACAGCGTCAGAACCATAAAGCGTTGATGCACCATCTTTCAGGATCTCAACACGCTCAATCGCTGACAGTGGCAACACGTTCATATCGAACGATGAGACACTACCGCGGATACCAGCGGGACCTGCACGACGACCATTCAGCAGAACCAGGGTTCTGTTGGCGCCAAGGCCACGTAGCGAGATGGTTTCGGCACCAGCACCACCATTTTGCACGAATGCGGTGGATGTCGCTGATGTCACCTGTGGTGAACCAGCAGCTGATGTGGTGGAGCGCAGCAATGCGCCAATGTCGGTGAAGCCCTGCGGTGCAGCGGATTCGGCTGAAATCACATCCATCGGTGCAGCGCTAGAAAAGCCGCTCCTGCGAATGCGCGAGCCGGTTACGACAACCTGTTCGACTTCTTCGTCAATTTCTTCGTCCGCACTGGTGTCTTGGTCTTGTGCAAAAGCCTGAGTGGCCAGCAGCAAGCTACCCACCAATGCAGTTCCACCCATGAGCAGACCGTAGCGTGAGCGCGGCTCTTCTATATTCGTTTCGTTATTGGTATCTGTCATTATATACAGCCCCTACAGAGTTTAGAGAATGTTGGAAAAAATACGGAAAGTGAAAGCCCCGAATATTCCCCCGTCACCCCTGATTTAATATTGGCTTAACGCCATGTGTTTGTTTGGCCCCGTCGGGCCCCCTATATGAAAGTGCAAAAGTCACTGAAACAAACAGGCAGTGCTTGGACACTTTACAGGGCTTTTTTATACAAGCCCTAGTCGCTGTGGGGATATTGTTATTTTGTGATCAAATTGTCAAACAATTGAATCCGTTGTTGGATGCGACATTTTTGCATCATGATTCCACTTGAAGGTGATTGATTGTTTCAATGCGCCCACTTGCCTTGTTCATACGAATCATGGAACATGCGCTTGGCTTTAAATTTTTTAAGGGGGACTAAGTTGAAAAAAACAATGAAAAGGACGTCGATACAGGCAATTTGTGCGGCGATTTTGGCGCTGACATGGGGGTATTTACCTCATACGGCCAATGCAGATGGCCATGCGCGGCTTATGACAAGCGAAGATGCGGTGGCCATAAAGCGGGTGAGAGACCCGCGGATTAGCCCCGATGGCAACTGGGTCGCTTACAGTGTTGGCGGCTCGGATTTGGAAGAAGACGAGGGGTTCGGTAATATTTATATGACATCCGCTGATGGCAGTCAGACCCTGAAAATGACGGGCGATGAATATTCAGCCTCCTCACCGCGTTGGAGCCCGGATGGCAGCCAACTCGCCTTTACCGCATCCATCGGCAAAGATGCTAAGACGCAGGTCTGGACGCTTGATATGCGGGGTGGCGCACCTATCCAGTATTCTAACGTCAAGCAAGGGGTGAATGGTTTCGCATGGTCACCGGATGGCAGCGGTATGCTTTTGGTTGTCAAAGACGCAAAGCCCGAACCCGCCGAGGGCGAGGATGAAGATACGCCAAAGCCATGGATCATTGATCGGCTTCAGTTCAAGCAGGACTATGTTGGTTATTTGGACCGCAGGCGCAATCATATCTACGTTATGGAAGGACGCATGGGCGAAGAACGCCAGCTGACGTTCGGCGATTATGATGATAGTTCGCCTGTTTGGAGCCCAGACGGCACCTCGATTGCTTTTGTATCTAATCGCACGGAAGAGCCGGATGCCAATGTGAATAGTGACATTTGGGTGGTGCGGGCTGATACAGATGCGGATATGCCCGCGGCTCAACGCGTTACAAGCGGGCCGAACCAGGACTATGCGCCTGCGTGGTCAAGCGACGGTCAGTGGATTGTTCACAATACGGTGACCGATGCGGCGGCGATTTGGTATGCCACACAGGATCTGGCTGTGACGCCAGCGATGGGTGGCAACACGCGCGTTTTGACAGCAGAATTTGATCGTAACTTTGGATCGCCCAAATTCATGACGGGCGATACGGCTATATTGGCATCTGTTGAACATAGTGGCACACAAAATTTGGCACGTGTCGATGTTGCAACGGGCGCGGTCGGCATTGTGCATGGCGGCGATATCAGCCTGCGCGGTTTTGACCTTCATACATCGGGCGCTGTGGCGGGCGTTATTTCCAGACCAGACCTTCCCGGCGAAGTGTTCATGATTGATGGCGACGATGCGCGACCAATTTCGTCGGTCAACAATGAATTGATGGCCAGCTTGGACTTGGCCAATGTGCGAGAAGTGCAATATGCCAGTGCAGATGGGACCGAGATCGAAGCCTTCATCTACACCCCGCCGGGTTATAAAGAGGGGACAAAATACCCCACTTTACTATGGATTCATGGCGGGCCAGTTGCGCAGTATGATTTTGGTTTTAGTACCAATGCACAGGTTTTTGCTGCCCAAGGTTACGTGGTGGTGCTGCCCAACCCACGCGGTTCCAGTGGTTATGGTCAGGATTTCTCGGCAGCGATTTTCGCTGATTGGGGCACCTTGCCCACGCAGGATGTGATGGCGGGCGTTGACCATGCGATCGAACTCGGCCTCAGCGATCCGGATCGCCTCGGCGTTGGGGGCTGGTCTTATGGCGGTATTCTGACCAACTATGTTATTACGTCTACGGATCGTTTTAAGGGGGCAATGTCTGGTGCCAGTGAAGCGCTATATACGTCCTTTTACGGCCACGATGTTTATCAGCGGATTTGGGAAGCGGAATTGGGTCTGCCATGGGAAAATCAGGCGCTTTGGGACAAAATATCACCCTTCTATAAGATCGGCAATGTGACGACGCCGACCATGCTGATGGGCGGTAAGGAAGACTGGAACGTGCCGATTATGGGGTCTGAGCAGCTTTATCAAGCCCTAAAACGTCTTGGTGTACCAACCCAGTTGGTTGTTTATCCTGGTGAATTCCACGGATTTAGCCGCCCCAGCTTCATTGTTGACCGTTATCAGCGTTATCTCGACTGGTACGGCCAATATGTGAAGGGGCCAGAAAAGGCCTCTGGCGGGCACTTCTAAAGGCCAGTTTTACAAAACGGCTTTAATTTGACGAATATATTCGGGGGATGTGTCACAGCATCCCCCGATTATCGTTGCACCCATATCCACCCAAGCTGCGGCAATGGCAGCATATTCTTCAGCACTCATTTTATTCTTTGCGGCCCAGTCTGGCTCGCCGCCGTCTGGTTCGGTTGGGACAGGATTGCAATAGGCCCCTGTGGGTCGCCCCGCCATCCTGACCAAATCTGCCATTAGGCGTGTGACAGGCTCGGTGGCAGAACAGTTGAAAAGCATGGCCTCAATTGGCAAATCTTGAAGCGCCGAAATGGCCTGTGAAAGTGATTCGCCGCTTCTGAGCGTGTCGCCAGACGCCGCCAGTGTCCATGATACCCAAACGGGTTTGCCTGCTTCAATTCCCGCGATTGCTGCCGCACGGGCTTCTTGGGCGGTGGTCAGGGTCTCACATAGGATGATATCAACCTCAGGCGCTAAAAGGCCTGCCATTTCCCGGTAATAGGTCAGGTTATTTTCATAACTGTCCACCAAATCAATTCGGTAAGTGGTGTCCAATGGCGGCAGCGAACCAGCAACCAGAACATCTTTGCTGATATTATCGCGTGCTTCGCGCGCTAGCCTTGTTGCGCGCTTTGTTAAATCCGCGAGCTTGTCTTCCGCCCCTTCGCGGGCCAGCAGTTTCCGGGTCACTGCGTAATTGTTGGCTGTAATGACTTCCGCGCCTGCGCGGATATAATCTTCATGTACGTCGCGCACCATGTCTGGCGTTTCCATCAGGGCGAGAGCGGACCAAATAGATGACTTATAATCCGCAACGGGCGCGCCGCGCGCGCGCAGCTCCGTCCCCATAGCACCATCCATCAGGGTGATTTTTCGCGATTCAGTCATGTGGGATCCAATCTTCAATAAGAAACAAATCTATTGCTAATCTTGACGCAGCGATGAATGATGCCCGCCATATTCAACAAAAATCAAGAGCCGAGGTTCCTAAAAATGCTTCATACTAAATTTTCACGTTTTGTGATGGCGGCGAGTGTCGCGGTCTTCATTCCCCTCGCAGCGTTCGCCGATACGGTGGCAGACGGTCATGGCAGCTATGATGATGAGATTGCTATGATTAAGGCGGATGCCCGCTATCAACGCGCTCAGGCTTATATTAGGGCCAATAGGGACCGCTCCAACCAAGATCTGATTGAATTGACAGAAATTCCGGCACCGCCATTTGGCGAGGTTACCCGCGGCAAGCGCTTGGCTGAGATGCTCAAGGATGCGGGAGCAGACGAGGTGAGTGTTGATGAAGTCGGTAATGTGATTGCGCTGCGCCGCGGTACCGAGGGCAAGCGTGTTGTGGCCTTTGGGGCGCATATTGACACTGTTTTTCCGCAGGAAACTGATGTGACGGTTAAGGTTGAAGGAAACCGTTATATCGCGCCGGGTGTCGGCGACAATACGCGGGGTCTGGTGGCGCTTTTGGATATTCTGCGCATGATCGAGCATGGTGGTTTCGAGACGCGTGACCATATTCTTTTCATTGGTACGGTTGGCGAAGAAGGCCTTGGCGATCTGCGCGGTGTGAAGCATCTGTTTCGCGATGGTGGCCCACAAATCGACAGCTTTATCGCGATCGATGGCGGCGGTGCTGATCGTTTGGTCTATGGCGGGGTGGGGTCGCACCGTTACCGCGTGACCTTTCATGGTCCGGGCGGCCATTCATGGGGCGCATTTGGTTTAGCCAACCCACATCATGCTTTGGGTCGTGCCATCGCCATTCTTGATGCCAATGCCCCCGCTGTGACCAGCGAAGGCAATAAGTCCAGCTACAGCGTGGGTCGTATAGGTGGCGGCACATCTGTTAACTCCATTCCGTTTGAATCTTGGATGGAAGTGGATATGCGCTCGGGTGATCAGTCGCGGCTGGATATGGTCGATGCGGTTTTTCAGGCCGCGATGCAGCAGGCCCTAGCGGAAGAAAATGAAGGCCGTGCGGATGGACCTGCTCTTACGGTTGAGGTGAAAATGGTTGGCCGTCGTCCGGCGGGTGTTGGTAATCTGAGTGATCCGCTGATTATGCGTCATATGGCGGCATCAAAGGCGCATGGCATTGATGCTATCCCTAGTATTTCTTCCACAGACGCGAACATCCCCATTTCCATGGGTATCCCGGCGATGACGATTTCCCGTGGCGGTAAAAGCAGCCGCGCCCATTCCTTGGATGAATGGTGGCAGGATGACGATGCCCATGTTGCGGTGGAAATTGCCGTACTGACCGTTTTGTCTCAGGCCGGAGTTTCGAACTAAAACGGCGCGGGAGAGACAAACTCGGTAGGTTCGTCTTCGCCCGGTAAAATGATAGAGAGGCGCTCCGCGTGCAATTGCAGGCGGGGCGCTTTTTTCTGGGCGGCGAGATCTGCATACATTCGATCACCCAATATGGGATGACCCATGGCTTTGGCGTGAACCCGCAATTGGTGCGAACGCCCCGTTAATGGATAAAATGCCACACGCGTGATGCCGATGTCTTCACGCTCTAGGACGTGATAATGGGTGATGGCTTCTTTGCCCACGTCATGATCGATTTTTTGCAGCGGGCGATTGGGCCAATCACATATCAGGGGCAGATTGATGGTGCCTTTGTCCTCGCGCACCAGACCATCCAGTCGTGCGATATAGCTTTTTTGTACAAGCCGTTTTTCAAACTGCTGTGACAATGCGGTCAGCGCCGCCTTGGTGCGGGCCAGCAGGATGATGCCGGATGTATCCATATCCAAGCGGTGAACGGCAAAAACACGGCCATAGGTGTCTTTGGCGCGACTGGTGATGCAGTCGCTGTGGCTTGCTTTTTTACCGGGAACGGACAAGAGGCCACTTTGCTTGTTCAGCGCGATCATGTTTTCATCCACATAAAGCGCGTCTAACCACGGCGTTGTCGGTGGATCATAATGTTCTAAAATGGTCGGCATCATTGGCTTTCAGTGAAATTTCAATGTTTGTAGCGCTCTGTTTTACGTCTGTCTATAGAGGGCCGCCGCACTGACAAATTCGTGTCCAACGCCATTAAGGGGTGCGCCGCGAAAAAAAACATGTTTAACATGGACGTCTACAACACGACCTGAAGGGGGCACTGATGAAAAAAATTGCAGGATTAGCCGCAATTGTTTTATGCGCAGGAATAAGTTCCGGGGTGTTTTTTCCATCAATGGCCCGTGCCGATGGGCCGTATCTGGATGTAAAGTTGGCGGCTGTGGCACCCGCGACAATACGCGGCGCGACACAGGTGGGTAGCTATGACCTGAATTTTGATAATGGCATTTCCGCGGGCATCGCCGTGGGCTGGGCCTTTGATCATCTCCGGACCGAGGCAGAGGTGAATATCATCGGCGCTGATTTCAAGCTTATAGACGGTGCGCTTGATGAAACGGTCACTGACGGCAGCATGAAAGCGGTTATGGCCAATGCCTATTATGACCTAACGGATGGCTTTCCGGTGACCCCTTATGTGGGACTTGGTGCGGGCATGTCTTTCTCTGATTTGGGAAATATATCGGATGGTGGGCATCTCGCCTATCAGGCGATGGCGGGCTTCCGCTATAATCTGTCCGGTCAGTTTTGGGTTGGTGCTGAATATCGCTATATGAATACCAAAACCGATGGCGATTTGGAGGATTTCAAATCCAGCCTCTTCATGGCGACCTTCTCGGTCGGGTTCTAGGTTTCGCGCCGATAATTTTTCATCTCATACCAAGGGGGACACCATGGTCATTTACGGGGTCGCTTTGTTGTCGATTTGCCTGCTCGCGGGATTATACTTGGGCGAATTGCTGGGGATTGCCATCGGCGTAGAGGCCAATGTTGGCGGTGTCGGCATTGCCATGTTGTTGTTGATCGGCATTCTGCACATTCATAACGGCCGCTTTCATATCGGGGACATTTCCGCCAAGGGCATCACTTTTTGGAGTGCAATGTATATCCCGATCGTTGTCGCTATGGCGGCAAAGCAAAATGTGGTTGCGGCCCTAAGCGGGGGCTGGTTGGCGGTGATCGCGGGCGCGCTGGCGGTTGTTGTCAGTTTCGCGCTGGTGCCCATTATGACCCGCATGGGCAATCCCAATAACAAATCCGGAGACGCCTCATGATGATCGAAGCGCTGTCTGTGGTTATGACAAAATACGCGCTGGTGGTGGCCTTTGCTTTTGTTGGCATTGTGGTGTGGTTGTCCTATTGGGCGACGGATAAATTTACTGGTGGGCGCATTCACGGCTCAGCGGTGGCGATCACAGTTGGCTTGGCGCTGGCGTGGTATGGCGGCTGGTCAACGGGTGGCAAAGCAGGTCTTGCTGATTTTGAATTATTGGCGGGTATTGGCATCATGGGCGGGGCCATGTTCCGTGATTTTGCCATTGTCGCCACGGCCTTTGGGGCGGGGCTTGGGGATCTGAAAAAAGCTGGCGCAATTGGCGCGATTGCTGTTGTTGCGGGGGTTGTGGTGTCCTTTGTTATCGGGGCTATTGTGGCAGTGTCCTTTGGCTATAGCGATGCGGTCAGCATTAGCACGATTGGGGCCGGGGCTGCGACATATATCGTTGGCCCGGTAACCGGGGCGGCACTGGGCGCAGAATCAGATATCATTGCGCTGAGCATCGCAGCGGGTCTTGTAAAATCCATCCTGGTGATGGTGGGTACGCCCATGGTGGCGGGCTTCATTGGTCTTGATAATCCACGCTCCGCCATGATCTTTGGCGGCCTGATGGGCACAACCAGCGGCGTTGCAGGCGGCCTTGCAGCGACCGACCCGAAATTGGTGCCATACGGGGCGATGACGGCCACGTTTTACACTGGCGTCGGCTGTTTGCTGGCCCCCAGCATTTTATTCCTCGCCGTGCGGGCCATTACGGGATAGGGAGTTTTTTTTGATGGAGCTTATTGATCGCGCTGCCGGATATTCTGATCATATTGCCATCGTCACGGGTGATCAGTCCTTATCATATTCTGACCTGTTGACGCGCTCGGCAGGTGTGGCGAGTTGCCTGCTCGCCGGGGCGGATGATTTGGGCGAAGAGCGTATCGCGTTTTATCTGCCCGGCAGCATTGATTATGCGTTGGTGATGTGGGGCATTTGGCGTGCAGGCGGTGTCGCCGTTCCATTGAATATCGCCGCCAGTACAGCCGATCTGGAACATGTATTTGCCACCACCGGGGTTGCGCGCTTGATAGTGGGGGACGGAGCGCCCGCGCATATTCACGAGCTTTGTGACCGGATGAATGTTGCCGTGTTGCGGGTTGCCGACCTGGGCGGGTCGCCGGTGGCGCTGCCGGGCATCGCGCCAGATCGCCGCGCCATGATTTTGTTCACATCGGGGACCACATCAAAACCCAAAGGTGTTGTTACCACCCATGCCAATATCACGGCGCAGGTGCGGACCCTGATTGATGCGTGGGGTTGGGGCGAAGATGACAGTATTCCGTTATTCCTGCCAATGCATCATGTGCACGGTATTATCAATGTGCTGAGCTGCGCGCTCTGGGCTGGGGCGCGAGTTGAGACCTTTGAGAAGTTTGAGGCCAGCAGTATTTGTGCCCGGGTCGCGGATGGGGCCTATAGCATGTTCATGGCGGTGCCGACCATTTATGTGAAGTTGATCGACTATCTGAATGGGTTGCAGGTCGCCGAGCGCCAGCGCATTTGCGATGGGTTCCGGGCGATGCGCCTCATGATTTCCGGCTCGGCCGCGCTGCCGGTTAAAATTCACGAGGACTGGCAGGCGCTGACCGGGCAGGTATTGTTGGAGCGATACGGCATGACCGAGATTGGCATGGCCATTTCTAATCCACTGAATGGCGAGCGCCGCCCCGGCGCGGTGGGGATGCCTTTGCCCGGTGTTGAGGTCATTTTGGCTGGTGAAGATGGCGGGGTGCTGGACGGCGAAAACAATCCCGGGGAAATTTGGGTGCGCGGGCCCAATGTTTTCTCAGAATATTGGCGCAATTCGGCCGCCACAGAGGACAGCTTTACCGATGGCTGGTTCCGTACTGGCGATATGGCCGTGCGCGAACGGGGTTATTACCGAATTATGGGCCGGCTGAGCATGGACATCATCAAGTCCGGGGGCGAGAAGCTTTCAGCGCTTGAGATTGAGGATGTTTTGCTCACCCACCCGGATATTGCCGAATGTGCGGTGGTCGGCGCGCCTGATGATACGTGGGGTGAGGCAGTCTGTGCCGCCATCGTGCCCGCAGAGGGGGCGTCCGTCGACGAAGCCAGTATCCGCGCATGGGGCAAAGATCGGATGACCCATTATAAAGTTCCAAAACGCGTGATGATCCAAGCCAGCTTGCCACGAAACGCCATGGGCAAGGTCACCAAAACGCAGGTCAAAGCGCTGTTTTCCTAAGCCGCAAGGTCCAATTTCAAATTAAAACTGTGGACAGGGCATATTTGTGCTTGCCATTTTCTGTGTACCTATGTATTAACGCGTTAACACATAGGTACACCGAGTCGCGGAGATAACTATGCCGAGAGCAATGGCTAAAGAAAACAAGCAGTGGCGTGCGCGCCTGCTGGACGCGTTTGTTTCTATGGAATCAAAGAAGGAAATGGGTGACTTTTTGCTAGATCTTTGCACCCCGGCGGAATTGGCTGCGTTTGAGGAGCGTTTTGAAATCGCACGCATGTTGCAGGACACCGAACGCCCCTACCGCGATATTGCCGAGCGCACCGGTGCCAGCACCACAACGGTCGCCCGGGTTGCGCGGTTTTTGCGACAGGAAAACAATAAGGGCTACAGGCTCGCGCTGCAGCGCATAAAAAAATAACAATAAAAGCAGGAGCTTACAGTGGATACCAACCGATTACGCATAGCTGTCCAGAAATCTGGACGGCTTGCAGAGAAAAGTTTTGAAATTCTAAAAGCTGCGGGCTTGAAGCTCCGCTATTCCAAAAATGACCTCTATTGCCGCGTGCAGAATATGGATATTGATCTTCTGCTCATTCGCGATGACGACATTCCGGAACTGGTGAATAACGATGTTTGCGATCTGGGCATTGTTGGCGGCAATGTGGTTGCAGAATTTCAGGCCCGCGCGGACGAGCCGGAAAATATCCGGCAGGTTGAAACCCTTGGCTTTGCCGACTGCCGATTGGATTTGGCGGTGCCGAAGGATTGGAATTATCGCGGCCCCCAGGATTTGGAGGGCAAGGTGATTGCCACATCCTATCCAGCGCTGACCAAAGCCTTCATTGGCGAACATGGTTTGAATACGCAGGTGGTGGAAATGTCGGGCGCTGTGGAACTGGCACCGCGCCTTGGTATTGCCGACCTGATTTGCGATCTGGTGTCCACTGGCGCTACGCTCGAGGCCAATAATCTTAAACCGGTCTCCACCCTTTATTCCAGTCAGGCCATTATGATCGGCAATCTGAAGCCATTGAATGAGGCCAAACAGGCTGTGTTTGCGCGGCTTTTGCAGCGGGTACGGGGTGTTTTGGCATCGCGCGAGAATAAATATGTGATGATGAACGCGCCCAAGGCATCGGTCCCGGCCATCAGTGCCCTGTTGCCGGGGGCATCGGCACCGACAGTGATTCAATTGGCGGGACGGGAAGATCAAGTGGCGATCCACGCGGTGTGCGCCGAGGGCGTTTTCTGGGAAACCATGGAGAAACTGCGTGACGTGGGGGCCAGCGCCATTCTTGTTTTGCCGATTGAAAAAATGATGGCGTGATCGACCATGTTGAACTGGACTGATATGGATGACGCCGCACGCGGCGCAACACTCGCCCGCCCCATCGCGCCTGCTGATGGTGGTGTGGCAAGGCAGGTGGCGGATATTTTTACCGCGGTTGAGCGCGGTGGTGACGCAACGCTCCGCGAACTCACCAGTAAATTTGATGGCTGCACGCTCAAGGACCTGCTCTATGCGCCTTCGCTGGACACAGCGCAGTTGGACAATAATGCAAGAAAAGCAATTGAAACGGCGATGCGGAATATCCGCGCCTTCCATCAGCGGCAGAAACCACAAGACTATGAGGTCGAGGTTCAATCAGGTGTGATCTGCCAGCGGCGTTATGTGCCGATGCAGCGCGTTGGGCTTTACATACCCGGCGGTACCGCACCCTTGTTTTCCACTCTTTTGATGCTGGTGATCCCCGCGCAGATCGCTGGTGTGGGCGAGATACTCTTGGCCTCCCCGCCGCGTGAGAATGGCCGTGTTGATCCGGTGATTGAGGACGTGGCGGCTATGCTCGGCGTGAAAACTATTATGCCAGTTGGCGGTGCGCAGGCGATCGCGGCGATGGCGATGGGAACTGAAACGATCCGCCCTGTGGATAAGATTTTCGGCCCCGGCAATATCTGGGTGACCGAAGCAAAAAAATACGCCAGCGCCCTGACAGGCGGCCCGGCCATCGATATGCCCGCAGGCCCGTCAGAGGTTTTGGTCATTGCGGACGGTGATGCCAATGCTGAATTTGTTGCCTCTGATCTGTTGTCGCAGGCGGAACATGATCCCCTTGCCCAATCCATATTACTCAGTACGTCCATTGATTTAATCAAGGCTGTGACGGCGGCCTTGGATAGACAGGTCAGAGCGTTATCGCGCAGCGATATTTTGGCGCGGTCGCGGGGCAATATCCGTATGATCCTGTGTGCGAATTTGGACGAAGCAATGGCGATTTCTAATGCCTATGCGCCAGAACATTTGATTATTAACACAGCCAATTGCCGGGATTTATTGCTGGGCGTTTGCAATGCGGGATCGGTCTTTCTGGGGCCATGGTCCACGGAATCTGCGGGGGATTATGCCAGCGGAACCAACCATGTTCTGCCAACTGCGGGCGCGGCGCGGGCCTATTCCGGGCTTGGTGTTGATGCTTTTATGAAGTCGATCACCGTGCAGGAACTGTCAGCAGATGGTCTGAAAACGCTTGGCCCGGTGGTCTCCGAACTGGCGCGGATGGAGGGTCTGGATGGTCACGCTGCGTCGGTGGATCTCCGCCTTTCCAAATTAAAAGGGGCCGCATCATGAGCATTATAGATCGCATTCGTCCTGATATATTGGCCATGACCGGCTATGCATCGGCAAAAGTCACCGCCAATATAGACCGCAGCGGGTTCATACGCCTAGATGCGAATGAGAGTTTCGAAAGCCCGGTTGCAGACGTTGCAACGGGCACCAACGCCAATCGCTATGATAGCGGTGAACGCGATCAACTGACGGCGCGTATGGCGGGTTGGTATGGTGTGGATGTCGCCCAAACACTGCTGACCCGCGGCGCTGACGAGGCCATTGATCTGCTGGTGCGCAGTTTTTGCGAGGCTGGGCGCGACCGTGGCCTGATCTGCACGCCGGGGTTTGATTATTACCGGGTGGCGCTGACCGTGCAGGGCTGCGAGACGGTGCGCGTGCCGCTTGGTGATGGGGGCCAACTGGACCAGACTGCCATCAAAGCGCACTTATCTGAGGCCCTGAAAATCATCTTCCTTTGTTCACCAAATAACCCCACAGGCGTTTCCCTTAAACGCGCCGATGTGATCAGTTTGTTGGAGGCCGCGCCTGATACTGTGGTGGTTCTGGATGAGGCCTATATTGAATTTTCGAACGAGGAAAGCGCATCGGCCTTGGTGGCGGGCCATCCCAATCTGGTGATTTTGCGGACCCTGTCCAAGGCGTTTGGTCTGGCGGGCGCACGGGTTGGGGCAATGATTGCGGCTCCAGAGCTTATCGCGATTATGGCCAAGGTTCAGGCCCCCTATCCCCTGACTGTGCCCTCGATGGCACTGGCATTGGAGGCCTTTAGCCCGGTTCGGCTGCTGCGCATGAGGTCGCGTGTGGCCGAGGTGCGCCATGAGCGCGAGCGGTTGATGACAGCGCTTGATGGATTGGGCGAGATGACGGCCTCTGACGCGAATTTCCTCCTGATTAAAACCACAAATGCGGGCGCTCTGATGGAAAGGGCGCGCCGCGCCGGCGTGGTTATTCGCGACCAAAGTCAACAGATCGACGGTGCGGTGCGGATCAGTGTTGGCAGCGCCGCTGAGAATGATGTCTTGATCGCTGCCTTGACGGGCGACAATACGCCAGCCAAGCGCCGCACCGGCCAAACATCGCGCACAACAAACGAGACGGAAATTGTCGCCCGTGTCGATCTGGATGGGGGTTTCAAAACAGATATAAAGACGGGCGTTGGTTTTTTTGATCACATGATCGACCAAATCGCCAAACACTCGGGCGTGTCGGTGGAACTGTTCGCCCGGGGTGATACCGAGATTGATGTCCATCATTTGGTTGAGGACTGCATGATTGTGCTTGGCACGGCGTTGAAAGATGCACTGGGCGATAAGCGTGGTTTGGCCCGCTTTGGCTTCGAGGTGCCGTTCGAAATTCCCATGGACGAAGCCAGCGCGTCCATTCGTCTGGATCTGTCCGGTCGCCCGTTCTTGAAGTTCGACGGCGCGTTTCCAGAACCTATCGTTGGAGAGTTCCCAGTGAGCATGACTGAACACGCGATGCGGTCTTTGTGTGACAATCTGGGGGCAAGCTTGCAGGTGACATTGCAGGGTGAAAACAGCCACCACATGATCGAGGCTTGCTTTAAAGGGTTTGGCCGGGCGCTGGGCATGGCCATCCGCAAAGAGGGCGATGAAATCCCGTCATCCAAAGGAACACTCTAGTGGGGGTGGTTGTTGTCAACAGCGGCTGTGCCAATCTAGCCAGCGTCGTGTTCGCACTGCAGCGTTTAGGCGCGGCGGTCAGTGTCAGCGATGATGTGGAGGTCATTGGTGCGGCTGATCGGGTCATCCTTCCGGGTGTTGGTAGCGCAGGATTCGCTATGAACGAGCTGGCACGGCGCGGACTGGTGGACACGTTGAAGGGCTTAAAGCAGCCGACTATGGGAATTTGCCTTGGGATGCAGCTTTTATTTGATAGCTCGGACGAAGGCGATGTTCCTTTGCTTGGTATTATCGGGGGATCGGCCCGCAAATTTGACGAGGATCGCGGATTGATTGTCCCCCATATGGGGTGGAATGACATTCGCCATGAAAAGGATGATCCGTTACTAAGTGGGGGCGAAGATGGCGCATGTTTTTATTTTGTGCACAGCTATTTTTTGCCTGTCTCGGATTATACATTGGCATCATGTGAACATGGCGCGCGGTTCAGCGCCATTGTCCGCCGGGATAATTTTTGGGGCTGCCAATTTCACCCGGAACGCTCGGCTGATGCGGGGGCGCGCATTCTCAAGAATTTTATGGAATTGACATGATTATTTACCCGGCTATTGATCTTTTGGATGGGGCTTGTGTGCGCCTGAAACAGGGCGACTTTGCAGCTAAAACCGAATATGACACCGATCCTGCGGCGGTGGCGGCACGATTTCGCGCGGCGGGGGCGGGTTGGTTGCATATGGTTGATCTAACAGGCGCCAAAGCGGGCACCCCGATGCAGGCCGAGTTAGTCGCCAAGACCGCACAAAGCGTTGATATGCGGGTTCAGGTCGGTGGGGGTATTCGCGCCGCCGAGCATGTGGCAGCTATTCTGGATGTGGGTGTGGACCGCGTCATCATAGGTACGCTGGCCATTCAGAAGCCTGCCACGGTCGCAGCGCTTTTACGGGATCGCGGGGCCGATAAAATCTGTATTGCGCTGGATGTATTTGTGGACGGGGATGGCACGACCAATGTGGCCACAAATGCATGGAGCGAGGCCAGCGGCAAAACGTTGGACGATGTTATTGCCCCATTTTTAGAGGCAGGCTTAAAACATATCCTTGTCACCGACATCGACCGGGATGGGATGGAGCAAGGTCCAAATGAGGCCTTATATACCAAGATCGTGGCGGATTACCCCCATCTTGATGTGCAGGCATCGGGCGGCGTACGGAATCTGAATGACGTTCAGCGGCTGGCAGCGCTTGGCGCCGCCGGGGTGATCACCGGCCGGGCCCTTTATGAAGGCACCCTTGATCTGGCCGATGCAGTCCGCATAGGCGGAGAGGGCTAATGCTTAAGAAACGCATCATACCCTGTTTGGATGTGAAGGATGGCCGCGTGGTGAAGGGCGTTCAGTTTCGCGATCATCAAGTCATGGGCGACATTCTTGATTATGCGGCCCTTTACCGCGACCAAGGCGCGGATGAATTGGTCTTCTATGATATCACCGCCAGTGTTGATGCCCGCAGCGTGTCATTGGATTGGATCGAAGCGGTGGCGCGGGTGATTGATATCCCCTTCGCCGTAGCGGGAGGCATTCGTAGCATCGAGCACGCCGCAGCATGCCTAGAGCGCGGCGCGGACAAAATTTCCATCAACACGCCTGCGCTGTTGCGGCCCGATTTGATCAATGAGCTTGTGGCGGTTTTTGGCTCTCAATGCATTGTTGTCGGCATCGACAGTTTTCAGGATGATGCAGGCGGATACCGGGTGAAACAATTCACCGGCGCGCCAGATGCAACGGAGGATTCCGGGCGCGAGACCTTGGATTGGGTCCGCGAAGTGCAGGCCCGCGGCGCTGGCGAGATTGTTTTGAATTGCATGAACCTAGACGGTGCGCGCACGGGCTATGATATAGACCAATTGTCCGCTGTTCGTGCGGTCTGTTCCATCCCCTTGATTGCGTCTGGCGGTGCTGGCGGAATGGCGCATTTCCGCGATGTGTTTGCGATGGCCCACGTGGATGGGGCATTGGCGGCCAGCGTCTTTCATAAAGGGATGATGACGGTGGGGGATTTGAAAAAATGGCTTGATGAAAATGGCGTGGAGGTAAGGTTATGAATGTTGATACAAGTGGATTGGCCGCGACCATTGACTATGAAAAAGAAGGCGGGTTGGTGCCCGCCATCGTTCAGCATGACCAGACGGGCGAGGTCTTGATGCTGGGCTATATGGATGCAGATGCTTTGGCCAAGACCATCGCGCTTGGTAACGTGACGTTTTATTCGCGGTCCAAACAGCGGCTCTGGACCAAGGGTGAGACATCGGGAAATACGCTCGCTGCAATCTCTCTTTCAAGCGACTGTGACAGCGATGCAGTTCTGGTGCGGGCCATACCGGCTGGGCCGACGTGCCATTTGGGGACGCGCACGTGCTTTGCCGAGAATGGCCGATTACCCCTGCAGTTTTTGACTGAACTGAGCGACGTGATCACGGCCCGCAAAACCAGCGATGATGATGAAAGCTATACCGCGTCACTGTTCCGCGCTGGCACGCGTCGTATGGCGCAAAAGGTCGGTGAGGAGGGGGTTGAGGTCGCCGTGGCCGCAACCGCAGATGATCGGGATGAATTGCTGAATGAAAGTGCAGACTTGGTCTATCACCTGATGGTGTTGCTTGCCGCGAAGGGGATGGGTTTGAATGACGTGGCGGCCAAGCTGCGTTCGCGCCACTCATAAGCCAGCCTTCATAGGCCAGCTTTATGCGCTTTCCAGCTTGATGATATCGGCTAAATTGTCTTTATCCACGCCCAACTGTTCACTGAGCAGATCGACGGTGGTATTCAGTGCCCGCTTGGTGATCATGCTGGCTTGGATGTGATACCACCGGATATCACAAGCCACGGGGGCGTCCAGAGCATCACGTTTTGCTGCTTTGAAATTGCACCATGCGATGACCGGCACATCGTTGAAAACGCGGTCAACAATGATGAAGGCGTCTTTTTGCAGGATGATATCCAAAACTTTTAGGCCCGGCAGTTGCAGGCGCAGTGGCGCACCCAATCGACTGATGGCCAATTGAAACAGATTGTAATACTGGGCATCAAGGGTGCCGGGTCGTTCAATCAGCCGCGGAACGCTGTCTTGGCGGGTGTATGTTTCTGTCGTGTCTGACATGGACTTGAAAATAACCTTTTAAAAGAAAATGCCCCTGAACACATACCGTCCAAATTATGAACCAGTTCAGGGGCAGATGGTGCGGATGGGCGGGATTTTATACCGGATTGCCCCGCTTAATAACCATTTCTGCGCCCCGTGATTGGGCGAAATTATCAAAGCCAACCAAGCGAATATGGTTGTGGGGAAAGGCTTGTTTGCATGCCTCGGCCTCCGCCAAAATTTTATCCACATCGTCCTCGCCAAATAAGGGCAGTTTCCACATATACCAATAGTTTTGGAAAGCGCCCTCCGGCTCCACATGTTCGATGGCAGGGTTCCAGCCCTTGGAAATAATATATTTAACTTGGGCGCGGATGCGATCAGCATCCATGGGTGTTAGATAGGAGAAGGTCTCAAATCGACGACTTTCAGCATCTGATTGGGTTGACCCATAATTTTCTACATCACTCATTTTATCAGCTCCTTAAATTCGTTTTTGGCGCGTGGATTATTTTTGCACGTCAAGTTTATCGACCACGTCAAATTCGAATTTGATTTCTTTCCACGTCTCCATGGCCATTTTCAGCTCCGGGCTGTGTGCGGCTGCGTCGGTCAAAATGGCCTTACCTTCTTTTTCCAACTGTCGGCCTTGGTTGCGGGCCTCAACACAGGCTTCAAGCGCGACGCGGTTGGCGCAGGCACCTGCCGCGTTGCCCCATGGATGACCAAGGGTCCCACCGCCGAATTGAAGGACACTATTGTCGCCAAAAATCTCAACCAGCGACGGCATGTGCCAGACGTGGATGCCGCCAGACGCCACTGCAAAGGCCCCAGGCATAAAGCCCCAGTCTTGATCGAAGAAAATTCCGCGAGAGCGGTCTTCTTTGATGTATTTTTCACGCAGAAGGTCGATCCAGCCTAGTGTGGATGCACGGTCACCCTCCAGCTTGCCCACGACTGTACCCGTATGCAGGTGGTCACCACCGGACAAGCGCAGGGCTTTCAGAAGCACACGGAAATGGATGCCGTGATTGGGGTTGCGGTCAATCACAGCATGCATGGCGCGGTGAATATGCAACAATATACCATTGTCGCGGCACCATTGTGCAAGACCCGTATTGGCGCAAAATCCGCCAGTCAAATAGTCATGCATGATGATCGGCGCACCAATTTCCTTGGCGTATTCCGCGCGTTTATACATTTCTTCGGGGGTTGGGGCGGTCACGTTTAAATAATGGCCTTTTCGTTCGCCTGTTTCGTCTTCGGCCTTTAAGATGGCTTCCATAACGAAATCAAATCGCTGACGCCAGCGCATGAACGGCTGAGAGTTGACGTTTTCGTCATCCTTGGTGAAATCAAGACCCCCGCGCAGGCATTCGTATACGGCACGGCCATAGTTTTTCGCCGACAGGCCCAGTTTGGGTTTAATGGTACAGCCGAGCATCGGGCGACCATATTTATTCATGATATCACGCTCGACCTGAATGCCATGGGGCGGGCCGTTACAGGTCATGATGTAGGCCACCGGAATGCGCAGATCTTCGAGGCGCAACGCCCGAACAGCCTTAAATCCAAAGACGTTTCCGACCAGTGAGGTAAAGACGTTTACAACGCTGCCCTCTTCAAACAGGTCAATGGGATAGGCAATGAAGGCGTAAAAAGCGCTGTCATCACCCGGAACATTTTCGATCCTGTAGGCGCGGCCTTTATAATAATCGAGATCCGTCAATAGGTCGGTCCAAACGGTGGTCCATGTGCCAGTTGATGATTCTGCGGCAACCGCAGCGGCGGCTTCTTCGCGCGGGACGCCTTCTTGGGGAATAACTTTGAAGCAAGCAAGAAAATCGGTGTCTTTGGGCTCATAATGGGGTTCCCAATAGGTCTCCCGATATTCTTTCACGCCCGCTTGATATTTATTACCAGACATTGGATTTGTTCTCCTTTGGCGGGGCCGGGGCCTTTGTGGCCGCGCATCGTCTTTACCCCAGTACACTTTTGATGCGGTGACTATGTCAGAACCAATAGCAAAATAAAAATTATTTATTATTATCTTTTACATAAACATATGTTAATGAAATGATCATGCACGCAACGATACAACAAATGCGCCTGTTTGAAGCTGTGGCCCGCCATGGCAGTGTGACTCGTGCCGCCGAAGAGGTGCACCTGACGCAGCCGGCGGTCTCTATACAAATCAGGCGGCTGGAGGAAAACGCTGGAATTTCCCTGTTTGATCAGATTGGCCGCAAATTATACCTGACGGCTGCGGGGTTGGAGGTGCTGGAGTCCAGTCGTAAAATCCTTGGGGAAATGGATCATTTGAGCGATACGGTCGATACCATGCGCGGCGAGGTTTCCGGCCCGCTGCGGGTCTCGGTTGTGACCACGGCGCAGTATTTTCTGCCACATTTGCTCGGCGAATTTGTCAGGCTATACCCTAAAGTAAAGCCCTATATGGCCGTGACCAACCGCGACAGTATGTTGGCGCGGCTGGAGAGTTATCAGGACGATGTCTATATCATGGGCCATGTTCCAGGCAGCATCGAGGTCACGCGCTTTCCCTTTGTGGATGATAATATTACGGTTGTGGCGCATCCGGATCATCCCTTTGTAGGGCGTGCGGGTGTGACATTGAAGGACTTGGTGGCGGAACGCGTTTTGGTGCGGGAACAAGGGTCGGGGACCCGCCGCGCAACGGAACGGCTGCTTGAAGAACACGGTCTGACCATGACACCTTATATGGAATTGGGCAGTGCGGTTGCCTTGAAACAGGGGGTGATGGCGGGGCTGGGCATCGCGGTTCTGTCGCGCTACAGCATCAGCCAGGAATTACAACTTGGTAAATTGGCCGTCATTGAATGCGAAGCGTTCCCGCTGGTCCGGCCATGGTATGCGGTGCATCAATCGGATCGCCTGCCATCTATCACGGTGCGAACTTTTCTGGCATTTTTGGAAAAAGAAGGGGCCCGCCTCATCGGTGCCATGGCCGAGATATAAGCGATAAGAATAGGAAATGGATATGAAATATACCTGTATCGAAGATTTGCGCGTTGCTGCGAAAAAACGTGTCCCAAAGATGTTTTATGACTATGTCGATTCGGGCAGTTGGACCGAGGGCACTTACCGCGCCAATACAACTGACTTTGACCGCATCAAATTGCGTCAGCGTGTCGGTGTGGATATCCGCGAGCGCAGCTTAAAAACCATGATGTTGGGCCAGGACGTTGCGATGCCCATGGCGCTTAGCCCTGTTGGCATGACAGGAATGCAGCACGCAGACGGCGAAATTTTGGCTGCAAAGGCTGCGAAGGACGCCGGAATTCCTTTTGCGCTGTCCACCATGAGCATTTGTTCGATGGAAGATATCGCTGCCGCAACCAACCACCCGTTCTGGTATCAGCTTTATGTTATGCGCGATAAAGAATTCACCAAGAATATGATCAGTCGCGCCAAGGCATGCCGCGTATCCGCGCTGATCCTGACCATGGATTTGCAGGTCCTTGGTCAGCGCCATAAGGACATCAAAAATGGCCTGTCAACACCGCCAAAACCAACCGTGGCGAATATCCTGAATTTGCTGACCAAGCCGCGGTGGTGCGCGGGCATGTTGGGAACCCGCAGGCGTGCGTTTGGCAATATTGTTGGTCATGCCCAAGGGGTTGATGGGGCAGCGTCGATGATGACCTGGACCGCGCAACAGTTTGACAAGGGCCTGAATTGGAATGATGTGGACTGGATCAAAAAGGAATGGGGTGGACCATTGATCATCAAGGGCATTTTAGATGGGGATGATGCGCGCACGGCGGTGGATGTGGGCGCAGACGCGATTATCGTTTCCAATCATGGGGGCCGCCAGTTGGACGGGGCGCCGTCAAGCATTGAGGTCTTGCCAAAAGTGGCGCGGGCGGTGAATGGAAAGGCTGAGGTTTGGTTGGACAGTGGGATTCGGTCTGGTCAGGACGTTCTGAAAGCCATCGCCCTTGGGGCCAATGCGACCATGATCGGGCGCGCATATGTATACGGAGTTGGGGCGGATGGCCAAGAAGGCGCTGCCCGCGCGATAGAGATTATCCACAATGAACTGGATCTCTCCATGGCCTTTTGTGGCGTGACGGACATCAAAAATGTTGACCATAAAATCATTTACGAGCGGATATAATTGATTGCCATAAGGGCGCAATCCCCTTAAAAGCCAAGCCATGAACCCAGCTGCGAAGAATAAAAGCAAAAAGCAAACGCTGTTCAATATCATCCTCTCGATTGCCCTTCTGGTGCAGGGGGTGATGTTTTCGCAGCTTGTTCAGTGCGGTGATGACCATTCGGCTTCGGCGGCTCATATGACTGCCGCGGGGTCCCATGATGAACATATGGATATGGATGCGAACCAAAAGACGCAAGCGTCGGCCGCGCATATTTGTCCCATGGGTGGGTGCTATGAATGCCCTGCTGAGGAATGCGGTCAGTGTTCAGCGGCCAAACTGGCTGTTTTGGTTGAGGGGATTGATGCTAATCCACCTCACTATATCTATCTCAATCATTATTCAGATAATGCGCCTGCGTTATTGGCGCTGGATGTTCTACGCCTCCTTCCGCCCGGTCGGGCTCCGCCCTTCAACGCATAGCTTCATTTAACGAGACTATAAGCGCGTCACTTGCTGGCGTGCAGCGCTATGAATTGAGGATTATGAAAATGAAAAAATTTATCAGCGCCGTTGTTGCGGCGTCCTGTGTTGCTGTATCCGCAGCCGCAGAAGAAACTGGACATATCGAAGAACTTGTTGTGGTTGCCTTCCCCATGATGGTGGCGCAGACTGCTGAACCGGCTGTCGCACCGCCGGCGCAGGACGGGGGAGACTTTTTACGCCAAATCCCGGGTGTCAGTGCTGGACGGTTTGGGGGGCATTCGCTGGAGCCAGTTATTCGTGGCTTGCTGCAAACCCAGCTGACAATCATGCATGATGGGGCCATGCAGATGGGGTCTGGCCCGAACCGTATGGACGCGCCATCCACCTATGCCACGATTGATCTGGTCGATAAGGTGATTGTGAAGCGGGGTTATCAAAGCGTGCTTGATGGCCCCGGCGCCGTTGGCGGCGTCATTCGGTTTGTGCGCAATATGCCAGAGTATCAGTCCGGTCTTTGGACAAAAGCAAAAATGGGCGGCGCGTGGGAATCAAATGGCGATGTGGTGCGCACCTTTGGGCGCGCTGCGGCGGGTCGCGGCGGCATGGCGATTGAGGCCTGGGGTTCGTTGCACCAAGCGGACAATTATAAAGACGGTGCCGGTAAAGAGGTGCGCTCCGCCTTCAACGACTATGCGGCAGGTGGGTCGTTCACACTGATGAGTGAAGACGGCGCCTATCTTCAGGCCACCTATATGTGGAACCGCATGGAAGACAGCCTGTTTCCCGGCGCTGGCATGGACAGTGTGCTGACGGGGGGACATACCTATAGCGTCAAGTGGAATGTGCCACTGCAAAGTGATGTTCTTTTGGCCTTGCGCGGTGAGGCGTCAATGGCCAATACGCGCCATGTGATGAATAATTTTGCGCTGCGTGATGTGAGCGGCCCGCTCTCTGAATCTCGGACCAATACGGATACAATCAACATCAGTCTGAAGGCCGATGTGGACTTCAGCTCAATCGGTTTAAGCAGCGTTCCGGCGACGATTGGTTTTGATTTTCGCTTGATCGAAAATAACGGCGTACGTGTGGGCGGCATGAATGCGGATATGCTTGGCGCGTCAAACGCAATTCTGTGGCCGGGTGTTGATACGGCTATCGTCGGGGTTGCCTTTGAACAGGTTCGGGAGCTTTCTTCTGCTACGCGCCTGACCTATGGCGTGCGGAGCGACTGGGCCGATGTGGGGTTTCATAGTGCCAATGTCGCGGCCGATGTGGGCATGGGGGGAATGATGCCAATGATTCCCAATAACCTCTACAATGCTTTTTACGGTGTGATCGCCACGCCTAAGAAAGAGCACATGCTTTCCGGCCTTTTAAAATTGGAATGGCAGTCGGCAATGGGCACCCGCGCCCATGGGGGCTTTTCCCGCGCAGGCCGTCTGCCGGATGCGACGGAGCGCGCCTTTGCCAATCCGATGATGATGAATGGCCAGAACACCAGCTGGGTCGGCAACCCTGCACTTCGCCCAGAGTTTCACAACCAGATCGAAGTGGGGGTGATGAGGACCCATGACAATTGGTCTGGCGGATTGACCGGCTTTATCAATCATGTGGATGACTATGTGTTGCGCGACAGTGCGCGGGTACAGCCCGGCATTTTGGTTAACTTCCCGATGGCGGATGTGTACCGCAATATCAGTGCGCGCCTCACCGGGATCGAAGCGGAAATAAAATGGCGTCCAATGGAAAATGTGCGGGTGAATGCGGATGTGTCCTATGTGCGGGGGCAAAATCTTGATCAGGATATGCCGCTCGCACAGATTCCGCCGCTGCAAGGCCGTGTGAGCGTGCAACACAGCGTTGGCAATTTAGAGACATTGTTGGCCCTGCGCTATGCATTAAAACAGACCCGCGTTGACACGGACCCGGTGACGGGTACGGGCCGCGATGCGCGGGCCACGCCGGGCTATGCGGTCTTTGACGCGCGCTTGCGTTACTTGATGCCCAAGATGGGGGCCAGTGTGCAATTGGGTGTGCGCAATATCTTTGATGGCCAATTTGCGGATCACCTGAATCGCTCCAACCTTTTGGACGCTTCGGAAGTGCAGGTGAATGAACCGGGTCGCAATGTCTATATGAAACTGGTCGCCAGCTTCTAGGCTTTTGACTTTTGTATGAGAGGTGTGAAAGGGGGCCTGATCGTTTTTGTGGCCCCCTTTTTTTGTTTGAAGGTTTTGCCGGAATGCGTAATCGTTGGGCTATGAACAATGACTTTACAACAAGATGGGCCGTTGAGGCCGATATAGCGCCGCTGCGTTCTGTGATGAAACGCGCGATTGAGCAACTGCAAGATGCTTATCTAACGCCTGCGCAGGTTAAGGCCTCGCACGAAACCATGGGTATGGACACGCAGTTGATCAAGGACGGCACCTATTTGGTGGTGGAATCGGCGGGTCAGATCGCGGGCTGTGGCGGTTGGAGCATGCGCACAACCCTGTTTGGCGGCGATCATTCGGCGGGTCGCGATACCAGTTTTCTCGACCCCGCAACCGGGGCGGCGCGCATTCGTGCCATGTATACCAACCCGGATTTTATTCGGCGCGGGGTTGGTCGGCTGGTGATCGCAACCTGTGAGGCAGAAGCCCTGAAGAACGGCTTTAAGCGCACGGAATTGATGGCAACCCTGTCGGGGGAGCCATTGTACCGCGCCTGTGGCTATCTGCCTGTGGAACATATCGAGGTCGAGAGCAAGTCCGGGGTGAAGGTGCCGCTTATTCGAATGCAGAAACAATTCTAGCACTTCGCGCCAGAGCCTGATAGGACTCCGGTCTGTAACGCAATCGGAGTGAGGCATGAAACTGATCATCGGTATAGGTGGTGCCAGTGGTGTAATTTATGGTATTCGCCTGCTTGAAATTCTGCGCGACTTTGAGGGTGTGGAAACCCATATGGTGATGAGCCAGACCGGGCGGATGAATATCGGTATCGAGACCGATTATACCGCCCGCGATGTGGAGGCACTGGCCGATCATTTCCATAAAAACACAAATGTTGCGGCCAGCATTGCCAGCGGGTCCTTCGCCACCGACGGTATGATTGTCACCGCGTGTTCTATGAAAAATCTGTCGGGCATCGTGCATTCCTATGCGGATGACCTGCTGACCCGTGCGGCGGATGTGGCGCTGAAAGAGCGCCGCAAGCTGGTTCTGATGCCGCGTGAAATGCCGCTGCACACGGGTCACACCAAGTTGATGTATGAAGCCAGCCAAATGGGCGCCATCGTGGCGCCGCCCATGCCCGCTTTTTATACTAAGCCACAAACGATTGAGGACATGATCGATCATAGCCTCGGTCGGGTGCTGGACTTGTTTGGCGTGGAAACGGGCCTTTTTACGCCGTGGCAGGGGCCAGAATAAAATGGCTGATCCACGCATCGCAATTGTCGGCGCGGGGGGTATTGGCGGTTTCCTTGGGGCAAAACTGGCGCGTGCGGGTGTGGATGTGTCCTTAATCGCCCGCGGTGCGCATCTAGATGCTCTCCAGACCACGGGCATTACAGTGCGCGATCAGGCTCAGGAACTGCATCTGGATCATATCCCCGCCTTTGCCAGCGCCGCAGAGGTTGGCCCGGTTGATGTGGTGCTGTTCGCCGTTAAGATGACCGACCTGGACGCGGCTGCGAAATCATGCGCACCGATCGTTCGCCCGGGTACCCGTTTGGTGACCTTTCAAAATGGTGTCGAGGCCCCCACGCTGCTGCGTGCGATTTATCCCGATGCCTGTGTCTTGCCCGGTGTCGCCTATATCGTGACGTCAATTGTCGCCCCGGGAGTGATTGAAAAGACGGGGCCATCGGCACGGTTTGAAATATCCGCCCAGACCGCCGCAGATATGGAGCGCGCCAGAGATGTTGTGCAGTTGTTGGCCGGGGCGAAAATTGATGCACACCTGATGGATGATGCCACGGTGATGTTGTGGAATAAATTTATCATGTTGGCGGCGACCAGTTCAATGACGGCTTATACCCGCCAGCCCATGGGCCATATGCAGACCGACCCGGCGGCGCAGGCGATGATGGTCGAAGCGGTGCGCGAAGGCATCAATGTGGCCAGGGCAAAAGGCATAAATTTGAGTGAAAACATCGAAGCCCTAACGCTGCACCGTTTGAATGAAGTGATGCATAAAGAGGCTAAGGCGTCACAATTGGTGGATTTGGAACGGGGCAAGCCGTTGGAATTGCAATGGCTGTCGGGTGCAATTCACCGACTCGGGCAGGAAACTGGCGTGCCGACGCCGATACATTCGATGATTTTTGCGGCTTTGGAACCATTCTCTGCCGGAAAAAAAGTATAAAAATCAGATGTGTTCGGTCTGGTGCCGGAATTGCGCCACTTTTAACCACTTCGGCTCTTGTAACGCTGCGATGCATGGGCTAAAAACCCGGCAAATATCGCGACGGAATGGTTCAGCCCGAAACTGGCGTTTCGTCCGCCCCCCGAAAGAACAGGATCAGGAAAGGTATTATTGCATGTCTGCAAATGACAGAACCAAAAACCAGCGCCTTTTGGCTTGGGTCGAAGAAATCGCCAACCTTTGCAAGCCTAAAGACATCTATTGGTGTGATGGCAGCCAGGAAGAATATGACCGCATTTGTGGCGAACTGGTTGATGCAGGTACCTTTATCCCGTTGAATGAAGAAAAGCGCCCCGGGTCCTATTTGGCGCGTTCAGACGTCCGTGATGTTGCCCGTGTTGAAGACCGCACCTTTATTTGTTCTGAAAATGAAGCAGATGCTGGCCCCAATAATAATTGGCGTGCGCCGGATGAAATGAAAGCCGAAATGCGCGACCTGTTTGCTGGCTGCATGGCTGGCCGCACGATGTATGTGGTGCCGTTCTCAATGGGGCCGCTTGGCTCTGATATTGCCCATATTGGTGTGCAAATTACCGATTCCGCCTATGCGGCGGTGTCCATGCGTCTTATGACCCGAATGGGCCAAGGTGCGCTTGATGTTCTGGGCAGTGACGGCGAGTTTGTCCCATGCCTGCATTCCGTTGGTGCGCCGCTGGCCGAGGGTGAGGCAGACGTGGCATGGCCCTGCAACGCCGAGAATAAATATATCGTCCACTTCCCGGAAACCCGCGAAATCTGGTCCTATGGCAGTGGCTATGGTGGCAATGCGCTGCTGGGTAAAAAATGTTTTGCTCTGCGGATTGCATCCGCGATGGCCAAAGAAGAAGGCTGGTTGGCTGAACATATGTTGATCTTGGGATTGGAATCTCCGCAAGGTGAAACCACCTATGTTACGGCGGCGTTCCCATCTGCGTGTGGCAAGACCAATCTGGCGATGCTTATTCCGCCCGAGGGCTTCGAGGGCTGGAAAGCACGCACCGTTGGTGATGACATTGCATGGCTGAAACCGGGCAAGGACGGACGCCTTTATGCGATCAATCCTGAAGCTGGCTTTTTCGGCGTGGCACCGGGCACATCCTATCAATCCAACCCCTCTGCGATGGATTCGCTGACGAAAAATTGTATCTTCACCAATGTTGCCCTCACCGATGATGGTGATGTGTGGTGGGAAGGCATGACCGACGAGGCACCAGCGCACCTTATTGACTGGACCGGCGAGGACTGGACGCCAGATTGTGGTCGCCCTGCCGCGCACCCCAATGCGCGCTTTACGGTTTCCATTGAGCAATGCCCTAGCCTTGATCCGAATTGGGATAACCCCGAAGGCGTGCCAATTTCAGCTTTTTTGTTTGGTGGCCGTTTGTCGAAAACCTTCCCACTGGTCTATCAAGCAGGGTCTTGGTCGCAGGGCGTCTTCATGGCGGCAACCATGGGGTCTGAAGCCACAGCTGCTGCGGAAAACCAAGAGGCCATTCGCCGCGACCCAATGGCGATGCTGCCATTTTGCGGATATAATATGGCGGACTATTGGTCACATTGGTTGTCCTTTGATGGCAAAGTTGAGCATTTGCCGCCTGTGTTCCGCGTGAACTGGTTCCGCAAGGACGAAAACGGCAAATTCGCATGGCCCGGTTTTGGCCAGAATATGCGTGTCTTGAAATGGGTGATTGATCGGGCCAATGGCAATGTCGATGCTGTTGAAGGACCGTTTGGCATGGTCCCGCGCTATGATGATATCAACTGGGATGGTCTGCCGTATGATCAGGCAATGTTTGACAAGCTCATGGCTGTTGATCCCACCGATGTAGCGGCGGAAGCCGAAGAGCTGAAATCCTATTTCGCTACATTTGGTGATCGTCTGCCTGCGGCGCTGGAAATTGAGCGTGATTTGTTGGCCAACGATATGAAAGCCCAAACCCCTGCGGCTTAATTGGTAAATTGTCACGTCAGATAGAATTAAGCATTGGGCGGCCGTTTGGTCGCCCTTTTCTTTACCACTAAGTTTCGGCTTTGCTTGCACAGGTGGTCAATGTCTGGGATAAATGCTGTTCTGTTTTTGGCGGAGTCGGGGACGCATTTTGGGGACATTTCTGAATGTCAGGCAGTAGTAAAACGGCGGGGATAGGTGCGGGCCTACGCAGTGTGGGCGCGGTGGCAGCGCCCGTTGCCAAAACCCACATTCATTCCGTGCGTAATCCGGGCGTTGCCTTTGATGCATCTTGGTTGGATGATATCCATGTGAATAAAAGTGCTGCGCTGCGCCGGGTGGCTAGCCTTGGGGGGCGGCGCACAGTGAAAAAGGCGCATCAGGCGGCATGGCTTTTGCGGGCTATCAGTTGTATGGATCTGACCACGCTGAAGGGCGATGATACGCCCGCGCGCGTCCGCCGTTTGTGTGCCAAGGCCAAATCCCCAGTGCGTCCCGATGTGTTGCAGAAACTGGGCCTTCCCCCGGGGGAACTGTCGGTCGGTGCCGTATGCGTCTATCATGCCATGGTGGAAACCGCGGTTGAGGCCCTGAAAGGGTCCGGCATTCCAGTTGCTGCGGTGTCCACGGGGTTTCCTGCGGGGCAAAGCCCGCATGAGTGCAAATTGCGCGAAATTGAGTTGAGCGTTGCGGCGGGTGCCTCGGAAATTGATATTGTGATTTCCCGTGCCAATGTTCTGACGGGCAATTGGCAGGCGCTTTATAATGAAGTCAAAGATTTTCGTGCGGCGTGTGGCGATGCGCATGTCAAAGCCATTTTGGCGACGGGCGAGCTGGGTAATTTGACCAATGTCGCCAAGGCTTCGGTGGTCGCCATGATGGCGGGTGCCGATTTCATCAAAACATCTACGGGGATGGAGTCTGAAAACGCGACCTTACCCGTCAGCTTGGTGATGGCGCGGATGATCCGCGAATTTCACAGCCGCACTGGGGCGCGGGTTGGTTTCAAGCCAGCGGGGGGTATTTCTACCGCGAAGGATGCCCTCTCCTATTTGGTGCTGATGAAAGAAGAATTGGGCAATGACTGGCTGAACCCAGAAATGTTTCGTTTTGGCGCGTCTAGCCTGCTCGGCGATATTGAGCGCCAGTTGGAACACTATGTGACGGGCCGATATTCGGCCGCGAACCGACACCCGATAGCATAAAAGGAAGCCCGAGTGAGCGACAGCATCTCAAACCTGATGAACGAAATGCCGTATGGTAGCGCGCCGGAAAGCACCAGCGAGGCGGGCGAATGGTTGGCATCATTAAGCGAAGGGCAAAGCCTATTCATTGACGGTGAATTTGTTTTTCCGGCGTCCTCCACCGAAACCTTTGCCAGCTATAATCCCGCACGGGGTGAAAAGCTGACCAGCTTGGCGCAGGCGGGGACAGATGACGTTGATGCCGCCGTAAAAGCTGCACGCGCGGCACAGCCCGGTTGGGCTGCGCTGTCTGGGTATGAGCGCGCGAAATATCTGTATGCTTTGGCGCGCCTGATTCAAAAAAATGCGCGACTGTTTGCCGTTCTGGAAACCCTTGATAACGGCAAAACCATTCGCGAATCCCGCGATATTGATATTCCACTGGTGCTCCGACACTTTTACTATCACGCGGGCTGGGCGCAGCTTCAGGAAAAAGAGTTGCCCGGATTAGAACCGTTGGGCGTTGTCGGGCAGGTGATCCCTTGGAATTTCCCGCTGTTAATGTTGGCATGGAAAATTGCCCCCGCCATTGCCATGGGCAATACGGCTGTGTTGAAGCCCGCTGAATTTACATCGCTGACCGCAATTTTGTTTGCGCAAATCTGTGCCGAGGCAGGCCTGCCAAAGGGTGTTGTGAATATCATCACTGGCGATGGCCGCACTGGCGCGGCGATTGTCGAACATCCAGACGTGGATAAAATAGCCTTCACCGGATCGACCGAGGTGGGCCGGATTATCCGTAATGCGACGGCGGGAACGGGTAAAAAGCTGACTCTGGAATTAGGCGGAAAGTCGCCTTTCATTGTTTTTGAAGACGCTGATTTGGACGGGGCTGTTGAAGGCTTGATCGATGGCATCTGGTTCAATCAGGGCGAGGTATGTTGCGCGGGGTCCCGCTTATTGGTGCAGGAAGGCGTTGAAGATGCCTTGGTTGCAAAGCTCAAGGCCCGTTTGGAAAATTTTCGTGTTGGGGACCCCATGGATAAAACCATGGACATGGGCGCTGTCGTGGATGCCAGTCAGGCTGAACGTATCGATCGTTACGTCAAGCTGGGTGCAGAACAGGGTGCTGAAATTTGGCAGCCGTCGAATAGTGTGCCGGAACAGGGCTGTTTTTATCCGCCAACCATGTTGCTCGGCGTTGAGCAAAGCAATGTGGTGGCGCAGGAAGAAATTTTTGGCCCCGTTTTATCGGTGATGAGTTTCCGCACAAAAGCCGAGGCCATAGAATTGGCAAATAATACCCGTTATGGCTTGGCGGCAAGCATCTGGTCAGAAACCATTGGTCGTGCGCTGGATGTTGCCCCGCAGCTGAAGGCGGGGGTGGTGTGGGTCAATGGCGCCAATATGTTTGATGCGGCTTGTGGGTTTGGTGGCTACCGCGAATCCGGTTTTGGCCGCGAAGGCGGGATTGAAGGTCTTTATGAATATCTAAAACTCAAATTGCCAAAGATCACGGACGCGCCCAAGGTCAGCCAACCTCAGACCACGACTGTGGAAATTGACCGAACCGCAAAAATGTATATTGCGGGCAAACAGTCGCGACCAGACGGTGGATATACGCGCGTAATATATGATCATTCTGGCCAGCCGAGAGAGCGTGTCGGCGAGGGCAATCGCAAGGACGTTCGTAATGCAGTTGAGTCCGCCACTAAGGCGCATAGCTGGTCAGGCACCACGGGGCATTTGCGGTCGCAGATCATCTACTATATCGCGGAAAACTTGTCGGCACGACGCGCAGAGTTCGAAGCCCGCCTGAAAAGCCTAACCGGGGCAACGACAGAGGCCGCCGCTGCCGAGGTTGACGCGAGCCTGCGCCGCTTGTTTGCCTTTGCGGCGTGGGCGGACAAGTATGAAGGTCGGGTGCACGCGCCGCCGCTGCGCGGTGTGACGCTTGCGATGAACGAGCCGCTCGGCGTGGTCGGTGTGGTGTGCCCTGATGAGGCGCCATTGCTTTCGTTCGTGACGGCGATGGCCCCGCACTTGGCGGTTGGTAACCGATCGGTCATTGTTGCGCCGGAGGTCTGTCCTCTTTTGGCGACTGATTTTTACCAGATACTCGAGACGTCCGATGTGCCGGGCGGTGTGGTGAATATATTGACAGGCGGGCGCGCTGAATTGGCGGCGACGCTGGCGGCTCACGATGGCGTCGATGGGCTTTGGTATCTGGCGGCGGATGATGGCGTTGCGCCGTTGGAGCGTGCCTCGGCGGGCAATCTAAAGCGGATGTTCAGCCTGGGCGGACAGGCGATTGATTGGGCGGATACGGGGCTGTTAGAGGGGCGCTGGCTATTGCGCGAAGCGGTACAGGTGAAAAACGTCTGGATTCCCTACGGGGACTAATGGGGGATTGACGATGATAGCTGCATTTTTGGGCAAGGATGATTACCGACCGGCCACGTTCAATGATGTGAACGCGTTTTTCGCCTTTCTTTTGGATGCGGTGGTCAATCTTTTCGTTCTAAGCGCCCTGCTGCAAATTTTTGGCTTTCCTCAAGACTTGATTGACAACCGAATTATCCCGGGCGCGATCATTGGTATTGTGGCGGGGAATTTGCTCTATGTGTGGCTTGGGTATCGCCGCGCTAAACGGACGGGCAACCATGATATCACGGCGATTCCTTTGGGGTTGGACTTGACCACGACGGTTGGCTTCACATTATCGGTCATCGGCCCATTATTCTTGATGCTTGAAGGGCAGTTGGGTGACCCAGCGGAAGCGGGGCGTATTGCGTGGTATGTGGGCATGGCCTCCACCATCTGGATGGCACTGGTCAAGCTTGGTGCTTCATATGCAGGTGGGTTTATCCAGCGCACCATTCCTATTGCGGCTTTGGTTGGTTCGATGTTTGGGATTGCCATTGTTTGGCTCGGTGCAAACGCCATCATGGGAATCTTCGAGTTGCCACACATCGGCCTGATTGCGCTTGTGGTGATGATTTTTGCCCTGATTGGTGGGCGCGCTTTGCCGTTTAATATGCCCGGCGCGGTGGTGGCCATCGCACTGAGCACCTTTGTCTACTATGCTTTGGGTTTGTCTGGCGGGCTTGAAGGCCTAGGCTATAGCTTTCATGCGCCCATGATGCAGGGCACTGGGCTGGGCTTGCCCGCACCGACACTGAGCTGGACCAGCGAATTTTTCGGACTTTCACTGAATTATATGGCGATCATCATTCCGTTCGGGGTTTTGATTGCCGCGTCTTCGATCAATATTGTGGCGGCTGCCAAGCTGGTGGACGATGACTATCAACCGGGCAATGTGATCCGTGTGGATGCAGCGGCGACAGCCATTTCGGCCATGTTTGGCGGAATCATTCAAACCACGCCTTACTTTGGCCATGCCACATATAAGCGCATGGGCGCCCGGATAGGCTATTCGGCGGCGGCGGCGGGGCTTTTGTTGGTTGGGGGGGTATTGGGTGTCATTAGCATCCTGATTGACATCATCCCGTCCGCGGCGATCAAGCCCATCTTGATTGTGGTGGCCAGTGATATTGTGCGTCTTGGTTTTGGCTCCATCCCCAAGGATCACGGGCCAGCGGTGATGTTTGCGACCATGCCAGCCATCATCAACTATTGTTATGTGAACGTATCGACGTTGTTTGGTCATGTGAATAATGCACTGGCCCCTGTTCGTCAGGGGCTGGAGGGCGCCCGCACCGCTGCTGGACAATTGGTGGATACATCAACGCTACATGCGGCGCAGATGGTCCCCGCGCATTGGATGAATGAATATATTCTGCTGGGGGCCATGGCGCGCGGTTATATCCTGACCGGATTACTATGGGCGACGATTGTGGTCTTTCTTGTGGATCGTGCGCATCTGAAGGCGTCCTTGATGCTTGTTATTGCGTCGGCGTGTTCTTATTTTGGGGTGATTCATTCGGTTATGGAAAACTCCGCCATTTATTTCCCGTGGCAATTACAGTCTGGTATGGATGGATTGCAGCCCGGCGCACTGGGGCTACCACAAATTTTTGCAGGCAGCTATTTCCTTGCTGCTGTCGTGGTGCTGGCTCTTTATCTGATGAGGAATATGGGCATGAAGTCCGTGCAGGCAGGAGCAGCGGAATGAGTGCCCATGAAAAAATGGCGGAGATTATTCGCCGCCACATCGCGGGCGAAGTCCCTAAAACCGTTTTGGTGTTGGGCAGTGGCCTTGGCGATTTTGTGGATAGTATGCAGGTTGATGCCGTGGTCGATTACAGCGCGCTTGACGCGTTCCCGCAGCCCACGGTCGCGGGGCATGCCGGGCGCTTGGTCATTGGGGCCTCTGGCGGGCAGCCGATCATCTGTATGCAGGGGCGCATGCATGCATATGAGGGTCACCCACCAAGCGATTTGGCCATCCCTGTGCGGACATTTCGGGCGCTGGGGTGTGAACATTTTATCCTGACAAATGCGGCGGGAAGTTTGGATATCGATATGGGGCCCGGCTCTTTGATGCTGGTCGATGATCATATTAACTGGGCCGGCGTGAACCCATTGATTGGCCCTAATGATGATCGTTTTGGGCCGCGGTTTCCGGACATGACCCATGCCTATGACCCGGATTTCGGTGAGCGTCTGATGGCGGCCGCCGCGCATGAGGACATTAACCTCTACCGCGGGGTCTATATCATGGCCTCAGGCCCCAATTTTGAGACGCCCGCAGAAATCAGGGCCTTCAAAACGCTTGGTGCAAATGCTGTGGGTATGTCGACAGTGCCAGAAGCGCTGGTTGCCAATCACGCGGGCATGCGGGTGGCCGCTATTTCTATGATTTCCAATCTGGCGGCGGGTCTGGGGGATGGTAAAATCACCCATGAAGAAACGCTGGAAGAAGGTAGCAAAGCCGCCAGACAATTAGGCCGGTTGCTGCAGAATTTCTTTGCTGGTTTAGCGGACTGAACAGGGGGCGAATGTGCCACGAGCCATTTATATAGTTCTGGATTCTCTGGGTGTCGGTGGTGCGCCCGATGCGGACAGTTTTGGCGATGTGGGGGCGAATACCTTTGGCCACATTGCCGAGGCTTGTGAAAACGCGCAGGCGGATAAGCCTGGTTTGCGTGCGGGTCCGTTGAAGGTGCCCAATCTTTTACGTATGGGGCTGGGCGCGGCAATGACGCAGGCCAGCGGACTGAAGCTGGCGTCATTGGCGACAGATGGCGATTATACCGCGGCATGGGGATCGGCGATTGAGCAGTCCTATGGCAAGGATACGCCGAGCGGCCATTTTGAAATGACGGGTGTCCCCGTTCGCTTTGACTGGCTGATGTTCCCGCGCGAAAATCCCGCTTTTCCAGCTTGGCTTCTGGATTTTCTGCAAAAAGAAGCAGATGTGCCGGGGTTTTTGGGGATGAGCCATGCATCTGGCCCGGAAATCATTGATCGCTTTGGATTGGAACACATGGAAAGCGGCAAGCCCATTCTTTATACCTCGGCCGATAGCGTCCTACAGATTGCTGCCCACGAGGAAAGCTTTGGTCTAGAGCGCCTTTATGAGCTGTGTGCCATTGCCCGCGCTCATCCAGAATTAGAGATGCTGGGCCGGGTTATCGCACGGCCCTTTATCGGGGATGGGGCAAGCCAGCCGTTTCGACGGACGTTCAATCGCCGCGATCTTGCGATGCCGTGTCCGGGCGATACCCTGCTGGATTTGGCCGTCGCTGCGGGCCAGTCTGTAACGGCGATTGGAAAAGTATCCGATATTTTTGCGGGCCGGGGGATAACTAAAAAGGTCACGGCGGGCGATAATGAGGATATCGTAGGCAAGCTTATCGCCAGCATAAAAAGTGATGATCAATCAGGCGTGATTTTTGCCAATTTGGTGGAATTTGATAGTGAATTTGGCCATCGCCGAGATGTGCCCGGCTATGCGGCGGCGCTAGAATGGTTTGATACCATCCTGCCAGAAATCCGCGCTGCGATGCAGCCGGGGGATGTGGCTGTTATCACCGCTGACCATGGAAATGACCCGACCGCGCCGGGCTCTGACCATACACGCGAACAGGTTCCCGCGATATTTTTTGGCGCGGGCGTGCACCCTGCAAACCTTGGTGTCTGTGATGGGATGGCGGATATCGGACAAACCATGGCGCAGCATTTGGGTCTCGGCCCGCTGGGCGAGGGTAAAGCGCTCTTTGAAACTTCAATGAATTCTTCTATGGATGTAAAATATGACTGAGAAACTCTTTATTTCCGCCCAGCAATTATTGGACGACAGCTTTCGCTTGGGGCGGGCCATTCTAAAAAGCGGGTTTCGCCCAACTTATATTATTGGTGTCTGGCGCGGTGGGGCGCCGATCGGCATCGCGGTTCAGGAAATCCTCGACTATAATGGTGTGAAGACCGACCATATTTCCATTCGCACATCCAGTTATGATGGCATGGAACAGCGCACTGACGAGGTGCGCATTCATGGTCTTGGTTATATTATCGACAATATCAATGCCGAAGACCGCCTGCTGATCGTTGATGATACGTTTGATTCCGGGCGCAGTGTTGGGGCGATCATTGATAAATTGCGGGCTTTGGCCCGGCGCAATACGCCAGAGGTTATAAAAGTCGCCACCATTTATTATAAGCCCACCCTCAATAAGGTTGGTTTTGCCCCCGATTATTATCTGCATGAAACGGATCAGTGGCTTGTTTTCCCGCATGAAATTAACGGCCTGAGCGACGATGAAATTCGCGAGCACAAGCCCTTAGTGATGTTGAATCAGGACGATTAGGAGACGATCATGTTTAAGTCGATCCTTTTGGCAGGGGCCTCTTTACTCGTGATGGCTGAGGTATCTGCTGGTGAAAATGATAACGCAGTGGCAACGGCAGATTATTTTGAATCGGTTCGCCATTCCAGCCCATTGGTGCGCCACTTCCTGCAAAACATGCCCAAGGGCGGTGAACTGCATTTCCATCTTGCTGGCGCCATCTATGGCGAACGCATTCTTGAATGGGCAGTGGAAGATGGCGATTGTATCAGCGAAGATCAGGTGCTGCATTTCAAGGATTTTGACCAGACATGTGCCGAGCGTGGCTATAGCGACGCAGCGGCAGTGCAGATGAACCCTGATGCAGCGCGCCAGTTTATCAATGCGGTCTCTGTACGTGACTTTGTGCCCAGCTCGGGTTGGTCGGGACATGATCAATTTTTCGCAACCTTTCCCCGCATGAATACGGAATGGAATCGAAAACGTTTTCCAGACATGTTGGCGGTGGTCCAAAATCGTGCGGCCGAACAAAATGAATTTTATCTGGAGATGTTGAAAACCCTGCAGTGGTTCGAAATGGGTGACATGGTGGCGGGCATAGAAAATCAAGATGCACTGATCCATGATATGGATGCTTTTTACAAGGCGATTATGGCCGGCCCTTTTGGTGAGAGTTTTGAGTTTTTAGTGACAGACGCGATCCGCCAACTGGACGAGGCGGAGGCCAAATCGCGGGAGATTATGGCCTGTGATACGGCGGCGGCTCAGCCGGGGTGCGATGTGGATACCCGCTATCTCTATCAGTCGGTCCGCCTTGGCCCGCCGGCGGGGACCTTTGCGGGATTTATTCTGGGTTATGAGCTGATCAAACGCGATGCGCGGTTTGTCGGCCTGAACCTTGTCGCGCCAGAGGACTGGCACGATGCTGTCAGATATTATGATGCGCATATGGCGATGCTGGATTACCTGTGGCAAACGCAGGGGCCACGCAATATATCGCTGCACGCGGGCGAGGTTGACTTGGGCCTAGTGATCCCGTCTGAATTGAAGGGCCGTATTCGCAAGGCCATCGAAGTTGGCCATGCCCAGCGCATCGGCCATGGCACAGATATTTTTTATGAAGACGACATGTTTGGGGTGCTGGCCCTAATGCGCGAACGGGGTATTTTGGTCGAAACGCAACTGACCAGTAGCGAATTTATTCTGGGCATTACAGGCGCGGATCATCCGTTTGACCTGTACCGTCAATATGGTGTGCCAACGGCCCTGTCCACCGATGATGAAGGTGTCGCGCGGATTGATATCACCCATGAATATCAGCGCGCCGCAACAAGCTATGGGTTGAGTTATGATGAATTGAAGGACCTGTCCCGCAATAGCCTGACATATAGTTTTTTGAGCGAGGGCGATAAAGCACGTTTACTCGATGACTTGGAACAGCGCTTTCTAGAATTTGAAGCAGCGGTGGCAGACTGGCCTCTGCAATAGGGTTCATGAGATAAACAAAAAACCCCGCAGCAGCCGCTGCGGGGTTTTTCATGATTTTGATATTTTCCCTTAGAAGCGGCGTGTCAGTTCAACACCCCAAACACGCGGCTCATTGACGAAGCCTGTCAGGTTGTTGAAGTCGATGCCGCCAGTCAGTGATGTGTCGCCAAGGATGTTGCGAACAAAGCCGGCAACTTCCATGGTGCCATCGTTACGAGCGTAACCGATGCGCAGACCACCTTCGAGTAAGCCACCGTCTTGGAACTCGGCTGATTCGTACAAGAAGAAGTTGATCTTGCTGCGATAAGCCCAGTCGGTGAACATGAAGACCTCGCCGCTATCGCCATAAGGCACTGAATAGCGGGCGGTCATATTTGCAATCCAACGTGGTGCATGGGGCAGGCTGTTACCGCCGATAAGCACCGTACCAGCCACGGGACCAGCGGGGTCAAGAACGGTACACCCACCACCACATGGCGCGATTGCCAACGTGTCATCTTTGATCTTGGTATAGTTGTAGCTCATGCCTGCTGTCACAAACAGATTTTCGCTGGCCGCGTATTCCAAGTCCATTTCAAGGCCATAACCTGTGGTTTTGTCAGCATTCAACAGTGTATTCACATTGAAAGAGCCACCGACAGCGGTGAGCTGCTGGTCGTTCATGTTAAAATAATAAGCCGCCAAATTTAAACGACCCTTGCCGTCCGCGATGTTGGATTTCATACCAACTTCATAGGATGTGATGGTTTCAGTATCGGCAACAGACAGACCCGGAGGCAGACCTTCGTAAGGGCCGCCCAGATCAAACGCGAACAAGACACGGCCTTGAATACTCGGCGCGCGGAAGCCACGAGCGATCCGCGTATAGACATTGCTGTCTTCGCTGATCTCTGATGTCAGGCTAATGTTCCAAGCAACTTCGCTATCGTCTGTGCTGACCGATGTGGGGGCCAGGGGAACAATGCCAAGGAAGGCAAGGTTGGATGCCTGACGTGCAGCCGTCATGTTTTTCTTGTCGTTGGAGACGCGGATGCCGGCCTCTAGGGTGGTGGCATCGCTTACCTCGACGTCGGCAGAACCGAAGAAGGCATAGGCCTTGGTATCTTGTTCCTGCCAGCCACACCCGTTTTGACCGCTACCGCATGGAACAGCGCCAACGGGGAACAAGGTGTCATAGCTATAGCTTTCAATGCGCATGTCTTCTTTGAAGTAGAAGGCACCAAATTGATAATCGACAGTGCCCAAATCGTTGCTTGCGATCCGTGCTTCGACGGTGAACTGATCAAGGTGCGGGATGGCATCTGCGGATTCAGCGCTGAAGGCGATCGGTCCTGGCCCAAAGCTCGGCAGGAAGGACGCGCCATAGCCGCCATCAATATCACCACGAGAGAACATATTCACATTCTCATAGCTTGCAATCAAAGTCGCCGTATGGGTGTCTGACAGGTCGTATTCGAATTTACCAACGGCCCCTTTTGCTGAGACTTCCTGCACATTGTTGGTTGCATCGTGCCAGACCTTTTTACGGTCAAAGCCATCAATGAGGCCTCCGCCGCCAGCTTTGATGATGTTGGCGCGGAACACCCGCGCTGTGCCATCCAATTCGCGGGCGTGCATGTTCAGGTTAATGCGTGTGCGCTCGTTCGGCGTAATTGCAACTTGGAAACGCGCGGCTTTTTCGTCGTAGCCTTCAAGCGCATCGGCGATGTTCGCGTGTACGTTATCCACATAGTCGTCGCGGCGTTGCCACATAACAGAGGCACGGACGCTGACCGTGTCGCTCATCGGGCCGCCAACAGCGCCTTCAAAGTCAACATTGTTATATTTGCCAGCGGATAGGCTTGCGTAACCGTCAAATTCATCGCCGGGCTTGCGGGATTCAAACTTGATGATACCAGCAGGTGTGTTCCGACCAAACAGTGTACCCTGCGGGCCGCGCAAAACTTCAATCCGGTCAACATCAAATACCGGAAAGCCTTTGAGGATGGGGTTTTCTAAAACAACATCATCATAAACCAGCGAAACGGGCTGAGATGCGTTCAGGTCAAAGTCCGTATTACCCAGCCCGCGAATATAGAAACGCGGGAAGGTGCGACCAAAGGATGATTCCACCATCAGGCTCGGCACGCGTGCGGACAGGAAACGAATGTCCATGCCAGCGGACGACGCCACATCAAGGCGTTCGCCAGAAACATTGGTAATGGATACAGGTACGTCCTGAATGTTTTGTGCGCGCTTTTGTGCGGTTACAATTACTTCTTCGAGCATACCACTTTCATCAAGCATGGTATCTTGGGCATTTGCGGTTCCGTTTGTTAGGCCGCCAGCCAGCAGCGCAATAGCGCTTGCGCCGAGCAAAAATCGAGATGTCATCTAAGGTCCCCTGTGGTCAATAAAAATGCCTAGCCGACGGATTCTGGTAGATTTTCATCTATAGAGAATCGCAATCGGCTACGCTTAAATTGGATATGACAGAAATTAGTTTCAATCGAAAGCGAATTTAACCCCACCCGCGGCGGTTGATGTTAGGAACTATGCCGATGTGATTTTTTTGCCGCAATTAGGCCCATACGGGCGAAATTCCTCATAAAACGCTAGAATTCTTGGTCCGATTGCAGGCGTGATATAGAGCACTGCATGATAGGAATTCAGCGTCTATTTTCGGATATTATTTGCCAATTTGGGGTGATATGTGAAAAGGCCACTGTTCAATGATGATCAGCCCCTTGAAATGAAAAGAAGTAAATGACACAGGAAATTAAGAACCCCCAGTCCAAGATCCCGGAACTTGAGCCCTTGTTAGAGAAAGCAAAGGGTTACGCCACCGCGTTTCGACACGGCATTGAAGGCAGGGCACCTTTCCCAACCGCGACGACGCAAGAGTTGCGCGCGCCATTTAACGGGGCCCTTGCAAAAGAAGGCACGCCAGCAGGGGACGTGATTGACCAATTGGCGGCGGCGGCCGACCCGGGCTTGATGGCGGTGCCCAGCCCCAATTTTTTTGGCTGGGTGATGGGGTCTTCCCATCCTGTGGGTGTCGCCGCTGACTGGATGGCCAGTGCATGGGGGCAGAACTGCGCGAACGAGATTGTCGCGCCGGCGGGTGCGATCGCCGAAGAAGTGGCGGGGGCGTGGCTTTTGCAGGCCCTTGATCTGCCCGCTCAATCATCGGTGGGATTTGTTACTGGCGCGACCATGGCTAATTTTGTCGGACTTGCCGCCGCCCGCAGCGAAGTGCTGCGGCGTATCGGCTATGATGTGGAGGCGAATGGCCTGTTCGGGGCACCAAAAAAAGTGGCCGTTTTTATCGGAGAAGACGCGCACGCCACGGTGTTTTCTGCTCTACAGTTTCTTGGTATCGGTAGCGCCAATGTGGTGAAAATTCCCGTTGATGATAATGGCGCCATGCGGGCGGATGTGCTGCGGGAAATGGTCAGTGCGTGTTTCAATCCCAAAATCATCGTTGCTCAAGCGGGGCAAATTAACACCGGTGCCTTTGATCCGTTTGATGAAATTGCCGAGATCGCAGCCGAGCATAATGCTTGGGTGCATGTGGATGGTGCATTTGGCCTTTGGGCGCGGGCCAGCAAGGACCGTGCGCATTTGGCGCGGGGGCTGGATAAGGCAGATAGCTGGGCGACAGATGGTCATAAATGGCTACAGATTCCTTATGATTGCGGCTATGTGATTGTGAAAGATGCCGAGGCGCACCGCCGCGCCATGTCGATCGCCGCCAGTTATTTACCCACGTCTGAGGATGATCGCCGCGACCCGGCGGACTATGTGCCGGAACTTTCGCGTCGTGCGCGTGGGTTTGCAACATGGGCGGTTTTGAAGCATCTTGGGCGGGACGGTATTGATCAGTTGGTCACGCGGCATTGTGATTTGGCGCGCCACTTACGCGACCGGCTGGATGGGGTGCCGGGTATGGAAGTCCTGAATGACGTCAACCTCAACCAGCTTGCGGTTGGTTTTGGTGCGGGGAAAGCGCTAATTGAACAAAATAAATTGGCTAAGGATATGTTGACCATGATGCGTGACCAGAATGAATTTGTCCTTGGCGGGGCCGAATGGCATGGCCGTTGGATCATGCGGGTATCGATCATATCTGCACCCACGCGGATGCGGCATATCGATGCGCTGGCGGATGCAATCATTGCCAATTGGCAACAGCTTAACCCGTAGCAAGCCCAAGCTGTTTGCCCATTTCCTGCGCTAACTCCATCAAGCTATTCAAGGGGCGTACAAGGACTTCAATCTCACTCATTTTACCGTCGTCATTTAAGGTAATGCGGTCAATGCCCTTGAGCTTTTTATCATTCACGGTGGCGGTAAATTCAAGGATCAGTTCGTTCCCGTCGGTCCATTCTTTGCTGTAGGTAAAGTCGTCAAACACACGGGCCACGGTGGACAGAATAAGAAGCACCATTTCGCGACCTTGCTTAGGACCATAAAACGCGGGGGATAAAAGCTGCGCATCCTCAGCGACCCAGTCTCTGAGTAAGTTAATATCATTATTGCTGATGGCGTTATGCCAAGCGGTCAGAAACTCTGTTGTGTGTTGGCTCATGGCACCCCCCCATTCTCTTGGGCGCAAGCATAAATGCTTGCTAGGAAAAAGACCAGCGCTAGAAAAGGAAGAGAGAGGCCCTTGGGAAAGACCTCTCTCTAGGAATTGCCGGCAGAGTCTTGGGGGTTGGGAGTTCACTCCAATGCCGGCATCAGGAAACTGAATTCTTATTTTGGCGCGATCTTGGGTCGCAGTGCTCCTTCTGCGTAGCGCTTGGCCATGTCTTGAAGGCTGATTGCTTTGATTTTATGCGCCTGACCGGATGTATTAAACTGGTCGTAACGCTCCACGCACAGCGCTTTCATGGCATTCCATGCGGGCTTCAGGAATTTGCGCGGGTCAAATTGGGCCTTGTCTTCGCTGCATACGCGGCGAATTTGCCCAGCAATGGCCATGCGGCAGTCGGTATCGATATTCACCTTGCGTACGCCGGACTTTATGCCTTCGATGATCTCTTCGACGGGAACCCCGTAGGTTTGCGGCATTTCACCGCCAAATTGGTTGATGATGTCTTGCAGCTCTTGAGGCACAGAGGATGAGCCGTGCATCACCAGATGAGTTTCGGGCAGGCGCTTGTTAATGCCCTTGATCACATCCATGGCCAATATATCGCCAGTGGGTTTTCGGGTAAATTTATAGGCACCATGCGATGTGCCGATCGCCACAGCCAAGGCATCGCACTGGGTTTTCTCAACAAAATCGGCGGCTTGGTCAGGGTCGGTCAGAAGCATGTCTTTTTCAAGCTTGCCTTCAAAGCCATGACCGTCTTCTTTTTCGCCTTCGCCGGTCTCTAGCGAGCCGAGGCAGCCCAGCTCCCCTTCAACCGAAACACCAAGACCATGAGACAGCGTGGTCACCTGTGTGGTGATATCTAGGTTATATTCATAAGACGCAGGCGTTTTGCCGTCAGCTTCTAACGAGCCATCCATCATCACGCTGGAAAAGCTGGCCTGAATTGCGGACATGCAGGTATTGACGTTGTTGCCATGGTCCTGATGCAGAACAACAGGAATATGCGGCCACATTTTCATCGCTGCATCGACCATGCCGGACAACATGATATCACCAGCATATGAACGCGCACCGCGGCTGGCCTGGAGAATCACGGGCGAATCGGTTTCGTCGGCAGCTTCCATGATGGCCAAAAGCTGTTCCATATTATTGATGTTAAAAGCGGGCACGCCGTATTCGTTTTCGGCGGCGTGGTCCAGTAATTGTCGAAGCGATATAAGCGCCATGGTTTCAAGCTTTCTGAATGGTTAACTCTAAATTGCGTATTCGCCGACTGCGGCTTTCACCATGTGGTAGGCAATAAGCAGTTGGGTCAGCGCCAGCGGATGGCTAGTGACCTGATGGTTGTTTTGGTCAATTTCGCCGATTTCTTTTCGTAAATGGCTGGCTTCGGGCAACAGCTTCCAAAGCAGGTCTTCAAGTGTTTTGGCACGGCGGTCACTCAGTTGCCCATCCAGTTCCAGCACGTCCACCGGCTTACCATCGCGGTCGCGCGACAATTCCAGATGAATGCCCGTGCCGCTGCCGTTGGTATTCAAGATCGGCGTAAAATCCGGGTGCGGCAGGGTTGGGCGCAGGATATGGCGTGCGTTCAGGTGGCGATAGTCACCAACCGCCGTGTTCTCGGGCTTTTCGAAGCTGATAACGATGTCGGCAAAGGTGCGTTGGGGTTGAATAAATTCAATGCTGTCGCCTTCACGTTTTTTCAGGGATGAGCGCACCTCCTCGGCGGTATACCCGCGGTCTTTGGTGTCGCGGTTCAGTTTCCAGTCCACCCTCAGATCTTCGGACGGGTCCAGATAAATTTTCACGTCATAACATTCGCGCATCCGGCGGGTGGTATAACCCAACAAGCCTTCGACAATGATGAAGGGCTTTGATTCGATATATTCCGGGCGATCCAATGTGCCATGGTCATGGTTGTATATGGGCTTTAAAATGGGCCGTCCGTTGCGCAACAGCTCAAGGTGCTGTTCGATGATATCCACATAATTGCCCTTGGGGTCGAGCGCAGAAATGCCATTTTCGGCGCGCTCCGCCCGGGAATAGGAATGATAGTCATCGGTGCAAATGACAGACACCTGCTCCGGCCCTAAAATATCGGCAATGCCTTTACAAAGGGTGGACTTGCCCGTCGCTGAATCACCGACGACGCCAAGAATAATAGGGCGGGAAAGTCTGTTCTTAGGCATGTTGGGCTTCCTTACTGATCGTCACTACGGGACTATTGTTTTGATTTATTTTTTTGCGTATGGGGCAGGAAGGTGGTCAATAGCTGCCTGCCTGCGCTGGTTTTGGAAATCATAAGGGTTTGCATTCGGGTGTATTCCGGGTGGCGTTCTATGCCATCAAACAGCAGGCCGGTGGTGATGCCGGTTCCGCAGAAGTGCAGGTCATCGCCGCTGGCCAGTTCGTCTATTTTGTACCAGTGGGTGGTGTCCAGCCCGGCGTTGCGAACGGCGATTTTCTCGCTCGGCAATTGGGGGTCAATGCGGCCCATAAATTCCCCGCCGATGGCGTTGATCGCCACCGCACAGATAATGCCTTCGGGCGATCCGCCAGTGCCCATCAGGGCATCAATGCCTGTGTCGGGCAAGGCGGCCATGATTGCCCCTGCGACATCGCCCGCGGGGTAAAGCGCAACACGCGCCCCGGCATTATGAATATCTTCAACCAGTCTTTTGTGACGTGGTTTTTCCAGAACAAAGACAGTCAGATCCCGCACGTCCTTGCCCAGGCATTCGGCCAGCGCGTTCAGCTTTTTACTGGTGGGCCATGTCATATCGATTTTGCCCCGCGCAGGCGCTGCCGCGGCGAATTTTTCCATATAGAAGGATGGGCTGGGGTCGAACATGCTGCCTTTTTTGGCCAGCGCGATGACCGCCATCGCATTGGTCAGGCCTTTGGCGAGATAGGATGTGCCTTCAACTGGGTCAACGGCGATGGAATATTCGACATCCTCATGATCGTTGGCGTTGGCACCCACGCGCTCGCCCTTAAATAACATGGGGGCTTCGTCTTTTTCGCCTTCGCCAATAACAATCTCGCCCGAAAAGGCCAGCTTATTGAGGGCCGCGCGCATTGCGATCACCGCCGCGCCGTCGCCTTCTTCTTTTTGTCCCCGGCCGATCCAATCATAAGCGGCAAGGGCTGCTTCTTCTGTTACCGAGCGAAGGGAATAGACAAAATTCTCTGGTCTTATTTTTTGGTTTTCTGACATTCAGCCCACACCCTTTGAGACGGTTGCTCGATGGGAGCGGATGTCTCTTTCATTAGAATAAACTGATGTTATGGATTTGCTGAGGCTGGCAGAACACACATTTGGGGTGTGGGAAAAACTATTATGGGTGGGGTAAAAACTACCTTAAAGAATGGGTTAAGGGTTAGGATTTGATGTAAAGGGCAACGGCCTCGGCCCTGTTGCGCACAGACAGCTTCTCGTAAATATTTTTGATATGGAATTTTACAGTATTGGGAGAGACATCCTGTTCGCTGGCGATCTCGTTATTGGTCCGGCCCATGGACATGGAGGAAAGCACTTCAAGCTCGCGCTTGGTCAGCGATGCAATGGGTGTATCATGAATTTTGCGAACATCCATATAGGGAAAAACCATGCGCCCGGCCGCGACGGCGGCCACCGCGTCCAACAATTCTTCGGGGGGATCGCTTTTAGACACATAGGCCGCCCCGCCGTGGGCCATAACTTGGGCCGCGATGGAGTTGCCTTCGGCACCTGTGTATATAACAATGCGCGGTGCATCGGGGTAGGTTTGCACCTGATCCAAAATATATTTGCCATTGCCACGCGGCATGACCCAGCCAACAATGGCGACATCGAAGTCGAGCTTAGCGAAGGCCTCCATAAGCCGCTCACCATCAGAACAGACAACCACCAGCGAAAATCTATCGTCTTCGCTCATCAGGTGTTTTAACGCCGCTTGCACCAAGGGGCTTTTGTCGGCGATGGCGACGCGTATGACAGGTTTGTTTTGTTCTTCCACACTCGGTCCCATTTTCTATACTGTGCAAACATTAACAGCGGCGATGGACGGTATCCAGCAGAATGCACCCGCTATGATTATTTATGGTATCAGACTATGATTTGGAAGAATAAGAATTGGAAAGATTTATGACCTATGTCTTCGCGCCGTGCGCTCAACCGTCTGTTCCCGTCACTGGGCGCGCAGAGTTGTTTCCTGTGCACCGCATTTATTGCGTTGGAAAAAATTACGCCGCCCATACCCGCGAAATGGGTGGGGACCCCAGCAAAGATACGCCGGTTTTTTTCACCAAGCCAGCGGATGCGGTGGTCACGGGCGGCCATGATGTACCCTATCCGCCAGCCACCGAAGACTTGCATCATGAAATTGAACTTGTTGTGGCCATTGGTAAGGCGGGCCACGGCATCAACCGCGACGCAGCGCTGGATCATATCTTTGGGTATGCGGTTGGGATTGATCTTACCCGGCGTGACTTACAAGGATTGGCGAAGAAAAATGGCGGGCCGTGGGACCTGGCGAAGGGGTTTGATTTTTCTGCGCCCATTTCCGATATTAAAACGGTAGCGGATATTGGCCATCCGTCGGCGGGCCGTATTTGGCTGGATGTCAATGGGTCGCTACGCCAAGACGCGGATATTTCGCAGTTGATATGGGACGTGCCAAATGTGATTGCGTCGCTCTCACGCTTTTTTACCCTGCAACCCGGCGATCTTATTTTTACCGGCACGCCCGAGGGCGTTGCCGCAGTGACAAAGGGCGATGTGATCCGCGGGGGCGTGGATGGCGTGGGACACATAGGCGTCCGCCTTATTTAGAGGTGCGGACGGGAGGATGAAGGGGCCTGATGGGCATGACGAAGGTTTGCATAATCGGAGCGGGCACATCGGGTTTAATCTGCGCCAAGGTGCTTAAAGAGCACGGCATTGATTTTGATTGTTTTGAAAAATCCAGCGGCCTTGGCGGCATTTGGCGATTTCAAAACAACAATGGGATGTCGACCTGCTATCGATCACTGCATATCAATACCTCTAAGCGGATGATGGAACTGTCGGACTTTAAGTTCCGCCCAGAGATTGCCGAATACCCCTCACATAGCGAAATCCTTGCTGAGTTTGAGCGCTATGCCGATACGTTTGACGTGCGCCACCACATCACCTTTGAGACTGAGGTCCTGCACTGCGAACGTTTGCCAAATGGCAAATGGCGGGTGCGGATTCGCGGTAAGGCTGGCGAAGAGGTGCGGAATTATGACTTTCTAGCCGTTGCGAATGGTCACCATTGGGACCCGCGGTTGCCAGAATTTCCCGGCAGCTTTGCCGGACCAGCATTCCATGCCCATCATTATGTAGACACTCAAAACCCACACCAGTTAAAGGGTAAGAAGGTCGTGGTGGTCGGCATGGGGAACTCAGCGATGGATATCGCGTGTGAATTGGCGCATGTCGGGCAGGGGGCAGGCAAGGTCTATTTGTCGCAGCGTTCAGGGGTTTGGATTATTCCGAAGATTTTCGGTTCGGTGCCACAAGATAAATTCCAGCGTCATCCCATGAAAAAACCGGGCCTGTGGGAACAATTCAAGCGCACTTTTATTCCCCGTTCTGTTCGGGTTGCGCTATTTGATACATTGATTGAAACCATCGTTAAATTGATTGTCGGTATGCCGCAGCGGGTCGGCCTGAAACCGCCAAAAGAACGCTTCCATCAGCGCCACCCGACCGTCAGTCAGGAAATACACAATCGTTTGGTTCACGGCGATGTGGTGCCGAAAGGAAATATTGCGGAACTGCAAGGTGACCGCGTTTTATTTGAAGATGGAAGTATCGAAGAGGTCGATGCCATCATCTATGCCACGGGCTATAACATTTCTTTCCCGTTTTTTGATCAGGACTTTATTTCGGCTGAGGGCAATTCCATTCCTTTGTTTCAGCGGATCTTTAATCCGCAGATCAACAATCTCGCATTCATAGCACTGGTCCAACCCGTCTGCGCTATGATGCCGATCGCTGAACTGCAATCCAATTTTGTTGCGGATTATATTGTTGGCGAATACCACCTACCCGACGCAGATGTGATGGCCAAAGCGATGAACGCTTATGATAAGATGATGAAGGCCAGCTACACAGACAGCCACAGTCACACCATCCAGATCGATTGTCCGGAATATAGCTATATGGTGCAACAGGAATGGACCAAGGGTCGCAGGCGAGCAAGCCGGGCGGGAAATCCACCACAATACAGCCAAGCGGTGGACTGATATGACATTCAGATTGAACGGGTCTTTTCGGAAAAAGCTGGCGCGCAAAGCAGCGCGCGCCATTGTGCGCGCTATTCATCATATCAAAAAACCAGCGGACCATGATGATCAACCCCCTTGGCCGATTGTGCCGTTGGCGCGTATCGCGCAGGCGCGCAATAAAAAACATGGCCCATCGCCCAAGGAAATGCGTGCAGGGTACCGTTTGAGCACCTATCTGTTTCATATGGATGATGCCCCCATGGTCAAAATGGCGCAGTTTGATGTGGGTCATGGCTTGCAGCTGCGCATGTATTGGCCGCATCAGGTGTCACAGCGCGCGGGTGCGCCCGCCATGATGTTCATGCATGGCGGTGGGTTTGTCATCGGCGACCTGGAAACCCATGACACCACGTGCCGATTTTTGGCAGAGCGGGCGAATGTGGTGGTCTTTGCGCTCGATTACCGTCTGGCGCCCGAGCATAAATTCCCGGCGGCGCTCGAAGATGTGAAGACCGCATTTAACTGGCTCCATGATCATGCGGATATGCTGGGAATTGACCCGCAAAATATTGGCGCAGGTGGCGATAGCGCTGGGGCGCGGGCGGCATTGGCCTTGGCGTTAGAGGCCATATCACCCCATCTGCCTGGCGCGGTGCCAAGCCCGGCATGGATATGGATGGTTTATCCGGCCACAGACCTTTATGCGGAGACGCCGTCCCTCAAGGAATTTAACAAGGACCTGTTTTTGACAACGCCGGTGATGAAGTGGTTCGGCGGGCAATTTTTGTCCGAGGAGGTTCTGGCCAACCCTGAGCCTGATAATGCTGTTTACGCGCCTTTACGCTCCCCCGATCTGGGCAAATTGCCGCCCAGCTATTTAATGACGGTCGGCTTTGATCCCTTGCGGGACGAGGGCATCATGCTGCGGGACCGGTTGCAGGACGAGGGCGTCCCATTAGAATACGCCCATTACCCCCACTTGGCGCACGAGATATTTGCCATTTCGGGCATCGTGCCAGAAGCCCGCGCAGCCGTGGAAGAGGCTGGCGACGCCCTGGGTCGATTGGTCAGAGGATCCACCGCGCGGCGCTAGACTTTGCTTTCACCGTAATAGAGCGTCACCACATGTTTGGCCTCGGCAAAGAACAGCCAACGTTCAGTGATGATGCCAACTGTGGCGGATGAGACCGCGACGATACCGCTCAGGCTAGTCGCAGGACCCATCATCAGAATGATAATCGGCAGCAAAAAGAGCGTGATCGCGGAAATGATGCGCAGCTTGCTGGCGTGCTTGCGGGCAATGCGAAAGCCCATTTCCTTGAGCAGATAATTGTCGCTGGTGTGGGGCGATTCTAACAGGCTCACCTTGCCAAATGCGCCCAGACCCGTGGCGCTTTCAGCGGTTGAAACGGGCTTTTGTGTTTTAATTTTATGCCAGTAGAAGACCTTGGTCAGTAACCCCGCGAGCAATAGCAGAAGAACGGTCTCGCTGCCTGTGGCCCCCACATCATAACCCCACAGCCGCGTCAGCATTAAAAATAACAAGCCACCCGTCATCAGTGACAGCACTAAATAAGCGGGCGCTGTGGCCGCGTTATGCCATGCCGGAATAGTTTTGAGCGAGCCATAAATCATGCTGGTGCAATAAACGGTTATCAGTGACATCGCCGCCCCAACAAGGCCGATGATGCCAGCATTTCCTGTGTTTTCACCCATAAACACCCAGCTTATCGCATAAAGCCCGGTTGGGATGAATGTCACGATAGCGGCGACGCCTTCGCGGCTCAGCCAAGATGAACGCCATTGGCTCATAGCGCGCCACGCACGTTCCGGGTGACCAAGGTGGAATGTGGAGGACAACAGTCCGCCAACCACAAGGGCAAAAGCAATTCCAAATGCGACGAGGCCAAAGGATTGCTCCACGGCCATGGGCCACAGATACGGCGCGATGGCCAGCCAGGCGAGAAGGCCATAGCCCGCGCCTGAGGCGGTTGTAAAACCGATGACTGATTTAGCTGGATGCATATTCTTATCCTTCACTCAGCCCTAAACGGACAATACTTTATCGACCCAGCGCGCCAGAAGCCCTGCGCCATCGCTGCTGTCATCTTCATGTTTCAGGGTGCGCGGTGTGTCGCCCGCTTTGTCAATCTGCTTGGGCCGTACTGGCAAATAGCGATTAACAGGTTGGGTGCCTTGTTCGGGCATCAAGGCATAACCGCCGCGCTTTTCAACCAGTTTGGAGACGTCCGAATTCGGATCGCCCAGGTCGCCGAAATGACGTGCGCCCGCGGGGCAAGTGGAGACACAGGCAGGAACGCGGCTTTCCGGGGCCAGGTTCTCGTTGTAGATTTTGTCCACACAGAGCGTACATTTTTTCATGACGCCTGCGTCTTCGTCATATTCGCGGGCACCATAAGGACATGCCCAAGAACACAGCTTACAGCCGATACAAATATCGCCATTAACCAGAACAATACCATCTTCGCCGCGTTTATAGGATGCCCCGGTTGGGCAAACTGTTACACAGGGGGCATCATCGCAGTGCAGGCATGATTTGGGGAAGTGCACCGTGCGGCTCGTACCCAAATCTTCGTCTTTAACCTCAAAGGAATGAATACGGTTAAACCACACGCCATCCGGATCGGCACCATAGGCATTGAAATCGGTCATGGGGGCAGAATGTCCGCCCGAATTCCATTCCTTACAGTTTACAGCGCAGCCATGGCAACCGACGCAAATGTCCAAATCGACAACAAGGCCGAGTTTCTTGCCGGAGGGATTTTTAGGTAAACAGGTCATTATTTGTCTCCCCCTTCTTTGCGCTGATGGGTTTTCCGCCCAGCGTTTTGTTGGGGATGGGCAATCCATTCTTGCGCTGCTACCGCTTCGCCTTTTTCCGCACCTTTCAGGTTCGCACCTTGGCGCAGGATGTCGGGCGCAGGCGCGCTGCCCGGGTTGCCCGGAAGCACATCAAACTGCGGCAGTGTCATACCGGCTTCTTCCGGCGCGCATTTTTCAATGCGAATACGCAGATCGTACCACGCCGCTTGTCCTGTAACGGGGTCAGAGTTGGAATAGCGGTAGCCATCCTTCTTCGCGGGCAGCAGGTCGGAAATGACATGGTTCAGCAAAAAGCCTTTTTTGCCCTCTGGCGCATCATCTTTCAGGCCCCAGGCACCGCGGCGTTTGCCGATGGCGTTCCACGTCCACAGGGTGTGCGGGTTGGTGCCTTCCATCAGCTTAACCTGCGCAGTCACCGAACCGTGGTGACTGGTAATTTTGATCCAATCATCATCCTCGATCCCGTGGCTGGCAGCGGTTTCTGGGTTGATGAACATGCGGTTCTGATTGGTAATTTGGCGCAGCCAAGCATTTTGGGTCCCCCATGAATGATACATGTGCATGGGGCGCTGGGTCACTGCGTGCAGCGGAAACTCGCCCGTATCAACCTGGGCTTCTTCAAACGGCATGTACCACATGGGCAGCGGGTCGAAATAGGTCTTGATGCGTTCCGCTTCGCGCGCGGGTGGCTGGCGGTCACCGTGGCCTTCGGCGGCCAAGCGGTATTTTTGCAGTGATTCTGAATAGATTTGCATGACGATCTGGTCGGTGTTGGGAACCCAGCCCATTTCTTTGGCGTAATCCAGATATTTCTGGTTGGAGTGACGATAGTAACGCTGATCATCATCCAGTTGGTGGCTCCAAAAGCAGCCGTTTTCGATGTATTTTTCCAACTGATTCGGGTTGGCGTCGCCCTTGCCGTGCTGGGTACCATCGCCGCGCCAACCCGCCAAGGGACCGATGCCGGGCATACGCTCATGGTTTGCCAAATAGTCCGAATATCCGCCCGGGAATTTGGCGCTGCCGTCTTCGTTGGTCATGCCGCCAAGGCCGAGGCGGACACCCAAGTCCAGCATCACTTCTTGGAAGGCGCGCACATCGCGGTCCGGCTTCACGACAGGTTGACGAATGGAATCGCCCGGCCCGTGCGCCGATGAAATCGGGCGGTCAAGAAGCGAAATACAGTCCCAGCGCTCCAGATATGTGGTGTCTGGCAGGATCAGGTCCGCATAGGGAACCGTTTCCGAATAGAAAGCATCGGAATAAATGATCTTGGGAATACGGTATTCGCCGTTTTCATCCTTATCCGTCAGATATTTCAGCGTATCCGGCACATTCATGGAGGAGTTCCACCCCATGTTTGCCATATACATGAACAGCACATCCACCTTATAGGGGTCTTGCGCCCAAGCATTGTGCAGCACCATATGCATCAGCCCGTGCGCCGACATGGGGTGTTCCCAGCTATAGGCTTTGTCGATGCGCAGCGGCTCGCCATCATCACCGACCAGCAGGTCTTCTGGCCCAGCGGTTAGGCCAAGCGGCGGGCCTTTCAGTGGGGATCCAGCCTCGGTATTAAATGGTGCGGGCTTGGGTGCCGGCGGCATGGGTTTGGGGAAGGGTGATTTATATTGCCAACCACCCGGAACATCAATCGAACCCAAAAGAGTCTGCAAAACGTGAATAGCGCGGCAGGTATGAAAGCCGTTGGAATGTGCAGAAATACCGCGCATGGCGTGCATGGAAACGGGACGACCAACCATTTTGTCATGTTTGCGGCCCCAGACATCCGTCCACGGCGTATCGATGGTGATCTCTTCTTCAAAGGCAACATGCGCCAGCTCCGCTGCGATACGGCGAATTTGCTCAGCCGGGATGCCAGTTTTTTCGGCCACATTTTCCGGCGCGTATTCGTCTGACAGATAGCGCCGCGCCATCAACTCAAATACGGGGATAACCTTGCGGCCATTGACCTCGCGCTCACCAGCCAAAACGGGCGATATATCGGCGCTCAGAGCGTTGGTGGCAGCTTTCTTTTCGGCGTCATAACACAGCGGGTTGTCATCGCCGTCACGCAGGAACAAGCCATTATCCGCCGCGCCATCTTCATTGATGACCAACCACGATGCATTTGTATAACGAGCAAGGAATTTGAAATCGACCTTTTCGGCGCGCAGCAATTCATGCATCAGGGCCATAACAAACAGACCATCGGTGCCGGGGCGAATGCCAACCCATTCGTCTGCAATGGCCTGATAGCCTGTGCGTACAGGGTTGATGGCCACAAACTTTGTGCCATCGCGGCTCTTTAATTTGCCGAGGCCGTTTTTAATGGGGTTGGAATCATGATCTTCTGCGACGCCGAACAGCATCAGGTATTTTGTATTGTCCCAGTCTGGCTCGCCAAATTCCCAGAAGCTGCCCCCGATGGTGTATAAGCCCCCAGCCGCCATATTGACGGAACAAAAGCCGCCATGGGCGGCAAAATTATTTGTGCCAAATTGGGTCGCCCACCAGCCAGTAAAGCTCTGACTTTGATCGCGGCCCGTGAACAGCGCTAATTTATGTGGGGCGGTTTCGCGGATGGGTTTCAGCCAGCTTGTTGCCAAGTCTAGCGCTTCGTCCCATTCAATCTCTTCAAATTCGCCGGCGCCGCGTTCACCAACGCGTTTGAGCGGTTTGGTCAGACGCGCGGGGGAATAGTGGTTCATAATCCCGGCCGAGCCCTTGCCACAAAGAATACCCTTGTTCACCGGATGGTCTGGATTGCCCTCGATATAGCGCACCTGCCCATCTTTAAGGTAAACCTTGATGCCACAGCGGCACGCGCACATATAGCATGTGGTGGTTTTAATTTCGTCCGCAACGTCAGGCGTCAAATTGACCCGTTCATCTTTGCTTGGCGCGGTTCCAATGTTGGCCCCCATGCTCTACTCCCCGTGTACAGGCTTATTTTTTGCCTCAATTTCTTTTTTAATCTACGGCAAATAAATTATTATTCGTATTTTCTAATATAGCAAAACCCAAACCAACGCAAATTCAAAGAGGACACAATTGTCCCCCACACGCAGCCGTCTTTATCTTGATGGGTGCTTTTCATTGATTTTTTTAGGAGCGTCAGCGAACAAGCATGACCGAGTTTTTGGCGTGCTCGAGAACTTTGTAGGCAACGCTGGTGTGAAAGAAACGTCTTAGACCTGCCTTTTGCGATGCAGCGAGGACAATAAGTGAATAGTTTCGCCCTTCTTCAACAATTTGCTCCACCGGGTCACCCAACGCGACTTTGGTGCCGGATACCGCCAGGCCCATTTCTTCGATCACGGATTGCGCCTTGGCGATGGCAGCTTCTGCTTCTTCGACGTGGGTATCATCAGGCGCGACCGAGAAAAGATAAATGGGGCAGAAGCACCGACTGGCAATCCGGGCATCTTTCCGCACCGCTTCCATGGAATGATCGGTGCCATCGACACAGATGAGGTGACCATGCGCCTCTTCTAACTCGCGGGCGAAGATCGCAGTGGTTTTGATTTCGCGCGCGATATTGTGGGCCGCTTGGGTGCTGAGGACGCCGTTGTCATCTTCATCATCCGCATCGTCTTGGGATGACAGGATAACAATGTCATAGGCGCCTGTTTCCACCTCGTCGAGGATACCCAAATCCACGGATGGCGAAACCATCAGTTTCAACGCAATGGTGCGACCATCTTCTTTTTTATATTCGATTGTATTGTCGCCAAGGGGATCACCCTTCACATCCGTATGGATGGTTTTTTCGCGCCAATCGTCACTCATATAGCCCATTTCGATGAGCATATTCCGCGCCCGCTTTAGTGATTTTTTACCGGGCAATTCCAATCCCCATTCCAGAAGATTCTCGCGCGCTAATTTCATTTGCAAGCCACCCGTGCGTAGCCCCTGATCAACGGCGCGGACATATAAAAGGGAAATATCAGCGTCTGTGCCGGACCCGATGCGAACAGCATAACGAAGGCCGCGATAAGATTCGTCGGTCCGATCAATGCAAACCAGAATACGGAAACGCTTTTGCTTATCTTGTTCAGTTATGTCATTGGTCACGATTTTTCTCCTGGCTCCAAATTTTCTATGGGGCGCAAATGACTTAAAGACCGACTAAGGGCCAATAGAAGTAGGCAGCAAACATCAATACGACTGTGGACACGATCGCCATGCGCCAACCCACTTTGATAAAATCAGATGGTTTCAGATAACCTGATGCATAAACAATTGTGCATGCGGGGGTGCCCACCACCGTCAAATAGGCAAATGCCGATGAAATGGCGGTGATAAAGCCCATTAAAAGCGGGCTTTCACCAGCAACATTGGCTAGATTTAGCGTAATGGGACCAAGAACTGCAACGGCCGCACCATTTGACATGGTGTTGGTGACCAAGGTGGTTAGTGCCGATACCCCAAGCCAAAGTGCAGGGCCACTGTCAGCCCCTAAGGGTTCTAGCCCGGCAAGGAACTTGTCAGCCACCCAAACGGCAGCGCCTGTATCCTTCATTTGCACGCCAAGGGAAATCGCCGCGCCATACAAAAGCACTACGCCCCAGTTGACGTTGGAGTTGACGTCCTCCCAGCGCACAAGGCCGAAGATGAGAAAAATAACCGCGCCGCCAACCGCAACGGTGCCGAGGCCGAGTGTGTCTGAATACATCACCCAACAATACAGCGTGAGCATGAAGATACCAATTGTACCCCAGTCACTTGGCTTCATAGGGCCTTCTTCGGCTAATTGCGCACGCAGTTTCACAACCGCGCGGGTGATATGCGAATATTCAGGCTTAACGGTGAGCAACAAAACCCCTGTCACCAGCGGCAGTTGCATCAGGAATACAGGATAGCTGTAGATTGCCCAAGTCACATAATCGATCAGGTATTTATATGTGTCTGGATTGCTGGGGTCGTAGAAAAATTCCTGCCAGAAACCAATCATGATCGCGTTACGTGCGCCACCTGATGGGGTTCCGATGCCGGCAATGGCGCATCCATAGGAAATGGAAAACAAGAGGACGATTGCCAATTTACGAACCTTGCGTGGGTCATCCGACGTTAGCGTGATCAGGGTCACGGCGACGGGCAACATCATGGCGGCAACGGTGTGTTCCCCCACAACTGATGCCAATACGCCAGAAACAAAAGTAATGCCGATACTCAGGTTGACAGTTTTGGTGCCTGTGAAACGCACGATTTGGAAGGCGATCCGCTTGTCGAGCTTTTGCTTTACAATGGCAACCGCCAGCATCAACGACCCCATAATGAACAAGACACTATCGCTCATAATGCTTTTGGCGACAGTCGTAGACTCTATCCCCAAAAGCACAATTTGCCCGATCATGATCATCAGTGCGACGGTCGGTAATGGTATGGGCTCTGTAATGAAAAGGATGACAGCCATCAAAGACATGGTAAGAACCGTATAACCTTCGCGGGTTAGTCCATCAGGTGTCGGCAGGTTGAGCAGAATGGCGCCGACAACCATTGAAATGATGAACCAGCGTCGGTCCCAGAGCAGGTTGATAAAGTCCCGACCCATTGGCGAGCCATGCACAACCCGCCGTCCGAAATAGGACAGCATGGCGGCAACCCCAGATATGATATTTAATTTATTATTTTTCATTTTGGCATTCAGTTGTTGAGGGTGAGGCTGGGCCGCAGAGCGATAAGCTTGGCTCAGTCATAACAAATTTACTCACGCAAGCTTTATATTAGAAAATACATATATAAAGCATTGTGCTGGTCTATAACAAAAATACATCCTTGTCTCGGTAAAAAAAACAGCGGCCCGGAAAACTCCGGACCGCTGTAAAACTTTCAGGCTATCGGCAGGAAAATTTGTTCATCATCATTTCCTCGCCGCGGAGCGCAATTAGTCACCCAGTTTCATGGTCCAGCTCATGGTCAAAGAGAACTGATGCATTTCCAACTCTATCCGGTGATAAGGGTTGAACTGCTCATTACCTAAAACTGTTTTGCTCGGCACATAAGCAGCCGCGAATTCGATGGTGCTCTTGTCCGACAATTTGTGGCTAAAGCCACCCGTGATGTGGTGTTGAACGATACCCGGAGCGAGGATGTTCAAGGTTACTTCGTCTGTGCCAACAGGGTTGTCAGCAAACGCATAACCAAGACGCCATGTCCAGTCATTCGAATAGCGGTATTCCATGCCGATCTTGGAAACGAGGATATCTTTCCAGCCAAAACCGGGACCGTCTGATGCACCAAAGGGTGTCATGACGTTCGGAGACCCACCGACGGAAGCGATAGAACTATAGTAAATTTTCTTCCAGTCAGCCATGACGGTGAATTTGCCATCTGCGTCCACTTCCGAGGCAAAACCGATCTGCCAATTCCGTGGGATGTCAAAGTCGCCCTGTTCAGCGAAAAGGCCAGCATATTTTTCAAACTTATCCATATAGATGCGGGTTTGATAAACACCACCAATGCGCATGCCCTGCATGATGTTCCACTGGAAACCAATTTTGGCACCATAGCCGAAGGAGGTGTCATACCCGTTGTTGGTTAGATTTGTTGGGTCCGAAGAGAAACCAGCAAATGCGCCAAGACCTTTGGCTTCGAAACGTTGCATGACGATCAGCGGAGAAATACCGATGCTGAACGCACCCATTTCCCGTGCGTAACCCACGGCGATAAATGCCTGCATCAAATCGACACCAGCTTCGCCACCGCAAAATACGCCGCTACCACCGCCGCAAATTGCATCAAGTCGCGAAATGCCGGGGTAATTTGTGTTCATGCCACCATTACCATATACGGAAACGCCAACCGCTGACACGTCATCAAGCTTGTAACTGTAAGCGATATTCGGCACTGGGAAATAATTCTTAGTGCTGCGAACTTCGCCATTGGGTGTCATGCTAGGCTGTTCTGAACCGGTGAAGCCGCGTCGTGGGCTAAACAAGGTCAGTGCGATTTGCAGAGATTCTTCATCTACGTTGGTCAAGCCAGCCGGGTTTAAAGCCAAGATTGTTGCATCGCGACCATCAGCGACCCCCGCACCACCCAAAGCAGAATGGCGAGCACCCCAACCGTTACCAAAATAGCCTTCGGTTGCTTGGGACTGCATCGCGGGAAGCATCATCGCCCCCATGCCTAGGCCCATGGCCACAGCGGAAAGTTTTATTGTTTTATCGAGTTTCATTTATTCCCCCTTTAGAATAAGCGCAAATTAAATACAGGGTTACTGCGTTGTCCGTGTATCTGGTTAATAATTCTATCCACGTAACACTGTTGAAAAGCAAGGTTAACTAAATTTAGTCCAGTAATAAAGCGTGCAATTGGTTTTCACGCTGTTTTCGCTGTTTTTCTGCTTAGGTGTGATAATTCGGGCTACGCGACGAGTTAGAAGCTGAGTTTTCGAATTAGCTGTGTCTAATAAGGAAGCGGTATACCCCATCGTCTTGTGTTGAAGATTCAACAAGCTGATTGCCTGTTGTACGACAGAATGCGTCGAAGTCTGCAACAGACCCTGGGTCGGTTGAAAGCACTTCAAGCGTTTCGCCGACAGGAATTTCTTTCAGCGCTTTTTTTGTTTTCAGGATGGGCAAAGGGCAATTCAGGCCTTTTGCGTCCAAGACGTGGTCTCCACTCATTATGATGTCCTTTGTGTGTTTTTCGTAATTAGATAAATAGATTAATGTCTGACTTTGTTGCGACTTCAATATAAGTCGCAGCGCCGCCGATTTCAATTTCTGGAATCAGATCATCGCGGCCAATCTCAAACAGGTCCAAGGTCATTTGGCAACCAATCATTTTAACCTCAGATTCAACCGCCACTTCCCGCAGCTCGTCAATGCTGGCCACGCCTTTCTTTTTGATGAGATCCTTCATCATCATGGTCGCGCCCGCAGTTACACCGGGGATCATGCCAACCAAATTCGGCATCGCCATATGCATGCCCATCATGGGCATTTCCATCGCCGGGTTGCCCAGCGGCGTGACTTTTAAGTTCAGATCTTTTTTCAAAAGGTTCAGGCCGTAAAATGTGAAAAACAGCGTTGTGTTGATCCCCATTGCGGCCGCAGTTGTCGCTAAAATAAAGGGCGGATAAGCCCAATCTAATGACCCCTTCGTCACGATAATTGACATGCTTTTCGCGTTGCCCTCGCTGGCCTGTCCGGCACTTGCTAGATCGCTCATTTCTCCCACCTTTCACTTCGAATAATTGTTTGGCTTTTATGCTTCAGTGTTCTCTCATTTGTGAATAAACACGCCCCTGAATATATGAGATTTGTCTTTATTAGTATTATTGAGTATTATAATTGGTGCAGAGTCAAGCCTTGACTTGACTGCTCATTGGGCGCAGGGGCAGGATAAGCCTAGCATAGCGCAATTTTTGAGCCAGCTGCTGATTGCTCTGAGCGCACTTTGGGGGTATGAACAATGCGTGCCGTTATGTGGGGATCGACTGTTCGGCATTGTGCGGGAAAAATGATTGGGTATTAGACATGGATGTTGATGTAGAAGTAGATATCGCCAAATTGAAAGAAAATGCCAAAAACGCCACGGCGCTTTTAAAGACCATGGCAAATGAATGGCGCTTGCTCATTCTTTGTCAATTGGCCGAAGGGGAAAAAAGCGTTGGCGAATTGGAGCGGTTAATTGGTTTGTCTCAATCCGCGCTGTCACAGCATTTGGCAATCCTGCGTCGGGAGACGTTGGTGCAAACGCGCCGCTCGGCCCAGTCCATTTATTATTCGCTGGCCAGTAATGAAGCCGAGTCGGTGATGATGACGCTTTATAGCCTCTATTGTGCAAGCGACGCCTGTATAACAAACAAGGCGGCCGAGTAAGCTGCGCTCCGTTCTGGGATCGCCATGTCTAACACTTGGCCTGTTTGTGTGGTGCGGGCTGCCCGCATTTTAATATCAGATATTGCTAATAAGCAAAATCCTCCTATATATACACCCAAGGATTTTTGGCACCTAGGATGACTGTGTTCTTGGGCCAATGAAGAGGGAGAGCAAAAAATGAATTTTTCCAGTATTAGCGATGATTTTTCTGTCGCAGGTCAGCTGGCCTTTAATGATTTCGCAGCGGTTGCTGATAAAGGCTTTTGCACGGTTATCAATTGCCGCCCTGATGGCGAAAAGCCCGGCATGATGATGGCGGTTCAAGCTGGTGAAGGCGCGGCAGAACATGGCATGGATTATCACCATATTCCGGTCGCAATGAATGGCATTAGCGAATCTATGGTTGAGGAGTTTGCACAAGCATTGGAGAGCGCAAAAGGTCCTGTTTTAGCCTATTGTGCATCTGGTCGTCGCGCTGCTATCCTGTGGGCTATTGTTCATGCGGGTAAAATTTCAGTGGACCAGATTGTGGCCTCTTGTGCGCGGGCGGGGCATGACATTTCACAGATGGTGCCACTCCTACAGCACCGCGCCCAACAAGCCGCTTAAAATAAGGCGTTAAGCTTTCACGCTGAAGGCTAAGGGATTAAGCCCGCTTCACCTGCAATTTGTCCGCCGCGCATAATCTGCGGCGGATTGTTTGCATCAGTCCCCAGCTTTGCACGAACCCTGTTGCGCGGGCCGCTCGGATAAGAAGGGCTTTATTAAGAATTAACTGCCACGCTAGCAAACATTAGCTGTAATGATATGACGGCGGCAATATCGAGGTAGCAAACTGATCGTGGAAACGCGCACGAACATCAAAACGCGGATTGCATTATTGGCTGTAAGCTTGGCATTGATTGCCAGCGCAACGGTCGCGGTGTCTATATTTATCCTTTATAATGATAGTCTGGCGAATGAACGGGCGCGGCTTACTTATCTTGTAGAAAGTCAGGCAGAGATTCTCGAATCCCTTTCCGGGGAAAGCGGTTCAGAGCCTGAAGTCATGATCCAGCACCATCAAGAACTCTTGGCAGGCGTGTTAGCGGCGTTTGATTCGGGGCTTGGTTTTCAAAGAACGGGCGAAATGGTCTTGTCCCGTCGGATAGGGGATATCATTACATTTGTTGCGATCAAGCAAGCGCCAAGTGTCGATGATCAGGCAAGCATGACACCGCGCTCGTTACCGTGGGGATCGCCGCTGGCGATTCCGGCGCAATTGGCGCTGGATGGTCAATATGGCATCGTGGTTGCGAATGATTATCGTGGCCGGACGGTTCTGGCCGCTTATCGTCCGATTAATATTGCGGGCACACCGCCAAACAGCCACGGGCTGGTGGCAAAGATTGAAATGGGGGAATTGCAGCGACCCTATGTTTACGCTGGTCTTATTGGTGCCATATCAATTCTGACGATATTTTTCTTAACGCGGGTTATTTTCATCACTCTGTCGGTGCCATTGGTTGAGCGTGAAAGGGTGCGCGAAAAATTAGAGCAAAGCGAGACGCGACAGCAATTGCTTCTCGATAGCACGGCAGACGGGATTATAACGATCGCACAGGATGGGACGATTCTGTCTTTTAATAAATCAGCACGGGATATGTTTGGTTACAGTAGCGAAGAAATACTCGGGCAAAATATATCCGTATTGATGCGTCCGCACGAAGGGGGTGCCCATTCGGAATATGTGAGTAGCTATTTAGAAAAAGGCAAAGGAAAAATCATCGGCATTGGCCCGCGTGAGCTACAGGCCGTTAGGAAGGACGGGAGCCTGTTTCATATTGATCTCGCGGTGAATGAGGTCTTTGATGCTGGCCATCGCATTTTTGTGGGCAGCATTCGGGATATTTCCACGAGGGCGGAACGACGTGATCAGGCCGTGCGCGCACAAAAAGTAGAAGCTATCGGGCAATTGGCCAGCGGGTTTGCGGCTGACTTTAATGGTTTGCTTATGGTTATGCTCGGAAATTTAGAGCTGCTTGAAGAGCATATCAAAGATGATGAGGCCAGCAAAAAGCTGATTAAAAACGCCCGCGCAGCTGGTGCAGAGGGGGTCGAGATTACCAACAGGCTTTTGGCTTTTTCTAGTCGCAATATGCTCAGCCCTGAAGACATAGATTTGGGGGAGCTTATTCCAAATGTTCTCGCCCTTGCAAAAACCGCAACCAAGGGCAGCGTTGAATTAAATGTTCGGGTGCCGGATGATTTGAAGCATGTGTTTGTCGATCGGGCGCAGATGGAGCTGGCACTACTGAACCTGTGTTTGAATGCGTGCGATGCCATGTTGGCTGGGGGAACGCTGCGGATATCTGCGCATAATGTGGAACTGGATGATGTTGACGCAGCAACTATGGCTGTGTCGCCAGGAAAATATGTGTCCCTTGTTGTTGAGGACACGGGCGTCGGCATGAGCGCGGAAGTAGTTGAAAGCGCCATGCAGCCCTTTTTTACGACCAAGGAGCACGGCCATCACAGTGGTCTTGGCCTGAGTCTGGTGCAGGGTCTGATGCATCAAATTGGTGGGCGCATAAATATCGACAGCACTGTTGGTGTCGGTACCCGGATAGAATTATTCATACCGGTCGCACGGTCTCATGCATAGGACCTGACCGCCGCGCATTGCATTTGGGGCGATAATTCCCCGTCCGTTCGAAATTATATCTTCTCGCTAGTGCGAAAATGTCGAATTGTCTTGACGCGGCAGCATCATTTTTGAACCCTTGGTGCGCCAAGGGGGGAATGAACGTGGCAAGCACGGCATCGGTGAAATTGCGAAACGATACAGCCATGCTAGAGATTAGATTCTTTGGCATACTGAATACGGCTAATGGTGCGTCGGTAGACGCAGAGCTGCAAAAAATTCCAGAAATTGATACCGGTGCGGCGATGGTTATTGTCGATTTGGCGGGGGTTGAGTTTGCGGACACGACCGGAGCGTGGCTGGTCTATCGCACGGTACGTGACCTAGAAGGCGCAGGACGCAAAGTTCATGTGCGCGGTGCCGGCGCCGATATGGAATCCCTGCTCGAACGGGTCAGGGCGAACGACAAGCCAGTTCAGCCAGCCCCACCACGCAAAAATTCAGTGATTGTTTTGTTTGAAGATGTTGGCATGGCGACCGTCCGCATTTTAAAGGAATTTGGGCGCTTTCTGTCATTCATGGGTTTGGTCAGCATTCGCCTTTTTGGGGCGCTGCGTCAGCCGTCGCGGATTCGCATGACACCATTGGTTTTCCAAATTGAACATGTGGGCCTTAAAGCACTGGGTATTATTGGCTTGATGTCCTTTTTAATTGGCGCGGTCATCGTCAATCAGGGCGCAATTCAATTGCGCCAATTTGGCGCCGAGGTCTTTGTCGTGGATATGTTGGCGATTACCCAATTGCGCGAGTTGGGCATCTTACTGACCGCGATCATGGTGGCGGGGCGTTCTGGGAGCGCCTTTACCGCGCAAATTGGTAGTATGCGTTCGCACGAGGAAATTGAAGCGCTGGAAACGATTGGTCTGCATCCTATCGACACCTTGGTTTTACCTCGTTTTTTGGCCTTGGTTATTGTCCTGCCAGTTTTGGCTTTTTACGCAGATCTTATGGGCCTATTGGGCGGTGCGCTAACTGCATGGCTCACGCTGGATATTTCGCCGGGCGCATTCGTGCAAAGATTTCAGGAGGCCGTTGTTCTGAGCACCTTTATGGTGGGCATTATTAAAGCACCATTTTTTGCCGCAGTGATTGCTCTAAGCGGGTGCTATGAAGGGATGAGTGTGACGGGTAGCGCCGAAAGCGTCGGCGAGCGCACCACGCGCTCGGTGGTGCAATCAATTTTTTTAGTGATTGTGTTGGATGCTGGCTTTGCCATGTTCTTCACGGCGCTCGACTTTTAGGTCGCTATGTATGAATAAATTGTCAGAAATAGTGAATTTGCCGACGGATGACGATGGGCATGAGATTGTCTTGCGCGTGCGGAATTTAGTGACGCGCTTTGGCTTGAATTTGGTTCATGATGGGTTGGACCTTGATATGCGCCGCGGCGAGATTTTGGGCGTGGTTGGCGGTTCGGGCACGGGTAAATCGGTTCTGTTGAAAACAGTACTTGGCTTGATGCACCCGCAAAGCGCGGATATTGAGGTTGGCGGAATTTCTCAAGCTGGGCTAAGCGATCAAGAAAAGATTGAGGAACGCCAACGCTGGGGCGTGCTGTTTCAGGATGGCGCGCTATTTTCATCCTTGACGGTGGCGCAAAATGTGCAGGTGCCACTGCGTGAACATTTCAAGCTGGGGCAAGCCTTGATGGATGAAATTGCGGCGTTGAAAATATCGCTGGCGGGACTGCCGCCGGATGCTGGCCCAAAATATCCATCCGCCTTGTCGGGCGGGATGCGTAAACGTGCAGGACTGGCGCGCGCGTTGGCGCTTGATCCGCAAATCCTATTTTTGGATGAACCAACGGCTGGTCTTGACCCGATTGGCGCTGCGGCGTTTGATCAGCTGATTCTGCAACTGCGGGACAGTTTGAATATTTCGGTCATGTTGGTGACCCATGACCTGGATACGCTTTATACAATTTGCGAGCGAGTGGCGGTGCTGGCAGATAGAAAAGTCGTTGCCAATATGCCGGTCGCGGACCTCGAAAAATTGGATCATCCGTGGATTCGGGAGTATTTTTTAGGGCCGAGAGCCAGAGCCGCGAAGGCAGCGGGACAGTAAAGCAGCCGCGAAGGCGGCGGCATGGGGCAACCCAAATGAACAAGGCGAGATTGGGTATTTGATTTACCAGTTTAATTGGCTTTTAATGGCCCATCGTTAATCCTCGGGGAGGGGACATGGAAACCAGAGCGCACCATCTTTTAATTGGCGGCTTCATGATCATCATGGTTGTGTCGCTGTTGATGTTTATCCTCTGGCTGGCCAAGGTCGATATAGATCAGGAGTTTGCCGAGTATGATATTTATTTTGAAGAATCTGTAGCTGGGTTAACCAAGGCCAGCGTGGTTCAATATAATGGTATTCCCGTTGGCCAAGTCAAAATGATTACGATTGACCCCACCGACCCCAACCGCGTTTTGGTTCGCGTAGAAATCCAAAGCGGCATTGCCATTTATCAGGATAGTATCGCAGTACTGGCGTTGCAGGGGATAACGGGCGTCGCTTTTGTTCAGATTGAGGGAGGCACCGCAGGCAGCCCAAAATTGATACAAACCGACGATGGCACTATTCCGGTCATTGAGTCCAAAACCTCAGCTATTCAAGAGCTTTTTTCCGGTGCACCTGACTTGATTAATCAGGGCATTAGTGCGGTTAGCCGAATCAGCGAATTACTGAATGATCAAAACCGCGCACATATTGGCAGTATCCTCGCCAATATTGATACTGTGACGGGGAATTTAGCCGCTGGTTCAGAGGATGCTGGTATGATCGCGGGCGAATTGCGTCAAGCGATTGCGGACTTCCAAGGTGTTGCTACCGCAATGGAAGACTTGGCGAATTCCGTCAATACCATTGTTGATCAAGATGTGGGGCCTTTGATGGTGGATGCCGTAGGACTGTTGAAGGGGACGCGTAATCTGGTCAATACTTTGAACCAAATTGCCGCCGAGAATAAGGATGCAATATCTGCCTTTTCTAACGGGACCTTGCCCGAGGTTTCCCGACTGGTTGTTGATGCTCGCAGGCTTGCTGTCGCGCTGACCAGTTTGGCCGAGAAATTGGAAAATGAGCCAGGTGAGTTGATTTTTGCTCCGGCACAACCAGAATATTCACCCAAAAACTGAATCTAGCAGGAGCCCGTTATGACAAGAAGGAGAAATCAGTTTCGCGCCCTTTCGGTATTGGGGATTATGGGGGCTGTTTTGGTACTGGGGGGCTGTGGGTCATTGATCGACCTGCCGGGTTCAGGTAAAGCGCCCGCGCATTTTCAACTGAGCCCAGCACAAGTGCGCATCACGGGGGCCGCTGCGCAAAAAGACTGGGATCAGATTACCCTCTATCTTGAAGAAGTGACCGCCCCGGGGGCGCTTCGGGCGACCAATATTCAGGTGCGCCGCGGCGAAAATGAATTGCAATATCTCGGCGGTGCCACATGGTCGGACCGGACACCGCGGTTATTGGGGCGCTTCATGACAGAGGCATTGGAAAGCGCGGGAGCGTTTCAGGTTGTGGGCCAGGAGAGTATAGAAATTCGCGCAGGCTATCGGTTGAAGATGGATTTGCGCGAATTTGCGGTATACGTGGATGGGGCGCGGCCTGTGGTGCATGTGCGTATTCAATTCATGTTGGTCCGAGGGGGGCCTGTTGAAATTATTGCCACGCGGTCTTTCGATGCGGCGATTGCCGTTGCCGATGATTCCCCCGCGACGATTGTCGCTGGGTTTGAAGATGGCTTAAATGATGTGGCCGCAGCAGCGATTAATTGGCTTGTGGCGCTGGACTGGAAAGTTTCCGAATAAGCGGGTGAACCATGCGCGACATTGATGCCTTCTATGCGACTGACATTGGCGCGGGCGTTTTGAAGGAAACCGGCCGTGCGCTGCGTTTTATGTTGGGGGCAGACAGCAAAAAAATTCGCGGGAAGAATATCCTTCTGCTGGGGCGCGGAGATGTTTTTGGTTTGATGCTCTTAGACCTTTTTAAGGACGCGCAGCGCGTGATTGCAATCACGCAGGAGCCTGACCGACCTTATGGCGGCTGGGTTGGGGAAACTGGTCAGCGTTTATGTGTGGGGGACTATCAAGACTTACCCGTTCCCGACAGCATGTTTGATTTGATTATTGTGGTGCATGCGCTGGAGCATGTGGGAAGACCAGCGAAGTTTCTGCGCGAGATCTGGCGCGTCGCCAGTGATGATGCGCGGATTGTGTTACTGACACCATCGCGGCGTGGGTTTTGGGCGCGCACTGATAAAACACCCTTTGGCCATGGTCACCCTTATTCCCAAAAGCAGCTTGTGCAGAAATTGGAAGACGCCATGTTCGCGCCCGGGATATGCGAGCGCGCGTTATTTGCGCCGCCGTTGGCTTATGGGGTGGGACCAAGTACTGCCGCAGCGATGGAAGTAGCGGGTGCAGCGTTCTGGCCCCGCTTTGCGGGCGTGTTGCTGACCGAAGCGCGCAAGGTCATATATCGCGCCAAGCCGATCACCGAGAAGAAGATGGCGCTGGCTTCAATGCCCTCGGCACCTCCGGTTTAATTGGGCGACGAGGGGCCGGGGTTGATAATGGGTGCAAGTTCCATCAACTCTAACGGCCCCAGCCATAAAATGCCGTCTTGCGCTGTGATTGAAAGCGGGATGGTGCCGTCCGGGGAAAATGTCTTCAATAGATTGAGTGCCGCACTCAGCAAGGTTTGTGATTCCGGATTGAGATAAATAAATGCGCCGAGCAATTTGTAAACGCTTTCCATCTCTGGCACGCGCGCCGATAAAGCCCCTATGGGGCGAAAGTCTTTATCTAGGCTAAAGCTGCCACTCGCTTCAATTTGAAAGCCGGATAGTTGGATGTTGAGGCTGCTAACCTCTATCGTACCACCAGTATCGCGCCATTCGGCGAGTGCATCGGCGTCATATCGCGGTATTTTATGTCCGTGGAGGGTTGCTAGCAGGGTGACCTCTTTGATGGCCTCCAGCTCGGCTGCATTTTTGCCCCCAAATGCCATCTCACGCGCGCCAAGGGCAAGGTCGGCAACAGCGGGCAGTAGCAGCCCCCGGTCCCCCGAGTCGGCTTTGAGTGGTGTGCTGATACTTTTGCTGCGGACATGCAGGCCCAGCGTATCCGCAGAGATCATCGCTCCGCCGTTGCGGTGTTTAATAAGCGCGTCATTAAGCTCAATTGATACCCGCGTTGGCACCCCATCTGACAAGACGGCGCTGGTGCGCATAGTCCCTGCTTGGATGGCTTTGGCCTCAGACGTGAATTCGGACGGGCCAGAAGACATGATGATGTGCGAGAGATTCCACGGCTGCGCGAACAGCTCTATCCGCTGAGATGACCAGCCGAGGGCCCCGCCCTTGCCCGCCATGTTCACAACGGGATTGTCGAACGCAAAAATCAATCGATAGGGAAAACCAGTGGTCTCCATCTGATCATAGGTGATCGTTGTACGTTGTTCTTGTAATTTAGCAATTTGCGCCGTGATATGTTCGGGGGCGTTGGATGCCACATAGTGCCAATAACCGATATAGGCAATAGTCCCGCACAGAATTGCAATGATGACAAACCTAAGACGCATTGGATTTGTTCTCGAAGGCCATATCACGAAGCTTGGCGCTGGTGTCAGCAATTTGACTGGCTAGGGTTTGCATGAATTCTTGTTTGCTGAGGCCAGGTTCTATAGGCGGCAAAAATTCCATATATATGGTGCCGGGGTGGCGCAGGAATGACTTGTGTGGCCACAGCTTCGCCGCGTTAATGGCCACCGGAACAACGGGTAATTTCAGGGTGCCATATAGGCCATAAACGCCGGACTGAAATTCGGCGTTGGATTCGCTAGTATTGCGGGTGCCTTCTGGAAAGATAACAAGTTTACGTCCTTCGTTGGCGGCATTTTTCGCCGCCTTCAGCATGCCACGCAAAGCCCGCGAGCCAGCCGAGCGGTCGACGCCAATCATTTTCAATTTTCGAACGTACCAGCCGAACAGGGGAATGTTGCGAATTTCTTCTTTCAATACCATGGCTGGGTCTTTCAAAAGGCCCTGAAATACAGTGATTTCCCATGTGGATTCGTGTTTGCACGCAATGATGGCCCCGCCCTCTGGCAGGTTTTCCATCCCTAGATATTTCACCCGAATACCAACCAATAATGGCAGGGCTTTTTGAAATCCGCGGGACCAGAGTTCTTGCGGGAACAAGGCCCATTTGCGGGGCAATGGCAAAACCAGCATGGCCACGACCGACCAGAAAAAGGTCCAGACATAGAAAAAGACTAAGAGAATGAAGCTTCGCACGTAAATCAAGGGTTTGGACCTATATCTATGACATCAAATGGATGCGCACTAAACTAATAAGATATTTGGAATATTCAAGCGCGGAAGCGGTTATTTTCCAGTCAGTTTCTACCGGGTAAGGGTGCATTTGCAGTTGAGGCGCAAGTGCACGGAGTTCCAGCATAGCTCTGCGGATGTGCAGATCAGAGGTGATAATGAGCACGGATTGCATGTTGTGCTCGTTTGCCCATGTAATGGCCTCCACAGCGTTGCCGCGAGTATCCTGCGCCTTTCGGCCCATATCAATACAGCAGCTTGCCAAGTCTTCACCAATACTATAGGCGCTATATATGGTTTGGTCACTTAAGCTGGCGTTGATGCCAGAGATTAGCATACGCGAACCATGGCCCGCTTCGAGCGCCTTTAGACCGGCTTCAACACGACCATTACTTCCCGTTAGAACGGCGACACCGTCCATATTGTCTGGGTACTGATTTTCCGCCGCTGGTGCTGGCGCAGTCATGACAAAATAGCCCCATCCCAGACCCCAGCAGACAACCAGCAAAAGCAACAAGCGGGTCGTGAAGCGAATAAATTTGCGCCTGCGGCGTCTTTCGTATGCTCGTTTATAAATACTTCTGACCATGGATGACTATACCAGTTTTTCTAAGGCGCGACGAATTGCTGTACTTGCGGTGGCCATGCTCAAAAGCGCCACGATGATGGGCAAGGATAGAAGAATAAGGATTTGGAAGATACCTAGTTCTAACTGCGGTGCCAGCTCGCCACCCATGCTGCTGGTTAACCAGAACATGCCAGCGATGGCCAGCGCCGAAGCGACAAGGCCGCCGATGCCGCCCTTTAAGCCATAGCGCAGGAAATGTCTTTTGAATTCATTGGTGATGAGGCGTTCTTCAGCCCCAATCAAATAGATGATTTCGATATTGTCCCGGTGGGATGCCAAGCGCGCATGGGTCGCGAAAATAACAATGGCGATGGTGGTCAACATGATGAGGAAAACGACGACACCAACGCCGACCTGAACCGCCCCGCTGAGGCGTGAAAACTGTGCGATCCAACGTTGGTGGCTGTCCACGCTGGCGTTTGGAGCGGTGTTTTGTAAACGCGCTTCCAGCGCGGTCAGGTCCACATAGCGCCCCTCCTGCAATTGCACGCTGATCAATGCGGGGATGGGCAAGTCGTCAGAGACATTTCCTGCACCAAGCCATGGCTCTAACAGACCTTGGATTTCTGCCATCGGCACCAGACGCGCCGATAGAATGCCGGGTGTGACGCTTAAGACACTTAGGGCACGTTCAGCCTGCCGGGCGCGTTCGTCCGCGTCATCATGGACTATTTGAACACTGAGGCTAGACGACAGCTCAGACGCCCATTTCTGACTGGCATTATAAATCCCGAAACTCCCCGATAGTGCGAGCGCGGTGAGAAAGGTCATAACGCCGATGACCCACGGCAGAACGCCGCCGCCTTCGCGGCCTTTCGGCAGAAAATTTATGTTCGCGGTCTTTTTCAGTGGTCTTATTCCTTTGTGGGCCTTTGCGGTGGATGGCACCTATCAGGGCATCGGGTCCATTAGATCATCAGTTTCATTGACGGCCGCCATTTCTCCGCCCTCGAGCCGAAGTTCCGGCGCATGCATGGCTTTCACCATGGCCACATCATGGGTCGCGATCACGGTGGTGGTGCCAATTTTGTTTAGCTCTACAAATAAATGCATTAGACGTCGCGCCATTTCGGGGTCCACGTTACCTGTGGGTTCATCCGCCAAGAGCAAATCAGGGCTGCCAATAACCGCGCGGGCGATGGCAAGGCGTTGTTTCTCGCCACCAGATAGCGTTGACGGTCGGGCTTCGAAGCGGTCTTCAAGGCCAACCCAAGCCAACAATTCCTCTGCATGACCACGGATTCGTGCGTGGCTTTTCACCGAATGTTTTTCACCAGAAACCAATATGGGCAACATAACATTTTCTACGGCGTTGAGATGATCAAGTAACCGAAAGTCTTGAAAGACCACCCCGATTCGCCGCCGCATGGCGGGAAGTTCGTGGCGTTTTGCGGTGACCATGTTTTTGCCAAAAAAATTGATCAGCCCCCGGGACGGACGATGTGCCAGATATAAAAGCTTCAGAAGGGATGACTTACCAGCGCCAGATGGGCCTGTCAGGAAATGGAATGATCCAGGTTCAAGCTCAAAGCTTATATCGCTTAAAACCTCCGCATCCATGCCATAACGCATGCCGACATTTTCGAACCTAATCACGTTATATGTCCTGTTGATTTCTGCCTGTTGGTCAACAAGCCCCACCATGACACAGCGGGGTTGGTCTCGTCCAGCGAGCAGTCTTGCCCAGATGAAATTATCTGACTAAATTATCTAAGTCATTTATATGTGGATTTAGCAATACGACGCATTAGACTATGGTTATAAACTTTCGGGGGCCACAGGCTTTTGGGTCTCTAAGACGTGGTTTAAATAATCAGATGTTCTAGGGGATTAACACATGATCATCCGCTGTCCCAGTTGTACAACAGGGTTTGAAATACCGGACCATGTTCTGGGCGATGGCCGCAAGGTTCGTTGTAACCAATGCCAGCATGTCTGGTTTGCGGATGCATCCAGTCCTGCCACGGCTACAGCGCCAGCATCTGACGTGACCCCAACAGCCCCCGCATCCACGAGTAAATCGTCGGAACCAGCACCTGCGCCCGCGGCGTCTGAAAATGCTCAGGCTGCGCCCATCCCAGCACCAACATTTGAGACGTCTAAAGATCAGGGCAAAGACCAGGACGAAGATCAGGACGCCACCGCAGACACGTCTGACGATGACACTGTGGATGACGTTGAAGGCGACGAGAATGAAGACGCCTCGCCACAAGATGACGCCAGCGATCACGGGGATGCGCAAGACGAAGAGCTAGATGAGGATCAGGACCAAGACCAAGACGAGGACCAAGAACAGGGTAGCTTGGCGGCGACCTTAGCCGCGATGCGAGAGGAAGCCGAAAATGAAGACCTTGATGACCACGATGAGGATGATGATTATTCCCTAGACGGCGATCATGGGTTGAATATAGGGGGTGCGGTCGGAGCTATGCCACGGGCGGTGCTGATTGGCTGGATTTCATTACCCATTTTCTTTATTCTAGTGATTGGCTTGTTTTTCGGGCTGCACGGGTCGATTTCTCAGGCTTGGCCGCCGTCCAATCAAATTTATGGCGTCTTTGGCCTTGCATCCGATGGATCGTCTCAGCCGTCGTCTGGCGGTAAAGAAGATGCAAATGAAGACCATGATATACGCAATGACCCCGGGTATGACCCTAAGGACTATATATCCATGGATTATAGTGCCCAGCCGTCAGAGCTAGCAGACGGCACCCCCGCATTGTTGATTCGCGGCACCATCACCAATTCAGCAGAATTTGATATCGAACTGGCACCGATGCGGGCTGTTTTGCGCAATCGGCTTAATCAGAATGTCCACCAGTGGGATTTTGACCTCGCTGATTCGCATGTGCGCGCTGGTGGCGTATTGCCGTTTACCACATCTGTGGCGGACCCACCACGGGATATGACGGGGCTTGAAATTTTCCTGCTGTGGCCACCGAAATAGGTCTTAACTTCCGCGAAATCTTTCCAGCAATCGTTTCAGATATTCACGCTCAATCGGGTCCCGATTGGGGTCATTGAGCCGCGCCCGCAATTCTTCGAGAATCTCTCTTGCTTTTGCCAATTCGGATTCTTCAGGCACGCGCACACCCGCGCCTGTGGATGCTCCCGCGCGACCCAGCGGGTCTAGCCCGTTGCCAGCAGCCTGCATGCGATTAATTGTCTGACTGATCTGATCGCCAAGAATTTCCTGCGCGGTTTGGATATTCTCCAGCGCGCGTTCTTGGCTTTCTATCGCTTGTGCCGCCTCATCATTATTCAGGGCCTGTGCCGCTTCTTGCATGGCGCGTCCGGCTAGGCCCAGCTCTTTCGTGCCATTGAAACCTTGCGCACGCAGAATTGTCGCAACCTCGCCCAAGGCATCCCCTAAATCTGATTGCATCGCGCCAATTTCGTCCATCTTTCCACTTGATTTGCTGAAGTCTGGCCCCATCAGCTGGTTGAAAACGTCTTGGCGCTGGGTTTGTTGATTCAAACGACTTTGTTCGCGGCCAATGGAATCAAGCGCATTCATGGCGCGACTGCCTTCCATGACTTTTTCATAGTCTTCTGCACTATTGTTCTGGACGTTCAGATTTTCCATCATTGCCTGCAATTGCGCCAAAAGCTCCATCGCTTCATCGGTTTGGCCAGCAGCAGCAAGTTCGCGAATTTGGTTTATCATTTCACTGATGGAGCCTGCCTCAACGGTCATGCCATCGGCGCCGGGTAGGGATTGGTTTTGCGGTGAATTTGCCTGCATGGCATCGCGCAACATGTCGACCATGGCGCGCGCCAATTGTTGGGTTAACGCTTCGATTTCTGATCCGTCTAATCCTGATTCGAGGGCCTGCATCAAAGCATCCATACTTTGGCGCAGGTTTTCTTCGGATTGTCCTAGCCCACCTTCTTCAAGGCTCAGGGCTGCTTTCCACAAAATGTCGGTGACCGACTGCACTTCCTGTTGACCGACAAGGCCAAGTCGCCAATAGGCCGCTTGCAGTGTGGCATAGATCACCAGGTCATTATCGAAATCCTCGGGTCTTTTGGTGACCAGTTCCAGCCGTCGTCGCGCAGACACCGTGTTTTCCGGGCTGACAAAAAGCGACTTTCGAATACTGATGAGCGTGCGCGCCACGGGATGGGTAAACTCGCGTTCGGGCAAAATGAATTGCAACTGCTCGCTGCGGCCTTGATTGCCGCCTTCATCAACGGCAACAAGATGGGCTAATACTGTGCTCCCCGCCCAAGGGTGTGGTGTCAGGTCCAGATATTTTGCCCCGGACGATGCGGCCTTTCCTTTGGCAGGGGCCAGTTCAAAGGACTGTGCAGGGTCGTCAACCCCGGGGCGGCGCAGCGTTAGCGTTGCATGTTCTAGCCCATAGTCATCTGTCCAGGTGTATTTGACCGCCAATGAATGGCGACTGGTCGCCGTGGGGATCTGTGCGAATTCTATATGGGGGGCATCGTCGGGTACGAGGCCGAGGGTCCAGCGCAGGCGCGTGCCACCGCCCATATCTAATGTCATTTTGCCCGCCTCTGTTAAACCCAATTCCCCAGAGAATGTCCCCCCGGCACGTTCAGTCAAGGTGACTTGCTGGTCGCCGTTTATGGCGCGCGGCGCACGTGTGATGTTTGAAATGCGAAAATGCACCGTACTGCCTGTGGGGGCAAGGATGCTCATCGCCGGGGGGTGTTGGCGCAGACCCTGCAAGGTTGCGGCGCTTGCCAAGATCTGATCTGGCTTGCGGGTATAGCCCGGTGGTGAAATCCACGCATCAATGTTGGCAAAACGCCCGCCATCGGACCAATGAAAGCGCAGCGCACTGGTGATGCGATTGTCCCAGCTGTTGCCTGCGGCATAGAGGCCGAAAAGAAATAGAAACAGCACGATGAGTCGTATCCCCAACGGGTCTTCGTATTGCAAGCCAGCGCGGGGCAATGAAAGACGCAAGTGTGCTAAGATGTCCCACACGCGGTGTTGCTGCGCCCGCCAGAGGGCATAGCCTACGGCACTGGTTCCCTTGATGGGCGCATCTTGCATGGCGTCGAGGGGACGGCCCGGCGCGCTGTTGGCCTTCAAACCCGTTTCCATGCGCCGTCGTGCTTGGCTTAAACTGGGGAGATTAATATGGCGCACGGCACGCCGCAAAAGCACCCAACAGACCCCAATAACACCTATCAGAACAATGGGTTGGACCCAAAATGGCAGGTAAAACCACGGATCGAACAAGGAAAACCCAATATAAAATAGCATCACCGAAACGGCGGGCCACGCGGCGGGCCACAGGCGCTCGAACAGGAGAATGGCGAACGCCACACGCAGTTTTAGCACCAACCCCTTGGGCATGGTCGGCTCAGCCGTGGCTATGGGTTCATCGTTAGACATGTGGCGCTTCCAGCGTTTCATTCCTCCACATATGTTAAGGATAATCCTATGAAGAGAAGGTGAATACCCCTAACGAAGCAGAGATCCGGTGGTTGACGGCGGGTCCAGATCCCCCTTCTTGCCACACCCCGCCAACGGCAAGCAGAGGGCGATCAGGGTGCAGACCAGTGGGAAAATTATTTTTTTCATCGCTTCAATATACCTTTCCAATGTGCCAATTGTTTGGCGACTTCGCTGGGGGCGGTGCCACCATATGAGGTTCGGCTATTCAGCGCATTTGCGGGGGATAAAACATCAAAAATCCGATCATCAATGCGCGCCTCAACAGCCTGCATAGCCGCAAGGCTTAACTGTGATAGTTCACAGTTATTTTTATCCGCCATAGCAACCAAAGTGCCAGTAATTTCATGTGCGGTGCGAAACGGTATATCTAATACACGAACCAGCCAATCGGCCAAGTCTGTCGCGGTGATATGCCCGCTGTTTGCGGCGGTTGCCATTTTAGATCCATTAACGCCCATGGTTTCGATCATGCCCGTCATCGCCGCGAGGGAGAGGCCGAAATGCTCAACCGCGTCAAAGACCGCTTCTTTGTCTTCTTGCAGGTCTTTGCCATATGTCATCGGCAGGCCCTTTAATATGGTCAGCAGGGTTATGAGGTCTCCAGTGATGCGCCCAACCTTGGCGCGGATCAATTCAGCGCCATCGGGGTTGCGTTTTTGCGGCATGATGGATGATCCGGTCGAATAGGCATCATCAAGCCAGACATAGCCATAGGGCTGGGATGCCCAGATCACAATTTCCTCCCCCATGCGGGACAAGTGGGTGGCGGCCATGGTGATCGCAAACACAAATTCAACCGCGAAGTCGCGATCAGACACAGCATCCATAGAATTGCGCATGGGCGCGTCAAACGACAGGGCCTTGGCGGTCATATCCCGGTCGATGGGGAAACTGGTGCCCGCTAATGCGCCCGCACCGAGGGGGCATTCATTCATGCGCGCCCGACAGTCGGCCAAACGGCCACGATCACGGCCCGCCATTTCAACATATGCCAACAGATGATGCGCGAAGGTCACGGGCTGGGCGGCTTGTAAATGGGTTGTGCCCGCGATTAATGTATCGACATTCTCAGCCGCAAGGCCAATCAGTGCCCGTTGATAGTCCGCCAAGCCCGCGTCCAGTTCGTCAATGCGCCCGCGCACCCACAAGCGCAAGTCAGTGGCCACTTGGTCATTTCTGCTGCGGGCTGTGTGTAGGCGCCCGGCAGCATCACCAACAAGTTCGGCTAGGCGGGCTTCGATGTTCATGTGGATGTCTTCGCGGTCTTCACGGAAATTAAAATCCCCCGCTTTAATTTCACGCTCAATGTCTTCAAGGCCTTTAAGAATTTCGTCGCGGTCATCATTCGTGATGATGCCTTGTTGGGCCAGCATGGCGCAGTGGGCGCGCGAGCCTTGGATATCTTCAAATGCCAATTTCTGGTCAAAGCCGATAGAGGCGTTCAACTTATTCATGGCGTCTGCTGGACCGCGGGCAAAGCGCCCGCCCCACATCGCATTAGGTGCGATTTTATTGTTATTTTCTTCCGTCATTTATCTTTGCCCGTTAGGATGCGCCCGTTCAGCACAGTCATTATTTAGGAGTTTTATCACGTGTCGCAATTTCTTGGCCCATCTTCCTATTTGCGCAAATTCGCATTGGTTGCGGTGGGGCTTGGTCTTGCTTATGTGCTGCTATCATATCTAGAACGCGGGGAATCGCAATTCACAGATGCGATAAAATCACTCGCCGTTGGCGAAATGTCAGAGTTAGAGGTCTTTTCCACCCCTGAAATGGCCCCCGATGTGGCAGTTTATGATCAAGATGGCATGGCCGTGAAGCTGTCAGATTTTCGCGGTAGCGCGCTGGTGGTGAATTTCTGGGCCACATGGTGTGCACCCTGCATTCATGAAATGCCGTCGCTGGATCGTTTATCCGCGGCACTTTCCAGTCGTGACATGGCGGATCGTGACACGGCTGATCGTGACATCGCCATCATTACCGTGTCTTTGGATCGCGAAGGGTTTGCTGCCGTTTCACCTTTTTATGACCAATTGGATTTGCAACATTTGCCAGCCTTTCATGATCGCGCCGCTAGTCTCGCCATGAAGGTGGGGGCGGTCGTTTTGCCGACCACCATTTTTATTGATAAGCAGGGGCGCATGGTTGCGCGGCTTGCGGTTCCGGCAAAATGGGATACGCCGGACGCCGCCAAACTGATTGAAGCCATTGCGGCCTACTAGGCTCTAGCGCGTCGGGGTTGGCTCGCCGTCGCTTCTATAGTCATAAAAACCACGGCCAGTTTTCACACCCAACCAACCCGCTTCGACATATTTCACCAAGAGTGGGCAGGGGCGGTATTTGCTGTCCGACAAGCCTTCATAAAGCACCTGCATGATTGATAAGCAGGTATCCAGACCAATGAAGTCTGCAAGTTGCAGTGGTCCCATGGGGTGGTTGGTCCCCAGCTTCATCGTGGTGTCGATCGAGACGATATCACCCACACCTTCGTACAGTGTGTAGACAGCTTCGTTGATCATGGGCATGAGGATGCGGTTGGCGATAAAACCGGGGAAATCCTCGGATACTGCCGGGGTCTTGCCAAGTTTTAGCGTCAGCGCGTGAATCGCATCGAATGTGGCATCGGATGTCTGAATTCCGCGGATCAATTCCACAAGGCGCATCAAGGGCACCGGGTTCATGAAATGCATCCCCATGAACAGGTCTGCCCGATCCGTGGCGGATGCCAGTCGGGTGATGGAAATAGATGATGTGTTCGACGCAATCATCGCGCCGGGTTTAAGGTGCGTACACAATTCCTTGAATATACTGAGCTTGATGTCTTCGTTTTCACTGGCGGCTTCGACGACAAGGTCACAATCGGCGTGGACTGGAATACCTTGCGCCGCTGTAATCCGCGCAAGGGCTGCGTCCATCTCGTCTTGGCGAATAACCTCTTTGCTGACTTGCCGCGTCATATTTTTCGTAATCACGGCCAAGCCTTGATCGGCCTGTTCTTGTTTCAGGTCGCTCAAGACCACGTCATAGCCCGCAATTGCGCAAACATGGGCGATGCCATTGCCCATTTGGCCTGCACCAATCACGCCAATTTTATGAATCATTTTAATCGCCTTGATTGAAGGTTAACCGAGCGTTTTATCAAGTTCCGGCAGGGCATCGAACAAGTCTGCGACAAGGCCATAATCCGCAATTTGGAATATGGGGGCTTCTTCGTCCTTGTTAATTGCGACGATGACCTTGCTGTCCTTCATGCCTGCTAAGTGTTGGATGGCGCCTGAGATACCGACGGCGATATACAGGTCCGGTGCCACGATCTTGCCAGTCTGGCCAACCTGATAGTCATTGGGGACAAAGCCCGCATCAACGGCTGCACGGCTGGCACCCACGGCGGCACCCAATTTGTCGGCGACGGAGTTGATCAGGCTGAAATTTTCGCCAGACCCCATGCCGCGGCCGCCAGAAATGACAATGCTGGCGCTGGTCAATTCGGGGCGATCAGATTTCGACAATTCAGCAGAGACAAACTGGCTGAGATTTTGCGTCTCGGCGGCGGGTATGCTTTCAGACGCGGCGCTGCCACCTGTCGCGGCCTTGTCAAAGGCGGTGGTGCGTACGGTGATGACTTTTTTGGCGTCGGATGATTTAACGGTTTGGATCGCGTTGCCCGCGTATATAGGGCGCTTGAATGTGTCAGCGGATTCAACTGCAATGATATCAGAAATTTGCATTACGTCTAAAAGCGCGGCGACACGCGGCATCACATTTTTGCCCGTTGTGGTCGCTGGCGCTAGAAGGGCGTCATAACCATCCGAGAGCGAGACCAAAAGCGGCGCAAGGGCCTCTGCCAGGGGGTGGGCGTATGCGGCATCGTCAGCCACCAGCACTTTGGCAACACCGTCGATGCTGCCCGCAGCTTCTGCCGCCGCTGCACAGCCGCTTCCGGCGACAAGCACATGAACATCACCACCAAGCTGGGTCGCGGCGGTCACTGTGTTCAGGGTTGCATCCTTGAGGGAGGCGTTGTCATGTTCTGCTAATATTAGAATGCTCATTATATCACTCCCTCGCCTTTGAGTTTTTCAACAAGTTCGGCGACGCTTTCAACCTTGATGCCCGCACTGCGCCCGGCGGGCGCTTCCACTTTCAGTTGGCTCAGGCGCGGCGCGATATCGACGCCATAATCGGTCGGCGTTTTTTCAGCAATTTCTTTCCGCTTGGCCTTCATGATGTTGGGAAGGGAGGCATAGCGTGGCTCGTTCAGGCGCAGGTCGGTGGTGATAATGGCGGGCAGTTGCAGTTTGATGGTCTCTAACCCGCCGTCAACTTCGCGGGTGACCGACACGCTGCCGTCTTCTGCGATGACTTTGGATGCAAAAGTCCCCTGCGCCCAGCCAAGAAGCGCCGCCAGCATTTGGCCCGTTTGGTTGCAGTCATCATCGATGGCTTGTTTGCCCATGATCACCATGTCCGGATTTTCTTCGCCGACAATCGCCTGTAAAATTTTGGCAACGGCCAATGGCTCAACCACATCGTCGCTTTGGACCAGAATGCCACGATCACCGCCCATGGCCAGTGCCGTACGGATGGTTTCTTGGGCTTGTGTCGGGCCGACAGAAACAATGATGATTTCTTCTGCTTTGCCGGCTTCTTTGATGCGGATGGCTTCTTCGACAGCGATTTCATCAAACGGGTTCATGGACATTTTGACGTTGGCCAATTCAACGCCAGTGCCATCGGGTTTGACCCGCACTTTGACATTATAATCGACCACGCGTTTGACCGGGACCAAAATTTTCATGAGGAAAGTTTCCCTATGTTTTAGTGGGCAAATTAAGCTGAAAACTCAGCATTCATTTCAATTTTCAAGAGCTTCCTGAGCGGGGTTATGGGTATCTGATTCAGCGATGGCTGTCAATCTTAGCCATCAGTTCCTTGATGCACCCGGTTGCCATAAAATATCCCCGTCACCGCCATCATTCAGTCGCCGACCCAAGACGAATAGATGGTCAGATAATCGGTTCAAATACATAAGTGCCAAGGGGTTGATTGCATAGTCCCTTGATGCCGTAACGGCAAGGCCCTCCGCGCGCCGACAAACCGTGCGTGCTAAATGCAGATAGCTGGATGCGGCGGTGCCACCCGGCAGAACAAAACTGGTCAGCGGGGACAGATCTTCGTTCCAATCGTCAATCTCTTTTTCTAGGCGATCAATCTGAGCTTGGGTGATCCGCAGTGCACCCTCGGCATTGCGTCCATCAAGCGGGGTTGAAAGGTCAGCGCCGAGATCAAATAACTCGTTCTGGATGCGGCGTAAGATGCCGGCTTCATCGCCGTGCACATGCAGAAGGGCAATTCCCAAGGCGGCATTGGTTTCATCTACCATGCCGTATGCTGCGACCCTTACATCGTCTTTGGGTACGCGGCTGCCATCCGAAAGCGATGTTTCGCCTTTATCTCCGCCACGGGTATATATTTTTGTAAGCTTGACCAAGGCGCGTTCTTATTTGCCGCCGATGGATAACATGGCGAATAATGCAATCAGGCCAAGGGTCACAAACTGGCTGATGACCCGCAGGCGCATGATTTTATTGCCATATTTGCGGTTGAATTCGCCGCCCTTGGCCATACCGATCACCCCAACCAAAAGGACGCCAAGGGTGAAGAATAAAGCAATGATTATGAATGCGGTTAAAATTCCCATGGCGTGATTATAACCCCATTTTGCTCCTGATAAAAAGTGGCATATTCAATTTCTTGTGGGCTGGGTTGTTAAAATTTTATCTAGTTGTTAAGCCTGTATTATTTCCCGTTTTGGTATATATTGCATTGTCGATGCTGATAGAATACAGCGGAAGGGGAACAGAATGGTTGGACAGATACCACAACTAGCGGGTCAAGAATTGGCCCAGATCGCACGAAAAAAACGCGGACCGTTTCAGCGGCCTCATGAGACACATGCGGAGGCGGGGCATAAACCTCGCCGTAAAAAAAGCCATGCTACTGCTGAACATCAAGAGGCTGTCGTCGTTAAAAAACCTGAAAAATCCACAAAGCACAAATATGTTGGCGAATTGAGCGCTCAACTCAACGCTCAGACGGCGGGTTCTGTTGCGGTGCAAGTGAAGAAAAAAAGTGCAGCAGATGGTGTTGCTGTACATGCTTTGCGTGACAATGCGGCTGGGCGCAGTGCCCATGCTGGGTTGTTGGCCTTACAGGAAGTAGAACAAGGTACTGGGCAGGGTTTGGCGCTAGGCCATGCCACCGGGTTGGGCAGACCTACTTCAGAACAAGTGCGGTCGCGGGCACATGAACAACCAGCCGTGGATGCGCCTGCCACATCACCAATTGTACTGAAGAGACCAACAGAGGCAGGCCGCGATGCGGACAGCTTTATCAAGCGTTATCAGCACCGCGATTATAATGCGGAGGTGGCGCTAAACCTATTGAGCGATGGTAGGGAAGAAGCGCGCGACGCGAGTTTGAGCGTGAAATTCCAAGCCTATGCGGATTCCGCGACGGGAAAATCGCAGGATCAACGGTTTGTTCAACAGTTTTTGAATGGCGCCGAAAAGGTTTAAGTCATTATCTCATTCAGGATCGACAGCGGGTCGTCCCGCAACATGCGGGCGATCCGTATCCCATCATGGCCCGCACTGCGCAGGTGCTGCAGTGTCAAAGAACGGTTCCGCTTGGCAAAGCGCTTGCCGTCTGGCCCTTTCAGCAAGGGGTGGTGATGATAGCTTGGCACATCTAGCCCTAGCAAAGCCTGCAGCACCCGGTGGATATGGGTGGCATGATACAGGTCTTCGCCGCGAATGACATGTGTGATTCCTTGCAGGGCATCGTCCACCACTACGGACAAGTGGTAGCTGGTCGGGGTGTCTTTGCGCGCAAGGACCACGTCGCCGAGCTCTTCTGGGGTCGCGATCACTTCGCCGCAGTTTTTATCCTGCCAGGAAAGGGGCCAGAGACCCTGATGGTCTAGTTGGGCAATCGCCGCGCGCAAATCTAATCTTAGGGCAAAGTTTTCACCATTCACTTTGCGAGCATCTTGTTCCGCCGGACTCAGTTGGCGGCAAGTACCGGGATAAAGTGCACCATCAGGGCCATGCGGCGCGTGGGCGCTGGCTTTGACCTCTCGTGCGATGTCTTTGCGTGTGCAAAAACACGGATAGATCAGGCCGCGTGTATCTAGTTGCGACAGCGCATGCCTATAGTCGCCCATGTGATCGCTTTGCCTGCGCACGGGCTGTTCCCATGTGAGTCCCAGCCATGCAAGGTCGTCATAAGTAGCGGCTTCAAATTCTGGACGGCAGCGGGTGCTATCGATATTTTCGATCCGCAGAAGAAACTTTCCCCCCGCTGACTGGGCGGCATCAAAGCCAAGGAGTGCCGAATAGGCGTGACCCAGATGCAAATATCCGGTTGGACTAGGGGCAAAGCGGGTCGAAAAAGTGGCAGTCATACTGATTCCCATAACCGCGAGACTGAGGCAGCTTGTTCTGAATAACCAGCTGGTGATAGCATATCTGAAGGCTAAATTAAAAACCTTGTTGCAAAAGGCAGGACCCTGATGGCCCAACCGACAGCATGTGCAGATTTGAAAAATATGAACGCCACATTGGTGGAGCTGTTGGCGCGACTGGGCCTGCGGACAGATGCGGATATTCGCAAACACGGCGTGGCTGAGGTCTATGCCACGCTTAAGGTGCGCTTTGGCAGCGAAGTGGCATTGGACGCTTTGGCGGCCATACAAGGGGCGCTGATGGGGGTGGATGTGGCGGAGGTTCCGGCCCTACTTTTGGATGATTTGAAACGCGAGTCTTGGGAAATTATCCGCGACTATAAAGCCAGCCAAAGATAGGTCATTGCCTCCTCTTCGCATAGCGCGGCCATATCGAGTGTTGTATATTATTCAAAATACCGTATCTTGTGGACACGGGCCTTTCGGCGCGTCAACGCTGGGGGCTTTGGCATAAACTGCTAAAGAGGAGAGCGTTTGATGCATTTATCTGCGGCGGCGCCGCATCCCGACAATAGTCCCGCACTTGTTTTGAATGCGGATTTTAGGCCATTGAGCTATTTTCCACTGTCCTTATGGTCATGGCAAAATGCGGTCAAAGCCGTCTTTCTAGACCGGGTGAACATTGTCTCTGAATATGATCGGGTCATTCATTCACCATCGACCGAGTTTTATCTACCCTCGGTTATTGCCTTAAAAGAATATATCACGCCGGCAAAATACCCGGCCTTTACCCGGTTTAATTTGTTTCTTCGTGACAATTTCGTGTGCCAATATTGTGGCACGCCAGAGGATCTGACATTTGATCATGTGGTGCCTCGGGCATTAGGTGGGCGAACCACGTGGGAGAATGTGACGGCGGCCTGTTCATGCTGCAATTTGAAAAAGGGTGGGCGGACCCCGAAGGGCGCGGGCATGTGGCCACATATCAAACCCTATCGACCGACCAATTATGAATTGAACCGTAATGGTCGCAGCTTTCCGCCCAACTATCTGCACGAAAGCTGGCGCGATTATCTGTATTGGGATACGGAACTAGAGGACTAGATAAATACACTCTAGGACTTGGGTTTAAACCCCTTTGCCAAAAGCCAGATTATGAGCGCGACTTGGCTGAGGGCGAGAGGGGCCAGTAATGTGAAGTTAACTGCTTGACCCAAGAAGGTCGCACCAATTGTGCCCAACTGTAGCGAGACAGCAATCAGCCCAAACCCGCCGATCACGCGGGGCACCAGAGAAAACCGATACAGCATTGTGTATAAAACCAGCAGCCCAACGCCCGAAAATAGGATGTTTGAATAGTGGGCCCATGTGCGGAATGACGCAACAACGGGTTTGACGCTTTCCAGCAGGTCCTGCTGCGCGACGCCCGCTTGGGAAAATGTTTTGCTAAAGCTGACCAGCGACATGGTCCCGATGACTTCCATTATTGTCGCCGCAAGCCCCGCGATTGCCAAGGCTAAGAAACCAAGCGCTAAACTATGACTGCGCACGCGAAATACAGGGTAGGCCATGACGGCGATGGCAATTGCAGAAATGCCGATGAGAAAGCTGACTAAGGCTGAAATGCCTATTTGGTGCGCATAGACGGCACCGTTGGTTATGAAGCCCGGCGTCCCCGAGAGCGGCGCAGTCAGCACGACATTAACGAGAATACCAGACACAAATTGAAGAAGATAAAGGCCGCCAATAATGCGCCCAATTGTAATTTCGTTTCTGTGGGAGTCAGACATATCGGCTCCTTCTCTGCGCGAGTGAGCATATATCATATTGATATATGCTGGCGAAGTCAACGCACATGTTTGTGATTGCGATCGGGATTAAACGCGCTTGGACAGCCAGATGGCGCTGCGGCAGCCGACTTTGATCATATCAGACAGCAGTCGGTAACCGGGGGTGTTTTTGGCGCCTTTTTCTATCGCGATGTCGCGGTGCTCAACCTCTTCGGCTTGAAACTGTTTGATGGTGCCCGATAATTCTTCTTCGCCACCCCAATGCTCCAGTTTCTCGCGCTGCTCTTCATAGTGCGCGTCAATGACCTCTTCCACGGCTGCGGTGCAGGCCATGGCCGCCTTGGGGCCAAGCAGGGCTGTACCCGCACCCAGCGCGTAACCTGCCACATGCCAAAGCGGGGCCAGGATTGTTGGGCGTACGCCGCGTTCTGCAATAAGTGAGTTGAATTTTTCCAGATGCACGTCTTCCTGTGCGGCCATGTGTTTTATGGTCTCATAGTCGGGGTGAGTTTCGCCCAGTACATCCATTTGACCCTTATAGATCCGCACCGCGCCAAATTCGCCAGCTTGATCGACACGGATCATGCTTTTGATGGCGTCAGTTTGACTGCCTTCGCCGGGCAAGGGCAGGGGTGGTTTTGGCTTGATGATTTCGTGATCTGACACTGGTTCTACCTATTGTGATTGCTGGCGCCATGATAACGCGCCAAATAGGCCGAGGCCAAGCGCAATCAAGATATTGTAACCCGCCATAGAAATGCCAAACAAGGTCCAAGCGGGAACGTCACATCGCACAAGTGGCGCTGCCATCAATTGCGCCATTTGCTCCTCTAACGTGCCAGACAGCTGTAACGCCGCGCTACAAGCCGTTGGACCCTGCCACCAACCTTGTTCGACGCCGACATGATAGACCGCGATCCCTGCATCCCAGAACAAGAGTGCGCTGGCAATGGCGACAATCGTGATCAAAATGCTTTCTGATATTTTCAATACGCCCGCTTCGCCAAGGACAGCGATCCCACAAAGGGCGATGACCGCCATATAGGGATAGCGCTGCGTATAACAAAGATCGCAGGGCGCGTAATCAAAGCCGTATTGAAATACATATGCAGCCCCAAGAGTGGCACTGGCACCAAGGAACAAAATGAGGTTTGCGTGCGGCGTCAGACGGCAGAAAAAGGACAGGATTGAATGCATGCTGTTGGCCCTACAAGAATTTGATGGCGATAAAGCCGCCGACCGTCAAGAGTACTGTAATGCTCACCACCATGGTAAGGCGTTTTTCGATAAAGCGACGGATCGGATCGCCAAAGCGCCAAATCAGCGCGGCTTCAATGAAGAAACGCGGGGTGCGTGAAGCAATGGACGCGAGTCCAAAAGTGATTGGGTCCAGCGCCATCACGCCTGAGGCGATGGTGATGACCTTGAATGGGAAAAAGGTCAGTCCAAAAACAAAGACCAGCCATGACCCCCATTCTACGAAACCCAGCTTGAAGGTCTCGAACTGATCAGCATAACCATAGAATTCAATGATCTGTTGGCCGATGGTTTCCCAAAGGAAATAGCCGATCAAATAACCAAAAAAGGCGCCAATGACGCTGCCTATGGTGCAGATTGCGGCATAACGGAAGGCTTTAACGCGATCAGCCAAGGCCATGGGGACGAGCATGACGTCCGGCGGAATGGGGAAAAAGCTACTCTCGACAAAGGCGATAAACGCCAACCAGCGCTCTGCAAAAGGGTGTGCAGAAAGACCCATAGTCCAGTTATAAAGGCGCGTCAGCATAGTGTCCTGATCTGGTAAATATGTTTCTGATACATGCCTCTTAGCAGAGAAGTCCCTGCGGAACAATCACAACGCGATCAGTGCAATTGAGGGCAGGATTGATTCCGGCTTGACGGGACAAAAATCCCGACTATTATGCGACCACTTTCCGTGCCCCCGTGGCGGAATTGGTAGACGCGCTGGATTCAAAATCCAGTTCCTTCTGGGAGTGTCCGTTCGACTCGGACCGGGGGCACCATAACTTTCCAACATTTTGATCTCTTCAGGCGTTTTCCCCGCGGTGAATGCCCATAAGAAAACGGCGCCCTGTGAACAGGACGCCGCTTCAAATTATTCTAACCTCTCAGCCTAAATCAATTTTCAGCCATGGCCCGAGCCAGCTGACGGCGACGGTTGTCTTCGCGGTCGATATAGTTCGCCCATTGATTGGCTTGCGAGCGGCTGCGACGATCCCGTGCAGCACGCTTGAAGGCATCCTTTGCCTCTGACAGCTGATCATTGTTGAAATAGGCCATGCCCAGGAGCATATAGGCCTGATCTTCGCGATCCAATTCACCCTTGCGGATGCCTTGTTGGATCGCGTCAACGCTTTCGCCCCACATGTCCCGTTCCATATAAACCTGTCCGAGGCGAATGGATAGTTCACCCTCTTCGGAGAGGCTGGCAGCTTGACGCAGCGGCGGGATGGCCTTTCGAAACTCTTTGGCATTGATGTAAGCATTGGAGAGAAGCGTGTAATTTTCCTCGTCCTTTTCCAGCACTTCGGCTTCAAAGCCTTGTTCCACAACTAGGGCGGCTTTAATCGGCACGGAATGATAGAGATAGAGTTGAGCCATGCTCTGATAGTGCATTTTCTTGCTCAAATATCCGAGCTGATAGGCAACTTCCATTGTCGCGAGTTGTTTTTCTTCATCTTCAACCTCGGCATAAATGCCGGACAGCTGCAACCAGTACGCAGGTTTTGGCCAGTTCGTGATGAGGATTTCCAAAACATCGCGAACAGCGGGGAAATCCTTATTCTCGTAATGGATAGTCATTAGCAGCTGATACCAGTTTTCCTTCACTGGTTGACCGGCATCAATGGTCAATTGAATGGCTTTGCTAATTGGCTCTAGCGCTTCGTCATAACGCCCAAGCGCATAATAGGCCTGACCTTCAAAGATATAGGGAATAGCACCCGGTTCTTCTTGGTATTTGAACCACTCAGCTAGATACTCGAGACTTTTTTCATATTGCTCGGTCGCAAAATAAAGCTGCGCAACCTGAAAGCGGATGCTGTCTTCCAGCGCCACCGGAATGGAGGGCTGTTGAAGAACCATCTCATAGGCATTAATCGCCTTGGGCATGTCCTCAAGCTCATAGTAAAGGAACGCTTTGTAGTTCCACATCATAGCTTCTTCGTAACCATTCAGACCGCGCATCGTTGCAAGGTCTTCAAGCTCTTCTTCAGCTAGGACGTAGTTTTTTTCTTCCATGGCCTTTTGCGCAGCTTCAAGCTTGCGAAAGGCGGGGGCACGCATCGCGGGTGTGCGCCGTGTTTTGCGTTCGCGCGCTTCGTCCGACTGCTGGGCCAGCACAGTATTTGCGCTAAACCCTGTAACGCTCAGGTTCCCAATCGGGGCCGCCGCAAAGCTGGCACCTAATATAGAGACCGTCGTCAGGAGCTGAAGGCTACTTTTCAGCGATTTTTTCATAACTGCTTATCCTGTAATTTAGGGTGCGCATCATCCTACAAGGTGTAGAGGCGCAATTCCGATTACTCGTCTGCCAATTCAAAAGTGATCAGGTTGCGAACGCCTGCTACACGCACCGGCTCGCCGTTCACCACTTTTGGTTTGTATTTAAATTTCTTCGCTGCTGCCATTGCTGCGCGCTCAAAATAGCCCGGGGGATCGGCTTCGATCACCACAGGGTTTTCAACGGTGCCCAGCTCAGTCACCTCGAATTCCAGCAATACGTGTCCGGAAATACCCCGTTCCTGCGCACGGCGCGGATAAACGGGCTGAACCTTTACAATCGGAAGATATTCGCCGTCCATGGCACCAATGCCCCCAGAACCAATATTCACATCGGACTGAACACCAGCGCGGGCGATGGCTACACCCGATGAGTTCGGACGATTCGGGTTGGACTGAGGGATATCAATATCCGGCGGAAGGTCTTCGATTTCTGGCGGACGTTCGACTTTACGCTCGACTTTCTGGATCGATTCGTCGCGTTCAACGCGGATCATGTCCACAATTTTACCCGTGGCTGTTTCGTCCAATCCAGTTCCTGTCTGCGAAACCAATATCTGCATGATGTAAAACAGACCAAAGGTCACGCCAGCTGCGGCAACAATCGATGATATATAACGCTTAAGCATGATTAATTCCTGTTAGCTGCGATGGCGACGTTTGGGGCACCTGCCTGACGAGCGGCCTCCATGACTTCCATGGTGAGCCCCGACTTGGCTTCCCGGTCGGCTTGGATGACCACGGTCCCTTTTGGGTTCTCTGCAAGCAGGCGCTCCAAAACGGTCCGCAAGACTTTAATGTCGGTCCGCTTGCGATTGATCCAAACCTGATCGGAAGAGGTCACGGCAATCAGAATAGAAGCGCGGGGCTTCAGTTGGGCCATGGCCGCATCGGGTTTCGTAACCTGAACGCCAGCTTCCTTAACAAAGGCGGCCGTAACGATGAAGAAGATCAACATGATAAACACGATGTCCAACATGGGCGTCATGTCGATCGTGGCCTCCTCTTCTTTTTGTGCGTGTTCGCGCATTCTCTTTACTTTCTATGGTTTATTCATAGCACTCATCAATTGCGGGGAACGTGCTTACGTTCCCTCAGCAATTGATACGCTGGCAACACCTGCCAATAGTGCCTGGTCATAAATTTCAACAATCAATCCGGCATTTGAATCCGGGAATGCCTGAATAACGACAATGCCATCAGGGCTTTCCGCATGGAGCCGTTCAATGTTGGCTCGCACCGAGCGGATATCGACACGACGCATATCAATGAAGATATTGTTATTGTTGTCGATCCGCACGAGGATGTTTTTCTTCTCTTCATCCTCTGGTGGCGGTGTGTCGTTGTCAGGCTTGTTGACATCCAAGCCATGTTCTTTGACGAAGCTCGCGGTTACGATAAAGAAGATCAACATGATAAACACGATGTCGAGCATCGGTGTCATGTCGATATCAGCTTCGTCTTCTGCTTTCTTAAATTTACGCATGGGCTCTACTCAGTGATCCATTGTCAGATTGTCTTCGAGCTTTTCGGATTCGCGTTTCGCTTTACGCTCAACATAGGTGCTCATAAAGACACCGGAAAGCGCGGCAACCATACCAGCCATAGTGGGGATGGTCGCTTTGGAAACGCCAGCTGCCATGGCGCGGGCATTACCGCTTCCCATGACTGCCATGACATCAAAAACTTCAATCATGCCAGTTACCGTACCAAGCAGGCCGACCAGCGGGCAGATCGCGACAAGCGTCTTGATCATTGCCACATTCTGCTTCAACCCAAGCGAGACTTCAGAAATCATCGCTAGGCGAACCTTGTGGGCGTGCCAGGATTTACGCTCTTTGCGTGCTTCCCAAGCATCAATCACCCGACCGGCCTCCTGCCTGTAAACGGCACGAAAATACCAAAGACGTTCGATAATCAACATCCACATAAGGAATGTGACAATCAGGACCAGGAAAAGGACGTCTCCGCCCCTTTCCATGAATACCCTGATAGCGTCAAACGCTTCAGCCATTGCTGCTTCCTTTCTCGGCGTGGCTTGCAATGATGCCAGCGCTCTGCTCTTCGAGGACGTGAACCACACGCTTGGACATGCTTGCGACGAAGCTGTGCAAGAACAAGGTGGGGATCGCAACCGTAAGACCAAGAACGGTGGTTACAAGTGCCTGAGAAATACCACCAGCCATCAGTTTGGGATCACCCGTACCGAAGAGCGTGATAGCCTGGAAGGTTTCAATCATACCGGTAACGGTACCAAGGAGACCAAACAGCGGTGCAACAGCAGAGATGATCTTGATGATCGTCAGGAAGCGCTCCAATGCGGGCGTTTCTTTGAGGATCGCTTCATCAAGTTTCAGCTCAAGTGTTTCAACGTCAACATTCTTGTTGTTTTCATAAACCATGAGAACACGACCAAGTGGGTTGCCAGCATCGGCTGTCCCTGTTGATTTGATCTGCTTTTTCACCTTACGGGCAACACCCGACAGATAGAAGAAGCGTTCGATCACCAGAAGCACACCAAATACACCAAGTGCTGTAATGATGTAACCAACCACGCCACCATAATGGTAACGCTCTTCAAGGCTTGGCGCCTGAACAAGAATGCTCAGAAGCTGGCCACGGCTGGGGTCAACCCCAAAGGCAACAACCTCGCCTGGGCTTGCGGCTTCTACGTCTTTAATGGTGTTGGTGAAACGGCTGGAAGGCTGGCGAACCAGTTCTTCAACGCGGCCTGTTTCTGCACTGCGAACGTAGTATTTGCCATCAGCAATCAGGTTGAAGTCGCCAATGCGGATCAAATCAGCATTGTGCGTTACGCCATCCACTGACGTCACTTCATAAGGGAAGCGCACGATTTTGCCAGATTCGGTCATTTCACGCTGCATTTCAAACCACAGACCTTCCATTTCTTCGATGGTCGGCAACTGGGAACCAGCTGAGGCCTTCTCGATCAGGTTGGTCAGGACTTGATCCCGGTCTGGAAAGTGCAGGCTCATTGTGGAGCCAGCAAATACGCCGCGGGCATCACCTGCAACTTGCTGCAGAACACCAAACAATTCGCTGAGGTTACCCATGCGATCGCTTAGGCGGGCTTGCAACTCGGCAATATCTGTTTCATTGCTCTGGAATTGCGCTTCGAGACGTTCACTCCGGCGTTCTTCGTTCGCACGCGTTTGGCGAGCTTCACGCAGCAGCTGGCTTTGACGGTCACGTGCGGCGACAAACTCTGCCTCACGGTCACGGTGCCATTGTGTTTCGGCGACACGGCCTTCCTGTACCATTTGAAGAAGTTCTTCAAGGTTGGTAGACTGCACCTCGATTACGGCTGAATCTTCGGCGGGCGCTGCATTTTCCTGAGCCAGAGCAATAGACGATGTGCTGGCAAAGGTCAGAGCAAAAATAGTTGCTAAAAATTTATTCATTATACTTACTCCGGCGCCACAATTGGCAGGTTAATCAGGTTCGGCGAAGCTTGGTTGTTAGCAATCCGAATGCCCTGAGTGATGGCACTGCCGAAGTCGCTATCAAGTAGTTCCCAGCTGCCTGTGGACTGATTCCACATGCCAGAAATTGAACCGTCTTTTGTCTGGTAGTACAGGCCAACACGACCAATACGCAGAACGAACACATCCCGCGGGTTACCATCCATTGTTAGGGTTTCTTCGTAAGCTTCAATGGTGCGACCATAGTCGTTTTCGATTTGATAGGCTTCGAAGATGCGGCGGAATTTCTCTGATGGTGATACGTCAGCCGCATCCATCATTGCTTGCAGGCGACTGATACGGTCGGTACGCTCTTCAAGCTGGAACGGCACATCATGTTCGATGAACTCCTCCAGTGTAGCAAGCATACGCAGCATCAGCGGCGTGATCTGGCGTTCAATCAAGGTCACTTGTTCGATTGAAGTGCTCAGATTGGCCATTTCAGTTTCCTGATTGCGAATTTGGCGCTCTAGCTGAGCGTTGTAAACACGCAGGCCTTCAATCTGTTTCAACTCTTTTTTATACTGCTCTAAAAGAGATGCTGTTTCATCGGAAAGGCCGTCGACCCGCACTTGCGAGGCTTGGGCGAAACGGTTTGTTTCGGCCGCGACCGCGAAAATTTCTTCTAGGCTCGTTGCGTTGCCAACGGAGCTGCCAACAGTGGCGGCGCCGATGAAGGATGCAGCAAGAACCAGCGATTTCAAACTTCTTTGTAGCATTCGTCTTCCCATAGGAGATTTGCACATTGGCTAATTGGAGACCTGCCGACTAGCAGGGGCCGCATAGCGGTTAATAACTCCGGATGTGGTCGTTGGCACAATTGCTTGGGTGCCTCGGATCACATCCGATCATGTTGCTCAACACTGAAACGTGAAATATTCGCACATCCTTACCCATCCCGACAAAAACAAAAAAGTCTTGGCACCGAGTGCCAAAAATATGTTTTTTGTTAGGCTAAAGCCAGTTCATGTGACGCTAATCCACTCTCACTCCCAGTGCCGAACGGAGCATCCCGTAAGGTCCACCCCGCAAGACTATACTGCGTTCTGCTTTTTCTGCCAAGTTACCCGGGCAGGAAGCTATTGTGCAGCTCGGTCTCTTTTACCACCTCATTTACTGTCTCAAATTCAAGTGTGCACCGACAAAGATGAACCTGAACTGAATCAGAAAATGGAGGTTAGTCCGTGGCCATATGTTTCAAGAAATGGAGCCTTTGCCAAGGAAAAAATTTTCAGCGGTGAAGAAAACAGTCTCATTTACTCCTTAAACTGGAAATTATGTTACGATAAAACCGCTCGGCGTATAACATAACTGCTGCGCAGGAGAGCGACGTCAGCTGCATAGGCTTTTCGATTTTGCAAAGGAAACTCGGGGGATAGCGCGAATAAAAGGATGCGGGCCTAAGCCGGTATTCGACGGAGCAACGCTCAGCACGCAATAAAAATTCTGGCAGTCCGACTTTTTTTTATATTGTGGCGATATTGGGGCGTCTTCATGGCGCTTAAAGGACATGATGCTGACGATTCTTGTCACGATTCTCCTGACTTATTTTTAATAAGAGAGGCGTGATAGGGAAATAAGCACATGTTTTTCTTAAATGTGGCGGTGCTTGAAATCGACGTTTGGGGATATTTTAACCCAGAAGCGCCGAATGGATTGCCAATCCGCTGGCGACAAGAATCACCAACCAGGTTGCAATCATGCCATAAAAGCGACCTGGATTTTTTCCGGGCTTGGTGCCAAAACCATGCGCATGCGCCAGTCTGGCACCGACAAAAACAACACCGAGAGAGATCAGGATTGTTTGATCAACGCCATGGATTTCCAACAAGCCCAGTAAAATTAGCGTGATTGGAGCGTATTCCGTTAAGTTCCCCTGTACTCGGATTAGGCGCTCCAATTGGGTGTCGCCCCCGGTTCCAATTTCGATACGGTTTTTTAATCGATGAATAGCCACGCGGTAAGAGACGACGACAAGAAGTAAACCCGTTAAAGCCGCCACGACTGTGGTGACAGGCATTTCTATTCCAAACATAACAATATCCCCCATACTCGTTCGCTTGACCTGCGTAACATTCGGGGCGTGCCCCGGCAACCAAATTCACCTTATGCAGGTTGTATGTTTGACTGTCTCGGTGCATGCTGTTGGGAAATATGTGGCGTTCTCTTTACGGGCGAGCGCGTCGCGATGGGGAGAAAAACGTGCGGCGAAATTCCTTATACGAGCGGGTGGTGTTTATACTGGTTGGGCTTGTCCTGTTAATTGGTGCGGGTCTTGTTGCTCGCGCGGCATTTTGGCCGACGATAACCTATACGGTTGCAGTGCGAATTGATGCAGATACGGCGTCGGTTTGGGACATGATGAGTGACCCGAAACAGCGGGTGCGGTGGCAACGGGGGTTGGTAGACATCATTCCGCTGATCGAGGGCGACTTGATGCTTGGGGCGCGCAATCTGGTTTTATTCCAAGCGGGGGAACAGCGCTACGAGATCGAAGAAGAGGTTGTGGAATACCGACCCGAACAAGCGCTGCATCTTGTTCACACCAGTGATGCTTTCGTCGCCATTATCCAGTATGAAATGACCGGTAATAATAATAGCGAGAATAATGACGGGCACAGCAGTACCGTGACCCTGCGGGTACAGCATAGCTGGCATGGTTTTCGTCAGCGGGTGGTCGCGCCGTTTTATTATTTCCAAGAAAAAAACTATGCGCAGGGGGTGTTGCAACGACTGAAGGAATTGTCACAAAAGCAATAGCAGGTCACTTTTTATGCGTCTTAATCCTAGGAAACTGCCTAAACCTCAGACACGTCGAAGTCGTTAAACTCCCACTCCTGAATCTTTTCCATTTCCGAGGCAAATAGATTTTCGGCGGCGATAACGGCTTCATCTTCGCTATCGGCGGTGACGTCCGCGACCCAGTAAAATGTGCCATGCCCCAATTCTGCTTTTAATGTAACTCGTTTGCGTGCCACGGATATTTCCTCAATGTTGTTTTCAAGTGGTGGAAGCTCAATTGGTGCCCAATTGTCGAATGAGTGTAACCGCAGGCGCGATCATTTCAACCGTGCAATCTTCTATGACCTCCCCCGTTGCCGCGATTGGCACCAATGTCACCGTGCCTGCTTTGCGGCCACGAAGAATTCTCATGAATTTTAAGTCTCCGCCCTTGGTTTTAACGATGCAGTCCCGTCCATAGGCTTGGCTATATTTGTCAGCGGGTATCTGGTCGCAAATGATATGATCGCCACGTTGATATTGGCTCATGTTGTCTTTAATTTTAATTGCCATGGGCCGTTGGGCCGAAAGCCGGAGTGCAATGGTCCCAAGTGCTTTTTCGGTAATGGTTCCATCGGAACTTGCAGCGCCCGTTATGTCCACATCGCCGCCTTCGGGTAGGGATAACAACTCCCCAGGGTCGGTCCCCAGCGCTGTGGCGATCCGTTGCACCCATTTTATAGAGAGCGTACGCATACCAGTTTCCAGCCGCCCAATGGTTTGCGCTGTGGTCCCCGCGCGGTCGGCAACGTCTTGCAACGTCAGTCCTTTTTCCTTACGAATTTCTCGAATTCTAGATTGCAGCATGTGCGTTCTCCTCGCTCCCTAATCCTGATGGGCGGTCCCGTCCTCAAGTCAGCCTGTAGCACAAATACATCAATTTGAAAATTAAATTTACCAATGTGGTTATATTTGTTACAACCTATTTGGTTAGATAATGAGTAATGTATGTGGAGGTAAAAATGACTAAGCACAAAGTTTCGTCCGATCGCTTAAATTGCCAGCCAGCAAGAAACCCTTCAAAATTTGCCTTGAAGGTTTTGACAAAATTAAATGAGCGCGGACCCGTGCACAGGCTGGCCTGTGGAGGCGCGATGGTGGCGGGTAAGAAAGTGCCCTCAGTATTGATTGATGAATTACTGGCGCAGGATCTGCTTTGCAAACATACTGACGGGGCCATTGGTATTACGCTGCCGGGGCAGAAATTGCTGACGCGGCGATTGACCCAAATTCAAACCCAATCCTCGGGTGAGCCAAGTGCGTTTGCAAAGCAACACCAGTTGCCTGCGCGGACTGTCCGCCGCATTGAGGGTAAAGTCAGAACATTGGATGTGAACTTGGCAGAGACGGCCTTGGGCTGGCTGTCACGGCGGCGGGGCAAAGACGGCGCGCCATTGGTGAATGAGCAGCAGATGTATGCGGCGGAAAGACTCCGCAGCGAATTTGAAAGGGCTGGGCTCAGGCAGCGTGTTACCGCTAGTTATGATGGATTGCCTGTGTCGCGGCGGCGCCATGCCACCGACCGAGTGGAGGCTGTGGAGAGCGTGTTAGATTGCAGGCGGCGTTTTGATGCAGCAGTTGGCGCGATGGGGCCGGGCTTGTCGGATATTGTGGTGCGGATATGCTGTCACTTGGAAGGGCTGGAAACTGCAGAAAAAGATATGAACTGGCCAGCTCGGTCGGGCAAAATTGTCTTGCTTTTGGGGTTGGACCGACTGGTGAGCCATTATGACACATTGGATTATGGCCAACGACCACGACAGTTATCCTCGCGGTCGTCCTGAAGGCCGGGCGCTTAAAAGGTGGGCGCCCCTCCAGTGGAAGAGCGCCCTAGTGGCATGGGGATGCCAGCTAAACCTCGGGACCTGCTGCGCGAAGGATAGAAGCGGCAATGCGCGCATTGGGAAATTAGGTTGCAGATTCCGGTTCCCTTTATTAACTCGGTGCATTCCTTCTGGAAACCATCGAATCAATGACTGTACTTATACAACTTCGATTTTTATTTAACAAATCAAGTAATAGTCGAATTATTTCTATTCTTATCACAATTTTTATGAAATTTTTACACTCTATTACTAGGCCAAGGGTGGCCAATTATATTTTTAACCTATTTGGCTATTTTGGCATTGACCAACGCCCCGCTGCCTGATAGTATCTTCTTCATAGTCAAAAACTGTATCCCGTGACGCCATCCCGCCCACACTTCAAGGTGGGGTGTTGCCGTGCGGGGTTTTTTGTGCAGCAATTATGGAGGCGATATGTCCCCTAAAACCCCAAAAGCTTCGACTTGGTCAAAGAAAGCGACGGCCGTTTTTATTGATGTGCTTGGCTCTACCGGGAATGTGAGTGCCGCCAGTCGTGCGGCGGGCGTTCGGCGCATGGCGGCTTACCGTCGGCGCAGCAAAGACGCCGAATTTGCAGCAAACTGGGCAGACGCGATCGAAGATTCTCTTGACGAGCTGGAATATGAGCTGCGTCGCCGCGCGGTGGATGGCACTGACAAGCCGGTTTATTACGGCGGGGAAAAAGTGGGTGACGTTAAAAGTTTCAATGACACCCTCGGTATGTTTTTACTCCGCGCCCGTCGGCGTGATGTGTTTGGTGAAGGGTTGAAAGGCGATGATGGGCTGGTGCAATCTTTGCCCAACGCCGATGATGTGCGCAGTCGGCTTATCGCTAAGCTTGACGCGATATCGTCGCGGGCGGGCGAGTGATGGCGGAGCATATCGACGCGCCGCGCGAGCCTGCCCTGCGCCAGTCACCCGCCGAACGTCTGGCCCTGTTGGCACGAACGGACGTCAGCAAGTTGCTCGCCGACTTTACCGACGCTGAATGCGCCGCACTTCTGCATGACTGGCATTTCTGGGCGCGTGGCAATCAGTTATCACCACCTGGCGATTGGTTCTGTTGGTTGGTTCTGGCGGGGCGCGGCTTTGGAAAAACCCGCATGGGCGTGGAATGGGTGCGGGGCCTTGTGGAGGGGCAAAGCCCACTGCAAGCGCCCAAAACCGCGCCGAGCCGCGTCGCACTCGTGGCGCAAACCAGCGCCGATGGCCGCGATGTGATGGTCGAGGGCGAAAGCGGTTTCCTCGCCCATTGTCATCCCGCCCAGCGTCCAATATTCGAGGTCTCTCGTCGCCGCCTCGTTTGGCCCAATGGTGTGCAGGCTTATTTATATTCAGCGGATGAACCAGACCAACTCCGCGGACCGCAGCACGGCTTGGCGTGGGGTGATGAATTGGCAAAGTGGAAAAGTGGCACAGCATGCTGGTCAAACCTGTTGATGGGGTTGCGCCTTGGTGTGCACCCGCGGGTCATGGTCACCACCACGCCGCGACCGATGACGCTGTTGAAGGACTTGATGCAAAATCCCGATACCGCCATTACGCGCGGCGGAACGTTCGATAACGCGGCGAACCTCTCGCCCGTTTTCATCCAGCAAATGAAGCGCATTTATGAAGGAACAAAATTTGGTCGCCAAGAATTGCACGGCGAACTGTTGGAGGATATGGAGGGTGCGCTCTGGCAACGAGACATGATAGAGGGCAGCCGCCGCCCCGCCCCGGATAAGTTGGAGCGCATTGTAGTGGCGGTCGACCCGCCGGTGACAAGCGGTGAGAGCGCCGATGCCTGCGGCATTATTGTTGCTGGCCGATGCCGCGATGGGCACGGCTATATTTTGGCGGATAAAAGCGCACAGGGTCTGAGCCCAAACGGATGGGCGAGTAGGGCCCTTGGGGCCTATGAGGCGTTTCATTGCGATCGCATGGTGGCTGAGGTCAATAATGGCGGCGACTTGGTGGAGACGATATTGCGCCAACAATCGCCCCATCTTGCTTACCGCGCGGTGAGGGCATCGCGTGGAAAGCTGACACGGGCCGAACCCATCGCGGCACTATACGAGCGTGGCTTGGTGCATCATTGTACATCCTTGCCTGAACTGGAAGATGAATTATGCAGTTATACCGGGGGCAGGGCAGACAAGAGCCCGGACCGCATGGATGCACTGGTTTGGGCGCTGACGGATTTGCTATTGGGGCCGGGGGGTGAGCCCCGAATTCGCAAGGTTTAGTTGCCTTCAGGGCTTGTTTCTGGCGTTGCCGCAATCCGTGCATTGAAGATTCGGATCTGTTCGTTCAAACTGGTCTCAATCTCGGATAATTTGTCGACGATCGCATTAAAGTCATCTGTCCAGCGCTCTTGCTGGTCGCGGTTCATGTTCAAAAATAGACTGTCGCGTTCCACCTCTAGGCAATTGAGGTGCTGGTTGGTGCGCGCGCCGAAATCGCGCACTTGCTCAATCACGACATTGATTTGCTCACGCGTGGCCGTTTCACCGTTTGGGACAACAGGGTAATCAGCAGGCGGAAATCCGCAGCCAAGCGCCATCGCGGGCGATGCCGCCATGTTCATAACCATAACCACTGCCATACTCGCTAACCAACGCATGATTGTTACCTTTGTTTAATTGGCCCAATAGAGCCGCCCTAGGGCGCTCTTGTAGCAGTGCGCCTTAAATTTGTCAGCACCAATATTCTGGCAGCACTTTTTGTTCAAATCTTGACCATTCGATGACCCAACCAAGGAGAAAACATATGAAACCTTTCGGTCGATTTTTTGCGGGCCTAACCGCGGGCAACCCAGCAGCTATGGAGCAGAAAAAAAGTGCGGTGTCTGGCCTCCGGGGCGCCGAAAGCGTCTGGCTTTCACCTGCATCCCCCTTTTGGACGGGGCGCACTTATGATCAGCTTTCGCGTGAGGGGTACCGGAAAAATGTGGTGGTGCATCGCAGCGTGCGCATCTTGGCTGAAAGTGCCGCCAGCGTGCCCTTCTTATTGCACCGCGGTGATCAACGAATTGACCGCCATCCGTTGTTGGATATCTTAGCGCGGCCCAACCCCATGTATTCCGGTAAAGAGATGATCGAAAGCCTCGTGGCCTTTTTGCAGATTTCCGGCAATGCCTATCTGGAATGCGTGGATGGCTTGTCCGGCGGCGTAGGGGAGCTGTATGTGCTGCGCCCCGACCGCATGACACTGGTGCCCGGTTCCAGCGGTTGGCCCGCGCGGTATGAGTATAAGGTTGGCGGGCAGGCGCATTCGTTTCAGGTGGATGCCACCACGGGTCAGTCGCCGATCAAACATTTGAAACTGTTTCATCCGCTTGATGATCACTATGGGCTTAGCCCGTTGGAAGCCTGTGCGTTTGGAATTGATATCCATAATGCGTCACAGGGCTGGAACAAATCCATGCTGGATAATGCCGCGCGGCCATCCGGTGCTTTGGTGTTTGAGCCACGAGAAGGCGAGCCCGCCAGCCTGTCGGATGAACAGTTCACCCGGTTGAAAGACGAATTGGAAAACCAGTATCAGGGTGCCAGAAATGCGGGACGACCCTTCCTGCTGGAGGGCGGCTTGAAGTGGCAGCAAATTGCCCTCTCGCCCCATGATATGGACTTTGTGCAGTCTAAACATGTCGCCGCGCGTGAGATTGCGCTGGCCTTTGGTGTGCCGCCCATGTTGTTGGGCATTCCGGGGGATGCCACCTATGCCAATTATGCCGAGGCCAATCGGGCACTCTGGCGATTGACGCTTTTGCCATTGTTGGAGAAGCTGGTGGCCGCCCTCAATGGCTGGTTGGTGCCACGCTATGGCGATGACTTGCGGCTGGACTTTGACCGTGATGCCATCCCGGCCCTGGCGGTCGAGCGCGAAGCGCTGTGGAATCGACTGGGAACAGCAGGCTTTCTGACCACCAATGAAAAGCGCGCCATCCTCGGCTTTGATCCGGTGGATGGTGGCGATCAGCTTCCTACGCGCAAACTCTCTTAAACTCTACGTATTCCAAATGGGCAGGGTATGGTCTTCCGATCCCTCCTCCCCTCACTCCCTCCGGGGCCTCTCCCTCCCCGGCGGAAGGCGCTCGCCTGTTTGGGTCAGGGGGTGGTGCTTGCCGCGCGACCATTCGCGGGCGGACCACCCTCATTTTTATCTACCAACCCCACTCAACCCAACCTCAATGAAAGGAATAGATAAATGGTAGCTCAAAAAGGCAGTGACTTTCTGCTTAAAATCGGTGATGGCGTAACCCCCACTGAAGGCTTTACGACGATTGGCGGTTTTCGCTCTAACGCGTTCACCATCAACAATGAAACGATTGATGTGACCAGCAAAGATTCAAATGGTGTGCGTCAATTGTTGGATGGTGGCGGGATTCAGTCCATGTCAGCCAATGGCTCTGGCGTGTTTATGGATGATGCCTCCTTTGCCCTGGCCGAGGCCGCAGCGCGCGGCAATAGCACTGGCAACTGGCAAATCATCGTGCCCGACTATGGCACCTATGAAGGGCCGTTTCAGGTGAGCAGTCTGGAATATGGCGGCGAGCATAACGGCGAAGCCACCTATTCCATCAATCTGGAATCTGCAGGCGCGGTTAGCTTTACGGCTGCTGCGTAATTCGATCATGGGGGGCGGGTTTGGACCCGCCCTTTCTCTTTTTTGATGGAGGACGCAGTGCCCGATAAAATACCGAATAGACGTATAAAAGTTATGAGCCATTTGGCCGATACAGCCCAAGGTGAAGGGGCCAATCCATCAACTCTCTCTACTCTTGTGGAAGAAGCCAGCGAAGTGGGCGCCGCCCGTGCGCTCTATCGCTGTGGCCTGCACGACGAAAGCGCGGGCGAGGACATCCGCGAGCTGCGCCAGCTGTTGTCTGCCTGGCGGGACGCACGCCGGGTGGCATGGCGGTCCTTTGTACGCTGGTCCATCACCATCATCTTCGCCGTGGTGTTGGCGGGGCTGGCAGCCAAGATGAACTTGAATTTCCCCACCAGTAAATGAACGGAGCCTAAGTATGAGCAAGTTTTTGACCAGTGAATTTGAGATTAAATCCTTTGACGAGGAAGGCGTGTTTGAGGGCTATGCCAGCGTCTTCAGTGCCGTTGATCAAGGCCGCGATGCGGTGGTGCCGGGCGCTTTTCGCAAAAGTATAAGCGAGCGCGGCGCGGCGGGCGTAAAGCTGCTGTGGCAACATGACCCCACGGAGCCCATTGGACAAATCGAAGAGCTGAAGGAGGATGCTCGCGGTCTGATGGTCCGCGCGCGACTAAACCTCAGCATTCAGCGAGCACGTGAGGCCCTGAGCCTGATGCGTCAAGGTGTGCTGGATGGCCTGTCCATTGGTTATAAAACCCTCAAGTCGCGCACCGATGACCCCAGCGGGGTCCGGCACTTGATTGATGTGGACCTGTGGGAGGTGTCCCTTGTCACTTTTCCCATGCAGACCGAAGCCCGCATCAGTGGCTTTAAGTCGGCGCATATCAACACCATCCGAGATTATGAGAGCTTCCTGCGGGATGCTGGTGGGTTCTCACGCACCGAGGCCAAGGCGCTTGCCGCCCATGGTTTTCGGGGCACCTTCGGTCCGGCTAGCCCCATCACCGCGCGGGATGCGCAGGGCGGGGATGACTGGGCACCCATTGTGGCAGCCATTACGGAAATGGAAGCCCGCCTCACCAACTGAAACATTCAATTTAAAAGGAAAAATTATGACGAATACAATACACTCGACCTCTCCGGTGGAGGTCAAGGCCGCCGTTGAACGCCTTGGCCGCGCCTTTGATGAATTTAAGTCCAGCAATGACGTGGCGGATGCTGAAAAGCGCCTGCGTGGTCATGTGGATACCATTGTTCAGGACAAGATTGAGCGCTTGAACGGTGACATCTCCCGGTTGCAATCTGAGCTGGAAGGCTTGCACCTGAAATCATCTCGTCCTGGTGTTGGTGCCGCTGATATGGCGGTCAATGGCCCTGATGTGATCGAGCATAAAAAGGCGTTTTACGATGCCTATGTGCGCCGTGGGATTGAGGGCGATCTGGCGAGCCTTGAAGAAAAAGCGCTCTCCACCTCCGTTGATGCGGACGGTGGCTATGCGGTGCCAGAACAGATGGACGGCTCCATCGAAAAGCTGCTGCGGGATGTCAGCCCCATTCGCCGTATTGCCAATGTGGTACAGATCGGCAGCTCCAACTATAAAAAGCTGGTGAACACATCCGGTGCGGCCTCTGGCTGGGTCGGCGAAAGCGATGTGCGTGCCGAAACCGCGTCGCCCCAGTTTACCGAGGTTGTCCCGCCGTTGGGTGAGATCTACGCCAACCCAGCGGCAACTCAAGCCATGCTGGACGACAGCTTTTTCAATGTGGAGAGCTGGCTGGCCGAGGAACTGGCGAATGAATTTGGCCAGAAAGAAGGCGCGGCGTTCGTCTCCGGTAACGGCACCAACAAGCCTAAGGGCTTCTTGTCCTACACCACGGCCGCCACAGACGATAGCGCACGCGCTTTTGGCACCATGGAGCATATGGCAACGGGTGTCGCGGGTGACTTTGCCGCCAGCGATCCGGCGGACATTCTGGTGGATCTCATCTATGCGTTGCGTCCCGTGTATCGTGGCGGAGCGTCATTTGTGATGAACACCAATATGGTGGCTGAAATCCGCAAGTTCAAAGACGCGGATGGCAACTACCTGTGGCGTCCGGGTCTGGCCGAAGGCGTTCCCGCAACGCTCCTGGGATATCCGGTGGTTGAAGCCGAAGACATGCCTGACAAAGCGGCAGATAGCCTGTCCATTGCCTTCGGTAACTTTGCCCGTGGCTACACCATCACTGACCGTATGGGCACGCGTGTGCTGCGCGATCCATATTCCAACAAGCCGTTTGTGCACTTCTACACCACACGGCGTACGGGCGGCGGTGTTGTGAATTCAGAGGCCATCAAGCTTCTGAAATTCTCACTGGCTTAGGTTCATTTATCAGACTGATAAGGTCGGGGTGCATGTGCATCCCGGCCTTTTTATCAACACTCTGAGGAGCAAAAGACATGAGTAAAACAAACGAGATGAGAGGCGAAGTGGAACTGACCATAGACGGTGAGGTCCTGACCCTGATCCCCAGCTATGAAAATATCGCCGCCATGGAACGGGCGCTGGGCATGGGCATGACCGGGCTGCTCTATGAATGGCAAAATGGCAATGTTCAGGTGGGCCATGTGGCCAAGATTGTCGCGGCGGTGGCGGAACCCAGCCGGGAAGAAGTCCCCGTGGGCGAAGCGCTGCTGAAGGGTGACCTGCCCGCCGCGATTACGGCCATGATCACCTTCCTGACCAATATCCTGAACGCGGGGGAGGAGCGTGCTGAAAGCATGGGAAAGCAGAAATCACCCAAAAGGGTGATAAAGAGGAAGGCCAGCCCGAAATAAAGGCCTATCCCTTTCGCCGCCATATGGAAATTGCCTGCGGTATTCTGGGCTGGACGCCGCGGGCGTTCTGGACCGCCACACCATACGAGGTTCTGGCGGCATTCGATGGCTGGAAAGAGGCCAAGGGCCAACGCGTCAGCCAGCCCATCAATCGTTCCAGACTGGAGGAAATGATGGCCCAATACCCAGACTGATCTTGCCAGAGACCAAGGTCAATCTGGCTGACTTATCCAGGGAGGAAACGTCCTGTCAGTTCTTGTCTTGCTCATTTGTGTCGTCTATTGGCAATGTTTACCGAATAATGAAATAGGCGATTAAGACTGTCAAAGAGCCAACAATGAATGAAACAAAAGGCTGAACGCGCTGAAGATTCTTGGCATCTTCTAGCTCCCCCTCAAGCTCCTTAACTTTGTTTTCTAATTCACTTTCCTTGGTCACTTAGTGCCTCCAACTTTTAATCTATTTTTTAACTTTACTCAATTTAAAGGAGAATTCAAATGGCTTTACCTCTGGCTCCATTAGCTCTAAGTGCGACAGGGCAAGTTGTTGGTGGTGTCACTACCGCCTTGCTTGTCAATGCAATTTTCGAGGATGATAGTATCGTCGATGCGCTCAGTAAGATTCAACAGACGCTAATCCTCATCGATTAAGCCATTGTTGACGGATTTGGTGGGCTTGAACCGGCTATCGAGCGTCTGCGTGATCAGCGCGATGGATTACTTGAAGAACAGGCCCGCGTTTTTGACGAAATGGGCAGCATCATTCAAGAACGAGGAATTGATAATCCAGATATTCTGGAACAGCTGCATTTGCCCGATAAACTGCGGACCTATGGCGAAGCCATGCCTCTGTGGGAGCATTCGGATCGACTGGTAGCTGTTTTGGAGCAATTGGTCCAAGTACAGCGGAACATGGAAGCCCGTTGTTCGGATGTATCTCCTTTGTCTGGAGTGGTGAGTATTGGCTCAGCAGTTGGAAACAACTGCTGCTGTCCGCACGAACAGGTTATAGGGGCGGTGAACAAGGCGATGCCCGTGGCGCTAGCAATGCCGAGGTTGAGTGCACCCAGCAGCGGCGATTACAACAAGCTCGCGGGGCTAGAGGACTCTGTCAATAAGGGCAAAGTGGCCATCGATAACCTGATCACGCCAGAGGCCAAGGCCGATCTGGATGAGTTTTCCGCTAAGTTTACGGGCATTTTTGAGAAAGCCAGTCGAGACGGTAAAATCACAGCAGGTGAGATCGGCAATGGCTTCAAACAAATGGCGATGGATATCCTGCAAAATCAGGTGTTCTCCAAGCTCTTCGCGGGCATGGGGTCGTTGGGCCACATTGCGGGCTTTGATCCTTTAATGCGGCGATTGGAAGCGGCACAAGAGATGGCAGGTACCGAAATGCACGAGAGTTATGCTCGTTTTTGAGAGCTTGTAGACCATGGGGGCCCGATCTGCGGGATGCTCAACTTGCGCGTCTAATTGAGGAAGAAGTGTTTCAATAGATTCCAAAAAAAAATGCCGCCAATGAGCAATATTACAAACTCTGATTTGCTCAATTGCTTTGAGCTGCTGCTTTCTGGTTCGTGTTCAAGGTCGCTCTTCACAGGGGGGCCTCGGAATTTTGGGATTGCAACTGTTGGTAGCTGATCGATTATAAATAATTAGCGAAAAGTAAACAAGGAGAAAGAGAATGAGTACATTGCCATTGCCCTGGTGGCAGGTTCTGGGTATCGGCATGGCGGCCGACGCGACCAGTCAAGTCGCTATTAAGGCTGTTTTCGACGACCATGAAATCGTTCCAGCACTATAAGTAATAGACAATACTCTGTATCGTATTAATCAGGCGAGTTAAGCCCACACAACGGCTTATTGAAGAAACCGCCTAACAATAATTGCGCCAATCAAGAATGCTGATCCGAACACTAGAATCTGGAGAACGAACATCCCAGTGCTTTCTACAGAAGCCTCTTTTTGTTGGGCTTCTTTATCATCTGGTATAATTGCACTCCAGTTGGGCCATAGGCGAGCAAGAAGTTAAGACTTGGGCCAGAAAAAAATAAACCAAATTAGCAAAACGAAAGCGGCACCGACCAGAAACGCTGGTGGTAAGCCAATTGCCATAAGTCCAAAAGCCGCAGCAATCGTGGCTATGTGTGCTCCGACAACCATTGGTAGGGGAATCCCTTGCTCATCTTGCTGGGGTTCCTCTGGCAGCGGGCTTTCATGACTACTTTTCTCAGTGTGTGAGGTGCGGTCGGGCATAAACAACTCTCTCGATTGAAAAAGAACGCGGAATAGATAAAGAAATTTTCTTAGCAACTATAGATAAGGAGTCTTAATAGATTCTGCGCGCTCTGATCAGGTGGTAACAGTGCTTAATCGCATCGACCAAGCCATTGTTGCGGGATTCGCGGGGCGCGATATTGAATTAAATCGAATAGATGCGGCTCTGAATGTAGCAAATGGACGGCTGGTCGCAACTCAGGAACAGATTGCACGCGTAGAGCCGTTTAAGGATACAGCTCAACGAGAAGGTTCTGGTCTTCGTGTCCGTTGGCGGCGAATTGGCGGAGGACCAGGCACGGTTGCAGGATGCCATTACCGCTTTGCATCGGGCTAGAATGGATCGAACTGACGAGCAGCGTTTGTCCGGGTCTTTATCAAGCGTCGGTTTGGGCAAGAAGGCACTTCTTTTACGAGTTTAAATGCAGAGGACTTCAAGCATGTTGTTGCGGCAAGCGCAGTGGTCGATTGGCCGGGCCTAATAGAAAAGCCAACCGCTTATTAAAACAGAAATTGCAATGATAAGTAAGGTGCCCAATGGCGTCTTGCCAAACTCGTCGATTGTGGTGCGGATTTTATCCATCTCTTCATTCGAAGTTTCATCTTTGTTACTCACGGTATCCCCCATCAGTTGAATAAACATAACGCTTTATCCCATAAAATTAAAAGGAAATTTATTATGGCAGGACCTACTTTGCTAGGAATGATCGAAGCCGCGCTGGGCGCGTCGGCGACGCGAGAAATCGCAATTAGCGCGGCATCAGTTGGTATCACATCCTGGGCCTTCGATGACGATGAAATAGCCCCTGCTCTTGAGGTGATCAATAATACCTTGAATAGCATCGACCAAGCCATTGTTGCGGGATTCGCGGGGCGCGATATTCAGTTAACCCGGTTAGATGCCGCCCTAGCTACCGCGAATGGACGCTTGGATGCAACTCGGGAGCAGATCGAGCGCATTGAGCCGTTCAAGGATGCCACTCAACGAGAAGGTTCTAGTCTTCGCGTTCAGTGGCGTGAATTGGCGGAGGAAGAAGCTCGGTTATTCGATCAGGTAACCGCCTTGCACCAAGCAAGAACGGGCCGACTGGATGAACTTAATGGTGCAGACGCAAGCGGTAGATCTTTATCTGGCACAGATTGCTGCTGTCCGCACGAACAGGTTATGGGGGCGGTAAATAAGGCCATGCCCGTAGCACCGGGGCTGGGCCTATCGTCCGGGAGTGATAGCAAGCTCACGGGACTAGAGGACTCTGTCAATAAGGGCAAACTGGCCATCGATGGTCTGATCTCGTCAGAGGCCAAGGCCAATTTGGATGAATTCTCCGCTAAGTTCACGGGCATTTTCGAAAAAGCCAGTCGGGATGGGAAAATTACCGCGGGTGAGATCGGCAACAGTTTCAAACAAATGGCGATGGACATCCTGCAAAATCAGGTGATCTCAAAGCTTTTCGCGGGCAAGGGGCCGCTTGGTGCTGTGGCGGGTAATCTTCTCGGCGGCTTGCTGGGTGGTCGCGCGGGTGGCGGCAATGTGGAACCGAATATCCCTGTTTTGGTTGGCGAGCGCGGGCCGGAGTTGCTTGTGCCCCGGTCCCCCGGTCGTATCGTCAATAACCATAACAGCCGATCTATGGCCAAGTCTCAGCCAGTGGTCATCCACCAGACCATTAACATAGAACCCACGACCCAAAAGGATCTGGTCGCGATGATCCACGCGTCGCGCCCGGCACTGCGCGAGGACGCAAAGCGCGCGGTTTTCGAAGCCATGAACCATATTCGCTACTAAGCCAAGTTCCATAACCTAACGCTGGCTGCTTCTCCGGAAGCGGCTTTTTTTATGTCTGACGCAAACATTTCAAACAGGAGAACCACCATGAACCCACGACGTACCGCCATGCCGGCGGTTGAACCCATCGGCCTGGCCGAAGCCAAGGCCCATCTGCGTATCGACCATGCGGACGAAGATAACCTGATCACAGCACTCATCCTCGCCGCGCGCGAAGCGGCCGAGACCCACACGGGGCTGTCTTTTATTTCGCAGGAATGGACATATGCGCTGGATCAGTGGCCAGAAGACGAGGGCTTCATAAGAAGCCCCCGTGGGCCTTTGTTGTCACTCAGCAGTATCAAAACCTATGACAATGCGGACACCGCCACCACTTGGGGTTCGGGAAATACATTTGTCGCCATTGGCGAAGACCGTATTTACCGGCGCGCGGGCATTGCGTGGCCAGTGCCCGGGCGTCAAGAACGCGGCATTGAGATTTCCTATGTAGCAGGCTTTGGCCTATTGGCCAGTGATGTGCCGCCCGCGATCCGCCATGCACTGCTGATTATGGTGGCGCATTATTACAGCCACCGCGGCGATGGCGGCGCCAGCAGTGTCTTGCCTCTTTCAGCCTCGGCGCTACTCGCACCATGGCGGGCGCGGAGGGTCTGAGATGGCTATTCAAGAAAATATTGGCCATATGCGGCACCGGGTCAGCCTTGAAGGACTGATCAGCATCAAGGGTGAGGGCGGAGCCAAACAGCATAGCTATATCTCAATCGCAGAGGTGTGGGCGACCATTCGCCCGGCGCACCATCACCCGCAAGTGCGCGGCAATAAAATGGAATACCCCATCAGCCATGAGATTATCGTGCGTTATGCAGCCAATTATAAGGGCGCGCGGCGCATCGTCTTTGGCGGGCGCTTGTTCGATGTGCGGTCCACCATCAATCCGGGCGAGCGAAATACCTTTCTGGTGTTTCGCTGCGAAGAGGCCTGAGCCTAAACAAAAAAGGAATTGAACTATGAGCGGATTTGCAATCGCAGAATTGCAGGCGGCGGTCTTTGCGGCCCTTGACGCAGACACAGCCTTGGCGGCGAAAGTTGCGGGCGTGTGGGATGAACCTGACGCAGGCGCCCTTTACCCCTATGTGACCATGGGCGACGGCGAGGTTGAGGAAGTCTCCACCAAGACAGAGGTCCTGAGCAGTCACCAATTCCAGATCAATATCTGGTCTGATGCCGCAGGCCGCATGGAGTGCAAAGAGATTATGGAGCTGGTTCACAGCGCCCTCAATAACACGTCTCTCGCCCTCACAGGCAGCCGCTTGGTCTTGCTCGCATTTTTGGGCTCATCGGACGAGCGCGATGATGCGTCAGGCAGCGTCCTCTATCACGGCACCATGACCTTCAAGGCATTGGTCGAACAAATTTAGGGAGTATCAAATGGCTATCAGTTTTCCACGGGAGCTGCCCCAAGTTCCCATCAAATCATCGCGTTTTGGTCTGAATGTCAATCAAGCAGCATTCGAGGCAGGGCTTTCCCGCAAAGTCACGGTACAGAGCCATGCGGGCGGCCTGACAGATCGTTGGGAAGGGGTCTATACCACCGCCGAATTGACCAAAGATCAGATGGCAGAGCTGTCCGCATGGGTCACGTCCATGCGCGGGCGCGAGGGCAAGTTTTTTGCCTATGACCCAGACCGCGCCCAACCGCGCGGGGTTGCGACGCCCGCCAATTCGACCCCCCAAGTGAACGGCGCTTCGCAAATCGGCAGAGTGATCGTCACCGATGGCTGGCAGGCCAGCACGACGGGCCTATTGCAGCCGGGTGACTATTTCCAGATTGGCAGTGGCTATCACATGGTGCTGGACCGTGTAGACAGCGATGCGCTGGGCAACGCCATCATTAATTTTGAGCCAGTCCTGCGCACATCGCCCGCCGATAATGCACCTATTGTATTTACAGAGCCGAGGCTTACGGCCCGTTTGGCGACCCTGATTGAGGGCTGGGAAACGGGCGCGCGGAAAACTGGCACCCTCAGCTTTTCGTGGGAGGAAGTGATATGACCCGTATTCTGCCAACCTCTGTTTCGCTCGGCGTTGAGCAGGATAAAGTCAGTGTCGCCTTCCTGCTTGAATTGGCGCTTGATGGCGGCTCTGTCTTTCTGTGGTCGGGCGAGGGCAATCTTATCTGGAATGGACAAACCTGGCTGGGTGTTGGTGCTATGGGGGCGATTTCTTCGGTTGCAGAAGATGCCCAATTGTCGGATGCCCGCATCAAGGCCACGCTGTCCCATGTGCCGGTTGATAACCTGCCAGATTTTGTCCAGGAATTTTCCGATAATGATCCCGTGGGGCGCGGTTTCACCCTGAATTTGGCGTTTTTTAATGACGACACATCCATCAATGATGTTGTGACGCTGACCGCTGGCTTTATTGACGCCATCAGCATGAACGATGGTCAGGGTGAGGCAGACGGCAGCAGCGGTGGCATAGAGCTGACATTGGCATCAGAAGCAGCACTTTTGTCGCGGCACAGGGGATATCGCCTGACGGACCAGCATCAAGAGGCCCTGTTTATGGGCGACCGCGGGCTGGAGTTTGTGACCGACACCAATCTTGGTGAAATCAGATGGGGCGCGGCAGACCCGCAAACGGTGGGGCGCGGCGCGTCTTATTCATCTGGACAACTGACCAGCAGGGATCATCACTGACATGAGAACACGATATGAAGATTGGCAACAATGCCTGAATAAGTCCGTTGAGGCCGCCAGAGAGCGGCCTTTTTCTTGGGGCGAGCACGACTGCTGCTGTTTTGCCGCTACGGTCGTGGAGGCCATGACAGGCGAGGACCCGATGGCGGATCTGCGCGGCACCTATGCCGATGAGCAGGGGGCTAAACTTGCCCTGAAAGAGCGCGCCAATGGTACGCTCTATCGCACCTTGCAGAAGCGTTTCGGGCAACCCATTACGCCTGCCTGGGCGCGGCGTGGGGACCTTGTTTATGCCAATGGCGCACAGGGGCCAAGCGTGGGTGTTTGTCTCGGCGAGCAATCGGCATTTGTAGGAATTCATCAAACACAGGACGGCGACGTGGTCGGCGAAGGCATTGTGCTGACGCCGACGTTGCAGTGTCTCAAGGCATTCAGGGTTTAAAGCAATGAGCAAAACAGTCGGAACAGTATTGAAGATCGCGGGCGCGGCGATGATGGTCTATGCCACAGGGGGCGGCTCGCTTGCGCTTTTCGGGGCACAGTTTGGTGCCACAGCCATTGCGGTTGCAGGCGCGGTGGCCACAGCAGCCGGCACTTTGATGGCGCCCATGTCCGGTGCCGCGATGCAGGATCAGGGCAGCGTTCTGCGCATGCAAACGGATGCCACCGCGCCGCGGCGCATTCTTTATGGTCAGGCGGCAACGGGCGGTACCCTTATCTTCCGCGAGACAGTGGGCGCGGAGAATACCGATCTCCATATGGTTTTGGCTTTGGCCGGGCACAGGATTGATGGCCTCACGGGCCTGAAATTTGGGGATAAGACCATCAGCTTTACAGGAACCAGCACGCTGAGCCTGTCGGGTCAGTATGCGTCTCACTTAAGCGTCAGTATTTATTCCGGTGATGACAACCAATTGGCCGCAGCGCCCCTGGTGGCGGCGTCCAGCAAGTGGACTGACAGTCATCGCTTATGCGGCATCGCCTACGCCCATGTGAAAGCGGTTTGGGACCCGGATATTTTCCCGCAGGGGATGGAAGGGTTTCTGTTCACCCTGAAGGGGCGGAAACTATACGACCCTCGTAAAGACAGCAGTATCGGGGGCTTTGGTGTGCACCGGGTTTATGACGAAGGCACGTGGGAATGGTCCGACAATCCGGTTTTGTGCATGGCGGATTATTTATTGGGAATCCGGGTTGGCGGCAAGCTCGTCGCGGGCGTGGGGGTTGACCCCACCCGTATCGACTGGCCCAATGTCATGGCTGAAGCGTTGATTTGTGATGATGATGTTGCGCTGAAATCCGGTGGGGTTGAAAAACGCTATACGGCCAATGGCTGGATTGATCCCACCCGGTCGCACAGGGAGAATCTGGCGGCATTGGGGTCTGCGTGTGGCGGAACCATGGTGTTTCAAGGGGGCAAATGGCGGGCCTATGTGGCATCGCCACGCCCTGCCATTAAAAGCCGGTCCAGCGATGATGTGGTTGGACCCATTTCATTGCTGGCTAAGAAAAGTAGCGCCCGCAAGATTAATTGCGTGCGGGGTGTTTATGCGGACCCGCAGGCCGATTACCAATTAAAGGATTTTCCGCCCGTGCAGGTTCAGGCCTATGTGGATGCCGATGGCGGTCAGGAGCTGTGGACGGACTTGAATCTGCCCATGACCAAATCGTCGTCTATGGCGCAAAGGCTGTCAAAAATTGCACTGGGTCGGGCGCGCATGGAAAAGTCACTGTCCTGCGAATTTTCCCTGGTCGCCCTGCAGGATCAGGCCATGGATGCCATCAATTTCAGCCATGCGCGCTTTAATCTTGATCAGCAACGCATGCTGATTACGGATTGGCAATTGACCACTCGACGGACCAAAGATGGGTCTGATGCGTTGGCGATCCAGTGCGGATTGTTGGAAGATGATGATCTTATTTACGACTGGTCCAATGCTGTGGATGAGGTGGATGTCTCTCCACCCGGCACTGTGCTCAGCACCAATCGGCGCTATGTTCCATTAGAGGACCTACCGGGTAAGGTGACGTGGCAGACGCAGGTTTGGGGGGTTGGAAAGCCCGCTAATTTTGCCGATGTAACTCTGGATAACGCAGCGGAAATTGTCACCCGCCAAGCGACCCCCCCGGCGCATAAGGATGGGCGCATTTGGGTGGACATCACAAATGAAGACGTCAACCGCAGTGATGGTGGGTTGTGGCACCCTATTGGCTCACGCGATGCCCTGCGCTTGACTAACGGCCCGCAAGAGGCAGGCGCAAACGTAACTGAAACCCGCACCAGTGCCGATACGGGCGCGGTTAATGGCAAGGCCGCTAGTGAGGTTAAAAATGCCGCCATAAATACGGAAAAACTGCTTGCAAATGATGCTAGCGTTGTGGTGCACAAAACCTCTATCCCTGCCGATTTGTCGGGCATTGGCACCTTTATTATAGATGGCCTGCAAGTCACTGGTAGCGTGACCTATATCAACACCACAGAATTGCAAATTGGCGATAATATCATGCTGCTTAATGCAGATGAAATAGGCGCGCCAAGCCAAAATGCAGGCATTGAAATAGAGCGTGGCACTTCTGCTAATGTTAGCTTTATCTGGGATGAAGCTTTTGACCGTTGGAGTTTTGACCAGCCTGTCTATATGGGCGGTGTTTTGTCGGTTCAAAACATTCAATACTGGCTAAACGGCGCAGGCTCGGCGACAGCTTGGATTGATGGGTCAACAGGCGGCGCGTGGTTATCCGGCCCCTTGCATATGAATAGTAGCTATATTGAATGGGCGAGCTTTTACCATTTTCTAAGCGGTACGCAGATTAAAAACCATGATACGGGCACCATTGCGTTACGCTCAAATCATGTTTGGGTGGCCGCGATACGGCTGGAGAATGTTTCGGGCACCCTGTACGGGCAACTTTACGGTGATGCTAATGGGGTTGGTGTGGTGGCCTCAAGTGGTGCTTGGGCTGTGCGGGGGTATAATTCTGGCGCTTCGCTCTACTCTAATGGCGTGGAAAAACTTAGCACCATTTCCGCAGGCGTTTCCATGGCGGGCATGGTGTATTTTGCACCCACTATAGGCGCAACAGCTAAGGCGTGGATTGATGGGGCCACAGCGGGCGATATGTGGTTGGCGGGTACAGGCACGGCAACAGATTGGACGGCCACCAGTGACCGCCGCTTAAAGAAGGCAATTAGGCCACTACTTGATAGCTTGGCGCGCATTATGGCGATGCGGCCTGTTAGCCATGAATGGCGCGCTGAAAAAGGCCCAGAGGGCCGTTATTATGCCCTGATTGCCCAAGAATTGCAGCTTATAGAGCCTAGTCTGGTGATCGAGGGCGAGGACGGCTTTTTAAGTATTAACTATGCCAAAATCACGCCCTTACTGATTGGTGCAATTCAAGATTTGCAGGCCCAGCATGATAGCTTATTAAATCGCGTAGCTAAGTTGGAAGGGGCGGCATAATGGCCGAATATGTCCAGTTCCCCACAACAAGCGCCCCGGTTTCGATGATCGGCAGCGATGATCGTTATTCGATTGTTGGGTTTTTTGGCCCGATTATCAGCGGCGGTTATGCGCGCACTAGCCCCGCTAACCCATCCCTGCGGGAGTATATCAAGGGTGGGTCTTTTGTGCCCAATGTGGCGCAAAATTCCGGGGTGCCCGCGTCCGGTGATTTAGATATGCTGGACTTGCTCGGCGCATATGCGGCGCTTGAAATCACTTCTATGCCTGAAATATATGTAATGACTATTCAAGAGGATTTTACAGCCTTTAAATATTGGTACGCATCCTTCACGCCCACATTTAGGCCGGGTGTGGGCGGCTCTGTTAATGGTTCTTGGCATACCTATAAACATGCAGAATATAAGTGGGTGCATAGCCTAACCTTTGATGATGGCGGTAGCCCAGATAATGTAAATTTGAGCGCTGCCAGTGATACAGGGTATAGCGCGGGTCAAATGGGCAAGGATTTAAGCATAAGGGCGCGGGCCAATGGTTCCGGCACAATAACCGATTGCAGCTTAGACGGCACTATAACGCTTTATGCCCGCTCACTTATAGACCCCACCAAAATTACAAGCCAAACCTGCGCGGTGCATTTGTCAATTATCGGCACCGCGTAATTAACCCCAGAAAGGATAACTTGATGCGTGAAATATCGACGGTAAACCAACTTACCGCGCTTGCGGTCCTAATTGAAATTGATGAAACGCCCGGCGCTGAAAAGGTGACGCTCACGCAAGACGGCAGCACCATTACCTTGCAGCATGACCGCGCAGAGGCCGTTATAGGCGCGATCCGTTATGGGCTGGGCGAAATTGCCAGCACCCCCGCATAAAATGGCCCCTAGAGATCAGTTGTTATTGGCCGGACTGTCGCTTGGATGTTGCTGATGATATTCCGGGAAAACTGTTCTGTGGGCAGTATCAAGCCGGGAATAAATCGCGCCAACAGCATTTGCCAAGGCCTGTAAGTTGTAACCATTTCCGCGGAAAAGAAAGACTTGGGTCGCAGGGTCAAATGAGCGATATACATTTTCTTCGGTGGCGGTGCCTTGCACCAGCTCCGGCATAGGACCCAAATGATCGAAAATTACATTCTCGCCCTTAGTGGCACCGATCCAATCTTCCAGTTTTTCATCACTGTGTTCCCACATTGTGGACAGACGCTTGTCGTTCAGCGCGTGTTTTTCAGGCAGGTCCAAGACTTGACGAAGCGCCTCGCCACGTTTTCTTGCGCGCGCACGCGAGGGCCAGAGCAAACCGGAAATTTGACTAGCGGCCAGCAGAATGGATTGCCCCGCATAAAAGACACCTGTTTGAACATTTTCTTCAACGGATTGGTTGAGGACGCGGTACGCTGTTTCCATATACATGCACTGATTGCGAAGTTCGTGAATATAAAGCGCGATTGAGGTGTTATCCATATTTTTGGTTCCTAAACTTAACTTGCTATGGCGACCATTTTTTCCAAGGCGGTGCCGTAATTGAAATCAGCGATATCATAGCTGCTCTCAGCTGCAAAGCCCCAATGAAAATTGTCTGCTGTGTTTGCAGGGGGCATAGTTAGCTGCTTCTGGGTCAGCTGCTTCTGGTCAAAATGTCCAGCCAGCGGCATACGCGTTCCTCATTCGTGCCGGGTCGTCCGCTGTCAAGGACTGACCGACTGTAAATGGCCAGCATTGAGGAGTCGCCGCCTATATCAATAATGCGAATGGTGATGATATCTGGCAGACGCATGTTCGGCGATTGTTCAGTAAATTCGAACTGCTGTAAATCCATATCGATATTGCGTAATTTTATATTCGGGCGGCTGTCGGCATAGGCCAAAAGGCGTTGTCGAATAAGGGAGGGTTTGATTCTGTAGACATTAGCTGGTTCGTTGGACGTTGCTGACAGGCATATATCCTCGGGACACAATAAATAATTGTCCTGGGTGCTGTCCACCACCAGGGTTTCAAAGTCCAGCTCTCCCATTTCAGTAACACCGAAAACCCCCTTGAGCTTGTCGGTCAGGGAGGGGTTAAATGTTAATAAAACACCGGCCAACATTACGAGGACGCTCAGCCCCAAAATGCCGTATACAAACCGGTCCAGCTTGGAATTACCCATGTTCTGAACTGCCTTCAGTCAAAATAATCTCGTTAAGCCTAACCCAAAATGGACCCGAGCTGCATTGCGATCCCCATATCGCCTTCGACCCGAAGCTTGCCGGTCATAAACGCCATTTGCGCGTTCAGATTGCCCGCAATGATTTCCTTGAAGTTGTCAAATGAAACAATGACGGTACAGGCCGCGTCGGCGTCATCATTATTGACTACGGGCGGCGACGCGGTTGTGTCAATAAATATCAGGCCATCATCACCAAAATCAAATTTGACTGTTGTTTGTAGGGCCGGGCCATCGCCCAAACGGTCTTTCATGCCAGCTGTAACTTCTGCGAGATCCACTTTGCTACTCCCTTTTGCGGTCCGTCGTGACCCATTTTCCAATCTCAATGGCGCGTACGCTAGCATGGGAATTTGCAATATGACCAGTGAAATCTCGGGAAACAATTCGCTTTTATTGCCCGGTTACAAAGCCTGCCTGAGTTTAGGCCTTTACCTATTTCCCGTTACTCAGTTAACATAGGCTTGGTAAATTTTGATCACTTTTCCATTCAGGGGGTGGTCACTCTCCAAGCCGGGAGAATCGGGGAAAATTATGGCCATAAGGGTATTTTTAATTGTAATTGCAGCCGCTATTTCGGCGGGCGTGGCTTATGTTCTGAATCAGCAATTTACTTATGATCTTGCAGTTGCGGGCGCGGCAGGCGTGGGCGTGTTTGTTTTTATATATGCTTTTTTGTCATCTTTCGACATGCAACGGGTCGAGGGCAAGGCGGTTCAAGCGCAATCCGATGCAAGTGCTATTAGCAAATCTGTTAAGCGTGCAATTGCGAAGCAGAAAAAACAGATTGAGCGCCTTGAAGGCGATGATCGAAATCAAGAACTTCTGGCAGAAGTAAAGGTTCTGCAGACCCTTCTGGCGCAGGTGGCGGCGGAAAGAACACGTCCCTCAAAAAGTGCAACGATGGCAACGACGGATAAGACATTGGTTCGGGGGCAACAAGACGCCGCTCAGGAGCTGGACGAAGAAGTTGTTGCGAAAATTGTGCATAACGCGCTTAAAGAAAACCGGTTGGATCTCTATGTGCAACCGATTGTCAGCCTGCCCGCACGCCAGCATGTGCATTACGAATGCTATTCCAGAGTGCGGGATGAAAATGGCGAAACCATATTTGCTCGCGATTATATGCCTCAGGCAGAAAAAAGCGGTGTTACTGGAACCTTGGACAATTTGTTGTTGTTTCGCCTAATCCAACTGGTTCGCAAGCTGGGCCACCGTCGCCCCGGGGTAAAATTCTTTTGTAATATTTCGTCCTCATCCTTGCATGACAAAGAATTCTTCCCGCAGTTTGTTGAATATATGTTGAGCAATGACTTATTGGCGGACAGGTTGATTTTTGAATTTGCCCAAGCAGATGTCATGAATATGAGCGAAACGGTTGAGCGTAACTTATTAGCCCTTGGTCAAAAAGGATTTCGCTATTCCATGGATAATGTTGAGAGCACCGATGTCGGGGCAGCGGGTTTGTCGCAGCGCTTTTTCCGGTATCTGAAAATGGATGGGGACAAGCTGATGCAGCAGGGTGTCTCACCCCTATCATTTAAAGAAGAATTGGCGAAATATGATATTGACCTCATCGTATCAAAGGTCGAAGACGAGGAAATGCTGATAGATATCCTTGAGAAAAGCATTGATTTTGGTCAGGGGTATTTATTTGGTGAACCCAAGCTCAATACCCATGCTGGCGAAGCCAACACATCTGAATCGACCTAATTACTTAACTGTGCGGGTCATAAGATTAATTGAACAAGGCGTCGATATCGTCGGCATCCATCTCTTGGTCACCCTTTGATTTTGCTTGATCATCGCCATCGTCCAAAAGAGCATCAACGGTTGACTGGTCGATCCCCTCGCCCTCCAATGATGGACCACGTGCCAGCGGGTCATGCTTCTCAGCCGTGCCTTTTTTCTGTGCGGCTTGGATTTGATCTTCGGTAATCCCCAGCAGTTTGACCAGCTCCGACACACGTTCGTCGATGTGCGCCAACGTCTCAACAACCTTGCTGATGCGCTGGCCCGTGATGTCCTGAAAAGAGCAGGCTTCGAAAATATCCATCATCGCGCCTTCGATATTTTCTTTTTGTGACGCGAGGTCGTCGCTTTCAAGCGCGTTCATCACATTTTCAGCGGAGTTCATGATGGTTTCGGTTGCTTCTTCTGTGGCTTTAACGATGGCGTCAAGCTCTAGGCCTGCTCTGGACGTGCCTTCGTTATCGGAATCGGATGGGGCAAGAGATGCGATCTCTGCTCGTGCATTTGTCATATAGTCAGAGAGCGAGCGGCATTCATTATAGATAGACGTATCAACGGAAGAAAAGAAGGCCTGCATGGTTCCGATCAATACCTCGGTCACACCAGCCACGTCCTTCAAAGAGACATCATCTGCCGTTTGGTTGCGCAGCGAATCCACAAGCGCCTGAATTTGGTTACTCAACTCCTTGTTTGACATTTAGAAATCCCCGATGACCGCCGACATTTTTGTTTTCAAAGTTGCCGCATTAAATGGCTTAACAATATAATTGTTAACCCCTGCTTTTTTCGCCGCGATCACATTGTCCGTCTTGGATTCGGCGGTAACCATGATGAATGGCAAATTTTTCATTTGCTGGTCAGCGCGCACTTCTTTCAATAGCTCATAGCCCGTCATCGGTTCCATGTTCCAGTCAGAAATGACCAGACCATAATCTTTGGAGCGAAGCTTAACCAGCGCTGCTGCGCCATCCGTGGCCTCGTCAACGTTGTGAAACCCAAGTTGTTTCAAGAGATTGCGAATGATGCGAAGCATCGTCTTATAGTCATCCACAATGAGAATTTGCATAGACTTATCTACAGCCATAACCCAATAATCCGTTAGTTTATATTCTGGTACATTGTCCCAATTCACCGTGTTTTGCCTGACGTTAGCAAACAGGTTGCCCTCAGCGGTTTTGACCCTACTTCCGAGGCCATGAAAAAATGGTTAATAGGAAACTAGCTGATTGTTGGACAAAGTAAATACTTGCTTGCCAATTTTTGGTCGAAATGCTCAAACAGTATCGTGTTTCCTGAAGAACAGTTGGGCGTTTATGCGAATAGTTAGAAAATTGCAGGAAAAATCAGATGATGCATCGACCCACCCGGGCGCTGTGATTGCCCTGGGGAATTTTGATGGCTTTCATAAGGGGCATCAGGTTGTGGTCGGCGAGGCTGGCCGAATTGCCCGCGAAAAAGGGTTGTCATTTGGCGTATTTACCACCGACCCACACCCCCGAAGCTATTTTGCCCCAGATCAGTCGCACTTCCGTTTAACTATGGAAGCAGAACGAAACTTTCTTTTGGCCAAATTTGGTGTTGAGGAGCTTTTCCTCTGGCATTTTGATGCTGGCTTGGCAGGCACCAGCGCCGAAGATTTTGTGACTGATCTTTTGGTGACGGGGCTAGGTGCCAAGCATTTGGTGGTAGGATATGACTATAAATTCGGCAAGGGTCGCCTTGGCGATGTCGATTTATTGCGTCAACTGGGGGGCAAACTGGGGTTTGGGGTGACGGTGATTGATCCGGTTTCAGTAGGTGTTGAAGGCGAGGCTGGGCAGATTTATTCATCGACCCTTGTGCGAGAAGCGCTTGCAGCTGGTGAAGCCCGCCACGCGGCGGCCTTGCTCGGTCACTGGTGGGGCGTGTCTGGGAAAGTGGTTCAAGGAGACCAGCGCGGACGTCAAATTGGCTTTCCCACAGCCAATATCGAATTTGCCGGAACGGTTGTTCCCCGACACGGTGTTTACGCGGTGCGGGCCTTCAGACAAGGGGGCAGCGGTGGTCAAACACAGGCGGATAATCCTTCGCCGGATGGGGATTTTATCGAAGGCGTTGCGAATGTCGGGCGCCGCCCAACCTTTGATAATGGCAAAGTCCTGCTGGAGGCGCATTTATTTGATTTTTCCGGTGATCTTTATGGTCAGGAATTACGAATTGAATTCGTTGCATTCATCCGCGCAGAACAGAAATTTTCAGGGATCGATGCGCTGAAACAGCAGATATTGCAGGACTGTGAAACCGCGAAAGCTGTGTTGAGTGATGCCGACAATGCGCGGGATCATTTATCTGTGCCGACGCTGGACAAATACCTGGCGCGCCATCCATTGCCCCTTGGGGCGGTTTCCTAATGGCGGCTCCTTATATTTCTGGCTGAATTCGGCTCGACATGCGTTTAGCAGGCTGCTAGAAGCTTGAGCCCAAGTAGACGGTCAGTAAACAGTCAGGTGGACGGTCAAGTAAACCCAATATGTGCGCGCCAACGCGGGATTCTGTCACGGGATGCGCCGAGAGAATTTAGCAGATGCCCAAAGAATATAAACAGACACTTTTTTTGCCGGTTACCAATTTCCCAATGAAGGGGAATTTGCCCAATCGTGAACCCGATATGCTCGCGCGGTGGCAGGAAATGGATCTGTATTCCAGGTTGCGCAAAGCGTCCAAGGGTCGGAAAAAATTCATCCTGCATGATGGACCGCCCTATGCAAATGGCGATATCCATATCGGCCATGCGATGAATAAAATTCTGAAAGACATCATTGTTCGCTCGCAACAGATGTCAGGCAAGGATGCGCCTTATATTCCGGGCTGGGATTGTCACGGTTTGCCGATTGAGTGGAAGATCGAAGAAAAATACCGGAAGGCAGGCAAAAACAAAGACGAAGTTCCAACCGCTGAATTTCGCCAGGAATGCCGGGACTTTGCCGCCCACTGGATTGATGTGCAGCGCGCACAGTTTAAGCGCCTTGGCATTGAAGGCGATTGGGATAATCCATATACCACCATGGCCTTCGCGGCAGAGGCGCAGATCGTGCGCGAACTGCTGAAATTTGTCGACAGCGGCAGCCTGTATCGGGGCTCAAAGCCTGTTATGTGGTCGCCAGTTGAGCAAACAGCTTTGGCTGAGGCAGAGATTGAATATGCCGATATCACCTCGACCCAAATAGATGTGGCGTTCGAAATTGTAAGTTCGAAGGTTGATGAACTGGTCGGGGCGAGAGCCGTCATCTGGACGACAACGCCGTGGACTATTCCTTTGAACCAAGCGCTGGCTTACGGCGTTGATGTGGATTACCAGTTATTGGACACTCCCGCAGGACCACTGCTGTTGGCGGCACAATTGACCCCGCAGTTTTGCGGGCGTGCAGGATTTGATGTCTCTGCGTGTAAGGTGCTGTGGGAAGGAAAGGGCAGTGCGCTTGAGGGGACCATATGCCGTCATCCCTTTGCCGGTCAGTCTGAGTTTTTCGATAGACCACGTCCCATGCTCGAGGGCGATTTTGTGACCATAGATCAAGGTACGGGCCTTGTGCATATGGCACCCGACCATGGCGAGGACGACTTCCGCCTGTGTATGGCTCATGGCATTGAGCCAGTTTTCGTTGTGCAACCAGACGGCAGTTATTTGCCAGATTGGCCGGTTGTTGGTGGAAACCACGTATTTAAGGTCAACGGACGACCCGGGGACAATGCGGGCGTCGTTTGCGACGCACTTAAAGGCGCGGCCGCTTTGTTATCTTCTGGCGATTTCTCTCATTCTTATCCTCATTCATGGCGGTCCAAAGCCAAGGTCATTTTCCGCTGTACACCGCAGTGGTTCATTTCGATGGACAAGACGGGATTGCGGGATACGGCTCTGAAAGCGATCGAAGCGACGCGCTGGGTGCCGCCACAAAGTAAAAACCGTATGAAAAGCATGGTGGAAACGCGCCCTGATTGGGTTATTTCCCGCCAGCGCGCATGGGGTGTTCCGATTACTATTTTTGTTGAGAAAAGTACGGGCAACATCTTGAACGATGCAGATGTGAATGCGCGCATTGTTGCTGCGGTAGAGGCCGGCGGTGCCGATGCGTGGTTTGCAGAGTCTGACCAGGAACTGCTCGGCAGCAAATATGACGCGGATGACTTTGAAAAAGTCACTGATATTCTTGACGTCTGGTTTGATTCCGGCTCGACCCATGCCTTTGTCGTTGAGGCCCGCGCCGAGTTGGGGCAAAAAGCTGATCTCTATCTCGAAGGGTCTGACCAGCATCGTGGTTGGTTTCAATCGAGCTTGCTGGAATCCTGTGGTACGCGCGGCGAAGCCCCCTATCATGCGGTTCTGACCCACGGGTTTACGCAGGATGCCACGGGCCGCAAAATGTCCAAGTCTGGCACCAATGCGGTGTCGCCACTTAAGGAAATTGACCAACGCGGCGCAGATATTTTACGGCTATGGGTGGCATCGACCGATTATTTCGATGATCAGCGCATTGGTCAGGAAATCTTGCAGGGGCAAGTCGATGCCTATCGCAAAATTCGCAACACATTCCGCTTTTTGCTTGGCAATCTGGCGGGGTTTGATGACGCGGAAAAATTAGGATATGCGGAGTTGCCAGAACTTGAGCGCTGGGTCCTACACCGTTTGAAGCAGTTGGATGTGCTTTATAGCGAAAAGAAAGAGGGATTTGAATTTAACCCCATCTATCAAGCGCTCTTTAATTTTTGCATTGTTGATTTAAGCACATTTTATTTCGATATTCGCAAAGACGTTCTCTATTGTGACCCAAAAACGTCGGTGAAGCGCCGTGCGGCGCGGACAGTGTTGGATCAGGTGTTTCATTATCTGACCAAATGGTTTGCCCCTATATTGGTCTTTACCGCCGAGGAAGTATGGCAAAGCCGCTTCCCAAGTGATAACGACAGTATTCATTTGCAGCAATTTGAAGCAGCGCCAGATGAATGGTTTGATGAAGACCTCGCACGTAAATGGTCGCATATTCGTGGCCTACGCCGTGTGGTGACAGGTGCGTTGGAGGTTGATCGTCGGGAAAAACGGATCGGCTCAAGCCTGCAAGGTCATCCCGTGATTTATATGGACAGCGCTGATATTTCGCGCGCGATTGATGGCGTTGATTTGGCCGAAGTGTTCATTACGTCCTCTTATGAATTGGCGGATGGCGCTGCCCCCGTTGATGCATTCCGTTTAGATGATGTTCAGGGTGTTGGCGTGATGACCCGTGTTGCCGAAGGGGGCAAGTGCGGGCGTTGTTGGCGGGTATTGCCTGAAATTGCTGATGATGCAGAGGATGCTTTGTGCGATCGCTGCGATGATGCGGTGGGACAAGCAGAACCGATGGTGGATGCCAGTTGAACCTAACGCGCGCGCATAAGCTAGCTGGTCTATTTGCTGCGGGTCTTCTCATCGCTGACCAGATGAGTAAATATTGGATTTTGCAAATCTTCAAACTCCAGGATCTTGGCAGCGTTGAGATATTCTCATTCTTTAATCTGACTATGGTTTGGAACCGGGGAATCTCGCTTGGGCTATTTCAGGCCAGCGATGACTTGGGCCGCTATATACTGATTGGCGGCACCTCTTTGATCACGATATTTTTGGTGCATTGGTTTGCAAAAGAGCGCGACAAGAGGCTGTTATTTGGCCTTGCGATGATTATCGGTGGTTCGGTGGGAAATATTATTGATCGCATCAGGTTTGGCGCAGTTGCCGACTTTCTGCATTTCCATGGGTTTGGCTATTCTTTCTATGTGTTTAATGTGGCTGATGCCGCCATCACCCTGGGCGTTGCCTTTCTTTTGTGGGATGCCTTGCTCTCGCCACAAAAATCACCTACATAGTTATGCAAATTATGAGCATCTTGTTGAAGATGCGGATTTTTCGCGACGCTTGTAAAGGAACCATAATGACTCTATCACGAAATCTGCCAAAGACAGGAATGATCGCTTTGTTGCTGGTCTCTGCGTTCGCGCTTGAGGGTTGCGGGCAGATGCGCAAATTGGCTGGTGTGGATAGAAACTCGCCGGATGAGTTTCGTGTGGTCAGTAAACCTCCTCTTGTTATGCCACCGGATTACAGCCTTCGCCCGCGCAATATTGGCGAATCTAAACCGCAACAATTGACTCCGGCGACACAGGTTGTTGGTGCGCTATTTCCAGGTCGTACGACCCTGCCACCCGCCGGGTCTGCCGGTGAAGGCGCACTGGTTGAAGCCGTTGGTGCGGCCAACGTTTCTGCCAATGTGCGCTCAGCAGTTGGTGATAGCGACACATTGATTGTTGAAAAGGGCATGTTGCTGCGCGACGTCTTGGCATCGGGGGAAGTTCAAGACTCACCCGATACGTCCCATTTAGACCGTGTGGACTCGCGGCCAGATAATAAGCCAAGCGGCAATAAATAAAGCTGTTTTGTCTACTCTTTTTGATGGCTGTTTTCTCTTGTAGGAAGCAGCCATTTGCTTTGCTACAGTCGTTGCGAATTGATTCTGCCCAACCGATCAGGGGACAACCCGGTGAAGATCAAACGACTTTCTGACGATACCATCAACCGCATCGCTGCGGGTGAGGTGATAGAGCGTCCTGCAAGTGCGATCAAGGAACTTGTGGAAAATGCGATCGATGCCGGGGCACGCCGGATTGAGGTGCAGATGGTCGGTGGTGGGCGTGACTTGTTGTTGGTTGTCGATGATGGCTGTGGCATGAGTGCCGAAGAAGCCGAATTGGCACTGGAACGACATGCCACATCGAAACTCTCCGAAGATGATTTGGAACATATCACAACGCTTGGATTTCGCGGCGAGGCTTTGCCTTCGATCGCGGCGGTGTCCCGGTTCACTCTGCTGACGAAAGAAAAAGGCGGCGAAGCATCGTCCATTCACGTTGAAGCAGGTCGTAAAAGCGTGGTTGAGCCGGGGGCGGTGTCGCAAGGCACGCGTATTGAAGTGCGCGATCTATTCTTCGCAACCCCCGCACGGCTAAAATTTTTGAAAACCGAGCGCACGGAAGTTTCCTATGCTCTCGATGTGGTTAAACGGTTGGCCATGGCGCACCCGGAAATTGCTTTCCAATTTAGAAATGGCGAGAAAACAACCTTCAAGGTGGCGGCACAAAACAACATGGATCACATGGCCGCCCGCCTCGCCCGGTTGGGGGCTATATTGGGCGCTGGCTTCATGGAAAATGCCTTGCCCATTGATGCCGAGCGCGAAGGATTAAGGCTGTCAGGCTATGCGGGGCTACCAACCTTTAGTCGGGGCAACGCCCAGCATCAATTTCTCTTTGTCAATGGTCGTCCGGTTAAGGATAAGTTGCTCAACGGCGCTGTTCGCGGCGCTTATATGGACTTTCTGGCGCGTGATCGCCATCCGGTATTGGCGCTTTTTTTGGATGCGGATACTGAATTTGTTGATGTCAATGTTCATCCGGCCAAGGCGGAGGTTCGCTTTCAGGATGCGGCATTAGTCCGCAGTCTGATTGTTGGTGCGCTTCGCTCTGCCTTGGGCGCAGCAGGGCATCGGGCATCAACCAGTGTTTCTGACACGGCGATGGCTGCCATGCGTCCGCACTATGGCGGCGGGGCTGGTGGCGCATTCGCCAATAGAGAACGTCCCGAACTGCCCCGTGGCATGGCGTCTACCGCATTTGCATTCCAGTCTCCCGGTGCAGCATTTGATCAACAGTTTCCCCTGCAGGAAGCCGGGGAAATGGTTGCCCCGTCTGCACGGGAGGCCGACGAGGTGGACTTATCCGCTGAGGCTTTTCCCCTTGGCGCGGCCCGTGGTCAGGTGCATGGAACCTATATCGTGTCGCAGACGACCGATGGCATCGTGATCACTGATCAGCACGCAGCTCATGAGCGTCTTGTTTATGAGAAAATGAAGGGTACCATGGATGCGCGGGGTGTTGCGCGCCAAGTTTTACTTATGCCCGAAGTCGTCGATCTAGAAGATGAAGCCTTGGGTCATTTGACCACCAGATTCGACGAATTGGCCCAGCTGGGCTTGGTGTTGGAGCCATTTGGTCAGGGTGCCGTGATTGTGCGCGAGGTTCCCGCATTATTGGGGGATACTGATATTGCCGGACTGGTGCGTGATTTGGCGGATGAATTGGTCGAAATGGACCAAGCGCTCAGCCTGAAGGAAAAATTATCAGATGTGTGCTCGACAATGGCTTGCCATGGCAGCGTGCGCGCAGGGCGACGCCTGAATACCCGCGAAATGAACGCGTTATTGCGGGAAATGGAAGCAACGCCCCATTCTGGCCAATGTAATCATGGTCGCCCCACCTATGTGGAATTGAAACTGAAAGATATTGAAAAGCTTTTTGGCCGCCGTTAGCCCTGATATTCCAAATACAGAACGCGTGTTACCCCTTTTGCTCGGCTATCTCGTTCTATAAATCCGACGGGGGTCTCAAAATGATCATCGGCCGCGATCTCTATGACAATGAGGGTGCCATTTTTTAGCCAGCCCGCTGTTGCAGCGGATAAAAGCGCTGGTTCCGCCAGCCCCCGACCATAAGGGGGGTCCATGAAAATCACGTCAAATGGCGCGTCAACTTGGGGCAAGGTACGTGCATCTGCCCCTAAAAAAATAGACCTGCCATCGACACCCAATTTTTGGGCGTTGCGCTTGATCAATTCCATCCCTGCATGTTTTTCAACAAAGGTGGCACTTAGCGCCCCGCGCGAAATTGCCTCCAAGCCCATGGCACCGGTTCCGGCGAAGATGTCGGCCACGCGCTTGCCGTAAAGGCGGCCATCAAGCATATGGGTGATTTTGTTAAAGATGGATTCGCGCATGCGGTCGCTGGTGGGTCGGGTGTGTTTCGACCCCTTTGGCGGTTCTATCTTCCTGCCGCCCAGCTCCCCCCCAATAATCCTCATCTTTTCTTCTTCTCCGTAAATTTCTTGTCAGAAGACTTTTTCCCAGCCTTTTTTGAAACATGCCGGGCATTGGGCTTTGGCTTGGCTTTTGCGCGGCCTGTATTCGCACCTTCACTTGCCTTGGCCCCGCCGGACTTGGCTGAAAGTTTCTCCCGGCCTTTATAGATCAAATTATCAGGCACAGATTCTTCCAGTCCAACACTGGAGATTTCATCGACTTCGCCGCGATCAAGCGCGCCCAATTCAAATGGGCCATAGGCAACACGGATGAGGCGCGTAACGTCCAGGCCCAGCGCACCCAGAACCTTGCGCACTTCTCTATTTTTCCCCTCGCGAATGGCGACGGTCAGCCATGCATTGCTGCCTTGTGTCTTGCCAAGTTTTGCGTCGATCGAACCATATTTAACGCCGTCGACAACAATACCCTTCCGCAATTTACGCAGGGCCTCTTCATCGACTTTGCCATGCACGCGCACTTTGTATTGGCGTTTCCAGCCTGTGTCCGGCAGTTCCATCCAGCGCGCCATGCCGCCATCATTGGTTAAAAGGAGAAGGCCTTCCGTATTATAATCCAGCCGCCCGACAGAGATCACACGGGGAAGGCCTTCTGGCAGATTAGCGAAAACAGTTTCTCGACCCTCTGGGTCTTTGTGGCTGGTGACCATTCCGCGCGGTTTGTGGTAGCGCCACACCCGAGTGCGTTGGGGGCCAGCGATGGTTTTCCCGTCAACCATGATACCGTGTGTACTGGTAATCAGGGTCGCAGGCGTTTCAAGTATTTTTCCATCAAGGCTGATGCGACCCGCATCGATCATGCGCTCGATCTCGCGCCGGGAGCCAACACCAGCGCGCGCCAATAGCTTGGCAATTCGTTCTGGTTTCGGGCCAGATTTCGGATCAGATTTGGGGTCAGGCTTTGCATGAGCACTTGATGCCGCATTGGACTGGCTATTTGATTTTTTGTCTGTCATTTTATTTACTCTTTCCGGCGGACAATATGCTGAATGCTATATAGTTGCAATTGATCCCGATACAAACTGCTAATATCGTCACGACAGCCTTGGAAACATTATGTCAACATCATTGTCATCACCATATATGGAATTGGCATTGGCCGCCGCCCAAGAAGCGGGCTTGCGCGGCGAGGTGCCAGTGGGTGCGGTGCTGGTGGATGCCAATTCGGGCGAGGTTATTGTCAGTGAAGGCAACAGGGTCTTAGAATTGAAAGACCCCACGGCGCACGCGGAGTTGCTGGCTATTCGGGAGGCCGCGCGGTTAACAAAAAGCGAAAGATTGAATGGGTTTGATCTCTACGTGACGTTAGAGCCGTGCCCTATGTGCGCACAGGCCATTTCCTTTGCGCGTATTCGCCGCCTGTATTTCGGCGCCAGCGATGAAAAGGGCGGCGGCGTTGAAAACGGCCCACGCATATTCACGGCAAGCTCATGCCATCATAAGCCAGATGTTTATGGGGGCATTATGGAATCTTTATCGGTAAAACTTCTGCGAGATTTTTTTAGAAAGCGGCGTTAAGATAAACAGATGGACGCATTATTAAATTCGGATCAGTGGTCTGTGTGGGGCGATAAGCTGCTGACGTGGCTTGAGGTTTGGGTCTTGTCTGCGTCTTCGGGTATTCAAGTGGGGCTGTTGGTCCTATTTTATTTTGTTGCACGGGCGCTGGCGGGTCGATTCGATAAAACGGTCAACCACGTTGGCCAAAATCATGCCTTTGTGGAACGCTTTGATCATTATGTAGAACCGCTTTACCTTCCGACTATTTTTTTGATTATCATATGGATATCCATGGGCGCTGGGTTGAGTCTGGGGTACCCGGTCTATCTGCTGGATATCGCGGCAAAGCTCCTGCTGGCGTGGGTCTTTATTCATCTGGGGGCCAATATTGTGGGCAAGCGGTCAACCGCCCGGCTTGTGGCGACGATAGGTTGGTCGGTTGCCGCGCTAAGTATATTGAATCTTCTTGGTCCTTTGGTTGAGATTTTAGACGGGGCAGCTGTAAATCTCGGTAATACTCGTGTGTCATTGTTTGATGTGATCTGGGGCATCGCCAGCTTCTTCATTTTTATCTGGCTCGCGCTGGTGGCGGCGCGCATGATCGACATTCGATTGCAGCGTATGGATGGTATCACGCCCTCTGCCCAAGTATTGATCGCTAAAGTCATCAAAATTGTTTTTGTCTCTGTTGCCTTTCTGGTGGCGCTGAATTCTACGGGTATTGACCTCACGGCGTTGGCGGTTTTTGGTGGTGCCTTGGGTGTTGGTTTGGGCTTTGGTCTGCAAAAGGTGGTCTCTAATTTTATCTCCGGCATGATCCTGTTGTTGGATAAGTCGATCAAGCCAGGGGACGTGGTGCAGGTCGCCGATACTTATGGCGCGATTAATTCGCTCAGCGCACGCTTTACCTCTGTAATCACGCGGGACGGGACTGAATATTTGATCCCGAACGAAGACATGATTACAACGCCTGTGATCAATTGGTCGCACTCAGACAGGAAGGTGCGCCGCCGCATACCTGTGCAAATTTCTTATGATAGTGACGTGGAAAAGGCCATGGCGATCATGGTTGGCGCTGCCAAGGATAATCCGCGCGTGTTAATCGACCCGCCTGTGCAAGCACGGTTTATCGGCTTTGGCGAAAACGGTTTGGATTTGGAACTGCGTATGTGGATTCAGGACCCACAAAACGGGGTGCGTAATGTCGCCAGCGAAGTGCTGTTGAAAATGTGGCATGACTTTAAGGACCAAGGCATCCAACTGCCATATCCACAACGGGTCATTCATTTTGCAGATAAAGACGATCACGCCAAAGTTTTGGGTCAGGCATCGCCAGATAAAGCCGTGAAAGACCAGTCTAGCTCGGATTAGCCTTTTCACGCTCAATCGCACGCCAGCCAATATCAGTGCGATAAAAGCCCTGTGGCCAGTCGATTTTTTTGATCGCGGCATAGGCGCGGCTTTGCGCTTCGCCAACGGTGGCGCCGCGTGCGGTGATGTTGAGAACACGGCCCCCCACAGCTTTGATAACACCATCTTCACGAATTGTCCCGGCGTGGAAAATCTCAACATTTTCATCTTCAGCCGCCGCGTTCAGACCGTGGATCACCGTGCCTTTTTCGTAGGCCGCGGGATACCCCTTGGCGGCAAATACCACGGTCAATGCTGCATCCGGCTTCCAAACGGGTTCATAATGATCCAGCCCCTCCTGCACGGTGGAGAGCAGCCCGTCCACAATATCGCTTTCCAGTCGCATCATCAGGACCTGACATTCCGGATCACCAAAGCGGGCGTTGTATTCTATCAGTTTTGGCCCGTCGCTTGTGATCATTAGTCCGGCGAATAGAACGCCTTTATATGGGCATCCTTCGTGGGCCATGGCAGCAACGGTCGGCTTGATAATTTCGTCCATGGTGCGCCTGCACATTTCGTCCGTCATCACCGGGGCCGGTGAATAAGCACCCATGCCGCCGGTATTGGGGCCTTTGTCGCCATCAAAGGCGCGCTTGTGGTCCTGCGCCGTGGCCAGCGCCACCACATTGGTGCCATCGGACAGGGCAAAAAAGCTGGCTTCTTCCCCCTCCATAAATTCTTCCACAACCACTTCTGCGCCAGCGTCGCCAAAGGCGCCTTCAAACATCTGATCGATGGCTTCGGCGGCCTCAGTATCTGTCATGGCTATAATCACACCCTTGCCGGCCGCCAGCCCGTCAGCTTTAATCACAATAGGCGCCCCTTTTTGGGCCGCATATGCCTTGGCCTCTTCGGCGTTGTTAAAGCGCCCATAGGCGGCGGTGGGGATGTTATAGGTATCACATAGGTCTTTGGTGAAGCCCTTCGACCCTTCCAATCTCGCCGCCGCGGCTGAGGGGCCAAAGACGGGAATGTTGGCGGCATTCAGGCTATCCGCCAGTCCGTCAACCAGTGGCGCTTCAGGGCCAATAACCACAAGAGCGATGTTATTTTCATCGCAGAAGTTGATCACAGCCTCATGGTCGCCAGTATCAAGTGAAATACATGTGGCACAGTCTTCGATGCCACCGTTGCCGGGGGCTGCGAAAACTTCATGAACCTTGCTTGATTTCGCAATCGCCCAGCATAATGCGTGCTCTCGACCACCCGAACCGATCACCAATATATTCATCTTTATTCCCAACTGTGTTTACAGGCCACAGGCGTGGCTGGCGTTTTTTTTAACACGCCTTATTGCTTTGGGCCAAGGGCAATTCCACACCCCTGTTTTTGCCCATTAATTACATTGAGTTAATGGCGGTATGCGGCATAATAGCGCTATGCAGGATGAGAGTGAACAGCGGTCTGGGAATATGCATGAATTTAGCGTCAGCGAATTATCGCAGGTGCTCAAACGTCATATTGAAGATGGGTTTTCCTATGTGCGAGTGCGCGGGGAGCTATCGGGTCTGGCGCGCCCAGCGTCTGGTCATATGTATTTCGGCCTGAAGGAAGACAAAACGGTTCTTGATGGCATTTGCTGGAAGGGCGCGGCATCGCGTCTTGCGTTTAGACCTGAAGACGGGTTAGAGGTCGTCTGTACAGGCAAACTCACCACCTATCCTGACCGTTCCAAATATCAAATTGTCGTGACCCATATGGAGCCCGCAGGCGAGGGCGCTATGATGGCCCTGTTGGAGGAGCGTAAGAAAAAGCTCGCCGCTGAAGGGCTGTTTGCGGCCGAGCGCAAAAAGGCGATTCCCTATATTCCGCGGACTATTGGCGTTGTCACATCCCCCACGGGGGCAGTTATCCGGGATATTTTGCACCGCTTGTCTGATCGGTTTCCCCGTCATGTGCTGGTCTGGCCAGTTAAAGTCCAAGGCGAAGGCGCGGCGGCTGAGATTACCGCGGCGATTAAGGGGTTTAATGCCATAACCGGCGATGGCGCTTTGCCACGGCCAGATGTGCTGATTGTGGCACGCGGTGGGGGCAGTATCGAAGACCTGTGGGCGTTTAACGAAGAAGATGTGGTGCGCGCGGCGGCGGCCAGTCAAATCCCGCTTATTTCCGCTGTGGGGCATGAAACCGACACCACACTAATTGACCATGCGTCTGACCTGCGGGCGCCGACACCAACGGCAGCGGCTGAGAAGGCGGTGCCTGTCCTTGCCGATCTGCGTTACACGGTGAGCGACTTTCAGCAACGTCTGGAAGGCGCGCGCGTGCGCAAGTTTGACCGAGCCGAAGAAAAG